>Ga0209168_10000013_pt1 | contig 195092 bp, 186 predicted proteins | sample Coa_R1_FD_187156 | JGI IMG/M metagenome (GOLD analysis project Ga0209168, IMG submission 187156) | Surface soil microbial communities from Centralia Pennsylvania, which are recovering from an underground coalmine fire - Coalmine... | ecosystem: Environmental > Terrestrial > Soil >...
AAATGAAGCGCTCACCGGCTTAAAAGCCGGTGTATCACGCGAAATTACGCCAGAGCACAACCCGCCTTCGCACGCTGCGCTACGGCGTGGTTCTTGTCGCTTCCATCCCCGAGCTAAAAGCTCTGGGTTTTCCGCGACGGCGAATAAAAAGCGGACTTGTGCCCGCCTTTTTACCTAAAATTGGTTTATCGAAAATACTTTATTCAACCACAAAATCAAAATAACTACTGTCTAGATTTTTTGGGTGTGGTTCATTCTGAAGGGTAAAATGCCACCATTCATCTTCATAACAGACAAAGCCATGCTTTTCCATGACATTTTTAAGATAGGCACGCATGTGCTTGTATTCTTGTGCGATAAGCTCATTATCAAAATGGGATGCCACGTCGAATAAATCAAACGAGGAGCCCATATCAACCGTACCATCATCTAACATGGTAATGGTATAACCATCACGCAAGGTGCGTTTTTTTTCTGTAATAGGCTGTACCTTGTGGCCGCGTTTAATAATGGTTAAATCTACGGTACTGCCTCTGCTGTGCCCAGACCGTTGTGCTACATAGCCCAATGCAAACACATCTGCTTTATTTACCCGAGGGTAATATAAGGATTTTTTTGCCTGATCCTTTACATCTTCACTCCAGCGCATAAAGTGGTTGACTGCGCGTTGTGGTCGAAAGGCATCATACACCACCAGCTCATAGCCATCTCTATTGACTTCTTTTTGCACTTCTTTAAGCGCCTGCGCTGCTTGTTTGGTAAGAATAATAACCGGTTTTGCGTATCCATCCACTACTGTAGCTACAAAATTTTCATCACTGCAGTATCGCACCGATTGTTGAATGGTAGGATCAATTTCAGATAGGTAGACAAATCCTTGAGAGCGGATGGCATCAGTGAGAGCGATAAGGGGTACATTCATCAACACAGACCCTAGTACCACCATAAAGATTATACCCTTGTATGTTTTCATAGCAGACATCCTTTCATGTGTAACAGTTTAGCATTCGAGTACATCAGACCTTAGTATACTCAACACCACAAGCCCGAGCAAGTTTGGCATAGCCACCAATACCAGCACCGTATCCATCATTTCCCAAATAAGCGGCACTGGCATAAGTGCACCAAGGAAAATAACACCGCAAGTCACTGCCTGGTATATACGCGTACCGCGGTTTGCAGTCAGCGATGCAAAACTTTGCGTACCATTAAAACTATTGCCTATAATGGTAGTCAAAATAAATAATGAGATACTGATAAGCAATGCAATTTGACCAATCGCTGGCGCATATAATCCAAATGCTTCAAAAACCAGCGTGCTTCTGAATTCTCCATAAGTGCATACACCAGTCACCAACACGAGCATACCTGACACAAAGGAGAGTAAAAGGTCTGCAAGCCCTGAATACATAGCCAACAGTCCCTGATCGCTCGGTTTTTTGGTATCCGCCACCGCATGCGAAATTGATGCAGTGCCAAGTCCAGATTCGGTAATAAAGACGCCTCGATACATGCCAGCACGCACCGCTTGAAATACCGTTGCACCCAAGCAGCCACCCACTGCCGCTGATGTAGTAAAAAAGGTAGTAAACACCAGTTTCATGGATTGCACAAACTCATCAACATGTGCAAGTAATATCCAGCCGCTAAAAAAAATATATAAACAAAACATAAAAGGTACTAATTTACTGGCCACTAATCCCACACGCTGTGCGCCTCCCTGCAGTACTACCCAGGCGAGCACTGCAAGTACCAGTCCCGTCGCCCACAAGGGAAATCCCTGTTGCGCATAAATAGTGGCTAGCGTATTTGACTGCAGACCAGACCAACCGGCAAATAAAAAAATCATTACCATGCCATACCAAGTCGCTAAAACACCACTGACTGCTTTTAAATATTGCATAGGGCCGCCAACCACGCGGCCATCGGGAGTCTGCGTGCGGGTGGCTAAGGCAAAAGTAACCTCGGCAAATTTAGTTGCCGAACCGAAAAAAATATAGAGCAAAAGCCAAAAGAGTGCGCCCGGACCCCCTGCTATGATCGCCACAGAAGGACCCACCACACTGCCCATACCAATAGTGGTCGACATGGATGCAAAGAGCGCGTGAAAGGGATTAATAGTTCGTTTGGCGCCACGCACATCAAAAGTGCCTTTTCCACCAACTCCCTGACGTAAAAGAGCCACAAAGCGTCCAAATCCGCGTAATTGTAAAAAACGGGTTTTGAACGTTAGAAATAATGCGGTAGACAAAAAAGCAATCGTTGCCGGAAGTGCTAAAATATCATTATTTAACCATTTGAAAAAGGATAACCAGTTCATGTTTCTATATACCTTCGTTATAACTGCTTTGCCAAAAAAGAAAGCGCCTGTCGCAGTAGTTGATCAAAAGAGGCCGTGACTCCTTCGTTCTTCTGCCGCACATGATGCATTGCCGTATTAATTTCAGCGCGCGAATAATGCAGCGATTCAAGCGCCTGACAGACAGAATGCCAATCATTACTATTTTTGGCAACCGACATGTCCATAGTATCCACCATCATATCGCCCACTTTGTGCTTGAGATGCACAATAATTTGTTCTGCCTTTTTCATACCAATTCCCGGTACCTGTGCGAGCGACTTGGGATTTTCATCCTGCACTGCAGCAACAAAAAGAGCTGGTCCCAGCGTGGCCAGCACGGCCATAGCAATTTTAGGACCAATACCAGAACAGCTTATGACGAGTAAAAAAATAGTACGCTCATGTTCACTGACAAATCCATATAACGCAGGCCCTTGTTCCTGGTTCCAATGCAAATGAAGGTACAATTTCTGCTGACGCCCCGCCTCAAATAATTGTGGATTGGGTACCGTTATGGCTAGGCCCAATGGCCCTGCCTCAAGGATGACTATTTTGTCACTGATGGCACTGATGGTGCCCGTTATATGGTTCAACATACGAGTAGTCAACTTTCTATTTTATACAGTGGATATAGGCAAAAGTTTAGTTAAGTAGAAAATGAGGAATTATGCAAGAGCTGACTCTATCGAGATGCGCACAATGTTGCTATACTTAAATTATCTACAAAGCATGAGGAGCCCCTATGGCCACTACAAAACCCCAACAAACAAATACCCAAACCAAAGATCAGAAACCACTGACACAGGATGAACTCGAGGACGCTTTTCTATCTGCCATAGGCGATGCACGCGATATATCCGGAGCCCTCAGAATACAGCACAGCGATGCCTGGAAGTAAGCGCTCTTTTTATTGACAAAGACGGCATCCATGGTACATTATCTTAGCTTTAACTATTGAAAAAATGCTCATATACTGCGGGAATAGCTCAATTGGTAGAGCGTTGCCTTGCCAAGGCAAAGGTCGCGGGTTCGAGTCCCGTTTCCCGCTCCACCCGCCGCCGCGCGAAGCGCTAAGGCGTGGTGTCACGCCGAAGCCCATCAAGGGCAAAGGCGGACAGTCTTCGCCCATCCGGATACTCAACATGCACATATACACATAGTTTTTGTATAGGTAACAGTAAAGCGTTTCTAACATACAGTAAGGTTTACAAGGTATGAAATCACTCATCGAAGAAGCATCAAGCATTAGCAAGGCCATCGAAAAAGGCTGGATACGCGCCGGCAAGCCACGCAATTTTTCTATAAAAATTTACGAAGAGCCGGAAAAAAATTTTTTTGGTCTTACGACAAAGTCTGCGAAAGTCGCTCTTGTTTTTGATGAAAAAACGGTTACTGTACCCGCAGAAAAAAGTAGTAACACCCAGCATACAGCGCAAAGGCCAGAACAAAAGCGCCAAGTACAGCAGCACCAAAAACAACAACGTGCGACCACCCAGCCTAAAGAGCGAGAGACACAGGTAGATACTCAAAAATCTAAAAAAGAACAGCCGCGCGCGGCAGAATTCTCAGATGAGATGAAAGAAGCGGTAACATCCTGGCTTGGCGACACCTTACGTCTTATGGATATGCCCAGTACCACATTTTCGTTGCATACTTCGGATCAGTTTGTACGCGTATTGTTCAGTACCAAATTGGTGGAAGATAGCAATCAAGAGAAATTGCTCTTTCGTTCTCTTTCCTACTTAATGATAGCATCGCTGCGCAATAAATTTAAAAAGAGCCTGCGCGGTCTCAAGCTCGTACTTGCAAGCGCATAAGTAATTGCACCGCGCCCATGACGCACGCACATGAAAATCAAGCTATCATAGCCCAATGCACACCAAGTGGTAGTGGTGCACTTGCGTTATTGCGCATAAGCGGCACCGATGCCATTACACTCACTGCCTATTTCAGTCGTTTAGCATCTGGTATACCCATGGCGCAGGTACCGACGCACACTATTGCGTATGGCACCATACATGATACACACCATAATCCAATCGACCATGTACTGTTTTTGGTTATGTATGGCCCGAAAACATTTACCGGGCAAGACACCGTTGAAATTACCTGTCATAATAATCCATTTATTATCGAAGCAATAATAAGCAGGGCCATCGAACATGGTGCGCGGCTCGCAGGCAATGGTGAATTTACCAGACGCGCAGTACTTAATAATAAAATTGACCTACTGCAAGCTGAAGCTATTCATGAACTTATTCAAGCAAACACCCAACAAGTACTCAAAAAATCGCTCGCACAACTGGATGGTAGTTTTTCGCACCAGATAGATATAATAGAAAAAAACTTGGTCACAACCATCGCTCTCGCTCAAGCAAGTTTCGAGTTTCTTGATGAAGAACAGCTAGAATTTGGACCAGATATACTCAAAAACGTAGAGGCTGTGTGTATATCTATACAAAAACTCAAAAAAAACTTTAACCAACAACAACAGATCAGGCAGGGCATACGGATTGCCATTATAGGCTCGGTTAATGCTGGTAAATCATCGCTCTTTAATGCTCTGATTGGCACTGCACGCGCAATAGTATCACCCATTGCAGGTACCACGCGGGATGTTATAGAGGCTGGCCTGTATAAAAATGGTAATTACTGGACTCTGGTAGATACCGCTGGTCTGCGGCACGCACAGGATACTATCGAGCAAGAGGGCATTCGACGATCATTTGAGCAGGCACACCTGGCGGATGTCATCATACTAGCCTGTGATATCTCCCGGGTTATGAGCGCAGAGGAACGGCAGGTATATCAATGTCTTGTTGCACAATATCAGCACAAAATAGTGATTGTGCACACAAAGATAGATCTTCCTTCTCAAGCAGATTGTGGTGCTTTCGGACCAGCTATTGCCTTTTCAAGTACTACCGGCCATGGCCTAGAAACAGTACACACTGCACTGGAGACAAAAATAGCCAGCCTGCTGCAACAGGCAGATGCTCCCTTCTTACTCAATAAGCGCCAGTATCATTTACTAATAGAACTTGAAAAGGGGCTTATGGCAACAATGCCTCTCCTGCACAAACCCCATATCCCTTTTGAACTGGTGGCCCATCACGTGACACAGGCGTTAAGCCATATCACTGAATTAACTGGAAAATCGATCTGCGAATCTGCTATGGATGCTGTTTTTAGAGAATTTTGTGTGGGAAAATAAAAAGGAGGAATCCATGGTTCAAACCCCCTCCTTCACAGAAATCTATAGATTATATATACTGGTAAAGTCAAAAAGGACTTTAAAATAGGAAAAAAGCAAACTATGTTCAGAAAGAATTTTTTTCAGATGGTGATCGCGCCATCCATTTTCGTGTGTGCCGCAACCATATGCCATGAGCAATTGAGTAAGGCGGCCTTGCCCAAGAAAAAAATCTTAATATTCACCAGTCCCGGCGGCGGCGGACATATGTCAGCCACACGCGCTATACAAGAATACATTGGTGACGACTACGAAATAAGTACCTCATTTATATTCCAGGAAGTGCTTGGTTCCTTTGACCCGATTTCAACCATTACCTTTGGCTACAGCAACGGAGAGAAGACATATAATTACTTTATTACTAAAAAATTTTATAGAATCCTCAATGCTATTGGCAGTATTGGTAGCTGGTGTCATTCCTCGTGGCATGCAAGTATTACCAAAAAAATTATCCATTTCCTGGACGAAAAAAAACCAGACATGGTTATTTCAGTAGTACCATTTGTCAACAATGCACTGCTTGAAGCCACCCATTCACTGGATATTCCTTTTATTATGCTCCCCACTGATTTGGACGTCCGTACTTTTATAGGCAATATCAAAAATCCAGACTATAGTAAATTTCATCTCATTTTGGGACTCCATGATGAAGAAGTCCTTGAACAGGTCAATAAAGCAGAAATTCCCGCCGATCAGATTACTATAGGCGGATTCCCCCTACGCTCTGATTTCTTGCATAAAAAGAATAACATTCGGGCCCTTAAAAAAGAATTCAATGTTCCACAGGATAAGCCAGTACTCATGATTATGATGGGCGCTGCCGGATCTAATAGTATCTATAAATTTGTCAAACAATTGAGCACCGTCCAAGAGCCACTCCACCTTATTGTGGTTTTGGGTCGTAATGAGCAAATACGTGCCCGTATTGAGAGTATCCCATTACCACCATCAATCAGTATGACCATACTTGGCTTTACTAATCGCATTGCTGACCTAATGGCGATCAGCAATCTATGCTTAACTAAATCGGGATCTGTCAGCTTCTGTGAAGCATTATATAGCGAAGTACCTATATTACTCGATGCAACTACCCACTCAATTCGCTGGGAACGCTTTAACCATCATTTTACCGAAAAATATTTTGTGGGGTACGTGGTAAAACGCTATGATGCATTACCTCAATTGCTCGAGCAATTGCTACAGAATCCACAGATCATAGACCGAATGAAACAGAACCTACATACAATAGAAAAGAGACAATTGGATAAAAATATTAAACCAATTATTCAACGATTGCTCAAGGCATAAAAAAAGGGCGCCAGTTATGCGCCCTTTTTTTACGTATTTATATTACGCCATAGCGACCCGCCTCCGCACAAGGCTCTGGCGTGGTTCTTGTCGCTTCATTCCCTGCACTAGACGTGCTGGGTTTTACGCGACGGCGAATTAGCTATGCAACACTTTCACTTCAACACGGCGATTGAGTGCTTGCTGCTCACGGTTACCCGTCACTGCTTTACCACTGACTACCGCTGGCATTTCGGCACCACGTCCAACCGTCTTGACAGCCACCCCTTCAGCCTTAAAGCGATCAGCTACCACCTTCGCACGTTTATTTGATAATGCGAGGTTATAGACTGCAGACCCTGCCGAGTGACATGAATGTCCTTCAACAACTACCGCTGTTGGGGCCACCTGCGCATCATTTTTTTTTAGTTCTTTTTTTGCATATTGTATATCTTGTTTTACTGCTGTTTCTTGATCTTCTCGCACCGCATATTTATCAAAATCAAAGTAAATAGGCTGCGCTGCATCTTCTTGATCTACCCATGCCAGCTCACCATCAATGGATCCTTGCGCATCCACAGAAACTACCTGGCTCACATCATTTTCATCAACAAAGGCAAATTCATTGACACTTTCATCAAAGAAATTACGCAAATCATCACCTGCCAATGGCAAATCGACGTGGGCAACCTGCTGCGTTTGAGAGGTACTCTTTACTTCTTTTGCTTTTTGTTTTCTGTGTGTTTTACAGGCAGGCAACAGGGCAATGGTAAGAAGTAAAATAGATAATTGTTTCTTCATAGGATAATCCTTTTATCGAAATTTTTAGTGGGGTATTTCTTCATTGCAGGCCAAATTAACACAATTTCAAGACATTTTCTACCTTTTGTTAGCCAGATCAAGTATACTGAAAAAAGTGAAAGTGGGGGCAAAGGCTCATAAGACAGCAGGTTTTCACCAAAACCATAACCATTACAAGGCCTATGAAAAAAATTTTAATTAACGATAACTCTTGGCAAACCCGTATAGCAATCGTCCAAGACAATGAATTACAAAATCTCTATTTCTCATCCCATGCACACACCTCTTTAGAGCGTATCTATTTCAAGGGCATCGTACTGAAAGTATTGCCCGGAATACAGACCGCGTTTGTAGATATCGGCCAAGAGCGGGCCGGATTTTTACATATTTCTGAAATAGACCGGGAATTGGCCATATCAGAAATCAGCAAGCACTTGTCTCTTGACGAGGATGATGAGCGTACCGAACGTAAGGTACGCAGACAAATTGATATAGCCAAAATTTTACACGAAGGCGAACAGATATTGGTTCAAGTAAGCAAGGAGCCAGTGTATGAAAAGGGCGCAAAACTAACCACCTGTTTCACGTTACCCGGACGTTTTGTGGTGCTAATGCCTAATATTCCACGCATGGGTGTATCAAAGAAAATAGCTGAAAAAGAAGAACGCATACGCTTAAAAACCATTGTACGCAGCAATCTACCCGAAGGCATGGGAGCTATTATTCGAACGACGGCAGAAGGCAGAGGTGAAACTGAAATCTTAAAAGACCTTAATTATTTAATAGATACCTATCGCACTATTGAAAAAGCCTATGCAACTGCACAACCAAAAGAAAAGGTGCATGAAGACATCCCGCTTCCTTTGCAAATAATACGAGATCACCTTGACAGTGATGTAGAAGAAATCATTACCGACACCAAAGACAATGAGCGCGCTCTGTATAATTTTGTCCAAATGATCGCCCCTGAGCATACCAGCATTATCAAGCTGTATACCGGTGATACACCCTTATTTGAACGTTTTGGCATAGAGCAACAGATAGAGAAAGCTTTAGAAAAAAAAGTGGAATTGCGCTCAGGCGGCTCGCTTATTATTGAATCAACGGAAGCTATGACCGTTGTTGACGTCAATACTGGTAAATTTACTGGTAAAGGCAACATGGAAGAAACCATATTTAAAACGAATATGGAGGCGTGCCAAGAAATAGTACGACAACTCAAATTGCGCAATATTGGTGGGCTTATTGTCATAGACTTTATTGATATGGCCTTGGCTACCAATAGACAAAAACTATTTCGGCAGTTTGAGCGGCTGTTGCGCGAGCAGGATAAATTCCAATCAGTCGTTCTTAAACTATCAGAATTTGGCTTAGTACAAATGACGCGCAAACGATCAGGTAAAACACTGGTACAGCAACTGACTAATACCTGCGCACAGTGCCATGGCTCGGGATTTGTCAAATCAATACAAACGGAATGTTATGCGTTACTGCGCATTCTACAAGAAACATTACCCGCACAAAAAAACGCCGATATTATGCTACACATCAATCCTCAAACTTTTGAATATATGACCAATACTGAATACAATGCCATTTTAGATCTGGAAAAACAAAATCGTTGCAAAATAACCTTATCCACCGACCCTACACTGGGATACGACCAGTACAAAATTGAAAAAACGTGATATAGTGACTCTATTTAAGTATTGACTTATTAAGTATTGACTTAAGTATTGGCAAATTCACGTGCAAAAGCAGTTCAAGGAACATCGTGTCAAAAATAATTTCTGTATTAGATCAATATCCTCACTATCAAGCAGTCATTGGCATAGAAGTGCACGTGCAGCTCAACACCAAAAGTAAAATTTTTTGCGCGTCAGCAAATCACGGCTCAAAAGATCCCAATACTGATATTTGTCAAATATGCGCAGGCCATCCGGGCGTATTGCCCATACTCAATGCACAGGTAGTCGATGATGCAATCCTTGCAGGACTCGCCACCAACTGCACCATCGCGCGCAGATCAACGTTTGATCGCAAGCACTATTTTTATCCGGATCTGCCAAAAAATTACCAAATTACTCAAGCGTTTGAGCCTATCTGCCTTAATGGCTATGTTCCTATCCGCCTAGAAGATGGTTCTATAAAAAAAATTCGCCTTACCCGCATTCATATCGAAGAAGACGCGGGCAAAAACATCCACTCTGCGCATAGCAATGAAAGTTTTGTTGATTTAAATCGAGCGGGCACACCACTGCTTGAAATTGTCAGTGAACCAGACATTGCCAATGCATATGAAGCAGGTGCCTATTTGAAAGCATTACGTTTGATCGTACAATATTTGGGCATCTGTTCAGGCAACATGGAAGAAGGCGCTTTTCGCGCAGACACCAACGTTTCGGTACGCAAAAAGGGCGACTTGAAGCTGGGCACCAAATGTGAATTAAAAAATATCAATTCCTTCAAATTCATTCGTGATGCTATTGAGCATGAAATAGAACGGCAAATTGAGCTGCTTGAAGGCGGCGACCGCGTACGCCAAGAAACGCGTCTGTGGGATACCAAAGAAAAGAAAACCATCACCATGCGTTCAAAAGAAATAGCAGCCGACTACCGCTTTTTCCCCGATCCCGATCTGCCCAGCATTGATTTGAGTGATGCACAATTGGAAAATGCCAACATGCGACTGCCTGAATTGCCCGACCAGAAATTTGAACGGTTACGCACAAAACACAATTTAACTGCCTACGAAGCAGAGATACTCGTTGATGACATGGCGCTCGCCAACTACTTCGACCAAGCAGCACAACACACGACCAGTAAGCAGCTGATCAACTGGATCGTGCGTGATCTGATTGGCTATCTGAATGAACATAAAATTTCCTTGTCAGAATGCAAAATAACGCCAGACAAACTAGCGGCCATCATTGTACTCATGGAAAATAACAGTATTAATAATCATGCGGCTAAAGAAATTTTTGCCATTGTAGCCCAAACGGGTGAAGACCCGATTGCGGTCATGAAGGCACGCGGCCTTGAACAACTAGGCGCCAGCGACGAGCTTGAGACGATTATCAAGGGTATCATTGCGCAGCATCCGCAGCAAACTGCTGAATATAAAGCAGGTAATCAGCGCTTATTTGGCTTCTTTGTCGGCACCGCTATGCAACAAACCAAAGGCAAGGGTAACCCAAAGATTATCCAGGAATTGCTCAAGAAACACTTGGAGTAGCCTGAAAGCCAACCTGATCGCTCCTGCTCCTTTTCCTTGCCAAAGCACAGGGTCAATCAAACCTGGCGTTTATCCTTTGAGGGGGCTTTTTACAAATAGAAGATAACTGCTATAATAAGTAAATGATGTTGTAAAAACAGCTACTTTATTAAAAAGTTTCTATTTGAATTGGGTGATTGTATGAAATCAATTAAAATCTTCGTCCTTTTGGCCCTCGCTGCCTTCTGTCTACAGATTGGGGTAGTCCATAGCATGGATACCAAAACGATTTCTTCCTCGGTATGCCCTGAACAACAACTCATTGATGCCATGAAGTCTGATACACCTTCTGACGAAATACTTCGTCATTTTTTTACCAAACCCGCTGGTCTTTTTAATGGCACTGAAAATATCAATTACCAAGACAGCGACGGCAACACCCCACTCATGGTAGCCATGCTGCAAAATAGACCAGAGATTGTTGAAAAGATAACTCGTGATTACGAACCCAGATTATCGCTAAAAAATAAAGCTGGCAAAACACCACGCGGCCTAGACACTCAATTAAAGAATAAAAAAATACACGATCTTTTGATTAATTATCACAATAATATCCATAACAAAATTAAAGCTGCTTACAATAATGCCCATAATGATGATTCACAATTTCAAGAATTGATACGTCAAATAGATTTATACGACCTTTCTACAGTACGCCATTCTAACTACACAAAAAAGGCATTTGAAGACTGCAAAGACCAATTATTACAAAAATTTGCAACTATATGGCATTTCAATCTCGAGGAAAGAATAATCAAACTACTATTTTCAACCATATCTGATGATGAGACAAATGTAAGTGAAAAGAGCGTTCGTTCAATCATTGCCCATTACAAGCAGTACATTAATTGCAAAAATACTGAAGGCCATACGCTTCTTGTACGAGCAGTACTCAATAACGACTTAAAAATTGCCAATATATTATTGGCAAATGGCGCAAACCCTCATGATACTATCACCACTCAAAATCCTGATGGCACTACTACATCACACACACTATTATTTGAGGCTGCTCATAATCAACAAGGCGCTATGGTAGATGCTTTGCTTGATGGTGGTGCAAATATTAATGAGCAAGATAGTGATGGCAATACCATCCTTATGCTTGCTGCTATGCGAGAATCTGGTTTAGATATTAGCTATATAAATGCATTAGTAACCAACAATGCCATCGACTTGGATATTAAAAATAGCAAGGGAAAATCTGCTATTGATATGTTCTTAGAAAGGGTTGATGAAAAAAATCAAAATCATTTTACCATTCTGATTATTTTATTTATTAAAAAGAACCTTGGATCCAATAGGCCTGATGACCTACTCTCTATTGCCATCAAAAAAATGTGTGTAGATCTGTGCGAAAATAATAAAAATTTTGATTCTACAAAAGCTCTGTTTGAAAAAATAGTATTATATGGACTCCCTAATACCACGACAAATAATTATATCGACTCAATAGATACCTTGATACCAATTTTGCAAAACCCGCAACATATACACCATGCATTTGCCTGCGAATGCACCAGTACACTATTGTCCAAAATAGATGATTTTAACAAAATATCTGAATGGGAAAGGAGTATGTATATCTATGCAAATAAAAACGTAGGATTACTCAAGGCATTCTTGGATTATAGATACAAGCTTTATAAAGAAAAAGACGGTTTTACAGATCAAGTGGCCTATATAACCATAGCTTTAGATAAATGCATCTCATGTAATTTTTCTGAAGGTATAAAAATAATCTGTCAGTATGGGTATGACCCTAGTAACAAAGCAATTGAAGGACTCGGCATCACTCGTCACCAATCAGGAAATAATCCTCTAAATCGCGCCCTTATGCTCGGTCATGTAAAATGTGTGCAAGAACTGCTTAACCATGGATGTAATCCGGGAAATGCAGATACCGTTAAGCTCGCAGAGCGACACTGTAAGGGTGCCGTACCATTACTTGAAAACGCACAGAAAAAAACCATATATGATCTGCCTCATGATGTTTTACACAAAATATTATCTTTCTTACCAACTTTTGGCTTTATAAAAGACAGGTTTAAAAGCATCAATAATTTCACTCAAACATGCAAAAATATACATAACGTTGTAGGTAATACCCCAGAACTTAATACGTGGCTGTTAAGCATTCAGCACCTTTCCCTAAAAGAAAAAAAAGAAATTTTACAAGACAATCTGGCAAACCGAAATTATGGTCATTGTTGCACCCTTCTTGAAGATAATCCCAATATCGTAATACCTATCTTAGATGAAGAAATGCCACTGATGCTGCAGCTGATAACCTCATATCCACTACCTCCTTTTGAAGTTTTTGAAACTATTGTCAACTGTATAGTTACTATCAATAAAGATTTGATTAAGTCTGGTCAAACACCCCTGGAGCTCAATGAGAAGAGTTATTTCAATGCAGTAAAACATGGGTTAAATGAAGAAACTGCTAAATTTAAAACTACTGTTCAATTTAACACTAATGCAGAAGATACAGAACCTGAGCATCGGCTTACCTTGATGGACATTGCAATATGTCGATTAAGACATTATATGTTTTATATGCACGATAGCGAGACCCACATAGAAACCCTCAAAAAAATCATAAATCTTCTTCGCAAAAATGGTAAAATTCCCAATAAACAAATCGTTGTTTATGATCACGAGGCGAAACTGTACCAACCAACCAGCTGGCTCAATTTAGTTCTAAATATACGTCACAGACAGTCAGTATGCCTTACACAACCCTGGTTGCTTGAATTCTTTTTAGATGAACTACATATAGACATTAATGAAGAATTGCACATAACAGAAAAAGGCTCTATGGCTTATCTTACTCCCCTATCTCTTGCAGTAAATAATGCACTCGTTGATGAGATAGATATCATACTCAAACACCCAAAAATACAAGTAAATAATATAGGTAGCAACAATAGAACAGCGCTTGATTATTTCCATCATGACATGCACCACCCAGATGCTTTAATAAAGGCTAAAAATATACGGATATTTATAACATTACTTGCTGCAAAAGCAAAAACTGCTATTCAGATAGCCATAGAGAACAAGGACGCGCCTCTCTTTAAGCGCTGCATTCAAAATAAAAGATTTATGGATCATATGCATGGTCCGCTATGCATATTACCTAACCAAAAAACATCAGAAATCATGACTTTATGTATCGATGCTGATTTCTTAGATGGTATTCAAATACTCATAGACGCTGGCTACAATCTGAATTACAAAGATACTAACAAAGAAAACACAAAGGAATCTGCCCTTATATACGCCCTTAAAAATAACAAGAGAGACTGCGCTCTGTTGCTAATAAATGGTGGGGCTGATACAAGTTGTTGGGATGCCAATGGCAATACTCCTCTTGTATGGGCAATTGCATTTCACGATCCTGTAAAAAATGACAATAGTGCCTGTATCCGCGCCTTGATTGACCATCGGTGCAATTGTGCCCCAACGCCAAATATTGTGATTGCTGATAAAGATGGAAACAGCGTACGAGTCACTGATTTTGCAACACTGCTCGAGATGAAGAAAGTCTCCCTTACGGATAAAGATGGTGATCCATTAGCCGAGACCACTTTTTATAGGCTACCCAATGAAATTTTAGCAGAAATAATAACGCTCATTCCTGGTGTCATGCCTTCTGATAATGAAGGATCTAAAGCTTGCATGAAAAGCATTAACAATCTATTTATAACCAATAAAAATCTTAACGGAATAATTTCAAATCATCCTTGTAAGAATTCTGCCGAACTTAATGCATGGCTCATTGGTCTCGATGTCTACTCTGAAATTGAAAAAAAAGAAGTTCTGATTTCTTGTTGCAAGGGAAAACAGTATCGAGACTTTTGTGCTTTACTAGAACACAATCCTCAGTTGGCAATCAAAGCTCAAACGGAGGATTGTCTACTGTATGTCCTTGTAAAACAAGAGCCGCTCCCACCATGCGAAGTATTTGAAACTGTCATCACGTGTATGAAAACCGTCAATGAAAAACAAGTTGATGCAAAGCCCCTTGATTTCAAGATCGATGCCACGGCAGGAGCTTTCTTCCTGCGAAATTTCTTATCTTCGGTAACAGAACGATGTTTGGGTTGTTTTGGCATTGACAAGTTCCAACGTGCCCATGTAAATTTGCTTGAGATTTTTATATTAAACGCTATAAATGCCCCGCACGCGAAAAAGACATCGTTTCTGAACTTAGCAAAAAAGCTATCTGAACTTGGATGTACCCATGACGAACAATTACAAGTATTAGATCGTGATCTTAAACAGACACACACAGTCCCACTTATATTTGGCCCCATTTGTGACGGTGATTTAGTCACTACCGGCATACTACTTGATCGCCTTAAATTTAATCCAAATATCATTGGCAATTATAAGGGTATCAGTCATACACCACTTACGCTTGCTGTGCAACTGGCATCTGAAGACGAGGCTTACACAGATATTGTAGAATTACTTTCACATGCTCCCGGCATCAATGTACATCAAGAAACGGCTGACAATAAAACAGTATTTGATTTTGTAGGCAACCAAAACCTACCTCGTATACGAGCACTGCTTAAAATGCCTAAATGGCAACCAGGGGAACCATCCACGCTTCCTGCGACTACTCCGCAAACAACTGCTGCCGCACCGGGCGCAACAATAACTACCACAGATACCCCAACTACGCTCAATGCAACGGTACCACAAACCACTATTTACGCACCCGGCGCATCAATCACTACAACAAACACTCCAGGTACCACTACGGCAATATCGCAAGCAAATAGCGCGGACAACATCTTGGCCGGTCAGCCAGCTCCCACGCCAGTTCCCGACAACGGTGCACATATTGTAGCTTCTCATTGGATAGTCCAAAAGCCACTCGCGTGGCTTGCGGGCCTTTCTCTTGGTGCTGTCTGCATATACGCTATGTATACATATTTATGGTCAGAACAAGTTGATGAAGGTGAAGTTGAAATTGAGGGTGATATCCAGCAGAATAATAACACTGCAGTTGGAGCATTGTAATGAATATACTTGTTTTTGTATTTCTTATCTTGAGCTTTTTACCGACAGTACAAATACATTGTATGGATGATACACAGAGACCAGTTGATGGTGATCGTCTAGCGCAAATGGAGAAAGATATTATCACTACATACCTAGATAATAATATGAAAGCAGCCGAAAAATTAATTAAAGAGAATTTTAAGTCAGGGGATTTCTTATTAGATTATATTATTAAACTCAAATCTAGTCATCTGTATATGAATGATCACGAGCCAAATAAAAAGTCTGAATGGATCCAATATTTAGTAGAAAATAAGCTTGCGAATCTTGAAAATGTTTCTGCTTTAGCACATGTTTGCTTTGGCGTTGTAAACAAATGCTGCACACCGGAACATATAAAGCTTCTTCTTGATTTGGGGGCAAATCCAAATATTGAGATCGGCAATAAGGATGATGCATCGACAATACCCCTGATTTTTTGGGCAGTAAAAAATAATCAGTATGATATCATAATCAAACTTCTTAATAGTCCAATTATCAACATTGATCTAGCACCAAATAACCTCTGCATACTGCACAAGGCTGGTGACAGTACTGCTATATTATTTTTTGTTAAAAAGATATTGCCTGAATGCAAAAATATTGAGAGCTGCACAGATAGATGGCACGACCTGATATGGGCAGCTCTCAACAAATTTATTTCAAAAATACCTACTATAAATTGCAACAAACCAAAAGAATATAACGAATTTGTCGCATTAAGATCATTATTAAGTAATCAGTACTTTGACATGCATTCAGCCCATGTGCCTTCGCCTCACCCTGTAGAGCAATTGTTAGATCTCTTGCCAAAGACCACTGAATTCGGACAAACATGTATATACCGCTGTTTAGAGATTTTATTAAGCGTTCGAAAAGAAGAGGATATACCTGCTCTCAATCCTTTTCTACCATTACCTAAAAAAGGATGTTTGCTTGAGTACGCTATAGCACAAGGTGATATGAGATTATTCGAACTATGCGCAAAAAATAGAAATTTTAAAGCGATGGTCAACTATCCATTAAAAAATCGTGCGGACAAAGCAACGCTGCTGCATCTATGCGCACAACATGATTTCCCCGACGCAATTAAGATTATATGTAAAACGTGTGAAGCCAAACTTATTGAAATGAGAGATGAATACGATAAAACACCGCTCGTATATGCCAAAGAAAAGGGCCATGAGAAATGTGTGCAAGAACTATTGAATCATCGCTGTAATCCAAATCCTTCAGGTGCCGCGTGTGATATAGATGGCAGCGCATACACTATCTCATTGATTGATAAAAAGCCATACAATCAAGAAGCGCAAGGATCGTCTACCATAGCCACTTTACCGCTTGAGCTACTACCAATAATTTTTGCACATGTTGCCGACGGTGGCTCACTAAAGCGCAGGATGCTTTCTTTAATACATGGTCCCATGCGCGTCAATAAAACATGGCGACATATACTACATATTACCCCTTCTAATCTACCCGAATGTGCAGTAGCATTTGCTCCACATTTAACCACACAAGAGGTAAATCAAGAGGTAAATAGTATATTGTATGGCCTTATACTGGACAAGAGTAGAAGTCAAAATGATCGTATTGCAATGTTTAAATACTTAGTTAGTCGTGATATAAACAGCATTAAAAGTCCAAAATATTCATTATTAAATCGCGCACTTGAAGAACGTAATATAGAATGGGTAAAAACCATCATTTATTGGTATGAAAAGTATGACGAAAAACAATTAAAAACTGATCCTAAGCACATTCCTCTTATCAATCAGCCTAGCTGTTGGATCTGGAATTGTGAAAGTTGTACTCCGGTCATACGTGAACACAATCAAGGTATGCCAAGTTTAGGTTTTGCCTTGTTCATGTTAAAAGACGCACATCACCAACCCCAGATTCAAGCTAACGCTAATATGAAAAATGACACGCTCGATTGCATAGAATATTTACTGGAGCATGGCGCTGATCCCAAGATAACCATACCAATAGAAAATTCAGGTGCCTATAACAACCTACAATCATTGGCTGTAATAGCTATATTAGAAGATTTAGAATATACACTCCCATTATTTATAAAATACAGAAAACACAATGTGCATGGTGTCGATGTAAATCAGATTTATAACACTACTGGCAACAACACACATCATACTCTACTCACCCTTGCCACACGAATAAAAAAACCAAAGGCTATACAAGAACTACTGAAAATAAACGGTTTAGAAATTAATAAACTTGTTAATAATATGACCGCCCTTGATATCGCATACATGGAGCGCAAAGAAAATCATGCTATTATAAAATCACTACAAGATGCTGATGCAAAAAGAGCACGTCAACTGGCTGCTAACAATAATTCTTCAGCAACTCCACAGGCGCATGCTCAATCAACAGCTCCTGTGGTAAATGTAGCTGATGCGCTGCAAACAACCGCTACTACACCTAGCACATCAATAACTACGACCAACACCCCAGGTACAACTGTGGCCCCATCGCAACATCAGGCAACAACACAGAGCGCTCCGATTTCTCAGTCTGCTCCCGCACCGGTACCGGTACCAGGCAATAATCCACAGTCCATAAGCCATCATTGGATGGGCCAAAAGCCCCTTGCATGGATTGCGGGTCTTTCACTTGGTGCTGTAAGCATATACGCTGTATGTAAATATTTCTGGGCAGAACAAGATGATGTGGATGAAGATGAACAAGAAGAATCTGAAGAGTTGTATGCGTAACAAATCTTTAAATACTGATCATTGTCCCATCTAGCTTGATCAACTGTTCTTGACACAACTGATCAATAATTGTGCGCACGCGGTACGGATCTTTATCAAGTACCGCAATCAGATGCTCTTTTTCTAGCGCGCCCCGCTCAAGGATAGTACGCACAATCATGCCCCGAATTTGCCGATCAGAACCCTCAAATTTTGATTGTACTACATGATGTTTGCTGTTGCGGCTTGGATTTGGATTCATTTTTTTAAGATATACACCATAATCCATCAGTGCGTAGTACCATTCACGCGGGTTGCATTGATCTACGGTTGCTGCCACCAGCGGCAGTAATTCATTATCATGTACTGCTTGGCAATCATGAAAAAAAGAATGTATAAACACGGCTCGAATATTAGTTTCTATAAACACGGTTGGTTTATTGAATGCAAATGCCACAATAGAAGAGGCCGTTGCTTTGCCAATACCTGGTAACGTCTGTAATAGAGCCGGTTCGCTCGGCACTACACCACCATATTCACGTACCACCATCTGCGCCAGTTGATGCAAAAATTTGGCACGCCGATTATAACCAAGGCCCTGCCAGACAGTTAGTACTTGTGCGAGTGAACTTTCGGCTAATGCAGTGAACGTAGGAAAAATATCTATAAATTGATCAAATTTTGGCTGTACGCGGTATGTTTGCGTCTGTTGGAGCATAATTTCAGATACTACCACCTGATAGGGATCTGACACATGTCGCCATGCAAAATCACGCTTATGTAAGGCATAGAAATTCCATATAGAATGCTGAAACAATGCCAGTTTATGATTGGAGCTATCCATAGTATACACAAATGCGCAATGGTTTAATTACACTCAACTACATATGACTTGTTTATCTGATTACTGAAGGGTACCGTTATGATGCTACCTCTAGTGCATGCAAGTATACTTACTTTTTTTACGATGACGATTTTTTTCATCGTTGCACAGCTTAAAAAAGATAATAGTATTGTCGATATTGGCTGGGGCATAGGCCTTATACAAATTGCTCTGTACACTATCTACAAAAACCCATCGGCAGGCTCGTTGCAATATTATGCAACCATATTAATACTGCTCTGGGGGTTGCGTTTATCCACCCATATCACGCTCAGACATTCGCGCATCGGCGAAGATCAACGCTATACCGCGTGGCGTACGCTATGGCAAGCAAAAGGGATGGTATATTTTTATCTGCGCAGCTTTGCACAAATATTTATGCTGCAAGGGTTTGTTATGATTGTGGTTGGGTTGCCTGTCATTGCCATTAATAGCAGCCTACACACCAGCCTGTGCTTGCCTGAGTTGTGCGGTCTTTGCCTGTGGATCATTGGCTTTTTCTTTGAAGCAGTAGCCGACTATCAACTTACCATGTTTAAAAAAGAGCATAGTGCCGATGGAAAGATATTATCATCTGGCTTGTGGCATTATTCACGCCACCCAAACTATTTTGGCGAAAGTCTCATGTGGTGGGGTATGTGGCTCCTGTCCATACACACGGGTTTTGCTGTCATAACCCTGGCAAGTCCAGTCACCATTACCCTATTACTACTATACGTATCTGGCATACCACTGGCTGAAAAATCATTGGCTTCAAATCCGGCTTTTGACAAATATAAATCAAGCACCAGTTCTTTTATACCGCTACCGCCATCACAGAAAAAACAATGAAAAATGCTGCCACTCTCCTGTTACAACGCGCCTTTGGATGTCTATCTGAGTATACCTGTAGTATTAGGCAAGCGCGGTATTGAACAGATTATGGAATTACAGCTCAATGATCTTGAAAAGCAATAGTTGAGTGCGTGTGTACAAGAATTGAAGCGGTTATTGTAGGGCCGGAAAAACGCTTATGTATGGACTTTTTTTATGCAAATATATACCATAGCATGATTAATAAACAACTTTAACGGTAGGATATCACTATGAAATTATTACAAATCATTACCCCAGTTATTATTTTTGTGGCGACGAGCAATGTATTACTGTCCATGGACACTACTCAAGTAAGGCAACAAAACAAAACACTACCATGGATCAATGAGCTGTCAAAAAGTAACCCAGACTTAGGAATAATCAAGCAGATCGTCCAGCAAAAGGCAGCGAACGTTAATACTGCAGCAATCGTTCCACATAAAGATGGGGTGATCTCAAAATATGCCATACTTGAAGCGGCAAAACAAAGAGATTGGGATCTGGTGGAAATTTTGCTTGAAGCGGGCGCAAATCCAACCGTGACAACGGAGCTGCGACACTCTGCCGTGCGCTATGCTATATACGTTGCTAAAATAGACATACTCACGAAACTTATTCAAAAAGGCGTACAGACCAACATTCCAGATTACAATGGTACAACAGACGAGCAAGTTGCTTCTCTTTTTGGCCTCGATCTTCTTGCATTACATCAAAAAAATTAGAAAATCATTCCACCCGCCCAATACGGAGCGTCAACATATTGTCAGTGCTCAATAATTTGGCGGCAGCCTTGTTAATATCTTCTAAAGTAAGTTTATTTAAATCAGAGGCACGTTTATCAAAAAAGTCGGCTGCAAATCCATATTTATGCAAAAACAAGAATGATTGCGCCATGCTACTATTTGAAGTAAACAGATCAACCAGAGAATTGATTACTGCATGTTTTGCTTCTTGCAATTCATCTGCTTCAATGGTACCCACCGTACTGTTAATTGCATGCTTAATTACTTTTTCAGCCTGCGCAAGCCGATCGAGTGACACGATGGTGCGTACACTCACCATGCCCGGTTGCTCATCAACACCCGAAATCAGAGATCCTTGTATCGTGTAGAACAGCCCATACTGCTCACGCAACTGGAATAGGCGGGAGCTCATGGCACCCAATACACCACCACCAAAAACCTGATCAAATAAGAGTAATTTATCGTAATCTGGATGTTTTCTATTAACCGAGCTGCCCACAAAACAGAGTACCACCTGATCCCTGTTGATAGGATATGCAATTTCTATTGGCGTGACCTGAGACACGAGAGTAAATGGCATGTCTTCTACGACCGGTCCAGACCATGTACCGAGCGTGTCGCTCACCAACGATTTAAGATCGTAGCCAGCCAGATCACCCACTATCGCCATGGTGGCTCCCGCGGGGCTTATATATTTTTTGAAAAAATCAACCAGCTCTGAGCGCGTTATAGCAGAGACCGATGGTAAAGTACCGAGCACATTTTTACTATATGGATGCCCTTTATATATATTTTCGCGAATTAACTGACTTGAAAATGTCCATGGATCATCCCAATAATTTTTAATGTCAGTAATAATTTGATCACGCACCTTTTCTAGATGATCGGCAGGGAAGGTAGGCATCGTTACCACTTCCTGCAGTATCTCAAATGCAAAATATAAATCCTCTTTGAGCACACGCATGGTGATGCCACCAGGATATACCGAAAAGGTCATACCGCGCGATTCTATAACCTGCGCAAGTTGATCAGATGTATAGCGTTTGGTGCCTTCGGTCAACATAAGACAGGTAAAATTATAGACTCCCGGCTTATGAATACTATCAAAATAGGGACGCGCTTTAAATTGCAATACTATATCTATTTTAGGTGTTGCATCATTGTTGTGGTACAAGATAGTCAAACCGTTCGGCAAGGTGAACTGGTGCGGTTTGGCAAAATGAAATTCGCGTGGCTCATGCACCTTTACCGTATGTGCATAGGATGGTTCTTCAACTTGAGTGGTGCGAATACGCTCTTGCAGGATACGATTATCTTGTGAGTCAGATTCTTCCTGCATTTTCTGCCACACATCCTTTTCTGATTGTGGTAATGGCAGAATAAACCCTTTATGCATCACTGTAGGCCTGCAATAACACGCAACAATCTCTTGCATATGCTGTTTAAAATAGTGCGGAGAGTGATTTAAATAATTAAACACATAATTTTCATCGCCCGTTGCCCAGAAATATTTGCCTATCTGGTAGGCTTGATGTTCTGCATCCTCGAGCAAATTATAGAGCGCCATCTGCGTTTGTTTTATAGCCCGTTCAAGTTCTTCATCGGTGATATGACCACATGCTATTGAGGCAAGTTCTTGCGTAATACACTGTTCTATTTCTGGCACTAAATCCATCGATTTAGGCTCAAAGAAAATATAGAACAAGCCATACTCAAATAAATCATGTGTATCTGCCGATATCGCCGTTACCAATTGACGTTCATTAACCAATTTTTTATATAAACGAGAACCTCTGCCATTTGCCAGCACCCAACTGAGCAATTGCATCACATTCTCTTTTTTTTCAGATAGACCGGGTATCACAAAAGTATAGCCCACCATGGGTACCTGCACATCGCGGTACAAAGTAACCGATTTTGCCAAAATATCGCGATTATGGTAATGCGTAGTTTTAGCATAATCAGGACGCGCGGGAATGTGGCCAAAATAGTTTTGCGCCAAATCAAATACTTCTTGTGCATGTACATCCCCAACCACTACTAATGCAGCATTGTTAGGCAGATAATGTTTTTTATAGAATGCACGCAGATCATCACTATGCACTGACCATAAATCCTGTTTATACCCAATAATAGGATAGTGGTATGGGTGATCCTCAAAAATAGTCGCCAACAAATGTTCAAAAAGACTACTGGTGTAATTGTCCTTGTACATTTTAAGTTCTTGAATAACTGCCTTCATCTCTGAGCTGAGCATGTCTTCTTTGAATGCTGCATTGAGCATACAGTCGGCCATTATGGGCAAACATGCGCGCCAGTTTTGCTCAGGCATATTAAATAAATAGCCTGTATAATCGTTCGAGGTAAACGCATTGCAAGAGGCAGATAATTTATGCGTGGTGGTATCAATATCAGATTCAGATAAAAGTTGCGTACCTTTAAAAATCATATGTTCTATTAAATGCGCGATGCCTCTCTTGCCCGTATTTTCATCTTTTGAGCCAACATTGTACCATAACTGAGTAGAAACTTTGGGCACCTGATGCTGCTCATACACCAAAATAGTCATGCCATTATCAAGGATTTTTTTGTGCACGCGCTGCATACGCGCCCCATTATATTTTTTTTGAGTCATTATATCATTCTCAATACTGTGTAAATTGTTTGGCGCTATTATTGTAATCAGGATACCAATATACATTCTTGAACCATGTATCATACTACAATCTCCCTATTACCCCTAGTGTTTACTATTCATGATATACAAAGGCACATCTGAAATAAAGGTTCATATTTCTTAAATTCAATATACACTGAATTTTAATATAAAAAATGAAGCGCTCGTCGGCTAGGGGCCAGTGGGCGCGCAATTACGCTATAGCAAACCCGCCTATGCACAAGGCTCCGGCGTGGTTCTTGTCGCTTTAATTCCCGAACTAAAATTGTACAGTTTACAGCGACGGCGAACAAAAATTGTTTCAGGCAAAAATATCATGCGCATCACATCTACTATACCACCGAGCATATATGCCACTATTGCACTTGTTACCGGTATTGCTACGCAACATGCCACGAGCAATGATATGGTTATGACTCCGCGCTGCACACTCATGGTACTGTGTTGTTTAATTGCCCTGACAATCTACTCTTTTATGCGTACAAAAAAACGCGCTTACTGTTTGCTTATGCTTTTGTGTGCCCCTATGGGTGCATGGCGATACGCGTATGTAAAAAATAGCCATGAAAATCTGCTCGAAACCATCACTCAAACCCCCCTGGATTTGACCGGCATTATTACTGACATAACACCCATCCAAACACGCAACATGCACAAAATAACCATACAGGTACACACGTATACAAAAACTGATTTAAAAACCACACCGTGTTCTTTTACCATTTTTGTATATACCGGGAAATCACATACCCTGTGCGCCGGCGATACTATTGCCATACATGCCGCGCAACTTAAAAAAACTACACCCGAATTTACCCTATATCTATTAAAAGAGAGGGCAACCTGCTGCATTTTTATCAATACACAACAATGCACATTGGTTTCGCGCCCTACGATATCCGTGTATCGCTTCATCAATAACCTGCGTACACACCTTGTCAACAGCATGGCTCAGAAATTATCCCCCTCAACCTACGCCCTATTTGCTTCTCTCTTTCTGGGTAACAACAAGACCGATCAACATACCATGGATCATTGGTCACAGCTATTAAGATCCTGGGGCCTTTCTCATTATCTTGCACGCTCCGGTCTACACCTGATTCTTTTTATCGCCATATGGCTTTTTATTTTACGTATTACACCCGCCCTACTCATTATAAAACAATGCTGCTTGGTCTTTCTCGTTACTGCATATGCGCTTATGAGTTGGCCGAGCGTGTCTTTTTGCAGAGCGCTGTTTACCTTTATGCTGTGCACATGGTGCATAATGCAAAAAAGACCCATACATTATGTACACATATTGGCTATCGTGTGTTTTATTACCCTGCTGCATAATCCTTTTTGTTTACTATTTCTTGATTTTCAATTGAGTTATGGCCTGACCTTTGCGCTCGGGTGGTTTAATTACTTAGCAAAACGGCGCCCCCAGATCCTATAGATTGACTGGAAACAAACTGCCTCTATAGACTAATGTGCAGCGAGACAGTTTTTATTGTCATAAAAAAAGGAAGCAGGGATGAAGAGCATTCGTTATTACACATACCCAATATACCTGTGCAGTATCATAGTACCATGTACCACCAGAAACAATCCTTTGTGGGAAAATGGCGCGCTCTTTGAGAGCAATGCTGACTGTGTCGTTGAGGTGCAGGATTGCGCAACCCATACCTACAAAAGAAGAAGTGGAGAGGCCGATTGGACCCTTATAATATACATGGCTGCCGTCAATGATTTACGTATATTTGCACGACGTAACATAGAACAAATGGCAAGTCGAGGATCAAACAAACATATCAACATTGTTGTACACCTTGACATCAAAGATCGTTATGGTCAAAAAACAACACAAAGATTTTACGTGGAGAAAAATAAAATCATACAAATCAATGATGAAAGATATAATACAGGACCCATGGACAGTGGTGATGAAAAAACACTCATATCATGCTGTACATGGGCCATTACCAACTATCCAGCACGCCATTATGGACTTGTATTTTGGAATCATGGCATGGGACCTATAGATCCGGTTATAGGCAAGATACTGAATCCAACAGAACTATTTCACTTTAACCCGCTCACCCAGAAATTAGAGCTTGATCGTTCAATCGGCTTTTTAGATCTAGTGTGTACCACCAAAGGTACCCTCAGAGGTGTGTGCTGGGACGATGAGACAGGTAATTATTTAACCAACCAAAAACTTGATCGCGGACTCAATACCATATGCACCAACCTACTACAGGGGAATAAATTTGGCATTATAGGTTTTGACGCCTGTTGCATGCAAAGTATTGAAATTGCCAATATCATTAAAAAATATGCGCACATCATGGTGGGTTCACAAGAAGTAGAGCTGGGCACTGGATGGAACTATGCGCGAGTGCTAGAACCATTTGAACACCGATCACTCGACAAACACGCACTCGCTCATCACATTGTTACGCAATATGAACAGGAATATACAACTATCACCAATGATTATACGCAATCCGCACTTGATCTCCATTTAACCGATAAACTTGAACACAACATCCATGCGGTTTCAGAGGCATTGCTCACTGCCATCAGCAAACAAAATAACAACTCTGTAGCAAATGCCATAAAAACAAGTTGCCACAAACTCTACTGCACGCATTTTGACGAACCAAGCTACAAAGACCTTGGGCACTTCTACCAAAATCTGTTCGACAACCTAAAATCCATATCAACCCACAATCATCAAGAAACCAAACTACTCATCTGTTCATTGGAAAAATTGCTGCAGGAGGGGCTCGAAATAATCGACGAAATGGTACTTGCCAACGTCACGGGAAAAAACCTGCAAGATGCCCGCGGCATCACGATATATATACCACATCGCTCAATACACTCCTCGTACACACAAACCACCTTTGCGCAAAACAATAGCTGGCTTGAACTACTCTACACCATCACTCGCCACTAATATATGGAACCAAAAATTTCAACATGTAAAGAATAGAATGTAAAAAAAACAATAGCAGATCCACGACTAATCGCCATACGTACACCGGCATCGCCACCATAAAAAGAGCCCCCCATCCCGATCGCCGGCTACACAAAGAGGCATTGAGCCCCTTTAAAATTGCACAATAGAAAAAACCAAAATGGATCCACCATGCCTTCAGACACGCCCTTCTAACCAAAATGTTAATAAGTGGTTAATAAGTGGTGGATAACTTGTTAATAAGTCTCGGGCAATCATTTTCGCACCCAACGAATACAAGGTGCCAATCAACACCTCAACAAACAACACCCGCGCATAGGTCGATCCAAACGGAACATGGAGCGGTTGTCAAAAGTTATTAACAAGTTATTAACAAGTTATCCACCACTTATTAACCACCACGCCACACCACAAAAAGCCTTACTAAATCGGTACAAAGCGCCCGCTTTGAAAAAGTTATTAACCACTTTTTGCCTCGCCTATTATTACTATAATATTATTAATATATATAAATAGAGATAATAGCGGACAAGTCCAAGGTGATAGGGCGTTTTTATTGCAAGATGGTGTGATTTGTATTAATATGAATCTATTCTTAATTAAACAGGAGCACACACATTGACTCGCGCCTTGCGCAAGGGAGCAATGGCCGTGTGTTTCTAGGTCAACCCCAATTCGACAAGAAGGATGCCGTGAATTTAGCCAGTGTTATTGATGAGCTCGTTGAGGAGCGTGGGCTGGACAGGGAGGTTTTAAGCACCATAGTCTGTGAAAGCATGCTAGCCGCCTACAATAAGCGCTATCCCGACCTTGCGCTTAACGTGGAGTATGATCGCCAAACGGGGAATATTCTTGTTACGGTTAAAAAAACAGTGGTAAGTACTGTATCAGATGAAGATCTTGAAATAAGCCTTAAAAAGGCACGCGCGGTCGATAAAAGCCTTGGACTTGGTTCAGAGGTCTGGTTACCATTCGATGGGGAAATTGGTCGCATAGAGATATTGAGGGCAAAACAGGTTATTGCCAACAGTATTCGTAAAATAGAGGCCGATGCTGTCTTTAGTGAATTCAAGCATCGTGAGGGATCTATCGTTGTTGGTGTTGTGCATAAATGTGAGCGCGGTGGCGCTGTAGTCAAGATAGATGATGTCTTGGCGTTTTTACCAAAATCTCTATCAATTCCTGGTGAAAAATGTTCCCCAGGGTTCTCCATTCGTGTGCTACTCAAAGAGGTTCTGCCTGAACCCCAAAATGATTCCCAGCTTATCTTAGATAGGGCATCCGCCGACTTTCTTGAGCAGCTGTTGAAGATAGAAATTCCTGAAATTTTTGAAAAATTGGTTGAGATAAAGGGGGTTGCGCGCATCGCGGGCTACAAGTCCAAGATTATTGTAGCATCCCATGATAAAAATATAGATCCGGTGGGCACTTGTGTTGGTGTGGGTGGTGGCCGCATTATGCCGATACGCAAGGAGCTGGGGGGCGAAAAAATAGATGTTATTCCGTGGGATGACTCTCGAGAGCTCCTTATACAAAACGCCCTCAAGCCGGCACGCATTAATAGTGTTGAGATAGTTGATGGTGGCTCGAAGGCACTTGTGTGGCTGGATGATGACCAACGATCGCTGGCAATTGGTAAAATGGGGCAGAATATTGCTCTTGCTTCAAAGTTGGTGGGCATGGATATTCAGATTGTGGCACAGGCAGTTGATGGTGAGGTTGCTTTGGCTAACGCGCTTCGTGCGGGTGCTGAGCGCTCGGGTGAAGATGGGGCAGAGTAGAAATTAATTGGTTGGTATCGTAGAGATAGGTGTGGGGCAATGCGAGTATACGAATTTGCAAAGAAATTAAATATCTCGACCAAGCAGTTGATGAGCGAGCTCGCACAGCATGGATTTGAAGTCAAGAGTCATATGGCGGTGCTCGATGACAGTACGCAGGAGGCTATGCGTGCTGTTTTTACGCCTCAAGCGGTGTCAATTGCAGTTTCTGCACCTGGGCCGCTATCCATCTCTAATAATGAAAATAAGATAAACGTATCCAAAACAAAAGAAGTGCCCGTGAAACAAGAAGTAAAAAAGAGCCTGCCCGATAAGCAGCATCTCAATAAGAATCCCATTGAAATACGGCCAGATGTTGCTGCTGTGGCACCACGATCGATCATGGTAAAGCCTATGACGGTGAGTGAGTTGGCCCAGGTCATTGTGGTGCAGGTATCGGAAATTATTTTGCTCTTATTGCGATGGGGTATAATGGCAGCGAAAAACCAGGTGCTGACCGAGGATCTGGTTGCTCGTGTGGTGCGGCACTATCAGCTTGAGGTTACTAAGCCAGTTGCGCCATCGGCCGATATTGTTAATGAAAAATCAGTGGTTGTTTCTGCGGGCCTTGAGCTACGCGAACGACCTCCCGTGGTAGTGGTCCTTGGTCACGTGGACCATGGTAAAACGACACTTCTTGATTTTATTCGTAAAACACGTGTTGCTTCCCGTGAAAAAGGAGGTATAACGCAGCATCTGGGTGCCTATGAGGCACAGACGTCTAAGGGTAATATTATATTTTTGGATACCCCTGGTCATGAGGCATTTTCGAAAATCAGACAGCGCGGCGTTAGGGTAGCGGATATTGTTATTTTAATTGTTGCTGCCGATGATGGTGTGATGCCGCAAACGATAGAATCAATCAAAAGGGCAAAATCTATGCATGTGCCTATCGTTGTTGCCATCAATAAAGTTGATAAGGTAGAGCCGCGGCGCATCGAAGTGGTCAAGCGTGAATTATCGCAGCATGGTCTTATGGTGGAAGAGTGGGGCGGTGATGTAGTGTGTGTGGCCATATCGGCAAAAACCGGCCTTGGTGTTGATGCGTTACTTGAGATGGTGCTGTTGCAAGCGCAGTTGATGGAGTTACGTGCCGATATTTCTGGTGGCGCCAAGGGGTATGTTCTAGAGTCAAAATTAGAAAAAGGCAGGGGTCCTGTGGCGACGGTGATATCGCAACATGGCAAATTAAAAATAGGCGATTATATAGTCAGTGGTACAACCGGTGGTCGTGTAAGTTCCATAGTCGATAGTCATGGTGCTCGTGTGAGCGAGGCAATGCCAGCCATACCGGTATTGGTAGCCGGCTTTGAAAATTTACCCGAGGCGGGGGATTATTTTGAAGTGGTTGCAAAGGACAAATATCGGTACATGCTTGAAAAGGCACGCGAACAAAAAATGGCTGTCTTGGGTAAGGCTCATACTGAAGGTGCGCTGAATTTAATCGTAAAAACTGATGCTGATTCCTCCAAGGAAGCATTAATTGAATCGATAACGAAATTGTCTCAAAAAGCTGAGTCTGGTTTTAATATTTTACATGCTGGCATTGGCAATATTAGCGAGAGCGATGTTGAGCTCGCGTATAATACTGGTGCGTACATTGTGGGATTGCATGTTAAAGCTGAAACGAATGCCGCGATGCTAGCGCAGCGAAAAAAGGTTACGATATCGCTCTTTGATATTATTTATAAATTATTAGAAGAACTTGAAAAACGTGATGAAAAAACAAAACGAGTAGAATTGGTTCGTGTAAAAATAGGCGAGGCTGAGGTTATTCGTGTGTTTGATATAAAAAATATTGGTATTATCGCTGGTGCGCACGTCAAGGATGGTCGTATAACCAGAGATAGTATATTGGTTGTGTATAGAGGTAATAAAAAAATAGGTGAAGGCAAACTCAGAAGTCTACAGCGCGAAAAACGCTCCGTAAAAGAAGTACACGGTGGTTATGAATGTGGATTTATGCTTGAGCATTATGATGACTGGGCAGTTGGTGATCGTGTAGAGGCATATATAGAAGAGCCTAAAAAATAATTAAGCATATGGTTGTGGTAGTAAAAAGTTAGCTCTATGATTATTCAATCTATTTTAATGCAGGGATCACTGACATTGTTGGTATCCCTGTTTTTATCTTTTTATTTCGTTCCCTTTTTTAGGGCTGTTGCTATTCGTTTTAATATACTTGATGCACCGGATGGTAAAATTAAGTTACAAAAAAAACCTACTCCCTATCTGGGTGGATTAGCGGTATATTGTGCTTTATTGTGCGGCCTAGTGGTTAGCTTTCCTGTGACGGGTAACATACTATTATTTTTAATCGGTATAACTCTCTTGCTTTTTTTGGGTCTTGTTGATGATCTTACGCCATTAGAACCATACCAAAAATTTGCAGGACAGCTTTTGGTTGTTTTTTGTTTCTTGAGATCAGGGATACATTTAAAGGAACATTTTTTTTCTAGTCCATGGAATATGGCAATTTCTGCCTCGTGGATTTTGACTGTGGTTAATGGTTTCAATCTCATTGATGTTATGGATGGCCTTGCGACCGTTACCGCGATAGGAGCCACTGGTTCGTTTATTATTATTAGCATGCTGTTACATCAGTACGACATAACGATTTTATTATGTGCCTTTGTGGGCGCGTTACTCGCTTTTTTATATTATAATTGGCCGCCGGCCACTATCTATTTGGGTGATGCGGGGTCATTATGTATAGGGGGATTTTTGGCAACAGTACCCTTTTTCTTAAAATGGGGTACCTATAATGCCTACGGCTACGTAACGCCAATTATTGTTTTAGCTATTCCGATTATAGAAATTGCTTCACTTATCCTCATACGATCATATAAGGGAATTCCTTTTTATAAGGGCAGCCCAGATCATTTTTGTCATTATTTACAAAAAAATGGCTGGAGCAAGCGTGGCATCCTTTCTTATGTGTTCGGTATTTCAATACTTCTTGCGTTGATAGGTGCACTGTGTACCTACAATCTTATTTCAATGCCGCAGGTTTTAGGACTCATGATGTGCCTGATAGCAGCCTGGATTTATTTATTGTGTAGAAAAATATAAAAATTAATTTTTTCATTGCATATTGTGTTTTCTGTCTAAAACGTTGCTTTTGATCTAATGCAACAAAAAAACAACTACATTTTTTAGAGCTACACTGTAAAAATAGCATTTTTAAGTTGTTGCATAAATTTTTTATTTAGATTTCTTGTTTTTTTCGCTGAATGGTAAGAAAATGACTGTACTTTGAATTTGGCTTAACTCCTCCTTAACAAGCTTAAGGATGTATGGTTAGAAGCACTGCTTACAGAGAGAGTGATAGATCGGATCTTTTAGGAATTTTTACTACAATTCCTTCTTGGCTCCACACTTTAAGATTCGATCTATTGCTGGCTCTCAGACCTGTCTAACAATTTCCATGTTTTGGGCATAATCAATTTTTTTATAGTATCCATATTACGCGCATAGTCCGCAAGCGTTGCGCGTGGGGTTTCTAGTATTTTAGGAATGGAAAAAAAGCGTACATCATTAAATAGAAGGGCAAATGCCTCGAGTCCTAGATAGCCTTTTCCAATATCTTCATGTCTATCGACACAAGATCCGAGCGGTTTTTTAGAATCATTGATATGCATAGCCTTGAGTTTATGAATGCCTATATGCGCATCAAATGCGTTCCACATCTGTTCGTATGTATGTTGGGTGCGAAAATCGTAGCCAGAGGCAAATGCGTGGCAGGTATCAAAACAGACTCCAAGTCTTCGCTTAAACTCTGATTGTGCAATGATATATCCAAGTTGTTCAAAAAGATAACATACGGAACTTCCTTGTCCGGCCATATTTTCGAGCAATATAGTGGTTTTGGTGGTTGATTTCTCAAATACCATATTGAGTGTATCACTTATTTTATCAAGACATGTTTTTTCATCGGTTTTGCCATGGGATCCTGGGTGCAATACTAAGTACGGGATATTGAGTTTCTCACAGCGGTCAAGTTCTATCAACAAGGCGGATACTGATTTGCTATGCGTTGCATGGTCAGGTGCACCTATATTGATTAAGTATGAGGCGTGTACAATCGTTGATTGGATAGTGGAAACTGTTTGGGCATTTTTGAATGCAGTCAGCGCATCGCTATCCAGATGCCTTGCAGCCCATTGACGGTTGCTTTTGCTAAAAATTTGTATGGCCGTGCAACCAATTGACTCACCCGCTTGATATGCCAATTCTAGACCACCGGCAATAGACATATGGGCTCCAAACAAAAGTGACTCTTTTTTATGTGACATATAATCTCCCGAAAATGAATGTTCAAATATGGTTAATTTATCAATAGAAATGGGCATTCACATATTTGACACGCTAGACAAAAAGGTTTATCATTTCCACAGTTTACTGTTCTTATTGTAACACCAGGTGAGTTGCCTGCTAGGGCAGATTTTTTTGAGTAGCCATTTTTTGCCCCAACACCACCATTATAGTGTAAGGATCCTCATGAAAAAGCAAAACATGTTTTGCTTACTTTTTTTATCTTTTTTTCTGCTTGGTAATGTTGGCACCATAGGGGCAAAAATAGCGTGTAAGTCCGCAGACGGTGATCTAGAGTATATTTTTTCTGGTATGTTTAAACCTGAAATGTTTTTCGTGAACAACGCAACGTTGTTAAATAAAACATTGACCACCGACAAGTTTTGTTACGCCCAGCACACACTTGATTTGCGCTTTAACGCATTATATGGGCAAAAAACGTATGGATATACCGCGGCAGAAGCCTCTATCGATATTAGAAACAAGTCAGTCTGGGGAAGCCCAGAAAGCATAGCGAGCACATTAGACACTGATGTGCGTTTTTTAGACGCGACGACTGGTAATCATAGTCATGCTATACCGCGACAAATTTTTTGGGTACGTGGTATCAAACTTAAATTTGATATACCGACTGCTGTTGGATTGCCGATGGCAAACAGACATGAATTGAGTTTGGGGTTGTTGCCGTTTTCCGTTGGGTATGGTATTGCTCTGGGCGAGGCATATCAAGTGGGACCAGGTGATGTGGGTGCTTTTACCTATAACGTCGTGAACCAATATGCGCCAACCGTATTGCTCCATGGTGAACTGGTGCAAGATGTGCTTGAATATGATGTCTGTGCATTGACGTTGAATAATAAGGCGGTCAATTTGTCAGAGACAAGTGCGAAAATTTTGGCTCAAGAATTTGGCAGACGGACCACTCCAGAGCGTGGATTTGGAAAAATCAATTATGTGGTTGCGGGTAGATTACTGTGGTATGTGTTTAATACTGATGCACTTGGCTCTTTGCAAGTACAGCCATATGGATTATTTAATAATGATCCAGAACAGAGAGTGCAATTTTTGGGTGACGCATCAAGTAGGCTCGGTACGCTTGGTATGTCCGTAGAATATATACATGATCGAGCGGAGTTTGGGTTTGATTATGCGCTTAATTTAGGGCATCAAGAGGTAAAGGGCTGGGATCGCAACCATGTTGAGCTTGCCGTTGATAGTGCAACGGGGTTTATTAAAGAAATAAACAGCCAGGTGGTTGACCAGAATGGCAACAACGTAACGTACAATGTTGTCAGTAGCACTGGCAAGCAAATTCAGAGTGAGATAAATACAACGGTTCAGTCTCAAGAGCAGAATGGCAAGCAATTCGGTACCGTTGGTGCCACGCAGCTTTTTAATAGTGCAAATCGTTTTCGCAATGGGTATACCAATACGTATGAAGGTTGGATGTTTGTGACTGACGGATTGGTATGGTTATACAAAAAAGATCTTCAACTTGCGGCAACCGTTGGTATAGCTTCAGGTGATGATAATCCAAATTCTCAAACAAAAGATGGCAATTATACTGGATTTATTGGGTTGCAGGAATTGTATTCAGGCAAAAGAGTCAAAAGTGCATTTTTATTAAGTGGCTCAGGTAAAGTCAAACGCTTTGTATATTTGTCACCGCAAGAAAAAACATTCAACAGATATGCCACCACGGTGTCTCGCTTTACCAATCTTATACTGACTGGTGCAGGGGCAACATGGAAACCGAAAAACTGGGCAAAAGAGTTTAGCTTTAATACAAACGTACTTGCCTATTGGCAGGATAAGCCGTCGAACAAATTTGACCTTGCAACGCAAAAAAATTTGGAAGAGTTGGCCAGTACCTTCTTGGGTACTGAATTGAATATTTTTTCACATATCTATTTACTCAAGGATATGAAGTTGTATCTTATCGGGTCAATCTTTTTTCCCGGCACTCATTTTAGAGATATTAAGGGCCAACCGGCAACTGCAGAACAAGCCAGAGCGCTTGCAGCTGCTATAAATACTACCACTGGTGTTCTTACACGTGCGCCAAATATTGGGGACAACACAGCGTATACGCTTAATATTGGTATTGATTTTAGATTCTAAAAAAAAGGGTAACTCATGCAGTCATTTGAACGCACAACTGGATGTGGCTTAGTCAATAAACAACAGTTGGGTTCAACGATATATCTTGCTGGTTGGGTGCAAAAAAGACGAGACCATGGTGGACTTATTTTTGTAGATTTGCGTGATCGTAGCGGTATTATGCAATTGGTCTTTGATCCAACTATCAATGCGGATACTCACACCCAGGCACAGGCATTGCGTTCGGAATATGTCATCCAAGTATCAGGAACGGTGGTAGAACGTACGCCTCAGACGATAAATAAAGAGTTGGCAACTGGTGAGTGGGAACTGCGCATTACTCACTTGGTAGTATTGAATACCGCAAAAACTTTACCATTTTCTTTAGAAGATGCGCCTCAAGTTGATGAGGAATTGCGTCTACAATATCGCTATATTGATTTACGTCGTCCGGCTATGCGTGCCAATTTTGAATTGAGAAATAATATTATTTATGCAATGCGTGAATTTTTTCAACACGAATCATTTTATGAAGTTGAAACACCAATATTGACCAAAAATACCCCAGAAGGTGCGCGCGAATTTTTGGTGCCATCGCGTATGCATGTGGGATCAGTGTACGCATTACCACAGTCGCCGCAGTTGTACAAACAGTTGCTGATGGCGGGTGGTTTTGAAAAATATTTCCAAATTGCGCGCTGTTTTCGTGATGAAGATTTACGCGCTGATCGTCAGCCAGAATTTACACAGCTTGATATTGAGATGTCGTTCGTGCAAGAACATGACATTCAATCCTTGATTGAGCGTATGTTGCACCATGTATTTAAAAAAGTATTGAATATTACGCTCGATATTCCCTTACAGCGCATTACGTTTGCTGACGCGTTTGCGCGGTACGGGTGTGATAAGCCTGATTTGCGTTTTGGTATAGAAATTCATGACACTACCGCGCTTTTTGCAAATACTGAACTTACTTTTTTAAAAGCTATATTGAGCAAGGGTGGCAAGATAGGTGGTATACACGTGCATAGCGCTGATTTTTCTCGCTCAGATTTAGAAGGGTGGGTTGCTCATGCACAAAAATTAGGAGCTTCAGGACTCATCTGGATGCGCATTAAAGATGAACAAACCATAGAGTCACCTATAACTAAATTTTTACCAAACGACATGTTTGCCCTGTTGAAAACAATCTATCATGATCTGTCAATAGGCAGTGTTATTTTCCTCGTGGCAGGAGAATATAAAAAGGCATGGGAAGTGCTCGGCAAATTACGCCTTGATATGGCGCGTACTTTAAAGCGAATACCAAATACGATGGCGTTTTGCTGGATTACTGATTTTCCGCTCTTTGAATATGATGAGGCAGCAAAGCGGTACAATGCGATGCATCACCCCTTTACCAGCCCGCAAGAAGGATGGCAAGATCAGAAGGCAGAGCAGATGAAGGCGCGTGCCTATGACATTGTATTTAATGGCATAGAGTTGGGTGGTGGCTCGATTCGTATTCATGATAGCCGTATGCAGGCAAAAGTATTTGAATTACTCGGGTTGAGCACGCAGCAAACACAGCAAAAATTTGGCTTTCTGCTCGAGGCACTCGAATATGGCTTTCCACCCCATGGCGGTATAGCACTCGGGCTTGATCGGCTTATTATGCTTCTGTCTGGGTCCCCTTCCATACGTGAAGTTATCGCGTTTCCCAAGACACAGCGGGGCAATGATCCTCTGATGGAGGCACCAACACCAGTGACTTCTGAGCATCTTAAGGAATATGGACTTCGGCTCCTGCCGTCTATAGCTCAGGCCAAACCAGAATAGGTTGCGGAGTATGCCTATTTGAGGCCGAGTAGATTTTCTATGTGTAATAAATGTATGGTTTTGTGGCATCCTGTTGCATAAATGAGCTACTCTGGTACTTTAATAGTAATATATCTAATTTTGCATATATGAGGAAAAGTATGTACACAAGAGTTACCGTTGTCGGCGTGTTTGCATGTTCTGTGAGCTTAGCGCTTGACCCTCACACTATTGAAATTCAGATCAATGATCAGTTGCTCGGCAATACCGTTTATGCACAGCCGTATGGTGGCTTTGATGTGGCTATGATGCGCAAAGGTGGCATAGAAACCTTACAAATGACGGTTGTTAATAATAGTGCTGAGGCTATTACCCTTTCCCCTTCTTGCATTACCAACATAGAACCTGTATCGGAAAAAGCGGCAGAAGATGGTCTTTTGGGATTGCCACGTAGGGTTAATCTGATAGTAGGATCAATTGCTTTGGTGATAATATTGGCATGGACCGCCATGCTTAAATTTAATCTGCTCAGTGGTATCCCTCGCAAGGTGGCGCATGTGTTTTTTGGTCTTTCATGTTTTGGACTACCATTTTCATACTTTGGCGGTAAGTATGAAGATTATATATGGGTACAAATAATGCATAATTCTCTGCTTGAATCAGTTACTGTTCAACCTGGTCAGATTGTACAAAAATTTGTATTCGTGGATAAAAATAAAACGTTGCCGCAAACGTACACGTGCCGGATAACAGACGCGCAGGGCAAAGAGCATAGCATTGATGCGCACAAAGTATCGGTAAGCTAACTGGGTTTGAGAAAGTGGAGGAGTTATGTACTTGAACAAATTGATGGCCATGTTGGTTTTATTACATGCGAGCATGTCGTGTGCCACCACTCTTTCATTTAAAGAGACACAGGGTGTTACAGTTACCTTTGTAAATCCCGATGCACAGACGCGATTATTTTATACCAAAGGGTTGACGTTCACACCGGTGCCACATGATAAAAACGGTTATATGGTCACTGCCCAGTATTTTAAAGATAAGAATCTTTGTCCCATTGGCGTTATTGTGCACAACAAAAGTAACGAAATCATTAAAATTTCGGCCGCATCAGTCGGATCACAGCAGGGCCCAATGGATACTATTTTATCGCAGTGTTGTAGGTTTAAAAGTTTGGAAAATGATACAAGAATTTTTGCAGGAATATGCCTTTTTTTTATTGCATATACTAATCTTCTTGAACGTGCTCCTCGGGGACATGGGCCAGCAGCAGATAGCGTATGGTCAGTTATGATAGGAATGCCTCTGACAGCAGCAATTTTATCCTGTTTTTGGCTGTCGTGGGCCAAGGATAGTGCAGCAAAAGTACGTGCTCTGTCACAGTACATGCTCAATGATGAACTTATTATAAAGCCCGGACAAAAAGTTATTCGCTATATATTGCTTGATAGTAGTGTTAATGGTGTTGCAAGAGTAGATAGTGATATATTCGGTGAATTGGAGTTTACGGTATTTAATGCTGATGGATTACCACGTGTGGTTTGCAAGGGAGGGGTGATATCATGATGAAGATGTATACTATGCTCCTGACATGTTTGTGTATTATACCGTTGCCGATGCAGGGATCGGTCAAACGTGAAGCAAATGGCATAGCAATAGAGCTTGGCGATTTTGTAACCAACAGCAATGAGCCCGTCATCATATTTTATGATAAAAAAATGAATGCGCAAGAGCTGTTAACCTATCCCCATATGATCCAACCATTATCAATTACTATTCACAACAAAACTGATAAACCCATTATGCTGTCCAACGCATCATTGGATGGTGTTCAGTTGATAAGTCAAGACAAGTTGAAGACCATTACCGATCGATTTTCTTTAAAATTTACACCCGATCTCATGCCACTTTATATTGTATTAATCGCTACTTGTGCTGTGCTTGAAACATCTGCCGCGCGATATCCAGCCATGACTCTCTGTTGCTTAGCCTGGTCTCTCTTTGATATGCACATGTCGTGGCGCCACTATCTGCGCAAGCGGCAGGAATGTATCACACCAATAGAGTCATTGTTAATGCCGGTCGCTCAGCCTATTATTATTCAGCCGGGTAGCAAGGTGCGTAGAACAGCATTAGTTGAAAGTGCCATGTATTGGGGGCGGTGCACAATTACGCTCTTTGATGAAACGGGGACTGTTACAAGAGCACATTGGCGCTTTGATCTAGTACATGACAAGGAGGTGTAGGTATGCAATTATTTAAAATGACAAATATAGTCTTGGCAATACTGTGTATAGTACCCGTATCAATACATGCAAAAACACAGTTTATTCAACAAAATAAGGTTGAATTTATGCTCGCAGATTTTGCTGCGCAAGATTCAATTAGCTGCCTCGGATTACTTATTCCAAGCGCGCGCATACTATTTACCCATAAAATAATTCCGTTGCGTGTTGCGATCAAAAATACAACAGAGCAGGATATTCTGTTTTCAGCGTCTTGTGTCGCACAAACGGACTCAGAAAATCTTTTTGATATATGTAAACATTCAGAAATTGGTGTACCAGCCGCTGTAGTGGTTTTTGGTAGTTGGCTCATGGCCTTGTGTATCATTGGTGATTATACTAATCATTTGCGTGGACATAGGCATACGGGTGGCCGTTTATGCGTCTGGGGTGCTGTATTAACCAGTGTTTACGCAAAATGGTTTGCTGATCAAGCAAAACAGAAAAATAAAAAAATAAAAGAAGCGCTTGCAGCACGTGCACATGAACAAGAGGTAAAAATCCCTGCCGGTGGTACGTATACTACTATATTTTTTATCGATCAAGTTGATCTGTGGCAACAACCAGTAATTAGGATACATAATGAGCAGGGTGCATTGATCGCGTCATGTCCGTTGGCTTTAGAATTATCATTTAATTTTTCCACCGACATTAATAGATATGAATATCAGGGGGGGTTACAATGAAAAACACCTACAACAAATTCTTTCTAATGTTATCCCTAGCCATTATGTCTACTGGCACCATCAGGCCAGTGGTATTACAACAGTCTGGTATTGTATTGACCGTAAAAAATCTACTATCAACGGGTGCTATTGAAAATCAGGGATTGAGCATAACGCAACAATACTGTGGTTACAAAGGTATTCAGCCGGTGGAGTTTATAGTTAAAAATAACAGTGATGTACCAGTGCGTATATCTGCACAATCGCTGAAAGCAACGCGTGTACCACAAGAACAGTTGATAATTAAAAATTGGTACGCAGATGCAGCTGCTATTATGTTTTTGACGGAATGTTCCTTGGGCCTCTTCATGTTTATGATAGAAGCGTGTGCTAGGGAAGATAATTATAGAGCATGGGTTCCTGTATACGTGAATGGTCGTCAATATCCATCTTTCTTTCCCGTTACCATTGGCTGGAGTGTCTTGGCAGCCACCGTTATCACCCTTGCTTGCTGGCATAGTAACAGGGGTAACGCCAAGCAGTTGAAAAAATTGATGCTTGCAGATGAAGTGGTGATTCAGCCGGGGCAAACGGTGCGCAAAATAGCATTTTTTGATGCACAATACTACAACGGCCTCTTTACCTTCCATGTACTCAGTGATGATAAAAAGCGGTATGTTGCCAATTTTGATGTCGAACTATTTGACTGATGTTTCTTTGATGTACGTGCGCATAATTGAGCCGACAGTAACGACAAGCATAAACCATTGATAATGTAGATGTGGCATAATAGCAAGCGTGGTGACGCCACTCAACGAGCTGGCAAGCAATAGTTGCGGTGCGTAGGGTAAAATGCCTTGGCAGATACAAGCAACAATATCAATCAGTGCTGCCGTGCGTGCACGCGCAATACCTACATGATCACTAATTTTTTTGGCTACCGGTCCTGTTATTAAAATTGCAATGGTATTAATGGCTACTGCTGCGTTCACTAAGAAAACAAGGAGCGCGATGTGCCACTCAGCGCTTGCCGGACTATTGATGCGTTTGCTGAGCGCATTGAGTATATATTTAATGCCGCCATTATATTCTACCAAATGGGATAAAGCAGCCACCAAGAGCACTAAAATGAGTACCTCTTGAATGCCGCCGGCATTTTGTGCAAATCCTTCCAAAAACATGCCAGTACCCCGGATAAAAGAGAAATAGTCTTGCCATACACCAATGGTAATGGCGCATACGATACCAATTAATAATACCGCAATTACATCAAGACCGAGCAATGCACAGCCGATAATGAGGCAGTAAGGAAATACTGCTATGAGCTCGCGCAGATTTGGCGTTTGTCCACAGGCAAGCGCATTGAGATTATATAGTTGTCTATTGATGATCGCAAGGGTAATAACCGTCAATAATGCTGCAGGTATGACAAGTTTGAGATTCTCGGTAAATTTTGCCTTCATAGTACATTCTACGGTCTGAACGGCTGCGATGGTAGTGTCAGAAATGATAGACAAGTTGTCTCCGAGCATGGCGGCGCCAACAGTGATACCTGCCATGAGTGCAGGATCAATGCCCAGTTGTTGCGCAATACCCATGCCTATGGGTAAAAAGGCGGCGATGGCGCCCATAGAAGTACCCACAACGGTGGCGAAAATGCTAATGATAATAAAAAATCCAGGCAGTATGTAGGCGGGTGCAATCAGATAAGTGCCAATATGCGTAGCAGCTTGTAGTCCGCCAATAAGCGTAAGCACATGGGTAAATACTGCGCTGAAAATAAAAATGTAGCACATAGCTATAATAGTTGGCTGACTGCTACCGCTGAGTGCGATCTCCATACGTTTATTAAAGGTCAGCTGTCTTGGTAACGTTAAAAGTCCTACCGTTATTGCCACTAAGCACATAAAGAGCGGTGACAATTGTGCGTTAAAAAAGACGGCTGACATGGCAAACAAAGCAACAAATATGATAAATGGTGCCAGTAGTATAAATCCATGTGATGGAGTATGTTTCATGTACGGCTCCTATGCGTAGCGACATAAATAGTGGTGCCTATTTCAGGCAATTGTCTTCGTTTTTGTTTTTTTGTAGCATAACAGATAATTCTATGCAAGCATACTAGTAGAGCGTGTGTCTTGATATACAGGAGTGTTTTTAATGAAGATAGAAAAAATTCGTGCGCGAGAAATATATGATTCGCGCGGGTATCCCACTATAGCATGTGATCTATTATTGCGCGATGGTACTGTGGTGACGTCAGCGGTCCCCGCGGGCACTTCGTGTGGCAAATATGAGGCATGTGAATTACGCGATGGTGGTACAAGGCTTATGGGCACCGGTGTACTCAAAGCAGTTGAAAACATTAATGCCGTGATAGCACCCGTTTTTGAAGGCAAGGAACCACACCTGGTCGATATGGATGCACGTATGCTCGAAATGGATGGCACCGACACTAGATCCTCGTTGGGTGCCAATGCTATTTTGGCCGTAAGTATGGCCATATGCCGCGCGCAGGCGCATGTTGAAATGATGGAGCTGTATGCATTCATAGCACAAATTTGTGAATTTGACGTAGTGGCGCTACCCATTCCGATGTTTAATATGATTAACGGGGGGATGCATGCGGACAATAAACTATCCATGCAAGAAATATTAGTAATACCCAAAGATATCGATAATTTTGAGCGGGCCATGGAATTTGGCGTGACCGTGTTTCATGCGCTGAAAAATATTCTGCAAGAACAAGGAAAATCGACCGCCGTTGGCTATGAGGGTGGTTTTGCATCCCAATTTTCCTCAACGCGTGAAGCGCTCGACTGTGTGCAACTGGCAATCGCTCGGGCAAAACAAGAGTGTGAGGGGGACGCGGTCATAGGTATCGATGTAGCGGCTGCACACTTGTATGATCAGAACAAGCAACGCTATATTATTGATGGCAAGCAGTTATCCACTTCAGAACTGCTCGCATGGTATGTTGAATTGTCTGATGCCTATAATATCTATGCCATAGAAGATGGGCTCGTGGAGGATGATTGGAAGGGATGGGGCCGTATGATTGACATATTGTCTCAGGAGCAGCTAGTGGTAGGCGATGATTTTTATGCTACCAACTCTGAACGTATTTTCAAAGCGATCGAGGACGGTATTGCCAGCGCGGTTATCATCAAACCAAATCAGATCGGTACCATTACTGAAACGCTCCAGGCGGTGAAATTGTGCGAAGAGAGTGGTGTGCCCGTAATAGTGTCACATCGCTCTGGGGAAACCAATGATACATTTATCGCAGACCTAGCCGTTGGCGTCAGTGCACAGCACATCAAGGCTGGCGGCTTGTGTCGTGGAGAGCGTATTGCCAAATATAATCGCCTCATGACTATAGAGCGCGACTTGTTTTGCGCGTACGACCTTTTGTAAGTAACGGGTTTTCGTCCTCAATGAGTGATTTTAATTCTTGAGTATCACGTTTCTTGTCCTTAGCTGCGAGCTGCTTTTGTTTGCGTGCTTTGCGGCGTTCTCGTGGTGTTAAATTTGCCTCTGCTTCTATGGCACCGATGTTTTTTTGATATTCATCTTTTTTCAAGAACTCATCAATAATTTCGGTGGCCGGCGTGTCAGATTTAAAGAACCAGCGGGTAATAGGTTCTTGGAGCCGGTCAAACAGTTCCCCTTCTTCCAAGTATTTTTTAGCTACACCCAGGTAATCTTTGGTGTACTGATTTACGCCGCGGCGCAAACGAGGCATGATAACGGTGGGACGTATAAATACGGTTAAATTAGTTCTTATATTGCTGTTGTCTCTATTTTTGAAAAACCAGCCCAATATGGGTATGCGTGTCAAGATTGGTGTTTCTTGCAATAGCACATCTTCTTCGTTGCGAATCAGACCACCAAGGGCTAAAATGTTGCCATGTTTAACATTTGCATTTGTCTTTATTGTACGCATGAGCCGCTGATCAGAGGCACCCTGGAATTCTTCTATATCGATATCGACGGTTAAATTAACGATGCCCTCGGGGCCAGGGCCGCTGATGCGCGGTAATATTTTTACGACTAAATTAGCCTGAATGTATTCATTTTTGATGTTTGCCGCGGTGTTGCCCACGTCAGCCGGACCAGTGACCAACCGTTCTTCACCAAGTTTGATGAGCGCCTGCTTGTTATTGGTGCTTATAACGTGCGGGCTGGAGATAATTTTAGTTTGCCCAAACGTCTTTAATATCTGCAGTAAGCTCCACGTGCTGCCATTATTATCATTAAATTCTATGATTGTACTGCCGACTGGCGTAATTGGCGGTACGCTAACACTCGGCGCTCCATTGGGAAGGCCCGTTATTTCGTCAGCCGATGTAACTGCGCGCAGCAAATCACTTTTTATACTGGTTGGGTTTTTAATATTATTTACGATGGGGTTAGTGTACTGTGAGGATTGTATATTAATACCGCTTGGCAGTGAAATTTTATCCGGATTGCGTGTTTGTGTTCCTATTGCTTTCTCATCATCCATGGTCAAGTCAGCAATCAGTACTTCAATAAGTACTTGCGGCTGTGGTTTATCAAGTTCATCAATCACCTTTTTTATCACTTGCCAATCACTATTGCGTGCGGCCACTACCAGTTTGTTGCCACCTGAATATTGATATTTTATAACGGGGCCCTTGTTCCCCTTTTCTCCTTCTTGTTGATAGCCAAAATAGCCTTGAAAGCCAGCCTCTTCCACCCCTTCAGGTTTATCTGCTTTAATGACCACTTCATCAAAGAGGCGGTGTGGCCCGCCGACCGGAGGAGCACCTGGCGCCGCAGCGCGTGATTGCTCAGTGCCACCTGATTGTGCCGTTTCGACCACGCGCATGAGCACATCTTCCACCTGCTTGGCGTCAAGATACTGGAGTTTGTAGATATGTAGTACCGATTTGCCTGAATCAAGTTCAACGTCGATATAATTGACAATAAAATCTCGCAGACGGTCCACGGCTTGTGCTCTGCCCAGTACAATCAAAGAGTTGTTACGCTCGTCGGCGATGATGCGGGTATTGGGTGAGAAATAGGCATCGGTTGGTTTACGGGCATCAAGGCGAAAACGATTCGGTTGTTGGCCCACTTCTTCGGGCAAAATTTGTTGTTTGAACAAATCCGCAATCATGCGCGCTTGTGTATGCCGCAATTTGATAGTGTCCATTTTTTCTTGAAATCCAGCCTTATCTAGTTGATCTATGATGTGCATGACCGCTTTGATGTCCTGGGCTTTGCTGACGATAATGACTGCATTGGTGAGTGCATCAAACAATTTTTGGCTGCCGACTGGCAATAAAGTCTCTAGAATCTTGGCAAGTTCCGTATCTTTATCACTACTGACTTGTAAATTGGCAAAATAGTGCACATACCGAATCCACTGATCAGTAGCGGGGATTTCTTCCACGCTAGTTCCTATGTAGGTGGGCAGTGGCTCTTTAGAAATATCGCCTGTTGTCTGCACTATGGTGAACATAGATTCTTGCAATTTAATGCTGTATCCGGCCACGTCTAAAAGAGTGCCCAAAAGCTCCCACGCACGCTCAGTGGTGACGGGTTTATCAAGATGAAAGGTAACCTTAATATCCTTTAAGGCTTTGCCACCTTGAGGCAGAATAATATTTACATCTTTAGCGGCAGATACTTTATTGATGATATTGACGATATCTTCATTGTGAAATTGGAATACAAAAGAAGGCTCTTCCTGTGTATCAGGACATGCTTTTGAGGGAACAGTGCCAAATCTGCTGACGGGAATATCTTTTGATTTTTTTGCATACAAGAATATCTGTGTATGCATACAGCTGATAATAATGAGGATGTAGATAAAGCTTGTTATTGTTTTTTTCATGGATATTATCCAGTCGCCGTTACTGTTTTCTTAACCAATGTGGCAATAGTTATAGTTATTTCGATGGTGTTATGTTGTTTTTTCTTTTTTACTATTTCAAGTTCTTTTGAATATATGCGCTTATTCTGTTCTAGTTTTTGCAGTAATTCGGTCAGTTGCTTCATATTTAAATCAGTCAATTGTGCTTTTACTTCTTCTTCAGTGTAATTATCTTCTCGATCAGTGCGCGTGACCGGATTAATAACGACTAGATTTTTTTCCAATAAACCGTTTTCTGCAAGTACCGATTGAAAATAGGCCAAGATGTTAAAATCCTCTTCTTGTTCTATCATTTTGTTTACTTCAGCTTTTTGTTTTTGTACCTGTTGCGCATCGTTAAGCAATAATTGTACCCGTTCACGCTGTTCATTGACGGTGTTACTTTGTTCAACCAGGTACTGGGCATTGCGGTAATAGCGTATTATAAGCAGTAGGCTGAGCAGTGCTATAATGCCCACATATATGCCACTGTATGTGTAGAAGTTTTTTTGCGATAACTGTTGAATGTAGGTGATTATTTTTTTAAAAAATTCCATCATATTTCCCTACTACTGCCATGGGCGAGGGTGATTTTTAACGCATCAAAATGGGTAGAACGTTCTTGTTCTACATGTATGAATAATTTTGATTGTCGCAATTCTTGAAACAATAATTTGAGCGCATCAAAATCTTTTACCTGTCCTTTGAGTATCATAAAATTATCAACAAAGGTTATTTTATCAAGCACTAAACCCAGTGCTTCTTTATCGAGCAAAGTGGTCAATTCAAGCAGGTAGCGCAAATAGGATATGCGCGATTGTCCTGAAAAAACGGACCATGTTTTTTTATCTTTTTTAAGCACTTGTTCTGCGCTTTCGAGTATATCATCAAGATTACCGCCTTCGCTCTCAAGATTTCTAAATCGCTCAGTAACGGTATGTATGGCCTCCTGTTCAGATTCTGTAACCTCTGCCTGCAGAGCACTCAATTGTAGATAGCTATAGGTGCATAACGCAATCAGCATTACAACAGTCAGCGTGCCCATGGCAGCCAGTTGTGTGTATAATGCGACCGGATTGGTAATTTCAAATTCATTTTTGCGTAGATTAAACTGCTGTGCCAAAGGGGTGGGCAATGCAATCGCGGTGCTCATGACAGCAGACATACTTATCGAGACACCTGTTTTGAGCGCCACATGAGGGATTGTGCTGATGGAGTTTGTATCAAACAGTAAAACCGTGTTTTTCATGTATTCTTGCGCGTAAGTAGCTATGCCTTTAATGGTTGCTCCAGCGCCCAGTAACTCTATAGATTGCAAGGGAGTCTGCGCATTTGCTTGGGCGGCAAATGAGCTGAGCGTAAATTGTACACTATCGAAAAAACTATTGAGTGCCTGTTTTATTGCCTGCGCATATTCAGGCCAATCAGTGTCTTGCGCACCAAAGCGCATAATGTGTTCCATTGCTTGTGCGGGGGTGACGCTGAGTGCATCAGCAACTTGTTTTGCCAGATGGAGTGTACCTTTTTGCAATGTACGGGTAAAACGTAATTGTCCTGCATCCAGGTACGTGATGGTGGTATCTTGCACGTTTAGAGTGATAAGTGCGGTGCTACTGGTCGATTGGGTATGTGCTGGTATTGCGCGATACATGCTATAAAAATCAAGCAGATCTATAGAAATGCGCTGCGGGTTAATGCCTGCTTGTGCGAGCATTTCTAGTTGTTGTGTAATGTGTATTTTTTGTACTGCTGCCACCAGAATATGTGCATGATTTTCTTGATCAACGTGGGTGATGATAAAATCAACGATAGCATCGGTTAGTGCAAAGGGTAGTAAAGGTTCTACTTCAAAGGGGACAATCAACGCAATTTTGTCATACGAAGCAAAGGGAATGCGCAGTTCTTTAAATACCACAACTGAACTGGTGATTGCCGAATGCACTTCATGCACGGAGCCCACCTGCTCCATTAATTGCGCGAGTGCTTTGGTAGTACGCTCTGTCGAATCAGTTGTTTCAAGGCCATCAAAGGGGATCTCTATGCATTCCTCAACGGTGATAACATTGCCGCGTGCGTAGAGTACCGTAGCATGCAGCGCAAGTTTGCTAATATTAATGCCCATAATGCGTTTGGCAAACAAGTAATAGGAGCCAAGTTGATCAGGCAAAAAGATATTTTTTATCATCGTATCACCTGATTTCGTTCTGATGTTGGTGTAACAGTAGAGGCTAGACTCATCTTCTTTTTGCGTTTGAATAGACTGTTATTTTTTACCTTATGCACAGACGCGATATCGGCTATGGGTGCTGATTTGGGTTCCTGTGCTGCTTCTGCTTGCGCCTCCTGTACAGTATCTTCTGCCTGAGCAGTAGCCGGTATCTTTTGTTCCCGTTCAAATAAGAAGTCATCAACTATTTTGGCAGGGCTATCTTTTTTATCGGTAAAGAACATGCGGTATACTGGATCGCGCGGTGTCTTATCCGTGTTATCCTTATCTACGTGATATTGCTGTACTTTTTCATTGGTAAAGCGCTGCGTTTCCACCGCTACCTCTGGACGTATGATTTGCGTAGATATAAGCACGAGTAAATTACTTTTCACTTCAGTTTTTTGTTTATTTTTAAATAGCCAACCAATAATAGGTATATTGCCTAAAATAGGTACTTTGCTGGTGACATCGGTCGTCGTGTTTTTAATAAGTCCACCAAGTGCTAACACCTCTTTATCAGCCACGATCGTTTGGGTTTTAATTTTCTTGATAGCTTTGGTTGCACTGGTAGGATCTGGGTTAGTGAAATTATCAATATTAATTTCAAGATCTAAAGTTATCATACCATCCGAAGTTATCTGCGGGCTGATTTGCACCTGCAGGTTTGCAGAGTCATCGCCTTTAGATGCAGCGCTGCCAGAACCTTGCGTTACGTTACCCGTGACAACCCGTCGTGTTTCACCGATGGATACGGTAGCAGGGATCTTGTTGGTGGCCACTAAGAAAGGATTAGAGACTACTTGTACGTTGGTAATACTTTCAAGGATGTTCATGACGCCCCAGACGCCAAAGATATCTTGTCCGAGGGTTAAGATGGTGTTGCCTGGCAGTGCGCCAATCACCAGATCAACTAAATTGGCAAGCAGGCGATCAACGCCAGGACCATTTGGGTTTTGCGCTACGCCTTCGGTGCCAAACAGCCCCGAGGTTGCGAACTTAACGTTTTTGCCAAGAAAGCCATTGGCCCCCGGTACTTTGCTGCGCAGTTGTGCGCCCAGACCCTTCATATCAGTGAGCGAGAGGTCAAGGATGAGTATTTCAATAGCAACTTGTGGTTGTGGTTCATCGAGGCGCGCAAGAATTTCCTTTGCTTTCACATAATCATCATAGCCGCCTTTGATAATCAGGTGGTTAGTTTCTGGTTGCGGGATGAAGGAAATTGGTTGCAAATATTTGTCACCGCCCCGCACGCCGCCGGCAGCACCGGCTTGCGTGTTTCTGCCAAAGGAAGTTACCTTGGTCATAATTTCGGCAATAGTTTTGGCATCAGCATATTTGAGCGAATAAATATAAGGCTGATAGTATGGCTGATCAAGATCTACATCAACATTCTTCACAATGAATTCTTCGATTTTTTTAATAGAATCTTGTTGGCCGAGTAAAATGAGCGCATTGGTGCGTGGTTCGGCGATAATGCGCGTATTTTCAGGAAAATAGAGCGAAGTCGGCTGCTTGCGCTGTGCGCCAGGCATAATGCGGCGTGCGGCTTCTTGTTCTGATTGTATGAGGGCATCATATAATTTTTTCACTTCAAGTGCATCAGCCCGCTGTAATTTTAATATAGACATTGCTTGTGGCAAGCTTGATTTATCGAGTTCTTTGACGATATTCATCAGCATCTTAATATTGTATGCCCGATCGACAATAATAAAGGCTTTATTTTCTTGCAGTACCATGAGTTGTGCATCACGACTTTTGAGTGACTCAATGATAGGAGTGAGTGCGGGAATGGTGCTATTTTCTATAAAATAGACATAGCGGATGGTTTCATCACTATCGGGAAGATCGTTATGTGGGGTACCAATAAAGGCGGGCACTGGGTTGCGGGCGCGTTGTTTGGCGTCAACGCCCGGGACGATGCGATATAATTTGGGATCTGCTTGTGGCACCAACATAAAGCCGGCGATATCCAAAAAGGTAATAAACAGATTCCACGCCTCTAATTTTGACAGCGGTTTTTGGGTTTTAAAACTTATTTTATTTCCCTTAATCGCCTTGCCATCCTTTGCCATCGGTTCAATTGCTTCATCGCAGATAAAAGTAACATCATAGATTGCTTCAACTTGTGCAATCAAATTTTGCAGATCAGCATTTTCAAAATTAAATTGAATATATGGTTTTTCTGATGCATCGGCCTTTGTTTTTTGCTTGAGTTTATCGGTTAATGCCAATTGCTCTTCAGCCGATAGTGTAGGGATTTCCCTATTGCCACTCGTGTGCGAACGTTCATCCAGTAGTGCATCCTCTGCTTCAATCATAGTGCGCAAATCAACTGATTTCTTTTTTCCGAAGCGTGTCTTTGTAGGCACACTAGTGCGTTGCGCATCTAATTGTTGTTTGCGCCGTACACGACGAGACGTGCGTGATGCATTTGCACCGCTATCGGGTATGCTTATCTGGCACGCAAACAATAATGCTATGATCAACGGTTTTATACGCATATTCATCATTCTGTTTTTTGGTTTTGAGGTAATGATTCGGGCATAGGGGCAACAGGCGTTTTACCTTTTTGCAACATGAGCGCTTTTTCTTTTTTGCGTATTTCATCTATGGTAGGCGCAAAGGTATGTTTTTGTGCAAGAATTTCTTTATCCTTCGCTTCTTTTTCTTCCATGCTTTTTTGCGTCATAAATGGCTCTTTTTTTTCATTTTTTTTCGATTCAATGGTATATCCTAGTGTAAATTCTTTACCATCACGAATCAATGATACGCTGATTGAGCTCTCATCAGGTAATGCAATAATGGCTTTATAAATTTTTACCCGATCAGCGGTGGTAGCGGTTGGGATATCATTTATGGCGACAACAATATCGGACGATTTAAGACCAAGATAGTGTGCGAGTGAATGGGAATCAATAGTACCAATACGACATCCGATACTCAGTCCCTCTTTATACGCGGTGGTGACATCAAGAAGATCTATAAAATGAGCAAGATTTTTAACACGCGTGACAAATTCCTGCCTGATAACGGTGTAGTGATATGCTTCCTGCTCTTGTGCTACATGTTCCCAGCCGCCGATCGTAGAATAGACTGGATCAAGTTTAGCATCTTGCTCGCGCAGATAGACTACTTCTTGTTGGCCGTTGGAGCGTAGTAGGATAATTTTGTTGCTAAAGATACGAATAAGTTGTGCATCAGCGATAAAATCACCCACTTTATATGTTTTTTCTGCTTTTGTTTTATTTTCTTCTATAATGGCACGATTTTTTGATTCTTGGGTGCTGATGACGACAATGCCTTTGAGTGTGATATCAAGGGGTTCTACAAACTGCGGCTCAGGCACTTTGGGTACCGGTGCTATCAGTGGTTGCGGTGGTGCAGGCAGTGAGGGGATGGTGGTGGCAGCGCTCATCGGTTCTTCTTTTTGATAAGTATCAAAAAGATCATTTTCATAAATTTTACTGATGTTAATGGTAAATTCTTGTGCTGATTGTTTGCTTGTGTGTGTGGGGGCCGTATTGATGGCAATACGCTGCACCGTTGGAGTACGCATAAAATACATAATGGATGCGACAAGCAGCAATAGCAATAACAAGCAACTATTTACAATCCAAAATGGATGTTTCATGCGTCAATCCTTACCATATGATACTGTCACCACAATACCTTCGCATTCTCATAGTTGTCAAGCGAAACTTGGGTAGTTGCGGCGGTGTGAGCAGCGCTGTTTTTTTGCTCTTGAAAGGCTAGTATATTCGCCGTCGCGCAAAACTCAAAGCTTCTAGTTCGGGATGGAAGCGACAAGAACCACGCCGTAGCTTCAACGAAGGCGGGTTATGGCTATGGCGTAATTTCGCGCGATACATCAGCCTTTAAGCTGGTGAGCGCTTCATTATGGTGTATGGATTGTGTTAAGTATTTGTGTAACTATCTGTGATGTGTTGATTTCTTGTGCTTGCGCTTCATAGGTGAGCACAATGCGATGACACAGAATGGATGGTGCAACTTTTTTAACATCATCGGGTGTGACAAAATGGCGTCTTTGTAAAAATGCTTGCGCACGTGCAGCTGCCAGCAGCGCAAGTGTGGCACGTGGAGATACGCCATATTTTATATATGATTGGATCTCTTTGAGTTTATATTCATGCGGTGTGCGCGTTGCAAAGACAATCGAGATGATGTAGTCAATAATTTTTTCATCTACAAAAACGGCACGTACCAACTGCTGCGCATGGAAAATCTGTTCTTTGGTCAATACTTGGTGTAGTTGGGTGATATCGTGTGTGCGCTTAAGAATTTCGCGTTCTTCATACATGCTTGGGTATCCAACGGTGAGTTTGAATAAAAACCGATCAAGTTGAGCTTCGGGTAAACTATACGTTCCCTCTTGCTCAATTGGATTTTGTGTTGCAAATACCAAAAAGGGCAGATCAAGTTGATAACTGTGTGAACCAATAGTTACTTGCCGTTCCTGCATAGCTTCGAGCAGTGCAGATTGCACCTTGGCAGGCGCGCGGTTAATTTCATCAGCAAGAATAAGGTTGGCAAAAATAGGACCTTGCTTTGTTTCAAAAGATTGTGTTTTGGGATTATATATGAGTGATCCGATTAGATCAGCGGGCAATAAATCAGGAGTGAACTGTATCCGATTAAAGGTCAGGCCAAGAGCCTTGGTAATCGCTTTAATCATCGTTGTTTTGGCAACGCCCGGCACCCCTTCGAGCAGTATATGCCCGTCGCACAAAATAGCTAGAATAATAGAGTTGATGACATCCTTTTGACCCACAATAACTTTGCCAACTTCGATAGTGAGGCCAAGCAGCCGGGTGCTTTCCTGCTGTATTTCCTCAATAATTTGTTGGGTAGGGACTGCACTACTCGTTATTTTTTCAGCTGAATGTAGTTGATTATTCATCGTTTTTTATCACGCCATAAAGACTCTATCAATTATACCATCTTATGGTAATCTACCATATAATAATATACAAGTTAAGCAAGGGAAAAATGCATGATATTATCGGGTAAAGAGATTAAAAATAGACTTAATAAAGATATAGTGATTGACCCCTTTAATGATAAGCAGCTTGGTCCTAATAGTTATAATCTGCGCTTGCATCATGAATTTATGATGTACGATGAATCTGTCTTAGATCTTAAAAAAGAACACAAAGTAAAAACCATCGTAATCCCACAAGATGGATTGCTCCTTGAGCCAGGCAAGCTCTATTTGGGGCGCACGGTGGAATATACCAAGACTGATAAATTGGTTCCCATGATCGAAGGCCGTTCCTCTATTGGCCGCCTAGGTCTTTTTATACATATCACTGCCGGGTTTGGAGATGTGGGCTTTCGAGGCTTTTGGACGCTTGAAATATTCTGTGTACAGCCTATCCGTATCTATGCGGGGGTGGAAATTTGCCAAATATTTTATCACACCATTGAAGGTGAATACGTAAATTATGCCAGCAGTAAGTACCAAAATAACCAGGGAATCCAGCCCAGTCTACTCTACAAAGAGTTTTAAGACTGCTCTGCTGTGAGCGCCCTGAGCGATACAGATAGAAAATATCGCCTATTCTATTTGTGAATTATAACCAATTGTGGCTCTACCCATTTGCTTTTTATCATATCTGGCCGTACTCTTAATATGTATGTTGTGAAAAATCAGTTAATAAGGGCTCTCTATGAAAAGAATAATGATGCTTTTTATCTGTTTTGGTCTCGTGAGCCCTGCCTTGGCAGAGGTTTTCGAACAAAATGGTATAAAAATTGAATTTTCAGATAAAGCGAAAACGCCTGATGAGGTAATTGTCTACACGGGCTCTCGGGCAATACCGGCGTCTCAACTGTTGGCAGTTGGTATTCGACCAGTATCAGTACAGATTACCAATACTGGTAATCAGCCGGTTATGATCAACGCACGATCCGTGAATATCCCTTTGTTATCGCCTAAAAAAGCAATAGCACATATGCAGCGCGGCAATAGTTATACGCCGTATCCGTATCTGGAATCATGGGGCGTTTATGCATTATGGTCAATGGTGGCATCAATATTGCATATTTCCGGTCAATGGGTAGCAATTCCTAACACAGAATTTACAACCCCAGAGTCACCTGCGGTGCTCAATTCAATTGGTGGTGCTGCGCAATCTGTTGTCTATGGTGCGTTTGGCAACAATTCACCCTTTGTGCAAAGTGCAAGCAGCTATATTAAAAGTTTATGGAATGCGTCACGATCTCTACATGTAATATCAGTGACTGGCTATATCATGAGCTGGTACTATTTGAGCAAAATTTATTTTAAAAATAATCGTGCGCAGGAAATAGGTAATGCATTAGGCGGACAATTGCGCTTATACTATCCCGTGCTTATTGCGCCGGGACAAGTGGTTAATAAAATATTACTGCTCGATGAACGGAAAGATTATGTTTCAACCCTGTCATTTAAAGTGTTTGCAAAAAATAATCAGGACCTGGTAGCAACCTTTACATGTGTGCTTGATAGGTATTAATGTGGGGTTTTTTGGAGGCGATTAAAAAATTGGTGGTACTTGATAATAGTACGGCAACCAATAGATTTGCCTTGAGCATCTTTGATGCACGTACGCATATGGTCAAAAGTCAATTTGAGGTAATTATATAACGAAGGGGTTCTTATCATGAAAAAATTAGCGTTATTCATAACAGCAAGTGCGGTGGTTGTACCTGTTTATCCAATGAATGGGTTTCGAGAAATGCAGAATGATATTGGTATTTCTGCGGTTGCCTGTGAACGTGACGAACTGTTGGTAAATGCTGGCGGCTGGAAGTTGAAAGCATCAGATTTTATCAAAAAGGGTTTCAAGCCAGTGCGCGTACAAGTCACCAATCAGAGCGATAAAGTGGTTTCAATATCTGATGCATCAGTTCGTTTTGATAACGTTGATATGCGCGCAATGACTGAAAGCTTTAAGTGTCGTGAAAATTTGAGGCCATTGGCATATTTGGCTGCGGCAAATACTGTTTTTGGCGTTTTGACGGGCGGCAGTATACTAATATGCTGGGCGTTCGATTCGGGTAAAGGGCTTGTGTTTACTACCATGCCTTTAGTGGCCTGCTGGCTTGGCAGCACTATTTATACCCCCTTCTACTGGATGAATCTACGCGAAGCAAACAGAAAATTACACGGCATTATAATGGATGCGTTGCATGCAGGGCACCTCATTATTCCGCCACACCAAAATGCTGAAAAAATAATACTGGTACCAGTCGGGTTTCAACACATTTTCTCCTTTGAAGTGATGCGTGAAGATACTGGCGATACGGCGGCTAAGTTTTATATTGACGTGCGCTAAAACCTCATATTCCTTTGTTTGTTCTATTTTTCGCATCCTTCGATCCTTCGACAGGCTCAGGATGAACGGAGAGAGGGATGCGCTCGTCCTGAACTTGTCGAAGGATGAGCGAATAATGGTCGAGGCGAACAAAAGGCGAAAGCCTTTTTTAGTATTTATCCTTAAAGTGCGCAATCTCAGTCTGTATTGGCCCATCTTTCAGGCCACGGATGAATTGATAGACGTACGGATTGTCCGATTCCCAAATAGTTTTGGCATCGCCAAAATAATGGATTTTCCCCTCATGTAGCAGCGCTACTTTGTCTGCATATTTAAAGATTTCTACGTCATGCGAAATGATAACTGACGTTAAGTTGAGTCGTTGTTGCATATCATACATCAGTTCATGTATCACGCGGGCGGTGATGGGATCAAGGCCGGTAGTCGGCTCGTCATAGAGAATGATTTTTGGTTCGGCCACCAGCGTGCGTGCCAGGCCAACTCGTTTGCGCATACCGCCCGATAATTCTGACGGATATTTATTGAGTGTATCTTCACTCAAGTGCACGAGTCCTAATTTTTCTTGTACGATAGGCATTACTTTGTCTGGCCGTATGCCTTGTTCGAGCAGCGTTATGCCCACATTTTCAAAGACGGTAAGCGAATCTAAGAGTGCTGCAAATTGAAACACATACCCAAATTTTTTAAACACTTCATCTAATTGGGATTCAGGCAACTGAGTAATATCAAGACCATCGACGATGACGTGGCCTGCAGTCGGTTGTAGCAATCCAATAACTTGCTTGAGCAATACCGATTTTCCTTCACCTGATCTGCCGATTATGACTGTCATTTGCCCTTGTGGTATATCAAGGTTAACGCCCCGCGTGACCCACGTATCATCAAATTTTTTTTGCAAATCGATGAGCTTAATAATAGCGGGTGCGCTGTATGGCACAACATCAGTCTGCTTCATATTACAAATGCTCCAAGAGCTTGGTCAGGAAATAATTTGCGACTAAAATCATTATGGAACTGAGCACCACACTTTGGGTGGTTGCGATGCCCACGCCGCGTGCGCCACCGGTGGTGTGATACCCTTTATAGGTACCTACCCATGCGAGTATCAGGCCAAACACTGAAGATTTGATCAGACCACCACGGATATCTTCAAATTCAAGATATTGTTCAATACTTTTGCGGTAATCTTCAGGGCTGAGTTCAAGGACGTGCACGCAGACTATGTAACCGCCCACAATGCCAAAGATCATAGAAAATGCAGTCAAACAGGGCAATATGATGGTACTGGCCAGCATGCGTGGCACTACCAGGTATTGAAAAATATTAAGTCTGAGCGTTTTGAGTGCGTCAATTTGCTCGGTGATGCGCATGGTGCCAATTTCTGCCGTTATAGCCGATCCTGCTCTGCCGGTGACCATCAGCCCCGTCAATACTGGCCCTAATTCGCGCGTCATGCCAAGGGCAACAACAGCGCCGATGAATTGTTCGCCACCCACGCGCTGAAAGCCGATGTAACTTTGTAGTGCAAATACCATGCCGGTGAATCCGCCGGTAAGCACAATGATATTAAATGATTCAACCCCGATACGATTCATTTGAGTGATCGTTTTGCTCAGTTTCAGACGTGTTATGCAGAGGGTTTTGAGGGCCTGCCAGAAAAAAATACTAAATCTGCCGAGTATAGTGCATATAAAAAGCGTGTAACTACCAATACCATCAATAAATTGTATAATCACTCACCTATCTCCGCCTTTATTTTTTTACTGAATGGATGTGTGCTTACGATTGAGAAGTTGGTACCGTAGGAGAAACAGGAGCTTCATGGTGTACTGCAGGGCGTGGTTGTCTTGGGGTAAATGTTTGATTCTGATATGATTTCATCAGTGCGAGTAGTAACGACCCAGTCATAAATAAACTGCCGAGCACCCAGGTTGTTTTTTGAAATAGGTCTTGCCCACCACTACCGCCAAACAACATTTGTGTGCCGGCACCCAGGCCACCCAGGCCCATGCTGCTTTTGCCTTTTTGTACTAAAATGAGCAACACCAGAAGCAAACAGATAAACGTATATACGGTAACCAGTAAGCCATATAACATAAAGTTCCTTTAAAATAGGGCAGAAAAATTTTATATGCATTGTTATCAAATGTTCATGATACTATTTTTTACTTTGTTTGGAAATCAAGATTTATTGCAGCAGGCCCAACCGCTGAATTTCCTCCGCTCAGGGGTTCAGGGCTTGTTTTTGCTATGTTAGGGATTTGCAGTAGTTTTGATATCAGCAAACCAACCAAGCACCAGCTGCATCAAAACTACTGTTTGTTCAGCCTCTGATAGACCTGGTCTTTTCTCAGCTATGATCTGCTTTAAAGAGGACACGGCCTCTAGTGCTATTTCTTGCACTTTAAGTTGACGTTGCTGTTTGATATCTTGGGTATCCTGCGGATGGTTAACCAGCTTATCCATGCCATATACTGAGGTACACAAAATCAATGCAGATAGTAAAGATATAGAAAATCGTTTCATGCAAAATCCTTAAAAGTGATGGTGTTATGGTCTAATAATACCTGTATTTGTTTAGTCTGTGGCTTGTTGAGTATATAGCGTGCTAAGGGTGATATCAAATCGCGTTGAATAGTTCGCTTGAGCGGGCGTGCACCAAATTCAGGGCTATATCCGCGGTTCGCCAGTTCCTCAACCACCGCATCAGCGATAGATAGTGTAATATGTTGTTGCACAAGCCGGTCTGTGAGGTGCTGCAGTTGTATGTGAGCTATCTGTTGTACATCAGCAAGCGATAATTTTTTGAAAAATATAACAGTATCAATACGGTTAAGAAATTCTGGCCTGAACGTAGCGCGCAGGAGTTCTTCAACCTGTTTTTTTACGCTATCATCAAGGACTGGCGCATGAAGAATGATATCAGATCCCAGATTTGAGGTCATAATGATGATACAGTTTTTAAATGATACGGTGCGGCCTTGACTATCAGTTAATCTGCCTTCATCAAAAATTTGTAGGAAAATATTAAACACATCCGGATGTGCTTTTTCAATCTCATCGAATAATATGACGCTATACGGATGGCGGCGTACTTGCTCAGTCAGTTGTCCACCCTCTTCGTATCCCACATAGCCTGGCGGGGCGCCAATCAAGCGCGCAACGGCATGTTTTTCCATATATTCAGACATATCAATACGTATCAATTTATTTTCATCATTAAAAAGAAAATAGGCGAGTGCCCGCGCAACTTCAGTTTTGCCAACACCGGTGGGCCCCAGAAATAAAAATGAGCCAATGGGTTTGTGCGGATCGGTCAACCCGGCTCTGTGTGTCTGAATAGCATGCGCAATGCTGGTCACCGCCTCCTCCTGACCAATAACTCGTTCTTGCAATATGGTTGGTAAATTCAGCAGCGTGTGTGATTCTGATGCCTCTAATTTTTCTACCGGAATACCAGTCCAGCGCGAAACCACCTTTGCCACATCATGCTCATCCACTTCTTGTTTGACCAATACTGGATTTAATTTTTTGAGTGACTCCTGCTGTATAGCAAGATTTTTTTCTAGCTGTGCCATGGTGCCATATTTAATTTCAGATGCTTTGGCAAAATCACCTTCCCGTTCCGCCTGCGCATAACGGATTGCATTCTGTTCAAGTTGTTCTTGTAATAATGCCATTTTTTCGAGTGGTTCCCGCTCGGATTGCCAGCGAGCGTGCAGCTTTTTTTGCTCTTCTTTTAAGTGCGTCAGTTCTTGTTCGAGCGTTTTTAAGCGGGTGGTGGCAACGTCATCTTTTTCTTTGCTGAGCGCTACTTTTTCTATCTCAAGTTGTCTGATATTGCGCTCTAATTTATCCAGTGCCTCTGGTTGCGAGTCGATTGACATGCGTACCATGGCCGCTGCCTCATCAATGAGATCGATTGCCTTATCGGGTAAAAAACGGTCTGGAATATTTTTTGATGCCATGAGTACCGCATCAATGAGTGCCTGATCTTTAATACGAATACCGTGATGCATTTCAAAGCGTTCTTTTAAACCGCGCAAAATGGAAATAGCATCCTCAATGCTCGGCTCTTCCACCATCACTGGTTGAAATCGCCGCTCCAGTGCTGCATCTTTTTCAATATATTTTTTATATTCCTGGATGGTTGTTGCTCCGATGCAGTGGAGTGTGCCGCGCGCCAGAGCCGGCTTGAGGAGATTGGAGGCATCCATACCGCCACCGCTTGCCCCTGCACCTACCAGCATATGCAGTTCATCGATAAACAGGATGATCGAATCGTGACCATCCTCTATTTCCTTTAATACGCCCTTGAGCCGTTCTTCAAATTCGCCCTGGTATTTGGCGCCTGCAATGAGCAGCCCGAGATCCAAGGAAAAGATTTTATTGTTTTTAAGACTTTCAGGTACATCATTATTGATAATGCGTTGCGCAATACCTTCGACGACGGCTGTTTTGCCAACACCGGGTTGACCAATGAGTACCGGATTATTTTTGGTGCGGCGCGATAAGATTTGTATCACGCGCCGTATTTCCTCATGGCGGCCAATGACGGGATCCAGTTTGCCCTGCTGCGCACGCTTGGTCAGGTCAATACAATATTTTTCAAGCATCTGATACTGCGGTTGCGTCTGCGTATTTGCCATGATTTTTTTCCTTTGTTCAAGGGCTGCAAAGGTGACTATAAGATGGTCTAATAAAGTATATGGTATACTATAGGGGAAAATTATGAAAATAGGAAAATGTGTATCATGAAAAAACAATATAGAACATATCAAGAAAGTTTATATGAGGGTCTGCAGGACCCGCAAGAAGCAATAGCCTATCTTAATGCAGCTTTAATTGATGAAGATCAACGCGTATTTTTATTGGCACTTGAGGATGTGCTGATTGCTCAAAGCCTACGCTGCTGAAAGTATAACTCTTTTTTAATCTATTGCCGCTCGACCCTTCAACAAGTTCAGGGTGAGCGTGTAAGTTATAGTGCTAATAGATAGCGATGATAATAAGTGGAATTTTTTCATAAATTAATCATAAATTGAATCAGCTTGTTATAAATAAGAGAATATCAAATTTCGCTCATCCTGAGCTTGTCGAAGGACCGAGCGAAACAAGTTACTGATTTTTACGCCGGCGTAGCCGATGGTATGCAATAGCAAAATGATGCGTATAATCGCGCAGTGCAATGAGCAATTTGTCAACCTCAGTGTGCAGATCTAGTACAATTCCTTGCGGGTACCGATCAGAAAAAACCGTTTCTTCCCGTTTTGCCAAACTTGCGCACAAGGTGTGAGGGATAATCGCCTGCGCCGCGCTCAACTGTCCTTTGCCACCATCGATAAGTACCAAATCGGGTAATTGCGCATCATCTTTATAACGGCGCGCAATGATTTCTTGTAGTGCGGCATAATCGTTCTGTTGATCGAGCGTTTTTATTTTAAAGCGGCGAAACTTATTTTTGTCCGGTTTGCCATCGGTAAAACGCACACAGGCGCCGACGATAGAGTGGCTTTGAAAGTGAGAAATATCAAAACAATCTATAGTGTGTATAGGGGCTTTTGAGGCAAAAAAATCTTGCAACGTTACTGCCAATTGTGCCACATCGGTGCCTTTGTAGGTACTTGGCGTGGTGGCTGCAAATTCTGCAACTGCATATTTTGATTCATGGTAGCGCGTGGCAATAGTGGCAAAAATAGTGTCGATGTTTTGCAAATATGCAGCCAAATTGCGCGCTTTTTCAAATTCCTTCTGTTGGCTGTACTGTTCTATTTGCTCCTGCACCGTTTTTTTAAAGGCGGCATGGTTTTTTTCAAGCACTTGTTGCGCCAGGTGCAGACGCGTCAGATAGGCATGGGTGTCAAAATCGGGGCGACAATTGCCGGCGCAATTTCCCAAATGATAATCAAGACAACCATTGTCTATATGCGTGTTACAGAGGTTCAGACAAAAGGTGCGCATCAGATATTGGTACATGCCGCGCGCATGCGCTTTGTGTAAAAAGGGGCCAAAATAGGTGCCCTTTTCCTTTTTGTTGCGCACCAATTTCATGGTTGGCAGTGGCGCACGATCAAAGAGAATATAGACAAAGGGCTGGCCAGTTTTGAGCAGTACGTTATATTTTGGTGTATATTTGCGGATTAACTCTGCTTCAAGCAGCAATGCCTCGGTTTCATTCTTGGTCAAAATGTAATCAACCTCTGCATGGTCTTGTAACAATGCGGCTACTTTCCAATCTTTATCCGATTGTTGAAAATAGGTAGCTACCCGTTTTTTGAGGGATTTTGCCTTGCCGATATAAATGACGGTGCCGGCGGCATCTTTAAAAAGATAGATGCCGGGCAGATCGGGCAATGGTTTTTGGAGTGTTTTGGGCATTGTGATACCTGTTTTTTATTTTAAGGTACCATAACCTGCCGCTTAAAGCCATTTGGTTTACACCCTTTAATTATTACCTGTTTGACCATGAGCTGAGATGTGGATAGGCTATATATACTGATTCTATACCATAATGACCTTCAGGCGATGGATTGTTAGTACTATGAACAATGAACTAAACCCAGAATATAAACGTAAAATTATAGCGGTACTTTCTGCGCTATTTCCCGACGCAACCATTTACCTTTTTGGATCACGGGCACGCGGTACGCATTATGCACGTTCTGATATTGATATTGCACTTGATGCAGGTAAGGTATTACCATATGTAGATGTAGGAGAAGCGCGTGACATGCTTGCTGAAAGTAATATTTCCTACAAGATAGATATCGTTGATATACAGAGTGTGTCGGCAGAGATGCGCGAAGCTATTTATCGTGAAGGAATCATATGGCGCAAAGTATAAAAACTCGACGCACTACACTTGAGAATGCTCTGAAAAAATTAGGTGCTGTGCTTAAAAAATTTGATGCCAAACATGCTGATGTACATGAAGAACTACGTGATTGTACAATTCAGCGTTTTGAATTTTGTATGGATACCTTATGGAAATATGTACGTGAATATATTGAATTTCGGGATAGCATTACTATTGATGCACCGACTCCACGTCGTGTATTCAAAACCTGTACAGATTTTGGGATTATCACAGATGAAGAATATGTTGGTATTATCAAAGCTATTGAAGATCGTAATCTAACCTCACATACGTATAACGAACAACTTTCGATTGCAATTTTTGAACGAATCCCAATTCATTATCAGCTCATGCAACAGATTTTGAAAAAATGTAGCCTATAATTATTTCGGGGCACATTTACTTATTTGCAGTCTATGCTACATCTGGCGTCCAAAGGGTTGAAAAATATGAAATCAAGAATATACAGGTAGTGATGGCTATTGCAGCCTTAGGACTTTGCGTCTCTTCATGATACTACTAAGCAGGGGCTATTTTTTTGTATGTAAGATATCAAGAGGTATGAGATTCCCATTAAGTTCGACCATGAATTTTTTACATCCAAGACCATTGAGTATTTTAAAGAAGCTTTTCATACTAAAATCAGTTTTTGTTCCGGAGCGCATTGCTTGTACTACGGTTGGTGATACACCGGCTATTTTTGCGAGTTTGCGTACCGATACTTCGTCTTCTTCCATTAATGCCAAAATTAATTCTGATAGGGCAAATTCGCGTTTTTCTTCTTCAAACTTTTTAAGCTCGTTTGGACTAAGCGACTCTACAAATTCATCATAGGTTGATTTTAGATTACTAGGTTGGCGTGTTGTTTTTTTAGTCATAATAATTCTCCTCTTTACATCTTTTTATATAATCAGCCTTGGCTTTTAAAGCTCTATCTTTTTCGCGCACGGGCATTTTGTCTGTCTTTTTTTCATATGCATTGGTTACTATAACTTTACCACCTTGATAGAAAAAACATAAAAACCTATCGGGAGTTGGTTTAAATGCATAAATCTGATCACCTTCGTAGCGAAATTTTTCTTCATTTCGCATTTTGCCTGTATTGGCAAAAATGAAAAATAGATTTTTTAGTTTTGATTGTTGCCTTGATGGTAGTTCATTATAGTATTCCAGAGCTGCACTCTTGTCATTTTTATCAAAATACCATTCTATGGTAAAATTATCGCCCTCATAAGCTACAAACTTATTTTTCTTCATGACTTCCCTATTTTTTGAATTGATGAGTATCAATGTATCATATTTTTGATACAAATCATATAATTTGCAGCGCATCCCCTAAAAACTTTTCTATATGTAAATTTTACCCCTCAGTGAGGGGGCATTTTACAGTCCGCTCTTTTTCGTTTATAGTGTTAAAGTCAGGGTAAAGGTTTATATAAAGAGAGGTTAAAAGTATGAAATCCAGAATAATACAGGTAGTAATGGCTGTGGCAGAGTTTGAATTTGTGTTGAATTAATGGAGTCTAGATATGAAAAATAATATAACATTCATAGCGGCGGCGGGGTGCCTTTTATCTGCGCAATTATCTGCTGATGTACTGGTTTCGCAGGAAATCATCAAAGATACTGACTTAATTGTCAATACAAAACAGTGGAAACTGAGTGGTGCCGATTTTGCAAAATACGGCATGTGCCCTATGCGCATTACGATAACCAATACTGGTAGTGAAAAAGCTACCTATCAGTGTGATTCAAATGTCTTGAATATTGATGCCATCTTTTCACGGTTACGATATAGAGAAGCAGTGCGTGGATTGGTGAGTTATGTCATAAGTGTTGTTTTGGGCTTAAATATCTATGTTGTTAGATTTTTTCCCGAAGTAGAAAGGCGATTATTGAAACACATGCCCGTGGGTACAGATTTTACGTGGACGTATTGTAGTAATCTGCTCAAGCAAGTATGGCAAGAGCATAAAGCGGATAGGTATGATTTCATACTTGAAATGGCCTCTATAGGTGTTGCCCTTGCATATTGGCGGCACATTCGTGGCTTGAACAACAAACTGCGTATTGCATTAGACGAGATAATTGTACATGATACCGTAGTGCTTGATCCAGGGCAAACTATCACAAAAGTAATGATTACAACGGATAAACATTAGTAATCACAAGAAAAATAACAGATCTTTCATATACGATGAGTCAAGGATCCGCTCAGTGCATGGGCGGATTTTTTTGTATCAATGGCATGTATGAATGTACGCTTCATGGTTACACAATCACTTTATGTTGCGTAATATCGGCGATTATTTCGATTTTGGGTTCATATGTGGTTGCTATATCTAACATTGAATCTTCCGTTATCAAGACGAGGTGCTCATTTGACTTGGAGTTAAAAATACCGCCGGATTCTTGTGCTAGCCACTTGAGATATTCTGAATTTGTAACTTTAAAAAAAGACCACTTTGCAAAAAAGTCATGTCCGTATGTATCATTCAAATACAATAATTTTGCAGCACGATAACCTTCATCAGTAGTGCGATATGCATCAATTGAACGTTGGAAGGTTATAAAAAGACCCTGCGGGCTATTGTTACTTTCTCCGAGACGTATATAAAAACCTGTCACGTCATCAATGATAGCGGTTATATAGTACCCAGGAGCAAGTTGCTCAATTGGTCGCCATTGAGTCCATTGTTCATGCATATGCTATTTCCTTAACCTATATATCTGATTTTGGTTTTACCTTTACTCATCGTCTCATCAATCTGGATAGTAGGCAATTTTGCGGTACTATCGCTTCTCACGCTAATTGTTCTCCCATCCGGCAATACGCCTGCCAAGCCTGTTGGTATTGCATGTACCCCTGTGACACCAAGTTTTTCAAAGTCTTGTTTAGCTTCTTCAAAACCTCCCTCTCTTTCATATTGTGTGGAGACACCTCTTGTCGTTTCACCCGGTTTACACTCTTCTAAAAGTTCTTCAACAGTTTTTACCGGTGTGGCTGCTTGCCCATTTTCTTGCGCAAATGCAGACATCACCCGACCGGGAAAACAGCCAATTCCTCTACATTGATCCTCAATTTCAGCTGGTTTACTGCCACAACCGGTAGGTAATTCTGGTATGACCAAATACTGCGGCGTTCGTCCACATCCTGTTGCAACGAGCGCTGATTGGTCTGTGTAACCGCAACCACCCGTGTGCAAAATGTCAGGTAGCTGAATATTGCCACATCCCTTTTGCTCACGAATATCTTGCGGCGGTAGCGGCACATTGACCAGTGCGGTCCCTTTTGATGGCGCTTCTATCGCCCGAGATGGATGTACATTTGAAGATGATAATGCGTGTTCAACCTCACCGGTATTTATCTGCACATGATATTGATAGAGTTCATGGCTTATAGTAGCACAGGTTACCAGTGCTCCCACAACTCCTCCGATAGTAAAGCCCCCGGCACATGTGATTGGTCCGAGCCATCCACAGGAAGCACTACCTGCGACTGCGCCAGTGCCGAATGCGACGCCAATGCGTGCCATGATTGCGAGTGGAAGCAATGGGAAATTTTTGTTATGCGTTAAAACGCGATAATAGCCCACACAAAAGGTATGATCTTTTCGCACGCGCAGCGCATATATGACGCTTTCTTCTTCATGCACGCAAAGACCTGCAAGTTGTATGGTGTTTCCCGACTCAACACGCAACATATCTCCAACGTGGAGTTTATAAGCCTCAACCCACTGACTGCGTTCTGTGTTGTAAAACAGTTGCATGGGACTGCAAGTAACGTCATGGCCTGGATAATCATCGAACTTGAGGGTAATGGTGCAGTTGATAGTTCCCTGCCCTGCGCGACGTATCTGTCGGCTGGCCCATGTTCCCTTTGTCTCGTGCCAACTCGAGACAAATTGCTTTTTACCTTTGCCGATATGGTCGCATATTTGTTTGATAGTAGATGGCTTATTACCGAAATTATATACTGGTGTATCAGCGATAAAACCTTCAGCGCATAGCTGTAAGCCGATCACAAAAGCAGATGCGAGGCCTATGTATTGCATCAGCTTCATATTCTATTACTTTCGGTAACAAGTTTGTATATTGCTTGTTCTATCCAGATGCAGCTATGTTTTGCAAGGATTAGGCAGAATAGTAATGAAAACTATGAATGGTATTTATATGGGCGGATTTTTTTGCGCAAGCGCCTCATTCGCCGTCGCACCAAAGGTGCTATGGCGTAATTTCGCGTGATACACCTACTTTTGAGCGAATGAACATCTCATTATGCGGCAGCTGATAGAGGGCCAAAAACTGATTTACTTCTCGTTGTAATTTTGCAATAGGCGCAATGCGGCTGTGGGTGGCCTTACTATCTGACACCATGCACAAATGTACATTCTTATTGCCCGCAGCGCGCAGGCGCGATACTAGGGTGTTGATGCTTTTATCCGACGTCAGATAATCATTTTTGCGTTGCCCAATAAAAATAGGCAGTGCAGGATCTATCAGATGTACCTGCGAAAGCAAGGTGTCTTGGAGCGCATTGTACGAGGGAAAATAATATTTAAAAAAGGTGTGCAAAGCTTTGTCTGATTTGGGAATCCAGGTCAAATAGTTTTTGGCGAGCTGCTCGACCATATCTTTGGTAGTCACAAAGGGCGATATCAGTACTAGGGCCTCAAGATTCTTAGGGTTGCGCGTAGCGAGTGATAACAGTGCTTTTGCGCCGCGGCAATCACCGACTCCTACAACGCGCGCTGCAGGATGCGCCGCAAGCACCGCATCCCAGACCGCTTGCAGACAAGCGACATCTATTTCTTGTCCAAAATTAAAATGGGTTCTATCGTCCGGATAATCAAAGGTGATGCACGGTGCATTGCCAATAAGATTGTTTTTAAATAGCACATGCGCGGCAATGGCGCAGCCACCTTTTTTGACTAGCTCAAGATCATCACCGGGCAATACTATGTCTCGCTTTGCGTAGCCACGTGAACATATAAATACCGTGTCATGTACGTGCGGATTAAGAGCGATACCCTTGTGTACCACGACTTTTTTATCGGTGTTATTGATCCGCATCGTGCACACCGCAGGAACGCTTTTTTTTTGTATCAGAGAGACCAATGTGTGTAGGTGTAGAGATTTGCCATTTTTTAACTTCGTTTTTGCGATCGATATTGGAATAAATGTAAGGATGTTGAGGGCTTGCATGTTGGGTTTAAAGTTTGCTTTTGCGTACATGCTTGTCGGCGTGTATATGCCCATTACCATACATGAGTAGGTCGCCATGATCCGCCATATGGGCAGATAGGAGACACAATATGTGTGTACTTTCAAGAAACGGCTACCTTTTTTTCTGTGTATACTCTATTCCTTACATGCAAAATATAGACACAGCGCGTGGCAAAAAACAAGACTTTATACGCCATAGCTCATGGTTGCCATTGGCTCAAAAAGCAGTATACTGGTGAGGCAATTTTGAAGATGTCTATATATACCGCAACTATTTAATATGTATCGAGGTTACTACCATGCTTTTTCGTACGAAAAATATGATGTTTTTTGGCGCGTCGGCGTTATTGATGCTTATTGGTTGGTATGCCTATGCATACTTTTTTGATACGACGGTGGCGCATGTTGTCATAACAGGATTGCATGAAAATCAGTGCTATGCAGGTGATGCACAGTGCATAGTTATGGCGGATAAAAGGGGAGAGATTACGTTGCTGCTTGATGGACAGCCAATTAATAATAAATTGAAGGCGTGCAGCAAAAATCAAGAACGAATATTTGCGGTGCCAACACGGACACTGACTAACGGTAAGCATCATTTTAAAGCAGAGTTTGTTGATGGTACCTATCACCGTAACAAAACGGCGATAGAGTATGATTTTTATGTAGATAATGCACCGCTGCAAGCTGCATTTATCAAATCAGAAGCTGATCTGAAAGTATTGCAAGGAAGAACGTTGCACTTACAATTTCAAGTCAATAAACAGATAGAAAACGCGCAGGTGCATGCGCTTGCAAATGTGTATGAGTGCTTTCCTGAGTCAAAAAATTCTTTAGTATATGAATGTTTTATTCCAATCGCGTGTGAAGAAAAAGCAAACGAATATTTATTATCAGTCGATGTTGTCGATAAGGTGGGCAATACGTTGCGTCTTGATAATAAGTTTCAAGTGGTGTTGTATCCATTCAAAAAAGAACGGCTCGTCGTCGATGCAGAAAAAATAAAACAGGAAGAATTGGCCGGTCAAAGTTTTAAATTGCTGGAGGCACAGGTTGAAGACATTGTGCGCAATTCACCCCGTGAGAAATTATGGCGCGGTGCTTTTTGTACCCCCATTGACATTCAACGAGTAAGTTGTGATTTTGGCACGGTTCGCACGACGCAGCACAAGGGCCGCTATCCACACAAGGCAGTTGACGTGATCAGTTTGCCAAAAAGTGTTATTTGGGCACCACAAGATGGCGTCGTTGTATTGAAAGATCGTTTTGATGCGAGCGGCAATACCGTCATCATTGATCATGGGTGTGGTATTATTTCGATGTTTTACCATCTTGATGATTTTGCAAAAATTAATGTCGGTGACAAAATTGCCAAAGGTAATCCGCTTGGCACGCTTGGCAAAACGGGTTACGCAACTGGCTACCATTTGCATTGGGAGATGCGTATCAATAATGTGCCCGTTGATCCATTAGAATGGACACGAAACACTTTTTAAAAATAAGTTTTTTAAAAATAAAGGAGTAGTGTTGTTATGTATTTTTTACCCCGTACGCGCAATAAAATATATGCGCGGGCTGCACACATACAGCCCGCATATCGCTATAGTCTCACGCTGTTCTTTTTGGGCATAACGATAGCAGCCTGGTTCTTTTTGATTTATCGGCCTATACAAGCGGCATTGGGTACGTATACCATTTATAATGGAGCTTTACGCGCAGAATGCAAAGCAGGAACCTTGTGTCAAAAAGAGATACGTGATTTAACTGAAGAACTTGATCAGCTGCGTATGATGGTTGATAGTCAAGGAGCGACGGTAAGTCAGTGCACTGATTGGGCCAGCGCAGTTATTACTGCGGCTAGACACTCTGGGCTTACGCTCAAAACGTATGTGTTGGGCAAAGATGTCAAAAAAGAATGGTATTGCTGTACACAAGGTACTTTTGAAGTGAGTGGTTCTTATCAACAGTTGCTTGCTTTTTTGCACGATGTGCGCAAGCTCAACCCGCATATTGGGTGTAAAAACTGGTCTATCACGCGTGCTCAGGCAGACGTCTACTGCATGAATTGTAATCTGTATCTCTTTAAATCGATCTAAAAAAAAACCCCTCCAACTTAGAACAAGCTGAAGGGTTAGGGGGGTGAACAACACAGAAGATGTATTGTTCTTGTAGGGACATTTTAACTGTACATACAATATGGTACTGAAGCTAACAATAGAATTTTTGCATGTCAAGCAATAGTTCCCGATACAAATTTTGCAATGAGTGGATATGAGTGCGGATGTGCTTTAAAATCAGCACTATTGGCCGTCTGTACTATCGAGCCATTATCCATTAAATAGATAGTGCATTGCAATTTATCAAGCAGTGCCGTGTCATGGGTTGCTACCAAAACAATATATCCTTCGCGTGCTAACTGTGTAATAGTATTGCCGACGTGTGTGGTCAGCAGTGGGTCAAGTGCCGATGTTGGTTCATCCAGGCACACTATTTCTGGTTTCATGGCCAAAGATCGTGCGATAGCCAGACGTTGTTTTTGACCACCCGATAATTGATTAATGGAGGCGTTTGCTTTATCGGCAAGTCCATAATGTGTGAGCAGTGCATGTGCAATAGCAGCAGCCTCTTGTTTTGTTTTGCCAGCAACTTTTTCAAGTGCCAGCGTGATATTTTGTTGCACGGTCAGATGTTCAAACAGATTAAATTGTTGAAATACCATGCCAACTAAATGTTGTTTGTGCATGCTGATCGGATCAAGTTTTTTATTGTTAAAGTAGATGGTTCCCGCATCTGCCCGATCTAAATCACTGAGCACGCGCAGTAAGGTAGATTTGCCAACCCCGGAAGAGCCCAATAGTACCGCAATTTCCCCTTTTTTTACCGTCAGCGATACGCCATTTAATACCGTTTTAGTGCCGAATTTTTTCGTGATCGCATCAATTTTTAACATCAGGATTCATCCTTTTCTCAAGATAAGAAACACACAGCGATAGTGTTGTAGTCACGATTAAATAGAGTAATGCAACGCCAAAAAATACGGTCAAAGCATCCAGCGTGCGACTTCTGATTAATGATCCTTCTTTTGATAATTCTGCTACACCAATAGTAGAAGCCAAGCTTGAATCTTTTACCAACGTTATAAATTCGTTGCCCAGTGCCGGTAGCACCGCACGGATTGCTTGTGGCAGTATGATCAGATAAATAATAGTACTGCTATCAAGCCCTAAGACGCGGGCCGCTTCAATTTGGCCCCGATTGACTGAGGCGATACCAGAACGTATGACCTGACTAATATAGGCAGCACTATTTAATCCGATGGCAGTAGTGGCCGCCCAAAATGCCGGTATATGAATGCCGCATTGTGGTAGCACATAAAAAATAAAAATAATTTGCATGAGCATGGGCGTGCCGCGCATCAGCGTGACATAGAGCGTGACTGCAAGGCGAGCTATACGTGGACCCAGTGCCTGTGCAACACCAAAACAGGTGCCAAGACCCAGGCCGATGCCGCAGCCAAGGGCAGCAATTTTGAGTGTCACGAGTAGGCCACGCAGCAAGTCAGGCATGCTGTGCAGCAACAGCGAGAAATTAATCATGAATATTCCATTTTTGTTTAATGGTGTTTAAAGTGCCATCAGCTTCCATAGCATCAAGCGCTTGTTGTGCCTGTTCATGTAGGTGTGGATATTGTTTTGCAATGGCAAGTGCCGCAACTTCTGTGGTGTCTGGTATTGCAACGACGTTAAAGTGATCAGCACCATATTTGGCAATAAACGGTTGTGCAGAGCGCTTGGCAAGTACATATGCATAGGCACGGTTACTTTCAAGGGCCAAAAAGGCTTCGGCAACCGTCGGCAGGCGTACCAATAGAACGCCCTGTATTGTGCGCATATATTCATCGGCAATAAAGCCATCATTTACAATAACCTCTTTGCCGACCAGTTCAGTAATATCTTTAATATGGTTACGCGCCATAGACACTATCACCAGTGGATTTTCAGTGGTGTATGGTTTGGTAAAGAATACGCGTTGCGCGCGTTCTGGTGTGGGCGTCATGCCGGCGGCAATCATATGAATGTTGCCCAGCTGTATTTGTGGGATAAGCGCATCAAACGGCATATCACGCCATTCGATGGTTTTGCCCATACGCTTGGCCACTTCTTGTGCAATATCAATATCAAAACCGACGATCTGGTTATTTTCTATGAAGGTGAATGGAGGAAATTCTGCATTGGTGCCTATGATAAGGATAGTATCTGCGCAGTGTGGTGATTTTTTTTCTCTGTATAAGCCAAAAAAAACCAGGGCGCTGGCAGTGATGGCGAGCGTGGCGACAATAAAAGGATGTTTTTTAAACATGGTGGGTATCCTCGGTATTGATTATACAAAATAAAGGTGCCCTTCCAGGGCAGTTCAATAGCATAACACAAATAGTACCCCTAAACCATTGCATTTTCAAGTATTCAGTCTGTATTATAAATAGTGAGAATAGCTTCAAACAGGGAGAAACCATAATGAAAAAAATAATGGCATTATTAACCTTATGCGGAGCCGCATGCCTGGTGCTCTATGCCCGCGACACTACGCAACAGATGTCCGCGCAAGGCGAGAGCTGTTCCATTGAGGCGGTTAGTAAAATGAAGCAGGATGTGGATCAGGCGCAATCACGCTGTGATAATGCGAAAGACGACCCGTATGAAGATTTAGTGTGTGATCGCAGTGAAATGAAAATCAGACGTGAAAGAAAAAAATTAGAAAAATGTGCGCATGAGCGGGAAAAGGGTATTCAGCGCTATGGTAATGAAGAGTAAGAGAATTAATGCAAAGGAGCATGTATGAAGAAAAGTTTATTGATAGTGAGCCTGTTGGTCACGGGTGTACAGTTACGGGGTATGAAGCATGTTGAGGAGCTTCATACATACCTCGATGTAGCTAAAAGTAAATACAATGCAGCTAAAAGTAAATATGATGATCATACCCTGAACCGCACTCAGCTGCGAAATGCAGCAAATAACGTGCTTGCAGCTCAAGAAACGTATTGTGACAAAAAAGCAGAATATGCTTCATCAATATGGCGAAAGGCTATGGATGGTTTACAAGATCAAGTGCGGAAATTAGAAAGCACAAATATGTCTTTGCAAACAACTTTGCAGGAAACAGAACAGAAAATGAAGCGAGCAGTTACGACAATACAGAAGGTGCAAGGAAAATCACTAGAAGACAAAAGGAATTTGGAAGCTCAAAGTTCCGAATTAATCAAAGTGGGAGCTGGGCTTAAAGCTGCAAATGAAGAAGCGCAACAAAAAGCACAAAATGATATACTTAAATATGCACAGCAAGCGCAGGCAGCGGAAAAGCAATTGGCGGAAGAGCAAGCCAAGGCTAAAGTGCAACAGCAAAAATTGATGGATGACAATTCGGCGATTATGAAAGAATTAACCGCAAAGGGCAATGTTGACCAGTCAGAGATAATGCGCCTAAAGAGTAACGCAGATGAGCTAAGAAGGTTGTATAGTACGTTATCAGATGATTTGGCTGAAGCAAAACGTCTAAATGCAAACTTGAGTCAGCAATTGAGCGCCACTCAACAAAAACAGCCATCGGCTTTGACCCGCTTTTTAAACTGGTTCAGGTCTAAAAAATCAACGACTGCGGCAAAACCTGTACAGGAATTTAATCCTGATGAAGAGTAATGAGTAATTAATTAGGAAAAGACTATGAAAATGCGTAGCGTACTCGTACCGTTACTGCTGACAAGTGGCAGCGCACTGTACGCTATGCAATTTCCTGTTTTTGAAGATCCGCAGCTATATGAATCACTTATTACACATGCCATGAGATTACGTGCGCATCTGCCTGCGGAAATTAAACGGGCCCAGCAGAAGTTACAGCAGTTGCTCGTCGGTAATCCTGATCAGGCAGCAATTTCCGAGGTGGTAGATGACCTTATAAAGTTATATCTACAAAAATTAGAAATGGACTTGACGCTTACGTATATAAATCGTGCTGATCAGTTCATCAGAAACTGTCAAAATAAAATGAACGAGTGTCAAAAGAAAATGAAGGAGCAAGCGGCAGAATTGCAAGCGATAAAAGATCAAGAGCCATTGCATGCAAGTGGTGGCGAGTCATCTATATCTTTGTCTACACCAGTTCCTGAAACGGTCAGGCCGGAAACCGTTGCAGTGACACCTAAGGTTCCAAGGGTATCCACTGATGAGGAAGAAGAGCCTGAAAATCAGCCAGAGGGTGGGGAAACTGAAGGCGAAGAATCAGAGGAAGAAGAGCCGTCTGAACTGAAAACTCAGGTGACAAAAGACAAAGAAAAATTAGGTGATAAAGGGGCAAATGAGCGGGCTGCTCTCAAGCAGGCACGAGACCAAGAAATTCGAGAAGAAGCTAAAAAACTGCAAGAACAAGAGAAAGAGGGCACAGCTCCTGCGGGCTGGCGTGATTATATTGTGAAAAAATATCAGGATGCAAAAAATTGGTATTACGGCAAGGGTACAGAAGGCGCAAAAGAAGAAGAGTGAAGTCTACAACCCCAAGTCGTGATAGAGCGTATCAAAATTCACCTTGCTTCTGCATTGCGGGCAGGTGCGGGTATGATCTGGCATGTTAGTAGGGAAAAACCAGTTGAGTGCACAGCTTTCACAGATGTCATGGCCACACGGATTTAAAAATATACGTTTGCAGGTTGATGAAAATGAGTCCATACAGATGCAGCAGGAGGTTGATTCATAAAGCGGCGGCGCTGACGGCGTTGGCGTGTGGTGCACCACCGGCTGTGCTGCTGGTTGATACGGCGTATCTATTTGATTAATCCGTTCTCTGACCAGTTGCAGCAATGCGTAGCCAAAATACGGTTTTAGTTTTTGTGGATCTAAATAGCTCTGTTTTTGTATGTAGGCAGTGACATTTTTGCGGATGGATTGGGATACTTTGGTAGCCAAAGTGCTGTTATATGTTTGGTTATAGGCAATGGTATAGCTGCTTTGTTCTATACTGGTGACAATGGCATCTAAAATAAAGGTATCAATTTTGTCTTTATCATAAAAGCGGATGCCGCTGACCCAGATGTAGCTATCGGGAGCATATTGCAGGGTATTGAAAACGGCATTCTTCATACCAGTCAACTCTTCTTGCGTAACATTCGGGTATAGTTCATACCCCAGGCCTGCAAACTGGTTATCCAGATAATCTTCTACCTGCTTGCGTGACATGGTGTATTTTTTCCCCTGTGCTGGGCTGGGTGCCATGCTCCTACTGCACACCAGATTCGGGGTCATGCCATCTATGAGCGATGAGAGTATGTGCATGAGGCTGGCTGTGTGTGCTTGGGTGTGTACAGTGAGTATAATAATGAGACTGCCTATAAAAAATGGTGTAGGTCTTCTATGCATGGTGGCTCCTTAAGCTATTACTATTTCAATTTTGTATGCACGGGCAACATTACAAAGTAATAGGTCCGAAGTCAAGAAAGAACCGATGTTTTCTTGCAAAACCTCATTGACGTGGCGCTTTATTTCGGGCACTATTGATACACGCATGTTATCTCTTTATAAGTAGCTCTTAATTGCAAGTCTTATGATTACCCCAACTAAATCTACCCGTACCACTTTTTATGTATCACTACTGAGTGCTTTAATGGCAGGGATCGTATTGTGCTGCGAGCTGACCGCCTTGGCGCGAAATTATTGCGCAGGCAAAAATGCAATCAATATTACCGTATTTATTCATGGATCCCTGTTTACCCAGCTGTGGCCACTTGATGTAAAAAATATTTTATCCGGCATTTTACCTGGATCGTCCCCCTATGTGGAGATCATTAAACGGGCTCGCAAAAATCCGCTTTTGTGGCAAGATCAGGCGCTGCTGAGCGAAGGATTTGTGCGGGTGCCTGAGCGGGTATTTGACAATTTTTGCAATGGATCGTTTGTACCAGAAGATGAACATAAGGCAGCCTATCTGATTGCGCCTGCATACCATTTATTTATGCCCCATGATGAACAGACACGGTATGCCTATTATCTGTTTGGCCACCTCGGGCTTTTGAGTCATCACTATCGCAACCAAGTGGCACAAGAAGAATTATATCACCACCTGTGTGACCTGTTGGCACGGTGTAACCGAGAGTATTGGCATGTGACATTGACTATCGTGGCTCACAGCCATGGCGGAAACATAGCGCTGAATTTAGTTGAAGCGGAACGTGCGCATAAGCGTGGGCTGCGTGTTGATAATGTGGTGATGTGGGGTACTCCTATCCAACTAGAGACGGTGTCATATGCGTTTGATCCTATGTTTAAACGTGTTATTAATTGTCATTCGGATGGTGATTGGGTACAAGGTATAGATACTATGTCGACCAAAAATCGTACCTGTTTTAAAAAATTATACGATGAGCGGCTGCTCTCTCATCAGCCTGCCCATTGCACCACACAAGTCTATGATGTGCGCTTTATGGTCAATAATCACACCAATCGTATTGGCCATGGCAATATGTGGTTACTGGGCAGAGAAGGCAAGGCGCTTCTATCGCTTGATCCATTGCCCGTCATGGTAATAACTCCTGCATTGCTTGATTTGCTTGATTATCACATAGATGGTGGTGCATTTGATTGCAATATTATTGAAACGGAACAGCAGCTGAGTTTTGAATTGTTATATAGTGGTAGCAAGGATCGGTTGCGGGTGTCTGACAATATGCAGATGATTGCATACAAGGCTCGTGATTTGACCCATAAGCACTGGAAATCTGCAGATAAATCCCGCATGGTCTTGCTCAATTATCAAACAGGTGTGTCATTGTGGCAAGCCGTCCGGGAATGGATTAGTCATGGATAATGGTAAAGAACGGTAAGGGATTATATGTATAAAAAGATGTTTATAATTTGGGGAATGTTGGCAATCAGTCTGTGGACCGTGGTCGCGCAGCAGGCGGCCTTGGAGCGTACACAAATAGTTATTGCACCAGCCGAATGGGATACGCTCTATTTTATGCCACTTACCGATGAGCATAAAAAAATGGTGTTAAGCATTCTCAAATCGAATAAGCAGCTATTGACGGTGGTTGAGAAAGATGTCTTTAATGGTGCGGATGCATTTTTAAAAGCATATTCAGATATTGTGCAGTACCATCAAGACAGCATGACACTTTTTTTGCCCACGCCCAATCAGGTGTTTGGTTGCACCATGTTGCCGTGTATTAAAAGCTATCGTGAAGCACTCGAGACGTATCGGGCATATGAGCCACTCATTCAAGCACTTGAGGTTGTGCCATCTATTTATACTGTATGGCAAAAATTGTCAGATTTTTTACCCACTGAACCACAAGCGGGTGCGGATGAATTAAAGCGCGGCGTTACCAAGGCACTGCGCAATAGAGAATTGAAGGTGAATATTAAACAGGCGGTACAGCAACAGATAACCTATTTACATTCTTTTATCGAGTATATCAATACCAATTATGCCCAGTTAGCACGTGAGCAGGAGCAGCTTGAGGTGCAGGCGGAAGAGTTTATACAAAAAATGAAACAAGAACAGACTACGGCGCAGTAAGGCCGTAGCATAACTATAAGGGGTCTTTTTATGAAACAGTATGTGAAACAAATAAGTTTGATGGGTATTGTGAGCGTATCAACCATCATGGCTGCACCAAAATTGCATGATCAGCTGAGTGCGGATATACAAGAACTGGTAGTGCAATTGGCGCAGATATGCAATCAAGAATGTAGCAAAGGCTCCAGGGCGAAATTGCGAGATTTATTGGGTGAATTTAAACAAGTGACGGTATTACAGGCAGACCTATTAAAAACAGGCATGCCTTTTGAGCAGGTTGTTACGCATAAAAAAGTATTGGCTTGTATAGATGTCTGCCAGCATAAGGGGCCAGCGGTATATGAAAAGGTCATGGCTGAACTGGAGCAAAAGGGCAGGTTGACTGATGTTATGATGACAGTACAGTCAATGGTGGATTCATTTTTTGCAAGCAGAGATTGGTCATCAATGACGACTGAAAAACAAATAGAATACACCTTGTTGGTAATTGATACGGCGCTTGAGAATATAGCGTAAAAAATTACCGCATATATTGTATGTAGACCTATGGCTTTTGTAAGATAGAGCCATAGGTTTTTTATTTTCACGGCCAATAATGGCAAAAAAAGGAGAAAAAATGAGTAGAATAAAGCGCGTTGCCGTTATATGTGCGAGCATGTTAATAGGTAGTGCATATGCGTACAATAAAGAGGTTACACAGGAATTACAAGATAAAATAAATGCCACTCAATCTGAACTAGCATTAGCAAATCCTGTTTTTTTAAAGGAAATTGAACAACTTATTATAAAGAAGGGGGACCCAAATGTGGCGTATAAAGGGAATCCTTCAGCAACGTTAGTCCTAGTGCTTTGCATTCTTCCTTTTATAGATGACTCTATAGATATTGCGGCCGTGGAACATACGCTCAAAGTTGCGCTAGAGCATGGCGGCAACGCGAATGCGCGCGAAGAACGAGCTCCCGCGTTGCAATACGCGATGGCCGGTTCGCCAGGCATGGTTAAGTTACTGATTGATCATGGTGCTGATTTGACCATTAAAAATAAGGATGGCGATACACCACTGGCGATAGTGGAAAAAGAGATACAAGGACGTACAGAGGGATTGGCATACCTACAACAAAAAGAAATACCAAAAATACGCAAAAATATTGCACGCATGCGACAGAATCTTGATGTACTGATATCTATGAGTGATCAAGTTGGCATTGCGCGTGCGAAAATGATTAAACCTACTGCTGGGTATAATCAACAGGCTACACAGCAATTACAGGAAAAGTTAAGTACACTGAAATCAGATGAAGATATTAACTCCGAATTTCTTAAAGCCGTTATTCAGTTTATTGAAAAAGGTGCTAATCCAAATATTACCCTTCCAGGTGTGAGCGATGGATGGCTGCTTCTAGTATTGCTAAAAGTGCCGTACCAGAATGCAGACATAGATTTTGCCTTACTTGAAAAAGCGATAGGCAGTGCATTACGTGCTGGCGCAAATCCGAATGTGCGTGACGGAGAGGATAGTGCTACAGCCACTTCTGGTGATACCGCGCTTGGCTATGCGATTGAGTATGGTTCTGCAAATATGGTTAAACTATTTATTGAATATGGGTCAGATCCATTGGTGAAAGATAGATCAAATCGCAATTACATCACACGGTTGGAGCAGCAGCTTAAGGAACAAAATGAATGGTTACAAAGAATGACGCAGAAGGATGTGTCAGATCTTCAAAAAAAGATTCGTCACTTGCAACAGGTGCGTGACGTCATACAACAGGCGCTCAGGGCACAGAAAAAATGAAGCGCTCACCGGCTTAAAAGCCGGTGTATCGCGCGAAATTACGCCAGAGCACCACCCGCCTTCGCACGCTGCGCTACGGCGTGGTTCTTGTCGCTTCCATCCCCGAGCTACAAGCTCTGAGTTTTCCGCGACGGCGAATAAAAACCCTAAAACAGCTCTTGCATGAATTCATCAATTTGCTTGGCGGTGACGTGTGTACTCATGGCACGATAAAACGCTTCATCATATTCGCGGGTTTGTACCACAACTGGCATGGCCAGTGCATGACCCATCAGCAGTGCCTGTTTTTTGGTGTCTAGAGAAGCTAAAATGGCGCGCAAATTAGTGGCATTGGCAATGCCTGTCAGTACCGCCTGTATATCTTTTTCATCATTTAATTGCGCAACGATTTTGGTCCCGATTTGTGAGATAATTTCCTGATCGATACCCGATGGCCGCTGGTCCACTACCAGGAGCGATACATAGTATTTGCGCATTTCTCGCGCAATAATGCCAAAAATAGTTTGGCGTGCGGCGCTTGGGTTTAAAAATTTGTGCGCCTCCTCAATCGTGATCATCAGCTTTTTAGGCTCATCTTGCTTGAGGTGTGAACCTAAAAATTTTTCTGTTTTTGCTACATATTGTGCATGGATGCGGCGAGAAATGATGTTGGCAATCAGGAGATACACAAAGGTAGACGTGTAGTTGCCAAATTCTACGATGATATGAATGCCTCGATCAATATATTCTATCATTTGATCAATGACTGAGAAATTTTTGGCGGCACCAGTTGTGCGGGGTTTAAAAAAGGGCAGTCGTTCAATGCGCTTGAGTTTACGGTAGAGCGCAGCAATAGATTCAGGGTGCGCACCAATTGATAGGGCAAAATCCTTGAGATTTTCATCTTGCTGTAATAATACTTGAAGCCAATCTTGTTTATATTTTGCGACTATTAAATAGGCAGCTTCCAATGCGGTTGCATGTAAATTCAGTTCGTCTTGGAGTGACAAAATATCCTCGACTTGTACCGCTTGATAATCAAGTAATACTTCAACATCCGGATTGCCGCCCCGTCGGCGTGTGGATGCGGGATCTAATGAAAAAATGGCAACGCGATCACCAAAAAGTGTTTTGAGCCCTTTGACAAAGGTATGGCCACCACCCTCTTTGCGTGCCTGCAGTCCATATTCGCTGTGCATGTCAAAAATAAGATTGACCGCTTTTTCATGTTTGATAAGCCCGGCCAAAATCAAACGGGTTAAAAAGGTTTTGCCAGTTCCCGTTTTGCCAAAAATACCGTTACTGCGTTCGGTTAATTTATCAAGATTCAGACACACGGGCGTAGACATATCCAGTGGACAGCCAATACTAAAGAAATTTTTGCTCGGGTGCTGCTCATCGCCAAAAATAAGCGCAACATCCTGTTTCGTTGCTTCAAAAACGGTGGAAAAATGAGGTGGAATAGTTTTGACCGGTCGTGGCTGATTATCATGATCAAGCATCAGCATCGGCTTGAGCATAGCGGTTGCATAGATATCCCGTTTTTTGAGTAATGAAGTGAGTAATGTTTCATGTGCCGTTGGCGGATAGAGTAAAATATCCGGATGGGTCACTGCCAACTGTAAATCAGTAATAAGGGAGAAAAATTTGTGCTGCGTACCCGCAATACAGACAAATTTGCCCGTCTTGATATCCTCAAGAGTTGCATCAGGATGCACGCGCATGGCAAAGCCTTCAGTGAGTGATCCGGATATGATGGTGCCCAGTTGTTGTGTGTGCATAGTGTAAGAATTATGTGTTATGGCATGAAGGGTGTTGGCGGTTCATGCTGTGTTTGCCAACGTTCTTGTAATTTTTTAAAAATGTACACCCGAGATAAGAACATAACATAAGTGAGTATAAATGGTCCAATAATAGTAATAACGCTCAGACAGGCGATGATAAAAGCGACAAAAAAGAAGAGGAGAAGATGCCACTTATAGCCATCGGTCAGTTTGCCACTCGCTTTTAATGATTCGAGGGCCTTATGATTAGAATCAATAACGATTAAATCGGTGAATCCATATTTTAAAGCCCAGATAATGCCGGGAATTATGAATAGCAAGGTGCCAAATCCCACTATTACGGTGTAGAGAAATGCCGCAATAAAAAAGGTGAAAACTTTCGGCCTTGGTACCCATAGGCGTGCAAATGAGCTGGTGCCAGTTGCATAAATATCAAGACCAATTTGATTCCACCCCATGAGTAATAATAGATTGATAATGGCTGATACAAGCCAGACGCACAGCATGAGTAATAAGGCAAATAATTTGGCACCAAGACTGCTGCTGTTTTCTATATCCACCGTGGCATGCGTCTGTGTAGGTTGTCCTTCGACTTCTACAACTTCCACCTTTGCAGTCACCATTTGGCGCGTTATAATGCTGGTCATAATATGTGATCCCAGATGATTGGCAAATCCTATGCAGGAAATACCAATAAGTAGCCAAAAGTTATGTTTAAAAGCACGAAAACCAAAGCGCAGTGCATCTTCAATAGTAAATGGAGCGGTGTTCATAATTCCCCTTCCTAATTTGAACTTTGATTTTGAGTATACTGCAGATGGTATGGTATAACGCAATACTTGTGCTTCATGTCAGTGGTTTATTAATAATAAGAGTTGCTTGGGTGCGGGTGACTTCGACAATGCCACGTGGCACCATGATTGATTCTTGTTTGCCATTTGTAAGACAAAAGAGCAGTTCTGTGCCCGGTTTCAATAGTAGGATAGTCGGCGCATGCTTGGGCTGAATGACCATGTTGCCCGATAGAGTGTGGGCTTCAAACCAGGCAATTTCGCGTGTTTCTGTTTTTTCAGGGCTTACAATTATCAATACCATTTATGCATGCTTTTTCAGTTCTTTTGCTTTTTCTATCACATCATCGAGTGTGCCAACCATATAAAAGGCGTCTTCAGGCAAATGATCATATTCACCATCAATAATTTTTGCAAAATCATCGACTGCCCGTTCGCGAGATACATACTTACCCGGGATGCCGGTGGCAAATTCCGCGGTAAATAATGGTTGTGTGAGGAATTTTTGAATTTTTTTAGCCCGTTTTACAATAATCTTATCTTCTTCAGATAGTTCATCCATACCCAAAATAGCAATCACATCTTGTAATTCTTTGTAGCGTTGTAAAATGCTCTGTATTGAACGAGTAACTTGATAATGTTTTTCACCAACTATTGAAATTTGCATACCCTTTGAGGTGGATGCAAGGGGGTCTACGGCAGGATAAATACCGACGGCGACTAATTTGCGCGATAATACGGTGGTGGCATCAAGATGTGAGAAAGTGGTCGCTGGGGCGGGATCAGTGATATCATCCGCGGGTACATATACTGCTTGTACTGAGGTGATAGAGCCATGAATAGTACTCGCGATCCGTTCTTGAAAAAAGCCCATTTCACTTGCGAGTGTCGGTTGATAGCCGACAGCTGATGGCATACGCCCAAGGAGCGCAGATACTTCAGATCCGGCTTGTACAAAGCGAAAAATATTATCAACAAAGAGAAGCACGTCCTTTTTTTCATGATCACGGAAATATTCGGCCATGGTCAATCCGGTCAGACCGACACGCAGGCGCGCACCTGGTAGCTCTCCCATTTGGCCAAATACTAATGCTGTTTTATCAAGCACGCCGGTACGTTTCATTTCAAGCCAGAGTTCGTTGCCTTCGCGCGTACGTTCGCCAATACCGGTAAATACCGAAACGCCCCCATGTTGCGTGGCGATATTGCGAATCAATTCCTGGACTATTATCGTTTTGCCCACGCCCGCGCCGCCAAAAAGACCAATTTTGTATCCTTTGACGTATGGGCACATGATATCGATAACTTTAATGCCAGTCTCTTGTATTTCATTTTCTAATTTTTGTTCAATCAGTCCGGGCGCAGGTCTAAAAATGGACCATCGAGTGTCGGCTTGTAGAGCAGGTTTATCATCAATAGTTTCGCCTAGTACATTAAAGATGCGTCCGAGTACTTGGTTGCCCACAGGTACCTCAATAGGTAATCGAGTGTCAGTGACTGGCAGACCACGACTAATATTAAAAATATTTTCGATGGCAACGCAGCGCACAATACCATCACCCAATTGTTGTGCAACTTCTAAACTAGCAGTTATGGGTGCTGAGCCATCAGTTGTAGGTATTGATACCCGTAATTGATTTAAAAGGGTGGGAACTGCGGATAAAGGAAATTGTACATCAATGATAGTACCGCTTACCCGTAATACGTATCCTTGATCCTTATTACCATGTTCTTGAGGATTTTGAACTGCCATGCCAAAGCCTTTTATCGAGTGGAAATGATACGGTTTGGACTAAACCTACTGTAAGCATACATATTTGTAAAGATTCAAGCGGTCTATGTTCTAGTATGCGCGCAAAATAAGCGTTGTTCGACGATATGTACCAAGCCTTTCAGCATTACCGACATGAGTAAATAGATGCAGGCGATAAGTAAATAAGTAGAAACAGGAATCATGAAGCGTGCGACTATGGTGCTACCAACTTTAGTTAATTCCATGAGACCAATGGTAGACAGTATGGCAGTACTTTTCAGCAAAGACTCAAGTTCATTGGCGAGTGTGGGCAGTACGTTCCGCAGTACTTGTGGCAAAATAATGAATATCAGGGTTTGATACGTGGTATAGCCCAGTGTAAATGCAGCTTCCCATTGTCCTAATGGTATGTTATTTATGCCACTGCGTATTATTTCAGTTACATAGCCAGATGAACAGAGCCCAAGTGCAAGAATAGCGGCGCAAAAAGCGGGAATATTAATATGTAAAATATCGGGCAGTACAAAATAGGTGATTAATAATTGTACATATAAAGGGACACCGCGCATTATGAATACATAGCTACCAATAAATGCTGCACTATACCACTGGGTCAGCTGTGTACAACTGGCAGTGCCCAGCAGTATGCCCACACTAAAACTAATCAGAGAGGCGCACAGGAGCAATTTGAGTGTCATCAGAAGCCCCGCGAATAATAGCGGGGCTGCATCGATCAGAATTGGTATGTACATAGTGTTCCTAATTTTTAAACCAACGCTTGGCAAACGTGTCGATGGTACCGTTTTGTTTGAGTTGTTCAATAATAGCGCGCACGCGGGTACTTAATGCCGTATTTGTTTTATTGATGCCGATGCCAACGCCATTGCTTTGGTACGCCGTTGGCAATGCAACAGCCAGCGCCGTTAACTCCGGCGTCTGTTGTTGCATGGTTGGGTAAATATCAGGATCCATGAGTGCCGCAGTTACTTTGCCATATTTCAAATGCATAATGATGTCGCTCATTGCGTGTATGTGTACCAGTGGCAGCGTAGGATATTCTCGGGTCATGAACGTTTCCTGTGTCGATCCAGGCTCTACGCAAATAGTGATTTGTTGACGGGTCTTTAAATCGTCTAGAGTGGAAACACCTTGCGGAATCTTTTGCCAAAACACCAGAGGAAAGGTGGTGGTCGGTTGGCCATAATAATGTATGAGTTCAATGCGTTCTTGTCGCTCAGGCGTAATAGAAAGCCCGGTTAATACGCAGTCGAGGCTTCCTTGCTGGAGTGCAATGAGTAATCCGCTCAAATCCATATCTTTGATAACCAATTCTTTGTTGAGTGTTTGTGCCACTGACGCAGCAATATCAATATCAAAGCCTTCTGGTTCTGCCTTATTGTTGAGCATCGCAAATGGGGCATAGCCAATGATGACACCGACTGTTAAGGTGTCTTTTTTGGCAAGAGGTGTGTGCATGGAGTAGTAGGTAAATAGTGCAAAACCGGTGACCATCAGTAATAATAATACATACATAGTTTTTAAATTCATGAAAAATTCCTTCGAAAATATAATACGCTACTTATTGTTAATGTAGGAAAGAGTGTTTGTGATAATAAATAATCAGCTGAAACTGTATACAGATTGCCTAGCGGCAATGATTGATATGTTGGCTATGATGAGGATGATGGGTGCACGTATTAGTAATACGGATGTTGAGAGCGAGGTTGTGTTGACGTGTGTTGACCATAGTGTCTCCTGCTTGGTGGTCAAGGCTACTAATATACCTATGTCAATTATAGTACCATAGGTTGTTTAAATAACAAGACTATTCCTAGCACAGGCGCCATTGATACATTTTTAGTGCATAATCATCCAAAAACCTTTTTATGCCAGTATGCTTTTTTATTTTCATAAAACCAGGGCTTGTTGTCTTCGTTTAAAAATACCTGTAGCTGCTTCATATTGATTTTGTATCTATAAAATAGAGCAAGTAAATCACGTAAATCATTGTCATGTAAGGAATGATTTGCAATGTGGAGGTATAATTCATTCCCCTGGGCGCTCGTGTTTTCTATGCAATCAATCGTCTGTATCCAATTGAAAAAAGCATCTTCGTCTTTACGTGCACAGAATCTGACACTTTTACAGATCAAAACGATATTCGTATTGTTCATGTTCTATCAAGGTCCCATAATGTAACTTTCGGCTCATAAGTTGTCACGACCTCAAGCATTGAGTCTTGTGTTAGAAAAACAAAATGAATAAAATTCCAAGAGTCAGTTATACCTGATGATTCCCGTGAAAGCCATTGTACATATTCTGAGTTTGTGACCTTAAAAAGAGCCCATTCTGAGAAAAAAGGGATGCCGTATTGTTGGCCAAGGGCAAACAAAGTTTCACGTCTGAAACTTTCATCTGTAATCCTATATGCCTCTGCCGAGTATTCAAAAGATATTAAAAGGCCTCTTTTTTTGGTCTTTTCTTCGTATAAGCGTATAAACAATCCCGGTATTCCATCAGTAATGGACTCTAAATTGTATATTTGTGCAATTCCATCTATTGGTTTCCAGTGTGTCCATTGTTCAAGCATATTTTATACCTTCATGTATTATATCGGACTTTTTACTACGTTTTTGCATACGTGTTTAATGTGATTGGGTGCATTGCCAAAATGGTGAACGGGGGTATCTGCGGTGAAACCGTGACCTGCTACGGGCAGGGTGTACAATGACAGAATTAATAGATATAGATTGTATCTGTTTTTCATACCACTCTCCTGGAATGAGATACTACATTTATAAAAATGGTATATCTAAAAAAGAAGAGGTATTGAAAGGGTTTTGTTACTTACGACCCCTCTGTATTATTTCTGGCCGATAGATGCCCTTGTCCACAATTTCTAGTAATCTGAGCGCCGCATGGCTCGGTACGCGTTGACCCGACTCCCAAGATTGTACCGTTTTGATACTGACATTGAGTATTTTGGCAAATATACTCTGCGAGTAATTATTTACCTCGCGGATTTTTTTGATTTGCTTTGGTTTGTATTCAGCGGGGGGTTCTGGTATTACTACTTTTTCAGAGTAGAGCTCTAAATCACCGCGTTGATGTGCAGCAACATCTTCAAGACCTGCCTTTAGATTTTTAAAAAGTCGCTTTTTAAGCAAACCATCTACCTCACGCTTAAACGGTCGAGTCTGAAATATCCTTTTTTCCATGCGAATAAGGATACTACCTAGTGGTATAATTCGTCAAGACGTTTACTAGCAAGAGGCCTCGTGATGATTGACAAAAAGGTCGGTACGATCATACTAAACCATATGTTTATTGATGCAACCAAGCCGTATAGTTCGGGAAGGAAATAGTATGCTATCTAAAAGTATAGTGCTTGTGATCGGTTTTTTATTGCTCGGTACCGCGGTATCTACGCAAACCTGGTCCTCATGGTGGGGCGAGACTACGCGCTACGATGGAGCGCGAACCCTAAAAAACAGATCTTACAAATCGCTTGAAATTCACGGAGCGGCGACGCTGGACCATGTGACCGTTGAAAAGAATTTAATGGTTACGGGTTCCACGGAATTAGAAGATTCAACCGTTCAGGGCAATGTTACTATCATGGGTGCTTTGGAAACTAAAGGCGCTTGCGTTCTTGGTGGGCGTGCTGACATCAAAGGTGGACTGATTGCGCAGGGTTTGCAAGCAAAGGGCAAGCTCGTGGTAGGCGGTTCTATCGAAAGTACCGATTCTCAGTTTGGTTTTATTGTGGCAAAAAGCAATAAGAATGAGACCTATATGTTTACTAAGTCTGATGGCGATGCGTTGACAGTGTATGGTTTAGGAACGAAACGGGTCACGTTAAAAGATGCTCATTTTAGTACCATTGAATTCGGAGACTCAGAAGGTGTTGTTGTGCTCAAAGGCTCAGCAACAGTTGGTGGAGTTATTAATGGAAAAATAGAGAAAAAGTAACTTTTTTCATTGTGTTATTAAGACAGGCGGAGCGTATCAGGCTCCGCCTTTTTTCATACCTACTCAATTGTTGATAACGCTTGATCTAATTTATTCAGAAAGTTGTAGAGAGCAGAACCCTTTTTGATAGGTGTTTTTTTATCGATAGTGTCAATTTCTTGTATGATGTTGAATACAAATCGATAAATAGTCATATCTATTACAGCACCACCGGCCATAACAATCTTTTTTAATAAGGGATTTGGGTAGTGGGGGATCTCTTTATAAATAGAGCTAGATCCATTTCCATTCGTTTTTTGTAACGCGGCTATTGAGCGCACTATTGTCCCGTCAGCAAGGGCAGATAGGATTGTATGATATGGTTCTTCGCCAGCATTCATGAGCATTTCATTAATAACCACAGATGGCTTTCTGTCTCCTATCTTTATTTCTCCCATTGTGTTAATTATTTTGAGCAAATTGGAATATGTTGGCTGATTGGCTAGAAACAGTGCGTAATACTTGGCATAATCCGGCTTAATTGATAGTACAAGCTGTTTATATTTTTCTAGAAAGTATTTTGATTTAGAAGGAGCGGTGTACCACGCAAGCGTAGTCGTTTGTGAAGATAATGAGGTTAAAGCCGCACTCGGTCTCTCTTTTGGGGTGGATATTGAAGGTACTTGCTTTTCTGTGCTTACATCACTGGCAGGCGGGTTGGAGCCCTGTTTTTTCTCGATTAAAGCTATTATTTTGGCCGCGTTCATAATCTCCTGATGAGTATATTTATAATCGGGATTTAATTTGGCATTTAACATTATTATAATTTCATAATCGTCAGGCAAAACTATTCCCTGCCTCCTGAGCTCTACTGTATATGCCTCTGCTATATCTTTTAAGGAACCGGACGCAGGAAATGCTGTAATATAGGCCTTATCTGTTCCTGAGAGCTCAATAAAATGATGAATAAGTTCAGGAGTAGTATCAGCTGCATGCGCCGTAGTTAGAGTGAATAATAATAGTGGAAAAAATGGTATCTGATATTTGTACACACTTCTCCTTTAAAAAAGGGCGGAGCGTGTTAGGCTCCGCCTTTTTCATACTGATTTGTTTAATATTCCCGTGGCCGTTTAGCGTCGCCATGTGGCTGCAGTACCCGTGTGAGCACTTCATCGGCATGGTTGACCAACACAATTTCAATGTCTTGCGCAATGTCTTCAAGCCCGACTAAGTCATTTTTATTTTTGTGCGGCAATATGATGTGTGACATTTTATTGCGCTTTGCTGCCAATATTTTTTCTTTCACGCCGCCAATAGGCATCACTTCGCCGCGCAAATTCAGTTCCCCGGTCATGGCATAGCGGGCACTGATAGGCCGCTGTGTCAGGCATGACAAGATTGCCGTGAGCATCGTAATGCCCGCCGATGGACCATCTTTGGGGATAGCGCCAGCGGGTACATGAATATGTAAATCGTTATTATTGAATAATGCATCGGCTATGCCAAATTCCTTGGCATGCGATCGGGCATAGCTCAGTGCTGCTTGTGCCGATTCTTTCATGACGTCGCCCAATTGCCCGGTCAAAATCAGTTTACCTTTGCCCGGCATGAGCACCGATTCAATTTTGAGCATTTCGCCGCCGTAGGCAGTCCATGCAAGGCCGTTTGAAATACCCACTAAATCTTCGGTGGTGATATCATCATCTAAGAATTTGCGTGGTCCTAAATAGTGCGTGATATTTTCAACATCGAAAGTGATGGTGCGATTTTCTTCTACCAAGGTGCGTGCTGCCTTAGAGCAGAGCTTGCGGATGATGCGCTCTAGTTGGCGCACGCCCGATTCTCGCGTGTAGTTATTAATAATATCATCCAGCACGGCATCGCTAATGACAATGTCCTTGCCATCAAGGCCACTGTCATGAATAGCTTTATTAATCAGGTGCTTTTTGGCGATATTGAGTTTTTCTTGCAGGGTATATCCTGATAATTCAATGACTTCCATACGATCGCGCAATGGTTCAGAAATAGTTTCTAAACTATTGGCCGTTGCAATAAACATGACTTTGGATAAATCGAACGGAATACCCAGATAATTGTCGTAGAAGCTTTTATTTTGATGTGGATCAAGTACTTCAAGCATGGCAGCTGATGGATCACCTCTAAAATCGGAGCCAATTTTATCAAGCTCATCGATGATGATAACCGGATTACAAGTATCTGCTTTGCGAATTGCTTGAATAAATCTACCCGGCATTGCGCCCACGTAGGTACGGCGGTGTCCTCGAATTTCTGCTTCGTCCTTTACGCCGCCCAGCGATATACGTGCATAGGAACGGTTTAAGCTTTTTGCGATTGATTTACCCAGTGAGGTTTTACCCGTACCCGGAGGCCCGACAAAGCATAAAATAGGCGCATAGCCATCTTGTTTGAGCTTGCGGATAGAGATGAAATCTAAAATGCGATCTTTAATTTCTTTAAGCCCATAATGATCGGTATTGAGCACTTCTTTTGCATGATTAAGATCAAGATTTTCTTCAGATTCTTTACCCCAGGGCAATGCAAATACCCATTCCAAGTAGTTGCGCGTGACGGTTGCCTCCAGTGATTCTGGCGCAGTACGTTCAAGGCGATGAATTTGGCGGCGCACTTCGCTTTTTATATCCTCAGGTATTGCCAGCGCATTCAGTTTTTCATGCATAACATCAATTTCTTCTTGATCATCCTCGCCCAATTCCCGCTTAATGGCCTTAAGTTGCTCGCGTAAATAAAACTCTTTTTGTGAGTTATTCATTGATTCGCGGGCGTTATTGCGTATTTTTTCTTGCACTTCGGCAACTTCAACCTCTTTGCGCAGATAATGGTAGACCAGATCAAGGAATGTTTTTTGGCTTTGTGCTTCGAGCAATGTTTGTGCTTGGTCTACGGACAAATTGAGATGCGACAAAATGAAATCAGCGATTTTTTCCGGATCTTCCATTTTAGTGAGTATGGCATGAAAATCGGGACTGAATGAGTAGCCAGCATTTGCCATTTTTTCAGCGATACTTTTTATGTTAGTCACTGCCGTGAATAACGTAGCGTGATCGCTGGGCTCCAGGACAACTGATTGCGTGCGTGCTTGCAGGATTTCTTCTTGCGTGATAATTTCAAGCACTTTTCCTTTGCAAATACCTTGCACGAGAATTTTCACGCCCCCTTCAGGGATCTTAATCAAGCGCATAACCGTTGCTATAGTGCCTATAGTATGCAAATCGCTCGTGCCAATGGCACCATGATGGTCAGCGGCACTTTTTGCTGCCAATAGTAACACTTTTTTAGTTGTTTCAAGCACGCTATTGATACCATTTATGATCTTTTCATCAAGGACTAATAATGGAACGATCATGTGAGGAAATACTACCACATCCATAGTCGGAATGACTGGGAGTATTTCGGGAATTAGTTCTTGAGCATGACTGTTTAATACACTCTTCATTGACACTCCCCCTAAGTAATAAGCGTATTATTGAGAAATCCCGAAAATATCGGCATTCTATCAGTAGTTTAAAAGATGGCGTGGGGCCAATACAATAATTGTCTACAAACGGGTATAAATATTTGGTGGCTAAAGGGTCTTGCGTCATAATGATAGTTCAAAGGATATAAAAAAATGAATAATGCTTCATTACGCCTTGAAAATATTGGTAAATCGTTTACACATAAAGGGATCATTACTCCCGTGTTGCGAGCGGTTACCATTACTTTTAAACAAGGCAGTAGTTATGCAATTATGGGCGTTTCGGGCACTGGAAAATCGACTTTAATGCATATCATGGCGGGTATCGAGGAACCTTCAAGTGGCCACATTTTTTTGAATGATCAGTGCATGTCTGGATTGTCGCACAACAGCCAAATTCAGCACATGATGCACAGTTTTGGTCTTGTATTTCAGAAGCCGTATCTGATCGCGGAGCTTACGGTGCTTGAAAATGTCGCGTTGCCAGGACTGATTGCGGGTCACTCCTATGCATCTGCTACGCAGGCAGCAGACGAATTAGTGCGTGCCGTGGAGCTTGAGAGTAAACAGCACCATAAAATAGCAACCTTGTCTGGTGGGCAGCAGCAACGTGCTTGCTTGGCACGTGCATTATATCACAAGCCGGCTTTTCTTATTGCCGATGAACCGACCGGAAGTCTTGATGAGGTAACGGCTGACAGCATGGTCAAACTTATACGCTCTTTTTGTACACAATTTGGTATGGGTGTTATTATAAGTACCCATGATGTTCGTGTGGCCCATCAAATGGCAGTGCGCTATAAATTACATAATGGCATAGTTGAACAAATAGATTAACATCGATAAGAGCCTAAGGATTGGTATGTTTTCAACAAAAAATATTCGCAATGCCACACTACATGTCAGTGCGTGGACATTGTGTAGCCGTATGCTTGGCTTTGTACGCACGATTTTGCAAATTCAGTACTTGGGTGCCAATGCGATGTCTGATGGGTTTATTACTGCCTATAAAATTCCCAACTCATTGCGCAAAATTTTTGCAGAAGGTGCGTTGTCGGGTGTTTTTGTGCCTACAATTGTCACCACGATCAAGCAGGAAGGTAAAGAAACGGTTAACCATTTAATTACCTTTGCGTTTGTAGTTTTTGAGGCAGTGGTAGTTATACTCTGTGCCGCAGTGATGCTATTCCCGCAACCCATTATTCATTTCATAGCGCCTGGATTTTCGATGATACAAGTGCAAGACACCATTACCTGTGTGCGTATTTTAATGCCCTTTATTTTGCTCATTTCAAGTAGTGCAGTGCTTGCGGGTGCCTTGCAATCAGTGGGTCATTTTTTTATGCCAGCTTTTGCGCCGGTATTACTTAATATGGTCTACATTACCGCCCTATTAATTTGTAATTACTATGCATTACCCGTGGAGGCCCTCTGCTGGTTTATTATTGGCGGTGGGATATTGCAGTTTCTTTTGCATTTACTTATCTATACGCGGCTTGGTTTTTCATTTGGTGCGTTACGATCGCATGATATGCGACGGTTTGGCCATGTTATTGTCAAGTTTATTCCCTGCCTTATCGGCATGGGAGCGATGGAAGTGGGCGTTATTGTTGACCAATATTTTGCCTCCTATTTGCCACAAGGATCTACGTCTTTACATGAGTATGCGATGCGTTTTATGGGGATTCCGTTGGGCGTATTTGCTTCAGCACTATCCACCGTTCTATTGCCTCATTTTGCCCACGTTGCCTCGATGGCGCGTGAGCGATTGTCAATGTATCTGCTTGAGACGACTAAGCTAGTGATCTGGGCCATGTTGCCACTGACGTTGATGATGGCCTATTTTTCTCACGCTATTTTTATGACCCTTTTTTTATCAGAAAAATTTACTATAGCCCATGTCATGATCGCCACCAGCGTATTGCAAGCCTTTGTGTTCGGCTTATTCTTTTTTGCCATCAATAAGATTTTGTTAAACATTTTTTATGCATTACACCGGGTATGGTTACCAGCCTACATTACCCTGTTTGCTACTGCGTGTAATGCGCTTTTCAATTGGTTCTTAGTCAGTCGGTGGGGCTTGCCTGGTATTGCATTAGCGACCAGTTTTTCTGCCATTATACAAACACTCTTATTTTATTATGTGCTGACAACGTATGAACGGTTGGCGTTTGATGGCAAAAATCTACTGTTATTTGTAGCCCGTTACGGTGTGCAAGTATGCGTACTGAGTGTTCCGTTTATGGTGCTCTATAATGGATGTCTGTATCTGATTGATATGTGTGTCTGTACAACCTGGTTGTGTGGCACCTTAGCATTCTGGTTTTGGGTATCTCCGCTTGCTATCTTGTACTATGCAATACTTTGGTATACGCGGCGCTGGTTTTCAATAACACTTTACTTTCTAGAATAACGAGGGAGTTTGCTGTGGAATATCAAGAATCTGCGGGCGTCGTGGTTTATTATATGCGCAACGCACAGCCTGTCTATTTGTTACTACGATACAGTAATGGGGCGCATTGGGATTTTGCAAAAGGCAAAATAGAGGCTGGGGAAAGCAAACAGGATGCCGCGTTGCGTGAATTGCATGAGGAGGCGGGGCTGCATGCTACTCTCATGCCGGGGTTTGAATATTCATTTTCGTATACCTATGCCCGTAAAGATGGTGTGCAGGCACGAAAAACGGTCTATTTTTTTATAGGTATTGCGCATGGTATCAACGTCATATTATCATCTGAGCATACACTGTATGCGTGGTTGCCATATGACCAGGCGATTGAACAGCTTACCTTTGATACTGCAAAACAATTATTAGCGGCCGCACATGCGTGTATTATGCAGAATGAGTATAAATAAGTCATAACTTTTGCAAGACTCATATGCGGGTATTTCTGCCCGCTTGACCCTTCGACGGGCTCAGGGTGAGCGGGGGGTGTGTTTTTTCGCTCGTCCTGAGCTTGTCGAAGGATCGAAGGATGAGCGGTGGAAAGAATAAACATAATTTCGAAGGAATTCATGACGATGAAAGTTCGTATGCTGCGATGCACAAAAAAAATTTTATTCTTAGCGCTCTCATATCTATCCATCCCCATGCTTATCGCAATGGATCCGAATACCCAGATGCTTGTCGAGCTTGAACGTATCTATAAAACCATGGCCGATAATGATGTTGTGTCGGTCGATACCATCACAAAACTGTATACCCACACATCCCAGGTAGAGACGGCGCTACCCTCCATGAACACTGGCGATAGAGAGCGTGTACTCAATCAAGCGCAGCTGATACAAAACAAGTACAAGGCGGTGTTGCGCCGCGTATTAAAAAACCAGGTGACTGCTGCGCATGCGATCAATAAAAAAAAGGTCTATGCGGTCATGAGTGCGGTAGTCTATGCTACCTTAATCAACGCCACAATGCCCCTGGTTCATCAGGGCTTGCAAATAGGTACTGACAATTTACAAGAATTAGATCAGAACGCATTATTGAGCGCTGCACTCGAAGGCGGACTTGCCGAACTCGTGCGCCAAGGCGTTGGCTCGTATTGTACGCGTATTGGCAATATTATGATAGAAGTAAATCGTGGTCAGCTGGTCTCGATTGCAGCGGGTGCAACTGCAGCACTGACCAATGCAAGCGTGAGCGTGGCGCCACCGACTAAAATGGGTCTGCTCATGGCAGCACTAAAAACTGAAGCCATGTATGTATGTACGCATACGCTTGAGCAAGAAGGTGGTTTTTTGGGTCTTATGAAAAAAATTAATGTACCACGATTGATGATCGGAGCACCCGTTGCGGATGCCGACCAACGGCTGGTGGTCTCTTATATACAGCCACAGGTACGTACTATTTTATCTTATCCGAAAATACAGCGCGCCCTTATGCAAACGATGGCCATTGCCTGTGATTCAGTGATGGTTGGCATCATTATGCACAGTTATCTAAATCTTGGGTTTGCTGATGAACGGGGCATATATAACACGATAGAAGGCGCTGCCATTCGGGGTCTTATGGAGGGATTTGTTGCCTATCTTATTAATCGCAGAGGCGGTGCACCGCTTACCATCGGGAGCGGCATGTTGTCTCGCAGTGTGCAGAATATGTTGCTCAAGGGTTCGGGGCTTGCGCTTTCCATGACTGATGTGACCACGACAGTGTTGCATAAAGGCTTGCAGACCGCGGTCTATTACACCATCGATCAATCGGGAGGTCTTGGCAACCTGACCAAAACCCTCATTTCCAAGACAGCGCACGCAATACAGCAGTATTGGTGGCGACCGTTTAAGCAGACAGTTAATGACGCACTCTACACGGTGGTTGATTATGCTATTGAGCACCCGTTATTCTAGCAAAAAAGATATCTTTGAGGGGTTCATCTCTGCAAAATAAAATGTAGAGTGCCAGATATTCATTAGCGCATTCTCTGGTAGCTACGCTGGCAGCCCATGCAAGGATGGCATTTATGTTCGAAATGGCTGCTAATATTTCAGCGCTATGTTGTTTGATAAAGGTATGGTTATTGTCAAAAGCCGCAGCACATAATGCCTGGCTGTGGGAGTTAGGTACGCGTGTTTGAGGGGGCGTGTAGTAATTAATGGGGCTAATAAACGTTTCAAACTGACTCGCAAGGCTATTGCTCATGCTTGAAATGAATGCTTGCACAGGGGAGGTGTTTGCAGGCATTTTTTTCCATCGCATGTACCGTGAAAAACCTGCCGTTTGTGTAAAATATAAAAAAGAAATGATCCGATGTGCTTGCGGTGATTGAGGTGTTTGACTCAATATTCCCCAAATTTGGGCATATTCAAGAGCATCGATGGATGCGCCAGCTAGTACTAGTCGCTTTACTAATGCTTCATGCTGATTGAGTGCTGCGATGGTCAATAACTTGTTGCCCTTTGCGTCGGTTGTATCAATAAGATCCAGTTTTTTTTGTACAATCTGCATTACCATATCAATATCTCCGCGTGCAGTCGCCTTAATAAGTGCTTGATACTGGATATTGAACTTCTCAAAATACTTTTCTGCGACCTCATCCATGGGTTTGAGCACACCACTCAGTGTGATACAGAATAGAATAGCCGCGACGTGTCGCAATACTGACATATAATCCCGCGTGGTAAAAGATTGGATAGTATCTTTTTTATAGTAGAGGTTTTTTTATAATGCTGCAACTTGCAATGAACCGCCATTTTATTGGTTTTGTGTGTAAAGTGTTGCTTTTTCAAGATCTAGGCTCATAAATTTTATATTAGAATAAATTTATCAAAGGGGGATCTATGGAGTTTTTGCATAAGGGTACCATCCGGGGGTACTTGTCTATCATAGCGATTATCTTAATGTGTGTAGTGCGGCCGGTGGCTGGGATGCAGCAAACAACAGGGGGTGATATTACTGATTTGTATATTATTCCCGTTGCGAGTAAAGGTACGGGGACCAAGACTCCAGTTAAAGATCGTCCATGGCAAGTACTCGTAACACAAGATAAACAGGGATGTTGCGGTATGCCTCAATGGAGGTTTTTACATATACCAGTGAAGAAACTATTCTACTTTAACGTGATACGTGGTTGGTTTGGTGATTTTACCCTTAATCAACGAGAAGCAGATAAGAATGCCTATAAAGCGCTGGCTCTCTTGACTCATGGTAGAATGAGTAAGGCGACAGCATTGTATCACTCTTTGAGACAAGGGCTCGATGCAAAATCATTGCAAAAACTTAAAGAAAAGAACCTTGTAACTTCGCTTTTTTCAAAGCAGGATGGTAAGGCCAAATATTTTTTCATACCAGTTGAATATACCGATTCCGTAGTAAGTCGGCATATGGATTGGATGGATCCGGACACTATTGTGCAAGCAGCAGCCATTAAAGAAGAAACTGAGATTCAAAAAAAGACCGCTGTCGCAATGAAAGCATATTGGAAAGATGCGATTGTATCAATTATTAATACCATACAGGATTTAGAAGGTGTCAATACAGCTTATCGGTTAGCACGTTTAATCGGCACGAAGTCGCCTAAGCAACGTTGGAATGAATTACAAAATACGCTAGAAATAATATCATCGAGCCAAAAGTTGCTAGATCCTCGTAACGGTGCATTTAAAATTGATGATAAAAGATATTCTAGCCCTGAGGCCTACTACTTGAGAGAAGGTGCATGCGAGAAAAGTGAGTCTGAAGACCAACTCTATGAGTGTGGTGAAAGAGATCTTTTCGTGGGTAATTTATATAAATTTAAACAAGGTGATATTCAACTTCGCAAAAAATTACTGGATACTGGAAATCAAGTTTTAATTTATTCAGATCCAGCGGATGCATTGATAGGCACTGGGTCAAACTACCGAGGATTAAATAATCAAGGTAGAATTCTCATGTTTTTACGAGGCAAAATAGATGAGCTTGATAAGATGACGCTAGATAAAAATAGCATAGAAAATGCTTATAAAAATTATAGATCTTCAGATTGTCCTTGTTCCATCCCCAATTTATTTGCATCACATAACTTACGTTCAAAATTTATGCGCGCAATTATTAAGCTCCGTGCTCGGCTATAAGCGCTAATATTAATAAAAAAAAATTTTAAAAAGGAGAGTGTATGAAGCGTATAGGATTAATAATAGCTCTGCTGGGCATAGGATTATGTATAGACATCTCCGCCCATGCTCCTTTTATCAAATTATTTCCGATTGTTCGGAAATTGACCCCAGTGGGTAATACAGTAAAACAAGATTGGTATGTTTTATTGGGGCGTAATACCGGCAAAAAATATGAATATGATTATGAAAGAAAACAGTTTTTATATAAAAAGGGTTTTTTTTCAGAACTTGTGATGACTCCTAAGGATTTAATGGGCGGATATATTTTCAACCGTAACCCAAATATCGCAAGCGTAACAGGTGCGGATCTATTTACCCTGTTATCAACAGTTACCTATGGGGTGTATCGAGATTTAGATGTGTTTGAAAAAACTATGAACCTTGCATCACAGCCTATCCAAGTAGCCGGGGGCAATGCGTACTTTGTACTGCTTAATTATGATTATCCACTTGAGCTCCTTAATACACAGGCTACTGGCTCGTACAAAGATTCCTATATATGGATGAATGTCGCTACATTAGTACAGATTAAGATTAAGCCTCAGGACATAGAAGATAACAATATTCGAATAGAAGATAACAATATTCAAGCGGATACTGCAAAAATTTTTCAAGATTATTGGTTGCAGGTCATGACGACTTTACAAAACAAATTACGTTCTTAATTGAGTAAAGGAAAAAACAATGTATAAAAAGTATAGAATTGTAGCCTTGTATGTGTGTGGGGTGGTCGGCTGGGTAATAAATTTTAATGCATTGTATTGTATGCAACAAATGCCACCAAAAGATTCGCAATGGCGCATTATTCACGTCGTTCCTGTGGTGAATCAACCGGAAGAATCATATGAGGGAGGTAACTTAACTATTAAAGATAAATGGTACGTGTTACTTGGAAAAAATGTCAATCGTGGCAGTGCCCTGCCTGATAATGATAAATGGGATGTCCTTACAGCGACTCAGTCTGATATGCAACCACAATTTTTTGGTATAGCAACAATAAAAACGTTACCTGGGCAGCGTACCAAGCAGTTTTTTATGAAAACCATATATAATACGCTTGAATTGTTAACGGGAACTTGGAAAGCCCTTGTTACTGCAAGAAAGGGTTTATATACCCGTTACGATTATGCCTACTATTATGGTGATGAACCTATTCCATATTATTTTCTAGATACTAAAAATGCTGAGCTCTATGTTTTTCTAAAACTTTCAAACAAGAAAAATAGCATCTTTTTAGAAGGTGAGCTGCGTTGGCTATCTAAATGGAAAGAAGAATTTACTTGGGTGCCTGTTGACGAGTTAGCAACAATGGCCAGAACAAGTCCGAGACGATTTTTGCTGAAGAAAGAAGAAAAAGAACCTTATGTAATTGCGGATTATATGCTAGATCTTTTTGGTCATAATCCGAATAAACCTTCAACCGCTACTACGCAGTGGCAGACGGCGCTGCAACATTTTGATGAATATGAAAAAACCATGGCCTCAAAGGCAAGCAAGCCAAAGGTGCAAGCAGCAAAACAAGATATAGAAGAAGAATATGCACAGCATGCAAGAGATTCATGGTTATTTTTTGATAATGGCATCTATTTTAATGAAAAGACTAAAGACCTTAAAGCCTTTACGCTGAATGATGGGGGTTATCCTTTAAAGTTTGCCAATGGGAAGGAATACAGTACATTGCAAGGTTACCGTGATCATGTAATTGAAACTACAAATAGTGAGGATCGACCCCGTAACGAAGCACCTGATCAAGTACAGTTGGATGCAGTCTATGAGGGGCTGAAGAAAAAATTAACAGATTATCCTGCATTGCAAGAAATATTGCGTAAAACAGGTAGCAGAGTACTTATATATGGCAATAAAAAGGATTCCTTATTTGGCACAGGTCCATATGGACATGGTGACAATTGTTTGGGACGTATGTTGATGGTGCTCAGAGAAAATTTGAAAGCAACAGAATCGGGTGAAGAGGCAATGATCTTTACCAAGGCAACAGCTTTCCCTCTTGATTTTCTTGCTAAAAAACACAAGCAAGTTAATCCTGCATTTAGCTTGATACGGTATCTGCGCTATCGAGCGGGAACATTGCCTTCATTTACGTTGCCACAGGCTGGCAGTGTAGCGCGTAAGGCTTTGGCAAAGCATGGGGAATTGGAACAAGAGGCTGCAGAAGAGGGTCTTGAGCTAGAAATGGTGACGCCTATTGAACCAGGTCAGTTTATCCCTAGAACAAGCGAGAACGTACCGGTCAAACAGGCTGAAGTTCGTCGACGTCGAGCGTTGGTTAAAAAGATACCTCAGACTACTGCAGCAGCAACACCCGAGATAACAACGCGGGAAACAACGCCTGAAGAAGGTACCGTCGGTGTCTTCTCGGAAAAAGAAAAGCAAGAGTAGTAACAATGCCACACAAAAAAGCCCGGAGAAATCCGGGCTTTAAATTTGGTTGCGGGGGCTGGATTTGAACCAGCGACCTTTGGGTTATGAGCCCAACGAGCTACCAAGCTGCTCTACCCCGCGGCATATTTTTAATCATTATTTTCAAGAAAATCACCCTAAGTATTACGGTTTTTTGAGCACCTGTCAATAGAAATAGCGATTAAAACGGTCTTTTTATTCGATTTGCGACCCTTCGATTCTTCGATACACCGCTTTGCAGTACTTCCGATTACGTTAAAACTTCGACCGATAGGGGTGTGCTTATTCTGCTTGCAGCATAACAAGCGCCGTGGCAACCGTTGCCGTATGCGTAATCGATAGCAGTGGAGCTGTCTGCATGATGCCAGGCAGTTGATGCCAGTCTATGATTAATTTCGGCGCGCCGCATGCAGTAGCGTGAATTTCAATTGCTTTGCACAGCGTACGCAGTGGCGGCGGTGTAGGCGCATAGGTGCATAGTGCTTTATAGGTTGCTTCTCGGGCGGCAAAACGGGAGGCAAATCGTTGAGCAGACAGTTCTGGTTTTTGCAGACAAAAATCAAGATCATGAGGGCTGAAAACACGCAGCAGCATTGCGCGAGAGTAGGTATGCCAGTGTGCAAAACGCGCAATGTCGACGCTGTCTATGCCAATGCCAAGTATCATGACTAGCGTATTGTGTCTGGTGTTATGCGTGGCAATACGCTGTTGAGCACGGTGTGATAGTGGGGGATTGCCGCACTGACCTCTTGTGCTATGTCGGTGTCATATATGAATTTCGACATAGCATACGCCTCATGCATGGTGCGCAAAGCCGCAGCTTCACGTACGGAGATTAGTTTTTTCTTGAAGCATTGGTGTAACACATACGTAGCATCATATCTGCCCTTGATCTTTATGGGTGTGTTTGTCTGATAGGTAAGGCGAAGATATTCGTGTAAATATTGCGCAAGAAGCATGTAATAGAGTTCAAAATGTTTTGTAAGAGAGGCTACTGATGTTTCATACTCGTGTGTAAAGAGGGTGTTTTGAAAACGCAATTGTTTTTTTACTACGTTATAGCTTTGTATATCCATGGTACATGTATTATGCAGGCGTAACAATGCTTGATACGTGGAAGTTATTGTTTCCATCACGATTTCCTTTCTACTGCATCCGTTGTCTATCTAAATAATTGTCAAGCGATCGGTACATGATTGCTTCTTTAATATGTGCTACATCAATCAGATCACTGCATGCTAAATCGGCAATCGTGCGCGCAACTTTGAGCAATTTATGGTATCCGCGCATGCTTAAATTCAGTTTATCAAACGCATTTTTGAGCACCTGTTTCGCATGCGCCGTCAACACGCAAAATTCTTCTATCTGATCAGTATTCATAGCGCTGTTGCACATGCCCTGCGCCTGGAAGCGTGTGCGCTGCATATCGAGTGCCTGTGAGACTGCTTTAAATAATTCAGCCGAGCTGGTGCTATGCGTGCTGCCCGCCGTGATCGAATCATAGTCAATCGATTGCACGGGCACTTGCAGGTCGATGCGGTCAAGCAGTGGGCCCGATAATTTGCCTAAATATTTGCTAATGTGTTGTGGTGTGCAGATGCAGGCACGTTTTTTGTCGCCTAAAAAGCCACACGGACATGGATTGAGCGCAGCAATGAGCAAAAATGATGCGGGAAAACTGATTGATTGGTGCACGCGCGAAATATGCACCTCTTGGCTTTCAAGTGGTTGGCGCAATGCCTCGAGTGTGTCTCGTTTAAATTCGGTTAATTCATCCAAAAATAGTATACCGTTATGCGCAAGGCTAATTTCTCCCGGTTGTGGGTATGAGCCGCCCCCAATGAGCCCTGCTTGCGATATTGTGTGATGCGGGTTGCGAAAGGGTCGCTGAGTGACCAACGGCTCTTCAACCAATTTGCCGGTAATAGAATAAATTTTGCTCGTCTGCACTATTTCATCAAAATGCAAAGCGGGCATAATGGTTTGTAGCCGTTTGGCGAGCATTGTTTTGCCCGATCCGGGCGATCCTATAAAAAGAATATTATGTTTGCCGGCAGCCGCTATTTGCAGCGCCCGTTTTGCTTGTTGTTGCCCTTTGACTTGGGAAAAATCAAGCGCTGTTGCAGTGGGTGTTGTGCTGATGTTCAAACTGCGGGTAGCGGTCGGCTCTATCGGTTGTTCACCGCGTAGGTATGCAACCAAATTGGTCAAATGAGACACCCCAACAATTTCAAGCCCTTGTATGAGCGCAGCTTCCTGGGCATTTGCCTGCGGCAGTATGATACGCTTTTTATGCAGTGTTTGTGCATCGCAGGCAATGGCGAGCGCACCCTTAATGAATCGGATGCTGCCATCGAGTGATAGTTCACCCAAAAATAAGGTTTCGTTGACAAATGCTGGTGTGAGCTCTAATTCACCCAGTGCACGGATAATGCCAATGGCGATGGGCAGATCAAACAGAGTCCCCTCTTTTTTTAAATCAGCAGGTGCCAGATTGACCGTAATTTTTTTGGCTGGTATGCGGATGCCGCTATTTTTAAGCGCAGCACTAATGCGTCGCGTACTCTCTTTTATTGCCGTGTCAGGAAGACCGACAATATCAAATCTAATAAGACCGAATGAGATATCTACTTCCACTTCGACCAAGTGCGCATCGACGCCGACGGCAGCAGCAGAAAAAATTTTTGCATGCATATGATACTATTTCACAATATGAAAATTTCATGAAAATTAAAAAACCTTAATTTAAACGTATAGCATATATTTTTTCATTTGGAAATATCAAATTTGTGACTATGACTGATTGGCAGCCTGATTGCCTGTAGACTATTGCTGGTAATTTTTCATACGATCCGTAAACTTAGCAGGGCATAACATGAGTACAAGGAGATAAAAATGATACAACGATATACAGTATTAATACTTGCCTGCGGCATGCTACAGGTATCTAATCTACACCCCGCGGTAACGATAGCGGGTAATACGACTAACGCAAGTACCAGTTTTTGCTTTCCCATCGACACACATACCTATGATAGAAGAAATCAGATTTTTTTTGTTGGTGCACAAAGTAGCGCTGGTGGCACTGGTGCAGTCAACGATTTTGCCATCAGCATGCTCGCGCCGCAAGCGCTACAATTTTTGCCCCTTGCACCACAGACGGTGCATCTGAATTTGTCCGCGGAGCCGGCTGCAAATCCGTTGTATGATGCTGGTATTTTATTTTTGGGTCTTGTCTATGGTGATCCAACGCGCTTTATAGGTCATCCGGCGGTGGTCAAGGCGGGAGAACCGAGTAACCTTTATTTTTATTATGATTTTAGCGGTACTACCATTTCCTTAAATCAATATGTGGGTGTTAAAGATGCAACGGGTGCTCCTACTACGGGCATTGTAGGCATGTCATTATATTCCCAATCCTATCTGATGCTTGGCGTAAACCCGAGCACCTCAAGTGTGTTTGGTGATCCAGGCAGTGGTATTGCCGTATTTATGTTGGGCAATGTTGCCGTGGGTGAACGATTGCAGACACAGAACTGGCGTGTTTTTGGAGAGCTGAATGTAGTTGCCGGTACCATTGGTGGGAATGGCATGGCAGCACCTTTTGATCGCACGCAACCGGTGCTCAAAATTGGTGACCCACTCGCTTCATTGGGGCAAGTGATTGATATTCATTATGATCAATACTTGGGCCGTTTTTATATTGCAGTGCAACTGCAGACCGGCAGTAATCCGGGCGATGGGGGCAAGGCAATTGTAGTGGGTATGATGAATGATAAAATACTTACCTTATATAACATAGCGCCTGATAGTGCATTTGATACCAATCAGAATAAAATTATTGGTACGGTGGGTGCCAACCAACAAGTTTCCATACACAAGGTACGCAGTATGCGCACAAGTACTAATTTACCCTATTTGATAGTAGTTGGCGGTAACGGTAATGCTGCATCAACGCAGAATATAGTGTACGCATTACCCTTGGTGAACAATACGGGCAATCCGCAGATCAATGGCACGTTAGCAAATAAAAATGTGGCACCACAACTGCGCATCAGCAGTAAGGTGCCCTATCAAGTTGGCTCTAGAGCGGTGCAGACGCCTGCAATGCAGCCAGGTGATATGACGTTGAGTACCGATGCGGCGGCGGCAGTGGGAGGCGGCGCGCTGCAAGCAGGCGCAATTACTGATATTTGGGTTCGTTCTGATACGGTGTTTGTGGCCGTTGGTGCTGCAAACGCAAATCAGTTGCCGGGTATTTTTTATTCACAAGCGCTCTTTGATGTGGGTGGCACCATTAAAGATTGGACATTCTGGCAGCCTGTTGCGGGCACCACCGACCAAATATTTGGTCTGATTATGGATCCAACGCAAGGCAATTTTATGTACATGACCGGGGCATCTGACACCACGATAAATACAGTTGCGCGTACCCAATGGTCAATGGGTGATGCAGCGCTACGCGCGCCATTGGCAATGGCAATAGCAACCGCATTGCCCACACAAAACGGCGGTGTGGAGAAATTAATTGATCTGCAACCAAGCACACCAGGACTCAATGGCATTTCGCTGCTGATTGCAACTGGTGGCCAAACGGTAGTGCTCGCACAAACGGGAACGGTGGTTAGTGGTGTGCTCAATCCAACTGCAGGCGCGCTCGCCTGGCCGAGTGTCTCTTTTGATAATGGTACTATTAATCAAACATTACCTCTTGGGATAGATAACCCGACTATTGTCTCTATTACGGGCGGGGTATTAGCCGATGTCAGTCGCCTAGTGACCGCAGTCGTAGCCACCAACGGCGTGAGTGGTACGCAGGGTTGGTTGTTTGTAGGCGGTACGCATGGTGTTGCAGTACTTTCAGACGCAAGTGGCAATGGCTGGGATACCACCATGGGCTTGGGGTCCAATTTTGTGGGACTGAATGCAGGCATGTCATTTAAACAAGTGGGCAATTATGCATTGGTACGCAAACTGGTCACCGATGGCAATTTTTTATATGTGCTCACTGATACGCAGCTTGACCGCATTGATCTGCGTGCAGGCAACCCGGGACTTGGGAATGTAACAGCGGTTACGGTGGCCGCGACGCCTGCCTTATTGGCAGTGGGAGGTACCTTTGTCGACTGTCTTATTTCCGGCCCCCTTGCATTACTAGGCACGACGAGTGGATTGTGGCGTGTGGGCAATGGTGCCGATATCAGAACCGCCAGCCAACCATCAGATCTCAGCTGGACATATGCGCCGCCGATAGAAGGTTCATATATGGTCAATCAGATTATCCCCATTACAAAGACAGGCATTCCCGCTGATGCTACCAATCCATTGTACCATGGTGCGAACGTGTATGTGCTCAATACATATCGCGGGCAAGAACGTGCGCAAATCAATCGATTTACTATAGCGCCCGTTACCAGCGGTATTTCCGATCAGACCGTGCAAGCAATTGGTGATATGTATGTGCGCGATGTGCCCTCCTTTTTACTCAATTATGGGAGTTTACGTACCCTATTCATGACCGACGGTGCGCTCTGGATGGCAGGCCGTGGCAGGATCCGCACTGATATCCCCCTCGTGAGCGTTCCTCTTGCGTTGCTTGAGCCACAAAGTGGATATGATGGCAAATCGGTTGGTATACCTCAGTCGCAATCGGCGCTCCCGCTTAATATAAATGATTTTAATAGTGTTTCCACAATACTGCGTGAATGTGCGTCGGGTAGCTGGTTTATCAGCGGAGATTTTGGCCTGCGCATTAATGAATAAGGGAGCAACAGGGTATGAAAATGATAAGTAAAAAACAGCTTTACCGTGTGATATTGCTGGTGTTGAGCGTAGCGGTGCACACACAGTATGCCATGAACGTATTACAGCCGTATGATACCTTAATTCGTATGCCACTCACCAATAAGCATCGCTGGCAATTGGCGATGTATGCAGAAGGTAGCGTTGGTCATGCGCATAGTTTTGCCGAGTGTGGCAAGGTATGTAGTCCACTATTAATATGGCAACCAGTGCAAAATGCGCTCGCTATGTTACAGGGATTTGCGCAAAACAGTAGTATGAGTGCGTTGCGCAATGAACTGAATGCAGATAATAATGGTACGCGTGGTCTATTATCAGTGACCGGTGACCTTAAACTTGACTATAGTTTGGCTTGGTGTGCACGGGCTAACTTTTTTGAACAATTTTCGATCGGTGCCTATTTGCCCATGATGAGCATGCAACTGTCTGAGGTGTGCTGGCACGATCAAACACAAGATATCACTGATGCAGATGTGCGGGTGCATGAATTGTTGACTAATCCTGATGTTTTTTTTACCAAAGTATGTGAACTGGGTGGTCTTGAGTTGGGTGGTTGGAAGCGTACGGGACTTGGTGACTTGGTCGTAATGCTTGAATGGTTTCGTGATTTTCCACAACCAAAGCCCTTGCTTAAAAACGTGTTTCTCAATTGGCGTTTGGGGTTGAATTTGCCAACGGGGTTGCGCGCTGATCAGGACAAATTATGTGCTTTGCCCTTTGGCTATGATGGCGCCACCGGCCTTATTTTTGGTCTCGGGCTTGAGCTGCGCATGGGTTCGTATATCAAGTGCGGGGTTGACGTACAGCTGACGCAACTCTTTGATACCATCCGTGATAGGCGTATCAAAACGGATGCGGCGCAAACAGAGCTGTTGTTGCTAGAAAAAACAGAGGCACATAAAGATTTTGGCCTGGTGCAGCGCTTTAACTTGGATATAGAAGCCTTGTATCGTGGGTTTTCATGTAAATTTGGTTATCAATATATCAAACAGGGGGAAGCGACTCTATCATTAGTCTGTAACGAATTTTCTGATGCGATTGCCAATACCGCAGAATCATTGCAACCGATTACCATGCACCAATTGATTGTCAATGCGAGCTATGATTTTGAAAAACACCTATCTAAAAAGGCTTGGGCGATTCCCTACGTTTCGCTCTACGCACGGGTGCCCTTTAATGGGACTCGCGCGGTTGAGCAGACGATGATTGGCGGTGTGCTGGGCGTCAGTTTTTAATCTGAGCACGTGCTTCTTCGATCACTTGTATGATTTCTGGGTTGCCCAATCGATTGGCTAATTCTAGTACATCACCAAGCCACCATTCGAGGTTATTCACCTCAAATGGATCAGCACCAATCTCTATTAATTTCTTGATAAATTCGGGTGATTTTTGTAAGTATACCGAATACATAAGGGGGCCTACAAAGCACGGTTCTCCATCTCGCGCTATTCTGCTGTCGTTACATAATATTAATCGCTTGCTACGCTGACATAGTATTTCAAAATCATCAGATCTATAGCCTTCTTTTCTATCCCTATATACTTCTATATTAAAACCATGCTTTGCTACTAATGTAAGCGCCTCCAAATCTTGATTTTTTACTATATCTATGCATGTTGCTCGGTTTACAGGGTTCCCTATTGCATGCTCAAAGAAATATTTGGCTCCATTTTTTAGCAATAAGCGTGCAATATCAAGCCGTCGTATTGGACCACATAAGGCTCTATACAGAAGGTAATCACAGAACGAATACGTTGGTACCCTTTCTTCATTATATTGATAAATGTGTTGTAATAAGGGGAGTAATTTCTCGATAGTATCTGGAGAGCAGAAGCGAAGTAGTACATCAGATTCTATAATAAAATCCATTTCGAAGTCGAAATTGACTTCTAAATAAGCGTCATTGTCACCATCGTCAGCAATATCAACAGCATCCGTAAACAATTCCTGTGTTTTTTGACTATTAAGAAACGTGGCAAGTTGTTGCTGATCGTTGCGTAATACTATATCGCACAATTGAGCTATGTGATGTGCGTGCGCTGGTAATTTCGATATCTGTTCTTTGGACAAACGAATTGGGTTTTTACCTGCAAGATCAGTCACTTTTATATGATCGATAGCGATCCCATATACTGCCAATATTTTCAATATGTTTTCATCAGACACAAGCATCGACAACGGTGTATAAGTTAAGGTGGCGACTTCTGCCATGTGTTTTTCACGGTTAGGATCACGAGAAAGCATGGAGTTAAGATCGGCCTCAGCACCTTTTGTTTTGTCTGTAAGTAAAAGTCGATAGATACGTATGCGTGCATCAGGAGTCAACTGCAAGGTGCGTGCAATATGTTCAGTGCCGATGAAACACTTCCAATGAGCGAAATTCCATAAGTTATACCAATCTTTGCAGATGGTTAAAAATGGAAGTTTATAGGGTAGAATACCGAAAATTTTTTGCAATATTTCTATCGGAAGACGTTCTATAGGAAAGGTTGCCAAGTGCTCTTCTTGAGTATCTGTGCTTGAGCGTTTCATGCCATTGACTGATACCATATTTGTGGCGAGGGCAAATGTGATGATGATTCCATACATTCTTATACCAGAGGTTGTAATCATATATTTCCCCACAATGTATAAATTCTTGAAATACTAAAAAGGGCAACAACATTAGAGTTGAGATTAGAGTTAAGCCCTTTTTAGTATGACACAGGGATCAAAATATACAAGCGTTGTTTGTTTTTTCTATTTGAATGACAGAAGGCGATGTGGTGTTTATCACTCTATTTGCTAAATAACAAAAATAATTTATACTCACTTATTGTGAGTATATTTATCATTAAGGATGCATTATGAGACAAAGTATAGTATTGCCTACTCTCGCGTTTTTGTATTTATTGACCGTGGTAAACACTGATATTTTAGCAATGAAAAGGGCGGCCAATGAAATATCTGCTGTTGCGACTACTACAACGATCGTATCTTTTTCTGGTCTGCCACAAGCTTTTTGGTGGCCCCTGTTCTCGCAGTGCCGCATAGCAGTGTTGGTGCGTGTATGTAGATTCTTATCCGATCGGTACCATTATAAAAATTACCAAAACATCTTAACGAATGATCCGGCTATGATTGCTGCTCACCCCGTCAATTGTTGCCGTGTGTATTATCGGCTTATGCAAGAGGATAACATAGAAGCCATGCGCGCCTTGCTTAGGAGTGATCACCAATCTGAGAAAAATATGTTGTGGTTTTCGTCTTACGAGAGTTATATGCCATCTATTTCTGTTCAAATGGAAAAAATGATAAAAGAGCATATTAAGAAACCATTTGAAATATACGAGTCTACGCCTGTTGAGTATAATGAGTTTGCTGACATTATACTGCATAATGATATTGAACGCATGAAACAATATTTTAAAAAACAAGATGAGCACACGATAGTAGGTGCTCTGAATGAACATGTGGAGAGTGTTGCACGGTATGTGTCTCTGGCCATGCTTGAAGTACTCAAGCCTTTTCTTAAAGAGAAGGGTGATGATGGAAATGGAACATTGTATATAATTCAAGATAGGATACTCGCAAGAGCCGCTATGAAACGTAATGGATGGCGTGTTGATATAGTCGAATATCTTCTTGCTAATGAGGCAAATCTAAAGTTTGAAGCAGCGGGAGATTCCATTTTTCAAGGAGGGCTTACCCTAGCGCATGAAAAAAATAATTATACATTGCTCCACATGTGTAAGGATACTGGCTTTAACTTTAATCTTGAATATGTATATAAGGACGTTGGCTCTGAATTTATTTTTGAACATGGCAGCGAAGGTGATTATTATCGAATGATATGTGTGAATGATGAGCCAGATTTTGATGATAAAGATTGGGTTTCTGCCCTTAGGTGGGCACTGGTGAAGAAAAATGCCCAGCTTGTGATCGCGTTGCTTATTTTTGGTGCGAGGCCTGGATATGAAGATATAGATTTAGCAGAACAATGGGGAGATGAGCTGGTTCTACAGAGCTTACGGATGCTATAATGAGCGTATCAATCGTGTTTTACTGGGGATCACTATATCTACAAATACATTAACAAAGATATCAATTTTTCATGAAAAACAGATTCGTAAAATTTTAGTCGATAATGAATGGTATTGACGTATATTTGGGGCTTTCATTTATCATTAGGGACAAGCGGTGAAACAAAGTATAGTATTGCCTACCCTCGCGTTTTTGTATTTATTGACCGTGGTAAACACGAATATTTTAGCAATGCAAGGGACAGGCAATGAAATGTCTGCTGTTGCGACTACGACAGCGCCCGTATCTTTTTCTCATGTGCCACCCGATTGTTGGTGGGGTATTTTCTCGCAGTGCCGTATAACGGTGTTGATGAGAGTATGTAAAGAATTACTTGAGATGTATCGTTATAAAAATTACAGCACAATTTTAATGCATGACCGGGCTATGATTGCTGCTCATCCGATCCATTGTTGCCGTGTGTATTATCGGCTTATGCAAGACAACAACATAGAAGGCATGCGTGCCTTGCTTAAGATCGATCACCAAGCTGAGGAAAATATGCAATGGTTCTACAGCAATCGTATTCCGGTCCTGTCACCTGAGATGCAGGAATTGATAGAAAAACATGTTACAAAGCAATTTGAAATATCTGGGTCTACGCCTGTTAAGTATAATGAATTTGCTGACATTATACTGCATAATGATATTGAACGCATGAAACAATATTTAAAAGAAAAAGATGAGCAAGAAATAGTACTGGTTTCGCATGGAAATGTTGAGAGCATTGCTCGGTATGCATCCTTGGCCATGCTTGAAGTACTCAAACCTATTCTTAAAAAGAAATGGTGTAATCCTTATGAGGACGAAGAAGAGTGGGTAGCTGAAAATAGGGTACTGCTAAAAGCTGCTCTGAAACATAATGGATGGCGTGTTGATATAGTTGAGTATCTTATTGAGAACGGTGCAGATCTTGAGTATGAAGAGGGAGTCAAAACAATTCTAGCAGGAGTTATTACTCTAGCGCATGAAAAAGATGATTATAGTTTGCTCGATCTATGCGCGCGCGCTGGCTTTGATTTTAATGCTGATTATGAGAATGATGGTCGCATGATACTCCAAGATTTTTCTAGAGCTAAGTGGGTTTCCGCGCTTGAATGGGCAGTGCTGAAGCATGATAAAAATCTTGTGTTATGGCTGTTGGCACATCGTGCGTCTCCTGACAATGTTATATTGGAATTAGCAAAAAAATGGGGAAATCAGGAGGTACTAAGCGTAATACAATCCTCTGGCATACGAAAACGCGCATCACGGGAGGTGAGCATGGAAAAGATACAGAGTTAGAATGCCTTTTCCGAATGCTGTACACATATCTTAATTCGCGCGTAACTGCGCAGTCTGCAGGACATTCAAGGATCTGCGCAGTCTTACTATTGTTTTGAGAGTAGTACTGTGCGTACAGTCTCTTACATGAACGATAGAATGAGTAGAACTCGGATTAAGGGAATATGCAATGAAGCGTACATTTCTGCTAATCTCACTTCTTTATAACGTCACTATTGTTGCCCACGGATTTGGTGGTAACACACTCGTATATTTGGGCGATGGAACTCCTATTGCTCTGGAAAAGCTGTGCCATCGTATTGAAAAATCTTACGTACAGGTGGCAAGCAGCAATCCGCGGCATAATACTTTTGTGCGTAAACAGACACGTCTCTATGGCAAAAGCACCAGTAATTGTTATATGCGCCTGAGCTTCTGTAATGCCTGTAATGATGGTGATATTATATGTACTCCATCGCAACCCTTTTATCGAGTTAGCTCAAATTGCTGGGTGCAAGCCTGTGATTTGCGCATTGGTGATGTATTGAAAGCCAAAGGAGGCGGCAAAGAAACTATTACACGCATGGTTTTTGTGCCGGAACCAATTAATGTGTATACCATTTGTGTCTCTGATACCCATACCTTCTTTGTGGGTAAGCATGCCATTTTAACGCATAATATGGTTCTGACTGCGCTACCATTGTTTGTAAAATTAGGCTGTGCTTTTGGATCCGGTGCAGTGAGCGGTAGTTTTTTGGGACCGATAGGCATCTGTTTTGGTGTCAGTGCGGCAGCACTTGCATGCTGTGTTATACATGCAATAAGCGGGCACCGCATATCATATCGCATACAGCCATATAATTTTGATCTATTGACAGCTCGTTTTGATCAAGGCGTAGATAGTTTTTCTGTTAAAGGGCCGTGTATTACGGTGGTGCCATCTGATCCAATGCCACCATGCATTTTTGTTCCAGTGTCACCGGTGTCACCGGGTGAGCCACAAAGAGGGTGTGGCGGGATACCGTCTGAGTTGCAAGGATCTGGCATTATTGCTGGAGGCTGTGGTGAGATTAATGTTCCAACAATACAGGATACTGTGTTGTCACATCCGATACCCGTGTCGGAGCTGCCGATAATATATGCGCAGGATGTTGCAACGTCTGGAGAAAAAGTTGGTGTGAAAAGATTGCCCAAGCCGGAAGAAGTATCTGGTATTAAGGGTGATGAAGAAGCGTTACCCATCAGAGAACTTGATTATGGGCATAGTGCGGTACAATATGATCTGTTGAAACAAGAATATGAGCGATTAGAATTAGAGGCAAAGATTGAGGAATTTAAAAGTATTGTTGGACTTACGGAGCACGGCTTGCAAAGATTACTGGAGCGCGAGTTTACAGTCGAAGAGGTGAAATCAGTTTTGCAAAATCCTGATTATTTGCGTATACAGTCAGATGGAGCAAAGGTATTTATTCAGAAAATTGGCGATCGCTATAGAATTATTGTTTTAAATGAAGAAACGGGGGAGGTTGTGACGGCGTTAAGGAGGACTACAGAGAAAAAAATTCGAGGCTTGGCTAAAAATTATGGATGGGAATTATAGATATGAAAGATATAACATTTAGGTGCTGTTTTTGTAATACGCATGTTCATTCAACTAATGTAGACCCGTGTGATATAAACATTCTTATTAATATAGATAAACCAAAGGATAAACAGGATAATCAGACCTTTTATTGTCACGCTGATTGCTTTAAAAATATATTACACAAAGATCTTAAGGGGTTATTCATCGTTGATTTAGTAGACGATTGAAACCGTGCCAATCAGTGTAGTTTAACCGATGAATTTACACGAGATCACATTTCAATTAAATGAATCAGAAAAAATTATTATAGAGCTTAATGAGCCGTTGTCCATGGTGCATTGTTGCTATGAGGCCCCACTCTTTTTTGTTACAAAAACTGAGAAAATTCAGATAGATTCTGCTGATGTTCGCTACTATATGCACCAATTGCAGTCTTTGCTAGTGATGGCCCTTGATAATCAGCTGCAATTGCATGAATCGGTGCAGGATTATATTGGGTATTTTTATGCACAGTACATGTTTTATTGGTATGATCGTGAGATAGCAAAAGAATTTGGTCTTATATTTGATGAAGATAATCGGTGGGTAGGAAATAAGCATTTGCTTTTTGCATATGATATAGCTATCTGGATGTATAATGATGCCGATGGTGCTATTGTTTTAGAATTTACGCCTTGGTATACCCAAAATAGATTTGATGAAGAGGGCGAAACTGATTTTACTCAATATGATTCTTTTTTAAAAAATTATAAAACGCTATTTAGCAGAACAATTTCGTGTGAGGTGGCGGAGCAGTGGCTTACGCAGGCAAATCAAATTTTGCAACAAATCGCGGATAATATTGAACGTTTTTCAAAAAAGAAAGAATCAAAATAGTATGAATGAATTAAAATTCACCTGTTGTTTTTGTGTGGGTGGCATAGCATCCAGTAAGACTGATCCCTGTGATTTGAATGTATTGGTTAACATTGATGAACCTAAACAGAAGCAATACAACCAAACTTTCTACTGTCATTTGCAATGCTTTAAAGAAAAGTTAAGTAAGCGCATACCGCTTTACCTAGAGTGTCTCTCTTCATCCGATGACGAATAATTTCTACCGCGTTAAAATCCCTTTTTCAAATGCCAGCATGCGCGTCTTGCCCGAGCGCAGGCTGTTCTGCAAAAATTCTGCTTTACCAACAAGCCAGTCTTGTTGTTCTTCAATTTCGGTCAGTAGAAGTTTTCCATTGCGAATATCGGCACCTGCCATGTCATAAAATTCGTGCGGCAGATTGTTGCCAAAAAGATCGAGGAAAAAATGGAAACGATAGACCAATGACCAGAGCATGTCATCAAGATCATCCACGTCTTCTATAATGCGTTGCTGAGTGAATGTGCCTAAATTGTGTGCGATGCCTTTGGTTGAGCGCCATACTTGTTCATAATTGTCCGGCGACCAGGCAAGTTTGCCCAAACATACTTCTAAAAAGCGTACGAGTATGGTGCGCATTTGTCCCACATTCCACTCTTCCTCAAGAATACCGGATATGTGATCCGATACTTGTTCAAGAAATGTGTCGGGATCTTTTTTGAATCCGCTGTAGTCATTTAAAAATTGGGTGTAGAGCAGAGAATTGACCGATCCTTTAAAGCGATCAATGATATCCATTTCGAGCAATGTTTTGTTATCTAACACCGTATGGGCATGCAATGTGGTGCTCTGTTGGAGCAATGAGGGCATGCGTGCAATTAAGTCGTTGAATGCGTAGGCATTAATGCAGGGAGCTTCTTTTGAAAGACGCGTAAAAAGACGCAATACGCGCTCAAAATAGAGCGGATCTTTTTTGCTGCGCTGTCCGTGTTCAAGCAGTTGCAGCAAACAGGAAAAATCGTGTGGCAACACATCGCAACAATAGGACGCATGATTGATGGTGCGAAATATAACCGATACGTCAGTGTTTTGAACCGGCGGAGTTTTTTGTTGTTTTGGAGTGGCGGAAAGTGCCGTACTCAGGGCAAAAAACAAGACAAGAAGAACTTTTAATTTCATAGCGTCTTCCTTTGTGTTACAGTACTACCATAATTGATTACTAGCGTATCACAAACGGTCACTGTTATTCAACACGTTCTTGTGGCAGTAGTAAAAGGAATCTGCGATGGCACTCTATGCATATCAAGCATTTTCTAAAGATGGTAAAAAAATTCAGGGAGTGATCGATGCTCCCTCAGTAGATGCAGTCAAAGAACAATTGGCGCTCAAAGGGCTGTTTCCCATTACCGTCTCGCTCACATCACACACGGCACGTTCTGGATTATTTGCACGTTTTTTTGGCGGTAGAGTGACGACCAAAAATAAAGTGCTATTCACCAATCAACTTGCTATTTTGCTCAAAGCGGGTGTGCCATTGCTCCAAGCACTTGAATTATTGGTAGATCAAGTGGAAGGGGCACTGCGCAGTATTACTATTGCAATCAAAGATGATGTCAAAGAAGGTTCTTCCTTTGCCAATGCCCTATCAAAATATCCAGCGATATTTCCTAATTTGTATGTGCAGCTTGTGCGCGCGGGCGAATCGAGCGGTAATTTAGAACCTATTTTGGTGCGACTGAGTGAATATTTAGAGCGCTCGGAGGCGATACGCAAAAAAGTATCGGGCGCATTACAGTATCCGATGATTCAACTTGCAGCAGCTCTGATAGTGGTAGTGGGTATGATCAAATTTGTAGTGCCCAATATAGCAGAAGCATTAGCAGGGCAAGACCAAGAATTGCCTGCATTAACTAAAACCATGGTAGGCATCGCTGATTTTGTCGGTGACTATTATCTTGTACTTATTGTGGCAGTTATTATTATTGTCGCAAGCTATAAATATTGGGCGTCTACTATCCAAGGCCGCAGAATGCTCGATGTTATTAAACTTCATATTCCACTGATTAAACATATCACCAAGACCACCGCGATGGTGCAATTTAGCTATACATTGGGGATGCTTCTTGAAGGTGGCGTGAATTTAGCGGAAGCGCTCGATATCGTGTGCGCAGTTATTGATAATACTATGTTGACCGATTTGCTCAAAAAAGCGCGCGATAACATTGTAAAGCAAGGCAAAATTGCGCAATATCTGCAGCAGACTAATATATTTTCACCCATTGCGATTTATCTCATTAAAACCGGTGAAGAAACGGGACAGCTTGATGCTATGTTGTTGACCGTTGCGCGTAATTTTGAGCAGGATTTAAACGAGTTGATCGATAAACTAACGGCTGCCATTGCACCCATTATGTTGGTAGTGGTTGGTGGATTAGTGGGATTGATTATATTGTCTATCATGCAACCGATATTTAGCATGATGAACAATATGCCGATGTAGTAAAATAATAAACCAATTAACGTGTAAAGGATCTATGTATGATATATGAATATGCTGATGAGCGGCAACGGCGTGCGTCTCATGTGCGCTCAGGATTTACCTTATTTGAAATGGTGATAGTGGCGGGCATTATTGGAGCATTATTGGCGTTCATTATTCCGCAGATTGTGCAGTACCAAAAATCAAGTAAAATTAAAACAGCTCAAAACACATTACTCAGTATAAAACAAAACATTATAATGTTTGAAAATGATACGGGAAAGTTACCAACTACATTGAAAGAACTAGTAGTACGTCCGCAGGATCCTGAAATAGCATCCAAATGGCTCCCGGGTGGTTATATGGGTGGCAAAAAACAGATGCCAAAAGACCCATGGCAACAACCGTATGTTTATAAATTGACTCCTGAAGGTGAATATCAATATGAACTCTATTCATATGGGCCAAATGGTAGAAAAGCGCCAAAGGTAGAGTGGATTAATGTACATAAACTCTAATGAACGTGGGTTTACGTTATTAGAAGTTGTATTCGTAATTGGTATCATAGCAGTATTGATGACGCTGATTCCGAATTTAACGCAACGTACGCCGCGTTACCAACGAGAGCAGTTTGTAACGCGGCTCAATGCATTGACCAAAACAGCGGCGCTGCAAGCACTTGCCACGCATAAGATATGTGAAGTTGAATTTGATTTTGCAAAACGAACGGTGCAAATACGACGTGCAACCGGCAACGTGGACGACAAAGGATTATTGGTAACTGCACCCATACGCCCTGCGCTGGCGCACTCACAATTTTCATGGCCTGCGCATATAGAAATCAAGCAGTTTATTGTGGAAGGATTTGATGAAATGAGTCGCTACACCAAAGGCACCGGCGCGGCATTTTTTTATCTGATGCCAGAAGGCATGGCGCAGCAGATTACTCTTAATTTTATTGACAAAAAAGATACTGTTGATGGTAAAGTGCGGCGTGTAGGTTTGGTGCTCAATCCATTTACGATGCAATTTAGTGAATATGATGAGTTTCAGAAATGAAGCGCTCGCCAGCCTAAAAAGCTGGTGTATCGCGCGAAATTACGCCATAGCTCAAACCCGCCTACGCACAAGGCTTCGGCGTGGTTCTTGTCGCTTTCAACCGCGAGCTATAGTTTCACGGTTTTCAGCGACGGCGAATAATTCCGGCTTTACCATTCTTGAAACAATCGTTGCCATGGGCATTGTTGCCGGCGTGGTTACCATATTGCTCATGATGCAAAGTGCGGTGTTGCAACAGGTAGTACGGGTGTCTGATCGGGTGGAACGGGTGTTTATGTTGCGCAGTTTTTTACATGAAGCACGTAGTAAAACACAACCCCAGGCAGTTTCTGCGCAGTATGAAAAAGAAATACCTAATCCGCTCACGCGTCTGCACTATCAACGTATGCCGCCTGAGCCGCAATCGGTGTTGGCATCCAGCAAAGGAATTTGTATTGAACGGGTGTCGGCGCACTGGCAGCGATCGGGTGAAGCATTGACCGAAAGTCTGGTAACCACTACCTATATCCCCACACAGCGGACGGGTAAAACATGAAGCAAGGTTTTACACTCATTGAGCTCTTGATTGCCACCGCACTTGCATCCATTATCAGTGCATTGTTAATTGCAATGTGGCAACAGATGAACCAAGTACGCACGAGGGTAGATCGGTATGCAGACATGTATCAACGTGCGGTGCTCGTCAGTACTCAGTTGGAGCGGGATTTGTCCGGCGTATTTGTGCCGGTAGAAGCGGATATGACGCAAGCGGGAGTGGCGGAGCAGCCAGCGGCACCAGCCTCTGATACTAAAAAAGAGGGTAATACGCCACGTGCCACGCCGGCACAAAAGGCGGGACCGCCTCAAGATGAGGGTCCTAAAAAACTAGAAAAAGTATTGTGGGGTGATCATAGCCTGACGATGCTCACCTTTGTTACCAATAACACCATGCAACACTATTGGAGTGTAAAGTTGGCACAACAGACTGCAGCACAACCACGTATGGCACGCGTCATATACACCTTGGTACCGGAAAAACAAAAAAAGGATTCATTTGTGCTTATGCGCCAAGAATCTGAGCAAATCTACTTTGATGTCATGTCTGAAAAAAAAGCGCCCTCTTATGCACTTGCTACTGGTATTAAGGGCGTGCGTATTTCGTATGTGGTGTATGTAAAAATACCATCGGACAAAAAAGGTACCGCGAATGTGTCGCAAAAACAGGCGCCAGAGTCTGAGACATTTGAAAAAAAGGTAGTACAAGAATGGCATAAGATCACCGATAATAAGCCGCCGTGGCCACTGGTGCCACAATGGGTACTTATGGATATTGATTTTTGGGATACGGCACATGAACGTGTGCAAACATTTCATTTTGAATTCCAGATTATGCCACGTTTTGACAAAAAAGAACCGGCAGCGCAGCGGCCGCCTGTAGGCCTGCAGTTGCCCGCAATACCATCATTCACACCACCAGGAAAGTCAGTATCAGGCAATCAACGGTCTGCATCGTCACGCTCTCAGCCACCACGATTTGGTACGTCAGTGGCATCCCGCACGCACAGTACCCATATCGTACAAGTGCCTATAGTTCCTGAGGCTGGCATCGTAGCATATGGGGTCCGATAATGATAACGCATCGCCAGGGCTATATTTTTATGGTCACCTTATTTATGGTCGCGGGCATGACGGCCGTCGCCACCTATATTTATATGCGTGGTACGGCCTACATTCCGTATATGCATACCATGATTGAGCAACAAAAAGCAAAATTGGTAGCTATGGGTGGCGTGCAAATAGGTATCCGCCAACTTACGTATGTTGAGCAAAACACCGATGCAAAAAAAGACGGTAATAAACAGGCAGAGCAAAAAACTATGTCTGATGCACAGCAGTTGTATATGCGTATCTTTCCTGCGTTAAACCGCTGGCAGGTGTTTGAGTTGCGCAAAGCGGTAGATGGTATTGATGCGGTGATTCGTGTGTGTATCATGTGCGAAGAGGGTAAGCTTGACTTAAATCAAATATATGATTTTAAACGTAAGCAATTTAAAGGACAAGGGGCTACGCAAGCAGACATGAAAAAAGTTATGGAATTAGTATGCAAGCGTATTGAGTCCAGTATGGGCATGCGTGAATTATTGCCAGCGCTTGAACGTTTTTTAAAAAAACGGGGATATCCGCTCAATGATGTGACGCAGTTAGTGACGATACCCGAATGGTCAACCTACAACAACCATCTTTTTTATGAACCAACAGAAGTATCAAAGCCACAGGCAAAACCAATACTATACTTGACTGATATTTTTACCGTATATTCGGGCAAAATGACGATAGAGCCACGATTATTTTCTGATGCATGGTTGGGTATTATGGGCATGCCGCAAGCGCTGCAAGGGCAGGTGAAGGAGCGGTCAGAATTGATACAGAAATTGGGTAAAGAATTTAAGCAAACGGTACAGTGGAAGACAGATTGGAATACACAACTCAAACCAATCTATCAAAAAGAGTTGCAGAGTTTGCCCAAAGGGTTAGACTCAGTGCTGAGTGTCAATTTTGAAGCACAACAATTTTTACTACGCGTAGAATCAACAGTAGGGAAGGTAACGCAGCGGCTTGTAGTAGTGGTAGATAGGGCAAAAAAGGCACAGGCAGAAAAAGCTGAATATGAAGGTATTATAAAAAAGATGTATTGGTTGTGAATGAAAGAAGGGCATTGTCTTGCAGGGTAAGATAGAAACTCGTGTTGGTATATTTGTGTTAGCAGCGCTCTGTGTCATAGCATACATGGGTTTTCAGATTGGTGCATTTCGCTTTGATCGGGGTTATTACGCACAGTACGTGTTATTTTTCAAGGATATTTCCGGCTTATCACATAAAGCAGATGTTAAAATAGCCGGTGTCAAGGTTGGTTGGGTAGACGAAATTAAGTTACAAGCAGATGGCAAAACATGTGCGCAAGCAACGGTGATGGTATTGCGAGATTATCATTTGCATACTGATGCGTATGCGGTGGTGCGTCAAGATGGATTACTCGGGCCCCATTTTGTAGAAGTTATTCCAGGCGACCCCCTGCTCGGTACATTATCCCCAGGCGATACACTCATGAAACCGAGCGTGGCACCCGTCAGTGTTGACGAGTTGCTCCATCAATTTAAAAAAATAGCGGTCAATGTTGAAGAAGTGACGCACACTTTCAAACAAGCAGTCGGTGGCCCAGATGGTGAGGTGCGTGTCAAGTCTATCATTGATAATTTGCAGCAGACGGCAGAAAAAATGTCAGTATTTTCCGAAGTCCTTGAACGCACGTTTGTAAAAAATGAAGAAAATATAGAAACCTTTTTGGCAATCGGATCTCAGGTGCAACATTTGGCTGAGCGATTAGATAGAGATGTGTTTCCTAGTTTTCAAGATGGGGTCGAAAAAATTGCTACCGCCTTTGATCGAGACTTGGATCGCATAGCAAATAGACTCGAATCGACCGCACAAGCACTTGAACAAGCGTCTATTCAGGCGCGTGATGGGTTGCGCAATGTCAGTTCTGTGGCAGAAAAAATAGATGAAGGAAAGGGACTCATTGGTAAATTAATTAATGAGGATGACACGTATCAGGACCTGAAGGTGGCGGTGCAAGGATTTAAAAATTATATGACTAAACTTGATCGGCTCCAATTTGTTTTTGATGTGCATTTTGAAGGATTTTACCGCAGGGCAGAAAATTACGAATATGAAGATTCCAAGGGCTATTTTGACATACGCATACATCCCAATGAAGACTATTTCTATTTAGTAGAAATTATCGCTTCAGAAAAAGGTTTTGCGTATCGTAAACGAGAAGAACGGGATTATATCACGCCTGATGGACATGTGGTCAGTCCGCAACAAGTCGATATTACTAATCCACATACCTTTTTAATGATCGAACCACAAGATGTGTACATAAAACGTAAAGACACCTACAAACGTAACACCTTCAAATTTGGTCTGCAGTTTGGCAAGGTGTTTAGCAATATTGCACTCCGCTTTGGATTATTCGAGGGCAGCGGTGGCGTGGGGTTAGATTTTGAGATACCATTTGAGTCTGAGAAATTCCGCTGGGTGACCACGTTGGAATTCTTTGATATGCACGGTTGGAACCGCCGTGATGATAAGCGTCCGCACCTTAAATGGATCAATCGCATGTTTATTTTGCGTAGCATCTATTGTGTCTTTGGTGCTGAAGATTTTGCCTCAAAACGTAACGCCGGTATATTTGCGGGTGTTGGGGTACGTTTTGGTGATGATAATGTTAAATATATTCTCAGCAGTATGTCAGGCGCTGGTGGCGCTGCGGGCGGTCTATTGAGTTAGCAAAAACATTTTATTTCGCGCGATACACCGGCTTTTAAGCCGGTGAGCGCTTCACTGTGCTCTGACTTGCAATTGTCCTTGTTCATCTTTGATGATCATAAAAGATGTGTGCTTACATACGCGTATTACGGGTATATTTTTCCACACCGTCGCATACGCCTCTACCGCATTATCCCCTGATGATACTGAACCAGTACGTACATGCTCACCGATTTGTACTGCTTCGATACAAAAATATGCACCCGGATACGTTGTAGGTACATCTTGCTCAATCCGTGTGCCTGGCTTTATGGCGTGTTCCCACCAGCGATCATTACCCATTAGTTTAAAGCGCATACTCAATATGTCTTTGGTATCATTGAGGAAGGTGAATGCGCGGGCACACACGAAACTACTCGTGCTTCCCGCTGCGATCAATACTATGAGCATTTTGTGTGCGTAATGCATACTATCCCTTTTTTGATACAAGGCCTCTCGACACATCGAGAGGCCCTATGTTGTACGGTCATAATTCCTTATTGAGCGAGCGATACAATGGCAAGTTCTTTACCTTTTTTATCGGCATACACAACGTCAAAGTCACGATTTTTACATTGACCGTATGCGACCAAAGACCCAATACCTTTGGCAATCCCTTGTGATCCTTCCCCCGCTGATTCTTTACCACCAGCAGCCAGACCGACATTGGCGATTGCAGATGCCGCTTTATCAGAGGCATCAGTCATTGCGGTATATTGGTTAGTTTCGATATATTGTATGTTCACTTGTTTCCACGGACCCCAGACCATTTGGCCTGCCGCATTCAGTATTTTTCTTTTCATGCTAATTGCACTCCAGCAAAATCCGGCGCGTCGGTTGAGTTCCCAGTCAGTAATTTTTTCATGAATCCACGGGAACCACTCCATGTGTTCTTGGTTTGCTTCGCCGCGTGGTGCTAGGGTGAAATCCCAGTCTTTACCATCCCCTGCCAAGTCTAATCGTATCATGACCTCTTCTGCAGTGTGGTTGGCAAATCGGAATTTGTAGGCAAATGCCGCATTACTGACGCCCAAGGCGACAAGTAAGCTCAGGCCTATTTTGTGTGCATAATTCATGTATCTATCCTCCGTATTTGCAGATAGAGCGGCTTCATTACTCCTATAAGCCTTCTCATCTGATATGTTTTATATAATACTCTCTATTTGGATACTACCTTAATGGAGAATAAAAAATCAACAATATTTTCAGACTGAATAAATTAACAGAGGGCAGGGTCCTTAAGTCACCGGTATTTCTGAAACCTGTTTTTTAAGTTTGGTGTGGCATGCCCAGGTTATAAAAACATGTTTTATAAAGGCCAGGCGGTCGAGCCGAGCCGTGATGGTCTCATATAATACCACCTTGGCAGGGACGATAGCTGTTATACGTGCCAGTTTTATCCAGGTGTAGAGATTCTGGTAATACTGAAGTGTTTTGCGTTCAACCTCAATTTCATACAAAAAGGTTGCCATAGGCTCCAGGGTATTTAACGGGTCTTTGGCGACTATGTACCGGCCATGCAGGGCATGCAGCAAATCATGTGTCAGGACTTGACCATCAAGAGCACAGAGCTCTTGCAATGAAAGCTCTTGTTTAAATGAGGACCAGCGCGCGGTATCAAGCAGGTATCTATTGCCTTGCATACAAACATAAGTCAGGTATAGGTATGACCCGAGTACTAGGGCGGCGGCCATATGATATTTATATCCTATCAAGCCTTCACGTGCCAGTCTCGTGTACTCCATACATGATTTGATATGGGCCTTCAGCTTTGTACGCATATCTATGGTGTTCTGATTTTCTGCCTGTGCAGTACTGGCAGCAGAGCTTGTCGTATTGGTGATCTGTGTCGGGGCGACATGTACGTTAATGTTGACGGGCGCTCCTGGTTGTATGGCGGGGATGCTGGTAGTCTGTACTTGCCCCGTTGGCGTCTGAGTGGGAGTTTTTGGACTCCCGCCGAAAAGTCGCAGCATAGCATCGGTGGTGAGCGTGGTTGTTACCAGTACTACGTATAACAAGTGTTTTAATTGCTTCATTTAGTTCCCCTTTTTTTTAAGAACTTTTATTGAATACTGTTTTGCAAGTGTTGCCTGGTATACTACACCAAGCGTGGGTACAATTTAAATAGAAGGCTTTTGTAAATAACACTTGCCTGCAGCAGCTGAGCCGGTACACTGATATATGTGTTTGTATTGATCCTTATATTTTTAAATTGATTGTTTCCTTTATCGCTCGTCTTGCGACAGTCCGCCATCCTGTCCTTCGTAGTTTTAACGAAGGAGGAAGCTTTAGCGACGGCTGGAAGCTTGTCGAAGGGTCGGGGCGGTAATAAAAGGCGTCCTCATGAATTCACTGACTATTTTTTTGTACGAATTTCTCCTCTCTTCCTGGCTTTTTAGCATGACCTACGACTGGTTCCATCTGATACTCAATACCTTTGTGTTGTGTATTTTTTTGAGTCTCATTGCGCGCGTGAGCCTGTCGCGGTCAATCTTATTATCATTTAGCGCACATTTTTTTGCGTTTATGCTTTTTACGATAATGGCGATTGGGCTCTTTGTCTATCATGTAGCCATAGAAAATATGCCGAGTGAATTGACCGAAGTGGCGGCCACCAAAGATCTTTTATTCTCTGCATTGCAAGTAGGGCTCATCTATACCATACTCCAGAGCTTCTTTGTTGCCCTTTTGCATATTGGCTCAGAATTATCAGTGCGCAAATTATTACTCGCAGTGGTGCTGAGTAATATTACGTCCGCGCTACTTAGTTATTTTTGTATCACGACGCTCATGACTTTGTTTATTTAAACAGGATTGCTATTGCGGCGCAATAGTATCCTGTTTAAGGGATGCGGGCAATATTGTTTTTCCATGTTCCTGCAATCCAAGCTCAATAATTGCGTCAATAAATTCCATGGGTTTCATGCCAATTTCTGCTGCTTGATGGAAAATGCAGGTCGCCGGTGTCATGCCCGGTAGCGTATTGACTTCCAAGATTACTACCCGCTCGTTGCCTGTTGGGCTTTGCTCTGCGGTTTGATAGAAGCAGTCTATGCGGGCATATCCTTTGCATTGCAAGGTGGTGTAGGCTTGCGCAATAACCGTTTGTACCAAATGTAACGTAGGTATTGGCAATGGTGCTGGCGTCTGATTTTCTCCTGCACCAGGTAAAAATTTTTCTTGTATGGATAAAATACCTGCCTGTGCGATTGCCTGACTCGGTGGCAGCGCATGTGCCTGTTCATTGCCTAAGACACCGACCGTGAGTTCCATGCCGGTAATAAGTTCTTCGACTAATGCAGCATCTTTGTGCGCAAGAATAAGTTCTATGTGTGCGACGAGTTCATCGCGTGTAGCGACCTTTGCAACCATAACGCTACAACCATCATCATGCGGTTTTACAATGCAGGGCAAGGATATAATGTCTGTGATGCGTGTAAGCGCAGCTTCTTTGTGTGTATGCCATGCACTTTTTTCAATGAGCTGTGCTACAGGTACTTGAAAATCATGATTGCGCAAAAATTGTGTTGTTTTATATTTATCCATGCACAGTGCGCTGGCCAGAACGCCAGAGCCATTGTATGGCAATCCAAGCATTTCAAGCGTACCCTGTACGGCACCATTTTCGCCGAGTCCGCCATGCAGGCCGATAAATACAAAATCTGCCATAGCAGGCAAATCGTGCCAGCGTACGTGCATATCAGCAGTAAGTTTCATGGCAATTTCTTGAGTGGTGTTACATACAAGCAGCGATTGGGGAATCTGATGGAGCTTATGGTGGGTATCGACAAAAAGTGGGATGCCGTGATATGTACGTGGATTCAGTTTATAAAAAATATTTCTGCCTGAGTCTAAAGATGTCTCTTTTTCATTCGATGCGCCGCCCATCAGTACGGCAACGCGTAGTGTAGGTGTATTGTGTTCATTCATCAGTTCTTGCATATGTGTCATGGTATTTGGTGTGCCGTAAGCATGTAATTCGGTCATTATCAGATGATTAATTAATTGGGGATGGCTGATGTCAAGGGCAGCAGCTTCGCGGAAAATAAACCCAGACGGGCCCATACCGGACAAGGTATTTGCTTCGATGAGTATGATGTTGCCCGCATGATCTACAAAGCCGTCCATGCGCGAAGTGTTGGTAAATCCTAAAATATCGGATGCGCGTATACACACCGCTTGAATATGCTCAATCAGCGTGGTTGCACAGCGCGGTGGCGTAAATTTGAGTGATCGTCCGGGCATATATTTTTGTTCATAATCTAAAAAATGAGACCCGGTTTCATGCACAATTTCTATAGGAGGCAAGGCAAGCCATCTGCCTGTTTTATAATCAGTGAGCAAAATACAGGTAAATTCCATGCCTTCAATTTTTTCTTCTATGAGTATTGCCTGTGCTTTGCGCGTGTCAGCATGGCATGCTTTTTGGATTGCACTGCTGAGCTCTGCTTTATTAAATACCACTGAAATGCCAAATGATGAGCCTTCTTTATGTGGTTTTACGACATACGGAAAATCCAATCCTTGTTGTGCAAGTGCGGCAATAATAGTATCGAGAGCTTCGCTTTGTACTTGTTGAGGGGTCAGATACATGCCACGCGGTACTGTAATACCATTGGTGCGCAAAAACTCTTTTTGCATGAGTTTGTTCATGCCCAGCGCGCTCGCCAATATTTTAGATCCTAAATAGGGAATACCCAATAGTTCCAAAAAACCCTGTAGCGTGCCATCTTCGGCATACGTGCCATGAGCGCAAATGTACATAAAATCAATCAGTGTTGGCAAATCATCCCACGTGACTGGAGTCGCTTGCGTGCTCAGACGGTGTTCAAAATCGCTTATTTTACCGCGGTGTAAAAATTGTTGTGGCAAAATGTACAGATTGCCGTCCATCGTTTGAAAAAGAGGTATCACTTGATAGAGTGACGTGTCCAGATGATCACATACCGTGCGGCCGGAATTGAACGATACTTCTTTTTCTATTGATTTGCCGCCCATGAATACGCCGACACGGAATTTTTGCATGATGCACCTTCAATTTTTTCTTTAAACCGCTATAGTATACTGATGTTGTCAATAGAATACTCATTTAACATTTCAAGTAAAGGATCATATGAACCCAACTGTTGTGGCAGCTTTAATAGTCGCTGCGGGTACTGGAGTGGACGAACTGCAGCAACCTACATTACTGAAACCCATCCAAATCAATAAAAAAGTAGAAATTACCTTTACACGTCCAAGAGTGGAAGCTCTTTGTGAAAAAGTAATATTGAGCAGCGATATGCATATACCGTTTGAAGTAGTTGGCAGCAAAAAACTTTTTGCGCGTATGTTAAACCAGGCGAATCTGAGTGAATGCGAGATACAAGAAATATTCAGTACTCAGGTTCTTTCTGACGGACTAAAGTTAAAATTACAAAATATCATTAATGAAACGCACAAAAGCGCGGTCAATACAATAGAGGCAGCAAATAAGCAGTATGAAACAGAATGGCGCAAGCTTTATTATAAATATAATTTTGATTTGTCACTCATACCATGGTGGCGTATGGCGCTAAGAGAGCCTAGAGAGCCTAAGTTTGTGTTTACCAAAGTCCATGACTATGTTAAGCATCTTGACCTGGAAAAGGTCTTTGATTCTGACGATTTAAACTCGCATTATCAATATTAGGTTGATGTAAATGCACAATGCTTTATTAGTCTGGATCGATCTTGAAATGACGGGCCTAAATCCCGTCCGTGATCACATTTTAGAAATAGGATGTGTGATCACCGATGGAAATCTCAATCTGATTGCGCAAGGTCCACAATTGGTCATACATCAATCAGCAACGGCACTTACGGTTATGAGCCCTGCAGTGCGCGCATTACATGAGGCTAGTGGCTTATTGCCATTAGTTGCACAATCAAAAGTGAGTGTGGCGGACGCTGAGCAACAGGTATATGATTTTATTACACACCATTGCAAAAATAATCAGGCAAGACTCGCGGGCAACACGGTCTGGCAAGACCGCCAGTTTTTGCAGGCCTACATGCCACGGATTCTGCAGCCATTACATTATCGCATCATTGATGTGTCAACGGTTAAAGAGCTGGTGTTGCAGTGGTATCCCTCTGCGCGCAAATATGAAAAACAAAATAAACACCGCGTACTTGATGATATTCATGAATCGATTGCGGAGCTGCGCTATTATCGCGCGCATTATTTTAAACAATAAAATCGTAAAGGCCGAGGAAAATTCCCCGGCCTTTGCATATTTATGCTGTCGCAGTAGCTATTTTTTGGTGAGATTTTCAAATGCTTTGCTCAAGATTTGAAATATTTTTTTTCGGGCGTCTGCATTGGCAGGAAGTTGGTCCTTTTTTTCTTGAGAAAAAAACTCGTATTTATCGGGGTGATAGATCAGAGATAGCTTATGGTATGCTTTTTTGATTTCTGATGTGCTTGCTCCTTGCGCTACGCCAAGTACTAGATAAGATAAGGCGAATACCTTTTGTTGTATTTCTTCCGAAAATACTTTCTGTTTTGTTCCCTCGTATTGCAGATCGACATTTTCGAATTGCTCGTTTGTGATGCCGTTGGTTTTTCTAAATTTATTGGCCTGCGGGAATATCGCCCAGGCTGTTTCTTCGATTCCTGTTTTCATTTCTTCTGCTATAGATTCTTTAGTGCCAGTACGCGTTTCTTGCGCCGCAGTTATTTGTGGAGTAGAAAAATCTTTATTGGTCACATTGTTCTTATTGCTGTATCCCTTGGTCGTTTTTCCGTGTAAGTCTCCTTTTTGGGGCTCTATTTTTTTGCCATCAAACTTAATGTAGACTGTGTTATTGGATACTGGTGAAGCCCAAATAGTGATAGAGAATTTTTTAGGAAAATGTGTTTTGCACCAGTCTGCAGTAGGGCAAAAATGAATATCAAGCACAGTATCTGTTTTCCTGTCCAAATTCTGTAAAATAAAGTCACCATTCTTTTTGACCGATTCTAATCTCTTGAGTAGTGATTTGCCATTTTGCATAATATCAATTTTGATAACATCAGCACTGTTATTTTTTAGATGAAACATAGGATCTACTGCTCGTGTGGTGTAACACAGAGTAATGCTTACAATATACAGGATGTTTTTGATTAAATTGGTATATTGCATTATTATCTCCTTAAATCTTTACTACTTATTTTTCAAAAATTCAGCTTCATCCGCATTTAATTTAGCGCGCATTTCATATCAAATAGATTCATGTATATCATGAAATCGTATGTGTTATGGTTGCGGGAGAAAAATCTTTACTGGTCACATTGTTCTTATTGCTATATCCCTTGGTTGTTTTTCCCAGTAGATCTCCCTTTTGGGGCTCTATTTTTTTGCCATCAAACTTAATATAGACTGTCTTGTTTTGCACTGGTGAAGCAAAAATAGTTATGGAGAATTTTTTAGGAGAAAGTTTTTTGCACCAGTCTGCTGTCGGGCAAAAATGAATATCGAGCACAGTATCTTTTTTGGTGTCTACTGTATGCAAGGTAAAATCACCATTTTCTTTGACAGACTCTAGCCTTTTGAGTAGTGATTTTCCGTTTTGCGTAATATCGATTTGAATAGCATCGGCACTGTTGTTTTTTAGATGAAACATAGGATCAGCAGCAAAAATACCAAAACTGGTTGCTAACGCAATGATCAATAATATTCGTGGTGCTCTTTTCATGGCAATGGGCTCCTATTTTTTTTCATTGTATTGTATTAATACATCCTTTGCATGAGACAGAATGTTCTGAGCAATGGTATATTCTTCTTTTTTGTTTGCTGGAGCTCTATCTGGATGATATGGTAATGACATTTTTCTAAATGCTCTCGCAATATCTGCATTTGGTGCATTTTTAGGTAGTTGCAGAACCTTGCGTGCTACGACTGCTTTCTGAGCTAAATCGCTCTCTTTTTTTTCCGCACCAAAGAAATCTATTTGTTCTTCTAATCTATACTTGTTGGCGTCTGGAAATAAAGTCCACGCCGTTTCCATTGGATCGAGAGCTGACTCTTCTGGTACCTCGACGCTTTCAGCGGCAGATGATTCTGTAGGTGCGGCTGTTTTTTGCTGTGGCATCTCTTGCTTGTACATGCCACCGATGCCTAATTCAGATTTTTTCGTTCCGCCGCCTTCTACTTTCATGTCGCCCTTGCCTACGTTATTTTTGGTGCTATAGCCAGATGTTGTTTTTCCGAGTATATCTCCCTTTTGAGGCTCAATGGTTTTGCCATCGAATTTGGCGTAGATTGTTTTACCCGCCTTGATTTTAGCAATCATTTTAATGGGTAGATTCGTTTTGCAGTAATCGGGAGTCGGGCAATAATGAATTTCAAGTGTCGTTGGTTTACTGATATCTAATTGAAAGGGGAATTCGCTGCCTTTGGCAACGCGTTGTAATCCTGTCAGTGATTTATTATTTTGCATGATGTCGATCTGAATTGAATCTTTGCTATTATTTTTCAAATGGAACGTAGGATCTGCAGCAAAAAGCCCGCAGGTAGTTGCTGATGCAGTAATCAGTAATATTCGTAGTGCTAACTTCATACAAAACTCCCTTTTTATTTCTTATACTCTTTATCCCTTCAAGGGGCCGCTCAAAATATCAAACGCTCTGTTAAGGATATTCTCTATCTCTTCATATACTGCTGGGTCAGTCTTTTTAAGAGATTCAAATGATGCAAGTTTGTCGTTATAGGCACCACTTAATTTTCTATCAGGCGTACCCGCAGAAACACCAAGGATCTGTTCAGCAACCCAAACTACATCCTTGTCATTGAAATCTACTCTGTAAAATTTTCCTACAGTATCACGTTCCTGATGCTCTTTAGAAAGCCATAATGTTCTGTATAGACCACGGAATGCTACTTGCCAAGCCTCACGAGTTATGTCTGCAGCTGACCTAGCAGGTTTTTGCTGTGGCTGTGCTTGAGCAGGTTGAGTGATCGGTTCTGGCGTAGCAGGCTGCGCTTGAGCAGGCTGGGTGGTTGGTTTTGGCGCAGTAGGCTTAGCCGGTTTTTGTGCTTCTTTCTGAGCTTCACGTTGTGCGACCAATCCTTTTATAAACGCCGTATTTTTTTCAAGAGCAGTTATTGCAATTCTTTGCGCTTTATCGCGTACTTCTGGGTCTACTATTTTTTTCAATTCAGCCATTTTAGCGTCAAATTTTTTTACTGCCTCTTGCAGTATTGGAGAATAGGTTTGATCAAAAGGGAGGCTTATGATGGCTTTATAATCTAATTTTTGTACCTTGGTCCAAAATTCATTAGGTAGTGTATTCGCCATCAGCCTATCTTGTTCTGTTACGGGGAAATAGGACCACGCTTCATTTTCAATCTGCTGAGGATCCCTTTTGCCACCGATGCCTAATTCAGATTTTTTCGTTCCGCCTCCTTCTACTGTTATGTCGCCCTTGCCTATGTTATTTTTGGTGCTATAGCCAGATGTTGTTTTTCCGAGTATATCTCCCTTTTGAGGCTCAATGGTTTTGCCATCGAATTTGGCGTAGATTGTTTTACCCGCCTTGATTTTAGCAATCATTTTAATGGGTAGATTCGTTTTGCAGTAATCGGGAGTCGGGCAATAATGAATTTCAAGTGTCGTTGGTTTACTGATATCTAATTGAAAGGGGAATTCGCTGCCTTTGGCAACGCGTTGTAATCCTGTCAGTGATTTATTATTTTGCATGATGTCGATCTGAATTGAATCTTTGTTATTATTTTTCAAATGAAAAGTAGGGTCTACTGCAAAAAGCCCACAGCTAGTTGCTGACGCAGTAATCAGTAATAATCGTAATACTAACTTCATAAAAAACTCCTTTGTGATTAATGATATCTCATTGTGTCAAGATCGCGTATGCGGTGTCTATAATTTTCATTATTTCCTTATGCAATGCAGGACTATTAGTAAATTCTGGCGTAGAGAATGTGCTGATAGCATTTTCATATGCAGTACCTATTGCTTTTTCACCAGCATTTTCTGGTACCTGTAGCACTGCTTGTGCCATTTGTGTGACGCGTGGGTCACTATTTTTGTTATAATAGCTGTGCATTAAACTACTACCACTATGTCTTATACCATTTGCCTGCGGAAATTGTGCCCATGCCAGGTCATGATAAGGTTTTGTACTAGCATCTGGTTTTTGAGGTTTTTCTTTTTGTTTAGTGCTTTGCATAGTGGGCGCTGGTTTTTTAGGCCGTGCCGGTGATGATGTTGAGTGTGCAAGAGTTGGTTTGGTTGATAACACGGTAATGCGTTGTTTATTCACATTACTTTCAATGGACGTAAAATCATCGTTGCTGATATTGTGTGCCATACTAAAGCCGAGTTTAGTGAGTCCTGATGTACCCTGTTGCGCTTCAATTTTTTTACCATCAAATTTGATGTAGATGGTTTTGTCTGCAGGGAAAGTAACATTCAATTTTTTCTGCATGTTTGTGCAATCTATAGTGGTGGGGCAGAAAAAAATATGCAGTATCGTTTTTTGATTACTGACATCGATATATACGGGAAATTCGGTATTTGCCGGTATGGTGCGTAACTGACCAAGTAGTGACTTGCTATTCTGACGCAGATCTATTTGTATACTATCTGTACTGTTGTTTTTAAGACTGAATGCGGGGGTATCCATAGCGTAGGCTGTACTGATGCTTGCTATACTTATCAATACTGGTATTACATATTTATTCGCCGTCGCGGAAAACCCAGAGCTTTTAGCTCGGGGATGGAAGCGACAAGAACCACGCCGTAGCGCAGCGTGCGAAGGCGGGTTGTGCTCTGGCGTAATTTCGCGTGATACACCGGCTTTTAAGCCGGTGAGCGCTTCATTTTTAATCATATAGGCCTCTTATTGTTCTTCTGTCTCTTCTTCTTCATCATCATGTCCAAGTTCATAATAATGTGTTGGTTCTATTTTTTTTGGTTGCACCGTCTGCGTACTCGTGTCGGTACTTGGTGTGGGAGTACTCGTGCTTTGCGTCCCCCCCGTTGCCGCCGTGTGAATAGATTGAATGACTCCGGGAAGCCCCTTAATGATCTCAGGAGCAGCCTTTCCTGCTGCCTTAATAGCTACCTGTGAGGTAGATTTCTTAGTAGTAGCCGGTGCGGGCGTTGCTTCTGGTACGCGGTGTTGGCCTATAGTTGCCGACGGTGTTTTTGTTGGTTTGGCTGAGACCCAGGTTGGTTTTTCTGGTACACGCTGTGCGCCTGCGGTTATGGATGATGAACTTGCACTCGTTTTTGGTGCTGGTTGTGTAGGGCGCGCAGAAGTCCAGGTCGGCTTATCTGCGCTTGCGCATAGTGCGTTGCCTACCAGTAACAAGATTGCGCATACAGTATATAGCTTCATGAGATACTCTCCTATTTAATACGACTTTGTAATTTTGATAATACTGATTGCCGCCATGCAGTAGGTAATCCTTGTCGATCACGTACTTGCGTCTGTATATTTTGTAAAAATTCTCGCGAATACTGTTGTGTGGCCATCAAATCTTGATATATAGGGGCTGCAAAATCTTCAAAGCCATCAGGGGCTGCAAAAAATAATGATCGCAATTCTTGTGCGAATGGTAAAACAGCAGTGCCCAGTGGAGGGTAAATAGCATCAATGAGTACTGTTTTTGCCTGTGTAATAATGGCAATTATCTGAGGGACAATGCTCATATCGCCCCGATATGAACGAGATAGGTACCAACCTTCTAAATTTTTTGCCTTTTTATTAATATCAGATTCTGTTGCTCCTGCAGGCAATCCTAATACTTGACGTGCCACAAAAGGGCTTTGGTCTCCCTTTTTTAATTTTTTACGCAACAGGTCAGCTGATGGAAATTCTTGCCATGCCATTTGTATCGCATCTGGTTTTGCAACTTCAGATTCTTGTGGTGCCGTTTTTGATGCAAGGATAGGTTCAACGGAAGTCGTTTTTTGTGCCATCGGTGCTACCTCTGTTTGTGCCTGCTTTGTTTTAGGTGCGGACGGCGCAATGCGGGTGGCGGGTTTCGTTTGCAGTGGTGGTTGCGCTTCAGCCGCGACAGGGCCAGTTTTTTCAATCAGTTCAGGCATCATGGGTTGTGCTTCTTGTGTTGGTTGTTCGTATGTGTAGCCGAGAGCGGTCTTGCCAATACCTGTAAGCTCTGTATGTGAAGCCGGTAGGGCCTGATAACTCATTTTTTGTGGCGACGTTAATGCACCAGCAGTTGATTGATATGGCATAGTTTCGGCCGCTGTGGTCGGCGCTGGTTTTGTCTGTTGTGGCCTATTTTTCTCTGCCTGTATCGCTTCCCGTTTTGCTATCAAGCTTTGTATAAATGCCCTACTTTTCTCCAGGGCAGTTGCTGCAATTTCTTGCGCCTCTTTACGTATTTGAGGATTTTGTATTCTGTTTACTTCAGCCATTTTTGCTTCATATTTTCTTTGCATAGATTGCAGTATGGGAGCATACGATAGGTCAAAAGAAAGGCTGATGATAGCGTTATAATTTAAGTCTTGGACTTTAATCCAAAATTGATCAGGAAGTGTATCCGCCATCAGCCTATCTTGTGCTGTTATGGGGAAATAGGACCACGCTTCATTTTCAATTTGTTGGGAATCCTTTTTGCCACCAATGCCTAGTTCAGATTTTTTTGTTCCGCCCCCTTCTACTTTCATGTCGCCCTTGTCTACGTTATTTTTGGTGCTATAACCCTTGGTTGTTTTTCCGAGTATATCCCCCTTTTGAGGCTCAATGGTTTTGCCATCAAACTTAATGTACACTGTTTTGCCCGCCTTGATTTTAGCAATCATTTTAGCGGGTAGACTCGTTTTGCAATAATCGGCGGTTGGACAATAGCCGATCTCGAGCGTTGTTGGTTTACTGATATCTAGTTGAAAGGGAAATTCGCCACCTTTTGCCACTGATCTCAGGCCAACGGGTGCAATTTTAAATACTGAAGATCCGTCTTGGATAATATTAATCTGGATTGTATCTTTACTATTATTTTTCAGGTGAAAGGTAGGAGGTATCATCGCACAAAGCCCACCGCTTATTGCTAATGCAGGAATCAGTAGTAATCGTAGCGCGAACTTCATACAACCTCCATTTTTTATACCTATCTATTTCCACTATATCCTATGTAAAAGACTAAATTCAATATTTCTATTGGAATATTTTAAGCAGGAGTTTCTAGCTCAAGGGGTTGGGTGTGAAAAACAAAGAACTGGTGATTGTATGAGGGGAAATGGTATTAAAAAGGGTAAGGATAATACCCATATGAGTACCCTTTACATATATTTTGCGTATGTGCGTATTGGCGATGGTGTGCACCGGGGGTTTTGCCGGTCCTAAAATCTGCAGATCATACCCATGTCTATTTTTTTGATTTATAAGGTAGGCAGTCAAGGTGTGTGCTTCCTTCTCGAGAATGTGGGCATCATGATGCTTGAGTTCAATTTCTACCAAACGTTTGCAGGGCGGGTAGCCCAGGGATTGACGAGATACAAGGGTATCAGCGTAAAATTGTAAGTAATCAATCTCATTTAAATAGTTAAAAATATCATGTTTTTCCATTGCTTGCACAATGACTAATCCGTTCTTTGTTTTTCTGCCCGCGCGGCCGGCTACTTGAATGAGTTGTTGCAGGGCGGTTTCTGTGGCATTAAACAGGGGAAAATGCATATTCAGGTCTGCCCAAATAATGCCAACCAAGGTGACGCCAGCAAAATCATATCCTTTGGAAATAGTTTGTGTACCCACTAAAATATCAAGCTCGCCCGCATGCATTTTTTGTACGGTAACATCCCAGTTTTTTTGTTCGCGTGTGGTATCAAGATCTGCACGCGCAATACGTGCCTGTGGAAACAATTTGTGTAAAATGGTTACCATTTGTTGGGTACCGATACCCTTTTTAAGCAGCGAGGCCGCATCGGCCTTGCATTGTAGGCAGTGCGTTGCCAGCGTGGTAGTATAGGCGCAGTAGTGGCAGGTAAGCTGATTATTCGCATGTAATGTGAGACTGACCGAACAGTTGTGACAGGTGAATACAAAACTACACAGACTGCATTGCACAAAAAAGCTAAATCCCCGGCGATTTAAAAAGATAATAGTTTGTTCGCGGCGTACTAATCGTTCTTTGATAGCCTCATATAATGGTGTACTGATCCAAAAATTGTTACGTTCAGTCTTATCAGTCAGTGATACAACTTTAATTTCTGGAAACGTACCGCCAAAACGATTTTTTAACTGAAAAAAGTGCCATTGCTTCTGACGTACATTGTACAGGGTTTGTACTGATGGTGTTGCCGATCCGAGCACGATGGGAATGTTATAGAGCTGCGCGCGCCAAATGGCAGCATCTTTGCTATTAATTTTAGGATGTTTTTTTTCTTGATACCCAGTTTCATGTTCTTCATCAACGATAATAAGCCCTAGATTGGCTATGGGCAGTAGTACGGGCAAGTGCACTCCAATGATAATGACTGGCTGATTGCACATAAGTTGCTGCCACAACTGACGCTTTTCTTGTGTGCTAGTGGCTGAATGGAAACTATACAGTGGTGTGTGTGCCGATAATTCTGCGCGTAGTCTATGGGCAAAGGCAATGGCAAGAGTCACTTCGGGCAAAAGCAAGAGTACTGATTTCTGTTCTTGTAGCGCATGCATCATGAGTGTTTTATACACTTCTGTTTTTCCTGAGGCCGTGACGCCGTGGAGCACTGTGGGGGCGTAGACTGGATTAGTTATGTGCGGTATCAAAAAGGAAGTAACCGCACGTTGTTCATCAGTCAAGCTGAGTGCTGCGGTATGCGTGGTATCGAATGGCTGTATGTTACTTACCTGCTCTGCGGTATTTTTTAAAAATTGTTTAAGGCGCTTAATAATCTGGACCGGTTGCGTAGCATAGTAGCGGGCCAGCTGAGTTACAAATGATATATAATGCGGATCGCGGGGAAATTCTTCAAGCGCATGTGCCTCTTTGAGAGTAAAGGATATTTTGGTAGGTTTTTCAGTCTCTATGCGGGTTACCAGCGCAGGAGTAATCCTATTGCGCAATGGCACCTGGACTATTGAGCCGATCGATGGCATTATTGACCAATCTTGAGGGACGGCGTATAGGAGTGGCTCTTTAAAGCCATTGAGTAGTTGTACCGTAATAAACATATGGTTACTATACACTACATTTCAGGGTATGGGTAGTGGAACGGTACTAACCCCGTTCCCGGGTCTTGTTTTTTTAATACTATGATTATTAAAGGTGAAAAAAGTGCCTTTTTGACAAAGATATGTCTGTCATTATAATAAATTACGTATATAGAGTTATTTAAAATACAATCCAAGGATTTTTTATGTTAAAAACAGGGTATTTATTACTTGTGGCCGTTATTGGTTTACACATCGGTTTAATAGAAGCCATGAAGCGGACAATAGAAGAAGAAACGAACGCTGTGACGCAAGTAGAAGAGGTGGATGTGGTGCCTGACGTGCTGCCCATATGCCCACCAACCCCTCGCAAAAAATCGCGTGTCGTTGAGCCGCGCAGGCCAGCGCGTGACCTGCTTACTCGTGAACGTGTAGAGGATGGCTCAGACTTGGCACGTATTAACTCAGTACCTCGGGTTTTAACTGTACCCCGTATCGGAAACCTTGATGAAAGGCAACGTGACACAGCGCCTGTTTCCCTTCAATTGTTTGTTGTGCTTGAGAGTGTAGAGGCAATAGGTCAACTTCTTACCGCATATCCGCATCTGGTACATCAGAAAAATGAGGACGGAAATACGGAGTTACATAAAGCAATCAGAAACCATCTTGAATGGTACGTTGCGCTGCTGTGTGATAGAGGAGCGCACGTGCGTGAACCCAATAAGGCAGGGGAAACACCACTGTCTATCGCTGAACGAACGTTTCGTGACATAGTGCCACTTTTGCGTCGCTATCTACCTCGCACGCTCATCGCATATTAACGGTAGCTTGCCAGTGCTTTGTTTTTTGCCCATCCCTGGTATAGTACTACCGTAGTACTATAATTACCTGTCAACTTGGGAGCCAAGGGTGAACGTTGATGCAGAAAAAACCATTTTTATCATAGATGGCTCTTCATTTTTATATCGTGCCTATTATGGATTACGGCCGTTACACACTGCTGATGGGCAATCAGTACAGGCGGTATATGGCTTTTGCCGCATGATTAAAAAAATTATTGATACCTTTCATCCGCGTTACATGGCCTTGGTATGGGATAGTAAAGGCAAAACGGAACGGCATGCACTGTATCAGGAGTATAAAGCAACGCGTCAAGCACCACCCTCTGATATTTTTGACCAAAAAGAGTACATCGTAGAATTTGCGGATTTGATTGGCCTCAAACAACTTGCACGTCCTGGCGTTGAGGCTGATGACCTTATGTATTCTCTGGCTCGTGAATGGACCAAGGCCGGTGATATGGCGGTGTTGGCCACCCTTGATAAAGATATGAGCCAAGCACTGGATGCGCATACCGTACTCTTTGATCCTTTTAAATACGAATTCATTACTCAGTCTATTTTTGAGAGCTCAAAGGGAATATTGGTGTCACGGTTGCCCTTTTATTTTGCACTGCTGGGTGATACTTCCGATAATATTCCGGGTGTTGCAGGTATAGGGCCCAAAGGGGCGTTAGAGCTCGTGACCAATTTTGATTCACTGGAAGATTTGTATGCACGCATTGATGAGGTACGTCGGCCTGCGGTTAAAAAATTATTAATCGAGCAAAAACAGCATGCATTTTTAAGCCGCGATTTATTCTTGTTGCGCTATCACTCGACGCAGGTGACCAAATTGGACTGTTCTTTTGATCTGCATGCATGGGATAAAGCGCGTCCGCTCTTTGAACGATTGCAATTTAAAAGTTTTTTGAATGCTTTGACGGGTGCCGCTGCACAGCAGCTACACACCGTTGAAGATAAAATTGCATTTTGGAAGCAGTGTGCATTCCATACGGTTACCACGCACGAGCAATTAGTAGCGTTGGCCGATCTATTGCGTGAACGTAAACTCTTTGCCTTCGACACAGAAACGACCGGATTACGCTCGCTCGAAGTGGCATTGCTCGGCATGTCTTTTTGTGTTGATGGTAATGAGGCCTACTATGTGCCGTGTGGTGCCCCCTCATTATCGGTATCGGTGGTGTTATCGGTACTCGGACCCATTTTGCAGGATCCAGCATGCAAAAAATATATGCACCATGCCAAATACGATATGCTCGTACTTTCCAATTATGGCATTGAAGTACAGGGACTTGCGCTTGATACTATGGTCGGTGCGCATCTGATATTACAAGATTGGCAACGACCAAGTTTGAAAGATCTATCCGATTTTTATTTTAAAGAACAGATGCTTACGTATGCTGAGGTGGTCAAGCAGTTTAAATATACCAATTTTAGTCAAGTGCCGCTTGAACTGGCTACGTTATATGCTGCCGCTGATGCGCGACAAACGTTTAAATTGGCTGGTGTGATACAGCAGGCGCTCGATACACACGTAGAGCTTGGGCATTTGTATGCTACGCTGGAACATCCGCTTATTCATCTACTGTACACCATGGAAAAAACAGGTATTATCTGCGACAAAGCAGTACTCAGTGTACTTGACGCGGCAGTGAGTAAAGCGTTGACGCGCATAGAACTTGATATACATACTTTTTTGCCTGAAGATCGGCCCATTAATCTTAACTCTTCAAAGCAAATAGAACGGTTGTTATTTGAAGAGTTACAATTGCCGCCGCAAAAAAAGAGCGCTAAGGGCGATCGCTTTTCTACCGATCAGGAAGTGTTGACTGCCCTTGCAGACATGCATCCAGTGCCTGCACTCCTTATCAAATATCGAGAACTGACTAAGCTCAAAAATACCTATATTGAGGCGTTACCAGAATATATTAATCCTAAAACGGGGCGTATTCATACGACCTTTAGTCAGACAAGTGTAGCTACCGGACGGCTCGCAAGTTCTGATCCGAATTTGCAAAATATTCCGGCCGATTCATCCGATTATGGTCTGCATATTCGTGCGGCATTCAAAGCGCAGCCAGGGCATACGTTTATCTCCGCAGATTACTCACAAATTGAGTTGCGTGTCTTGGCACACCTTTCAGGTGACGCTACCTTAACGAATGCTTTTTTGCTCAATACTGATATTCATGCGCAAACAGCAGCGCATCTATTTGATGTTGCGCTTGATAAGGTAGAGCATCAGCAACGGCAGCTAGGAAAGCGTATTAATTTTAGTATTTTGTATGGCCTGACACCTTATGGTTTATCAAAAGATTTGGGTATATCATTTAAAGATGCCAAGCGGTATATAGAAAAATATTTTGCGCAATATCAAGGTGTGTCAGCGTGGATGGAACAGGTCATTGCATTTGCAAAAGAACATGGCTACGTGCAAACGGTGTGGGGCCGGCGCCGTTATATTCCCGCTATTTATGAAAAAAATAAGAGCTTATACGAAGAGGCGTGCCGTGTTGCCATCAATACCGTTGCACAAGGTACTGCCGCAGAGATTATGAAAAAAGGCATGTTGAATGTGGATTCCGCATTTAAACATGCGGGTATTGAGGCTCAGATGTTGCTGCAGATTCATGATGAATTAGTGATATCAGTCAATACACAGCAGCGTGCGCAGGCCGAACTATTAATCAGGCAAATACTGGAATCAGTGGTTGATTGGCCGGTGCCATTATCCGTGACTACACGCAGTGGTGCTGATTGGCGGGAGATCAGTAAATAGGCTCATCATAAAAAGAGTGTGCACGTATACTGATCTGGTCGCTGCCTACCTATTGACAAGTGGCTGAGAATTAACCATAATTGAGGATATCTAATATGTTAAATATTAGGCCAAATCTTTAAAAAAGTCTATACATTATAATCCCAATAATCCAAGGAAACACGGTGGCAACCAGTAAATCCGGTGGTTCGACTCAGAATGGTCGCGATAGTGTCAGCAAGCGTCTAGGCGTTAAATTATTTGATGGGCAACTGGTACAGGGCGGCGAAATAATAGTGCGCCAACGTGGTACTCGTATACATGCAGGCAAGCTTGTGGGGCGCGGCGGTGATGACACCCTTTTTGCCATGGGCGAAGGTGTTATTAAATTTCATTATGGACCCAAGGGGCGTAGATACGTATCGGTCTTAGGCCAGGAGTAATGGTGGCTTTTGTCGATGTCTGCTTGAACAAATATTTGACTATGCTACAGCTTTTCACACGTATATAAAAGGAAGTATTGTATGGTAAATGTATTAAAATATCGCGGTATTACTGGGTTGTTTTCTGGTCTGCTCATGCTTGCTTTCTTGGGCGGCGCGTTTTACAAATGGAATACTCGCGGCAGTATATTTACCTACAGCGTCGATTTTACCGGCGGGACCCAATTTTTACTCAAATTTGATAAACCAATAGAATCATCCGTGGTCAAAGATGCTTTAGAGCAGGGTGGATGGCAAGGGATAGTTATACGCGAATTTGCGCCCGATGAAATACTGGTGCGCGTGAAAGAATTTGCTCCCGATATTAAACCACTCGCAGATCGCATTTGCGCTGCGGTACAAGAAAAAGCAGCGTGCGGTGTCGTGGTTGAGCAAAGTGAAGCCGTGGGGGCCGGCGTGGGTGAGGCACTCAGATGGAAATCGGTATGGGCGGTTGTTTATGCACTTATTGCCATGCTGCTATATATAGCAACCCGTTTTTGGTCATTTAGTTTTGCCGTGGGCGCGGTCGTTGCGCTGTTTCATGATGCTATTGCCATGTTGGCGGTGTGTATGTTTTTTGATCGGGAAATTTCTATCAACGTGATCGGTGCCATTTTGGCGGTGCTTGGGTATTCGATCAATGACACGATTGTTATTTTTTCAAAAATTAGGGATAACTTGCGCATTATGAGTAACGCTGCATTAGATACCGTTGTAGAACTGAGTATTGCGCAAACATTACGACGTTCATTACTGACCAGTTTTACCACAGCGTTAACCGTTGGTGCGATGTTTGTGTTGGGTGGCGAAGCATTGCGAGATTTTTCATTAGCATTACTTGTTGGTATTGTTTTTGGTACCTATTCTTCGATTTATATCGCAAGTCCAGTCATGATGCTGTTATATGGTAAGCGATAACGAGTACCCGTACTGGTGAGTGATATTCTTTTTTTATCGCGCGCTTTCCATGCTACATAATGTACAGTGATTGGTGTAGTGTACCTTTGCGATGTGTCCTGTGACTTGTTCTACGACTTGTCCTTCGTAGTTTCAACGAAGAAGGAAGTCTTGACGCAGTAGAAAGTTTTAACAAAGTAAGAGGCTTTAGCGCAGTAGGGTGGTAAGTTATTGATTTATGATGAGTTATCGTAGTAATACTAGTGCGTACGATATACAATGAATGTTGGCGACTCGTCTGATAGTAATGTGAAATATATCTATAGAACAAATAAGTATACAGTGTCTGTATTTAAGGAGTTTGTATGGCATGTTTTTGTAACGGCATACAAGAAGATGGGAGGTTTTGGTGAAAGATTTTGAAAAAATAATAGATCAAATCGATAATGAAAAAGATCCTGTGTCTGATGAATTACCGCACAATCAGTCAGATGAATATGAATCCGCGGCAGAGGTAGAGCAACCGCCAGTGCAAAAAAATGAAGAATCTGCGCAGTCTTCAGATACTCAGGCAAATAGGTCGGCTGAAAACCGCAGGAGTGGTGCTCACAAAAAAGATACGATATCGAGCACTGAGCCACGCGCACACCGGAACAATGCCAATCGTCATGAGGGAAAGACAGCACAATCGCGGGAGCACAAAAATCAACCAGTTAAACCACGCGTACTTGAAGAGCTGAACCTGGTAGAGCTGAATGCGTATGCACGTCGTTTAGGTATTATTGGCGCTGGTCTGATGTCGAAAGATGCGCTTATTAAAAGAATCAAACATGTAGAATCGCAACCAGATGTGGAGATGGAAGTCGAGGGCGTATTAGAAAAATTACCAGATGGATATGGTTTCCTGCGTTCATCACAATATGATTATGTATCCGGACCTGATGATGTCTATGTATCACCATCGCAAATACGTAGATTTGCACTGCGTACTGGTGACATGGTCTCTGGTGTCATTCGCAAGCCAAAAGAAGGTGAAAAATATTTTGCATTACTCAAAGTAAGCAAAGTGAATTATGCTGACCCTATTATGAGTGGTGATCGGGTACATTTTGATCGTTTGAGTCCATTGCATCCGGATAAAAAATTTAACTTAGAATTTGATACAACAGCCCTATCCACCCGTATAATGGATATTTTTGTTCCCGTCGGCAAGGGGCAACGAGGATTGATTGTGGCGCCGCCGAAAGTGGGCAAAACATTATTACTCAAAGAATTGACGCGTGCATTTATCGCGAATCATCCGGAAGCCCATATCATGGTATTATGTATCGATGAGCGCCCGGAAGAAGTTGCCGATATGAAACGTGCCATACAAGGTACGCAGGCAGAAGTGATTAGTTCTACTTTCGATGAGGCCGTGGAACGTCACGTCCAGGTTGCAGAAATTGTGCTTGAAAAGGCAAAGCGATTGGTTGAGGTAGGCAGAGACGTCATTATTATCTTGGATTCTATTACGCGCTTGGCACGTGCATACAACACCATAGCGCCGGCATCCGGTAAAGTGCTGACTGGTGGTATTGATGCGAATGCATTACAACATCCAAAACGATTTTTCGGTGCTGCGCGCAATACTGAAGAAGGTGGGTCTTTGACGATCATAGCCAGCGCACTCGTGGAAACTGGTTCGCGCATGGATGAGGTCATTTTTGAAGAGTTTAAAGGTACGGGTAATATGGAAATGCATATGACGCGTAAACTATCAAATCGCAGAATATTCCCCGCATTCGATCTACAGGTATCAGGCACACGCCGCGATGATTTATTACATGATGCTGAAGTACTCAATAAAGTATGGGTACTGCAGAAATTCTTAGCCACCATGAACACTATCGAGGGTATGGAATTCTTAATTGAAAAGATGAAGAAAACCAAAACCAATCAAGAATTTTTAGATGCTATGAATAAGAAATCACAAAATGGCGGTGCTACGACGTCACCTTAAAATATCCAATGCCATGTCACTCTATGATTGTCACGATTGGTACGCTTTTAAAATTTGGTACATATTTAAAATATCGTGTGCTTTGATGATAATTGCGCGTAGTGATTTGTACAAAAGTGGAGTGTGTTCTGCTAGATATCGGTGTTGATCAATCTGCTGCGAACAGTGCGTGTTGATAAAATCTGTAGATGATTCAATCGGGCACTGTGCTACCGTTTTAATTATATGCACGTACTCACTATCTGTAAGTTCAAGGTTGCGATTTATAAAGGCAGAGGTAAAAGCATAATAACCTTGATTACGGCAAAGGTGAGGAAAATAGCACCAGGCTTTTTCATAGGCACCTATTATGTCAAGGGGTTGACTATTTTCTGAGATGCCGAGATGTTGCGCTATAAGCGCGGCATATTTTGCTTGTTGGTTCGAGCGCGCATCTTCCAATATTTTTACTATTTCTAGATTGCCGCGCGTCCGGGCCATAGCAAGTATGTCGTCGCCAGAGTAAAGTACAGCTTCGAAAGGGTTGCAATCGAGATCGATCAGTTTTTGAATAAATGCGGGCGATTTCTGTTGGTTTACGCTATACCAAAGCAGCGAAGAAGCGTTGGTATTATATGAACCGGGCAGGTAGCATAAATCGTCGAGTGTGAAGCCATACTTTACTAGTAATTCCAGTATTTGCGAATCTTGTTTTATTATTATCGCTTGTCGGAAATCTTCCACTAATAGTTGCGGGTGGAGGAATTTCCATTTTGCCCCATGGCGTAACAATTCATCTGCAATGTCAAGCCGTTGCACAGTACCAAATAGAGTTCTGTGCAGCAGATAGTCCGCTAGTCGGTAATCGTCATCTTCTCCGCAAGACAGATAGATCTGTTTGAGCAGGGGTATTATTTTTTTGACGGTGGCGATAGGGCAAAAACGTGTTATAAGGTCATTATCTATAAGGAAATCTACGTTATATACCACATTAAGGCCGTTTCCACCCCATACATCACCATAGAGTTCTCCAGGTACCATAGCATCCTCCTCATTAAATAATATATTGAGGGTAGGGTCGGCGAGAAACTGATCAAGTTCTTCCTGATCATCGCACAGCAATATATCACATAGTTTCGATATACGTTGTGTGTGTTCAGGTGCTCCTTTTTGCTCGGGCTCTAGGGGCGCATTAGGTGTATGAGCAGAAACAGCAGGCAAGATGTGCTTATAGAGTGTGCCTGTTTCAGACGACGCTACCCTATCTGACATCAAATGAGAGAGCGGTGTATGCGTAATGGTGCTCATTTCTGTCAGATATGCAGATCGGTCGGGGTCATGCGCAAGCATAGTCTTCAGCAATTCCAGGTCATCCCTTTTTGTAGTTCCAAGTAATAATCTGTAAATGCGTAATTTGGCATCGTGCGCGAGGTGGAGTGTACGGGCTATATCGTCAGTTTTAATAAAAGAGAACCAATACGCTTTGAAATTCAGTAGTTCCTTCCATCTTTTACAGACTTGTATAGCGTTGTACTTATCGGGCAGGGAACCAAGAATCTTCTGCACAATTTCTGATGGTAATGATACGCCAGCAATGATATCTTGCTTTGGGGGTTCTTGATGAACGCGTTTCATAGGATTAATGGGTGTTATATGGTAAATCAGAGTTATTGCGAGGATAATTCTAAATGGTTTCAGTGTTAGTACTGTGTTCATAAATTCCTTCAGGTAGTACGTAAAAAGTTAGCAGATCAGACGGAAAGACCTTGATTTATAAGGTTTTTTCAGTATGCCATGATAACTAAAATAGACAAGGAGGTATTCAGAATGCTGGATATGGTAATAATTTTCACTTCAAGATATCTAATGTCATATCAGCATACAGCCCCTGCTGTGCTTTATAATTACCGACAAATGCAATCATGGCTGCATTGTCGGTGCAATAGGCAGGACGTGGTACGTATAAGGTCAGTTTATTACGTTCACACCACGCGCTCAGTCGTTGTCTGATGTATTTATTGCATGCCACACCGCCTACAAAGCTGACGGCCTTAATGTGCGGATAGCGTGCATATGCACGTGCTAGTTTCTGTTCAAAAATATCAGCAACGCACACCAGTAATGAACTAGCAACCTGGGCCTTCAGTTCTGCGCTCGGATTGAGCAATTGTTTAGCGCGCATGTCATAGGCGCCTCGTTTGATCAAGTCATAGAGTACCGCGGTCTTGAGCCCTGAAAAGCTAAAATCAAGCGAATGCGCTGTTGCGCGCGGGTAGCCAAAAAAATCCTGAAAATTGACCTCAGCTGCGAGCCGCTCAATCACTGGTCCGCCAGGGTATGGTAATGCAAGCAGTTTTGCAATTTTATCAAAGGCTTCGCCGGCAGCATCATCTTGTGTAGTGCCGATCGTTTCATAGACACCAAAATCACGGATGATGTAGAGACTTGTGTGTCCGCCTGATGCGGTCAGACACAGATGCTCAAAGGGTATGGTATGTTCTAAAAATGCAGAAAACGCGTGCCCTTCAAGATGATTTACGCCGACTAATTTTTTGTTATGCGCCCATGCGAGTGCTTTTGCAAAACAGACACCCACGAGCAGAGAGCCGGGCAGCCCTGGTTTGTGGGTGACGGCAATCACGTCAATATCAGGAGGGGATAGGTGCGCACCTTCAAGTGCGTGGCGCACTATTGGTTCTATTTTTTCCAGTTGTGAGCGGGATGCGAGTTCGGGAACGACGCCGCCAAATTGTTTGTGCAATTCTACCTGAGAAAATAGTGCATTTGACAGTAAGCCGTTGTGTGTATGGTAAACGGCAGCTGCTGTTTCATCGCACGATGTTTCTATGCCCAGCGTAATACGCCCAGGAGTAGTATGCGCCATGCTATGCCGTTGGTGCGATTAACGTGCGATGCCCGATTTGTTTGATCGCATGTTTGAGTGGGCTGTGAATGGTATCCGAATTGAGACATGCCATTTGCAAAGTGATCGATTGATCGAGCAACGCATCTTCAGATCCTGCAAGGTCAAGCACATCAGATTTAATGACAATAGTCGGCAGCTCAAGTGCATTTCCCCCAGACAACGTATGTACATACGAGGGTACGTAAAGCACGATAATGGTTTCATCGGGTAAGCGTCGCGTATCTTCGCTCAATAGCTGTGGGGTGATATGCCACGCATAGGTATCAGGATTTGCTGTCTCGGGTGCCCAAGCAAGATGATATAATTTGTAGGACTGATGTGCGGGCACGGTAATATAATCAATGGTCTGCATACGCTCTATCAGTGGATGTTTTTTCAGTACGTGGGTAATAGATTCGGTGATGAGCAGATAAAACTGTTTCGTTGATTTATAGTTGAGCCAATCAAAGGTGACCTTTTTTTGTTTTTCATGTATCTCGCATGGAATTGTTTTTCCTGCACAATAGACGCGTGGTGAAGGCATGCGGGTGATGCTATTGGGAAACTGTATTGACCCAAGGATCAAAGGGGATGCATGTGCGGTATTTGCGCGGGCGGTTGTGCTTGTCAAAGGGGTAAAAATAAGGAATACTAAGGAACATACTACGGTACTTGGGTAATGAATGGGAATTTTCATGTGTGTCCTTATTTTTATATATAATCATCGCCACAACATCTGTAGAATACCGTAATGGCGTCATTTTTTCAAATGAGAAAGTTATTACCATGATTACACAACTATACACCCGTATCCGCCAATTTATCAAAGGAGAGCGCTGTCCACGCAAATTGTCATTTTCAGTGGCAATCAGTGTATTTATCGCCTTTTCTCCCTTTGTCGGCTTCCACACGCTTATGGCGTTTGCCTTTGCATGGTTTTTCGCATTAAATGTGGGCATATTACTCGCATTATCTAATGGTATCAACAATCCTTGGACTATGCTGCCGATCTATGCCACGGACCACGTGGTGGGGGATAACGTATTATCTTGGTTTGGTATCGATAGCATGCAGTTAAACCCAAACTGGATCAGTTCCTTAAATGACTGGCTATTCAACCACACTGGCATCCAGGGCTTAAAATTGTGGTCATTTTTAATTGGCGGTAATGTGCTCAGTGTCCTACTGGCCCTTATTATTTATCCGATTGTCCGTTATATCCTTGCCTACCGCGCGCAGGGAGTATAGGCCTTTGCATGAAAATAATTGCGCTCAATAAAAAAGCATTTCACGATTATGAGGTTTCAGACACCCTTGAGGTGGGGCTTGTGCTCACGGGCGATGAAGTCAAATCGCTGCGTGCTGGTCAGGTATCATTAGCCGGTTCATTTGCACATATCAAAGACGCGCAATTGTATCTAGTCAACGCGCATATTACCCAATATAAGCAGGCATACACCAAAAGCGAAGAAGCCACTAAGCGCTCTCGCAAATTACTGCTGCATCGCCGTGAGCTTATGAAGCTGATTGGCTTGGTATCGCAAAAAGGCGTCACTTTAGTACCCCTTAAAATCTATTTTAATGAGCGAGGCAAGGCCAAAGTGGAACTGGCTATGTGTACGCACAAAAAGGCCCCCAGTCGTAAAAAAGAGCTCAAAGAACGAGATATCAGTCGCCAGACACGGCGTGAACTCAAGGGCGGCTAAACCTGTATTGTTTCATATAGAAAATAAAGCCAGAGCCCTTTTACTTTCTTCTCGATTGACTTATACTATATTTGTGCCCTATATAAGGGCTTTTTTGGACGTTATATCATTTTAACCGTAAGGGAAAATATCTATGAAGATATCAAAATTGTTGTTTTTAAGTCTCTTGGTTGCCGCTGGAGTTTGTAACCAGAGCCATGCGATGGATGCTACTCAGCAAATAATAAATGCTCTGTATGAAAATATCCGCAAAGGACATGCAGAGAGAGTTAGGGAAAACATACAAAAAATTGGTGTCGATTTGTTTAAAAAAACGGGAACATTTGAACGTAAAACGCGACCAGATGAAGGTGAAGAGTTTACGCCCTTACAGCTTGCTTGTGCGCATGGTAAGCTTGCAATAGTACGTCTTCTCGTTGAAGAGTATGGCACGGATGTTAATGAGGGATATTTACATTCTGAGGCAGTGGGTGAGGCCATGACGAACCTGTATCCCGAGGTAATGCAGTACTTAATGTCAAAAGGTGCTAAGCCGAAACAAAAATGGATAAAACAGCTGAAGAACAACTTGCAAAATCCGAATAATCGCAATAGTCCCGAGCGTGGGAAGGCTCAACGTATACTCTATTATATGCAAGGCACCAAAATAATAGCAGGTGTGCCGATGACGCGCGTGAACATGGGTATTATTGCAGTTGTGTGCGTAGCGGGATTAGCAACCGTCAAATATCTCTACGATCGTCATTATAAAAACAAGAAAAAGAATCAAGTCGATGCCGATGAAATGGATGATGCGCAGCGCGAGTTGAATGCTGAGGTGGTATGAAACTAACATTCCCCTTTTTATTTTCGATTTTTTGTGTAACCACAATTAGTGCCATGCAGGGTAGCCCCACCGTGCCGGACGGTGTGTGTACCGTTGATGCAAAATCATTTAATGAAGTGTTAAAAATTGGTACTTCAGATGCGATTTCAGCATGGGCAAGGGGACAGAAAGTTGATCTCAATACACGATGTATTGCTTTTGAAGGAGTAGCAGGGCGTGTGGGTATGATGTATCGCTATCCGATTGAACATGTCATTTGTATGTACGGTGGGTCTAAGAGCCTTGAAAGTTTGCTTTTGGTTTTAATTACATTAAAGGTTCCAATAGAAGGTTATCATGATTATTCCCCCGAGAGGCATGCCAGGGGTGCGCGACTGAATCAAGTAATGACAGTGTTGTCTAATTTGAATACTGATACAAAAGTATCGAGTGAACCTGCTGTGTCATCATCACAAAATAATAATACGGCGCAACCGCAGATTAGCACTAATGCTCAAAGCGTTGCTGAACAGAATACGCAAGTCCCTCAAGATGAGTCATTGAAATCTCGAATGTTTACAACGCAGCAAGTGATAATCATATCATTGATCAGTGTGCTGTGTGGTATTGGTATTAAAACGCTGTATGATTGGTATGTTGGTGATGGACAGCAAGAGGATGTAGATAATCCTATACATAGTGAGGTTGTATGAAATTAAAAATAGTGTTCTTATTCTCAATTGTTGCAAGCGCAAGCTTGATAAATGCTATGGATGAACCGCCAGCATCGTGTACGACACCTGAACAAAAACAGAAATATACAGAGCTACAAGCGGCACTCATATTAGCTGATGTTGAGAAAATTAAGGCATGTGGGTTTGATCTTAATACTCCTTGTATGAATATATGTTCTTCGTATAAGGATCATCCGACGTACCCGATTGAGTGGGTCATCGCTAAGACATATGACACCAGATGTATAGTAGCTCTATTACAAGCAGGAGTCGATGCTCGAGGCTATGATGATTATAGTCCGCTGATGGATCTTACCATCAGAGACTTGAATTGTAATGATTGTATACAAATATTATATAACGCTGGTGCTGACCCGAATACAATTGTACGGACACGTACTTTCAATGAACAACTTTCTCCGCTTGCCTATGTGCGTCAATGTAAATCAAAGATTAAGCTTCCGATATGGTATAAGGCCGATCAACGCAAGTTGGATCGTCTCAATGAGCTAGAGACTATACTTAGTTCTCCTAGACAACCGTTTTCTACTGTGCCAACACCGACAACTGGTGTACAAGTTCAGCAAGGCCAGAATAATAGACTACTACAGGGACTAAAACTGAGTGATACATCAGAACCGCAGCCCACGGTACCATTTTTTTCAATGCTTCGCGTAAAAATGAGCATCATTATGATTTTCGGTGCTGTTTGTATAATAACTGGCAAGTATTTCTATGAACGCCATCAAGAGAATAAGAAAAAGAATGAAACGGATATGCAAGATGCAGAAGATCCTACTTCCGTCTCCGCCTGACGGCTTCGCCGGACTTCGTCGCTTTTTTAAATGTTAATCCGCCGTCGTTAAAACTATGGCGGACACGTCCGTTAAAGAACTGGCTCGCCAGTCATTTCTCAAAAGCCCACCAAATAAACATACTTCTCTGGTTGGAGTATGCCAATGTAGGATTAGGATGTGTAGGATGGCCGTGCCAGTCCAGCCGTCGCTTATCCGGGGCTTCCGCCTCGGCAAGCTATGGCGGACAACCTTCGCCTTGTTCTATCAAAATCATCTTTCTATTAATATCAATCCGTTAAAAAAACTGGCCGCGCCAACCGAAGCCTTGGCGAAGGTTGGTGGAGGCGATGGGAATCGAACCCATGTCCGCAATATCACAAGTCCCAGGCGCTACATGCTTATTCCCCGATTCTACGTATTTGACCCCTCAAGGAAACAGTTAGTCAAATCCGACACTTGAGTGATACTACATCGCGCTACACAACTGTGTAGTCTTGCGCGAGAGTTCCATCTTGTTACTACGAATCAGCACCACTGATAGACACGTGTTACTGATAAGCCCGCTTATTGACTAGGCAAAAGCAGGTGCTTCACCGAAGTGTGCACTTATTGTTTATGACCAATTGTTTAACGAGCACTTAGCCAACGCTCGACATGCTCCCAAAACTTCCAACATCACGTCGAAGCCAGTACGCCCCCACGAATTTTCAAAGAAAGATATGTTTATGGTACAGGTGGTAACTATGCCTGTCAAGGTAACTGGAGTATACTTATAAGTATTTCAGGGGGTATTGCCCGAGATTTACAATGGAATCTAAGTCAATATCGATATCCAGGGCTGGCCAATACAAATGCTTATTGCCAGAATATTCCAGGTTATAAATCTGTTCAATGGTTGCTTTTAAAAACCAAGGAAATTCGGTAAATGAAAGAAAAAATTCTTTATCATGAACGAAAATCCAAATTCCTTGATCTGAAATATTTTGTACTTCAGCTTTGCTTGAAATATTTTTTCCAGCTTTGTTCGATTTCTTTGGCATGCTTTTTAACGGACTCATTCGGCTATCCCCGTTTAATATCAGTACAGAGTAGCATACATAATTAATCATGAGAATCAATAGGCCAAAAAATCAAAAAAATGGTACACTGATCGGCATATCCATTATTCGAGGTCCCTTTGATGTTTAGTTTTATTAAGCAAAAATTACATAAAATCTATACCGGCTTTACCAGTAAATTGAGTGCGTTCTTTGGACGCACCACCATTGATGAGGCAACGCTGCATGAGCTTGAATTACTCCTTATATCGGCAGATACGGGGGTGACTACCACGCGACGTATCATCGACCAATTAAAAAAGCAGGCCCCGGCGCATGGTACCGCATTGCGTGCGGTGTTAGAACCGATTTTAATTTCCATTCTGCGCTGCGCGGGCTCCTATGAAGATACAGCACCGGTTTATCTATTGGTTGGTATTAATGGCAGTGGCAAAACGACCTCCATTAGTAAATTAGCGTACCAACTGCGCGCTCAAGGAAAACGCGTACTGCTCGTTGCCGCCGATACCTTTCGTGCTGCTGCACCTGAACAATTGACTTCATGGGCACAGTCAATTGGGGTAGATATTGTATTGGGTACAAACCAACAGGATCCTGCGGCCGTTGTTTTTTCCGGTTGTGAACGGTTTAAAAAAGAAGGCTATGATGCGCTCATTATCGATACAGCCGGTAGGCTACACACCAAAGTAAATTTAATGCATGAATTGGCAAAAATAAAACGTGTGATTACCAAGCAACTGCCTGATGTGCCCGTTTCTACATTGCTGACCATTGATGCCATGCTCGGGCAAAATTCATTTGAGCAGGCAAAATTATTCAAAGAGTGTACTGCAATTGAGGGTATTATTTTGACCAAAATGGATGGTACCGGCAAAGGAGGCATCGTGTTTGCTATTGCAGATCAACTGCACATTCCTATTGCCTACATCACGTTCGGCGAACAGCGTGAACAGATTAAAAAATTTGATGCGCAGTCATTTGTACATGAGTTGGTGGGAGAGTAGCGGAATTTATCGAAGGATGAGTAAACAAAAGGAGTATGTATGTTAATGCGAGCGAGAATGTGGTGTGTATTTGTTTTTGTGTTCCCATTACATGCCCAGATCAAGGATATATACACAATTACTGAACTATTACACTATCTAGATCCTGCCGTTGCACCAGAAAGAACACTTATTATTTTTGATCTTGATAATACGGTGATTGCCAGTGAAGTTGAGGCGGGGGATATGCTCGATTCTCCGCAGTGGTTGAGCGCTATGATCAGGCAAAAAATGGAGATTAGCCATTTGACCAAAATGCGGGCACTCGAATTTACCTTACCTCTCCATTTCCTCCTTGCCCCTTATTCTCGGTTTGTGCCCGTTGAGCAGTCTACGGTATCGCTCATTTGCCTATTGCAAGAGGCTGGGTACAGAATTATTGCGCTCACCGCGCGTTCTCCGCAGTATCTGCAACTGTACACACGTCAGGGATTGTGCAACATAGGCATAGATTTTTCAAAGGCGTGCATTGGGACTGGTAATTATGTGTTGCATGAACGATTTCAATATGCCCACGGTATTATTTTTGTGGCCGGCGGACACAAAGGTGACCGTCTTTTGCAAGTATTAGAAACGGTTGATTATATGCCAGACTACATTATTGCAGTTGATGATAAAGATTATTGTTTATATGAATTAGAAGGCACACTCAAGCAATATGGTATTAGACATACCTGTTTGTGGTATCATTTTTGTGATGAGAGCGTACATACTTATGACATCAAGCAATCGCAGGCAACCTTTGAGGTACTGTGTGCGCGGGATCCGTTGTTACATGACGCATATCAGATCTGGTTACAAGAGGAAGTTCATGAAAAACATGCCTATAGTCAAACGTATACACTTGCTCACGGCGCAGCTACAAGCCGTCTATGATGATGTGATCTTATGCACGCAATATGCGTGGTGGCTGGTACAGGCAGTAACTAATAAATCGCAGACGCAATTACTTGCCGCACCACAATGCGATTTGACATCGCACCAAGAGGAGCAGCTGCGTTCTTGGGTACACCGTATGGTAGTAGATCATATGCCCATACAATATATTTTAGGCACCGTCCCGTTTGCAGATGTGGATATTCTAGTCAGACCGCCCGTATTAATCCCCCGTCCAGAAACAGAAGAATGGTGCATGTGGTTGTTGCACAAGCTTAAATTTTTGCATAACAAAAATCTGACTATTATCGAGCCGTGTACCGGATCTGGTTGTATTGCCATAGCATTGGGGCATGCGCTTCCTGGTGCTACCATCTATGCGACCGATATAAGCGCAGACGCCGTTGCATTGACGCGTGAAAATGCTGAGCGCACTAAGGTGAGCAATGTGGTGTGTATACAATCTGATCTTCTTGCACAACTACCGCACGAACTCAAAGCTGATTTGATAGTGGTAAATCCGCCGTATATAGCCGAATCTGTGTTTGAAACGCTGGATTCGAGTGTAACACAATGGGAAGATGCCCGTGCGCTCGTGGCTGATAATAATGGATTGGCAGTGATTGAACAGATCATCACACAAGCACCGCTGTATCTGAAACATAACGTAGAAATGGCGCTTCATGCCATGCCGCAACTGATGATAGAGATAGGCTACGATCAGGCTGCTGCGGTTGTTGCACTTATGTCCTTGGCGCACTATACTGCAATTGTGGTGCACAAAGATCTAGAAGGTAAAGACCGGGTAGTATCGGGGAGAGTAACCGATGTGGAGTTGGCCATATCACGATGATAGACTAGTCGCTATCAGTTTTTATCCGCATGCAATGACCTGTAGTCTCATAGAGCGTGCTCAAACGACCGCGCCATTTGTGGTGCATGCGTATGAGCGATTCGAACTGCGCAACCTTGAACTAGAAAATCTGATCATATTTAATCCCACGCATATCAAACGGTTGGTGCATGCCTTTTTAAAAAAACATACTGCGCAACATGCCTTTATTGCTTGCTCATTGCGTGGGCCGCAACTTTTTGAAACATATGTCACGCTCCAGAATCAAAAACCAAAAAGCAGCGAATTTGTGATACCAGAACTTAAAAAATTAGCCTGGGATTTTGAATATATATACCCGACTGATCATGGCAAATCAGTATTTTATGTTGCTGGTCTGCCGCATGCACTGATTGCGCAATATCAGCTTTTTGCTATCAACGCGAAGCTGCATATGACAAAGGTGATACCCGAGTCTATGGCATTGTTGCAGCTCTATCGGTATCAACGAGGCGCTGCATTTCGGCGTACGCAATTGGCACTTGATATGCGCCAACATCATAATATAATTGAGTACCTATTTAATAAAGACACCTTAGGACGCATAATGCATATACCAAAATCTGTGGTTTTGGATCGCACGCGCGAGATTGGCCCATTATTGACGGCATGCGGTCTTTTTATAAGCGAAAGAATAGATCATGAAAAACATTAATTTTATCAATACCTTGACCCATCACCAGCACTACGCACTGCGTCGTTGGTGGCTACTTTCCTTAGTATTATGCAGCGGCGCACTCCTGCTGATTGGCGTGCTGCATGGTTTGCAAATGCACCAGTGGTACCTGTTGAAGACTGAATATACAGCACTATTGCCTGAAGTTGAGACCGTGCGCACGACTGCGCAAACACGCGAAGTGTTGAGCACAGCACAAAAAAAATTGCAGCAAAAAAAGGTAAAGGCGGACCGCGTAAAACAATCACTCGATACCGTGCATGCACGACTGACACATATTACCACCGCGTGTCAGGGAGCTAGTGTAGAACTATGCAAATGGTATAAAGATCAGGTAGAAATTGTGGTCGCATGCACGGATGCATCCAGTGCCACTCGCTTAGTCGAACAGGTGCGCAAAATAGATGGTCTTGACGGGGCACGTTTGGTCTCGCTCAGCCCCCGCGATCAGGGGATGCTGCTTGCTACTATCAAAGCGCAGGTGAGTGTTTAAGCCGCAATCCTTTTATCATGAGTCCCAAGCGCCCGATGACAATCGGCCAAGCTGGCGGTAACTTGAGGCATCTTGCTACGAGGGACCTGCTCAAAATAGCCAAGAGCTTGACGCGGATTTTTCAATTGCATATACGTTTCACCGATATTAAAGAGAACGCGTACATCATCTGGCGTGTGTTCGATCGTTTTTTTATACCAGATGAGTGCTTCTTGATAGTTCTTACTAAAATAGAGTGCATTGCCCAGCGCAAACATGGCTGATATATTGCGCGGATTTAATTCTAATGTTTTTTTAAACCCTACAATGGCCTCATCATATTTTTGTAAGGCAAGGCTTGCTTGCGCGTAGACAGAAAATCCTGTTTCCGTGTCAAAATCGGCTTCCAGGCACGCTTTTTTGTAGCATTCCCACGCTTTACTCAGATCGCCACGTAATCCGTATGCTCGACCTAAATTAAAATAAGCCTTGCCATAATGGGGGCGTAGCAGAAGCGCTTGTTGTAAATGATGTTGCGCATTATCAGCGTCGCCCTTTTGCAAGAAAAAGGAGGCTAAATTATTGTGCCCTTCCGGGTAATGCGCGTTAATTTTAAGTCCTTGTATCATGGCGGCAATGGCGCCATCAAGATTATTCGTACGCGCATACGCTACGGCAAGATTATTGCAAGGATCAGGGTATTGAGCGTCCATACTGATTGCTTTTTGAAAATAAGGAATAGAATCGGTGTATCGGGCGAGTCCTTGTGATAATTCAACGCCATAATTATTATATGCACGTGCTTTGTTGGGCGCATTTTCTATCACATTGCCCCAAAATGCAAGACCAGAGCTCCAGACTTTATTCCGTTCGTGTGCTTGGTAACCTAGGATAGCAGCACATATAAATAGGAGTGGAAATTGTAGGTAGGCGGCGTTCTTTTGTAGTACCGGTATGCGTGTGGCTATACGAGTACACACATACACCAGAGCACTTGCGATAATAAAGAGCCAGCCAATGGAAGCTAAATAGGTTTTATAATCGGCAATAAGTTCTGGGGAAGGGATGATGCTCGAGCGTGGAATAATACCGGTGAAAAACCAGAGAATACCAAAGCAGAGTGGGTTTGTGCGTGTGCGTCTGAGGAGCCAGAGGGTACCAAAGGCTATAGCAAGCAGGAGCGTAAAGGGTACTAGGCAATCAGGAGCAAAAAATCCTTTGGTAAGCATCCAATCATATTCTACGCTTATATTAAATGGCCATAAAAAAATGCCGATATAATGTAAAATGACTTTAAATTGTGACAAGAAAAAAATGAGAGGGGTAATGGGCGCGTGGGGATTTTGAGTGATAATGTTACCAATATTATTTTTTACCATCATTCTCAGGCCAAAAAGATCATAAAAAAAGTGTGGCTTGAGCAGATACAGATAGAGAGAGCCCATAATGCATACTACTGCCATATGGAGCCACCACCTTTTTGCAATCTCTTGTGTGCTTGCTTGGGCTACAAAAAACCAATCAATATACAAGAGCAAAAACGGTAATACGATGGTGATTTCTTTGGTACCGCACGCAAAGGCAGCAAGGCTAAATACTAGTAGCGTGTAGAGCACATTGGTGCCAAAAGAGCGTGCCGCACATAAGTTCAAAAAACATGCTATGGTACTTAAGCTCAATAGTGCTGCCAGTCCCTCCAGTTCCCCTTGAATTACGTAGGATACTGTTTGCGTTTGTACTGGATGCAATAAAAAGAGTGTACTGGTGGCCAAAGCAATAAACAGCGCATTCTCTTTAAAAAAAGAGGGGCGTTTGAGCCGTGATAGGCAGGTGAAAAAAAGATAAAAAACGAGCAATCCATTTATATTGTGAATAATGAGGTTGCCAACGCGATAGCAAAAGGGATCAAATTTGCCGATGCTATAGTGCATAGCATTGAGCCAGTAGCTTATCCAGCGGCTGCCGTTAAAAAAAAGGTCGCGCAAGGTGTAGTGTCTAATATTGAAATGTTTGGTAATGTTGGCGATATCATCAAATTGAAATGCATAGTGCATAGAGGGTAAATAGCAAAGGACTGTAACCAACACCAAGCCAAGAGGGGCAAGAAAGTGCCACCAGCTGTAGCGATATGGGGTGATTTGCTTTGCATTGGCTCGCTTCATACGTTTTTCTCCTTAACAATCAGGGCAACTTTTTGGTCGACAGTTTACTGCCTGGTCTGCTCTTTGTCGAGCTGTTTTATTATCCTTTTTTTGACCCTACGCTGAAATTACTTTATTCTTATTTTTATTCGCCGTCGCTTAAAGCTGCAGGGTGTTAACTCGCGGATGAAGGCGACAAGAACCACGCCGGCTCGCCTTCGTTAAAACTTCGGCGTAGTTACGCTGTAGATTTATCGGAAGCGAAAGCCTTGTGCGGAGGCGGGTTGAAGCTATGGCGTAATTTCGCGCGATTCACCGGCATGTAAGCCGGTGGGCGCTTCATTCTTTTAACCATGGTGTTTTTCTATGATTGATGTTTCAACGGCCAGTCTTATAGTCAATTCAGTGAGTTTTTTATGCGCCTATATTTTTGTAGTAACCGTAACGGGAGCCTTTCGCGCGTGGGTTGCTGTGCGCATGGGAGACGTATCGATTGAACATGCGGGATTTTTGACGCTGAATCCGTTAATACATGTGCAGCCAATTGGCATACTTTTTTTATTATTACAATCATTTGGCGTGGGTTCATTTATACCGGTCAATCCTGAATACATACAAGGCCAGTACCGTGGGCTGAAGCTCTTGTGTGCGTTTTATTCCGATACGATCTTGAATGGGATAAGCGCTGTTTTCGGCATGTTTTTGTTGATCGTGACCTTTGATGATAGAATTGTGCGTATCATAGAATTGATTATCTACAATCGTGATGCGTCACATATGTATATGACTCACTATTACCCCGCCTATTCATCAACTGCTATTGTAGCAGGGTATATGCTCGCCGCTGCAGTATCACTGCATATTGGTTTGATGGTGGTTGAATTTCTATTCAATAGTTGTGTTCTAGTTTTTTCCCTCTACATACGGCCGACATCGTTTAATGCCTATGATATGGCGCTGTATGAATTAATAGCATGGGTAGTATTGGTCTTATTTTTCTTTCAGCCATTACTCAGATTGGTGGCAGCACTCATTACGCAGATCGGGCATACACTCGCGTATGCAGTACAATTTATACATTGATGGTGATATATGACCGTAGAAGCACAATTAGCACAATTACTGACCGGCGTTGCACAGTCGCTTCCAGACGGTGAGCTGCGCAAAAAATTGGAGTCGGGGAAAAAGTTAAAAATCAAATTGGGTATGGATCCCACGTCGTCCGATTTGCATTTGGGTCATGCGGTTGTGCTGTCTAAAATGAAACAGTTTCAAGATCTGGGGCACGAAATTATTTTTTTGATTGGGGATTTTACGGCACGCATTGGTGATCCGACGGGTCGATCAAAGACGCGTCCGCCACTGACCGTACAAGAAATAGAACAACATATGCACACCTATTTTGAGCAGGTGGGTAAAATTTTAGATCCAAGCAAAATTACCGTGCGGTATAATTCGCAGTGGCTTTCCACGTTGAATGCGGCAGATATCGTGCACTTATGTGCACAGGTAACTTTAGCGCGCTTGACTGAGCGGGAAGACTTTGCGCAACGGATCGCCAGCCATCAGCCTATTAGTGTGCATGAATTATTGTATCCACTCCTTCAGGGTTATGATTCGGTGGCACTGCAGGCGGATGTGGAACTTGGCGGCACTGATCAAACGTTTAATTTATTAATGGGGCGCTTTTTACAAGAGCAGTATGGTCAGCCGGCGCAGGTAGTGATCACGACGCCGCTGCTTGAAGGCCTAGATGGCGTGCATAAAATGTCCAAGTCATTGGGCAATGCAATTGGCATCGCAGAACCGGCGTCACAGGCATTTGGAAAATTAATGTCCATGTCTGATCAGCTCATGTGGCGCTATTTTCATCTGCTGCTCGGCGTGTCTGAGCATGAATTAAGTATCTGGCAGGAGCGGGTGGCTGCTGGTAGTACGCATCCGATGGAACTCAAAAAACAGATGGCACATGAAGTGATTGCCAAATTTTGGTCTGATAATGAGGCGGACGAAGCACAACAGCAGTTTGAGGATCTGTTTCAGAAAAAAGATTATTCAAAAGCGCAAGAAGTGGCATTGCCAGAATCTACGGCCGCGGCGATATGGATTGTCGATTTATTAAAAACTCTGGGCGCCGTTGCCAGTTCATCTGAGGCTAAGCGGCTGCTTGAAGCGGGTGCTGTGCATATTGATGGCAGTGCGGTAACTGATTTTAAAGCGACCATTACTTGGCGTTCAGGCATGACAATCAAGGTGGGCAAACATCGGATTTATAGGATTGCAGTAAGACGGTGACCCGTCTTGATTTTTCTACCCGCTTTTTTCGACCCTTCGACAAGCTCAGGGTGAGCGGAGAGAAATATTTTTCGCTCGTCCTGAGCTTGTCGAAGGATAAGCGAAAAATGGGGCAAACAATAAAATTTCAGAAGAAGTTTAGTAAGATTAACCTACTGCCAGGTTGCGGTATATGTATATGCCTTGCCTGAAAGCCAAGAGCGTAATCCAGAATTTTTGCCAATAGTGATGTGGAGTGCCGTATTTTTTTGATGTACCGATGCTTTATATTGTGCAAGATCTATGGGCAATAGTTTCTTGATTGTGTGCTCTCCGGTCACGATAATATCTGGTTTGATTTTATTCATATCAAGAGCCTGAGACGCGTCATTTTTTAAGGTAACGCTGGTGAGTGTATTTGAATTTATTTCCATGTATCCCAGTCTTATGGTGCTTCCCGATTTATTGGTAATGATGATTTGTGATGGCGTTTGCGTGTGTTGCGCAAACAGGCGATTATACAGCAATTTGGTGGCCACTGCTACGCAAGCAAGTGCAACGATGCACGCGGTTTTTTTAGCAAAACCAGACTTTGATTCTCTACACCATTTTGTTACAGTTTCATGCCAGGCGAGTTGGTGTCGACCTGCGTTTTCAAGCATAGTATCCAACACGACACCACCTGGAAGACTAGGCGCTGAAGTAGTAGTTGACGTAGAAGAAGGTATTGATAGCGGTACAGTAGCTGGCGTAGAAACCGAGCTAGTTGATGTGGATGAAGATGCCGGTAAACTTGTACTAGATACGGGAGGTTTATACTGATCAAGTGTTAGTTTGATTAGCTTTAAGGCATTAGCCCTTTTAGCGGCATTTTCGTGTTGTGCAAGCTCCCCTTCCCGTTCTGTGAGCACATTGACACAGAAACGTGCTGATTCATTGGCACAATATTTGTCAAATGCTTGTTCAGTGCTACTGAACCCAACTGGATTAGCATCAGGAGACATGCCATGTGCGATTAGAGCGTCTGTATATGCAAGGAGCAAATTAGTAGGCGCGGTAGAGCTTATTGCCATAGCCACTATGTGTCTAAATGGATCATATCCTTTAAAGGCCTTCGGTGATCCTAATTTTAAAATAGTTTGAATGGTGGATAGGGGACATCGTGTTTCGATCGCATATTGAAGTGGGTACATGTAACCGCTACTGCCAAAGAGCTCGGTGCGAGTACCCAATCCCCCCCCCTGGTGAGCTATACAGGCTTGATCAACCTTGAGCCAAGGCGTAGTTGAGAATTTTTTACGAACTGTATCGGGATTATCAACCGGAAATGTAGTCGAAAGTTTCACGCTGCCATTTTCTATATTATCGGGAAATGGTTGGGCGGGAACGTTCCAATTGGGTGTCGAATACGGTTTGCTGGTTTTTTCAAATATTTCATCCATGCCCAGTGCCCCGGAGAAAGAGCCCAGAGTCAGGATCGTGATCAAGGACCATAGAAATTGTTTAAAATTGGCTGATTTCATGCCATTTACCTGTTTTAATTACTTTGTTTCAGATATAGATCTTCAATTTTCATTGTACAGGTAAACACCTAGATATGTCAATGGGTATATTTTCTATTAGAAAAATGCCATTCTCCTGATCAGGTTCCGTTTTACGGCACGCTGTCCGGCACCGCATCAATCAAAGTACGCAGAGCCTCAAAATGGGAGCTTGTTTTCTTTTTAAATACGGTCAATTCTTTGAGCGATTGGTTGAGCTGTTTATTGCGTTGTTGTGCCTGGGTGAATTCTTGTTTTTGTGTTTCAAGGCGGGTGCGTAGTTGAGTATTTTCGGCCGTTGCGGTATTCAATTTGGTTTGCAGCTCTTTAATGGTCCGTTTTATCTGCGCGATACTGTGGGTGTTGGTAAGTTCAAGCAGTTCATCAACTTCAGCCCTCAATTGTGCCAATTGCACGCGGGGTCTGAGCATGCTGTCTTGCATTGCCATGCAGGTGCTTGCGGATGCGAATATTGAAAGAATGAATAGTGGACCTATTCTGAGGTCTATTTTTCGCTTATCCTTCGACAAGCTCAGGACGAGCGAAAAATATCTCTTCCCGCTCACCCTGAGCTTGTCGAAGGGTCGAGTTAGGAAGAGATGTATCGTATTTATTCTCATGGTTTTTATCCTCTTGTTGTCTGTGATAATTTCCTATACATTGTAATGAAAAGTCTTTTATAAAAACAAGTGAATAAGCATTGGTCCATTATCATGGTAGTTGAGCCTGGTTTTTTGTTGGTTAATAAACCTAAAAACGTATCATCTTTTTCCTGTGTTGCACATATCAAGCGCCTGTTGCCCAAAAAGACAAAAGTAGGCCACGCAGGCACTTTGGATCCTTTTGCGCAAGGACTGCTCATTCTTGGCGTTGGTCGCGAGGCGACGAGGACTATGAGCGCGCTCATGAAGCTTGATAAAGTGTACGTAGCCATCGGCAAATTGGGCGAGCGGACTGATACGCTCGATAATACGGGACGCATTATTGAGACTGCTGACGTTGCTATAACCCGGCAGCAGTTAAAAGGGGCGATAGCCTCTTTAGGCACTGGGTATATGCAAATGCCGCCCGTATATTCCGCACTCAAATATCAAGGTATGCCGCTCTACGCCTTAGCGCGCAAACAGTTAATTACTCCCGATGAGTTGGATACCATTGTGGCCCAAAAAAGGAGACACGTTACGCTCCACGCGGTAGAGCTTTTGGCTTTTGAATTTCCATATTTTACCATTCAGGCCCATGTGTCACACGGCACGTATGTGCGCTCGCTTATCGACGATATTGCCGTCCGAGCGGGCAGCTGCGCGACTACTCATGCACTTGAACGCATCGCCATTGGGCCGTGGGATCTGCGGGAGGCGCACGCAGTGACAGATTTGATTGATAATGATCAGTTGCAGACATTGATGGTGCGGGGGGATTGTAAAAATATTTCCGAATATCTGGTGTGTAATAATTCCGCCCGTTCTGACCCTTCGATCCTTCGATACACCGCTTCGCGGCACTCAGGATAAACTCCCACCTCATCATCGAAGGAACCTTCAGTCCCGAGCTTGTCGAGGTGGTCAGGATGAACGGCGGCGGAGTTTTTTCGCTCGTCCTGAGCTTGTCGAAGGATGGGCGGCAAAAAAGTAGAGCTATTCAGTGTAAAAAATTCAGGAGCAGTATGATGAAAAAAGTAATGATATATTTTCTAATGATCGCATCAATTACCGGCCTGACCGGTACAGTCAGTCAGGCGCATGAGCACAAAAATAGAAAGCAAGCCCTTAAAAATGAAATCAAAGTCTGGGAATATTATGGCGATTTCTGTGATATGGGTTTTTTTGCAGCAGCGGCACATCATGTATGGTCAAATGACTATCGCAATTATGTCCGCCGGGCGTATATAGCGACGGCATGCGGGAGTGTCATTTGGCGCCTCGTGGTCAAAATAAAGCGGTATCAAATTGGTGATGAATAGAGAATAGCGAGCAGAAGCAGGGGAAAAGGACTTTTTTAACCTGAGACCCAGTGTAGCAACGCAGTATCCTATCGTGGCACCCATTGACAAATATAAAATATGTGGCACCCTGGTAAGTATATTCATTCAACCTAAAAGTATTATGGAGTTTATTATGAAAAAGCTATTCTTATTCCTCTCTATTGTCGTATTGGCTACAGGCCTCATTCATGCTGATGAAGTGCAAAAACTCAAAAATAAAAAAACTGCCCTGAAAAAAGAGATGAAAATGTGGAAAGACATAAGCAATGTATCCGATTTATTCTTTTTTACGACCATATTTGTACCCGTAATAGAACTTATAACTACTCCCTCTCTAGCGACGATTAATACATTATTTGTATCACGTTGTGGTATGGCTTTTATGTGTGCTGCAACACGTGCATTAGTTATGATGAATCAGTTTCAAATCGACAAAATTAATACAAGACTTGCAAAGATAGAAGCAGAAAAAGTTAAAGAAACAGCTCAAGTCTAATTGCAACATCAACATGTTATGGAGAAAGCGAGTCGGTCAAGGCTCGCTTTTTATGTTGTTGTTAGTTTCCGCCGCTCTTGCTCCTGCCACAGCCAACGTGCCAATGTATCAAATAGAATAGATAATTTTTCTTCCTGCGCGGCTTGTTTGCCTACTGTTTCTGCCTCAAAAGATTGTGGTATGTACGTTTGAATACAGGCGTTTTGATAGCCTACGTATGGTTGATTAGAGATGGCAAGTACACTGCCCGGCGTTGGGTTGGTGTTTGCCCATGTTTTGATAGTATCACCGGTACGTGCTCGTCTGAAGACACCAGGGCTCGTTTCAATATTGGGGGTATTAATAAGAGTTATTTTTATTGTTGCAAACCCTGCCGGTAATTCGACCCGGTTGATGACCATATCGATCATTTCTGACTCGGTGCGGGGAACGGTGGTCATTTCCCAATCTTTTTTAATAGTAAGGCCCATGCCCGGTGCTTTTGTTAAGATTTCGATACTTTCTAAAGATGGATCGAGCGGTCTATCACTGCCGAGCATCACCAGTTCATCAAACCGTATTCCTGAGCGCCATAATTCGCACAAGTATGCTAATCGCGACTGTACAGTGTTTACGGTTGCGCCGAGTAGTAGAGCGTAGTCATATTTTTTTTTGTGTGGTTGTATAGACGCGCACATGTTGAGTTGATCAAAACATTGCATGATTGCTGGCGTATGAGCCTTATATTGTTCCTTATCTTCTATCTGCCACCGTTCCGTGCCCGGTTTGCGGATCCAGCCACCCAAAGCTTGTTCTGTTTGTGTTTTGCGTACAACGTCTTCAAGGGTGCCGTCGTGCTCAATTGAGCACAGTTTCAATAATGTGGTGACTTGTGGACCTACCATGCCATGTTCTCCCACTATGGGTGCTTGCACTGTTGCACTATCCATTGTCTTTAGTGAGATATAGCAGATAAGTAGCGCGGATGCAAAGAGGCCATACTTTATTTTCTTATACATAAGTATCCTTATAGTTGCGTGGTGGTAAGAGATGAATTTCTACGATACTACCGTACGTTCAAAGAGCGAATTGATGTGCGTAAGCAATTCTCTGATATTGTTATTACCGCTTAAGGTTGCCATAGAGTATACATCTATGGGTGCTTCATGTCCAACGAGCGTGATTTCTTGATTTATGCACGCATCAGGAATATCAGTGACATCCACCATCATATGATTCATGCAAATACGCCCGACAACCGGCACGTACTGTGTCCCTATCTTGACCTGTCCTTTATTAGAAAATTGAATGTCATAGCCATCTTGATAGCCCACGGGCAATACTGCAATACGGCTGGGTCTGGTAACTTGATGGGTGCAATTGTATCCAACAAAACTACCCGTATCTACCGCTTGAATATGCATGATTTTCGTTTTCCAGCTGAGCATTGGTCGTAAACTAAACGTAGGATACCGTGTCAACACTTCTTTTTTTGTTTGTGGTGAGGGCCACAATCCGTACACCCCGGCTCCAATACGTACCATAGTGCATGCAGGTATATCAAAACGCATGGTTGCTGCAGAATTGGCAATATGTACATACGCAGGGCATATATTTTTTGTCCTTAGTTGCGCCAGTAGGTTTTCAAAATTGCGTATTTGCAGCGCACTATAGCTGGGGTCATCTGCCTGCGCTTGTGCCAAATGGGAATAGACACCCACTATGCGCAGTCCCGGCAAATGTGCAATAGCCGCTATCTGAGCGGCAGCGTCAGTATGTCTCAGGCCCATGCGCGATAGGCCAGTGTCTATTTTAATGTGTACGTCAAATGCTGCATGATGTGCTGCGGCAATAGCGCTTAACTCGTGTGCTGACGCATATGAATATACGAGCAGTTGCACAGCATGCTGCAGAGCTAACGCAGGATCAGTGTCTATACATCCGATGACTGTTATAGGTTTGGTGATACCATGAGCACGCAGTGCGATGGCATCTGATAGAAGACCCACGCAGAGCATATCAACCAAAGGAGACTCTTGGCACAACGTCGCCATTTCATACGTGCCGTGGCCATAGGCATTTGCTTTGATGACGGGAGCAAAAATGGTGGAAGACCCAAGCAGCATGCGCAGATTTGCCACGTTATGTGCAAATGCTGACTTGCTAATCTCTACCCAGGAGCGGTGGTGTGAATAGGTCATATCTGTAGGTACCATAATTATATTAGTCTGTTGTATAGCATAAATAGCGGTTTGTTCTCATATTCTTTATACTGATTTTTATAATCAATTTACCAGAAAGATAGTATGACTAAAAAGACCAAAGAAGTACAAGGCGAGCTTATTTACGGATTACATCCGGTTATTGAGTTACTCAAGGCAAAAAGGCGCAAAATTATTTCTGTATATACCACGAAACCAACGCCCAAGGGCTGGCAAGAAATCGAACAATTAATGCCACAATATCCGGTTGCCATACAATACGTGGCGCGCGAAGTCTTGCATCGCATGGTGGATACCACTGATCATCAGGGAGTGGTGGCATGGGTGCAGTCATTTGCCTATCGCACGAAAATGTTTAACCCAGCAACAGAAAAGTTCCTCCTTATGCTCGATGGACTGCAAGATCCTCGTAATTTAGGGGCTATTTTACGTACAGCCTATTGCACGGGCGTGCAGGGCGTTATTATCACACAAAAAAATTCAGTTCCCTTAAATGCAACTGCGATCAAATCTGCGGCAGGCTTGTGCGAATATTTGGAAATATATCGTGCTCCATCGGCAGAATCAGTGGCACAGGAACTGCAAAAAGCGGGATACAACCTCTATCTGGCCTCTTTTGATGGTCAAGATGCTACCGCGTGTGATTATAAAAGTCCGCTTTGTATGGTAATTGGAGGAGAAGGATTTGGTATTTCCAAGCAGGTATACAAATATGGCACACCGGTGACGTTGCCGCAGCGAACGCGTGATATTTCGTATAATGCATCGGTAGCAGCGGGAATTTTATTGTTTATGGTTGGCAAGCAACATAAGATTTTTTAGATACATATTTTTCTACTACCACGCATCTGATTATTAATGACATTTATGTCTCTTTACGTACCATTATTGACTATTTTGCATATAAAACAGTAGAACAAAGATAAGGGGATTTTTGTATAGGGGTAGTCATGAAAAGGCCGGGTCTTATCCGTGGTGTGTTGATACTTACGCTGTTTTATGCGCTGACTGGTGTTATACACCGACTTAATATCCACAGCTGTACGCATAGTCTTGTGCGAGTACATGTCAATAGCGATGATCTTGCGCTTGAAGAGCAGTGCGCAATTGAAACTTTATTAACCACCTTACATGCGCACGAAGGTTGTACCACGCAATCGTGTATCACGCAGGTGCAGACTCAGTTTCCGTATCTTGCGCATGGCACCGTCTCATTTGAGCCCGGATCTCAGACAGTATATACCTTTGAAACTTTCAAACCAGTCTGCCTGGTCAATGATGCATATCTCTTATTTTACCATGGCGTGATTATGCGCAGGGATGTACTGTCCACCGCTGCGTGTGCGCGCATACCGCTTATACGGGTTGACCAAGGATTGTTGCATGATTCACGGGCTATGCGCGCCGTTGCACACGCGATGGTGGGTGTAGAGCCTACTATTGCACAATCGTATATTATGCAGTGGCAGACACTCTATGCCTCATTTATTACGGTTCCGTTTGACCCACCATTTAAAATTATGTTTGATATTGCACATGTCCCTACTGCTCCTCTTTTAGCTCATTGTACCGCTATTTACTGCGAATTATCGGATACTCAAGTGCCGCTTGCGGGTGAATGGATAGCAGATATTCGTTTTAATAATCAGATCATAGTCTATAGGGGTAAGGGAGGTGGTTATGGCTAAGGTGTATCCGGAACGTGTATTTACGTGCATAGACGTGGGTACCACAAAAATTTGTGTATTGGTTGCGCATACGACCGACGATAATCAGGTTGAAATTATTGGCATAGGTAAAGCGCCATCCGATGGTTTGCGCAAAGGAGTGGTAGTGGATGTTATGCGCACTATTACGTCAATTAAGGCAGCTGTTGCGCAGGCAGAAAGTCAGGCAGGAATCAAAATTATGTCCGCCTGCGTGGGGATTTCCGGTGGCCATATAACGTCGACTAATTCCCATGGCGTTGTACCTATCAAAAATGGTGAAATTACCTCGATCGATATTGCCAATGTGCTTGCGTCTGCGCAGGCAATGTTGGTTCCTGAAGGACAACAAATTTTACACGTATTGCCACAATATTTTATTATTGATGGGCAAGACAGAATTCATGATCCGCTCGGGATGCATGGCATTCGCCTAGAAGTGCGCGCGCACATTATTTTGGGTGCTATAGCATCGGTACAAAATCTGATTAAATGTTGCCAAGATGCCGGCATAGTCGTTGATGATATTGTATTAGAACAGCTTGCATCTGCGCACGCAGTATTAAGTCCTGATGAACGTACACTAGGGGTCGCGGTGCTTGATATTGGTGGTGGCACCTCAGATTTGGCCATATATCAAGATGATACTATCCGGCATACCCGCGTTATTCCTATAGCCGGAAATCATTTTACTAATGATATAGCTATCGGGCTGCGCACCACGATCAAAGAGGCTGAGCGGGTTAAAAAAGAATATGGTATTGCGTGTGAACAAGTACTTTTAGAAGACGAGCTTATTGAATTGGCAGTAGCCCATGGACAAACGACACAACTGATATGCGTGAGCGAATTATTAGCCATTATTAAACCACGTGCACAAGAGTTACTTACACTGGTACATGAAGAAATTATTGCACACCATATGCGTTCTTATGTTACTACTGGGTTAGTATTGACCGGTGGTGGCTCATTATTGCGTGGTATACAAGAGATGGCGCAACAGATATTTAATATTCCAGTACGTATTGGCAATCCTCGTACGCCTTTGCATGTACCACAAATATTGTGTAATCCAATGTATGCAACTGGTTATGGTATGGTGCTCTATACACTGCATAAACGTACTGCGCACTCATCATACACGCTCAATGGGCCGTTGATGGTCAGAGTCTTTGAACGAATGAAATCATGGGTATTAGATTTCTTCTAAAAGATCCTAATCACAAGGGGAGTATTGCTATGATCGAGTTTGAACAATTAGCGCCTGCGTCAAAAAACAGCGCGATAATTAAGGTTATTGGTGTAGGGGGCGCGGGAGGCAACACTATAAACAGTATTATTGAATCTGGGTATCAGGGCATTGAATGTATCGTTGCCAATACCGACGCGCAAGCGCTGGAATTATCGCACGCAAAAACAAAGATTCAGATTGGCGTCAAATCTACTAAAGGCCTGGGTGCTGGTACCAATCCTGATATTGGCAAACGAGCGGCAGAAGAAGACATTGACAAGGTATTGCAATCGGTGGGTGACGCGGACATTGTGTTTCTGGTTGCTGGTATGGGCGGTGGCACTGGGTCTGGTGGTCTTCCGGTGATAGCGCGTGCGCTGCGCGAGAAAAATATCTTATCTATAGCAGTGGTTACCAAACCATTTGTGTTTGAAGGCAAGCGGCGTGCCTTGGTGGCTGAGCAGGCAATCGAAGCGCTCAAAAAAGAAGTGGATACGCTTATTATTATTCCGAACCAAAAATTGCTTGATGTGGTCGATAAACAAGTGTCTATGATTGATGCTTTTGCCATGATTAACAATGTAATAGGTCAATCAATGCGTGGTATTTCAGATATTATTACTCGTCCTGGTCACATTAATGTTGATTTTGCAGACGTGCGGACCATTATGAAAGATCGTGGGCTTGCAGTTATGGGCACCGGGCGTGCACGCGGCAAAGAACGCGCATTAGAGGCAGCAATGCAAGCGATTTCGTCTCCATTACTTGAAAATATGAGCATTCAAGGCGCGCATGGCGTGTTGCTCAATATTAGTGGCGGCTCTAGCCTTGGCATTCATGAAATTAGTGAAGCTGCGTCTATTATTTATGAACAAGCGCATGAAAATGCAAACATTATTTTGGGCTCAGTGATCGATGATAGTTTAGGCGATGAGGTGGTGGTGACCATTATTGCAACCGGTTTTTATCCACAAGAGGTCAAAGCGGCAACGAAAACAACAGAACAAGAATATATGTCTTCTGTCGCGCACAAAACGGTGCAGCCCAGGCATGCAGAGCAGATCTTAGACACGGTGCTCGATACGGCCAAAAAAGAAGTGGAATTAGCATCAAAAAAACAGGTACAAAACGCGGCATCATTAGCCAAGGAAACAACGCAGGAATTGCTCAATGTTGATCTTGCCCATTTGCCAACCGATGATCTTGATGTGCCCACCTTCTTGAGGCAAAAGGCAGCAGAAGTTAAAGAAAACGAGTAGGTTTATTAGAGCATAACTAAAGAAGGCCCGGGTATAATTCCGGGCCTTCCGTTTTTAGCGCGTTTAGTGCGCATACCAGAGTTTTGCATATGCGCCATTTTTTTCTAGCAGTGACGTATGATTTCCTGTTTCTATAATGGAGCCTTTGTTGAGCACAAAAATAGTGTCCGCATTCTGCACGGTTGATAAGCGGTGTGCAATGATGATGATGGTATGGTTATGGGTGAGTGAGCTCATTGATTGTTGGATAGCTGCCTCCGTTTCATTATCAATGGCAGATGTTGCTTCATCGAAAATTAAGATGGGTGATTTTTTAATGACTGCGCGGGCAATTGCAATGCGTTGTCGTTGTCCTCCGGACAGATTTTTGCCATGTTCTTGGACTTTGGTGTCATATTGCTCAGATAATTCCATGATAAAATTATGGGCGCGAGCCATTATAGCGGCATTAGCTATTTCTTCTCGAGAAGCGTTAAAAGTGCCATATGAAATATTGTCTGCGATAGTACCTTCAACTATATAGACATCTTGGCTGACAAGTCCTATAGCGGCTCGTAAATCGGTAAGGGTTAGATCTTTAATATTGTTGCCATCAATACAAATGGTGCCGCTGGTTGCGTCGTAAAAACGTTCTAACAGTTTGATTATGGTACTTTTTCCTGAACCGGTTGATCCAACAAAGGCGATTGTTTTTTTTGCAGGCAACTCAAAGTTGATGTTATTAAAAATGGGTGAGCTACTGGTTTGATAGGTAAATGAAACATTATTAAAGCTGATGGCACCCCGTATAGAGTTAATTTTTAGGGTGTTTTTACCTGAATGTATAGTTGGATTGCCATGCAGGACTTCCAATATCCGTTTTGCACAGGAAGTCGCCATTTCATACATATCAGTGATCTGTGTCAATGAAGTAAATGGCCATAAAAATCGTTGTGTTAAAAAAACCAGAGCTGCGTACCAATTGATTGGCATAGTACCATTCAGTGCCGCAAAACCACCCATAATCAGGGACAGTATAAATCCGACCATGATTGCCATACGTACGATAGGGATGTACAGTGCATTAATCTGTAATGCATTGTGGTTCGCATACATGTATGCGCGGTCTTCTTTTTGCAGTAGAGCTAACTCGTAATTTTCAGTGGTATAGCTTTTAATCGTTGTTATGCCTTGTAATCTATAGGCTATGTGACTAGAGAGATTTGATGCAGATTCTCTAACATGTGTATATAAATTGGCTAATTTATGTTGAAAATAATAGGCAATACCGATAACGAATGGTATTGGTAATAAGGTCAATAACGCAAGGGTCGTAGATAGATAGAAGAAAATTGTTCCCATTACGACAATATTTACTGTTAATTGAATGACCTGATTGGGGCCTTCACTTAAAAAGCGTTCCATCAGATTGATATCAGCATAGAGTGTATTTAATAGTTGGCCGGTAGTTGTATTTTCGAAATATGCCATATCTTGTTCTTGCAGCTTGGCATATGTTTTGAGTCTCAAATTATGTTGTATTGTTTGTGCCATGCTGTGCCAAGCTATGGTATATAAATATTCAAATACTGATTCTAATATCCATAATAGAGCAGTTATTCCACCCACCACGTACATTTGTGTGTATGGGTCAGTAATGCCCATGCGAGCAATTACTGAGTGTTCTTGATTGACGACAATATCAATGGATATACCAATAAGGATTTCGGGCACTATATCACATATTTTATTGAATATTGAGCAGAGTGATGCAAAGATGATTTTACCTTTATTTGGTGACGCATGTTTGAGTAATGCTATGATAGGATTATGAGAAGCCATTATTATTCCTTATATAAGATTATTTTCTTTCATATTAGTTATTACTGCTTCGATTGCACCATTGATATGATAGGTCATGAGAGCTTGTGCGTGGCTTGTTTCTCGTGCGAGCACGGCTTGTGCTAATTGAATATGCTCATTATGATTTAGAAATAGGGGATGGCCGTCCAGTTGATAAGCTATTTTACAGTAACGATCAAATTTCATATAAATGTAATGTCTCATATGCAGTAAAGAGGGAGAACCACAGGCAGCAATGAGGGCAATATGGAAATTGTAGTTGCGCAAGGCCCATACATTATAGGAGTGGGTCGTTGTACTGGTTTCAATTAAGCCGAGTGAGTGGAGTGTTGCAACGATAGAACTTTCCCAGGTATCATCTCCTCTCTCAATGGCCATTGCTAAGGCCATATTTTCGATCAAGGTGAATATGTGATAGGTATCTCTGATGTCAGCTTCCGATATAGTAGATACACGAAACCCTTTGTTGTTTTCTATTTCTACAAGGCCACATGATGCAAGGCGTGATAATGCTTCTCTGACCGGACTTTGCCCAATAGAAAATCGGTTTTTGATAGGGCCTATTTTAAGCTTTTCTCCCGGTTTTAATGTACCATTGATAATTTCGTTTTGAAGCTGCTCAAAGCATTGCCAGGCAAGGGTGCTTTCAGAAGAGAATTTAATTGTTTGTTTCATCGATAATCCTTCATCAATTAATAACATATAGCTACCATTATGGCGATAAAGATATTTTTTGTCGACAAAATAACAAAGAATTATACATAACCTTAATTGGTAGGCCTGAACTTGGTAGGAGGTCTATTGCGCGCCGGTGGGTCTCCTTTTTTGTTCGCCGTCGCGCAAAATCCAGAGCCTTTAAGATCGGAGATGAAAGCGACAAGAACGCGCCGTAGCCTTGGCAGAGGCGGGTTGTGCTATGGCGTCCCACCTTCGTTAAAAACTTCGGCGTAGTGTTACGTTGTAGCTTTAGCGAAAGCGAAAATTTCGTGCTATATACCGGCCCTTGAATCCGGTGAGCACTTCATTTCATCATTGACAATAGATCCTATATAGCGCACGCTTAAATGCAGTAGCTTGATAGTGTATACGTTGAGGTTTGTATGAAAATGCAGTCAGTTTTTAGAATTTTTATATATGTGGTTGTTTTGTGTGCGCAGTCCAGTGCATTGGGGATGGATAATAAAGTGGATAATAACGCGCAACCTGCGGGCGAAACCGGCGGCTGGACTCTGGGCGTACAACCCGGTGCTCCTTCCTCGCCAAAAAGGTTGCAAAACTATAATCAATCTACGCTCGTTTTGCCAACGACTACGCCCGGTGTGCATTACGTAGTGCAAAATAGCGTCAATGGGCAAACTATTACGCTCACCAATGCTCAGCAGTCTTCTAAAAGTTCTAGTCAGCCGATTTCCAATTTAGCACCGCTATTTGACAAATATGATGATGATCATTATGAGGTATCCTTACCATCATCAAGGTCAAAAACTAATCAAAAGCAAAAAAATAAAAAGCCAATGGAAAGAAAAATTCCTAAGAAGTATCGTCATCCTAGTTTCACTGCCCTACCAGAAGGAGCTCTTAACGAACAGCCATATGCGTCAGGTTTGCCCTCTGTACAAGGCCCTTTAGATCCATCATTTGATGAGCCGGTGTCCCAAGGACAGGGGGAGCCTAAATTGGCTTTTCGGGTGAATGGTGGTCTTCAGGGGGCGGGATCCGATGACGATCAAGATTATTCCTCTTCAACAATAAAAATCCGCCGTGCTCCCGCTAAGCTGCTGGTTGGTATAGCCGGCATTGTGGCAATTGGATGGCTTATTAAAAAATGGTATGAATCGGGTCAAGTACAACCCGTGGAAGACCAGATGGATGAGGATAACAAAGGATCATCCATAAAAAAGCCCAATAAAATCGGACAAATTTGACCAAATCCGAAGCTCTGTTATCATGAAAATATATTTTCATAATTTCAGGGGACTTTCATGAAATGTAATTTTTTGTTGGGGATAGTGCTTTTAGTCTGCTTTGTGCCTATTTGTCGTACAATGGATGGTGAACGGATCGATTACTTTTCGCATTTGCCCACAGAGGTACTCAAGCCTATTGCCTGTTTTACGATACCAGATACGAGACGAGATATAGAAGACGAACCACGGCGAATCTTTGATGAGATAAAATATCTTCGAGCGACATGTATTAAGTTCCGTGATTTACTTTCAAAAGAAACAATAGCCGAGTTACTTTCAGCTACTCAAGTCCCTTTGACCAGTCGACTTGAGGACGCATGCTTACTTGCGCGAAGACAATCGCCCTATTATCAGGACGCCTTAGACTTAATCGGATACGGAGCAAGTCCGAATATAGTTGAAATGTCAGGGCTCTTTGATAGGTTGTTCGTGTATGCAAGTCGTAGAATAGACGGTAGAGCATATAACATGATAAAATATCTTTTAGAACATGGCTTTGAACTCGACTTCTATTATTTACGCGAAGCCGTGAAAAAAACAGATAAAGAGCTCGTAAAATTGTTTTTGCATCATGGAGCCAAACCTATTGCCGCTACGCTCGATACCGTTGTTGAAAATGCAAAACCTGGCATGGAGTATATGCACTTTCCTGAGCTTGCACAACTTTTGATTGATCATGGTGCGCCAGTAAATGATGCCAGTGCACCGTTACTTGCACGTGCTCGGACCCCAGAGATGATCAAAGTTCTTTTGCAAGCAGGTGCTCAATTATCTTTCAAGGGACTTGTAGGAAATGCAGTAGCTAATCAGGATCCCGGGATCTTGATTGAGGTGCTCAGAACGCGATATCCCTATCAAACCGCAGAGGCAATTGCAGTGGCGCTGATGGCAGGAGTAGTGTATGGTGCGAGAACATGCAGCATTATATAATGCAGGTGGTACAGGAAAATAGACAAAGCTTCACGGCAAGTTTTTTGCTAGCCCCCGGATTTATCTGGGGGCTTTTTTGTTGACTTCTGTGTCCAACCAGTTAGGCTTTAAACATTATAAACCATCTATTTTAAGGAGTCTTTCTTTATGAAAAAAACAGTTGTATTAGTCCTTACATGCTTGGCATCAGTTGTATCTCTTCATGCCGGTGCACCAAAAAATATAGATGTCGCTGCGCCAAAAAAACTAGAAAACTTAAAAATCCGTACCGTCAACATTGTGGAACTTATGCGTGATTCGCAAGAAGGGGGCAAAATTACCGCTGAACTTGAAGCGATGCGATTAGAGTTGACCCAAGACTTAAAGGGCGCAGAAGATGATTACGTCAAGCAAGCAAGTGCCTATCAAGAAAAAGCAAAAACATTGAGCGCTGAAGCACGTGAAAAAGAACAAGCACGTCTGATGGATAAACGTCGCGATGTGGAAAGCAAGGGACAAAAAGCAGAAGATAAACTAAAATATACCATGCAGGCATCGACTGAGCGCTTGGGGCAAAAAGCACAAACGGTTATTGCAGAACATGCAAAAAAAGAGGGCTTGGATCTCGTATTTGATACTGCATCAGGCAGAGCGGTCTGGTCTTCAGAAAAAACTGATATGACTCAGTTGATGGTAGATGCTATGAATGTAAACTATAAAACAGAGTTGGCACAAGCGGGTAAAAAAGAACCGACCAAAGTGGCTGCTGCGTCCACAAAAACAGCGGCGGCTGCATAAGAACTGATTAATCTAAAGGCGATCCAGTGGTCGCCTTATTTGTTGAAAGAGTACTATGAAATATATGATGTGTGTAAGCGCTGTAGTATGCGCACTGGTTTCTGCGGTGCATGCGGATAACGAACTTGGCATGGCTGATTTGCGTGTATGCCTTATTAATACCAATGATATTATGCAAGATTCAGCAACGGGAAAGAAAATCATAGCAGATCTTGAAAAAATGCGTGATTCATTAACGCGCGAAGTTAAAAAATCTGAAGAAGAATTTTTAAAAGCGGTTGAATCGGTACAAAAAAAGGCGTCTACGATGTCTCAAGGTGAGTTAGAAAAGGCACAAGAGCAACTTACGTTTTTACAAAAAACATTGGAAGCAAAAGTAGAAGAAGCAAATAAAAAATTGGCAAAAGCGCACAATACTGCGCAAGAAAAATTTAATGGGCGAGCGCGCGCCGCCATTGCCAGCTGTGTTCAAAAGCGTAATATTGATCTTTTGTTAGATAGCGCCCATGACCCGGTAGTCCATATTTCTGAGCGCGCACGGCAATTATTGGTGACCACATATGATATTACACAAGAAATAATTGAGACCTTAGATAAGTAATTATGCGATGGCTTTATACAAAGCAATTATAGGTCTTGGCAATCCAGGGCGTGCATATCTTCGTAACCGACATAACATAGGATTTCGTGTAGTTGATGCGCTTGCAGCTGCGTATGGCGGTGTTTGGCATGCGCGTGGTAACATGGAATATGCTTCCATTAGCATGGGTGAAAATGCAGTGCTTTTGGTCAAGCCACAGACATTTATGAATGATTCAGGAGCGGTAGTACCTACGTTGGTTAAGAAAGGTATCAAAGCGGACGATATCTTAGTAGTTCATGATGAACTTGAAAAACCATTCGGATATATCGGTATACAAAAGGGCGGCAGCGCAAAGGGCCATAATGGTGTGCGCTCTCTTATGCAGCATATCGGCGCCGATTTTGCACGACTCAAATTTGGTATCGGCAGGCCGGAACATAAGTCAGACGTAGGCACCTACGTCCTGTCTAATTTTAGTCTCACACAAGAAGATGAACTCGAATCGTTAATAGCGCACGCCATAGCGCAGATTGAAAAAGCGTAGTATATGCAATAGGCCCATAATAGGTTTATGGGCCTGAATGCGTTATATAATGGGGTATTTATTCGCCGTCGCTAAAAATAGCAGTGTTTGAACATATGGATGAAATGCGACAAGAACCACGCCGTAGCCTTGTGCGAAGGCGGGTTGCTATGGCGTAATTTCGCGCGATTCATCGGTTTTTGAATCCGGTGAGCGCTTCATTTAGCTAAATTACGGTGTTGAAATCCGATTCCCGCGACTTTGCCACCAGCTTTCATTTCGTAACAAGTAAAATGTATATTCTGAAAACAGAGCCACCCAGTTCCCCACGGTCTAACGGTGCCACTTTTCATGCTCATGATAGGGTCAGTGATGCCGGTGGCACTGATCGAATCAAAGCAGCAGGCGCCGGTATCAAACATTTTCGATACTTCACCCGGCTTGAGTTTGCCTACATGAATGGGTGCACATGCCGCTAAATTAATAGTTACATCAATAGTACCTGACGTTGCATTTTCCACCTGCGTAAAATATGCATGCGTGCCTGCAGTGTACATGAGTATAGTAACGAGTGCTGTGTAGTATTTCATGTTAAAAAACCTTGTGGTTAATGATAAGACCAGTAGGACGGCTATCTTTACCTTCACGTTTTTCAGAAATTATAAACAGTAAATTTCTAAAACATTGCCATGTATTTTCATTCCATGGTCTGACATCACCACTGGTGATGTTCTTAATAGCACCGCTGGTACCAGTCGCATTGACTGATTCAAAGCAACATGCTCCCGTTTCAAAAGTTTGCGATGTTTGACCTGGCTTTATTACACCCACTTGGATTGGTCTGCACGCAGCGAGATTAATACTGACGGTTATATCTTCCGAGGTACGATTTTCAACGCGCGCTTGATAAGCATAGGCAGCTGAGGAACAAATAAATGCGGTCAATGCCGCAAGAAATGACTTGAATTGATTCATAAAAAAACCTCCTATTTTATACTCTCTTGTTTCCTGTCTTTTTTAAGATAGCAGGTCTCTTATTCAAATAGCAATGATTTTTTGGGGCTACGGTGGAGATTTTTTAGTATTTTTATACCATTTTAGTTAAAAAATATATACTAGCCCCATAGGTTCGCGTTAGGTTTTGTTTTTACCATGAGATTAAATATGATTTTTCCATATATTTTGGGATTTTTTTTGATTCTGGGACTGTCATCATGTGGATCAGAACATCGATTGCGATCTACGGCAAAACAGTATGAGCGGGCTCAGCAGAGCTATTATGCTATTATGCAGGAGTATACCCGTGAGCTTGAACTATGTGTAAGCCATGAACTGGGCGCTGATCAGGTACGCCGCTGTGTATTAACGCATGCAGACCAGGTACGCAAGACTTTAGGATTTGGTGCCTTTATGACCGGGCGGTTGCATCGGTATACCAGTTATCCCTTTTTAGCATATACCAAAGACTTGGATGATGCGGTGTTTTGTTTGAATAAAGAGCTACGTACACTCGTACCACATGATGCACATCACTGTGTTGATTTATGCGCGCAGATGCAAGAATTACGCCACTGTCTCCAGGAATTTAGAACCTATGTCATTTCTCATGATCGCTATTTGGTTGAACAGGATAAATGGGATGCCACAATTCTTGAACAAAACAAACAGGCAACACTCAATGCTGTATTGGCCCAAAATATGAATGCTAAACCAGTACGCGAAGTGCATGTATATCATAATAAATGAGAGATGCATTTTATTGTTATTTTTTTGTATAATAAACGGGATTTTAAAAAATTAAGATTTTTTAGGGCCATGATTGGTTAAAATTTGATGTAGTTTCTGCAAGTCGTGGCGTTGGAGTCCTAGAGTAGTTTTTGTTGACTCAAAATATATAATTTTTTGATCTTTCCTTGACTGGAATTTTCACTCTTGACTGAGGCTTTTTTTTAAAGAGGTGACTCTTTCGGGTTTTGAAGGTATTTAAAAATTTTAATTTTGCAGGACAACCGTATATGAATAAAGTCGTCCACAATGACCTTTCTCGTAAAACTATAGAATTTTCACAAATTGATTCGAATTTATTAGAGCTTCTGATAGAAGCTAAGGCACTTTTTGAAGATCTAGACCGATATTCGTCACAGGTTCGTGCATTAGAAAAAGAGCTTCAGAAGGTAAATGCTTGTTTTCCTTTTAAATTAAAAGTTAAAGAAGAGCAGGAGTCGTTTGTACGTCCAGTACTCGATAAGCATACGCAATGGTGTGTAGGTGTAACGATGCTTGGCTATACCCAGCAAGATATCCATTTTCTTTCGTGGGAAGCCGATGAAAATACAAAAAACTTTCGTCTATTCTTGGTTGTGGAGGAAAAGGAATGTGTACTGTTTGATTGTGCGCAATCGGCAGGGCTGAAGCGAGAATTTACCTCTCAGGTAAGGGCCAAGAAGCCTTTGATAGAAACTGATATGTACACAAGGCTTAAATATTGTGCATATCTCAATGGTTTTATTAAGTCTTTTAAAGAGCATTTAAGAAGTTGTCGCATGACGATAGAAATGGGGGCATTGCTCAAATAAGTATTGTTATTTACCGTATAAAAAGCCGAGCATGAATTGATTTTTTCCTGGACCGGAAAGGCTGAATGTATCGAAAAATAATTAATGTGTATTTGAATTGAGGCAAAAAAAGGGGCTGTATAAAAACTATTTGCCAAATGTTGCAAAGTGCTTATAATCTAAAAATAGTAAGCATTTTTTTAACTATACAACTTTTGGAGTAATGATATGTTACACCACTACACCATACGCGGGTTTGTCGCTATCCCGCCACCGGTTTTTCATTGTTTTATACGTAATAATAATGTAATAAATTTTTTATGCCTGGGGACGAGAAAGGCACTTTTATAACACTGCACACACAGACTGTGCACACGGAGCGGGTTTGATCCGGTTTTTTCCGGATTGGGTTAAATCCTTTGGATACATGGTCTGGGGCGTCGGGATGCCTAATTCTTTCCAGGTTTGTAATAATGGTTTAAAGGTCTACACATGAATAAGACTAAAGTGAACGGTAATCTTTCGCAAAAGAATCAGGAATTATATCAAATTGATCCCAATTTACAGGAGCTTTTAATAGAAGCTAAGGCACTTTTTGACGAGTTAGATAAGTCTTCTTCCCAAATTCGTGCGTTAGAAAAAGAGTTGCAGAGAGTGAATGCGCAGTTTCCTTTTAAATTAAAACTGAAAGAACAAGTAGAGTCGCTGTGTATGCCTCCGCTCGATAGGCATATACAATGGAGCCCCAATGGGACTATACGCGGCTATACGCAGCAAGAGATTCATTATCTATCCTGGGAACTGGAAGATAGCGCAAAAAACTTTCGCTTTTTTTTAATAATAGAGGAAAAAGAGTTTGTCTTTTTAGAGGGTGTCGAATTGCCGGAATTAAGACGGGAATTTGTGTCACACATCAAACTTAAAAAACCGGTAATAGAATTGGACATGGCTACACGGCTTCAATATTGTGAGTACCGTACCCATTTTGTGCAATCATTCAAGGAATATTTAAGAAGTCATCGGATTTCTATAGAAATGGGATCATTCTTTTAAATGACCCAGTTATGTTTGAAATGCTGCAGTATGAGCCTATTCGTGGGACCATGAGCTATGGGAACATAGGTGGGTAAATAGAGAAAAAAAACCGAGCCCTCGAGGGCTCAAGAATGCCTATTTTTTGCGTTCTTTGCGTCGCCATCCGTCGCCATGTGCGAACGTGATCATGCTGCGTATATACTCAGCACCGCGAGACATGTGACAGTGGCGGGAATGGTTCCAACGATGTTGCCAGTAATCACGCAATTTATGCGGTATGCCATGCACGAATGTTACTAACTTTTTCATAGTGTTCCTTTCCGATAATATATTAACGATAATAGAGTGACACAAAAAAAGCAAGCATAAATGAGGGAGCTTTTGTATGGCTACAAAAGCTCCCCTATGAATATTACGCGGATGGATTCTCTATTTTATTCCTTATCACAAAAGGGCGCACAATGACTGTTACATGGTGGTAAACCAGCCGCTGGTGTGCATGGAGTGCATGAAGGGACGTCGCAGTTAGATGATAGATAATGTATCGCAAAGAATGATGCGCCTGTACCGCCTCCAATGACAACAGTACCAGGTATGCTTATGGTACCCAGAGTTTGATCTACTACTAAGTTGGTATACGTAGCAGTTACCAAATCTCCTACATTCAAACGTATGAGCGCTGAAAGTGAGCTGTCTTGTTCTGAGTTAAAGGTTAAATATGGGAAGAAGGAAGAGCGCTGCGCTACGCCATTAACATAAACGGTCAATACTGCGGTAGGTACCCCTAATACTGGTCCTACGGGAGCTATACTCAGTTGATGTATTGCTAAGCTGATTATATAGTAACCGGATACCGGTGTGGTAAACGTAGTTGGAGAAGCAGCTAGATCACCATCTGGATTATCAAGGATCTCATCATAATTGAGTAGGGCGCCAAGAGTGTAGGTAGTATCAGCACTGTACTGTGCAAAGGCGCGGTAGTTACCACAGACTTCTTCAATACGGGCAATACCAGATACGCACAGATCATTGGTTGATAATGCTGGTGTGCATATTGAACTCATATTAAGAACGTGATTGACCGTTATGGTATCAGTACAAATGAAATCGGTTTTAAAATGATCTGCGCAGAGCTTTTTAAAACGTCCTTTGTGGGCCTTAATTTTTTTTGCACACAATTTATGAATTTCTACTTTTGTTATGCAGTCACAATCATTACAGTCATCATCATTAGCATCGCAGAGAGTTTGTTCATTATCTTTTAATGCTTGAGCAGTGGTATCCGCTTTTAGGAAAGAAAAACCGGTGGCTACAGAAAGTATCCAGATTAATAGTAATTTAATTTTAATATTCATAGTACTTCTCTTTATATTTTGTTATTAATAGTTATTTTATGTATACGTCAGTACAAAAGTTATTTGATCTATATACACCCTCCTTGGTGACATCAATACACAAAAACAATTGCAGGCCGTAGTAGAGCCTTAATATAAAAAATTACGCGAAATTAATGGGGAAAATGGTGCAAAGATCAATTGCGGGAAACTCATGCAAAATCAATTGCAAGAAAGTGCGCAAAGTCAATTGCGAAATGTATCTCAGCTGTTGATCAAATGATTAAGTTAAGTACTGAAAATGTTATAGAGCCCAGTATCCAAAGTCAAGAAAAATTATTATTCACCATGACAAGCAGGGCAAATAAGTTTACCCTTGATATATGTTGAATAAAGACCGATATACGCGTATTAAAATCTGGTTAGTACGCTTTGTAGAATTACAACTTTTTTTGTCCCTTATATCAGTGCCATTACTCATTGCATGGGGATTGCCCTTTTCACTGATGTCTATAGTAGGTAACCTACTATTCAGTCCCGTATTGACCATTTTTTTAACCCTGTCATCCCTGCTGTTTATTACAGAACTAGTGCATGTTCCTAATGGTTTGCTCGTGTCATGCTTGGAAAAGGTTGTGTATGTATGGCATCTAGCGTTGTCGGTTGCAAGGCCTAGTTGGCTCATTGGGTTTGTGAAGTTACCAGTAGTGCTTTTGTGCACCATTGTGCTCCTTGCCTTGGTGATAGTCAGTAGACGCTCTTGGCATGCATACACCAGGATCATGTCCTATCTGGTTGTATTTGTCGCAGTGTGGGTAGTATCATATATGTGCCACGCTGATGCACCGGTGGTTCATACTCTTGCATGCAATAAGGGATCAGTTATTGTTATTCACCAGAATAATAAAACAGTGCTTATAGATCCTGGGTATATAGCGCAACGCGCATCGGCCGTTTCTTGGGTGCAATATACCTTGGTACCCTACTTGATACAAATGACGGGATCGTTATCAGTTGATTATGTAATTGTGTTACAGCCCAGTAGTCGTACCTTTGAGGCTTTGGCAGGTCTGTGCACCAAAGCACAGGTGCACACGGTGTATGTGCCTTGGTGGCACGGTACTTTGCCGCGACACGCGTGGCGTACCTTTTTTATGTTTAAAGAATTACTGACCAATAATGGTGGCATACTTAAACGATTTGGCAGTTGGCCGGTTACCATACCATTGTCTGCTGTGTCTTGCGTACGATTATTGCCACTAGAAGATACAATTACTTATCATGAAGCTTCGTATAGTGATACTCGGGTAGACTGTTGCATTGACAAAGATACGCAGGCTTTTTATGCTGCAAAACATGTGCAACCATTAGAAAAAAAGGATCTGAGCGTATGAAAAAAGCGTTATTAATCATAGCCCACGAAGGGTATCAACAGGTTGAATATAATGTCCCAAAAGAATTGTTAACGAGCGCGGGAATTGTAGTAGAAACTGCGAGCAATAAACCGGGTACTGCGGTTGCAAAAGATGGCTCAAAGGCGAATGTGGATATGGTGCTTGCTGATGTAGCGGTTGGCCAGTATGATGCAATAGTATTTATCGGCGGTCCGGGCGCTATGGATAATCTTGATAATGAGGATAGCTATGCTATTGCATGCCACGCAGTAGAAGACGGGATACCGCTTGCCGCAATTTGCATCGCGCCCCGCATACTTGCAAAGGCACATATATTAACCGGTAAACAAGCGACGGGGTGGGATGGTGATGGTCAATTGAATGATATGTTTTTTACCTATGGGATCGAATATGTAAAAAAGGACGTCGTAGTAGATGGCTTAATTGTGACTGCTACTGGCCCACATGCTGCGCAGGAATTTAGCAGACACATTCTTATGTTAATAAATCAATAAAAAAAGAGGATATTATGCATATGAAGCAAAAAAGAGTTCTGGGGTTGTTCGCCGTCGCGCAAAACCAAGAGTCTTTAGTTCGGGGATGGAAGCGACAAGAACCACGCCGTAGCGCAGTGTGCGAAGGCGGGTTGTGCTTTGGCGTAATTTCGCGCGATACACCGGCCTTTAAGCCGGTGAGCGCTTCATTTCTCATCCTACTGCCCATGATGATCTTGGCAGATGATCAAACGGATAATGTTAGTGCGCCTCCTACATTGAATCGTATTTATCGCCGTCAAAATACACAAACGGTACGTAACGCAGCTACCAATTTTGAATACGGATTTCCATTATTACCGCAACCAGACAATGGTGATGAAGCCTTGTACACCGATAAGCGCGGCAGTTATGGCAAAGGGCTTGTGCAAGCCATCAGTGGCCTCGTGGACCAAACTGCATTTGCATCCTTAGTCAATGCACTCAAGACCTGCAAACCGGCTGATTTTGATGCAATTGAAATGGGGACCAGTCCAGTACAAAAGAAATTACATTCTCCGCAAGCAGGCCTTTCATACAATATTATTGGCGCAGACAGTTGGATATTTTCTATGCCTGCATCTCCCTGTCTAACCTCTGCATGCAGAGCAGGAGAGATGGTTGAATTATATTGGATGGCATTGATGCGTGATGTGGCGTTTGCAAATTATGGCACCGATCCGCTTGCTGCGCAAGCAATAGCAGATTTAAATAATCTGTCAGATTTTCAGGGGCCAAAAATAGACGGCCAAGTGACTGCCGGCACGCTCTTTCGTCTTGGATTTCCGGGAGATCTATCAGGACCGTATGTGTCCCAATTTTTATATCAGAGTATACCGTTTTCAGGTACCTTATTTACCCAGCTCTACCAAACACCAACCAATAGCAATGCCAACGAATTTATGACTACTGTTGCAGAATGGTCATTGCAACAACAAGGATATAATCCGGTCCGCACTATTGCCTTTGATCCAACGTATCGTTATTTTCGTAATGCGCGTGATATAGGTAATTTTGTGCATGCTGATATGCCACAAGTGCCATACATCAATGCATTAATGATATTAGGCCATTATGGTAATTCCGCATTAGATCAGAATAATCCTTATCTGACTGATCCGACGCAGCAAGCATTTGCAGAAATGTATTTTGGTCAGTTTATAGCCCTTCTTTCCATCGCGGTTGACGCTGCATTACATGCTGCATGGTACCAGAAATGGGTGGTTCATCGTGCACTGCGGCCAGAAATGTGTGCCTTTTTGATTAATCAGCAAATTACGGGGGCATTTAATTATGGGTTGCATGCAGATGTGATTAATTCTGAAGCAGTAGAAGCTATTTATGATTTTAATACCGTGATCAATGGTTCAGGTTTGGGTACCTATCTATTGCCGCAAGCATATCCAGAAGGTTGTCCGCAACACCCAAGCTATCCAGCCGGACATGCAACGGTGGGTGGTGCCGCAGTGACTATGTTGAAAGCATTTTTCAATGAAAATTTTGTAATTCCAAGTCCGGTGACACCAAATGGAGATGGTACCGCATTAGTGCCCTATGTAGGTGATACGCTTACGGTGGGTGGAGAACTGAACAAACTGGCTTCAAATATTGCAATCAGTAGAAATATGGCAGGGGTACATTATCGTTCTGATGCGTATGAGTCGATGTTGCTTGGTGAACAGGTAGCAATCCAAGTATTGTCAGAGTTGGCATATACATGGAATATTAATTTCCCGAATGGTTTTAGTTTGACCAAATTTGATGGCACCACCATTACAGTGGGTGCAAAAATTAGATTGCCATTATTGCCTATATAATAAATTAATTAGAAAGGGCCCTGCACAACGTAAGGGCCCTTTTTAATGCTTAATGATTACAGCAGGAATCATCTTGAGCACATTCACTAGTGCAGTCGCAGTGGCTCGCCACGCAAGTAGCAGTGCCAGATTTATTCAATTCTTGATCTTGTGTATATATTTCACAGCAACCGCGGCAGCCCGTGGTGCGACAGCGACAATTTTCAGTGCAGCGACAGGATGTAGAGCAGGGGCATGACTCGTCTGAGCATCGTTGGGTTGCGGTTACTTCCTCCGTGATTGATATCACATGCGTATCATCTGTGGTATAGACTTGTGTTGTGCTGCAGATAAGCGCCAAGGCAATGCATGAACGGGTATTTTTACATAACATGGGCAGATACTCCTTATAAAGATGGGGTGATTTTACTCTTTCTTTTTGATGGGATGGCCACCAAATTTGTTGCGTAATAAGGCGATTATTTTCGTGGCATAATTACCACCAGTACTGCGGGACCATGCGCGTACTTTTAAAGATTCTTCAAGTACCGGTGTAGGAATATGTAGCTGTTTCGCTTCTTGCGCAGTCCATTGCCCCGTGCCCAATTCTTCTATACGGCCAATGACGCTATCAAAGGTTTGGTCCTGTGTAAACAGTTCCTGTGCAAGCTGTAAAATCCATGAACGAATAATAGAGCCATTATTCCACACCTGGGTGATTTGGGCTAGGTCAAGGTGAGCATCTTTAAATGATCCCTCCTTTATGAGTTGAAATCCCTCAGCATATGCTTGTAGCAGGCCATATTCGATGCCATTGTGTATCATTTTTACGTAATGGCCAGTGCCTGATTGTCCAATATATGCTACGCCTTGTGGTGCTGCAATGGCAGATAATACCGGATATAGTTGTGTATAAGCTTGTTTCTTGCCGCCAATCATTAAACAAAAACCATACTCACGACCATGCACACCTCCTGATGTGCCGCAGTCTAAAAAATCTATGTTATTGCGTTCACACAGTAGGGCGCGGCGTATAGAATCTTTGTAATAACTGTTGCCGCCATCAATAATAATAGTATCGGGTTTGACATGAGGCATGACGGCTGCTAATAGTTCATCCACAGCAGACACCGGGACCATGAGCCAGAGAATAGACGTGTTACGACATACTTCCTGCAGCGTTGATACACTACTGCCACCAAGATCCTCTAAAGCAGCCCGTGCAGTGCTGTCATAGTCAAAGCCAATCACCTGGTATCCAGCGTGCAAGAGCCGATCGGCAATCGCATTTCCCATGCGGCCAAGACCTATTAATCCAATATTCATGAACGCCACCTCATACCATGGTTGACACAAAACTGTGTTAATTCGTCAGGCCCCGGTGTCGCATGCTTGTAGCGGTAGAGCGGTAATTTTTTTGCATACACCGCATCTATCACTTTCCATGCGGATTCTATTTCATCAAAGCGGACTGACGTTGCTTGTTCACCCGCCAAGACTTCCTCAAGGAGTACCTCATATGCGTCTGGGGTTGATTCTTTAAACATGCAACTATGACAGAATTCCATGGGGATCGTTATCAATTGATCTGAGCGGCCCGGTGTTTTGGCATTGAGGCTTAAAATAAATGATGCATCAGGAGCAACGCGTATAGTAAGCCAATTAGAATCTGGGGGTGTTCCTTTCGTGAGTAAATAATCAACCTGTTTGAATTTTATATGGATTGCTACTTCATACTTATCAAGATATTTCCCTGTTTTTAAATAAAAAGGTACTCCGGTCCAACGATTATTTTCAATCGCTAGTGAGAGTGCCGCAAATGTTTCGGTGGTAGAGTGTGCGTGTACTTGTGGCGCTTGAGCATAGGTATCATATTGACCTAATATGCCGTCAACGATACGTACCGATTCAAGGACTTTTGCACGTTCATTTCTAATGTAATCACCGGTTAATTTCAGCGGTGCTTCCATGGTCGTCATGGCCAGTAGTTCGAGCATATGATTTTGCACGACGTCGCGCAAAGCGCCATAGTTATCATAATAGGCACCCCGATTTTCTATGCCGACTGATTCACTGAGTATAATTTGTACGTGATCAATATATCTATTGTTCCAGAGTGGTTCAAAGACACAGTTGGTAAAGCGGAGTAAAGAAATATTGCTGACCAGTTCTTTGGTTAAATAATGATCGACGCGATAAATTTGTGATTCATCAAACCAGTGGGCTATGCACTCATTGATTTCGTGCGCAGATTGAATGTCGCGTCCAAATGGCTTTTCATAAATAATACGGTGCCACACCCGCTGTGTGGAGGCAAATTTATGTGCAATCCTTGATGCACCCAGATGGTTGGTGATGGTACAAAAAAAATGCGCGGCACATGCCAGATATACTAATCGATTGCCGTTGAGCGTATATTTTTTTTCGACCAATTCAACTAATTTTTTGAGCGCGGCATAATCGTCTAATTGATTAAAATCAAGTTTTTGGTAATAAAATCGATTAAATAATTGTCCCCAGACCTGCTCGTCAATATCAGGGATATGTGCGCGTGCCCGTTCAAAAATGATGGCTGGAGATATATCTTCCGCAGAGGCTCCGATAATTGCACTATTGTGTATGCGATTTTTCTTAAATAACTGATACAGGGCTGGTATTAATTTACGTTTGGCAAGATCGCCCGTAACCCCTAAGATAATAAGAGCGCCGTCATTCATGGGCTAAAATCTTTCGTGTTTCTTTTTTATATAATTCTACGTGTGGTTGATCAAAGGGGTTTACGTGTAATAAATACCCTAGGTACACTATTTGAAGCATTTGTAATTGTAATAATTGTCCCACATAGTATGCATTTTTTTCGGGTAATTCGATAGTAATAAATGGCAGTTGCGCGTGTGCGTATGCCTGTTGCGTCCCCTGTGCAATAGCATCCATCAGCTGCGTGAATGTTTTGCCGTGCAAGTATGCAGGCAGTGCATTATCAAGCGGTGAGTTATCAAGTGTAATCATAGATTCGTTTCGTGCAATAGTTACAAAAGAAGTTGCGGTGTTGCGTGGCCCTGCCAGGTATAGTTGGGCTACTGAATGTAAATCGATACTGCCTATCGATACTGTGGGCGTTATGCCAACGCGGACTCCTGTGGCGGTCTGCTTGCCTATACTTTCCCCGAGCAGCTGCCGATACCATGCGCCCATAGTGGCCATGTCAACTGAGAATAAAAAGGTATTATGGATAACAAGTCCCTGTGTGTAATGATGCGCGAGGAATATGGCGGTGAGCGCAGCATCATTCTGATCAGTGGCTAGCAATGATGGTGTAATAGTACGCGCACCTGCGTGCAGAGCATCAATGTCTATGCCCAGTAATGCCAACGGGAATAAGCCGACAGCAGATAATACGCTATAGCGGCCACCAATCTGATGAGGAATTTCAAGACAAGCGAACTGCTGTTTTTGTGCCTCATGCCACAGTGCAGAGTCCCGATCGGTAGTGACCACTACATAATTATGATAGGTATGACCCTTATATTTTTTTAGTAGTGCTATAAAAAGGTTAAAATTTGCAATGGTTTCTAAGGTAGTGCCCGATTTGCTGACCACGTTTAGTATAATGTCGTGACCCAATTCAAACCGTTGTTCAATGAGTAATATCAGGTCCCAGAGTGCATCACTATCCACCGTGTCTGCCCAGTATACCGCAAGAGCGGGATTGTGTTGATTATAATAGGTGCCGAGTACAGCCTCATGTACGGCCCGTGTGCCCATATTCGATCCGCCAATACCAATGACTATAAGTGCGGTGGGATTTAATGCTTTGCAGTGTGCGGCGAGCGTATGAATTTGGGCGCGTAATGATTCATCAAAAGGTAAATTAATGAAGCTTGCGGGATTTGTATATTCCTGATGCAGCAAGTGGCGGATACGGCCTATTTCAGGCCCTAAGGTGGCGCCATACTGTTGTAATTGATGTTTTGGTACGAGACTATACTCATAGTGCGTGGTAATTGACTTCATAACAACGCTCTTTTTTTTTAACACCCTGTTCATATTCTGTCAGAGCGTACCAATTTTATCTTAAAAAACAACCTTACTTAAATCTTGTTTCAAAGCGGTTGAAAATAGTAGAGTGACTCCAGTGTAACTGTCCGGTACCAATATTTGAGGCATATTATGAATAAAAGCTATGGTGTTATATGTGCTTTCCTAGCAATCGTTTTTTATTCTCACTTCATGGCCATGCAGTCTTCTGAGAATAAACCTGGTATTTTGCAAATGATATCTCGTTTTTTTACCACACGCTGGCACGCCCTTCAACAAGCACAGCAAGCGTATACACAGACATTGAAACCATCACTGCAAAAAGAGCAACCACAAGTTTCTACACCCACCATGCAGCATGGTGGTCAACCCCATGCATATACAGTGCCAATGCAGTTGCAAGTTCCATCAGTGCCACCGTCAGCACCAATAGAAACAGGGCTACCAGCAGCATCAGCACCACCAGTAGAACAATATCTGGAACCGTTATCGCTACCACAACCACAACTGCCTACTACTTCTTCCCTGCCACGTCTTAAGCCGTCTGATTCTGCGAAACGCCTCTATGGGGTTCTACTACAATGGCAACTTAATCCTCTAATTGGGACAGAGTACAAATTGCTTGAGCAAGCGAGAACTCCAATTACAATCGAGATTCGGAAAATAAAGGAATCGCAGGCAGCAGGCAACGTTGGCCGCGGACTACAATCATTGTATATAAATCTATTAACTGAGAAAAAGGACCCCTATTTCCTCGCTCTTGGAGACATTGTGGCGCCCGGAGCCCTGCGACTCATTGCCTATATGCAAAACTATTCTTTCAATCCCGTAAATAAACAGCAACCTTCAGCAAATCCCTTTATTGCGCAGTATACTCGTGCAGATGGCAACACAGTAAACATCACCTTCTATAGCCTTTTTGAAGCACTATTAGACGCTATTGATAGTGTGTCCGCAATGAATCTTACTCGGGACCAAAAAAATTATTTTGAAGCAAATAAAAATAACATTAATCAAAATCTTGAGACAGCGATTGCAAACGCTATTCAACAAAACGGGGTACAAATACTTGAAAATTTAAATGCTGAGTTGAAAAAGCTTGTTACAGCGGGTAAGTATGAGGTATTGCTGCAAGTTGAAGAGGTAATCAGGCACAACAGGCAACAATGATGAAACTATTTTTGGTAATCAGCACGTACACATTACTTAGTACAGCTCACCTCAACCTGTTTGCCAAATACCGCTTTTAAGTGGGCGCATTCTTCAGGTGGTAGTGGATTACCATATAAATTAATGTGTTTAATAGTTTTTATTGTTGCTACCGCTGTCACGGGAAACATTTTAATAGCATTATCGCTCAAATTGATTTCTTGTAGCTGCGGCAGAGCAGTAAATGCGCCACTTTCTACCGTTGTTATCCCCAGATTACTCAGATTAATGCTCACCAGAGAGGGTAGGCCCAAAAAAGTGTGTGATTTTAATGTAGGTATGGTGAATTCAGTTTCGTCTGATTCCTCTAATTCGTAAAATTCAGACATGACCGATTTATTTTCTTTGATGCGCTGCTTAATGGTGATTTGTTTAGGATAGTCTGTTACTTTTTTGTTCATAAATTCCCATCCAACCAAGCTGGTGATAAGAGCATTGCCTACGGGTATATCTGGCATATAATCCTTCATGGGTAGCATGAGTGTGATGGTACACACTGGCTGTGCTTTCGTTAATTCTGTCTCTAGATGGGTGTAACGGTGATGTTTGCGGCTGGTTAAAAATAGATCTGCGATGCTGCATTCATAATATATTTTTTCTTGCGCATAGTCTTTATATTTTTTGATGAACTTCATAACATCGTCAGCATTGAGTGTATCATCTTCTTTCTTAAAATTTTTGAGTGTCCATTCGGCTGCAAGTGCATTAACTAAATAAGGGGCGAGCATATAATTTGCGCATGCCATTAGATTAGCAAGTCCTTGTGCGGTACCATTACTCATATGAGAGCGCACAATACGTCTGATATGTAGAGGAATATCATCAGGGGTATATTTTTTATGAACACCATATTTTTTATGTGTTTCTTTAGCCAGTGTTGTCAACAGCGCGTGTATATCAGCAGTAGTATTGATGATGTTTTGTACTTCGTTTTTATTGAATATGACGGGGATTTCGTTGGTATGTAAGTCATCAGCTACACCTTCAATGACAGGGAGCAGGTAGAGTAGTGTTGAACTGATTTGTACCTCGCCATTAAGACATTTAATTTTAACTGGACTTCTTGAGACATGGGCATTTTTTGCATGATCAGACATTGCATAGATTGGCTGATAAAAAGATAGGAAAATGCATGCATAGGCGATACTGAATTTTGTGAGTCTATATATCATACCATTGATCCTTGATTTTTAAGGTAGCGTTTCTCTTTAATGAATAAGGTATAGAAAGTATAAGCGTAAATTCAAGGAACTGACCTATGAAAATTTTCTTGTTCACCCTCCTTGTCTTGTATAGCGCTGTAACGCACACAGACGCGCGGCGTATTTTTATTTTAATACATGGTACGTGGGCTGCCGATACCGATTGGCATCTTCCTGGTGGTACTTTCTATAATGAACTTGAAAAAAGTTGTCATGCGTGTCAAGCAACCCTTATACCCTATAATTGGTCAGGAAAATTAAACCATGAAAGTAGAGTACAAGCGGCAAAAGGACTGGTGAAAATTATCCAAAGTTATGATGAGCATACGCATATCTATCTGATTGGTCATAGCCACGGTGGTAACGTAGCAGCGCTCGTATCACAATACCTTTCGTATGATGTACATAATAAGCACACTATTAAGGCGCTCTATACTTTGGGTACACCCATTGATTACGAGCTCTATGTACCAAATATGGATATTATCGAGTATGTATATAACTTTTTTTCACGCGGGGATTACGTACAGCATGTTTTTGGTACCTATGACCGGGAATATCCTGCGCATGCAAGAATTGCGAACGTACGGGTAACGATTAATGATAAGGAACCATCCCACAGTAATTTACATCACCCACTCATTGCACAGTGGCTGCCTAAAATCCCGCATGAACTTGCCTCTGCGCAGACAAACGGATTCCATCTTTTTTGCTGTATAAATCAAGGATCCATACACTTTTATCCAAATAAGCCGCCGCATTATTATATTGATTTTAGAGCAAGGGCGCAGGATTCTCACCTTTTACAATACGATCAAGAATGCCATTAATAAATCTATAAGCATCACGCTCGGCAAAACATTTTGCCAACTCAATGGCCTCATTAATAATAATACGCGGATCGGTCTGAGTATTTTTAAGTTCCCAGATTGCTAGACGTAAAATGAGTTTGGTGCATACACTCACGCGATCAAAACGCCAATTTGCAAGAAGCGGTTTGTAGACATCGTCAAGTAATGTGCGGTGTTCAATAACGGCGTGTGAAATAGAGGAAGCCTCGCTCTCGTGTGGTATATCCAAATCAAAGCCCTGATTGAAACTTTCAATAAGCGCGTTCAGCGAGATATCATATTCATGCGATTCTGCGGCGTACAATAAATGAAAAATCACCGCGCGCACATCACGACGAGACAAATCCTGATACCGATACGGATTAATACCGATTCCGTTTTCTTCAGGCATCACTTCTTGAGTCGTATAATTTTCAACCTGTTTCACAACAAACCCCCTACAACCGTTATTTCTTCACTCGTTCAATATACGATCCATCACGGGTGTCAATTTTGAGTAGATCACCCTCATTGACAAATAATGGAACTTGTACCACCAAATTCGTTTCCAAGGTTGCTGGTTTAGTGGCCCCACCTTGCGCTGTATCTCCGCGCACGCCTGGCTGTGTTTGTGCGACCGCAAGCTCCATAAATAAGGGCGGCGTCACGGCGATTGGCTTGCCTGCAAAATATAAAATGGTGTAAATAACTTGTTCTTTTAGATAATCAAGGGCGTCGCTGATTTGATCCTGATTGAAAGATACCTGTTCAAAATTTTTTTGATCCATGAAGTGGTATAGGGCGCCATCATTATACAGGTATTGCATGTCGTGATATTCAAGATCGGGTTGTGGAAATTTTTCTCCAGATCTAAAAAGGTCTTCATGAGTTAGGCCCGTGATCATGTTTTTCATCTTGGTACGCACGTATGCCGGCCCCTTGCCTGGCTTTACATGGTGATACTCAAGAATCATGTACGGCTCATTTTTATATAAGATCTTGGCACCTTTTCTAAAATCTGTCGTAGCTATCACAGCAACACCTCTTTTGGCTATTGGCTCAAATTCATCCTTTTAGTATAAAAAAAGCCTGTAAAAAAGCAACTTCTGCCATACTTTTGCAAATCATTCTTTTTTGCTACCCTGAAAGAAGTTTATTCGCCGTCGCGCAAAACCGCTGTACCCAAGGAATACTGTGAAATTAGCCCCACACATCGATACTGTCTTATTATCTCTTATTAATAAAGAAACGCGCAGACAGCAGGAGCAGATAACCCTGATCGCTTCAGAAAATTATGCCTCGCCAGCCGTCATGGCGGCAACCGGTTCCTCGCTGACCAATAAATATGCTGAAGGGTATCCGGGCAAGCGCTATTATGCGGGTTGTGCCTGGGTTGATGCGGTAGAAACTCTTGCCATTGATCGATGCAAACAACTTTTTGGTGCCCCACATGCCAACGTGCAGCCCCATGCCGGATCCCAGGCCAATATGGCAGTCTACTGCGCGGCCTTAAAACCAGGCGATACCATTCTGGGTATGAGTTTAAGTGAAGGTGGGCACTTGACCCATGGGCACAAGGTCAATTTTTCGGGCCTTATGTATAAGAGTGTACAGTACCAGGTGAACAAAGATACTGAGCTCCTTGATTATGATGAAATCGAACGGCTTGCGCATATACACAAGCCCCAGATTATTGTAGCTGGTGCATCTGCCTATTCACGTATCATTGATTTTGCCCGTTTTGCGCACATTGCACGTTCAGTCGGTGCTTTTTTTATGGCTGATATTGCCCATATTGCCGGCCTGGTAGCTACCGGATATCACCCTACGCCTATCGGATATGCTGATTTTGTGACCAGCACCACCCACAAAACCTTACGCGGTCCGCGCGGTGGCCTTATTATGACCACTGTCGAGCATGCCCAGGCGATTGATCGTGCCATTATGCCCGGTACGCAGGGTGGTCCTTTTCTTAATAGCATAGCCGGCAAGGCGGCTGCCTTTTACGAAGCGTTGCAACCTGACTTTAGTGCGTATCAAAAACAAGTACTACTCAACGCACGGGCATTTGCCGATGCGATGACCGATTTGGGTTATCGTATTGTAGCGGGTGGCACTGATAATCATCTGTTTATTGTTGATCTGCGCTCTAAACATATCACCGGGCATGATGCTGCCGTTGCCTTGGAAAAAGCAGGTATTATTGTCAGCAAAAGTGGCATACCATTCGACTTACAAAAACCATGGATTACGAGCGGCATACGCATAGGTACTCCGGCAGTTACCACGCGCGGCATGCAGGAAGCACAGATGAGGGAACTGGCCCAGCTTATTGATGATGTTATTGCGCATAAGGATAGTGAAGTATACCTTGCTGCAGTTGCGCAGCAGATTAAAAAACTGTGTGCACAGTTTGTGGTGTACGAGGCTTATGTGCACGCGAATAAGCAGACAGGATGGGAACAGGAATTGTAGAGTTTATTCTATTTTTTGCAAAAACAATTCCGCTCATTCTGCGACAGCCCGCCATAGCCTTCCACTTCGCTCTTCGAGCTACGAAGAACGTGTTGGCGACGGCTGGGAGCTTGTCGAAGGGCAGCGGGTTAATTTATTCGCCGTCGCGGAAAACCCAGAGCTTTTAGCTCGGGGATGGAAGCGACAAGAACCACGCCGTAGCGCAGCGTGCGAAGGCGGGTTGTGCTCTGGCGTAATTTCGCGTGATACACCGGCTTTTA
>Ga0209168_10000014_pt1 | contig 193671 bp, 155 predicted proteins | sample Coa_R1_FD_187156 | JGI IMG/M metagenome (GOLD analysis project Ga0209168, IMG submission 187156) | Surface soil microbial communities from Centralia Pennsylvania, which are recovering from an underground coalmine fire - Coalmine... | ecosystem: Environmental > Terrestrial > Soil >...
TCCAGCGGTGACAAGGACGGCGGCGACGCGCGGAACCGGGCAGAGCGCAACCGCTGGCACGCCATTCGCACAACCACTGGTGGTGACAGTAACTTCAAACGGAGCACCTGAAACCGGCGTCCCGGTTACCTTCACAGCTCCATCGTCGGGTCCCAGCGGTACGTTTAGAAACGGGACAACTACCGAGACGGATACTACGGGTGCGGGCGGAGTAGCCATCTCGTCTATCCTTACTGCGAATACGAGGCCAGGGGCCTACGCGGTAACTGCGGTGGCTGCGGGAGATCCGACTCCGATTCATTTTAGCCTTACGAACACGACCGTTTCTGCGCCGAATGTCACTGCGGCAGGCGGAACAGGGCAAAGCACGGTGACCGGCACAGCATTCGGAGCACCACTGTCAGTCGTGGTTATGTCCAACGGATCACCGGCCGGCGGGATCTCTGTGATCTTCACCGCTCCCGCCTCCGGGGCTAGCGGTACTTTTACGAACGGAACGGCAATTGAAACGGACACTACTGGCTCCAACGGAGTGGCTGTCTCCTCCGCATTCACTGCCAACAAGACGCAGGGAACTTATGCTGTGACAGCTACGGCAGCAGGAGATCCTATTCCGGCTCAGTTCGATCTTACGAATACCAGCGCTTCCGCGACCAGCTATTCCTTCTATTTAAGCGGGTTAGATGCCATCTGTGGCTCGGGTAATTATTATGCACTAGCAGGATCAGTGACTATCGACGGGAGCGGCAACGTAGTGGCGGGCGAGCAAGACTATAACGACGGAAACGGATGTATGTCGACAGAGCCCGCCGGCGACACGATCACTGGCGGTATTCTGACGGTAGATGCAAGTGGCCAGGGAATCCTGAACCTCACCACAAGCAACTCGAAGTTGGGGATGGGTGGGACCGAGACCCTGGGGGTTCAGTTCGTGAATTCCAACCACGCGCTCATCATTCAATTCGACGGCTCGGCGACTTCCAGCGGAAGCATGGACTTGCAAACTCTCCCCGCGACGCTCAACGGCGCTTACGCGTTTACGCTATCAGGAGTGGACCCCAGCCACAACCCGGTCGCTAGTGGGGGTGTTTTTTCGATTAGTGGCAGCAGTCTCGCCAATGGCGTGGTTGATGTCAATGACATGGGCACCGTGACCGCAGGCACAACATTTACCGGTAGCATCTCAACGCCGGATTCATTTGGACGCGGGACGATCAGTGGCACGCCTTTAGCGAATACCATTGTCTATTACGTGGTTGGCCCGGAGGTAATGCGGATCATCGATGTGGACGCTCCCGATTCGGAAGTCGGTTCGGCGTTTGGCCAGGGGTCGAACACGTTTACAGAGGCGTCGCTTGGAAGTTCCGTGTTTACCGTTAATGCGAGCAACTACGGTGTTGAATACTCGTTAGCCGGCATGTTCACGGTTCCAAGCGCAGGAACACTCCAGGGAGTAGCAGACATCGATGAACAAGGGTGGATCATCGACAGCGCTTCTCCAGTTGCAGGCACCTACTCCATCTCCAACCCAGTCGACGGGGTCAGCGTTAACGGCTATGGCAGCTTAACGATTACACCCGGAAGCTTGGGTTACTTCACGACTGTCGGTCTATACATGACAGATCCGAATCTGAATCTGAGCGATCCGAATAACACGACCGGCGGAGGAGGCGCTCTCGTTCTCGCATTGGATCCTTATTTCGCGGGGGGTACGGGACTAGTCACACCCCAGACAGAAACCGCAACCGCTAGCTTCGCTGGCACCTACGGGTTTGGAGCACAGGATTACTATACCGGGAACCCGGGTTGGGAGTTCGATTTCGTCGGGCAGGGTTCGGTCACCAACGGCACGTTAAATGGAACCGGATTGGTCAGCGATCCCTTCGCTTTCTTCGTTGCCTATACCGCAAACGACTATTCTGCGGTCCCATTTTCGGGAGCGGCGACGCCTGATCCCTTAAATGCCGGGCGCTACACAATTACACTAAACGTAACTGCCGGTGGAGCATCGGTCCCCTTCCAGGTAGTTATCTACCAAGCTAGCGGTGGACAGCTGTTCTGGATAGACGAGGATACATCGGTTACGTATCCGAACAACCAGATTGGCACGAGCCTGTTTAGCGGATCCCTACAGCAGCAGGGGTCGCTGTCGTCTTTGCCCGGTGCAAGAATAGCCCGTGGGAACATGCCTGTATCGCGAAATCGTTAGCTCACGAATGGCCACAGTTGTGGACGTTAATGACAATTCCTTTTCTACAGGAGTGAAAGCATCTCATCAATGCCTGAGCAAGATCAAAGACGCCGCTAGAGGGAGCACCTCAAGAAATTTCGTGGCGTGACATTTGCATAGCACATGCACGGTGCGAAGTTCTGCAACCAGGCAAAAAGCCTCTCCATGTTCTAGCACCGCTGATTTTCACCAAATCGCCGTTTACTCCGTGCCCAGTTCTTTTGATACGACGATGTGGGACGATGAGCGCTTTGCTGAAACAAAATGTCAGAAGGTGCTGCGGTTTCCGATTCATGTCAGTCCAATTCTCGCGGCTAACGCCTGTATTTCCCGCTCCAAATCTGCTTGCGAGTTCCACTGTCCAAAATTGTCCGGATGCACCGGACAGGAAAGTCTTATGGGTGGACCGTCGTTCCGAACTAAATTCAACCGGTATTGAACGGCAAAATGGCTGTGGGGCCCCAGGCATCGCCCGCGAGCTCGCTGCACAGCCGGGCTGGAAGCTTTGGGACCAGTTCCTGATGGTTCGGCCCACACTACTCGCGACCTCGCTAGTGATGGTCCGGATCACGGCCTTCTGATATTTGGATGCAGGCAATGGACCCATCCTTTTGGGAGCGCGCCTTATTTGTTAGTAGAACCGGTTGCTCTGTGATAGTTGAAAAATGTATCGTCCTCTGCGCCTTTGTGAGGAATCAAAAGCATGACTTTGGCATTCGATTTCATCGAATAGTGCGAAGCCAGCCAGATATCGGTGGTCACAGGGCGTTTTTCAACTTCGAACTGGGTGCCAGGCTCTACCTCTGCGAGGAAGCCTTCGATCCTGACTGGATGAGTGACGTGGGCCTCGACCTTCACCCATTGAAAGGTCTTTTGATCAATCCATAGCGTTCCTTCCATTCCTCTCAGCACTTGGCTATCACGATCAGGAGGCTTATAGCCTTCGCGCGGCGTCGCCTTAAGCACGTACACCTTATGGCCGCTGAGCATGCGTTTGCCCACCAGATGAAAGTCGAACGCACTGGTCATCTGTTCGAGCATCGTGTGGTCACGCTTTCTATCAGCCTGATACTTCGCAATTCTCTCCGATCGTTTGTCCGGCGATTCATGTTGACGCTCCGCCACCGCCTCTTGGTATTTCTTCTCTTCCTGTTGTTGTCTTGCAGGATCGAGATCATGTCCGTTTACCGCAATCAGGCGTTGATATGGAGAACCGTCCAACATCGTGACCGCATAGGTCTTATGTCCGTCTTTTGTGCGGTCGCGCTCATAATTGTCGAAGTCGGGAGCTGCAGCCCAGTCGCGGTTGTTCGCCTCCGCGGATTGACGAATAATGTCAGCCACGTCCTGCGCTGCTGTGAAATGAGAGAAGAGCAGAGGGGTTGGTAACGTCAATAAAATGTACGCGAATGGTCGGCAAAAGATCCTCACCCGCGCCTCGAAGCGAGCCAAACTGCGGTTGCGATTGCCGCCGCCCCCGCAACGATCCAACTCCGGCCAAAGCTGGCCCGTAGTTCCCAACTACTTTCGCGTGCGCGTTGTTCGAATGTGCCGTGAGCGCCGTAATCGCCTTTCAGTGGCTCCCATAAATTGTCTGGCCGGTTGGGATTTTCCGGCTCGCACGTTTGTTGGGATGCAAATCCAGTTTTCCCCAGATAACGGTCAAGCAACCCTGGAGCAAGTTTGTTCCCGATGATCGCCTCCACCGTCGGCCAGCCGACATACACCTCGCGGCGGGCGTGGTGAGCCGCCCAGTAGATCGCCCTTGCCCCGACTTCCGGTTGAAAGATCGGCGGCACAGGCTGCGCTCTGTGCTTCAGCCGGCTTTTGACCCAACCGAATTGCGGCGTGTTCAAGGCGGGCATCTGTACCATCGTGACTCGCACTTTGCTTTTGTCGTGGATCAGTTCGCAGCGGAGGGAATCGGTGAATCCGGCGATGGCATGCTTGGCCCCACAGTATGCGGATTGCAAAGGAATACTGCGATAAACAAGCGCCGATCCAACCTCAACAATGGTTCCACGATCGCGCGGCAACATCCGTTTCAAAGCGGCCAGAGTTCCATAGACCACGCCGAGATACGTGACTTCTGTGACGCGCTTGTATTCCTCCGGTTGCATTTCCCTAACGGGCGAAAAGACGGAGGCCATCGCATTGTTCACCCAGATATCAATCGGTCCGAACTCTTGTTCCACCGATTCAGCCGCCTTCTCCACGGCAGCCGCATCGGCAACATCGCAGGGCAGTACTACAGCACGACCGCCTGCTGCTTCGATTTCCTGCTTGGCAGCTTCGAGTCCGTCGATTCCGCGCGCGATCAAACCGACGTTCGCACCCTGTCTTCCAAATTCCCGAGCGACTGCCCGACCGAGGCCAGCCGATGCACCCGTGATCACGACGACTTCGTTCTTCAATTCACGACCGTCCGTTGTGCCGACGTTTGAGATCTAGATAAGTTCCCGAACCTGATCGGAAATTGTTGTAAGCGCGATTTTCTTTCGATTGGGTTCGCCCCGAGCAAGAGATTCGGCAAAATGCAGCGCCTGTTCCGCCTTGACCTTGGCCGGCATTGGCGGTTCGAACGGATCAACCGTTGCTTGCAGAATCGCGGGCCCCGGAGCAGCGAGAAACTCTTCCATCGTTCGGCCGCAATCGGCTGGATCTTCCACGCTGAAACCGACGCCTCCGCACGCATGCGCGAAAGCGGCAAAATCGATAGGATGCAAATCAACTCCGTATTCCGGATTGCCCAGGAATACCATCTGCTCCCATTTGATTTGCCCAAGCGTATTGTTCTTTATGATCACGACCTTGATGGGCAACTTATATTTAACGGCCGTGACGAAATCGGCCATGAGCATTGAGAATCCGCCGTCGCCAACAAACGCAACGCACTGCCGGTTCGGATAGGCGATTTGTGCAGCAATTGTGTAAGGGAGTCCTGGAGCCATCGTCGCCAGGTTTCCAGAGAGAGAGTACATCTGGCCGCGGCGCGCGTGAATGTGGCGCGCCCACCACGTTGTGATCGTGCCGCTATCGCTGCTTACAATCGCGTCATCGCGCAAACGCTTTCCAAGTTCCCGGGCCACAACTTGCGGCTTCATTGGCTTGTCAGTGCGAGTAGCGCGCTTTTCCATCAGCTCCCACCAGTCCTTCATTCCGGCCTGTGCCGCTTCGAGAAACTTTCGGTCCTCTTTGCGTTTCAACAATGGAATGAGTTCCCGTAAGGTATTTCTGCTGTCGCCGACCAATCCAATTTCGACCGGGTAACGAAGCCCAATGCGCTTCGGATCAAGCTCGATCTGCACTCCTTTGGCTTGGTCCGGTTTTGGCATGAACTCGATATAGGGAAAGGAGGTTCCGACCATGAGCAAGGTGTCACAGTCTTCCAATGCTTCCTGCGAAGGTCTGGTTCCGAGTAACCCAATCCCGCCTGTCGTATACGGACTGTCGTCGGGCACCGCGGCTTTCCCAAGCAAAGGTTTTATGATCGGTGCGCCGAGAAGTTCGGCGGTTTGTTCCAGTTCATCGGTGGCGTTAAGGGCACCCCGCCCCGCGAGTATCGCTACCTTCTTCCTCTGATTAAGAATTTCCGCCGCGCGTTGCAGATCGGCCTGGTCTGGTAGTCGGGCGCTGCGCGCGTAAACGTCGGACGTGTGATGGGCGATGTTCCGGCTGGATGCCTGTTTCTTCTTCACTTGCTTTTCCTGCAGGTCCACCGGAAAGGTAATATGCGCTACTCCGTGATAAGCAAGGGCCGTTCGGCACGCCAAGTCTGCGATGTTCTCCACATGGGTCGGCCCCATAATGCGCTCGTTGAACACGGCGACATCCATAAAAAGCTTGTCGAGCGCAACGTCCTGCTGCGTGAAAGTGCCGATGAGATCGTGAAACTGAAGCCCGGTGATGGCAAGCACCGGCTGGTTGTCAAGTTTGGCATCATAGAGTCCGTTCAGCAGGTGAATCCCGCCCGGCCCGGAAGTGGCCAGGCAAACGCCGAGCTTGCCGGTGAACTTTGCATAACCGCACGCCATGAATGCAGCGGCCTCTTCATGCCGCACCTGGATAAATCGAATCTTGTCTTCGCGAGTGCGAAGCGATTCCATGATTCCATTAATTCCGTCGCCCGGAAGCCCGAAAACGACTTCTACACCCCAGTCCAACAAAGTTTCAATTAGTACGTCGGCCGCCGTCATGAAGAACTCCTCCGTCCGAAATCAGAATCTTCCGCGGTTAAAGTTTGATGCACGGTCCATCGATGTGGTCCACGGCGACTGAGATTTTCTCTCAATCAGTTCACGTAGCCTTGCGAGAAAAGTGCAATTTGTCCGCCCACCCCTTTTCGCTAAAAACTCATCTCATATCAGCTAGATTCGGACGGTCGCTCCGGACGAATCAATCGGGTATTCACTGCACTGACCGGATTGTGTTACTGAAGGAGACTACTGTCACGTTATCGCCGGGAGTGATCGAACGAATCGAAGTATCCACGCGGACAGTGCCGACAGACTTTCCTGAGTCGGATGGCACGCTGGAGTGGAACGCAACGACAGTCGTCTTGGTGCATGCGCATGCCGGTGGTAGGTGTGGTCTAGGCTACACCTATGCAGACACAGCAACGGCAACCCTTATTCGCGATCTCTTGTCTGAAGTCGTAAAGGGGCATGACGCGATGGCTCCAGCGTCGAACTGGAATGTTATGCTCTCACGCACACGCAACCTGGGAAGGCCGGGAATCGTGTCGATGGCGATCTCCGCGGTCGATATTGCGCTCTGGGACTTGAAAGCCCGTCTTCTCGATCTTCCACTAGTCACTTTATTAGGCGAAGTGCGGGAATCTGTACCCATCTATGGCAGCGGTGGATTCACATCATATTCCGACGAACAGCTTGAGCGGCAATTCCGCGGGTGGGTTGAAAAAGGAATATCCCGCTTGAAGATGAAGGTCGGCCGTGACCCAGCGATTGACCCGAGAAGGGTGGAAAAAGCACGGGCCGCAATCGGTCCCAATACAGAGCTTTTTGTCGATGCGAATGGCGCCTACAGCCGGAAGGAGGCCTTGAATCTTGCAGAGAAATTTGCGGACTTGGATGTCAGTTGGTTCGAAGAGCCGGTCTCGTCGGACGATTTGGAAGGTCTGCGATTGCTTCGTGATCGCGGCCCGGCCGGTATGAACATTGCGGCGGGCGAATATGGCTATGACGCAGAATATTTTCGACGAATGCTTTCGGCTGGAGCCGTGGATGTGCTGCAGGCAGACGCGACACGTTGCGGCGGCGTTACGGGCTTTCTTCAAGCGGCTGTGCTTTGTGAAGCGCATCATATTCCCTTATCTGCGCACACGGCCCCGACTGTGCATACCCATCTCGGTTGTGCGGTGACACCGTTGCGTCACCTGGAATACTTTCACGATCACGTCCGCATCGAAAATATGTTCTTCGATGGCGTCCGCTTACCTGTGAACGGACACCTTTCCCCCGACTTGTCACGTCCGGGAATGGGAATTGAATTTAAGCGCGCAGACGCCGAACGTTTTGCCGCCTAAGGAGGAATGATGTCTGCGAGTCGTGTTCCACTTGTTGCGTCTGAGGAACTCAAACATTCGTGGCGGAGACAAGCGCAGCAAGTTGATGCAGTCGCACTGGAAGAGGCGTTGCGACACGCTGTGAGTGGCGAGGTCCGTTTCGATGCCGGCAGCAGAGCGCTCTACGCCACGGACGGCTCGAATTATCGTCAAGTTCCCATCGGCGTTGTGATCCCCAAGAGCAAAGAGGACGTGATTGCAACGGTTGCTGTCTGTCGTCGATTCGGGGCCCCCTTGTTGTCCCGAGGCGGAGGAACGAGCCTCGCGGGGCAGTGCTGCAACGTTGCAGTGGTGATCGACTGGTCGAAATACCTCCATCACATCGTGAAACTGAACCCGCAGGACAAATTCGCACGCGTTCAACCAGGGACAATCTGCGACACGCTTCGCAACGCCGCCAAACCTCACGCTCTTACCTGGGGGCCGGACCCCGCCACCCACGATCACTGTACGTTCGGCGGAATGCTCGGTAATAACTCGTGCGGTGTGCATGCACAAATGGCGGGCAAGGCCGGAGAGAACGTGCTCTCGATGGACATCCTTCTCTACGACGGCACACAAATGACCGTCGGATGGATGGATGAAGCGCAGCTTGAAGCGAAGATTGCTCGAGGCGGCCGGGAAGGAAATATCTACGAGCAATTAAAGTCCCTGCGCGATCGGTACGGAAAGTTGATCGACGAAAGATATCCCCGAATCCCGCGACGGGTTTCGGGCTATAACCTCGATCACCTACTTCCGGGCGAAGATGGCCGCTTCAATGTGGCGCGAGCTTTGGTGGGAAGTGAAAGCACATGCGTCACGATTCTAGAAGCTGAAGTGCGGCTCATTTACAGCTATCCGAAGCGTGTGCTTCTGGTTCTTGGTTACCCGAGCATCTACGAAGCCGGCGAAAACGTGCCAAAGATTCTTGAGCACAAGCCTATTGGGTTTGAAGGCCTCGACAACTTCCTGATCAACAATGTGAAAAAGAAAGGCATGCCTCAGGTTGACGACCTTTCCATCCTTCCTGAAGGAAAAGGATGGCTGGTGGTTGAGTTCGGCGCGGGCACGATCGAGGAGGCGGAGCAACAAGCCCGAGATGCGATGTCTGCACTCGAAGGATCTGGCGCGCCCTCGATGAAGCTGTTTGTCGACGAGGCTCAACAGCAAAAAGTTTGGGACGTTCGCGAGGCTGGACTGGGAGCGACCGCATTCGTGCCGGGCGAGCCGCTCACCTGGGAAGGGTGGGAGGATTCCGCCGTCCCTCCAGACAAGGTCGGGAACTACTTGCGTGATCTCTGCAAACTCTATGAGAAGTACGAATATCGGTCCGCGCTCTATGGCCACTTCGGTCAAGGCTGCATTCATTGCCGCCTGAATTTCGACCTCATGAGCGAGCCGGGAATCCGGAAATGGCGCTCGTTCATGGAGGAGGCGACTGACCTGGTCACGAGCTACGGTGGATCGATCTCGGGGGAACACGGCGATGGTCAGTCGAAAGCCGAATTTCTCTACAAGATGTTTGGCAGCGAGTTGATCGAAGCCTTTCGGCAATTCAAAACGATCTGGGACCCCGACTGGAAGATGAATCCGGGAAAGATCGTTGATCCATATCACATCGATGAAAATCTGCGGCTGGGAGCCAATTACCATCCGTGGGACCCTCCTACCTATTTCAAGTTCCCCGAAGATCACGGTAGCTTCGCGCATGCTGCTTTGCGCTGTGTTGGCGTCGGCAAATGCCGCCGTGAAAACGGTGAAGGTGCACAGGACACCATGTGCCCGAGCTACATGGTCACGCGGGAAGAGATGCACTCCACCCGTGGACGGACGCATCTGCTGTGGGAAATGTTGCACGGCGATGTAATCGGCGATGGCTGGCGCGATGAACATGTGAAAGAAGCGCTCGACCTTTGCCTGGCGTGCAAGGGCTGCAAAGGGGACTGTCCGGTCAATGTGGACATGGCCACCTACAAGGCCGAATTCTTGGCGCACTACTGGGAGGGAAGAGTTCGTCCCGTTTATGCCTACGCGTTCGGGTGGATCGACAAATGGGCACAGCTTGCTTCAATTGCACCAGGATTTGCCAATCTGTTTACACAACTTCCGGGCTTGCGCGATATCGCAAAGCAGGCGGTCGGCGTGCCTAAAAAAAGGCAGATACCGGCATTCGCAGCACAAACGTTTCGGTCTTGGTTTCGTAACCGCAAATCAAGGCCGGCGAACGGAACCAAAGTTCTCTTGTGGGCTGATACGTTTAATAACTATTTCATGCCGGAAACGGCGCAGGCTGCAGTAGAAGTCCTGGAACAGGCAGGCTGCAGCATCGATGTAATCGATCGGCATCTCTGCTGCGGCCGGCCACTCTACGACTACGGTTTCCTGGACATGGCTAAGGCTTACATGAACCGCAATCTCGCCGCACTTCGTCCCTACATCGCCGCCGGCACTCCGATGGTCGTCCTGGAGCCGAGCTGCTGTTCGGTGTTTCGCGACGAATTGCATAACCTCTTGCCTGAATCGAGCACTGCCGGAAAGCTTGCCGAAAATACATTCACCCTGGCTGAGTTTTTGGAAAAGAAAATGCCTGCTTACCGGCCGCCGAAAGTGGGCCGTCAGGCCATCGTTCAGGGCCATTGCCACCACAAGGCGGTGATGCGATTGAAGGAAGAAGAATCGCTGATGAAAAAAATGGAACTCGACCATCGGATCCTTGAATCAGGGTGCTGCGGCATGGCCGGCGCCTTCGGTTATGAAAAGGATAAGTATCAGGTCTCGGTGGCTTGCGGAGAGCGTTCGCTGTTGCCGGAAGTCCGAAAAGCACCGGTGTCAACCATCATCGTGGCCGACGGGTTCAGTTGCAAGGAACAGATTGCGCAGGAAACCACCCGCCACGCCCTGCATCTCGCGGAAGTACTAAGACTTGGTGTTGACGAGAAAAGCCAGCCGTTGCCACAGATGTATCCCGAACGCTCCTTTGTGCAACCACGTCAGGCGGCGCAGAAGAACTCCATGTTGCGCGCCGCCAGTGTAGTGGGGGCTCTGGCGCTGGCTGGCTTCAGCATTGCATGGCTCAAAAGCAGACGGCGGTGACGACACCAGGATTTAAATTGGTGCAGTGAGTTCTTACTAACGTGAATGGACACTCATCATCACAAGTCCCTGGCCAGACTCAAGCCTCGCCCGAGCACCATTTACTGCAGCCAGGGACGAGCCGTTCTGGCAACGAATCTGGATGGTGTGATCGGGGATTTCCCAAGGCATGGCCTATTCGTCGGTAAGACTCGCCTTTTATCCCGCTACAGGTACCTTGTTGACGGGAAGCCACCCCAAACTGTGGCGGTCTCGAACGTGGAACAGCATTCGTGGCTCGGCTATTACATCAGCCCTGCTCCAGGCGTTCAATGGAAGCCCGATACGGGCTCGGGCGAGATGGAGGAGTCCTCAGAAGAAACCATCGAACTGAAAGTATCGCGCAACGTGGGCCTCGGCGTTCATGAGGATATCGACATAACCAACTTCACGCAGCAAGCCGCGAAATTCACGTTCGAGATTGAGATTGATGCAGATTTCGCGGACCAGGCAGAGATTTTTCGCCGCAAACAACGGGGAAAACTTACGCACCATTGGCGACGAATTTCGTCTCGCCAAGCGGAACTTGCCTATGACTACCACGCAAGTCATCGTTACTCACATCAGGGCAATCGTGGAGTAGCGCAGCTGCACCGCTCCTTGATCGTCCGGATCGAGAAGGCGTCGTCGCAGGCTTCATTTCACGGTTCCAGGCTGCGCTTCGATGTTCGCCTGAAGGCGCACGAATCCTGGCACACATGCATCAAGTTCACTCCCGTGTTCGAGGATAAGCAGATGCCGCCACTCTATGACTGCCATCAATTCTTTGGAGCACGCAATGAGCTCGATCGCAAGCGCGAAATCTTTCTCCGCGAATCCACTCAATTCCGAACTGGTCAGGCGGTGGCGAAACTGGCATCGGTGGTCGAGTCCGCGCTGCTTCAGGCAACGCATGATCTGGCCGCCCTCCGACTTCCGGACCTTGATCAAGGAAACCGCTCATGGGTTACCGCTGCCGGCCTGCCGATTTACATCGCCTTGTTTGGTCGCGCATCCTTGAGTCGTTCTCCCAGTCCCGCTGTCAACGACCAGGGGCTTATGGAAAGCTTGATTCCGTGAGAACCAAAGGCATTACAACAATCTGTGGAGGTGTTACGTGAAGAATCCAATTGGTCAAAAACGCTGGGCGATCGCCGAAGGTTATATTCCTACCTCAAGTCATGGACCCGAGCCCGAGATGACGAGCCACGAAACAGCTTGTTTGCTCAACGTTTCCGACCGGGATGCCCATGTTGAGATAACGATCTTTTTTTCGGACAAAGAGCCTGTCGGTCCGTATCACGTCACGGTTCCGGCGAGGCGTACGAGGCATTTGCGCTTTAACGACCTCCGCGATCCCCAACCGATTCCCAGAGGGACCGACTATGCCAGCGTTTTTGAGGCGGACATTCCGATCGTCGTGCAGCATACCCGTCTGGACTCTAGGCAAGACGCCAACGCCCTGCTTACAACGATCGCTTATGCGGCGAAAGACTGAGCAGATTGACTCATGCCGCCTCATCGCGACTCTTCGGAAACTGCTCTGGATCGATGAAGATTTTCTACATCCCCCGGGCCCATCCGCATCGTGAGCAACTCACCCACGCGCTCGACAGCAGGATCGCTGGTAATGATCTGTCTCATACGGTGAATGCGCGAGCGATTCGTCCTCTCACCGACAAGGAGTGCCCCCGTTTCCCGACCTAACAAAACCGCAACCGCCGCGAGCAGAATTCCAATGAGAATTGAAGCGGCTGGGTCGAGGAATGGATTGTGAAGCACTCTGCCCAGGCATATCCCAAGAAATGCAAGCGCTGCGCCGATTAGAGCCGCCGAGTCCTCCAGAAAAACCGTGAATACGGTTGGGTCCTTGCTCCCGATGATTTCATCTAGCACGCTTTCGTCGGCATCTTTCCGTCGTTTGAGCTCCTGATAGGAAATGCGCCATGAGTAGGACTCGAATAGCGCTGCGAAAGCTAGGACGAGATAATTCCAACGGATATTGTTCGCCAGTGCAGGATGTCTCAGATGCGAAATACCCTGGTAGATCGCGAGACCGCCCCCGAAGGCAAAAATATAGACGGCCACCAGAAGCGAGTAGAAGTAGAGCGCCTTTCCGTGTCCAAAAGGTATTGCGTGGTGTTAGCAACCTATCGTACACTGCGGCCCTTTCACGAAGGGTTCGATAAGCGTTTCTGGAACCGCTTTGTTGCTCTAATTGTTGCGATATTCACGGCGGTAACCCGAGGTCGGGATTCCGATGAGGTAAACCGCTTCAGGCGAGAACAAGACTGCTACAACTGTGCCGCATGCTTGGAAATTAACCTCACTGCCAGGGCCGAACTTCCGCATGCGGACGTCGACTCCCGAAGAACTCCCGAAGTTAGAAGCCGGCAAGGACTAAGGCGTGTCTCGTTAACAACTTAGGAGAGCGCTGCTCTGACTCTTAATCAGTAGGTTGAAGGTTCGATTCCTTCCGCGCTCACCATCTTTTCAAGCACTTGCAGAGTTTGTGATCCGCTCGGTGATCCGTTAAGCGGAATCGCCAAACGGACCACCTTGCCATGAGCGTCAGCCATGTCCTGCGTCACCGCATCGCCGTACACGTTCATTGTCGTGCGGATGTCAGCATGACGCATGAGCCGTTGCTGTACGCCTACCGGAGTTCCGACCGAATCGAGCCAAGTGCGGAACGTGTGCCGAAGGGTGTGAGTGCTCACGCTGCCAATCTTGGCTGCCTTGGCTGCCTTCTGGTACACGCGCCAGATTTGATCGTACGACCACGGCAATCGGCCTAGCTGCACGGGCGAAGCAAAGATGTAATCGTCACTGCCGGAGAACTGCGTAGTCTGTTTCCAGAGTTTCAGTGCTTCCAGCAGACTGCTGTCAATTGTCAGTTGCTTCCGCGACTCCGTGGTTTTTACGTCATCGACGTTCTGACACACGATGCCGCGTTCCACTTGGAGTCTTTCGTTCAGCCAGTCCACATCGGACCACCGCAGTGCAAGGCACTCGCTGATCCGCAATCCGAGACACACGCATAGCAGTGAAATCGTTCGGAATGGTTCGTCAAGATGACGGGCGAAGCCTTGGAACTCTTCGACAGTCAGACTACGCGGCTGTCGCGTTCTCTTCGTTGCGCCTTTGATCGTTACAAGTTCCATCGGATTGCGCTGCGTCGGCATGTCACCGCGCCACATCGCGTAATCCCACAGCACACTAAGCAAACTGCGAATGTGCGCCTTGCTCTTAGGTGCCAGCGAGAGAGAGTGAAGCCAGAGTTCGACGGGACGCGCCTGCACGTCTGACAGCAAACACTTTCCCCACTTCGGGACGATGTGATTGCTAAGCCAGACTTCGTATGCACGTCGCGTGTCAATACGTTTTGGCATCTTCTCTGCTCGGTAGGATTCGATCAGCGCGTTTAGCGTCAGTCCTGTGATCTTCGGTTGAGTCACAGGCTTGAGCGATTGCGCTGCTTTTTGTGCCGCTGCCTTCGTCGGATACTGCTGCTTTGTGCCGATGGTCTGGGACTTTCTTTTGCCATCCACCCATTGCAGAAGTCTCCAAGTTCCTACGTGCTTGTCGAAAACTACGCTACCTGTCTTAAACCGTGCTCTTTTCATTCAGCCTCCACTGTGAGCACGGCTGGCACTTCCATTCTCGCATCTAAGTCAACGGTGCGAAATCGCCAAACATGACGTCTGACGCCGGAAAGCGCGTAACCCTTGACTTTCCCTTGTCTCGCCCATGCGAGCAGAGTGCGATGCTCGACTTTCAAGTAGCTGGCTGCCTCTCGGCTCGTCAGCCACGGTGTTACGGTTTGATTGGTCACAAGATCAAAGGCCAGCGTGATGCTGGCCCTTTGTGTTTCAATATGGTGCTGGGGATTTTGAGTGTAATGGCCTGATTTCGCCAGTTTGGACATCTTGGCAGTAAAGCCCTGAATCCGCTCGCTCCCTATGGTCTGAACCACAAGTGCAACCTTAAATACCGGGACAGCAACTTATTGTGCGTTTGGTTCGGCGCTCTTTGTCTGCAACTGAACGGGCCATCGCATCGTCCTGATTCACGCAATCAGATTCGTCACACTGGGTATACAAGAAGCAGAAGAACGAGAGACGGGCGCTCTACTTTCCGCGCCTTGGCGGCCAAGACCGCAGGGAGCCACTATGGGAAACGGTCGGTTCGTAAAACTCTGCTTCATGGTTGCGGCGTTTTGCATTACAGCCCCGGTTGGATTGACTGCTCAAACCTTCCATAGTATGAACTTCAATGGGACAAACGGAGCGTACCCTATCGCGGCGCTTCTTCAGGGAACCGACGGGAATTTCTACGGTACGACTCCAAGCGGCGGAACGAGCACGTACTGCGGACCCGGAGGATGCGGCACGGTCTTTAAGGTCTCGCCAAGTGGCATACTGACTACCATATATAGTTTCTGCTCGCTGCCGAACTGTGGCGATGGCGGCGCTCCCTTTGGCAACCTAATACAGGGCTCCGATGGCGACTTTTACGGGACGACCATGGGAGGCGGAGCTAATTTCGACGGCACTATATTTAAGCTCACAGCGGGGGGCAAGCTGCATACGCTCTATAGTTTTGGGACTCTCGCCAATTGTGCTGATGGCATATATCCGACAGCCGGGTTAGTGCAGGCTACCAATGGGAGCTTGTATGGGACCACTCAATATGGAGGAAGCAACGGCGGCTGCACTTGGTACGGTTATGGCACCGTATTTGAATTCACGCCCAAAGGAAAGCTGATCACGCTATATAGTTTTTGCTCCGAAAGTTATTGTTCCGATGGCTCTTGGCCGAATACCACCTTGGTTCAAGCAACGGACAACAATCTTTATGGGACAACTTCTTGGGGCGGTGGGGAGTTCAGCGACGCGGGTACCATCTTCCGAGTGACCTTGAGCGGAAGATTCACAACGGTTCATCGTCTGAGAGCGAAAACAGATGGCGCAACTCCGAATAGCCTTATCGAGGCTACTGACGGAAATCTTTTCGGAACCACTCAAGCTGGCGTGACTAATTTCACTGAGGGTGGAACTGCATTTCGCCTCAGCCCCGATGGCGAGTTTGTAGTGCTTGAAAATTTCTGTCTCGGTTTTTGTATCTCGAATCCCTGGGCGGGACTCGCGCAAGCAAGTGACGGCAATTTCTACGGCACTACCGTCAATGGTTCGGAACTGGATAATGGTGCGATTTTCCAATTGACTCCTAGCGGCGAGCTTACGACGCTTTACAGCTTCTGCTCGGCAAATTGTTACGGTTCGTTTCCCAACGCGCCGCTGACGCAGGGAACGAATGGAACGCTATACGGAACAACGCGGCTTAGTACTGGGGATGGCAGCGGATACGGCACACTCTTCAGCTTGTCCCTCGGTCTTCCCCCATTTGTGGAGGCAAGCCCGAATTTTGGCAAAGCCGGTCGAACCGTCGGCATCTTGGGAAACCATCTGAGGAACACGATTAGCGTCAGCTTCAACGGGGTTCCAGCAACATTCACGGTCGTTTCCGACACTTTCATCAGGGCTACGGTGCCCAGCGGTGCGACAAGCGGAACGATCGGAGTAACTACACCCAACATCACCTTTTCCAGCAATATCGCTTTTCAAGTATTACCGTGATCGCCGCTCAATTGGCGTAATATCTCCATTACACTCAAAATCCCCCCCCCGCGCAGTGTCGTGCGCCAGCGGCTTGCACACTGTACAAATCGGTGTCTACACCAGATTTCGACCTTGCTTTGTTCACGGTGATTTCGAGAGGTTACTTGAACCCTAAGCAAAGGCCAGAGGGATAGCCCATGCTTAGGGTTATAGGTTGGCAAAGCGTAGGTATCCTACGTCATGCCAAAGTTTGGCAAGGTTGTAGGAGAACGTTGCTTTTCAATGGGATAGGTATTGCAGGGCTTTGGTTTGGCATAGCTGTAGGACAATGCTGCTGCACCGTCCGGTAGTCCAGCCATCCCCATCCCGGTGTGTATCGCTTCTCGAAAACCACGAACACACTACTGTTCTCTCTGGTGAGAGCAGCGATGTACCGCTCCCATCGCATGTCCCTGTGCTCTCGTGCTGAGCAGTTCTCTTGATGCTTGTCCCAGAACAAGTGATCGGGATTGCAGCAGGCACGCGATAAGCATTCTGCGACGTGGCACGCATCTGCCGGAGTGGACAAGCTGAGTCCGGTCTTCAAGCACTGGGCCAAGCGGGAAACCACTCGATTGCTGATACCGACTCGAATGGTGCCGTAACCTGCTTCCGTTCTGGCTCCTGCCCACACCCAACAATCGTCAATTCCGACGCAGCCTGTGACGATCTTGTGCCTGTACTCCTTCTGCTCGGCTGGCGTCATGCTTAGAGGTTGAGGATTGTTCTTCAGCCATTCTTGATAGCTACTCACTGAGCCATCTCCGAACGTTCGCGTTCGCTGCGCTCGATGAATGCTTGCACGTCTTCGCGCTTGATGCGGATTACCTGATTGAACTGAACAAACGGTAGTTGTCCGCTGCGCATCCATGCACGAACGGTCTGCTTACTGACACTGAACATTCGCGCAATATCCTGCGTTGATAAAAATTCTCTGGTTTCCGTGTTCATGCTTTGCCTTCCGATCATTGCCTTTTCCGTTCTCATGTTCGATCCGCCTTCGGGAATGCCGAGTGGATTGCTTCTCGGCTGCGACGTTCTGCCATTTCGATTTCAGCCTGTGATCTATGGCCGCCATTCCGACGCCATGCGTTGAGCATTTCGTCGTAAGCCTCTTGGGACAGTCCCGCCGCAAGAGGCTCTCCGTGCTGAGTGAAACCCGTCGTTGCCGTCTGTACACCGCCTTCTGGTATCAACGGTGCCGCGCCTGTCGGGTCGGGTCTATCACTAAGTAGTGCCGGATTCATGTGACTGCATCCGCTCTGAGGTTTCTTTGGCTCTCGCTCTTGCGGGCCAGTCAGAGGCACCGCTCCATAGGTCGGGAATCGTGAGTTCGTGCCGTCTACTTTGTTGCCGGATGAATCCGTCGCCAATCCGGCGCGGTAGTCGTCAGCGAATCGCCTGTCTTCTTCTGCTTTCAGATCGACGGGAGACGGCTGAGGCTTAGACGCTAAGATTTCGATTGGCCTATCCTCATCAATGGGATCGACTAATTCAGGTGCAATCGGCAGTTCTGGTTCTGGCAATCCGACGCTTGCATAGGTGTAAACGACCTCTGCGAATTGGTCGTCACCTGTCTTCGTCGCTTTGTACTGCCCTGATTTTGTGCGACGCTGTAGCGTCGAAATGCTGATGCCTAGCAGTCGCGCTGCTTTCTTTCTGGAAAGTGTCATTTGTGGTCCTGATTTTGTTTAAACACACGGGCGGGCCAGCCGTAGCCAGCCCGCCGTGTCCTGCGTAGAGATGGAAGTGAGCTACGCGGGGAATTTATGCTCCTTTGGTGCCAGTCGTGCTGCGAGGCGCATTCTGTGGAGGCATCGTCACTTGATTCGCATCTGCGCGGTGATCGCCTGCGTTGGTACCTTCGATGGCCTTGTGGTCGACTGGCTTGGCAATCGGGTTCGGAACCTGACTGCCACACGTTAGACCGCTGTTGATGGCACCGTTGCGGCTGTCGCGTGGACTGCCGGACTGCTCATTCACTTCGCTCATTTTGTCCTCTTTCAGAATTTGATCTATTTCCTCTGTCGATTCGATCACCGCGTCGTGCCTCGTCCTGAGTCAGCGACCAACCGCTCCCATGCGGCGTAGCCAAATTTGGAAATCAGCGACGCTTTGATTGCCAGTTGCTCTCGCGGTGTTCCTTTGATCTCGCTGAGATGTTTCGGCATTTCAAGTTTTTCATTGTCGGCCATCTGTGCTTCTCTCCTTTTCGGTCGCCTTCTCAAGTGCTTCGACTCTGGCGGTCAACCGTGCGATGTCATCGCGTAGTTGCTGCTGCTCAAACTGCAGGCGATCCGCAACTTGATCGGTCATTCCTTCTCCTTTTCGATGTCCTGCAAAAGTTTCTTTGCTACGGTCAGGGCATCCGCTATGACCTGCTCCCCGCTGTAGAGCTTGCCTTGCAGCAGAGCAGCTACGATCACGGTCAATCGGTCGGTGTGGCTCATCGCGGACCTGCTGTCATCTTCGTTGCGTGCTCAACGAACCTGAGACGCTTCTGCAAGTCTTGGATGGTGGTATCCATCTGCCGCAAGATGAAGCAGAGAGCATTGATCCGCTTGCCAGCGTTGATGAACTGGCGCTCTATTGTGTGCTTGCGAAGGCGCTTGGCTTCGCGCTCCCAGTCCTGCGGTGAGGCTTGCAGGTCGGGGTATGCCGGGGTTAGCGGCAACTGAGCGGACGTATTGCGTCGCGCCCGTGGGCGTGTTTTCATGTGGTTTCCTCGTATTGAAATTCCCCGCAGGTTGTGCGGGTATCGGCTTACTTATCTATTAATTTATAACGCGCATATTCGTTAAACATCAGATATTACAGAAGATAGCTAATCCAACATGCACACCACTATCTAATGATGATCTGTTGCACGAAAAGTAGATTGGCTTCCCATTATTGCTTTAAAGTGGCCTATAGACGCACTTTATGCCATCTAAGTGGGAAATAGCTACCAGGGTGGTCTGGACTCTAGAAAGGGGCTAGAATCGCCTGCAATCGCGCTCTGTGCAGATTTGAGATCGACTAGGCACTGGATTTAAAATGTAGACAGTATTAGAGATGCAATAAAAATACGTGGCACCGACGCCTTCTCTTTCCTTATTGCTTCGCCCTACCATCTCTCGCGGAACTAAACCCTTTATTTTTCCCCTGATACAGTCACCCTCAGTTAGCATCCTAGCCGTATCGCATTGCGTTACCAGTAAGTTACGGCTGGTTTGCTACCTGCCACAAAGTGACAACAAATTGTGCCAGTTCTGCCGACCTGCGTCATCTTAAAAGTGGAAAATATTAGATGCCTCTACTGATTACAAACGACTTGCAGCCGTGATTCGTTTTGGTCAAATTATTGCTCTATTATTTGACTAGTTCGGCTGTGCCGGACGAGCAGTTCTGCTCACTGACAATTGACGCTGGAAGCGTACCGGATGGCTCAGTGCTGGTTGCGACTGCCTGCCTAGTCGGCAGATCGTGTAACACGCATCGCTGACGCGGTGTATGACCGCAAGCACGGCTGATGACAGGGAAGCACATCCGTATCGTGCGAAGAACGTGCACGCGCAGAGCGAGGGAGAGATAGGCGCAACGTGCGCGTGTGTAGACAAGTAGTGCAGCGCAATGAGCGTGCGAGGCAGCACATCCCAAAGGAACACCGCTCAGGTCAGTGCGATGAACGATGCTAAACCGTGCTGGTTTGATGTGAGGGTGCTTCTAGGAAAGTGGAACATGACTCTCGATGACCTGCGCCAAAGGCATTACTTGATCTAGGGATGACTCGCGTCAGGTGGAACATGACCTGCGCTTGGCCTGCGGAAAACTCCGAACGGAACCGAATCGGAAGCCACAGCCATACCCGCAAGGGAAGCACTGGCAGCGCAGCGGTGACTGCCTCTCTACCTAGCAGCGGGTTCAGTATCTTCGGCTCGAATTTTCGTTTCCACACTATACAAACGTGAAAACTCAAAGGAGGAGCACATGCTTATCGGGAGTGGTCTAAGTCAAAGTGAGCAGGCCGCGTTCGATGTCCTGCTCAGGTTCTTTGATGGAGAACGCGAAGCAGAGCGCAAGGCATTGGCTTTGTGTTCACCGTTTGCTGCGCTGGCAGCACGTCGCATCGGCTGTCTCAGTGATAGCGACGTTGCAGAAGTCGTGATGGAGTGCCTCTGTGCGTGCCTCGACAATCCAGAGGTTGAATACTGCTTTGGCGAACGCAGGGACACACGGAGAACACAATGACAAAGACTTATCTGTACCTCAGAACGTCCGCTGACGACAGGGATAAGGCAGGCATCCCCGTGCAGCGTGATGGTTGCCTTGAGTTCGCAGCGCGTACTGCTCTGGAAATCGTGCGTGAGTTCGTTGACGACGGAATCAGCGGTACGGTTCCGATGGACGCACGACCTTCGGGTGCCCAACTTGTGCGTGCTATCGCAGACAACGGCGTAAAGGCTGTGCTGGTATGGAATGGCGAACGCATCGGGCGTGAGCAGCCCATATTCTGGCAGTTCATTGGCCTATGTCGAGCGAAACGCATAGAGGTTTTCGACCATGAGGGCCACAAATTGACTGACCCGATGGAAGGCGCGATCTATGGAATGACTGCCGAGATGGATCACCGCAAGATCGTCGAGCGGCTGTCGGCTGGCAAAGCGCACTGGCGTGCTCAAGGCAAACGAGTCGAAGGCAGACATCCCTACGGCGAATCGCCCTATCGAGAACACGACCCAGAGCGCGAAGTGGTGAAACGGATTCTCAAGATGCACGCGGACAGAATGAGCGTCTACCGCATAGCGAAAACTCTGAACGACGAAGGCATACGCACGCGATACGGGAAGCATTTCAAAACGCAAACGATCACAAACATTCTGGAAAGGAGGAAACCACATGGCGACAGCGACAGCAGTAGCAAAGGCGAAGACATCCCCGCTGAAAACCAGTAGTGAAATGCAAAAGGTTTTTCGGCAGACGATGGCGCAACTGCTGGATTATCGCGTGGTTCCTGCCTTCATTGACTCCCCGAATGAAATAACAGGCATGGCTAAGCCTAGGAATGGGCGGTTTATCTACCGGCTCGTTTACGTGCCTAACATTCACATCGGGGAAACAGGCTACTGGAAACGTCCGGGCGCTGGTGCCGGAATGACAGTCAAGCCCTATCTCAAAGCGCGGGGCATGGAACTTCCGCATGTCACGTTCTTCGAGGGAAGCGAGTCTGCGAAGCGGCATCCGTGGAGTTCGTTGGTGTCACCTGAGCCTGCTGCGCGTAGATGGGGCTTCAGGGAGAACGGCAAGTGGGTGACTTGGAATCAGTCCGTCGTAGCGCACGCAAGCAATTCGCTTTCTCGCTCTGATCTGGTAGATCGTTTCTTCAATCGCCGTTACATGGACAGGTTCCGGGCAATCGCAGGCGTCCGGGTTAAGAGATGGGCGGAATTGAAGGCCGGTCCAACGATGGTCTGCATCTGGCCCGAAGAGACTGGGACTGGCGTAACTCAGTTTCGTGGCCTTGGCAGTCTAGAGGATTGCATCGGGCTTGATTACGTGCCAAGTCCTATCCTGCTAAAGCCTGCAGAGCCTGTAGGGACTCGGAAGTGGAGAAGTGGCAGGCTCAGCGTAAAAGACAAGCAGGAGATGATTGGCAGTGCTGCTGTACAAACCACCATCTTCGGAACAGCGTGGCAGTCCATAAGCAAGCTGTACACGAACGGGATAGAGCACGAGGAGCAGTTGTATATGGCTGGATTGGTTCGCTCTGATGTGACTGCTGCACTGTCAGGAAAATTCTGCCGAGATGGTAGAGCATTCGGTAAGGACGGCAGAAGAGTGGAACGTCCAAAGCAGTGGAAGAGCGGTAAGCCTATGACGGTCACTGTCAACAGCGAAATTGTGACCGTCTCTAACAAGAAGATGGCAGGATTGATTAACCTAGCGCAGAAATACACACGGCTCAAAGCAAGAGCGGCGATGGGAAAGGAGTGGACGCAGTACCGTGAGTCAGAGTTTGTTCCTGAGTCGGTCACAGCGGTCCAGACCGGGACGCTAGTGCAATCGCTTGAGGAATCGCTGCGTGGGAAGATGAGGAAATCTCGTGGGCGCAAACTGGCGGATGACGTAGAGTATGCCGCATTTGGCGAGTTACGTTTGTTCTGCCCCGAGCACAAGGAACTCAAGAACGCAAGACGGTTTGGCTTGGTCGGAGACTACAAACTCGCGTGCGGCTGCGTTCGGGAAGACTCGTTACCAGTTCAACCGTGAGCCTCTGTGGCAGGAGTTTAACTCTGCTATGGATAATCCGACTCGCCGCTCGGCTGACGTGCGGACGAATATAACAGCGCGAATCGGTTGATGCTGCCAAGACGGACAGGTCGAGTAACACAGGTTGCTTTCGCCTTGTATTCTCCCCATCATTGTGCTATTTTCTGGCGTAGGGGAGGTCGTTGTGAAGCACATTTTCGGGTTCGCACTATTCGCTACTTTTGTGCTCTCACTCGGATACTCTCAGAATGCGCCCATCCCCGCGCCAGCGGAAGCAAACAATATTAAGAAGACCGCGATAGAGCAGATAAAGGAGTCCGTGGTCTTTCTTCAGACACATTGGTCGGGCGCGGGTGCGCCTCTTATACGCGATGATGAGTGCAAGCCAGCCGAAGGCAGTAAGTGTGAAGTTGGAACAGCGTTCTTGATCTTTAAAGAGTTGCCGGAACTGGGCAAAGACCCACACGGCGACGGACTCGGGATCGCCTATTTGGTGACTGCGAAACACATGATCCGGCAGGTTAATAACGACCACCAGCCGGGGCCATACGCTCAGTACTCGACTATAAGGTTCAATACAGTAAAACCAGTTGATGCGATGGGCAAATCATGGGTCACGGCGGACTTCGACATCATTGATGGACGCGGTGATCTCGAATGGTTTACAGATGTCACCGATCCAATTGCGGATGTCGCTGTCATTCCAATCAATCTCGGCGAAAGTTTGGAGTACAAGACGACGCCCGTCAATCTATTGGCGACTAAGGACGTGATAAAGCAGTTGAACGTCAATGAAAACGATGAGATTTTCTTTACAGGATTGTTCACTGGCTATTGGGGAGCCTTGAAGAACTATCCCATTGTGCGACATGGAAGGCTCGCCCTGTTAACGGATGAGAAGCTCGAAACCGAACGCACTGCTCCCGGAAAGAAGACAGATATCATCCTCGCCGAAGTCACTTCATTTGGTGGAAATAGCGGCTCACCGGTATTCCTGCGAATTGGCCCGCTCCGCGAAGGCTTGGATATAAACATGCGACTTGGTTATCAGTATTACCTATTGGGAGTGATGAAGGGTTTTGTTTCCGACGAAGAAGCAAAGCAAAACGCTGGTATCGCCACCATAGTGCCTGCGGACAAAATTGCAGACATCCTCGCGAGTGACAAGATTCGAGCATACGAGGCAAGGTTCGTGGCACACTTTCTAGCCAATCGGGGCGATTTCAAAGGTGCGGAGCCGAAGTTTCAAGAGTCAATCTCTATTCTTGAGCGGGTAGAACCAGTCGGATCGCAACTAGTGGCGACGCTGCGCGATTTCGCAGCGATGTTGCAGAACGCGAAACGAATGGAGGACTCTAAAAAGGTTCTTGCCAAGGCCGACAACATCGCGAGCAAACCCGTTTCAGCGGTACCTCAGCCGTGATTGTGATCCATTTGTGATCCGTTAACGCGACTACGATGTACTAAGATCGACTTTCAGGGCCAGCCGTGCTCTGTATCTATTTGGAATTACGTTCCTTCGCGGATTCGATTCCTTCCGCGCTCACCACATTTCAACAATTTGCAGACTTTGTGATCCGCCGCGCATGTCTAACCAACAATATCTGCCTCCCACCGCGCTGAATACCCGCGATGCTTGAGCACATCCGAAGCAAACGAGCACGCCGTTCAAGTCAGCATGGATATAGGAAAAGAGGAGAATCACTATTTCGACAAGATTGCGCTAGCGGCGACAGCGGCTGCGAAATTAGTTTTTTAGGAGCACTGTAAGTACGTAGGACTCATACTTTGCATTTCCCGCTGTTGTTGGATGAATTCCGTCGGGACTCAGGTCCGACAGCGAGAGAATTGACGTGCCGTCGACAAAATGGCAGAAAGACCTCTCCGCGCAAGCCCGGGAAATCCCGATTCTGTAGCTGCCTAGCGTGTAGCCACCAACATTGGGCCCCTCCCAAGCCGTCGACAACGGTGTTTGCGCAAACATGCTGGCGTTCGGAAACCTTGAATGGATTGCGTCCAACAATGCAGCATATTCGAAGTTGAAATTCGAGAGATTCACCGAGTGAAAAAAATCATTTACTCCTATCGCCAGCCAGAAAACGCTGGGGTTTCCGTATGAGACGAAATACGACATCAACCCAGCCAGACCCGCATCGTAATCTGTGTTGAGTTGTCTGCCACCCCAGGCTTCCACTCCGACTTCAAAACTGTTTCTCAGAAGCACAGCCCAAGCATCGCGGCTCGGAACATCAGTTCCGAATCCGCAAGCGATCGAGTCTCCGTAAATGACAACCAGCCGATTTGTTCTCTCAGGAGCCGCCCAAACACTGCCGAACACGCTTTGAATGTTATTCCCTGTGACTGATGATTCTGGCGTTGCACGGAAGCGCGTTCCCGAGACGATATCAATCGTCTTACCGGGGCCTGGCTCAACAAAGAAAGTTTGAGGCGTCGCCGAGGTACACTTCAGCGTTTGCGAGTACTGACCGTCCACTATAACGCTGGCCTCTGCGTAATTCGGGTAAGAGCGAAAGATGGAGCAATCTGTCGTCACTTGGACGGAAGTATTGCTGATGAAATGGAGTCTCGAAAATGGCGAGCCGCCCGGCGATGAATCAAGCAGCTTAAACACATAGGGCTGGCCCGAACTTCCCCCACATGACGTGAGGACGGCCAGCATCGCGAGCTCTGTCAAACACGCCAAGCATATTCTCTTGGCGAAATCGAACCGTGTCACGCGAACAAAGTAACCCTACGGCGTAACTCCTGTAAACAGCGTTTACAGCGATCGACCTGGTTGACAAGGGACGCACCGCTCTTTTGCACCCCGATAGAAGCCATTATTCCAAATCGTCTGGCGGATGACGAGATTATCTGCCTTGTTAGTTTCGATCGCATGAAACCGTGAGTTGTTGGCAGTCGGGGCGCACCTGCGTCTTATGCCATCCCTAACTGTTTTTGGATCTGCTCGAGTGGTACGCCTTTGGTTTCGGGAACCATGGTTCGAACCCAGAGGAGTTGCAGGACCATCATGCCGGTGAAAAACGAAAAGATGTAGCCAGCGGGGAATGCCGCGACCATTTTTGGGAAAAACGTGGTGAGCGCGGCGGCAAAAATCCAATGAGTGAAACTGCCCAGCGTTTGTCCTTCGGCACGGTGACGGTTGGGAAAGATCTCGGAGATGAAGACCCAGATGACGGCTCCCTGGCCGATGGCGTGAGCAGCGATGAACGCGAAGATGCAGACCGGCACGATCGAATAATGTGCGGTGAAGAACGCCCAAGCCACAAGACCCAGAGAGCCGATATAGCCGAACGAGCCAATATAAAGGAGAGTGCGGCGGCCCAGTCGATCGATGAGCCAGAGACCCACGAAAGTAAAAACCAGATTCGTGATTCCGATGCCAATCGATTGCAGCAGCGCGGTTTCCTTCGCCAGACCCGTGAGTTCGAAGATCCGCGGAGCGAAGTAAAGGATGGCGTTGATCCCGGACATCTGATTGAAGAACGCGATCAGGAAAGCCAGCAGAATCGGCTTCCGTAGGCGGTGGGTCCAAAAGTGCCCTGACGAAACCTGCTCGGTCGACGCTGCAACAATCTCGTCGGCTTCGGCTGCGATCTCTTCTTTCGGAGCTTCCGGCTGACTTCGCTGCAGCACCCGCAAAGCCCCGTCGCGATCGCCTTTTTTCGTGAGCAGCCAACGTGGACTCTCGGGTAAGCCGATGCAGAACAACGCGTAGAGCAGAGAGGGGAAGGCGGCAACGCCCAACATCCAGCGCCACGCATTTTCTCCAATGCCTGCCAGTAGAGCATTCGACACAAAAGCAATCAGGATGCCGAAAACGATGTTGAACTGGAACATGCCGGCGAGGCGTCCGCGATGCTGCGGCGGAGCAATTTCAGAGATGTACATGGGAGCAACCACGGTGGAAATGCCGATGCCGAGTCCGCCAATTACGCGAGCAACGATAAAGATCTCCACGTTGGTCGCAAGTCCCGAACCGACGGCGCCCACAAAATAGAGCACGCCAATCCAGAGCAGAGTGGCTTTGCGTCCGAAGCGGTCGGCGGGCCAGCCTCCAATCAGTGATCCCACAACTGTGCCGTAGAGCGCCGAGGCCATGGCAATGCCATGCACACCGGGGCTGAGTCCCCAAAGAGTCTGAATCGTCTTTTCAGCCCCGGAAATAACGACGGTGTCGAAACCGAAAAGAAAACCGGCCAGTGCCGAAGTGAGCGACCAGAAGAAGATGCGACCATTCATAGTTGCGAAGGGCGCAGCTTATCACAGAATGAAGATTTTCACGTGTGATTCGGGCGTAAGAACGCTAGTCTTTCGTAAGCGGAAAACTCTTTTCCCGCCAGCCGCGGATACCGCCGTCCATCGAAATCACATTGGTGTAGCCCATCTTCTGCAAGTTGTCGGCGGCCAGTGCGGAACGGAAACCGCCTCCACAGTAGAGGATCATCTCTGCCCCGAGATCGGGTACACGCGCCTCGATGTCGCGTTCAATGACGCCCTTACCAAGATGAATCGCGCCCGGAAGATGATCTTTGGCGAATTCGCTCTCCTCGCGCACGTCGACAAGCAGGAACTTATCGCCGCGATCCAGCCTTTTCTTGACTTCGTCGACATTCGTTTCGCGTACACGCGACCGGGCGTCGTCGACAATTTTGAGGAAGCGTGGGGGATGCTGGTGTGCCATGAGTTTCTCCTTCAGTGCCTGCCTCCAACATAGTATCAATCTGGCCAGCGCCTATGCATCGAAGGAGGAGGATCAAGTAGGATCAAGACTTGCCCACGGACCACACATCTCGTCGAATCGGCTTGGCCCGCGCTCTTTCGAAGCTGGGGTACTGCTCTCGCGCGCAGGCGGCTGAGATGATTCGTGCCGGTCGCGTGCGCTTGAATGCAATGCTCCGCCGCGATCCAGAGACGCCAGTACACTTGGAGAGGGACCGCATCGCGGTCGACGGCCGCGCGATCCAATCCGAGCAGCGGGTGTATTTGGTGATGAACAAGCCGCGCGGAGTGGTGACGACGGCTTCCGACGAGAAGGAACGCGAAACGGTGTATTCGGTACTTGAGCGGTCCGGCGAGTCTCTGCCGTGGGTCGCTCCGATCGGCCGGCTCGATAAGGCGAGCGAGGGATTATTGCTTCTGACGAATGACTCCGAATGGGGTGCGCGCGTGGCCGATCCTGAGACGCATTTGGAGAAGACATATCACGTTCAGATTGGAGTTGTAGCAGACGAGGATTTTATCCGTGAGATTGAACGCGGGGTTCGAACGGAAGAAGGGGGCTTTCTGAGAGCCTCAGGTTGTCGGCTCCTCCGTGCGGGAGAAAAAAACTGTTGGCTCGAGATCTCACTGCATGAAGGCAAGAATCGCCAGATTCGCAGGATTTTCGAAGCGCTGGGAGTGGAGGTTCTGCGTTTGCTAAGAATAAGGATCGGGTCCCTGAACCTCGGTGCTCTGGCCAAGGGAACGTACCGACGGCTCACGGCGCTTGAGAAAGAGGCGCTTGATAGCGCGATGGACGCGAGAGAACGAACGCGACTCCCAGAGAGGAAGACAAAGGCGTTGTGAACGTGTTGGCACTTCTACGGATGCCGAGCGATAAGACATGAACGATCTGACTTTTCTACCTGCGGTAGAAATGGCGCTGCGCATCCGGGAGAAAAAGATTTCTCCCGTGGAACTGGCGGAAGCTCATCTGGCGAAGATCGAGCGCCTGAATCCGCGGCTCAATGCTTTTGTGCACGTCGATGCCGAGAGCGTTTTAAGGCGCGCGCGAGCTTCGGAGACCTGGCTCATGAAAGGAGCGCGGCTCGGCCCGCTGCATGGGGTGCCCGTGAGTATTAAAAGCTCGCTGGATGTAGTTGGCATGAAGTGTGAAGCGGGTACTCGCCTCCGCGCCGGTTATGTTGCCAAGAGCGATGCGCCTCTCGTGGTGCGACTGCGCCAGGCGGGCGCGACCATCCTCGGGGTAACCAACACACCTGAAATGCTCATGGCGTGGGAGACTGACAATCTTCTCTACGGCAGAACCAATAGTCCCTGGGATCTCGAGCGCACACCTGGAGGGTCGAGCGGCGGTGAAGCGGCTGCAATCGCCGCTGGAATGTCGGCCGGAGGCGTCGGCAGCGATGGAGGAGGATCGATCCGAGTGCCAGCGCACTTCAGCGGCATCTGCGGCTTGAAACCAACGCCCGGACGCATCCCCTCGACGGGACACTTTCCCGAGTCTTGCGGGCCATTTGCCCTGATCGGAGTCGTCGGTCCAATGGCCCGCACCGTGGCCGACCTGAGCATCTTATTCGCGGCAATGCAAGGTCCGGACGACGGCGATACCTTCGCCGCGCCCCTACCTCTGCGGTGGCCGAGCGACAATGAAGTTAAGAGTCTGCGAATCGGTTATTTCCAAGACGACGGTCGCACACCAGTCACGCCGGAAATTAGCCAAGCCGTGAGATCCGCCGCGGACTCTCTGGCTAACGCTGGTTTTGAGGTCGAGCCTTTTCGTCCCGAGGGCCTGGAAGACGCACGCGAACTCTGGCGGAAGTTTTTCGTGAAGGCCGGCGGTACTTTAATCGCTCCCATGTTTGAAGGACGAATGTCCGATCGCAGCCCGATCCTGAAGCAGTTCCTGGAATGGTCTGAGCACGAACCAGATCTGAGTGGCGACAACTTGCTAGGCGCCTGGATCGCGCGAGACCGGTTGCGTGCCGGGTTCCTGGCGCAAATGCGAAAGTATCCAATCCTGCTATGCCCGCCCGCTGCAATTCCGGCATTCCTGCATGGTGAGCGCAATTGGCAGATCGATGGAAAGACGGTCCCCTATCTCGATGCTTGGAGTTACACCGAATGGTTCAACCTGTTGGGTAGTCCCGCGGCCGTGATCCCGGTGAGTCATTCCAAGGAAGGGCTGCCGATTGGCGTTCAAATCGTTGGCCGGCCATGGGAAGAGGAGCAGGTCCTTGCGGTGGCGGCCGTAATCGAGAGGGAATGCGGCGCTTGGCGAGTGCCGCCAATCCGCTAATCCGGTTCAAGAGCTCGCCTAATATGTTTCAATTATTCCGTCGTTTTCGTGCTCTGGATAACTTTGTGGATGCGGTTCATCAGCCACTGTGGGGCTGACGTCTACGGCCTTAGCGTCGGATCGCGCAATACGCAATGCCAAGTTCCGGGGGAATTGTCGCTCGAATTCTGTGGTGGCTGGTTGTCTTCCTGGCCATTTCAGCCGCGTACCTGTACACCTTTCCGCAGGCGAACATTCTTTACGCAGGCGTGGTATTGCTTCACGCCATCGGTGGTGTATTGGCAACAAGTCTCCTGCTGCTTTTCCTGGTTAGTGTTCTCCGTCGAGGAAGTTTTGCGACCCGTGCTGGTTGGCTGCTGATCGCAGTTGGCGCTGTGGTCGGCGTGATTCTCATCAAGACTGGGACGCCGCGAAGCGAATGGAACAAGCTTTATCTCCATATCGTGATTTCCGCAGCCGGCGTCGGCTTATTAATCGCAGGATGGCTAAACAATCCCGCCAAGGAACAGTTCGGTAATCGCCCAAGCTTGGGTGGGAGCGTACTACGAGTGGTTCTGTGCCTCGTCGTGCTGGCAGGTCTCGGCTATGCTGCGCGCTACGTGCGCGAGAGCTGGCAAGCGAGCAATCGCATACAGAATCCAGCCATGCCTCCCGACAACATGAATGGGGAAGGTGACGGCCCACAAGGACCATTCTTTCCCAGTTCCGCGCAGGTCTACGGCAACCAGAAAATTCCCAGTAAGTTCTTCATGGAGTCCGATTCCTGCAAGCGCTGCCACGAAGACATCTACAACCAGTGGTTCAGCTCGGCGCACCATTTCTCATCATTCAACAATCAGTGGTACCGCAAGTCGATCGAGTATATGCAGGACACGATCGGCACCAAGCCCTCGAAATGGTGCGGAGGATGCCACGATCCCGCAGTCCTCTATGCGGGCATGATGGACACGCCCATCAAGCAGATCGTGCATCGCCCGGAGGCGCAGGCCGGGCTCGGTTGCATGATGTGTCACTCCATTGCCCATGTGAAGAGCACCATGGGGCAGGCGGATTTCTATCTCGAGTATCCCAAGTTGCATGAACTTGCCGCCTCCCAGAATCCAGTCGTGCGCACTCTTCATGATTTCCTGATTAACCTCAATCCTGAACCACACCGGCGTGTTTTCCTGAAACCGTTCATGCGCAGCCAAACGGCGGAATTCTGTTCGTCATGCCACAAGGTTCATCTTGACGTACCGGTGAACAAATACCGCTGGCTCCGGGGCTTCAATGAATACGACAACTGGCAGGCCAGCGGAATTTCTGGTCAAGGCGCGCGCTCGTTCTACTATCCGCCGAAGCCACAGCAATGTGCGGATTGCCACATGCCCCTGGAGTCCTCTAAGGACCAAGGGAACATAAATGGCTTTGTACATTCGCATCGTTTCCCAGCGGCTAACACGGCCGTGCCTACAGCGAACGAAGATGCGGCGCAGCTTAAGTTGACCGAAGATTTCTTAAAGAACGGTGCACTGACGGTGGATATTTTCGCCGTATCTCCCGCGCAAGCTCCCATGAAACCTGGCGCAAGTATGCAATCGGATCTTTCCACCAGTTTTGCGGTAGGAGAAGAAGCTGAGAGCAAAGTTACGACGGAAGGCGGCGTGACCGGGCCTATCATTGCCCCATTGAACCGTGTGCAGCCTGCGCTGCGGCGCGGCGATACAGTGCGCGTCGACGTAGTCGTGCGCACCAAGAAGATCGGGCATTTTTTCCCGGGTGGCACGGTCGATGCCTATGACACGTGGCTCGAATTGAAAGGCACCGACGACAAAGGGCAGACGATTTTCTGGAGCGGCATGGTCGAGGATAACGGTCATGGCCCCGTGGAAAAAGGTGCGCACTTCTATCGATCCCTGCAGATTGACGCACACGGGAATCCGATCAATAAACGGAATGCATGGGCCACGCGCGCTGTGGTTTACGTAAGATTGATCCCGCCCGGAGCCGCTGACACAGTACATTACCGCATGCACGTCCCAGAAAATGCCGGAAACAAAATTACGCTGCACGCGCGACTCTGCTATCGAAAATTCACGTGGTACGGCACACATGAAGCGTTCGCCGGTGTGCCGGATCCGACGAAACACGATGCGGTCGCACCCGACTACGATGACCGTCCGACAGTCTTCACGGCTTCGCTTAGCGGGGTTTCCGCGAAAGAGGAAAAGATCCCCGACTTGCCGGTTGTCCCGGTCGCCGAAGACAAAGTTACACTTCCGGTCATCGCGCACAGCGCACCTGCCCAAGCGCCGAAAACGATCGTCCGCAAGGAAGAGTGGCAGCGCTGGAATGACTACGGCATCGGCCTGTTACTGCAGGGAGACCTTAAGGGCGCAGCAGCCGCATTCGAAAAAGTCACGGAAGCCGATCCGAATAACCCCGACGGCTGGGTCAATATCGGACGCTGCGCCGTGCAGGAAGGCGACATGGCTCGCGCCCGTGCCGTCCTCGAAAAGGCGCTGGCTATATCTCCGAATCTCGCGCGGGCCAATTTCTTCTATGCGAAAGTTCTACGCTCGGATGGAAACTACGATGGCGCGGCGAAGCGCTTGCGCATGGTTTTGGCACAGTATCCTCGGGATCGCGTGGCGCTCAACGATCTGGGACGGATCCTCTTTCTGCAGCGCAAGTACGAAGAAGCTGTCAAAGTCTTGGAATCCGTTCTAGAGGTTGATCCTGAGGATCTGCAGGCGCATTACAACCTGATGCTTTGCTACAACGGCTTAGGCAACCAGAAGCTGGCGAAGGAACATCAGGATCGCTACATGCGCTTTAAGGCCGACGAGGCGTCACAGGCGATCACCGGACCGTATCGCCAACTCCATCCCGAGGACAACAACGAGCGGCAAGCCGTGCACGAGCATGTTTCGGTGCCCCTGCCGGTGACCGCCGCAACCCATGTGGGGACGGCCGCCTTCGGCCGTCCAGCCGGACAAAGCCCGGCAGTGGTTTCTGCTGGAGCCTCCCGATAAATGTCAGTACCCAAGTTCACCACAGAGTCACAGGGCCGCAGACAGATTCTCTCTGTTGTTCTTCTCTGTGCCTCTGTGTCTCTGTGGTTAGTCCCTCCTTGCGGCGCGCAAGAACATTTCCGTGACATCACAGCTCAAGCTGGAATTCATTTCACGCACAATAACGGTGCATTCGGCAAGAAATGGCTTCCGGAAACCATGGGGCCCGGCTGCGCCTTCATTGACTACGACAACGATGGATATCCCGACATCGTCCTGATCAACGGCGAAGATTTTCCCGGACATCCTCACGGCGGCGCGACCACCCTGAAGCTGTATCACAATAATCACGATGGAACGTTTACCGACGTGACGCGCAAAGCGGGACTCGCGATAGCGTTATATGGATTTGGCGTCGCAGTTGGCGACTACGACAATGATGGCTTCGACGACCTGTTCGTCTCCGCCCTCGGACAAAGCCATCTTTTCCACAACAACGGCAACGGCACGTTTACCGACGTCACGAAGTCCGCCGGCCTGTGGGGACCCCAGGAGTTTTCCACCAGCGCCGCATGGGTCGACTACGATCGCGACGGCAAGCTCGACCTGGTGGTCGCGAACTACGTACAGTGGACCGAGCAGACAGACCTTTACTGCACTCTTGACGGCGCGCACAAGTCCTACTGCACGCCCGAGTCGTACAAGGGAACTTCCGTTCGCCTGTGGCACAACCTGGGCGGCGGAAAGTTTGAAGATGCCACAAAGACGGCAGGGCTCAGCGACTCGTCATCGAAGAGTCTCGGCGTTGCGATATTGGATTACAACGCAGACGGCTGGCCAGACATTCTCATCGCCAACGACACGGAACCAAACAAGCTCTACGTCAACAAGAAGAATGGTACGTTTGAAGAACGTGGAGTCGCTGCCGGTATCGGATTCAGTGAAGACGGCGTTGCGCGTGCCGGTATGGGTGCCGACGCGGCCGACTACGACCGAAGCGGCTACGCCAGCGTGCTGATCAGCAACTTTGCCAACCAGATGGTTTCGCTCTACCACAATGAAGGCAATGGTTTGTTCGTTGATGAAGCCCCTCAGTCCGAGATAGGACGTGACTCGCTGGTAACGCTCGGCTTCGCCTGTTTCTTCTTCGACTACGATAACGATGGTTGGCCCGACATTTTTGTCGCTGATGGACATATCGAGAACGAGATCGAGCGCGTGCAGAAGCGCGTAAGCTATGCCGAACCCCCGCACCTATTCCGCAACTTGGGTGGCGGTAAGTTCACTGAAGTCACCGCGCAGATGGGCACGTCGTTTGCCGCACCGAAGGTGGCGCGGAGTGCGGCTTATGGAGATATTGATAACGACGGCTTTCTGGACATTCTTATGACTACCAATGCGGGGCCTGCGTATCTGTTCCACAACGAGGGAGGAACGAATCACAGCCTGCGGATCAAACTGGTAGGTACGAAATCCAATCGCGACGGCATCGGTGCCGTCGTCCGGTTAATCTCGGGCAGCGATCATCAGTGGAAGATGCTGCGCTCCGGCTCAAGTTACCTTGCCCAGAGCGAACTCGTTTTGACCTTTGGATTGGGCGGACAATCAAAAGCGGATGCCGTCGAGATCCAGTGGCCGAGCGGACAGGTCGATAAACTGTCAAACGTCACCGCCGGACAGACTGTAACCGTGCGGGAAGGAAAGGGAATCGTCGCGGATCGGCCATACTCAATCCCGCGTGCGCATAGCGAAAAGCAACTCGCAGCTCACAATTAGACCGATGATTGTCATCCAACGTCGTTATGCAATCAAAGGCAGTCGAAGGATCCCTACCATCGTAGCTCGCAACCTGCCTAGCCCCGCTTTTCCTTCGTGTACCTTGATGCCCTTTGTGGTTAAACTCTTAACGGAATGAATCTGAAAATCTCTGCCGCCATTATCGCGACCCTCGCAGCGGCCGGAGGGGTCCTCACGTCCGCGTCCCAACCCAAACCCTTTGAGGCTGCCCGCCTGAACAATCTCGGGGTTGCGTATATGAACCAGCAACTCTTCGAGAAAGCCCTTAAGGAGTTTCAGCAGGCAGCCGAGGCTGATCCTAAGTTCGTCATTGCACGGTTGAACGAAGGCGTTGCGTATCTGAATCTGCAGAAAATCGATGACGCGAAGGCGGCTCTGGAAGAAGCCCTAAAGCAGGATCCGAAGAATCCCAATGCGTGGTACAGTATCGGCCTACTGGCGAAGAACACCGGCGATGCGCAGGACGCGATCGAAGCGTTCAAGCACGTTACCGAAATAGATCCGACCGACGCCGACACCTGGTACTTTGTCGGGACCGCCTATGCGCAAGCCAAGCAATTTGCACAAGCCATCGAAGCCTTTGAACATGCACTGAAGATCAATCCGCTGCACGCCTCGGCTGAATTCGGATTGTCCCGGGCCTACCAGCAGTCAGGCGAAGCCGATCACGCGCGCGAACACCTGAGGAGATTCCAGTACATTACGCAAAACAAGTACGGTTCACCCATGAGCCTGGCCTACGGCGAGCAGGGCCAGTACTCGCGCGCCTTGGAATCGCCCCTCATGCCCTTGAAGCCGCCGGCGCAAATCAAGGTGCAGTTCGTCGATGTGACAAAGGAAGCGGGGATCGTTGGCAATCCCGTTCCTGCTGGGCCCAATACATATCAAGGCTTTCCAAACTATCTCGGGAACGGGGCATGCTTCCTGGACTATGACAATGATGGAAAGATCGACATTTTCTTGACAGACGATGGCGGCCATGATGGTGCGATGTCGCTTTATCACAATGTGGGCGGCGGAAAATTCGAAGAGGCTACCAAGAGTTTGACCGTATATAGTTTGCCCCACGGCACGGGCTGCGTTTCCGGTGACTATGATAACGATGGTTTCGCCGACATAGCCTTTAGCGATATCGCTGGTGTGATTGGGCTGCACAACGAAAAAAATGGGACCTTTAAGCCTGCAGCACATTTTGCAGGCGCCCCGGGAGGTGGCGGCATCGGAGGAGGTAACGGACGGGCAACTTCCTCGGGTGGAGAAAAACAATTGCAGCTGCCTCCGAGTTCGATGACGACGGGAAGTTCGCCTGCTCCATCGCTGATGTACCCTTCCGGGCTGCTCGGCATCACCTTCATCGACTATGACCACGACGGCGACCTCGATGTTTACGTCACGTGGCCGGTGCTTGCGGAGCAGGGGCCTGCAGGGCAGAAATTGGCGGGTCTAGGTCACAACGTGCTCTGGCGTAATAATGGCGACGGGACTTTTGCTGACGTTACCGAATCAGCGGGGCTAGCTGGCGATCTCCGAAGCATTGCTGCGATCGGAACGGATTTCAATAATGATAGGGCGATCGACATCGTCGTCACAGGGGGAGAGAAGCCAGCATTGTTCGAGAATCCACGCGAGGGCAAATTTCATGATCGAAGTGACCTGACATCGTCGATGCCAAGCAACACGAACGCCGTCACTGCTCTCGATTTCGATCACGATGGCTGGATGGATCTTGCATTCACTCAGATGGGCCCTCCGGGTCTCACTGTCTGGCGCAACAACCACGCCAAATCCTTCGACCAAGTACAACTCCCCGAGACTAACTGGGTCCGCGCCTACGGTGTCGCCGCCTTCGACTACGACAACGACGGCTGGGTTGACCTCGTTGCCGCTGGCGAAACGAAAGACGGCAAGGGCGAAGTCCGTCTCTTCCGAAATCTCGGTCCTGACGGATGGAAGGACGTCACCACCGACGTCGGTCTCGACAAGATTCATCTCGAAAGTCCGCGTGCCATCATCACAGGTGACTACGACAACGACGGCACCACCGACCTGCTCATCACGCAGAACCACGGTCCTGCTGTGCTGCTGCGCAACGAAGGAGCAAACAAGAACCACTGGCTAAAGCTTTCGCTCAAGGGACTGAACGACAACAAGTCGGCCATCGGAACCAAGGTCGAGGTCTTTTCCGGCGGCAACCGCCAGAAATTCGAAATCTACGGCTCCAACGGATATCTTGGCCAGAGCTCCACCGACATCATCGTCGGCCTCGGTCAATCGAAAGATGCGGACATTGTCCGAATGCTTTGGCCTTCCGGCGTGCTGCAGGATGAAATCGATGAAGCCCAGGTGGCCGGGGATAAGAAGCACGAGATACTCGAAATCGATCGCCGAGGTAGCTCCTGCCCCACTCTGTTTGTCTGGAACGGCGAGCGCTACGAGTTCGTTGCCGACATGCTGGGTGCCGGCGTCGTCGGACACTGGATCGGCCCTAACCAGCGCGACATTCCGCGCCCGGTCGAGTGGATCAAAATTCCTACTGGAATGGTTCGAGAAAAACCGACCTCAGCCCTCAGTCCTCAGACCTCAGATTCGAGCCGTACCGGTTCTCCTGACGTCCGAAGCCTGACGCCGGATACCGGAAAGATGTGGCCGAGGTCCGAGGTCCAAGGTCCAAGGTCCGTTTTATCCTTCCGCTTCATGGAGCCTCTCGAAGAAGCGGTATACCTCGATCAGGTGCGGCTCTTGGCCGTTGACCATCCGTCCAATGAAGACGTCTATCCCAATGAGTACTTCGCCTCGAATCCGCCGTATCCTGAGTTCAAGGTTGTCGTGAGCCGTGATGCGCGTCCCCCCGCCGGTGCCTGGGACGAGCATGGCCACAACGTTCTTCCCGATCTGCTCGCGCATCGCTACTTCGGCGATTTTGCGCTCACGCAATTTCAGGGATTTGCCAAGTCGCACTCGCTGACGCTTGATCTGGGCACGCCTTACAATGGCGGTCCGCTCTGGCTCCTGGCGCATGGCGAGATTGAATACTTCTCGGCCAACAGCATGTACGCCGCGTCCCAAGCCGGAATTGAGGCGATCGCTCCCTACGTTGAAGCACAAGGCTCCGACGGCAAATGGAAGCGCGTCATCGACGACATGGGATTCCCTGCGGGCGGCCCGCGTACCATGACTGCCGACCTCACAGGCAAACTCCCCCGTGGTACCCAAAAGGTTCGCATCAGCACAAATCTGCAAATCTACTGGGACAGCATCCTCATCGACCGCACTCCGCAGCCGCCGTTCAACGGGTCATCTATTGAATGGCGTCATCCCGACCGGAGCCGCTTTTCAGGCGAAGGGAGGGATCTCGCGCGTACCGGCCATGATGTCCGCCTGACAAACATCCCAATCCTCCGCGCCGACCTCGAATACCATGGCTATCCCTACAAGATCGAGGGAAATCCTCCGGGCAACGTGCAATACATTTACGAGAAGGCCAGCGCGACGGGTCCATACACGCGACCGTTCGGAACGTATACGCGCTACGGAGACGTTCTGCCCTTGTTGACTGCTCTAGACGACAGGCTGGCGGTCTTCGGCTCGGGTGACGAAGTGCGGCTCGACTTCGATCCCTCGAAGCTGCCCGCTCTCCCTAATGGATGGGTTCGCGATTATTTCTTTGCCGCCAACGGCTACGAGAAAGACATGGACTTCTACGCCGCGGAAGGCAATTACGTGGCACCATTGCCGTTCCTCAGCATGGGTGAGTATCCCTACACTCCGAAGAAGTCTTTCCCGCTCGACGACAAGCACCTGAACTACCTCCTCGAATACAACACGCGCCACATGTCAGGGAGCGAGCAGCGCGGATACTGGTTCGACTACGGCGGGAACAGTCAGGGACAAAAGCAGTAGGGCGACTCGTTCTCGATCTCTCGGCAAAATTGACCAGAAGTTCGGCCGGAGGCTAACATCCTCCGCCAAGGGTCTGTGGGGACCTCTTTTCGTGCTGGGCCAGACGATCTCGCACTATCGCGTCGTCCGCAAACTGGGTGCGGGTGGCATGGGTGTTGTGTTTGAAGCCGAAGACACCAAACTCGGCCGGCATGTTGCCTTGAAGTTCCTCCCCGAAGAACTGGCTCAAGATCCGCAGGCCCTCGAACGATTCCAGCGTGAAGCCCGTGCGGCATCAGCGCTCAACCATCCCAACATCTGCACGCTTTACGAAATTGACGAGGCCGATCACCGGCACTTCATTGCGATGGAACTGCTCGATGGCCAGACCCTGCAGCAGCGCATTGCCGGAAAACCACTGGATACAGAGATGTTTTTCGAATTGGCGATGCAGATTGCATCGGCCATGGAAGCTGCCCACAACAAGGGAATTGTGCACCGTGACATCAAACCGGCAAACATCTTCGTCACCTCCGCTGGACACGCCAAGATTCTTGATTTCGGGCTGGCGAAGCTGGCGGCTGTCGACCAGGCGTCGGATGATCCGACTCTCAGCGCCAATCGCAATCTGACCACGCCCGGACAAGCCATGGGCACCGTGGCTTACATGTCGCCCGAGCAGGTCCAAGGAAAAGAATTGGATGCTCGTACCGATCTTTTCTCTTTTGGTGCGGTGCTCTACGAGATGGCGACGGGGCGGCAGGCGTTCTCGGGAAATACGTCGGGCGTGATCTTCAATTCGATTCTGGAGAAGAACCCCGCACAGGCGTCGCGACTCAATCCCGAGCTGTCGACGCGCCTGGAAGAGATTATCGGCAAAGCTCTGGAGAAAGACCGCGAGGTACGGTACCAGCACGCAGCCGACATCCGTGCCGACCTCAAGCGACTGAAACGAGACACAACATCGGGCACGACCACGAGCGTGACACCTCCTAGACGTTCTCGGTGGCAAACGAAATGGATCGTGCTGGCAGCCGTGTTCCTTCTCTTGCTCGTCGCGGGCATCGTCTTTGCACGCTATGGCGGAATGAGCCCCGGTCAGACGATCAGTTCGGTCGCAGTCCTGCCCTTTGCCGGATCGACCTCCGATCAGGGAACATCGTTTCTCCAGGAAGGGATCACCGAGGGCGTCACCGATGCACTCTCCCACATGCCGAACTTAAAGGTCATGTCGAGCAGCAGCGTCTTTCGCTACAAAGGGCGTGACGGTGATCCCCAGCAGGCCGGGCGCGACCTCAAAGTCGACGCCGTCGTGACCGGGCGCATGTCGCAACTGGGAGACACGGTTGCAGTGACCGCGGAACTGGTCAGCGTCGCCGACGACAGCCGCATTTGGGGCCAGCGTTACAGCGAGAAGCTGGCCAATATCTCGGCCCTGCAGCAGGAAATTGTCAGCGATATCTCAGACAAGTTGCGGCTGAAGCTCAGTGGGTCCGACAAGCAGCGCTTGGCACGCCGTCCCACCGAAAACGCCGACGCCTACCAGCTTTACCTGGAAGGCCGCCGTCAAATGGGTCAGTGGAACGATCAAAGCTGGAAGAAGGCCGCGGAGTTTTTTCAGAAAGCGGTCGACAAAGATCCGAACTATGCTGCGGCGTATGCAGGCCTTTCCGAGGCTTACGGAGTCTTGGGATTCTATATCGATCTTCCATCAAGGCAGGCATACGAGAAGGCTCGACAGTCTGCCGAGCGCGCCCTGGCGCTCGATGAAAACCTGGCCGAGGGACATGCTGCGATGGGAAATTACGATTGGATGGTCTTGGATTTCGCGCGTGCCGAACCCGAATATCGGCGCGCGATCGAGCTGAGTCCCAACTTGTCCTTGCCCCACCAATATTATGCCTGGTACCTGGCGTCGATTGGTCGTTTCGCTGAGGCAGACGAACAGCAACGCCTGGCAAGGGAACTGGACCCCTTGTCGCTGCTAACCAACAGTTCGGTGGGCGACCTTTTGGCATCCGAAGGAGATCTGGACAGCTCGATCGCCCAGAATAAGAAAGTCCTCGAAATCGACCCGAACTATGCGTACGCCCATTTAAGCCTCTCCGACGAGTATTTCGCCAAGGGAATGTGCGAGCAGGCCATGCAAGAAGCGGTAACTTACATGGCTTTGACTGGGTATCCTCAGATCGCAGAACTCGGGAAACATGTATATGCGACCTCGGGCTGCAAAGGTTTTCTTCTCGAACGGATTCGGATTCAGAGCGATCCTACGAAAATGGAGTTCTATTATCCCTATGAGGTCGCCCAGGACTACGCGCGTTTAGGGGACAAAGACCAAGCTTTTTACTGGCTCAACCGATGTTACGAAGAGCGCGCGGGCGTGAACTTCGTGAAGTTCGATCTGGCTTTCAAGAGCTTGCGCTCCGATCCGCGGTTCACCGATCTCCTGAAGCGAATTGGATTTCCATGATGAGCCTACAGAACCGTTTTAATATTGACATTCTGCTGATCCCATAATTCAATAGCCGTTCCCATGGAAACGACTACATCGGCCCCCTCCGCCGTCCCTCGACTACGCCGCACGCTCACGCTTTGGGATCTGATTTTCTACGGTATCGTCCTCATTCAGCCCATTGCGCCTGTTCCTCTTTACGGCGTTGCGCAGAAGCTTTCCGACGGCCACTTCGTCACTATCATTCTGATCGCGCTCTTCGCCATGCTCATCACGGCCGTCAGCTATGGACGCATGGGAGCACTCTACCCAACGGCGGGATCGGCTTACACCTACGTCGGCAAAGGTCTCAACCCGCACTTGGGTTTCCTTGCCGGATGGGCGATGATCCTCGACTACATCCTGCAACCTCTTATCAACACAGTCTGGATTTCGACCGCGCTTCACGAGCGTTATGTGCACCAGGTGCCTTACATCGTTTGGGCTTTGCTGATTGCAGGTGTCATGACAGTGCTCAATCTGATTGGTGTCAAGGCTTCCGCGAACACGAACAAGGTGCTGCTTGCAATCATGACGGTGGTAGTGGCGGCCTTCATTGTGCTGGCGATCAAATTTCTGTATGGCGGCCAGGGGTGGGCGGGACTGTTTTCTATGCAGCCGATTTACGATCCGAAAACGTTCGACTGGACCAAGATCCGAACGGCAACTTCGTTTGCAGCCCTCACCTATATCGGGTTCGACGGGGTGACCACGCTTGCCGAGGATGTGGAGAATCCGAAGCGCAACGTTCTCCTTGCCGTAGTGCTGACTTGCATTTTTGCCGGGGTCTGCAGTGGTGTCGAGGCCTACCTCGGGGCGCGCGTATGGCCCGATTGGCGATCTTTTCCGGAAGAGACCACGGCTTTTATGGATATCTGCCGGCGGGTTGGCGGCGGCATCCTCTTTAACGCCATGGGAGTGATCCTGATTGTTGCCGCGTTCGGCAGCGGGCTTACCGGAACGCTCGGAGCAGCCCGCCTGCTCTTCGGTATGGGCCGCGACGGCGTACTGCCCAAAAAATTCTTTGGGCGACTCAAACCGGGCACAAGCACTCCCACGAACAACATTCTGCTGATTGGCGCTGTGGCGTTTGCCGGGGCCGAGTTGCTCTATCACATCGGCAATGCCTACGAGCATGCGGGAGAACTGCTCAACTTCGGCGCCTTCCTCGCATTCACCGGAGTCAATCTCGCCTGCTTCTGGCAATTCACTGTGCTCGCTCAGAGGAAGGGCGTGAAGTGGCGACTGGTTCAGGATGCGCTGCTGCCGCTGACTGGTTTCCTGGTCTGCGGATACATCTGGTGGAATCTGAATCATCTTGCCAAGACAGTCGGAGGTATCTGGTTCGCCATCGGAATCCTGTATGTTGGTTACAAGACGAACTGGTTCCGTTCCGCACCGGTGATGATCGACTTCAGCGATTCCTAGCGCCTGGCCGGTTGTGCTCGAAGTACCGTCGTGGCGTTGTTCCCAATGCCTTGCGGAACATCGCAATAAACGCGCTGGGAGTGCTGTAGCCCGCATCCAGGGCTGCGCTGGTGATTTTCTCTCCCGCTGCCAGTTGCTGCAACGATTGCAGAAGTCTCAATTGCTGTCGCCACTTGCCCAGCGACAAACTTGTTTCCCGTTCGAACACTCTTTCAATCGTTCTCTTGCTGGCGCCGACGTCTCGACAAAGTGCTGTTAGAGACCGGGTTTCTGACGGATCACGTTGCAGAATAGTAGCCAATCGCAGTGCACGTGGGTCTGCCGGGCTCGTAAGCTGCAAGGGAATTGAGTGCACTATCTTTAGTTGGTCGAGGATCACATCGATCAGATGAGCATGCGTCTTCACTCTGCGGTTCATGGCAGGGAACTGGCATGCGTGCAGGATCAGCTCCTGCAGTAAGCGTGATACGTTGACCACGCAACAATTTCGCGGAAGATTCCGGGCCATCCGCGCGCGCAGATACAACGTGCGCATCGAGACCGAGCCTGACATCACGATGCTGTGCACGGTTTTGGCCGGAATCCAAACTGCACGCCGCGGCGGCACGACCCACGTCCCTTCCTCTGTCCGCACCGTCATCACTCCGCGGCTGGCATAAACCAGTTGATCTTCCGGATGAAAATGCTCCGGGATTACATGGCCGTGCGCAAAATCATACACAAGGGTCGATACCGGGGACGGAAGCTTTGGACAGGCATGAACCGCATGTCGGTTCTTCGACATTTCTTGTCACGATAGCGTAATGACGTAAATCAGGCCAATAGAGTAATCTTCCGTCACGCGTATCACAAACAAGCCATCGCGAAGAGGGATTACATGCTGGGATCAACCAATATTGTCGCTTTTGTTCCGATTAAGGACGGAGAGAAATCACGAACCTTTTACGAAGGCATACTCGGACTGCGCTTCGTCAAAGACGACGGATTCGCTCTGGTCTTCGATGCGAATGGCACCATGATACGGGCGGCGAAGATGAAGGACTTTACGCCCGCGCAATTCACGGTCTTGGGATGGCAGGTCTCCGGCATCGAGAGCATCGTGCGAGCCCTTCAAAGCAAGGGCGTTTTCTTTGAAGTCTTCGGCTTCTTCAACCAGGACGAACTGGGCATCTGGACCGCGCCCACTGGAGACAAAGTTGCCTGGTTCAAGGATCCTGACGGGAACATCCTCTCTGTTTCCGAGCACGTCTGATGAAATCATCATTGGGCGATCAAGTCATTTTGCGAGTGAAAATCCCGAAGCGATGCGCTTTTCAATCACTCAATGGCTCAATCACCCGATGACTCAATTTTCTTACTCGACATTCCACCCGCTAACTTCCACGGCCGCCTTTGCCGTACCCAGTTCGCTCGCCCGGTACGACGCGGTGATCTCTCGCTTCTCCCCGGGCAACAAGGAAATGTAGTTGTCCTCCCAAACCACCGGCAGGATTTCCTCTCCCTTGGCGCCCTTGTCGATTTTTAGTCGCACAAAGAACGCAAGGCTCTTGCTCGGGTTCTCGATCGTGACATGCGTTGTCGATTCCTCGCCTTTGCGCTCAGTACGGTCGGTTACCTTCAACTTGACCTTGGGCAATTGGGAAATCGCTGTGAAGTCGGCGAACTGGGCAGTTGGCGTCATCCACCACGTGCTTTTCGCCCAATCGATGACCTCCGGCTTTGTCGAAAGCCAGTAAAAGTTCGAGCCGACTTGTTTACCGGTCGAATCTTCGAGTCGCAGAACGAGGAAGTACGTGTTGCTCAATCCGGAAACATCCGGCAGGGTGAAGACCTTGGATGTGCTGTCGGCCGCCGCATCGACGGAATTCTCCTGCGTAAACTTTTCCGTCGCATCAAGGTTGTAGATCTTCGTGATGAGCTTCAGTCCCTTCGCGTCGGTGTACTGGCTGCTGACGATCCAAATCGAGTGATCGTCGTATCCGTAAAGCGGATGCAACGCTTCCATTGCGCGCTTGGCGCCAAAATATCCGCCGCCCGGACGCAAGTAGTAGTCGTACAGGTGCCAGATCATCGAGGGCCATGCATTGTTGAGCATCCACTGAATCACGCCCGCTGACTGGTATTTGTTGCGGCTGTACGCCTCGTACATCGCGCGCACGCCTTCATAGGTTTGCATCTGCGATTTGATCGCGAAGTCTTCTACGTTGTCCGACTTGCCGTAACGGTTCGCGAGCGCCTCGCTGAAAACTCCGATCGTCTTGAACTCGCCGCCACCCGCGTGGTAGTTCCACACGTCGTCGATCGGCCACATGTGGTCTTTGCCGACCATGGCGCGAATGCTTTCGATGGGCGGAACGGCTGGTCCCATGCTGGTTTCGCTATCGAACCCATAAGCCCCGCCGCACCCTCCGGGATTGCAGAGTTTTCGGCCCGGTTGACCTTCCGGCGTATCGACCTCCCAATAGCTCGGCGCGACGTACTCGTAAGGTCCACTCATTTTCATGCCACTGTCGCCGGTGACGCTGGTCTTCTTTCCCGTTGCCGACGAGACGACTGGGTTGGGCCAGAACAGATCTTTCTCGACATCGAGATACATCTGCTCGACATCGGGCGGAGGAGGATTGTCGCTGCCATTGAGCCACATCACCAGGCTGGGATGGCTGCGGAGGCGATAGATCTGATCCCGCAACGACTCCTTGGCAATGTCGAAGTCTTTTGGCTGCCAGCGCGGCCAGCGCTCCCAGAAATCGCAGCAGCACCACCCAGCCATCACCAGGATGCCATGCTTGTCGGCTAGATCGAAAAACTCCTTGGTCTCGAGTTTGCCCTCAAGCCGAAGCGTATTCAGACCCATGTCCTCGACATAGCGGAATTCGTCATGCAGTCGCTGGGAGTTCTCCCGCAGCATCATGTCGGGCGTCCAGCCACCTCCGCGAATCAGAATGTTCTTTCCGTTGACTTGGAAAACTCGGCCGCCAGCCGAGTTTACTTCCGACGTAATCTCGCGAATGCCGAATTCGCTGCTCGATTGATCGCTGATCGCTCCGTTCACCTCGAACTGCATGGCCAGCTTGTACAGATTAGGAGTTCCCATCTGCACGGGCCACCATAGCCGCGGGTTGGAAAACAAGAGCTGCGAAAACTTGTCCGGTGTAAACGTCACGTCCTTCGCCTCGTTGGCGGCGAGTTCCACGCCCTGATCGAAGGTGACATTCTCAATTTGACCCTTGAGTGTGCCTTTTACCGGCTGATTCGTGCCGTTCTTTACCTGTGCGGTCACCGTGAGCTGCGCGCTGTCATTCGCGGGCGAATTCACTTTCGAAACGACGGTTGGGTAGCGCAGCGCCACTGGGCCGCTGGTGGTCAGATAGACGTCGCGCCATAGCCCCATATTCTTGTCGGGAGGCGCCGGGTTCCAATCCACGAACGTGATGGCCAAGTCGTGATCGGTCGGCGAGAAAATTTGTGCCGCCAGAACATTCTCCGCCCCTGGCTTTGCGGCCGCAGTGACGTTGAATTCGTAGGTCCGCCACGCTCCCGCCACGTCATCGGAATTGGCAATCTGCTTCCCGTTGAGCCAGATGTTAGCTCGATAGTTGATCCCATCGAATTTAAGCCAGATGGTCTTTCCTTTGTAAGCAGCCGGAACAGCAAACGGCTTGCGGTACCACCAGGAGACAGCGTAGGGGTTGTCTGGCGCCATCGGAATATTCGAGAAGTTTCCGCCGATCGGATAGTTCATCCCAGCGAAACTGCGCAGATTCATCCCCGGAAACGGATCGGGCAATGCTTTGTCCTTCACCAGCGCCGCCACTACCGTTGTGGGAACTGCTACTTCATGCCATCCCTTGGGCGCGAACTGTGGCGTCGAGATCACTTCTCCTTTGGCTTCGACCTTGGCGGATGTCTGTAACGTCCACCCGTCGTGCAGGGCTAGCTTTGCCGCGGTATCGTGTTTGACCGCGGCTTTTTCCTGGGCGGGTGACAAGGAAGAGAAAAAAGCGAGAGACACAATTACAGAAAACATCGCCGCTAGCTGCTTACCTGGTTTCATGATGCTCCTTTTGCAGATGCGCGTCACGGTTCGGCACAGAATTGTTCGGCACAAAAACATCCCACCGGCACCGATTAGATCGGCACAGAAATTGTCCAGAAATGCTTCGTTGAATGGATAACACTTCTATTAATTCGTTTCAATAGCCCATTTTCCATGTGGTGAATTAACCCCAATCCCTCTTAATCTTCGCTGCGACACCGCCGGGGCAAATTACTCCGCTTCGGCCGGGGTCCGTCCGTCCTTCGAGCGGTTGGTTTATAATTAAAAACTCGCCCGTCCACTCTGGAGTAATTAAGAACATGATTCGCTTTCTACAGACTCCCGGTCCGCTGAAAAAGTATATTCTCGGCGGCCTGCTTTTGTTGATGACCGTCTCGATGGTTTGGTACCTCGTGCCGAGCGGCGGCAATTACAGCTTTGGTAATGCGCCCAAAGGTGTGGTTGCCCAAATCGATGGAAACGACGTTACTGCCGACGAAGTTCGCACCACGGCTCGGCAGATGCTCCAACAGCAGATGCCCCAGGGCGGAGCCAACATGAGCATGCTCCTGCCTTTTTTCGCGCAGCGCGCTGCAGAGCAACTCATCACCCGTGAAGCCCTGATCAGCGAAGCTAGCCGAATGGGCCTGCGCGTTTCTCCCGACGAGATTAAAGACGAGCTGCAGCATGGTCGCTATGCGGCCACGTTCTTCCCCAACGGCAATTTCATTGGCCAGCAGGAATACGAAGACATGCTGCAACGAGCCCAATTGACGCCGGCAAAGTTTGAGGATGCCGTCGGCAAAGACATTTTGCTGACCAAGCTTCAAGCGCTCATCTCTGGAACGGCGGGAGTCACCGAATCTGAGATTCACGAGCAGTTCATCAAACAGAATTCTAAGGTCAAGTTCGATTACGCCGTGCTGAAAGAGGAAGACATTAAGAAGGGGCTGCATCCCACCGAGGCCGAGTTAAAGGCGTACTACGATAGCCACAAGGCCACCTACGCTAATTCCATTCCCGAAAAGCGCAAGGTGAAGTATGCCGTTATCGATACGACCAAACTTGAGTCTGGCATTCAGGTCACGCAGAGCGATCTGCAGAACTACTACGATCAGCACCGCGATCAATACCGTGTCCCGGAGCAGGTGAAAGTCAGCCACATCCTTATCAAGACGCCGCTGCCCGGCGCGGATGGCAAGGTCGACGAAAAGGGAGTCGCCGAGGCCCAACATCGTGCCGAGGACCTGTTGAAGCAACTCAAGAGTGGCGCGAAGTTTGAGGCGCTGGCTGAAAAGTATTCGGAAGATCCGGGCAGCGCCAAGCAAGGTGGATCACTGGGCTGGATCGGCCGTGGCCAAACCGTGCCCGAATTCGAAAAAACTGCTTTTTCGCTGCCCAAAGGGCAAATGAGCGATCTGGTGAAAAGTAGCTACGGCTTCCACATCATTCGTGTGGACGACAAGCAGGACGCTCACATGAAATCACTCGATGAAGTGAAGTCGGAAATCGAGCCGATTCTCAAGCGCCAGAAAGCGCAGCAGATCGCCCAGCGCCAGGCTGACACGATGCTGGCGGATGCTCGTAAGGATGGTCTCGACGCCGCAGCCGCCAAGCAAAACGATCCGGTGATTACGTCTGACTTTTTTACCCGGAAGGACATGTTGCCGGGGCTGGGGCCATCCCCACAATTCATGGACGCGGTGTTCTCCGAAGCCGAGAAGTCACCGCCCGACGTGGCTCCAGCATCGATGGGAACGGTTGTCTTCCAGTTGCTCGCCATCAAACCCGCATCGACTCCGAGCTTTGAAGAGATTCGTAGTCGCGTGGAAGAAGAATTCAAGAACGAACAAGCTGGTAGTCTCCTGTCGCAGAAGATTCAGGAACTCTCCGATCGGGCCAAGGCTGAGCATGATTTGAGGCGGCCGGCGAAGGAACTCGGCGCCACCATGAAAACCAGCGATCTGATTCTGCCCGACGGTCAGGTTCCAGACGTGGGTTCCATGTCAGGTCAGGCCGGAGTTGCTTTCACCATGAAGCCGGGAGAAATCAGCGGGCCCATCCGCAATGGCGCAGACGCTGTAGTGCTTCAGGTGCTAGAGAATCAGCTTCCCTCCGAAGCCGACTACGCAGCCAAGCGCGACCAGATCCGTGACCAATTGCTGCAAAGTAAGCAGCAGGAGCGCTTCGCTCTCTTCGTCTCTAACCTGGTTGACGAGATGACCAAGTCCGGCAAGATCAAGAGAAATGAAGAAGAACTCAAGGCGCTGACTCGCACCGGCAGTGAAGGAATGTAAACGGCGGACTCATGTCCTTTGCACGCGCCGCCGGCATTCTCCTGCATCCAACTTCGTTGCCGTCGCGCGGCGGAATCGGTGACCTCGGCCCCGCCGCGTACCGCTTCGTGGATTTCCTCGCTTCCGCGCGTCAGGGCGTTTGGCAAGTTCTTCCCCTCAGCCCGCTTGGCTACGGGAATTCTCCGTACTCGACAACCTCGGCTTTTGCCGGAAATCCGCTGCTAATCAGCCTTGAACGGCTCGCTGATTATGGCTGGATCGAGCATTCCAAGCTCGATCACCTTCCGAGTAACTCCGGTCCCGTTGAATACGACAAGGTCTTCTCTCAGAAACTGCCGTTGCTGTTCGAAGCGGCGCGAAATTTCTTGCATTCTGCGTCCAGCGAAGGTCTTCGACGTTTCGAGTCTTTTTGCGAGGCGAATACTTGGTGGCTTGAGGATTTCGTTCTGTTTGACGCCCTTCGCGCCCGTCACAAACTCGAGCCCTGGAATCGCTGGCCGCAAGATATAGCCGCACGTGAACCGCACGCCCTGCAGACGGCAAGGGAAGAACTCACCGACGATCTCCGTGTCCGCAGTGCCTTACAGTTTGCCTTTCACGAGCAATGGTCTGCCTTAAGAAAATACTGCGCAGAACGGGCTATCCGCATCGTGGGAGATGTCGCCATCTTCGTGAACTACGACAGCGCCGACGTGTGGAAGCACCGCGAACTTTTCCGCCTGAATGACCAGCTCGAGCCGGAAGTTGTCGCCGGTGTTCCTCCGGACTTCTTCAGCAAGACGGGCCAGCGCTGGGGCAATCCGCTCTACCGATGGAATGTGATGAAGCAGCAAGGCTACCAATGGTGGATTCAGCGCCTACGCTGGGCCACCCAGCATTGTGACTACATCCGCCTCGATCACTTTCGTGGATTTGATCAGTTTTGGGAGATTCCCGCCACCGACGCTACCGCCATCAACGGGCACTGGGTGGATGGCCCCCGCGACGACTTATTCGCTGCGCTGCGGCAAGCTCTCGGTGGGCTGCCGTTTTTCGCCGAAGATCTAGGATTCATCACTCCCGAAGTGCACGCGTTGCGAGAACGTCTGCAGATTCCGGGTATGTGCGTTTTGCAGTTCGGCTTCGGCGACGAGGGCGCTCACATGTACTTGCCGCATCGTGCCGCCGGTAAAGTGATGTACACCGGTACGCACGACAACGATACGGTAGTCGGCTGGTGGGATTCTGGCGCGGCGGAGCATGAACGGCGCAATGCTGAAGCCTACGTCGGCCGCTGCGAAGACGGAATGCACTGGGCATTCATTCGCGCAGCTCAGAGTTCACCAGCTTGCCTGAGCGTTATCCCGATGCAAGACGTCCTGGGTCTTGGCAGCGACGCTCGCATGAATACTCCCAGCCTGAACGACGGAAACTGGCGCTGGCGCTTCGATGAAGGCCAGCTGAAGAGCGAGTTGGCGGCGAAGTTGGCCCTGCTCGCTGAAGTCAGCGACCGCCTCCCGAAGCCGTTCGGCAGCCCGTCGAGCGCGAATTTCTTCGCATAACAGTCCGGCCCTGTGGGCGGCGCCAGAACTAGGGTTGAAGTGGAAATCTCGAAAGCAAAGCGTCGGTATGCGAAGCCCCGGACGGACATGTTTGGTAAGCGTAAGGGGGGCCTCTGCGAATCCATTAAAGACGCCTCTATCCTGACTCTGATTTGTGAATAAATCATGAATCGGTCGCCCTTGTGACCCAAATCGTGTATAGAAGAACGGGGAGCTTGCACTGTGTCCGAAGCAATCATCGAAGCTGTCGGCGTGGAAAAATCTTATCCCCAGCCAGACGGCACGCGCATTCAAGTGGTCGGAGCGACGAATCTTGCCATCGAAGAAGGCAAGATCATTGCGCTGCTCGGCCCTTCTGGATGTGGGAAATCGACGCTCTTACGAATCCTTACTGGACTGTCGGAACCGACCGCAGGCACGCTTTTATGGCATGGCAAACCGCTCAATGGACAAACTCCGAATGTCGCGATCGTCTTCCAAAGCTTCGCTCTTTTTCCCTGGCTCACGGTAATCCAGAACGTTGAGGCTCCGCTCGAAGCCAAAGGTGTGGCCGAGGTCGAGCGCCACAAACGGGCCCTGCGCGCCATCGATACTGTCGGTCTTGATGGATTCGAAACTGCTTATCCGAAAGAACTCTCCGGCGGCATGAAGCAACGGGTGGGCTTTGCGCGTGCGCTCGTGGTCGAACCCGAAGTTCTTTTCATGGATGAGCCTTTCTCCGCCCTCGACGTCCTCACTGCCGAGAATCTGCGCAATGAACTGATGGAACTCTGGCTGAGTAAGAAGATGCCGACCAGCGCCATCTTTATCGTGACGCACAACATCGAGGAGGCGGTCATGCTCGCGGACCGCGTCATGGTTCTGGGAAGGAATCCTGCACGCGTGCGTTCCGACTTCAATATCCGGCTGAAGCATCCCCGCGATCGGAAGTCGTCGCGGTTCGTCGAACTGGTCGACTACATCTACAAAGTAATGACCGAGCCGGATGCCGAACATGCGTTGCCCGACGCCGAGGCCACCGCCGAGATCCTTCTTCCCAAGGGCGGCATTACAAAAGAGGCAGTCAAGAAGCAGGAGGCTCCGCTGCGCACGGCGAAGTATCAGATGCTTCCCCATGCGCGCGTTGGCGGCATCGCTGGACTCACTGAATTGCTGCGCGATCGCGGCGGGCGTGAAGATCTCTTTCGCCTTTCCGAGGAACTGGTCATGGACGTCGAGGATCTCTTGCCGATTCTCGAAGCCTGCGTGCTCCTGGGGTTCGCATGGCTTAAGGAAGGCGATGTTCAGATCACGCCGGATGGCATCACCTTCGCTGATGCCGATATTCAGCGCCGTAAGGTTCTGTTTCGTGAGGCCGCCCTGAAGCATGTAACGATTCTCAAGCAGATCGATAGCATCCTTAAGCGCAAAACCGATCATTCCATCGCTGACGAGTTCTTTCACGACATCCTCGACGAACACTTTGCCGAAGACGAGGTCCAGCGTCAGTTTGAAACCGCCATGAACTGGGGTCGCTATGCCGAAATCTTCGATTACGACAGCGAAAATGGAAAATTGATCCAGGCGGATACCACGCCGGAGTCTACCTCTGCTCCGAAGTCGGAATCACAATTGAAGTCCTGAGTTAGAGCCATGAAGAGGAAAGTCAGCCTGCGTGGATTCTCGGCGTACCAACTCTGGACGCAATTGCCCAGCCTCGAGATCTCGTACCTCCCTGACCTGCTGATGTTCGCGGCTGCGATTACGCTCTTCTACGGCGTGCTCGTCGTTGGACGCACATGGCTCGGGCCGTTCACTCCTGAAGTCGATATCTCTCGCAGCCCTGTCGCGCTACCCGCCTACGCGGGCTATTCATTGCTGCGTATCACCATCGCTTACGTTCTGAGCCTCGCTTTTACGCTCGTCTACGGATACATTGCCGCCTACAATCCACGCGCCGAGCGCTTCATGATTCCTCTGCTCGATGTTCTACAGTCCATCCCGGTACTCAGCTTTCTTCCCGGCGTCATGCTGGCCATGGTTGCTCTTTGTCCCGGACGTCAACTCGGCGTCGAAGCTGGAGCCATCCTTCTGATTTTCACCGGACAGGTCTGGAATATGGCTTTCAGCTTTTATGCCTCACTGAAAAGCATTCCGAAAGAAATGCGCGAGGCCGCCAAAATCTACGGCTTCAGCTGGTGGCAACGGTTCATTGAGATGGAATTGCCGTACGCCGCGATCGGACTTGTCTGGAATTCCATGATGTCGGTGGCCGGCGGCTGGTTCTTTCTGATGGCATGCGAAATGTTCGTGCTCGGCTCGCGCGACTTTCGTCTGCCTGGCCTAGGATCCTATCTTCAGACCGCAGCCAGCAATGGTGATACACGCTCGATCCTCTGGGGCATCGCGACGATGATTGCGGTCATCGTTCTACTCGATCAATTCGTCTGGCGTCCGGTGATCGCGTGGGCAGAGAAATTCAAAGTTGAACAAGTCGAGAGCGCTGACGCTCCGCGTTCCTGGGTGCTCAACCTGTTTCGCCACTCTCGAGGAATCGCGCAGATTCAGAGCCGCACCATTCAGCCACTGCGAGAGCGTTTGATGATGCATTTTGCGCGTCCACATTCCAGCGAAGCAGACGAACAGCGCAGCCCTTGGAAGCCCTGGATCGCTCGGCTGATCGCGTTCGCACTTCTTGCCGCACTCGGCTACGGCGTTGTCCGGGTCGTCATGCTTCTCGCCGGACTCGAGCGACCCGAGATTCGCGAAGCGGGCATCGGACTGCTCGCCACATTTTTGCGCGTGAATCTTGCTTTGCTGCTGGGCGCACTTTGGACCCTTCCAGCCGGTGTCGCTATCGGCTTCAATCCAAGACTCGCCCGCATCGCCCAGCCCCTGGCGCAGATCGCCGCCTCCGTTCCGGCAACGGCGCTGTTCCCGGTCGTGCTTCTTCTTCTCATTCGCGTCGGAGGTGGGCTTGGCATTGGCTCCATCGCGCTACTATTATTGGGGACGCAGTGGTACATCCTGTTCAACGTCATCGCGGGTGCGATCGCGATTCCGACGGACCTGAAGGAGTGCTGCTCAGTTTTCAGGCTCACCGGAATCGCACGCTGGAAGAAGCTGATCCTGCCTGGGATCTTTCCTTATCTCGTCACCGGTCTGGTGACGGCTTCCGGCGGTGCGTGGAATGCCAGCATCGTTGCCGAGTATTTTCACTTCAAGGGCCAGACCTACACGACCATCGGTCTTGGAGCCACTATCAGCCAGGCTACCGATACCGGCAACTTCAAGCTTCTTCTTGCCGCCACTATTATGATGGCGGCCACCGTGGTGACCATCAATCGCCTCGTCTGGCGCCGAATGTACGCCCTGGCCGAGACGCGTTACCGTCTCGAAACGTAATAGAGTCATCCGGGCCGTTCTCTTTCCATTGTTACTGCTGGTTACTCTTCTGCTTCATCATCCCTTTCATTTCATCAACTTTTAACTTGCGCGTCATGCTGTTGCAACGCGCATGCAGTATGCCTATAACATGCCATCAAACCAGCTACACACCGATCCGTCGCAGGCGGAAGTGTTATCGCGGGTCTCGCAGTTCCCCGGCCTTGCTGGGAAGCTGGCTCCGGTCGGGCGGGTAAGAAACCTCTATCGGCGTGTGCAGCGTTCACCCGAGGGATTTCGGCTCGAAAGCTTGCTCTCAGAGATGCGAATCGATTTTCGCGTCGATTCCGCTGACCAATCTCGAATCCCGGCTGCCGGCCCCGTTGTCGTTGTGGCCAATCATCCCTACGGCGTGCTCGACGGGGCGTTGCTCACCGTACTTCTGACCCGTGTTCGCCCGGATGTAAAAATCCTCACGAATTCTGTGCTGAGTGATGTCCCGGAATTGCAGCGTCATTGCATCTTTGTCGATCCCTTCGAGAGTGATCGGTCCATCGAGGCCAATCGCAAGGCACTCCGCGAGGCCCTTGCCTGGCTACAGCAGGGCGGATTGCTCGTGATCTTTCCATCGGGTGAGGTTTCGCAGTGGCAGATGCCTGCGGGGCAAGTGGCTGACCCGGAGTGGAACGACACTGCCATCCGCCTGATTCGACGCACCGGCGCGACTGCGCTGCCCATCTACTTTTGCGGACACAATCGAGTCGGATTCCAGCTTCTGGGCATGATCCACCCCAAGCTGCGCACGGCATTCCTGCTGCAGGAATTCCTCAAGCAGGAAGGCAAGAGAGTCGAAGTCCGCGTGGGTAGCCCGGTTCAAGCCGACTCGCTCAGTGCGCTGCCGGGTGATCGTGAAGCCATCGAGTATCTCCGCTGGCGAACTTATCTGCTCGCCCGCCGTAGCAAATCGGAAATCTCATGGCCTCTGGTTCTGCGCTCCAAGCTTGCTGAGAAGATACAGGAGCCCCTTGCGGCCCCGATGCAACAACAGGTATTAGCGAAAGAAATCGCCAACCTGACCTCGGATCGTTGCCTCGCCGAGAATAGCGAATTCGCTGTCTACCTCGGCATGGCCAGGGAGATACCACAACTACTCCTGGAAGTCGGCCGTGTGCGTGAGTTGACCTTCCGTCGCGCGGGCGAGGGAACCGGCAAAAGTCGTGACCTCGATTCCTTCGATCAGTACTATTGGCACGTCCTGCTCTGGCACAAAGCGAAGCAGGAGTTGGTTGGTGCTTATCGGGCTGGCAGCACCAAAGAAATCCTCGCGGAACAGGGCATCAGCGGCCTTTATACCGGCACGCTATTCCGCTACGACCCGCGGCTCTTCGAAAAGCTCGGCCCAGCGCTTGAACTCGGACGTTCCTTCGTCCGTCCCGAATATCAGAGGCAGTACGCCCCGCTTCTTCTGTTGTGGAAGGGAATTGCCCGCCTCGTGGCGGCCCATCCGGAGATCCCGGTCTTGTTTGGCGCCGTGAGCATCAGCAATGACTACACGCAGGTTTCGCGTGAAATGATCTACGGTTACTTCGAGTCGCGCAGGCAAGAGGACGATCTCGCCGGACTGATAGAGCCTCGCCGCAAGTTTCGTCCCGCCTTTTTGCGCCAGTGGGATTGCCGGGCCATGTGCGGGGCTCTGCGCAATCTCGACGAGCTCTCCGAACCCGTTACCGACGTAGAGACTGATGGTAAAGGCTTGCCGATCTTGCTGCGTCAGTATGCCAAGATTGGAGGGAAGTTGCTCGGCTTCAACGTTGATCGCAAGTTCTCCAATGTTCTAGACGGGCTGGTTGTAGTGGATCTGCGTCAGACTGATCCTGCCGTCCTCGATCGCTATATGGGGAAAGAACCAGCCGCAAAGTTCCGCAGCTTTCACGGAGTTCGGAGCAGTTCTTAAGATTCGGAAGAGGGAAGAGAGCAGACCTGTACAGCACTCCGGAGTGCCTCATCCAGTTGTTGTCCGATGACGGCCAGTTCTTCTGGCCGCATCAACTCCTGCATCCGCTCAAACAATTGCCGCTCTTCTTTTCGGATATGTTCGGAAAGCCCACGAGCGAACGCGACTAATTCTTCTGCAGACATCTGCTTCGCTTCAGCTTTTGCGAAGCTTGCGCGCAGCCACTTGTGCTCAACGAGCAGTTCCTCGACGAGAGGATTCAACTCTGGCAAAGCCCGCGCTGCCGGAAACACGATCCTTTCCTCCGCCACAAAGTGAACCTTGATCTCAGCCTCGAATTGCTGAGCGATCTCCGCCTGCCATTCAGCGCGTTTCTGCTCAATCGGGGATGCACGTTCGATGCGCACGCACAACGCCAGCGCATGCTGGTGCTGCCGCGACAGCGGGATAAGATTTTTATCGCGCAGCATGGTCGTTAAGAATTCGCCGTCTCCAGCTTCGACGCCGCGGGTACACTCTCGGCGGGTGCGGGTTCTGCCGCCGGCAGCACGGTCAGCCAATCGGTCCGCACCCGCTCCCATTCCTGGATCAGCATTCCATTTGCTTCAAAAAAGCTTCGAATTCGATACCGTTCCCATCCCGCGATTTCCTCAAGGATCGGAGCCAGAACTGCCAGTGCGCTCGTGCTAAGCACCGTCCGCTTGGCAATCTGAGAAACGTGACGCGACTCGGAAACAGCGATGGTCAGTCCATCGCGCGCATTGATGTGCAGCATGACATGAATGTCAGAGCTGCCATCGCCTGTGTAGATGACATGATCCGGTCCCGCAATCCGTTGCAATATCAGATTGTCAAGAACCGCGACTTTGCCGTATCCCGCCGTCGCCCGCACAATCGTGTCGATCTCACCCGATGGCTTGTAGCGAAATTCCGTTCCGTAGATGTGATCTGGCGGAACGATATCTTCCAGAGCGGAACGGACGATCTCGACCGGCGCTGCCGACAACACGAAAAAATCAAACTGATGTCCTTCGATACCGGACTCGAGAAGGTGATAGAGCAGCTTGATGTCGCTCTTGAGACGAATGCGCTTTCCCACTTCGCGCAGATGATCCTTTCGCACTTTGGCACGGAATTCCGGATCGTGCAGCAACAGATACGCTAACTCCGCCCCTTGCTGCACCAGATTGATCTTGGCCATGCCCTTGGATTTGCGCTCGAATTCGACCGTAGAAATACCGACCAGCTCGGCAAGCACGTAACCGGAATCGTTGAACGTGAGCGTCTGGTCGAAATCGCTCGCAAAGATATAGCGCTTCAAAGTGTTTTCTGCCATACGGGTATTCGATTCTACCCACAACGCGACGCACTATAAAAAGAATTGATTGCGATTATATGCTCATGGTTTCAGCAGCTTACGGGATGCATCTTGTAAAAATCACGATGGAGGACGTCAACTGTGAGTAACAAGTCAGACCGCTTCTACGTCATAACCGGCGGCCCGGGATCTGGGAAGACCGCCCTCATCGAGGCCCTTCGGTCTCTAGGCTATCCGTCCTCGGTCGAAGCTGGCCGCGGAATTATTTTGGACCACATGGCGATTGATGGTCCTGCTCTCCCTTGGCGCGATCCGATGCTGTTTTCTGAGCTGATGCTCTCCTGGGAGATACGCTCTTATCACGACGCCGAACAAAGCACCGGCCCGGTATTTTTCGATCGAGGTGTTCCCGATGTGTTGGGGTACCTGCATTTGATGAATATTCCTGCGCCCGAGCACGTGTAGAATGCGGCTACAAGGTTTCGCTACAACCGAACGGTTTTCATCGCTCCTCCATGGCCGCAAATCTTCTGCCAGGATCGTGAGCGCAAGCAGGGCTTTGAAGAAGCGGTGCGGACCTACGAGGCCCTCGTCGCAACCTACACTGATCTCGATTACAGGCTGGTCGAACTTCCACGTGCCTCGGTTGAAGATCGCACACTCTTTATTCTGGATCGTCTCGGTTTGAACTCCCAACGTTGATGAGCGACTTTACTAAATTCCCAGCCGCGTCCAGAATAGAAGGTTGGCTGCAACTCGATTGTTTAAAGAGGAGCCTCATGGCAGTAGCAACTGGTGAACTCATTCGCGCAATGAACTACGTGGAAGACATCACGGCGACTCTTCGCCGCATTTGCATTTATATTCCCGCCATGAGCTCCGACGAGCGCAAGCGCCTCGCCGAAGCGATGCGTGGAGCCGCCGCCTCATTCAACTCCGCTATCGCCGACCTCGAAAAGGTGGAAAAGTAGAGTGCCGTCGGTCCAAACGATTACTGTCATTGGCGCTGGTATCATGGGCCGCGGCATCGCCCACGCAGCCGCCCTTGGCGGATACCGCACCGTGCTTGAAGATCTTCTTCCGAACGCACTGCGCAAGGCGGAAACGGAAATCCGCGCCAATCTCGACAAAGCCGTCGAGCTGAATAAGGTTACAGCCGCCGATGCGGACGCCGCCTTTCGCCGCCTCGAGTACGCCGGCTCGGTCGAAGAGGCCGCTCGCGAAGCCGATCTTGTGATCGAAGCCGTCCCCGAGGAGATGGAATCGAAAATGGAGATCTTTACCCTGCTCGACAAAATCTGCCGCCCCACCACGATCCTCGCTTCGAATACGTCCTCTCTCAGCATCACGGAAATCGCGAGTGTCACCTACCGCGCCAGGAAATGTGTCGGTATGCACTTTTTCAATCCTGTGCATAAAATGAAATTGCTCGAAATCGTGCGTGCCCTTGAAACCGAGGACGACACCCTCGCCACCGCTGTCGAAGTCGGCAAGCGCATGGGCAAAGAAGTTGTCGTGATCAAGGAGAGTCCGGGCTTCATCACCAGTCGCATCAACGCCATGATCGGCAATGAGGCCTTCTACATGCTGCAGGAAGGAATAGCCTCAGCATCAGACATCGACAAAGCCCTGAAGCTTGGACTCAATCACCCGATGGGCCCTTTTGAACTTGTCGATCTGGTCGGGCTCGACACTCGCCTCAGCATTCTCGAATATCTGCACAAATCTCTTGGCGAAAAGTATCGTCCCGCGCCACTTCTGGTGCAATACGTGAAGTCCGGCCGCTTGGGAAAAAAGTCAGGTCGCGGGGTCTACGCATATCCGGAGTCCGCAGGATCAAGGAGTTCATGAACGCCTTTTACAACGCCGAAGTCCCTGGCCTCTCACTGTAACGTTCCTACATTCGTTGACTTGGCAGTTTTACGGAAGTAACATTCGCTCCCAGTGATTGGCGAGACCATCTCGCATTACCGCATACTGGAAAAGCTGGGCAGCGGTGGCATGGGTGTGGTTTATAAAGCGGAAGACACCCTGCTGGGACGACTTGTCGCTCTTAAGTTCCTTCCCCCAGACACCGCCCACAGCCGTGTGGCATTGGAGCGCTTCCGCCGCGAAGCGCGCGCCGCCTCCGCACTGACTCATCCGAATATCTGCACCCTCTACGACATTGGCGAACAGGACGGCACGACGTTCATCGTCATGGAATTTCTGGATGGGATGGCACTCAAGCATCGCATCGCCGGACGGCCTCTCGAGGTCGAAGAACTACTGTCCATCGCGGTTGATATCGCCGATGCGCTTGATGCAGCCCACTCCGCAGGTATCATCCACCGTGATCTCAAGCCCGGCAATATTTTCTTTACCAGACGAGGACATGCCAAAGTCCTCGATTTTGGCCTCGCGAAAGTTATGGTTGCCCCAGCCGGAAGCGATTCTGACGCCACTGAAAGCCTAAGTGAGAGCCAACTGACGGACGCCGGCAATGCCGTAGGTACGATCGCCTACATGTCGCCGGAGCAGGCGTTGGGACAACGAGTCGATGTGCGTACCGACCTGTTCAGCTTCGGCGTCGTGCTTTACGAGATGGCGACCGGAAGAGCAGCCTTCACTGGAGCCACGTCTGCCGCTATCTTCGACGGGATCTTGCACGGAGCTCCTGTAGCGCCAGTGAGTCTGAATCCGCAAACGCCTCTAGAGCTCCAACGAATCATCAATAAAGCTCTGGAGAAAGATCGTGCGCTGCGCTATCAGTCTGCAGCCGAGATGCGGGTCGACTTGCGCCGGCTTCAGCGCGAGACAGAGTCGCGCCGGACGATGCAGGTTCCACCTCCCGCTTCCGCGTCTGCGCGCCAGGTTGTAACCACAGTTGCGCCCAGCCCCCCGTTTTTAAAGTGGATACTGGTTGCATCGCTTATCGTGATTGCGATTGCGGCAACGGGTTTCTTGTATTGGCGCTCTCGACAAGCAGCGCGACTCACTGAGCGAGACAGCGTTGTTCTTGCGGACTTCACGAACTCCACCGGCGACCCGGTTTTCGACGATACGCTGAAGCAAGCACTGAGCGTCAGTCTGGCCCAGTCTCCATTTCTCAACATCCTCTCTGACGATCAAGTCGCCTCGACCTTGCAATTGATGACCCGACCCGCAAGCACTCCCGTCACTCCGTCGGTAGCGCGCGAGGTCTGTCTCCGCGCCGGAAGCAAAGCCTACATCGCGAGCGCTATTGCTAGTCTCGGCAGTGAATACGTGCTCGGTCTGAAGGCAGTCAATTGCCAATCGGGCGAGGTTCTGGCGCAGGAGCAGGTCACTGCCACCACTAAGGAAAAGGTACTCGATGCGCTGGGCGGTGGCGCCGCCAGCATCCGCCACAGCCTGGGTGAGTCGCTAACCACCGTGCGGAAATTCGATGTGCCGATGGAGCAGGCAACTACGTCGTCTCTGGATGCGCTTAAGGAATATAGCTTGCAGTACCGGGCAATGCGTGAAAAAGGTCTGGCCGACGCTCTTCCGCATGGCTTACGTGCGATTCAACTGGATCCCAAGTTTGCGATGGCCTACTGGGCCGTAGGCGGCAACTACAGCAGCCTGTCCGAGGTTGGGAAGGCCGCTCAGTACTTCACCAAGGCCTTCCAGTTGCGCGAGCACACCAGCGAACGCGAAGGGTTGCTGATTTCTTCTTACTATTATCAGGATGTAACCGGTGAACTGGATAAGTCCGCGCAAGTCTATCAACAGTGGATTGAAAGTTATCCGCGAGATTATATCGCGTATGGCAGTCTCGCGATTCTGTACTCCATGCAGGGGCTGTATGAAAACGCCATAGAGACTAATCGGAAATTTATCGACCTTTCTCCTGACAACGTCGTTGGCTACGAGAATCTCGCGGAAATGCTGATGGCGGTACAGCGCTTCGATGACGCGAAAAAAATCCTGGCCGAGGCTCAGGCCCGAAAGCTGGATGATCTTGATGTCCACGTATACCTGTACGCCCTCGCCTTTCTCGCCAACGATTCTCAGTCGATGGTGAAAGAGATCTCGTGGCTTGAGAGCAGGCCGGAGTACGCGGCTCATGGATTCTCCCTCGAATCTGACACGCAAGCTCACGCGGGGCACATCCGCAAGGCACGCGCGTTGACCGCGCAAGCTGTAAGCGCTGCTCTTCGCAGCGATAGCAGGGAAAGTGCGGCGTTATCTCTGGCAAGCGCAGCTCTGCGCGAAGCTCAGTTTGGCAATGCCGCTGAAGCAAAACGGGCGGGGGAAGATGCTTTAAGATTGTCGCCCGCAAGTGAAGGCGTCGAGATCCAGGCAGCGCTTGCATTCGGGGCTTCTGGGGATTCGAAACGCGCTGAGTCTTTGGTCCAGGATCTTTCTAAACGCTGGCATTTGGATACGCAGATGCAATCCGTTTGGCTTCCCACCATCGGAGCACAGCTTTTGTTGAATCGCAAGACTCCGGTGGCTGCGGTTGACAGTTTGGACGTCCCCAGGATCATCGAAATGGCCATGATCCCGTTTCTCACAAACCTTTCCTGTCTTCATTCCGCCTATCTCCGCGGCCAGGCGTACTTAGCCACAGGCAATGGGAGCGCAGCAGCCGCTGAGTTTCAGCGCATCCTCGATCATGACGGGATTGTGTGGAATTGTTCCACTGCTCCCATGGCTAGGCTAGGCCTCGCACGCGCCTACGCCCTGCAGGCGGGAACGCAGGGCGACCCCAAAAATCCTAACCGTCAGAAAGCCGTTGCAGCCTATCATGAGTTCCTGGCCGCATGGAAAGATGCCGACCCTGGCATTCCCGTGCTGCAACAAGCTCGGACGGAGTATAGGAAGCTGCAATGATGCTTGAGAGAGCCCTGTTGGGAGTTTTTGATCGAGCTTTGTCTACGGGGCTACCATGTCTCCGACGCTCGTTTCTACGGGGACTACGCCCAATTGCTGCATCATGCCCAGCGTGTCCCACTCTTCCCACTCCTCGACGATCTTTCCGTCGACAAAACGGTCGATGCAGATGCCGCTGAAGACCACCTGCTTCTCCGTGGGCGCGATGCCCATGAAAGGTCCGCGATGCGTACCCATGAAGGTCCAGCGCGTCACGACCTTGTCATGTTCGGAGATCTGATCAACCACGATCCAACGGGCATCAGGGAAGGCGGCAAACGTGGAGGCAAGAAGTTCACGATGTTCTGACCAACGGAGATCGCCGAGGGCAGGAGTATGCTGCACAAAATCTTTCGAATAAAACTCTGGGTATATATCCACATTGTGACGATTGAAGCACTCTTCCATCAGACGCAGGACGACGCCGTCGTTCGGGTCAATCATGAATTCCCTTTCAGTTCGCAAGAAAGCGGCTAAGTATAGAAACTTGCTTATCCTCGCCTCAGGTTGACGCCGGTGGTAGGGCGTAGTTCCCTGGGAGGAGGGAAAGTAACATAGGCATTTTCGGAGTCAGGCTTCCGAGTGTCAGTGATACGGCTTACAACTCGCAGGCCGCGCATGACATGAGCATTCTGTGATACAAAGCTTCGACAAAGTTCGGAGCAGTTATGATTCACGATTCTGCAACACGGCGCGGTTTTTTCTCGAGGCTAAGCCAGATCACCGGCGCGGCTGGATTGCTTGGATCCGTTCGCACGCCCTCCGATTTAGGCCAGAGAAACCAACCAGTACCTGCCGAGGGACAACGTGTGTACGACGTGACCGCCTTTGGTGCACGAGGCGACGGTAAGACTCCCGATAGCGCGGCGATTAACCAAGCGATTGATGCAGTATCGGCTGCGGGCGGAGGAACCGTCAGCTTTCCCGCAGGTACGTACCTTTCTTATTCGATCCGACTGAAGAGCAATGTTGGTGTGTATCTGGGACATGGATGCACTCTGGTCGCGGAGGAAGGCGCCGGCTACGATGCTGCCGAATCCAACCAGCCTTGGGAGAATTATCAGGATTACGGACACAATCATTGGCATAACAGCCTGATCTGGGGAGAAGGACTGCATGATGTTTCGATTGTTGGTCCGGGAAGAATCTGGGGAAAAGGCTTAAGCCGAGGAGAAGGACCGCCCCCACAGGCTGAGACTCCCGGAGTGGGAAACAAGAGTATCGCTCTGAAGAACTGCCGCAATGTGCTGTTGCGCGATTTCTCGATTCTGCATGGCGGCCATTTCGGAGTTCTCGCCACGGGCGTGGACAACCTCACGATCGACAATCTCCAGATCGATACGAATCGCGATGGCATGGACATTGATTGCTGCCGGAACGTACGCATCGCGAACTGTAGCGTGAATTCGCCATGGGATGACGCGATCGTGTTGAAGAGTTCTTATGCGCTTGGGTTCGCACGCTCGACCGAGATGGTGACGATCAGTGATTGCCTGGTGTCCGGTGATTATGAAGAAGGAAGCTTGCTGAACGGTACTTTTCGGCACTTTGATCCCACGCGGAAAGCTGAACATGGTGAAGAGGTGTGGCGTACCGGACGCATAAAATTTGGGACGGAGTCAAATGGTGGATTCAAGAACATCACAGTTTCCAACTGCGTGTTCGACAGCTGCCATGGACTCGCGCTCGAAAGCGAAGACGGTGCACATCTGGAAGATGTGACCATCACCAATCTCACCATGCGTCGAGTTTACGATTCGCCGATCTTCATCCGACTGGGATCTCGAATGCGTGGGCCGGCCGGAGTTGAAGTAGGGAACATTCGGCGCGTGCTCATCAGCAATATCGTCTGCTCGGATGCAGACTCCGCCATTTGCTCGATCATTACGGGCATCCCTGGGCACCAGATTGAGGATGTACGGCTCAGTAACATCATCGTTCAGCACAGAGGTGGGGGGACACGGGAACAGGCAAGCATCCACGTACCCGAAAAAGAGAGGGCATATCCGGACCCAGACATGTTTGGTCCTATGCCTGCGCACGGCTTCTTTTTGCGCCACGTGAAAGGCATTGAGGTGGACGGTGTGAAGATCATGGCCACCAATCGCGACGAGAGGCCAGCCTTCGTGCTGGAGGACGTAGAGAATGCGGAGTTCACGCGTCCGCAAGTAGCGGCTGTCGCGGGTATGCCAGTGTTCCGACTTCAGGACGTAAATAGATTCCGGGTTCGTGCAGGCTCACAACTGGCCGATGTGACTTTGGGAAAAATCGACCAGAAGGAGATCTTTGCGCAGGAGTGACCTGACTAGAACGATCGTCGAGCAAAGAAGTTCCGTTAACTGAGTGAAGGCTTGTGTCGCGTATCCCGACGCATATAATGCTCTGCCATGCGCCGCGTGATCATCGCGACTGTCTCACTTCTTCTCCTCTCATCTCTGTTGCTGCCCGTTGGTAGTGCCGCTCAAAACCTCACTCCCGCAGAAATCAACAAAGTCGATGAGATTTTTAAGGACTACGCCAAAGCTGATTCTCCCGGTTGTGCTCTGGGTATCTATCGCGACGGCGCGATAGCCTACGCTCAAGGTTATGGCATGGCAAGTTTAGAACTTGGCGTACCGATAACGCCCCGGACGGTATTCGATATTGGCTCGACCTCGAAGCAGTTCACGGCGTTTTCCATCCTGTTGCTGCAACGGCAAGGAAAACTCTCGCTTGATGACGACATTCGCAAGTTCATGCCTGAAATTCCCGACTATGGCAAACGAATTACGCTCCGGCACTTGATGACGCACACGAGCGGAATGCGTGATTATGCGGGGCTCTTCGATCTAGCGGGAGTTCCGGAACAGAATCTTACGAACGATCAGGATGCCGTGGATCTGATCGTCCGCCAGAAGGCACTCAATTTCATGCCTGGCGAAGAATGGGATTACAGCAATACGGGATTCTTTCTCTTGTCGCAAGTAGTCAAGCGGGTCACGGGCAAGACTCTGCGCGACTTCGATCAGGAAAATATCTTTACTCCGTTAGGAATGAGGAGCACACAGATTTTCAACGATCACACCCTCGTTATTCCCCATCGAGCGACGGGCTATAGCTTCGACGACGAACAGAAGGTGTTTGGGGTGGAGATGTCGAACTTCGAGCAGACCGGCGATGGTTCGGTGCAGACCAGTGTCGAAGACCTGCAGCGTTGGGACGAGAACTTCTATACTGCCAAGCTTGGCGGAGAAGATCTGATTCGTCAGATGCAAGTCGTGGGCAAACTGAATAATGGCAGGGAACATGGCTATGCTGCGGGACTGGAAATTTCCATGTATCGTGGGCTGCCGGTTGTGCGGCACGGCGGTGCGTGGGCAGGATATCGGGCAGAGTTGCTCCGGTTTCCGAAACAGCATACGTCGGTTGCTGTGCTATGCAACGTAGCGCAGGCGACTCCGTCACTGCGGGCAAACCGGGTCGCGGAGGTGATTCTGGAAAAGATGCTGGGGCCGGTACCAGAGGCTGCACAGAACAAGACACCGGTAAAGCCGGTTTCGCCTGAAGTGCTGCAGAAATACGTGGGAGTCTACCGGAACGAAAAAGATCAATATGAACGCGTCGAGTTTAAGGATGGGAAGCTCTGGCTCATGACTTACGGCATCGAACTGATTCCCCAATCCTCAAACGTGTTTCGAACGGATTTCACCGAAGGGACCTTCACGTTCGCGGAGAACCAGATGGTTGTGGAAACGGCCGACGAGAAGCCAGTGAAGTTTTCTCTGATTCAAACGAGAGCGCCGCAAGACCTCGGACAATTCGTTGGTGACTACTACAGTTCCGAACTGGATGCGACATGGCAGTTGCGCCTGAAGGATGGTCAGCTTATGGCGCATGTGAAGCACAGCGACGCACCATCCATGACGTTGCTTCCAGTCAGCCCGGACACATTTACGCTTGAGGGCGGTTCTCTTCGGTTCGAAATTGAGGGAGGCGTTCCGAAGCGCGCTTTTCTTACCGTTTCCCGCATTCGCAATGTTGAATTTGTAAGAACCGAGTCGCGGCCGTGATTACTGTGGCCGAATAAGTGGCAATTCGAGGTTGGTCCTGTTCGAGGAGGTTCTTTGAAGAAGGTTGCAGGAGCGTACTCGACCGAGGTGTCGAAGCGTCTTTACGAGCGAACAAAGCGGGTGCTGATCGAAGGGGGAAGTTCGTCCTCTCGGGGACCGGCGAACTATGGGGAGTATCCGATCTTCATGCAGAGAGGATCGGGTTCCCGGCTTTACGACGTGGATGGTAATGAATACATCGACTGGATGATGGCTTTCGGAGCGTTGCCGCTCGGCCATGGGGATGCGGAGGTTGCTCGGGCAATTGCAGAAGCCGCTTCGGCCGGCGCACATTTCGCGACGGCGACCGAAGTTGAGGTGGAAGTTGCCGAGATGTTGCAGAAGATAATTGGGAACGCCGAGATTGTCCGCTTCGCGAATACCGGGACTGAGGCGGTCATGGCGGCAATCCGACTGGCCCGCGGATTCACCGGGCGGCCAAAGATTCTGAAATTCGAGGGCCATTATCATGGCTGGTATGACGATCTCTGCGTCAGTTCAAACGTGGTCCTTGCGACGACGATGGGTCTGAAGAGTGATCCAGTAAGAATTCCTGACAGTTCAGGTTTGAATCGGTACGCGCTGGAAGACACGATCGTTGTGCCCTGGAATGATCTAGTTGAACTTGAACGTGCTCTAGAGAACAATCGCGGACAAATCGCTGCCATCATCACCGAAGGAGTCATGGCGAATATGGGGGTGATTCCTCCGGCGGAGGGATATCTGCATGGGTTGCAGGAGTTGGCTCGGAAGCACGGCGCGCTTTTTATTCTGGATGAAACGGTGACCGGATTCCGCATCGCTCCGGGTGGGTGTCAGGAGTATTACAAATTAAGCCCAGACATCGCGACCTTCGGCAAGGCTTTGGGCTGTGGACTGCCGGTGGCGGCTTTTGTCGGGCGGCGAGAAATCATGAGCAAGTTGGTCTGGGGCGGAGTGCTGCATTATGGAACCCACAATGCCTCGCGCATCGGCATGCACGCGGCCCGGGCCAGCTTGCGAAAACTCGGCCGCGACGACAATGCAGGATTTCGCCACATGTGGACAATCGCTGATCAACTGTGCGGAGGTATTGCGCAAATCTTCGAGCGACGGCATGTTCCAGCGATTGTGCAGCGAGTGGGGCCAATGTTCCAGATTATGTTTACGAAGGCTTCGAGCATCCGCGATGCGCGCGAATTCTGCAGTCTGGTGGATCGCGCGGCCTATCAGAGGCTGTCGCGCAGATTGTTTGAGTTTGGTGTTTATACCAGCCCCGCGGCGGGATTGCATTCGATCGCCACGTTTGCGCACAGCACGGACGATGTGGGATTAACGCTGAACGCGCTCGACAAAGCGCTAGAGGCCCTCGAATCATAATGAGCCAGTCCGAGGGAAACCAATCAAAGATGAATCGGGCAAGCATCCGCGAGGCGGCTACGCACCTGCTCTCTCTGCAGGACCGAGTTTCCATGGTGACCGGTGGAGCGTCAGGAATTGGCCGAGGTATTGCATTGCGACTCGCCGAGATGGGTTGTGCGGTGGCCATTCTTGATAAGAACAAGCCGGGAGCCGAGTCGACGGCCGAGTCAATTTCGGCAAGAGGCGGTCGAAGTCTGGCGCTTGCTTGTGATGTCAGTTCGAGTGCTGATTGCCGAAGGGCAATGGAGCAAACCGTCTCGACATTCGGACGCGTCGATATTCTGTGCAATAACGCCGGAATTGTCGTCAGAAAGCCAGTCACAACGCTCGAGGAAAGTGAGTGGGATGCTGTGCTCGATGTAACGCTCAAAAGCGTTTATCTGCTGTCTCACGAAGTGCTGCCGCACATGATTCGGCAGGGGCGAGGTTGCATCGTTAACACAGGTTCAGGGTGGTCGCTAAAAGCAGGACCGAAAGCGGCGGCTTACTGTGCCGCGAAGGCTGGCGTGCTCAATTTAACGCGAGCGATGGCCATTGATTATGGGAAAGACAACATCCGCGTGAATTGCGTCTGCCCAGGCGACGTTGACACTCCGATGTTGGCGAGTGAGTGCGGGCAGTTGGGAGAGGTTCGCGAGGAATTTATGAAAGAAGCCTCCAATCGTCCGCTGCGACGCGTCGGCACTCCCGAGGATGTTGCGAATGCGGTGTTGTTCCTCGCCAGTGATATGGCGAAGTGGATTACCGGCGCATGCCTAGTTGTCGACGGCGGCGGCTTAGCTTGAGTTCTGCCGCGACTCAGTGATCGACAGGTGTTGCTTCGAGCGTTAGCACCTGGAATGGCGCCAGAGAGAACTGATGCGCCGTGCCGGCTTCGAGCTCGATGGCCTGTGCTGCTGAATCAGCAGTCCACGGACTCCTGGCTTTGAAATCTCCCGACGCTCCTTCCGGAATTTCGAATGCTGTTCTGACGTCGATGGAGAATTGTTGGGGCTTGTCGCTCGGATTGCGTAGAACCAGGATTGCCTTCTTCGGCGACCATGAAGCCCACCCGTAGACCTGAAGTTTGCCGGGATCTCCGCCGACCCAGTGTGTGTCGCGAAGAACTTCCGCATTCTGGCGCGACCACTTCGCGGCCTCGGCGAGCGTGTCCCAGTTCTCTTTCGTCAGCAGTGAGGGAGTGATGTACATCTCCTGTAGTTGCGTGCCGGTGCCAAAGTAATCGTGAACTTCGGCGGTGAAATCGTTACTGGGATCTGTGCCGAGATTCTTCGCATATCGGGCGTAGATGAGTCCATGCAGCATGAGTGAGTTCAGTGGGTAGAGCGGACCTGCGGTCACTACGTGCCTGTACGTGTCAGCGTCGCGGTAGGTGATCCATTTTTCACGCCACGGGCCGACTCCAGCGAAATCGTGATCCTCCCCACCACGCCAAATGGAATCGGCGTAGCGCAGCCAAAACGGGGAGGGGTAGGTTCCAGTGGTGAGATTGATGTAGATGTCGGGCTTGGTCGCGCGGAGGTCCTCGATGAGATGGATGGCAGCATCGAAGTCGCTATCGAACTGACTCCCGGGAATAACTTCGTTTACGTTACCTGTGCCATCGAACTTGAACTGATTGACACCGTACTTGCGAATCATCTCGAGGCAAACTTCGTGGAAGCGACTGTAATACTTGGGCCCAGATAGTTCGAAGCCTACCTTATTCGTTTCGAAGCCGTGCTCCTTGCCGTATTTGATCCGCTCATCGTGCGCCTTGGCGTAGCCTCCCCAGGGCGACAGCCAGATTCCGGGCGCGACTCCATATTTCGCGGCGGCGTCTGCGAATGGAGTCAGCCCGTCTGGGAAGCCGGAGTGGAATTGCCAGAGAGTTCTCGGATCGTCCCAGCCATCGTCAAAGAGAAAGGAATCCATGACGACGCCGCGGTTCTTAATGAGTTCCTTGCCGAATGCCTGGATTCGGTCAAGCACGCCAGCCTGATCGTATTTATTGTCGTATCCAAGGTCGTACCAGGTGTTGTAATGCAGGAAGGTCCGATAAGGATGAGCGCGCTCGCGTTCGACATAGTTGAGAAATCCGCGGCGAAGTTGTTTGTTGGGTGTTACGGCGATGACGGACGAGTAGGTTACTTCGTGGCCAGCGAGCAGAGGCAACGCTCGCGTCAGTGAGCAAGAAGCGACCTTGCCGTTGACCATGCATTTCGAGAGCGGATTCTCGAATCCGGCAAAGACGCCGTCGGAGACGATCGGGGATCCGGCAACGGATCCAACCACCGCTGCTCCTGGCAATTGCCAGCTGACCAATCGCACCTCTGAGATTGGAACATCCTGGCCGACCGCTTTTAGTGTGACTTCCTGGCGGAGGTAGTTCGAGCCATCGCGAAGGATTGCGGACCAAATCACATTTAGAGCAGGGGACGCCTGAAGAGTGAGAGTTATTTTCTTGCCCGGCAGACGGTCTGACTCTCGGGAGGCGTTCGAGCTCGTAGAGAGAGTCTCAATTTCTGGTGCAGAAGCGATCGACATCTCCGAGGCTTGAACTTCGCGTCCGCCTTGCAATCGGATCACAAAAAGTTCAGCCGGGACAACCAGCGCGTGATTTCCGAGAAGATCCTGAAGCTTGCTGAACTTGAGTTTTCCCTGATCGGTGGTCCATTCAACGCTCAAAGCGTGGTTCTCAAGAGAGAAATGGTTTCCTGAAATTGCAGCGGACGCGGGGCCGGGATCGAAGGTGAGGACGTCGGTTGTCGCACCAAAGCCAATGGATGAAAACGCCAAGGTTAGGAAAGCGAACGAAATGATGCCGAAAAACTTGCATATCGCCGCCGCAGGCAGCGCAAATCGGTGACATTGTTCCATTGATTGATGCTCCCCAGAAACGGAGCACTATAAATCATATCGGAACGAATCGCAACGAAACGAAAGAAAGGCGGTAGGTTCAAAACGCTGATCAGCGGAGAAGGCTCATTGGTTGCCGAGAGTCTTTGTGAGCCAACCCACCAGCGCTTTTTTATACCAGAGCCATTCGGGGTGTGATTCCCAGTGATCCATGCCGTGAGGTGCGCCTTCGATCGTGAGAAGTTCGCAGCGCGCTCCCGCTTTTGTCATCTTGTCGCACATCTCGACAGATTGCTCGTAGGGGACGTCTCCATCTTTCGAGCCATGCATAAGAAGGTAGGGTGGCATGTCTTTGTGAATGTAGACGACGGGCGAAGCTTTGATGAGAGCCGGTGCAGTTTGAGCATCGACGGCGGGAATGCCGAAGAGCTTCAGAATTTCCTCCGGGATCGGTTTCCAGGCGATCGATGCGGTGATGAAATCGTGAATGCCATACATTGAAACGACTGCGGCAACACGGTTTTCGGGATTGCTCTCGGCGCCGACATAGGAAACGAGATGTCCGCCGGCGGATTCTCCGATCAATGCAACGCGATGGGGATCAATTTTGTACTTTCCTGCGTTGGCTTTTATCCAGCGAATAGCTGCTTCGACGTCGTCGGCGTCGGCGGGGAATCTGAACTGTGGTGCGAGGCGGTAATTGATGCTGAACCATGCGAAGCCGGCATCCGCGAGAGGCTGAAAAATATACGTGATGTATTGTTCCTTGTCGCCCGCGACCCAGCCCCCTCCGTGAACAAGGATGGCGGCCGGAAACGGGCCGGCGCCATCGGGAATGTGAGCGTCGAGAGTGAGTTGAGTGCCATCAACTTCGCGATAGGGGAGGTCCTTGAAATCGGCTGCGCGAGCGCAAATGGAAAGAAGAATCATGAAACAAAGCAGAGAGACCCGTCCAAAGAACGATGATGGTGAAGTCAAATTCGCTTCGTACGTGCTCATGCTCGGCCGCCCCCGCGGAACGTTGGTCCGCTAAATCTTACGCTGAGTTCCTGCCAGGAAGTAGAATTGCGGGGACAAAAAGGGTGACGGCTCTGAGGCCCTCATAAGTTTTGACGGTAAGAAAGGACTTTTCGAAATCATGTCTGCGACAGGAGCGCTGAATCGGCGTTTACGGCTGGGGATGGTGGGAGGTGGCCCGGGAGCATTCATTGGCGCCGTGCACCGCATTGCGGCACGGATGGATGACCGGTACGAGCTGGCTGCGGGAGCTTTGTCATCCGATGCCGAGCGCGGACGCGCCGGTGCGCGCGAATTGCGGATCGCGGAAGAGCGGTGCTATGCAAATTTTCGCGAGATGGCTGTGGCCGAAGCCAAGAGAGAGGATGGGATCGACGCGGTCGCGATTGTGACCCCCAACGACGTTCACTATCCGGCAGCAAAAGCCTTTCTGGAAGCTGGCATTCACGTCATTTGCGACAAACCGGTGACGACTACGGTAGCGGACGCGGTCGAGCTGGCGAAACTGGTTCAGCACAGTGGGCTGGTGTTCGGTCTGACGCATAACTACACGGGGTATCCGATGGTGCGGCAGGCGCGCCAGATGATCGCCGATGGAGAGTTGGGAGCGATTCGCGTGGTGCAGGTCGAATATGCGCAGGACTGGCTGGCGACGCCACTCGAGAAAACGGGACAGAAGCAGGCAGTGTGGAGAACGGATCCGGTGCAAACTGGACAGGCCGGATGCCTCGGAGACATTGGCACACATGCATTCAATCTGACGGAATTCGTGACCGGTTTGCGTTGCGAACGACTGGCGGCGGAGCTTTCCACATTCGTGCCCGGACGACGGGTCGATGACAATGTTCAAATGCTCTTGCGCTTCAAGGAAGGAGCGCGTGGAGTGTTGTGGTCGAGCCAAGTCGCTGCGGGAAATGAGAACAATCTCCGACTAAGAGTCTACGGAGAGAAGGCAGGACTGGAGTGGGGGCAGGAGGATCCAAACTATCTTTCATTCCGTCCCCTGGGCAAAGCGCCAATGCTGATCCGAAGAGCCGGACCGGGCACTATGCCGGTAGCTGCACACGCTAGCCGGATTCCATCGGGACACCCCGAGGGCTATCTGGAAGCGTTCGCGCAACTCTATACCGATCTCGCCGAACAGATCGCAGCCAAAATTGAGCGCCGAGAAGCAAAAGCTGCGGCATTGCTAGTTCCTACAGTTGAGGATGGTGTGGCGGAGATGCGCTTCATTGCAGCGGCGATCGAGTCTTCAAAGAAGGATGCGGCATGGGTTGCGGTAGGGAACTAGGCACGGCGTCATCGTTTACTCACAACATTGCTGAGTTGACTGTACTTCCTGAAAGGCGGGGAGAATGAGGCGGCGCTATTGTCTGACGCTGGATTTAAAGGATGATCCGCAACTGATTGCCGAGTACAAGCGGTATCACGAAAAGATATGGCCTGAGATTACGGAAAGTATCCGTAAGTCCGGGATCGAGGAGATGGAGATTTATCTGCTCGGGATGCGAATGTTCATGATTATGGAGGTAAATGAGTCATTTTCGTTCGAGAAGAAAGCCAAAGCGGACCGAGCGAATCCAAAAGTGCGAGAGTGGGAAGAACTGATGTGGAGCTTCCAACAGGCTCTTCCGCAAGCGAAGCCAGGCGAGAAATGGCTGCCGATGGAGCGGATTTTCAAGCTGGAGTGAGGGTGCAGGGCTTGCCGGATTACGTGATGGGTGACAGAACTCGTCGAGGAGGCGCATGCAATCTTCGGACAGAAAACGCGGGCACGGACTTTTTCCAGAAGGTCACATTTCGGTTTTTATTCTCGTCACTGCGCTGTTCTATCTGTGGGGAATTCCAAATAACCTGAACGACGTGCTGATCCGGCAATTCATGAAATCGTTTGCGATTAGCCGATTTCAGGCGGGTCTGGTGCAGTCGGCGTTTTATATGGGCTACTTTCTGCTGGCGATCCCTGCGGCGCTGCTGATGCGGCGACTGGGTTACAAGGCTGGTTTTGTAACCGGATTGTTGCTCTATGGATCGGGCTGTTACCTGTTCTGGCCCGCGGCTCTTTCAGGCAGGTACGCGTTTTTTCTCCTAGCTTTATTTGTGATCGCGAGCGGTCTCTCGTTTCTGGAGACGGCTGCGAATCCGTTTATCGCGCAGTTGGGCGATCCGGATACTTCGGAGCGGCGGCTGAATTTCTCTCAAGCATTTAACCCATTGGGCTCCATCAGCGGCGTCCTGATCGGAACGGTTTTCATTTTTTCAGGGGTGGAACTGAGCGCAGCGCAAGTCGGGGCTTTGCAGTCGCAGCATCTCTACCAGGCATATCTGCGATCGGAGAAGTTGCGAACAGTGAAGCCTTATTTGTTCTTAGGGAGTGTGGCGATTTTCTGGGCCATTCTGATTCTGCGGACCAAGTTCCCCCCTATCCAGAGCGAACATGAAAACAGCAGAGAAGATCACGGGCGATTTCGGGATCTGCTGCGGTATCCGCATTTCTTGTTCGCCGTGGTGGCTCAATTCATGTACGTTGGGGCACAGGTGGGAACGTGGAGTTACTTTATCCAGTACGTGCAGGAATTTACTCATCAACCTGAAAAAATCGCAGGATATTTCCTGACCGGAACCTTGGTTGCATTTGGAATTGGACGCTTCAGTTCTGCCTATCTGATGAAGTTTTTTGAACCGAATCGACTTTTGGGCGCGTACGCTGTGATCAACGTCCTCTTGCTGGCGATCGGAGTCGCAATGCCCGGCTGGATCGGGCTCTGGGCAGTCTTCCTCACCAGTTTCTTTATGTCGGTGATGTTTCCAACAATCTTTGCTTTGGGACTAAAAGAACTTGGGCCAAACACCAAGATCGGGGGTTCATTTCTGGTGATGGCGATTGTCGGCGGAGCGGTATTGACGCCGCTCATGGGACTGGTTGCGGAGGGGCGTAGTATCGCGGTCGCCTACCTGGTGCCGCTCGCGGCATACGCACTGGTTGCGATCTATGCATTCGCGGGCGCACGGGTGCGCGTTCGTGCCGCAGTGGCGTGAGTTCCGTGACTTTGTTTGGAATTACGATTACAGTTTGTGATGGAAGTCACATGCAGAGCGGCAGTGGAGGCATATAAAAGATGAAGTTCAAGAATGATACTTAGCCCTCCATCGTTCCTGATCTTCCCTATGGATGGAGGGCAGGGAAGGTTGGGATGAGTTTGTGGGTCAGATGTAGAAGTAGCTTCTCTTATATCGTTTTTGTCGCTGGCTTGATTGCGGCACTCAGCGCAGGTCCTGGACTCGCGCAATCTCCTGATGCATCCCAGAAAAAGCTTCATGATTTTGTGAACGCTCCCCTGCCGGGCAAACTCATGCCGGCAGAGGCCTCCACGGTTTACAAGGCCGAGAGCTTGTATCAGTACATCGATGGAGGGGCGGACGTTTATCTGTTGTACGACTTTCGTGAATTGCTGCATCAGGACTTGAAGGGCGGCACTGCGGAAGTTACCGCTGATATCTACGAAATGGGAAAGAGCGAGGATGCGTTTGGTATTTATGCGGCGGAACGGTCGCCCAAGTACAAGTTCGTGCCGATTGGGATTGAAGGCTATCGCAGCAAAGGGATTCTGAATTTCGTACAAGATCACTACTACCTAAAGTTACAGGCGACAGGAGCGAATGCGGATCCCCTGCTGGATCCGTTGGCCCGGACGCTGTCGCAGCGGATCGCAGGAGCGCGCACTGCGCCCGCATTGTTGCTCAAGCTACCACACGAAAACAAGGTCGAGCGCTCCGAGCAATACGTCAGGAAAGATCCAATGGGACATTCGTTTCTAGCGCCATCCTATATTGCGACATATAGCTGGGGTTCACAGGAAGGGAAGTTGATCGTGTCTGTAGCTGAGGACGCGGCAGGCGCCAAATCGCGACTGGACCAACTGGTAAAGCACTTCAAGCAGACGGGAAGCTGCTCGGAGGCAAAGGATCTGGGAGAAGGCGGAATGCGCGCCAAGAACAGTTTTGAAGGGAACTGGATTGCCAAGACACAAGGTCGGTATCTGATCGCATTGGTGAATCCGCCAGAAAACGGCGCGGGAATCCTGAACAGCACGGCTCAAGGGCTTCGGTAAGAACTGTTCAGAGATTCTGAGCGAGATCGGAAAGACAGATCAGTTGTGTATGGCAGTCCTTTTTTCGGCGGCCCAGTAACGTGAAACGCATTCTTCAGGAGCTGAGCATGAACAAAGAAGGGGAGTGGAACCGCAGAGAATTCATCGTAAAACCACTGGTTTGGGCGGGCGCTGCTGGAGTGCTAAGCAAGGCACAGATGCTCGTAGCTGGGACGACGGATTCGGCAGGGCCAATACTGCAGCGGACGCTTGGGAAAACCGGGATCACGCTGCCGATCGTCAGTATGGGCGTGATGAATGCTGACGTACCGGGCTTGGTGCGCAGATCGTATGAGCTTGGCATCCGGCATTTTGACACTGCGGCCGTTTATCAGGAAGGCCGGAACGAGGAGATGGTCGGGCGCATGATTAAGGAAATGGGCGTACGCGATCACGTGATCATCTCGACAAAAGAGGGCTTGCGAGGGGGCAAATCGGATGTTGCGGAGGCGAAGAAGCGCTTCACAGAGGGATTCGAGAACAGTCTGCGCCGCCTACAGATGGACCACGTTGACATTCTCTACTACCACGGCGTTGATTCCGCTGATGCCGCGCGATTTGAGGGGCCACTCGAAGCGCTGCAGTCTCTGAAAAAAGAGGGGAAGACGCGGTTCATCGGAATTTCGACTCACAATACAGTGCCCGTACTGAATGAGGCAATACGGCTCAATATGTTCGATGTAGCGCTCGTGATGTTCAATTACACGATGGCGCACGATGAGGAAATGTTGAGAACCATTGAACGGGCGGCGAATAAGGGAATTGGGATTGTTGCCATGAAGACGCAGGCCGGTGGCACGGTGAGACCGGACGCAAAGCTCCCCAAGCTGCTTCCGGTTTTTAGCCAGACGGCTCTGCTGAAGTGGACACTGAATCACGAGTTTGTGACGACGGCGATCCCTGGATTCAGCACCTATGAACATCTGGAGCAGGACTTTACTGTCGTGAGGAATCTGGCATACACCGACAACGAGAAGAGTTTTCTGGCCGACAAGAGTTTTTCCGCATCGGCAGAGTTTTGTCATCAGTGTGGCCAATGCCTCCAAGATTGTCCGAATCAGGTGAACATTCCTGTGCTGATGCGAGCACATATGTACGCAGTGCAGTACAAGAACACATCCCTGGCACGCCGAACGCTCGCTGAATTGCGAAATAATGATGGGTTAAATGCCTGCGGCAGATGTGATTCGTGCACTGCCACGTGCAGAAATACAGTCCCGATTGCTAGAAAGATCTCGCAGTTGAAAACGCTGTTTGCTTGATCTCATTCCGTGCCTACGAGGGGATGCCGGTCACACCAAATTCTTGACGCCAGCTCACGGTAGTACCACAAGCTGAACGGCACGTCTCCCAGTTTCCCGTCACATTAACCTGTGATTTTGGTCACTGATGCGCTTTCAGGAATCAAGCATAAACGTATCGTTCCTTCGGAGTGGACTGACCACTTGACCGGTAACGGTCCACCCATGGAGGTGCGGGAGACTGAGCGGGATTACCAATCGTAAGCTCAAAAATTTATTAACGATATTTTATTACCTTCCAGAGATATCCCTAACAGTCTACCGAGATCGCTAGATACGCAAACCGAGGAAGCAAGAAGAGCGGTACTCCAACGGGGGCTCTTCCTCTCGGAAGCGAGTGCTCGAATCACTGATCGCTACGAAGCCAGGGAGACTGTCTATGTCGACAGGCGAGAAGCAGACAATTGCAACACATCTTAAGAACAGCGGCGTATCCCGCCGCAATTTTCTACAGCTCTGTTCAAAAGTCATCGTTGCGGCTCCGATCGGTTTGAGCCTGACGAGCCATCGCACGGCGGCGCAGGTTGCGAAACTTGTTGGTAAGGCGAGGCGTCCGTCGGTGATCTGGCTGCATTTCCAAGACTGTACGGGATGCACTGAGACACTGCTGCGGACGTCGGCGCCGGATGTTGCTCATCTGATTCTGGACATAATCTCTCTCGACTATCACGAGACGTTAATGGCTGCGTCAGGTGCGCAGGCAGAGGCGGCGCTGAAATCCGCTATCGAAGATAACGCAGGCAAATTCGTCCTGGTCGTTGAAGGAGCAATTCCGACCCGGGATGACGGCGTTTACATGCAGCTAGCCAGCCGGCCCGCGATCCAGGTGGTCAAGGAAGTTGCAAGTCAAGCGGCGGCTGTGATCGCGATGGGTTCGTGCGCGTCGTGGGGCGGAGTTCCCTCGGCGGATCCGAATCCAACTGGAGCGGTCGGGGTGGACTCGGTGATTTCCGGGAAGCCGATTGTCAATCTGCCGGGCTGCCCACCTAACCCTTATAACCTGCTGGCGGTCGTGCTTGAGTACGTCACGATGGGGCGGTTGCCGGAGTTGGATCAATATGGGCGTCCGAAGTTTGCCTATGACCGGGTAATCCACGAGAACTGCCCGCGGCGGGCGCATTTCGATGCCGGGAGGTTCGCGGCGGCATTTGGCGATGAAGGACACCGCAAGGGCTGGTGCTTATACAAGCTGGGCTGCAAGGGCCCGGTGACGCATGCTTCGTGCGCATCGCGGCACTTCAACGAAATTCCGGGTGTATGGCCGATTGGAACGGGAGTTCCCTGCATGGGCTGCACAGAGAAGGGAGTCGTGTGGCAGATGGGGACGTTCCAGACAGTTCCGATTCATCTGGCAACTCCCCCGGAAACATATCCACCGATTTACAGCACGGCTGGAGCACTCCGGGTCAGAGCGGCTGGGCTGGTCGGAGCGATCGCCGGAGCTGTGGGCGGTGCAGCCTGGGTAGCGTCCCAGCGTTTCCACAGCAGCATGGAGGCTGGAGTGACGCGCATCGCGGTGGATCGGGCGCACGCCGAAAAAGCGAAGGCGGCAATCGAAAAGCCCGCGGTGAAGAAAGAGGAATAACGTGGCCATCACTCGGCGACAACTCTTTTCAGGAATCGCGAAAGCAGGGGTACCAACGGCGATTGCAGTCACAGTTGGTACCGATGTGCTGCAGGCCGGGGAAAAAATCCCGGTACCGAACGCTGCGGTTGGACTGTTGTATGACGCCAGCATATGCATCGGATGCAAGGCATGCGTGGCCGCTTGTGCCGAGGCCAACGGAACTCCACCGGATACGCGCGTGGACGGCTTGCACCAAGCACCGTCGGACCTGAACGACCTGACGCGCAATGTAATCAAGCTTTACAAGGAAGAGAACAGCCCGGTCTTCTCCTTTGTGAAACGGCAGTGTATGCACTGTCTGGATCCAGCCTGCGCCGCAGGATGTCCGTTCCAGGCGCTCCACAAGGATCCGGAGAGCGGGATTGTGAGCTGGACGGAGGAAGCGTGCATCGGGTGTCGGTATTGCACGATTACCTGCCCGTATCACGTGCCGCGATTCCAGTGGAAGGGCTTCAATCCGCGGGTGACAAAGTGCGAATTGTGCAGCCAGCGTCTTGAACAAGGATTGAAGCCCGGATGCACAACTGTCTGCCCGACAGGTGCAGTAATCTTTGGTCCGCGTTCGGTACTGTTGCTGGAAGCGAAGCAGAGGATCGAGAAGAATCCCGGGCGCTATTACCAGAACCGCGTCTATGGCGAAACGGATAACGGCGGCACGCAGGCGCTGTATCTGTCACGAGTGCCGTTTGAAAAACTCGGCCTGCCAGAGCTTGGGCCAGAGTCCGTCCCGGCAAAGACGCTGCGCTGGCAGAGGCGCTTCTATCAGTACTTCGCATTGCCGGCCGTCCTTTACGCAGGGCTGGTGCAAGTGATCCGCAAGAATCTGAGAGGCCATGAAGAAGAGGCGCATGAGCGCGAGAAGGAAACCGGATTGAGGGCGCAACTATGAGCACCGCAGCCATAGAAATCAATGACGCGCGTAAGAATCGTTGGGAACGGAATGTGCCGGTTTTCGGATTTCCGGTGGTCAATACGTTTTTTCTGGTGCTCCTCGCGCTTGTGCTGATTGCATTTCTGCTGACAGCATACCGGGAACTGGCGGGCCTCGGGCCGGTCAGTGGGATGAACGATGCGTACGGATGGGGAATCTGGAAAACCTTCAATGTGATGGTGCTGACTGCTCTTGGTTCAGGGGCATTCGCTGTCGGAATTGCAGCGTGGGTGTTCCGGAGAAAGAGGCTCCATTCGCTCATGCGAATGGCCCTGCTGACCAGTTTCCTTGCGTATGCCTGTGGATTGATGCTGCTCGGCATTGATGCAGGACGTCCGTGGAACTTCTATTGGATCGTTTTTCCGTGGAAGTGGAATATGCATTCGCCTCTGGCAGAAGTCGCGATCTGCATGTCGATTTACGCGATGATTCCCCTCGCGGTAGAGAACATTCCACCCGTGCTCGAGAGGTTGTGGTATTTCGATTCGCGTCTACGGCCTGGTGTGGAACGAATCGAAAAAAGATTGCATTACTTCTTTCCGTGGATTATCGCAGCAGCCTATTTGTTACCCGGAATGCACCAATCGTCTCTTGGAGCGCTGATGTTGCTCGCTGGCGAGCGGGTACATCCACTGTGGCAGAGTCCGTGGTTGCCGCTGCTTTATCTGGGAGCGGCGACATTCATGTCGTTTGGATGCGTTGCGGGAACCACTATGCTCTGCTGCCTAGTCTGGAAGCGTGCGATGGACATGGAAGTTCTAGACGAGGCTGCGCGAATCACAGCATGGCTGATCTTTGGCTGGTCGGCGCTGCGCTTGCTGGACATTTTATTCCGGGGCTCGCTAGGAACAGCGTTCAAGTTTGACCGGTTCGCTGGTGTGTTCTGGCTAGAGATGCTCTTGATTCTCGGCGGTGGGTGGTTGCTGCGACGTTCGTTGAGGAATCACGATCCTCAGCCAATGTTTGTGGGCTACATTCTCAGTTCTACGGGCGGTATGATATACCGCTTCAGTCCGACTACCCTGGCATTTCGGCCAAATCCCGAGGCTCTGTACTTTCCCGCAACCATCGAAATTCTGGTCTCGCTCGGATTCATTTCCCTTGGCGTTCTGGGTTTTCTGATTGCAGTGAAGCGCCTGGCTATTCTTCCGGCACCACTGAGCGAGTGGCATGACATGGCGAGTTACTTCCGGTTCCGGCGTCCTTACATCCGGTGGACCGGATATTTCAAGTACGGGCATTTCGGCGAAGACGAAAAGCCGGCAGATTCCGAATAAGAGCAGGCACCTATGGCGAAACGAATCACCATTGATCCCATCACCCGAATCGAAGGACACCTCCGCATTGATGTCGAGGTTGACAACAACGCGGTCAGCAATGCATGGGCTTCGTGCACCATGTGGCGCGGTATCGAGAAGATTCTGCGCGGGCGCGATCCCCGTGATGCGTGGCTGTTCACGCAGCGGTTTTGCGGTGTGTGCACTACGGTGCATGCCATGGCCAGCGTACGTTCGGTGGAAGATGCGTTAAAGCTGGAAGTGCCGCTGAATGCGCAGTACATCCGCAACCTGATTCTGATTGCGCATGCACTGCATGATCACATCGTGCACTTTTATCAATTGTCGGCGCTGGACTGGGTGGACGTTCTGCAGATTCCAAAGGCGGATCCGGCAGCGACCTCGAAGCTGGCAGAGAGTCTCTCACCGTGGACGCGTAATTCACGCAACGAGTTGAAGGCGGCGCAGGATCGTGTGAATGCTGTGGCGGCCAGCGGGCAGTTGGGGATTTTCGCCAATGGCTACTGGGGGCACCCGGCCATGCGGCTTTCGCCAGACGTGAATCTGCTGGCGTTTTCCCATTATGTGCAGGCGCTTGAGTATCAGCGGAAGGCACTGCAGGTTGTGGGAATTCTGGGATCGAAGACGCCGCATATCCAGAACCTGACTGTAGGAGGCGTTTCCAACGCCATCGATCTGGACAGCCAGGCGGCGCTGGGCATGGACAAGTTGGAGATGATCCGGTCGCTTCTGGCGGAAGTCGTTCAATTTGTCCAGCAAGTCTACTTTGTGGACGTATGCGCGGTGGCGGCGATGTATCCGGATTGGTTCAAAATCGGCAGCGGTGTGATGAACTACCTCGCCGTTCCTGACCTGCCGCTCGACAGCAGAGGATCGGCATATGATCTGCCAGGAGGATACATTCGCAACGGTGATCTCGCTGGAGTGAGGGGATTCCAGACAGCAGCGGATCCGGTGTTCCGTGAATCCGTGACGGAAGATGTGTTGCACGCTTATTATCAGGGAGAGAAACCGCTGCATCCGTGGGAAGGCGAGACCGAACCTGCGTTTACCGGATGGGAAGGCGAGCAGAAGTATTCGTGGGTGAAAGCGCCGCGCTTCAACGGCGAGCCGATGCAAGTGGGCCCTCTGGCGCAGGTGTTAGTCGGGTACTCGCAGGGCCACGCGCTGACGAAGAAGTACACCGATATGGCGATCGAAAAGATTGCCGCCATCGGCGGGGTTCGCGCGACCCCTGCAGCTCTACACTCCACTCTCGGACGCCACGCCGCCCGCGCGATTCGAGCCTGCATGCTGGCGGAACTCGCTCAGAAACACTGGCAGTTGCTAGTGGACAACATTGCCAAGGGCGACTACAGCGTATACAACGCACCGGTACTGCCATCGCATGAAGTGCGCGGAGTGGGAACGCACGAAGCCCCGCGCGGAACTTTGTCGCACTGGGTGGTCATCAAGGACGAGAAGATCAAGAATTACCAGGCAGTCGTCCCCTCGACTTGGAACGCGAGCCCGCGAGATCATGCTGGTGCCCACGGCCCATACGAGGCCTCGCTGCTGCACACGCCGCTGGCTAAGCCAGAGGAACCATTGGAAGTTCTGCGAACGGTGCATTCGTTTGATCCGTGCATGGCATGTGCTTGCCATGCTTTCGATCCGTCAGGTCGGAAAATCGGTACGGCGAAGATTCTGTGAACAGCATACTCATTGGCGGGATGGGGAATGTGCTGCTCGGGGACGATGGGCTCGGGCCTTATGTTCTGCGCCTGCTCGAATCCGAATACACGTTTGACGAGGAAGTCGAGCTTGCTGATCTGGGCACGCCCGCGCTCGACCTCACGCATCGGATCGCCGGCCGGCGAGGAGTGATTCTTATCGATTGCATCGCGTCCGAGGAGCACGTGCCGGGTACGGTTTTGTTGTATGACAAGGAAGCTCTGTTAAGTGCAATTCCGGCGCGAAGGCTGGATCCACATTCACCTGCATTGTCTGAGTGCCTCTTAACGGCAGAAATGCTTGGCGCCACGCCAGAACGCGTTTGGCTGGTGGGAGTAGTCGGAGCTAGCTTCGAGCCAGGGAAGACGCTTAGTTCAACGGTCCGAGGATCGATGTGGAGGGTCGTTGATGCAGTTATCTACGAGCTGAAACGACTTGGGGTGAAGGTCGAAAAAAAGCCACAATCTGGCGAACTTGGGGTATGGTGGGTCGACGAAGGCGATATTACTGTTGCAGAGCGGCCTTAGCGAAAGAGATACAGCTTTTCTACCTCCAACGTTCAACTACTTCCCACCAAATCAAACGGATCCATTCATCCAAACAGGTTTTTGCCCACTGACGGTGAGCCCACCAGTGCGTTCCAAACTGTGCGTCATCGTGTGCGGCTGCGGTTGAAATCGATTTGCCACGAAGTTCGTGACGAAAAATGCTCAGCGAGCGGCGGGTGTGGAAATCCGACGTTACTACGAGAACGCGCCCGCCGCGTTCGTGCGCGAGGCATTTCTCGACGTCGTGAGATTCTTCGAGAGTCGATAAACCTTCAATCGGACAGATGCTTATTGAGGCAGCCCGGGGCAGATTTCGAACGTATCGTTCGGCTAACTCAACCTGCATCGTATCGTAGACCCTCGCTTGCGCGGGCACATCAATCAATACTTGAGGGGCAACACCTTCATAGAAAAGTTCGAGCGCACGTGCCGGCCGGCGGTCCGTTTCACCAGCCAGGACAACAATAACATCCGAAGACTTAGGAGCGTCGATGACCAGGACTCTGCCTGCATTTTGGGCAACGAGAATGAACCCTAGAAACAGGACGAGGATAATGGTCCAAGTTCTTCTTCGAGAGGAAGTTTTCATCAGATAGAAGCTTACCTAAAGCTGTTCCAATTTGGGTTCAGCGGCGAGATGCACGGTGATGCAAAAAGGCATGCTATGGGTGCGTGCTAAAATTGCGCTTTCATGCTGTTCATCTGACTTATCTTCTGGAAACCCCAATGACGACTTACTCTGCCGCAGAACCATCAATCGAACAATTGAAGGCAAAGATTCAGCGGCGCGAGGTCCGCGTCGGGATTATCGGGCTCGGTTATGTTGGCCTCCCACTCGCTCTGTTATACAGCGAGCAGAAGTTCCGGGTGACTGGGTTCGACATCGACTCGCGGAAAGTGGAAACGTTGGCAAACGGTGGATCCTACATTCACCGGATCTTGCCGGATGAGATTCAAGCCGCCAAAGCGAATGGGTTCTCGGCGACCTCCGATTATGCACGCCTTACCGACATGGACGCGATCATTATTTGCGTCCCAACGCCACTGAACGAGTATCACGAGCCGGATCTGAGTTTCATCACTGACACGGCCCATTCCATCGCTCCTCATCTCCGGGCTGGGCAATTGGTTGTACTGGAGAGTACGACGTATCCAGGAACAACGGAAGAAGTGATGATTCCTATTCTGGAGAAGGAAAACAAGAATGGCCTGAAGGCTGGTCGGGATACTGCGCTCACGGGTAGAGAGTTCTTTGTAGCATTTTCTCCCGAGCGGGAAGATCCAGGAAATACGACTGTGGCGCGCCGGGACATCCCCAAGGTGGTTGGAGGTTTGAACGCGCAGGCGTCTGCATTGGCGGCTGCCCTCTACGGCTCAATTTTCAATCGGACAGTTCCAGTCTCTTCTCCGGCCGTCGCGGAGATGACCAAGTTGCTGGAAAATATTTATCGCTGCGTGAATATCGCCCTGGTGAATGAGTTGAAGTTGCTGTCGCTGCGGATGGGCATCGATATCTGGGAGGTGATCGAAGCCGCGTCGACGAAACCTTTCGGCTTCCATGCTTTTTACCCCGGTCCCGGGCTCGGTGGGCACTGTATACCGGTCGATCCGTTTTATCTATCCTGGAAGGCTAAAGAATGGGATTTTCGAACACGATTCATCGAACTAGCGGGCGAGATCAACACGAATATGCCCTACCACGTTCTGGCATCGGTGAGCGCTGCCTTGAATACGCAAAAGAAGTCGCTAAATGGAGCCCGAGTCCTTGTCCTCGGCGTAGCGTACAAGAAGGATATCGACGATCTGCGTGAATCGCCTTCGCTGACGATCATCGAGCTTCTTCAGAAAGACGGTGCTCAAGTCAGCTATCACGATCCGTATTTTCCCTTCATTGGCAAAGGGCGAAAATACAACCTGCAAATGAAGTGTGCCGATTTGAACGATTTGGGACAGTATGATTGCGTCTTGATCGTCACAGACCATTCGGACTACGATTACCGACAGATTGTTCAGGACGCGCAGTTGGTCGTGGACACCCGGAATGCTACGCGCGGCATCGAAAGCTCGAAAATTTTGCGTTGCTGAGGACTTGTGGGAAACAGAACTACCTCAGGGAATTCTGTACTCCTCGATGTAGGTTTTTCTCAACCGTTTCCGAGTTCGTGGCAGGCGACGTGAGGAGGATTCTCCTAAAGCATTGATTCTGCTGAATCTGTTTACGCATTTTCCATTCCTTAAGTGGTCCGTCTCTTGCAGAAGGCACAATGGTTGCCATTATGCGCTGGACCCTGTCTCCCAGGGTTCCTGCATCCAATTCAAAGCCAAGCGGCAACTTTTGGGCTACTATTCGGGTTAGCACCACTGCAGCAGTAACAAGGATATGACTCCGCAGTCCTCTGATGATTCTGTGTTGTTTTCAAGCCTCCCGAAGTGGAGGGCTCCTTGGCTTGATTTCTTCGTGAGCTATGGCGTGCAGATCGCGATCATTGTCGTCTTCTTCTGGGTACCCGTGCTGACGCCTCAGATTCTAGAATCCAAGAGGGACTATCACGCGATTGAACTTGTGCCGACTCCGGTGTCCGAGAATCATGAAGCGCAGCGTCAACTGAGGCGTCCCATTTTGCAGGCGAAACTTGATCCTGTCGATCCCCCCCCTGCTGCACTTCGGCTCACTGCTCCTCAGCCGCAACCTAAACCAAAGTTCGAAAACGCCCCAGCACCTGAGGTGAAGGTCTCCACAGGGAAGTTGGATACTGTGCCAGCTTCTGTTGTACCTGCCATCCCGAAGCAGATTGTCAGAACGAACCTGTTCTCGACGGGAAGCTCAGCGCCACAGACGATTGATCATCCAGTGAAAGAGGTTCAGACCGGAGGCTTCGGAGATCCTAACGGAGTGCCCGCAAAGACGGTGCAGACTCGTGCGGTAAACATTGCGCAGGCGGGCGGATTTGATCTTCCCAGCGGGCCTGGATACGGAAATGGGCAGGCAGGCGCGAATGGAGTGCGGGGTGTCGTGGCCAGCACGGGGTTCGGAAGTGGAGTTGCAGCGAGCGTGCCACCTACTCCGAATGGAACAGTTCGGAAGGCGGGGTTCGGCAACGGAGACGTTGCGGCCCCACCGACTGTCCAGTCGCATGCGGTAGAGTCCGCGGCGGCGAAAATTGTTCCGGCGGAAATTCTCTCCAAGCCGACTCCTAGTTATACCGACGAAGCCCGAGCGAAGCGCATCGAGGGTGAGGTGCTTCTTGAGGTCGTGTTTGAAGCGTCAGGAAGATTGCGTGTCTTAAGAATCGTTCGCGGTTTGGGGCATGGGCTGGACGATTCGGCTGTTCGGGCGGCAGAGCAGATTCGATTCAAGCCTGCCCTGAAAGATGGCCAGCCCTCAGATTCGACGGCCGTCGTGCACATCATTTTCCAGTTGGCTTGACCAACTCCCAGAAGGGTTTTATGCGTATGCTTCGTTTGAGTTCGTCGCTTCTCCCCGGCGTTCTCTTGCTGGTGTGCAGCGTCGCAGCACACGGCCAGAGCTCCCCGACTACTTCACAGACCGCGGTCGGGTCGAACCAGGCGCCTACCGGGACGCCGGCACAAAGTGCCGAAGGAACGGCTTCCGCCGCACTGACCCTGAATGACGTAATGGATCGGGTAGTCGAACGGGAGCACTACTTCATGGCGCAGATGCGCCATATGCATCCGCTGGTGGAAACATATTTACAGGACCTTAAGGCAGACCCGAGCGGTGATATGTCACCGGTGAAAGACCAGTACTTCCTTGGCCGGTTGGATATGACGGAAGGGACGGAGGATGTTTCGTTTGTCGGCCAGCCAGGGTTCGGGCACCGCATGCTGACCAAGCTGACGGGGATCTACTCACTGCACTACCTCCCCATGGGTTTCGCGCAGATGGTCGTGCTGGATAGCGATTTTCAAAAGCGTTATTACAAGTTCACTTTCGTTCGGCGCGAATTTCTTGGCGAAGTTCGCTGCCTTGTCATCGATGTGCAGCCGCGCGAGGGAGAGAAGACTGTCCGTTTTCTGGGCCGGATCTGGGTGGAAGACCAGGACTATAACATCGTGCGTTTCAACGGCACATATTTTCCGCAGCCGAAGATCAATTTCTTTTTCCACTTCGACAGTTGGCGTTTGAACATGCGGCCGGGAACATGGCTGCCAGCCTACGTCTATACCGAGGAATCAAACCTGAAAACTGGGTTGAGCAAGACTCTCCATTTCAAGGCGCAGACTCGGTTGTGGGCGTACGATCTGAAAGGGCTGGCCAAGAATGAAGAGTTTACGCAGATCCTGGTAGACTCTCCGGACTCAGTGAAGGATCAAAGCGACACGGCTGCCGATGCGACCCCGGTGATGGCCGAACGCATGTGGGAGAAGCAGGCGGAAGAGAATGCGATCGAGCGTTTGCAGAAGATCGGTTTGCTGGCGCCTCCGGGTGAAGTCGACAAGATTCTTGCAACTGTCGTCAACAACCTTCTGGTCACGAACAATATCGATCTTCAGAGCGACTACCATTGCCGGGTTTTGCTGACGGCGCCGCTTGAGTCTTTCACGATTGGGCATACGATTGTAATCAGCCGTGGGCTGCTGGATGTCCTCCCGGACGAAGCATCATTAGCGATGGTGCTGGCACACGAGGTCAGCCATATCGTACTCGGACACCGGTTTGATACGAAGCTGGCTTTCAATGACAAACTCTTCTTCCCGGATCAAGAGTCTTTCCAGCGATTGGACTTCAAGAGAAGTTCAGCCGACGAGGAAGCGGCGGACGCCAAAGCCCTGGAGTTGCTGAAGAACTCTCCCTATAAAGAGAAACTGGGCAATGCGGGATTATTCCTGAAAGCGTTGCAGCAAAAGGCGCCAGATCTGCCGAACTTGATCCGTCCGCACCTGGGCGACCGGTTTGTGGGAGGAAAGTCGACGAGGATGGCGACCTTGCTGGCACAGGCTCCTGACCTAGACCCGAAGCGGCTTGATCAAATCGCGGCGCTGCCGCTCGGGGGCCGCGTCAAAGTGGATCCGTGGAGCGACCAAGTCGAACTGTCGAAAGCGAAACCCGTAGCTCTGACCTCTGCGAGAGAGAAAATGGAGTTCGAGATTACTCCATTCTTCCCATATCTGTCCCGCATTTCCACGAGCGGAGAAAAGATTGCATTGAGGACATCCACGCCGGCAGGAAACACGGCGAAATAAACGAGACAAGCGAAGGGGATAATACCGAAAACAAGATAAAAAGCGGCCGGGCTGAGACTAACCAGCCGCTTTATGATTTCTGCAGAATGGACGGCCCGCTACTGAATAGAACTGCCGACTTGCGAGAATACATTGTTCGCATTCGATCCGATCAGGCGGATCGTGCCAACCACGATGACGAGAATTACAGCCAACATCACCGCGTATTCAGCAATGTCCTGTCCACGATCATCGTTCCAAAGCTGCTGTAGATATTTTGCCACAAGGCTCCTCTTCTTCTGAAACTCTCTGTGCTCCCCCAATTCCTTAGGGATAAAACCCATCTCGTCTCAACGACGTGCTACCCCCAGGGTCTGAACCTTGGAAAAACTATAATATCGAGGGAATCAGTAGCCAATGGCACGTAAGTGCCAGCAACGTAAACCCAGTCACCACCGGATGGTGACCAGAGTCACGCGATACTTTTGAGCGGCAGCGCCTGATTCACCGCAAACAAGGCCAGTTCGAGACGGGTTGAAACTCCCAGCTTGTCGAAGATGTTGCTTAGATGATGTTTCACCGTGTCTTCGCTGATCTTGAAGTATTCGGCAATTTCCTTATTCGAGTAGCCAGCAACCACTGCAGAAACAATCTCCAGTTCGCGAGGGGTGAGGCCGAACTTTTTCTGACGGGCTTCGTCATGGGAGGACTGCATAAGAGTTCGCAGATACTGTACGAGATTGGAAACACTCTCTCGACCGACCCAGTATTCTCCTGCCATTACCGTCTGAATTGCCTTCAGCAATAACTGCGTGGCCGAATCCTTCAGAACGACACCACGTGCACCCAATTGCAGCGCCTCCACAATCTGGCCCTTCTCGGCCGCGGCGGTGAGCAGAATGACACGAACGGGGGTGGAATTGGCGGGTACACTGAGCTCGCGGAGAGCCTCCAGGCCAGGGTGCTTCGGCATGGCGAGATCCAGCAGGAGAATGTCAGGTTTCAACTGACGAGCGAGCTTCACGGCTTCGGCGCCGTCGGAGGCTTCGCCAATAACCTTCATCTCGGCCTCTGCCTCAAGCAACCGGCGGAGACCATCGCGAAAAATAGGATGGTCGTCGGCGATAACCAAGCGAACCTGCTGCGGCTTTCTAAAGTTCATGTGTCACATCCCCGTCCCGAGGCACAGTGACCTCTAATCGTGTTCCTTGACCGGGATTCGATTCTACAGTGAGTTCACCGGCAATCAAACCGACACGTTCCTTGATGATCATTGGACCTTTCCCAGACTCGTTCATCTGCTCGTGATTGTAGCGGCCAGCAAAGGGAAATCCCTTTCCGTCGTCTTCCACCGTTAAGCTCCAATTCTTCCCGCTGGAGGCCAAGCGTACGAGGGCATGCCGCGCTCCACTATGCTTTCTGACATTGACGAGGCCTTCCTGAACGATACGCAGGACTTCGCGGCAGACTCGCTGGGGCATATCAAGTTCATCGAGGTCGGTAACAAAGCGCGCGTTAATGCCGGTTTCCCGCTGGAAACGCTCAACCGTGTCTTTGAGTACACCTAGCAGGCGTTGGGAATCGACGTCGATGGCTTTCATCTGCTGCATCAATTCACGCAGCTTCAGAACCTCCTCGCGGAGTAAGCTCTGGATCCGTCCGAGTTCTCCCCCGACTGGTCTATTCTGTTCTACCTGCCTGCGCAAGACATCGACCTGCATCTCAACCGCAATCAGAGACTGTACGGCGCCATCATGTAGTTCGCGGGCAAAGCGTGCGCGCTCGGCAGCGGATGCGCGCCGGCGCAGACGATGCAGCAAATAAACATTGTAGATAGCCGGTCCGACCTGCCGGACCAAATCCAGGAAGAAACGAAGTTCTTCCTGCTTCTCGCTTGGCCATGCGGGATTGAACAGGAAGACACGGCCGCGCCATTCGCTTCCGAAGAAAAAAGCGACAGAGACCACGGAATCGAAGGGTTGCGCCTGTCGGAATTGGGAGATTGCCAACAGATCCGCGACAGGTACAGGATGACCGGATTGATCTAGAGCTAATGTCGTCCAGCGGTCTTTTTCGCACTTCGCGAAGGAAACGACTCCCGGAAAGTCATCCAGATAGGTAGTTGCCCCTTTCAGGCCTGATTCCAGCCACCGAAACTCACTTCGTCCGGTGCCATTTCGTCTATTGAGTTCGCCCGCGAATGAACGTTTGCTGTGAATCTCTTGGGAGAGAACCAGCATTCGCGACGCGCCGTACATCGAGGCGAATTCGCCGAAGATCTGCTCGATCGTACCCGTCAGGCCCGCTTCCACGCGAACCTTCGATAGCATCTCTGTGATAACAGCTTTCTCTGCGCGCAGATGCTTTTGCTGCTCCGCAAGGTAGCCGAGCAAAAGGCCCATCACGATCAGGTATACGGATAGCATGAACAACGGTTCAGGCTGGAACTCCTTCACATTGATGTGAAGACCCGTCATGGCACGCAGAGGCAGCGACCCTTGCGGCCATACGTGAAGTACGATCAAGCTCTCGATCCAGAGCAGGACCGCCTCTGCGGCGGCGGTACCGAGCGTTTCGCGAAAGCCCCAGCGATAGGCGGCCGCAGCCAAAGCAAAGAAGAAAAAGAGGAAAAATGGTGTTCTGGGGCCCTCCGCAAAAATCGAAATTAGAGCGGGCCACGCAATATCACCCGCATGCACCAAGAAGCGAAACGCCGAGGTGGACTGCTGCCGGCGCCGGAGCAACATCAGGATCAAAATGCCGTTCGCCATGTAAAAGACGAACAAACCGTAGGCCGCCCAGGAATGTCCTAGTTCAGTGGGATCCATCCGTATGGCGACGAGGGTAGAGACCGCCAAAAAGACGCGGGCAGTGGCGAGCCAGCGCTCAATGCGGCGGGTTTCGCCCGGGTCGGGCGGAATTCTCATTCTCCAAGATTGCTGATAGCGCTCTACTGGAGGTTTCACTGGGACCGATCTCCCGGGGCGCGCCGGGTTAACCCGCATATTATTAAATAGATGAGTCCGACGGGCAAGTCAGCAAGTTAACAAATAACGCAACAGTCCGCCATCGCGAATTGATCCGAGGTTACTCTGGTAACCAGTGCCTGTTCCCGTTGCCATCTAAAATGACAGCGAGGAATGAGGTTCTTGATCAAAGGCTCCAAACCATGGCTCGGGATGGTCACCGCCTTACTAGGGTTGCAGATCTTGGCGGCGTTGTTTCTACATCGCTCATTCGCGTTAACGACGGTCAGTGACATCGTCCAGTGCCTTTTGCTACTTTCGGGGACCTTGGCCTTCGTGCCCCGGGTGTTGCGATCAGCGGGACGCATACGCCTTTTTTGGGTACTCATTACGCTCGGTCTGAGTTTTTGGCTGTCTTACCAATTCTTCTGGACGTATTACGAACTGATTTTGCAGCGTGACGTTCCCGATCTGTGCGCCTGGGATGTTGTGCTTTTCCTGCACATCGCGCCACTCATGGCAGCCCTGGCCCTTCGCCCGCATGTTCCAAGAGATGAGTATTCGGCTCGCGTCGGGCGTCTCGATTTTGCTCTCCTCTTTGGCTGGTGGTTTTATCTGTACGTTCTGATTGTGATGCCTTGGCAGTATGTTGTACCTGATATCACTGCCTACAATCGCAATTTGAATGATGTATATCTCACTGAGAAGACAGCCTTCCTTCTGGGGTTGCTTGCGTGCTGGGTCACAAGCAAAGAGGAAGAGTGGCGGAGACTCTATGCGTCACTGTTCGGAATGAGTTTTTGCTATTCGGCTGCATCGACACTCGCGAACTGGGCGATTGGCCGAAAAACATATTACAGCGGGAGCTTTTACGACATCCCCCTAGTCGCGGCCATGGCGAGCTTAACTTGGATTGGACTGCGCACCAGAGTCGAACAGCCGGAACATGAAGCGTCGGAAACGTCGACTTTATACGGTATTTGGGTCGCGCGGTGCGGCATGATCGCTGTGTTCTCATTGGCGCTGTTTGCTGCATGGGCAATCTCCGATGCGCACATACCGTCGAGAATAGGAGTTTTCCGGCTTGCGCTCACTCTCTTGGCGGCCTTTTGTATGGGAGTGATGGTGCTGCTCCGACAGCAGATGCTGGACAGAGAACTGATCCGTTTGTTGAGCCACTCACGCGAGTCTTTCGATAATCTTAAACGTCTGCAGGCGCAGATTTTGCAGTCCGAGAAGTTGGCGTCGATCGGCCAATTGGTCGGTGGGGTTGCGCACGAACTGAATAATCCGATTACGGCGATGTTGGGGTATTCCGATCTGTTGCTGAATACGACGCTCACCTCAGAACAGCAGCCCCTCGCGATGAAGATCGGGCAGTGCGTTCGACGGACCAAATCGCTCGTTGCTAGCCTCATTAGCTTCGCACGGCAGACACCTGCCGCCAAGACTCCGCTTGATCTCAACACTCTCGGGCGAACCGCAGTGAAGCTAACGCAGCCCCAGTGGCAAGCGCTGGGGATCGAAGTTCGCACGCAACTTGACCGCGAACTTCCCAAAGTCCTGGGAGACTCGAATCAACTGCTTCAAGTGTGCCTGCAAATGGTGGGAAACTGTCTGCATGTCCTCAGTGAGCGTGGTGGCCGCATGTTAAATGTAACCACCGAACGAGACGGAAGTGTATGCCTGCTGCAATTCGCCACTGAACCCATCGCCCAAGCGAGCGGGGAAAAGGCTTCATCTCCTATTGATCCAGAGGACAGTCTGGGTCTGGCGGCGTGTCAGGGAATTTTGCGCGAACATCAGGGCCAGATACAACGCGAACGCCGTGAGGACGGGTCTCTCGTTTTCAGCGTCGAGATGCCCGCAGCGAAGATTGCTGCTGCCACTTCCAAAGAAGCTACAGTGCCGGTCCTTTGGCAATCTCGACCGTACGCTTGAGTTGACCGCAGGCCGCATAAATATCGCGTCCACGAGGGCGTCGTACAAATGCGGGAATACCGCTGGCGCGCAGGCTATTTTGAAATAGCATAACCTGGCCGGCTTCCGGCGTCGTAAAGTCAATTCCGGGCCCTGGATTCAGAGCAATCAAATTTACTTTGCATCGTATTCCTTGTAGGAGTTGGGCCACTTCTTGTGCGTTTTCTACCGAGTCATTCACGCCGCCGAGCAATACATATTCGAAGGTGATCCATTCCCGCGTGCGCAATGGGTACGCCCTCGCTGCCGCTATCAGCATTTCCAGATTCCACTTTTTGTTCAGTGGCATTAGACGCGATCGTTGTTCATCGTTTGAAGCGTTCAATGAAATCGCTAGTTTCGGCCGAATGAGCTCCCGTCCGAAGTCATGAATGCGTGGCACGATTCCGGCCGTCGACACCGTGATCCGCCGCTCGGCAATGCCAACTTCCTGCACCAACAGACGCGCCGCCTTTACGAAGTTGTCATAGTTCAGCAGCGGTTCTCCCATCCCCATAAAAACCAGGTTGATGCGATCCTCGGGCGGGGAAACGTTCTGTTCTTTGAGCACCGCGCATACTTGACCCACAATCTCGCCGGCGGTCAAATTGCGTTTTACACCGAGCAGCGCGGTCAGACAGAACTGGCAATCCACTGCACATCCCACTTGGCTGGAAATGCAGATAGTCGAGCGCCCAGAATTCTGTCCCTGGATGTTTCTCCGATCAGAGCTGGCACCCTCGGCGAAGCGTTCCGCCTGCTCTCCTGCCTCGCTCCCGTCCCCGGCTTCGCCTCCGTCGCCCTCGGGCATCCACACGGTCTCAACGCTCTGACCGTCGGCAAATGCCATGAGATACCGTACCGTGCCATCCTGAGATAAGAATCGTTGTTCGATCTTGGGAAGGCCAACGGCAAACCTCATTTCAGCCAGCTTGGAACGCAGTTGCCGCGGGATCGTGAAGATTTCATCAATGGACTCCACGCGCTGGCGGTAGATCGCCTCAAGCAGTTGCTGGGAGCGATACAATGGCTCGCCAGCTAACTGCACGAACGAGGCAAGCTCCGCGGAGTTCATTCCAAGCAACGAGTTGTCGGACCGTATGTTCACAGGATGCCACTACCGCGCTTCAAATTCTCGGCCGAGGCTCTCGGACGGGATTCTTTCGTAAGTTGTTGAATATAAGGCTATAAACTATTCTCCGACGCGATTCAAGCGCCTATGTAAAAATATCAGTAGTAAGGACCCTTCTGCCAGCACGTCTACCGTGGGGTTTCTGACGGCTTCACAGCAGGTAAGCATTCATGACGAAAGAGGTTCGAAACATCCGCCGTCAAAAGCTCTCCAATGGGCTTACGGTGATCACCGAGCAAATGCAGCATATCCGGTCCGCTTCGATCGGAATATGGCTGCAAACCGGGTCGCGCGACGAAGACCAGGAGTGGAATGGCATCTCCCATTTCATTGAGCATATGGTCTTCAAAGGGACCAGGCACCGCTCTGCGGAAGAGATTGCACGCCAGGTGGACTCCATTGGCGGGAACATGGACGCTTTTACCGCCAAGGAATGCATCTGCTTCAACGTAAAAGTGCTGGACGAGCATGTACCGACCGCACTTGACATCTTAAGTGACCTCGTCCTCAACCCCGTCTTTGATGCCACTGATATTGCTCGCGAACGTGGCGTGATCATGGAAGAAATCAAAATGGATGAGGACAATCCAGACTATCTGGTCCATGAGATTTTCACGCAGAATTTTTGGAAAGGCCATCCCTTGGGGCGGCCAATCTTGGGAACCAAGGAGACGGTGAAGCGTTTTGAGCGGGACTCCGTGCTGGATGCCTACGCCCATCGCTTTGCGCCGGGCAACATCATAGTGTCGGCTGCGGGGAATCTAAAGCATGATCAATTCGTCGAACTGGTGCGGGCCCAATTCGAACACATGAAGCCGATGTCGAACGGCTTTCATTCGCTGGAGCCAAAGACATTTTCACGGATCATCCTGAGGAACAAGAAGGCACTGGAGCAGGTTCAGTTGTGCATTGGCGTGCCAGCCCATCCCATTGCCCATGAGAAGCGGCATGCGGGTTACATCCTGAATACTTTGCTGGGTGGTGGGATGAGTTCAAGATTGTTTCAGAACATTCGCGAGCGGCAGGGATTGGCCTACTCCATTTACAGCGATCTCAATCCTTATCGGGATACGGGCTGTCTGGCTGTTTACGCTGGAACTTCGCTGACGTCGGCGGCCAAGGTCGTGCAATCGGTCGTCGAAGAATTCCGTAAACTGAAGAGCGATTCGGTTCCAGAGGAAGAGCTTCGCCGTGCCAAAGCTCAGCTGAAGGGGAGCCTGATGTTGTCACTCGAGTCGAGCACATCGCGCATGTCAAACCTGGCGCGACAGGAGATGTACTTTGACCGCTTTTACGATCTCGATGAACTGATCGAGCGGATCGAAGCTGTCACAGTTGAGGATCTGGCTAACCTGGCGAACGAATTCTTCAAGCCGGAGTCTGTCGCTGTGACTGCGCTGGGAAATCTAAATGGATTGAAGCTGACCCGCGATCAATTGGCGTGCTAGTTCCCTCAGTCTTGGAATCTGCCACAACGTACTGACCTCGCTGAACCTTTCGCCGTAACTTCCCTGCGGGCAGACATCTCATGTCTGGCCGCAGGTGCAAGCCAGCCGATCACTCGAATCAATTTATTCAGAAAATGTCAGCAGTTTCGCGCTTGCATGTGTCTTGGCCGCTTCGAGGGCGCGAGTTCGGCTCGGGACCAGATGTCGAAGGACAAGATGAAGAACGACACCCAGCGATGCGATGAAAAACGACCAGATGAAGAAAGACAGCAAAAGAACAAGAAGATTGCTAAGGAAGACCCTATGAAGAACGACAATATGAACCAGGACAGCATGAAAAAGGACGAGACGAAGAAACAAGGTGAGATGAAGAACAACTAGGCGTCGTCAGGCATCAGAGGCGCGAGCGCGAGAGTTTTCGTCTTTTGTATTGCAGCGAAAATTCTTATTCAACGCAGGTTCCTGTCATGATCGTCGTCATCGACATCGGCTTCTGCTCGCGTCTCTGATCCGACAGAAACATTCGCCGTGAATGCAATCTCAAGGTATTTCCGCATGCAACGTACACAAGGAACGTATCCTTCGCGGATCGCCTCGCGGGCGGTCAGCGTCCGCTCCTTGTCTTTATTGTGGATGAAGTCACAACCTGGGACGTGAAACTCTTTTGCGCCTTCAGATACTACCACCGTCATATCAGACGGAATATTGTGACCCGGTTGCGCGTGTTCTGACAGCAATGGATGCGACACCGAGAGCGAGTTCGCCCAGCGTAGACCCCCGGCAAACAGGGCGATGGCAGCCACCGGAATCAGCCAGGCTGATAACGAGGACCAGCCCGAATCTCGCGCATGCGTGCTTCGCGCCAGCCGTTTCTCCAACCTACTGCTAAAACCGGCAGGCATCTCGATGATGCGCTCGTCGTTGTAAAGCGCGATCACATTCTGCGTTCCATCCAATACCGATCGGCAGCGCTGGCAGGTGTGAAAGTGATTATCCATCGACACTCGCAGCTTTGGTGTGACTGCGGCTTCCAAATAATTCGAGATTTCGCGCCACACCAGCTCGCAATTGACTGCTTCATGGTTCACCATGGCTTTGTTCCCTTCTCGAAAGGCAGGCGGCTGAACCATCCCCGGCTCCACCCTCCGGCGAGCAGATCACGCAACATCAGCCGTGCCCGCAGCAGCCGTGTTTTAACCGAGGCCACGGAGATTCCCAAGGCTTCGGCCGTTTCCTGAATGTTCAATTGCTCCATGTCTCTCAGCACAAAGACTTCGCGATATTTGCGGTCGAGGCTGGCCAAAGCGTCCGCCAGTTTTTGCCGCACTTCTTTTCTCTCCAAGGCCTCCGACGGAATCTCCCGCCAATCGGCGAAATCCCGCGGGGTGTATTCACCGTCTTCGTCACGGCTGTCATCGATACCTTCGATCATGCCTGCACGCTCCCTTCTTCTCCGCATGAGCGCTTCGTTGACGGTGATTTGAATCAGCCATGTGCTGAACTTAGCTTCTGCCCGGAATTGGCGAATGTTGGCTAAAGCCTTCAATATTGCTTCCTGGGCAACGTCTTCGGCGTCCGTTTCGTTGCGCAGAATCGCCACGGCGGCCGCATAGACGCGGCGCTCATAAGGGCGGACGATTTCGTAGAACAGTTCGTGCTGGCCGCGTTGCACTTGCGCAATCAGGTCCTGCTCGCGCGTCATTTCTGGTCCGGGGTTGTCTAAGACCACATTCAGTTCGGCCATCGTGCCTTCAGTGCGTCAGTACTCGGGATCTTTCTTCCAGCCGGTCACCATAGAGATGAAATTGTTCCAGCCATGCAGAAGCACCATCACCAAATGTCCAAGGACAAAGCCGAGCATTGCCCACATAATTAGGAAATGCCAGAGTCGTGCCAGGTGGAAACCACCCATAAGCCAGGTGAGCCAGGAAAACTGGACCGGTTTCCAGATGGCGAGGCCTGTCAAAACGGATAGAACGCCGAGTGCGATAACGGAAGTGTAAGCATGCTTCTGCAGCGGGTTGTAAGCTTCGTGTTGCTCGGGCTTAGGACCGAAAAAGAAGTAATGCTGGACCATGGGCCACACGCCCGGAACGTCGCGGTGTGTGAAGAGAACTTGTTCATAGTTGCCACTGAAGATCTGATAACCGAGATAGATAAGACCGGTGGCGATGTATATCCACATGAAAGTCAAGTGCCATTGCAGAGCGCCGCCCAACCAACCGCCAATGGCAAACGCCTTGGGCCAGTGGAGCAGGTCTTTTTGTGGGATCTTGGCCCCGAAGCTGGGGAAGGCGCGAAAGATCTGTAATCCGCTGCCGACCATCACGAACAAAGAGATTGCATTAAGCCAGTGACAAAGTCGCACCGGAAGCGAATGCTCGTAAGCAGCGCGACGGACGATTTCGGTCTCGTCTCCCGTCGTACGAATGATTTCCAGGACAGCTCCGCTCATTTGTGCTCTCCAGAAGTTGCCGCGACTAATCCCCTAGTCGTTTTTCGCACTGACGCGGCGCTCAAAACTCCGCTCTGTCATGCGAGCTAAATCTTCCCACGCGCTGCGCCACTCCTTCACATCGCATCCACGGTCTAGAGTCCATAGAACGGCGAATATCCCTGATCTTCCCAATAGCCGATTTTGTCGAGCACGTTTGTGACTTTCAAGTCCGTTAGATACTTGGCCTGCTTGTAGCCGACTTTTGTAGGAATGCTCAGGCGGAGCGGGGCGCCATGCTCGCGAGTGAGCGGCTGATCGTACATCTCGTAGCAAAGCAGCGTTTGCGGATGCAGCGCAGTCGCCATGTCCAAAGATTCGTAGTAATCGTCGGCGCAACCGACAGTAATGAAGCGGGCCGAAGTATCGGCGCCAATCATTGTCAAGAAGTCGGAAAGTTTGGCGCCGCCGAAACGGCCGATTACGTCCCAACCCTCGACACAAACGTGACGCGTATTCTGCCGGACTCGGGGAAGAGCCTGAACCTGGTTCAGTCGATACTGGCCCGGTTTCTGTACTGCGCCGCTCACGGTAAGCGTCCAGCTCTCAAGAATCACTCCCGGATCATCGACGTCGTAGTCGTTGATAGGAAACTTGTCGAATGGAGTGACATGAGAGGCTGCAAACGTCGGCGCCAGATGTCCGCGCCGGAACAGGCGAGCTGAAGCCCAATCGCTGAAGGCCAAGCCGTTCTTCAGAAGCGATTCCTGCACTCGGGGGACCGCAAAAGCACCTAAAAGGAGTACTGGAGCGACTTTTAGTAATTCCCGGCGCGTTGTCTGGGTGAACTTGCTCTCAGTCAATCCCGAGGTGATGATCTTGTGTGGAGCGGGCAGAGGGTGCCCTTCTTCCGCCGTCGCCTGTCTCACTTCGGAATCGGGGTGCTCAGCGCCTGCCTTTGCAGAACTTAACGGAACCTCGATGGGTTTTCTGTCGTCAGGTTCCATGTCCCTAATTCCGTCGCCTCCCCAATGAGATTCAGAGAGTTCCACAAAGTTACGCCAACCCCCGGGGCCCGTCCAGAGGGCCTCGGGAAGCCCGAATCAGCGTATCTAGGCCTTACAGTTGGTTTTTCGCGCTTTCTGGGGCATACTATGCTCCGTCGTTTCGCGCAGGCAGTGTAAATACCATGTTCGAACCAGCCAGATCGCAGGACCAGAAGCGCCATTTGTTGCCGGGAGCACTGGTGTCCGATGAACCGAAGCAGCGTCGGCTCATGATAATGGCGCTGGCGCTACTGTTGATGTCGCTGGCAATCGTTTTGTACCACGAGCGGGATTTCTGGTTTCCGGACTCGGACGAAGTTGCTGAGCAGCTCCAACAACCTGCAGCTACCACCTCTCAACCTGCTGTAAGGGAGTCAAAGAGCGTTCCTGCTCGACACACAAAGGCGCGTTCGCATTCCGTTCGTCCAACCGTAGCAACACCGGTTGTTGACGAGGAAAGACCTCCTTTAACTATAACTAGGACTGTGTTGCCCCCACTGGAAGTGGAAGTGGTGGCCGGTAGCACTCATCGCACGGTGCGTCCCGGCACAAATTCAGTGAAGGTTGACATGCGGCCGGAAGAGAAAGCGGTCTTGGCCCAGCAGGCACCGATGGTGCAGGAGGATGTGCCGGCCAGCATCACGGTAAACGCGGCCGAACACGCTCCGATCGCCGCGGAACCGACAGATGTCGTGAGCCACTCTGTGCAGCCGGGCTACCCGATGCTGGCACGCGAGATGAAGGTACAAGGGTCGGTGATCCTTCAGGCATTGATTGGTCGTGATGGCCTCATTCAGGATCTTAAAATACTTAATGGGCCACCTATCCTGGCAAAAGCGGCGCTCGAGGCCGTGAAGCAGTGGCACTTCAAGCCCCACTATGAAGGGATAGAGCCGGTGGAGACGCAGGCCAAGATTACAGTCAACTTTACGATCTCAACAAATTGAAGTCTTCCACAATCAGGCCTCAAAGTTCCGACAATTCCCGCAAAAATGACGAGCGTCCTGGAACTCTTTCGAGTCCAGGACGCCCGGGCAGCCCTCCCCCAGAACTGCTCACCCATGAAAATAAGATGGATGCAGATTGTTGCCTATGGCACGATCGGGCTATATATAGCCCTAAAGTGCCATCCCTGTAACTGCCTGAGTACAAAAGGATAGTCCGCTGCGTGGGAGCATGGGACGGGTGGTGTTGTTCCTTAAGTCCTATGAGTTCCTGCCGATAAACTCTCAGTTAGGACCTAAAGCGCCCGCGCGGAGCACCTCTTTGTCTTTTGATGAATCAGACTTTTGCCGCGACATTCTCGAGAGCCTCCCGACGGGAGTGTGCGTCCTCGATACGCAGAAAAGAATTGTACTCTGGAGCGACGGCGCTGAACGGATCACGGGGCATCTCCGCCACGAGGTACTCGGGCGCTGCTGCATTGCCGACCCTCTTCTCCATTGCGATCAACCTGGTTGTGAATTTTGCAATGAGGAGTGTCCGCTGGCCCATGCGATGAAGACGTCGCATAATGCCGAGGGGACGGGCATTCTTTATCACAAGGCTGGCCATGAAATCCCGGTTCGAGCACGTGCCGTGCCGGTACGCAGCGAGCACGGTTCGATCGTTGGAGCGGTCGAGATTTTTGAAGAATTGCAACAGTCTCCACAGTCTGATCGTGCCTCGTGCAGCAGTCAAGTCGCAGAATTCCTTGACGCCGTGACTGGCACTGCCAATCACGCTGCCATGGAGCGCCATCTTCGCAGAGCTTTGTCATCGTTCCGTGAAATGCAGGCGCCATTTGGAATTTTTCTCGTGCAAGTCGAAAAGTTGGGGCACTTCCGCGCGAATCTGGGAGCAGAGGCCGGTTTTTCTTTCCTGCGGTTAGTGGCACGCACTCTCGAGAGCGCGTTTTCGTTTACCGACTTCATTGGGCGGTGGAGGGACGATCAATTCCTCGTTGTGGTCAACGAATTTCATGAAGAAGCACTTTCTTCTATACGCGAGCGAATCCGGCGAATCCTCGCGAGAGAAGGAATTGAGTGGTGGGGAGAGCGTCATTCTTTGCCGGTTTCGATTGGTGGTGCGTTCGTACGGCCTGACGATACCTTTGAGATGCTGCTCGATCGGGCGCAGCAGTCCCTCAGCACAGCGTCGGCTTGGATTACAGGTGCGGATGCAGCAGGTTCCAATTCGTCGGGGAGTTTGTAATGTTTGCCGCCATCGGCATTCTAGTGGTCTTTGGGTGCGTAGTAGCTGGTTACCTGATGGAGCATGGCAACGTGCGTGTGCTCGTCCAGCCTGCGGAACTTGTGATTATCGGCGGAGCGGCTGTGGGAACCGTGTTGGTAGCGAATCCCCTCCACATCATCAAAAAGATTATTGGCGGAATCGGAGCCGTCTTTGGAAGTTCGAACTTTGGCAAGGAGACATATATCACCACTCTGAAGATGATGTATGAACTACTAAACAAGGCGCGCAAAGACGGCTTGATGGCACTCGAAGGCGACGTGGAGGAACCGGAGAAGAGTCCAGTTTTCTCAAAGAACGCAGCCTTTTTGAAGAATCACCACGTCTGCGATTTTGTCTGCGATTCGTTGCGTATGGCGATCACCGGAGTGGATGCTTTCGACCTCGATCAGATGCTCGATCTGGACTTGGAGGTGCATCACCAGGATGCCTCGGCGCCCACTTCGGCGCTCACTACCATGGCGGACTCCCTGCCCGGCCTGGGCATCGTTGCTGCCGTGTTGGGCGTGGTGATTACGATGGGAGCGTTGGGTGGTCCTCCGGAAGAGATCGGTCACAAGGTTGCGGCCGCATTGGTCGGCACGTTTCTTGGAATTCTGCTGTGCTACGGACTGGTTGGCCCGATCGCTGCCAACATGACTAGAGCCGCTGAAGAAGAGCACGCGTTCTTGTACGTGCTGCGCGTATTGATGATCTCTTTCCTTAAGGGGACGGCCCCGATTATGGCAGTCGAAGTGGCGCGCCGCGCGGTTCCCGGGCATGTGCGTCCTTCATTCAAGGAACTCGAACAGGCATGCCGCGGAGGAGGAGCCACCACAGCAGCAGCGGCTGGGTCCTAGCTCCCGCCAGTGACTATGGAAAAGACGCGTCCAATCATCATCCTAAAGAAGAAGGTTAGCCACGGTGGTCATCATGGCGGCGCATGGAAGGTGGCCTATGCCGATTTTGTGACTGCGATGATGGCGCTCTTCATCGTGTTGTGGCTGCTCAATAGCAGCAAGCAAGTTCAGGAGGCGGTTGGGGGTTATTTTAAGGATCCAACAGGAAGCTCCAAGAAGGTCGGGTCTAACATGCAGGGGGCAGGTGAGAACTTTGTGCTGACTCGTGACAATATGCCGAGGCTCAAAGAGCAATTGCAGAAGGCGATGAAGCAGATGACGGATTTCGAAAAACTAAAGAGCCACATTGAGATGACGGTTACAACAGAGGGCCTGCGCATTGAACTCTCGGAGTCTGCAAGCGGAACCTTCTTCGACAGCGGCAGCGCACAACTGAAGCCAGATGGCGCGGAATTGTTGGTTACTCTAGCGCAAGAACTCGGCAAGCTGCCGAATAAACTCTCAATTGAAGGACACACAGACTCTGAGCCCTATGCACCATCGGCGACATACGGGAACTGGGAGCTTTCGGCGGATCGAGCCAATGCAGCGCGTCGCGTAATGCAGACTAATGGTATCCGCATCGACCAGGTGAGGCAGATCCGCGGCTTCGCCGATCAGAGATTGCGGAAACCAGATGCTCCCTTTGATCCGGCGAACCGTCGGATCTCAGTGATCGTTCAGTACATCATCAAGACCAATGATGAGGATGAGAAGACGAGCTCAGCAGAAGAGAAGAGTGGAGAAAGCAAACCGTCCCCGGCGAACGAGAAGCCTGCATCGAAAGATTGATCAGGGCAAGCAAGTCTGTTCAGTTGAACCCTCCAAGGGTCCTGTGCCACACTGCCGCTAGCTGGTGTGCGTGATGACTCGAACGGAATCAAGATCGGTCCGGTTTTTCGCTCGAACGGCCCGCCTACAGTTCCTAGTCTGTTTTTTTATTTCCGTTGCATTCGCACAGCGCGGCGGGTTGAACGACCCCAAGGATCTTAACCAAGTCATTCTGACGTACGATACGGCTCCCGGAACCGGAGTGTTGGTCTTCAATGTTTATGCCGAGCGATCGAGTAATCGCCTTGATCGGCAGGCGGTGCTGAAGCTTGTTAATTCCGCAGATCAATCGGCCGTCTTCCAGACCACGGATGAGAATGCCCGAGGCGTTTTCGCCAATGTTCCATTCGGCGGCTACGAAGTGGAAGTGAGTGCGGTTGGTTATCTAAGTGAGCGCAGAAATCTGCAAGTCTTGTACTTGTTGGGGCCGAAACAAATCGACGTCGTCTTACACCGAGATCCTGCGGCAATTCGGCTCGATTTAGCTGATGCAGTCCCTTCTCCCAAGGCGCGGAAAGAAACGAAACGCGCGATATCGTTTTTGAAGTCAGGTAATCTTGCTCAGGCACAGAAGCAGCTCGATCAGGCCTATAAGCTCGCGCCATCTAGTTCGGATTTAAACTTCCTTCTGGGCTATTTGTATTTCCAGAAGAAAGCGTTCTCGCAATCTCAGAATTATCTCGGCACGGCGGCGAATCTAAGTCCCCATAATGCGCAAACCTTAACACTTCTCGGCCGAGCTGATCTCGAGAACCGTGATTATCCTGCCGCTCGGTCCGCGCTTGAGCAAGCGATCTTCGCTGATTCTGAGAATTGGCTCGCACACAGCTTGCTGGCCGACGCTTATCTTCGCGAGAACGACTACGGCAAGGCACGAGATGAGGCGCTGGTTGCGATCGCGAAAAGTTCGAAAGTGGAAAAGGACGCAACCAGTCCAACTCATCTTGTGTTAGGCCAGGCTCTAGCTGGGTTAGGACAGAACCAGAATGCAATCAACGCCCTGAACACATTCTTGGAGCAATCCCCACGGCACCCGATGGCTGGAGAGGTGCGGGCGTTGATTGACCAAATTAGTCAACAAAACTCTAATCCTGCTTCGAACCCATCCGCAGCGACGATTGTAGCTCATCTCTCCGGGGTGGATCCGATCGAGGCGCTGGCAGCGCCAGCACTCACGTTGAAATCATGGCAGCCTCCCGGCGTCGACGACGTCACTCCAGCGATTGCGTCGAATGTCGAATGTCCTGCAACACAGGTCATTGAAGAATCCGGCAAGCGAGTTCAAGAATTCGTCAATGATGTTCAACGTTTTGCGGCCGTGGAAGACTTGTTCCATCAGGCGCTCGATAGCTTCGGAATTCCGGTCCGCACAGAAACTCGCAAATACAACTATGTGGCATCGATCTCTGAGCCGGAGCCGGGCTTCATCGCAGTAGATGAATACCGAGCCGAGAAGCTTACGCTAAATGGATACCCCGACCAGATCGCGAGCAGCGGATTCGCCGCGCTCGCTCTGGTATTTCACCCAGATATGCGGGGCAACTTTGCTATGACGTGTGAAGGACTGGGTGACTGGCGCGGACAGGCAACCTGGCTGGTGCACTTCCGCCAGCGAGAAGACCGGCCCAGTCGAATGCACAGCTATAAAATCGGCAATCAGGTGCACTCGGTAGATTTGAAGGGTAGAGCATGGATTACTGCCGACAAGTTTCAAATTGTGAGAATCGAGGCCGATATGGTGCGTCCGATGCCAGAGATTCAGCTCATCAGTGAGCATCAGGCAGTTGAGTACGGACCAGTTCCGTTTCCAAAGAAGAACACCGCGCTTTGGCTGCCAAAGAGCGCCGATATTTATTTCGACTTCCGCAAACATCGCTACTATCGGCGGCACAGCTTTGATCATTTCATGTTGTACTCTGTGGAGACGGAAGAGAAGCGCAAGGCGCCAGTTGGTGAACCCGCGAAGCAAACCGGCTAAACGGATTTTTCCACGCATTCATTCCGTTGACCGTTGTCCAGTTGTGTGCCACGCGGTGTGAGCAACTCATTCAGTTTGTGAAAAACAATCTGTGGGAGGGTTCTTCAATATGTTTTCCTTTGAGCCGATCGGATACGTGAAGAGTCCTTATCGGAACACAAAAGAAATTCCCAAAGGTCTAGGCGCCAAACACGAGGCAGAAGGAGACCTCGAAATCTTGCCAAAGTACGAAGCCGGACTGACCGATGTCGAAGGATTCTCACATCTGTTTGTGTTGTGGGTGTTCGATCGATCGGAGGGCTACGAATTAGTTGGCAAGCCGCCCATCGATACTGGGCCTCACGGAATTTTCGCCACGCGATCCCCGCGACGTCCCAATCCGATTGGCTTAACCGTCGTGCAAGTACTCCGACGAGATGGCTCATCAGTACGCGTGCGGGGAGTTGATATGCTCGACGCAACTCCGATTCTAGATATCAAACCCTATCTGTCGAGCATTCCCAACGAGCAACTCCGCAGAGGCTGGCTGGCAGAAGCAGAGCTGAGGGCATCTAAGGAACCTTAGCCTCATGCTCGCTCCTGGTTCGCCTGAGCCAGAGATGAGCAGGATTTCCACAGCTGCGTACCCACGCGCGGTATTATGCGCGGGGGTATGCCCTCGTCTGTCATCCCGTGACGAAAGCATACGCACAAACCGCTTTCGCAATGGGCTCATCCCAAATACCTCAGATGAGTTTTCCACCGAAAAAGCGCTTCCGTAGCACAAAACCCATTGACGGACAAGTCCTTACAACGATACGATTCGGAACAAGTCACCAACATAGTTATTAACGGAGTGTGGGAATGGGCAGGTCCGCGTTTCGCGGTTTGGTGAGTTGTGTGCTTACGGTTCTGTTCCCCTTGTCTCTATTGGCCGCCGACTCCGGCGCGGCCATGCTTTATACCAATGGTGCAGCTTGGATTAACGGCGCACATGTTCCCCGTCCATCACTGGCAATCTTTTCCGGTGATTTGTTGCAGACCCGCTCCGATTCGGTGGCGCACATCAATGAGTCGGGATCGAGCGTCACGGTCCTGGCGGATTCGCTGGTAAAGTTTGAAGGAAGTTCGGTCCGCATCGATCACGGAGGAGTAAGCGTCTCGACTTCGAGGCAAATGGGGACCACAGCTGGCGATGTGACGGTGACGCCGGCTTCCAATTCGTGGACTGAATTCAATGTGATCGACGTTGATGGCACGGTCAGGATCGCGGCACGCAAAGGCGATCTACTGGTCAATGACGGTCAAAACACCTCAACACTCGCCCAGGGACAGGAAACGACTCGCGACGAAACGACAGCCGATGCTTCGAACAAAGGGCCCAAAAAGAGTAAGAAACAGTCCGGAGCTCCGCCTGCCGCTGCGACTGGAGGAATTCTCAATTCTCCGTGGGCCGTCGGTGCGGGCGCTATCGCCATAGGCGGTGTAGTGACTTGGGTGCTGATCCAGAACGATAATCCAGCCAGTCCAGCCAAGCCGAATTAAGCGGATCCAATCAAGGGCCGTTTAGGAACCTCATCGCTATTCCCATTCTCTGAACTAGTTTTCTTCCAGGAACATTCGAGGTTCACTGCTACACAACTTCCGACGCGGGGAAAAGGTCTTCTTGTTCTGTTGAGACTGGTCGCCTCTTGCGGGCTCGCTGCAGTAACGGTGGGGCTGCCGCGATCGTGCAGAACACATAGAATAATGCAGCGTTTGCCGGAATCTGCAAGTTAAAGTCGAGCAGACTGTGAACGAGGATTCCGATGACGCCTAGAGTGCATGCCAGCGTCATGGCGCCGCTGACATCGGTCGGCCATTTTGAGATTTTGCCCCGCGCCCGGCGAAATAAAACCGCAAGGAACCAAATCATAGTACCGAATCCAAGGATCCCGGTCTCCGAAAGCAGTTGGAGATAGTCGTTGTGCGCTTCGTTCACGAAGAAATTGGTGTAGAAGCTGCGAAATTGCGGATAGACGACGGGAAAGGTGCCGACTCCCCAGCCCAAGATCGGTTTGTGGCGAAACATCTGGATGGCGTCGCGATCGATAGAAAGCCGCATGCCGCCTGAGATTTCTCCACGCGCTTCGGTCGAAATACTGCTTACGCGCGTGGTAAGCTCCTTCCCGCCGAGCCAAACCAGCAAGCTCACCAGAACAACTGCGAACGTGCTCACAGCAATCGCAACTCGCATGCTCGTCTTCTGTCGCGCGAGCACGATTCCTAAGACACCCAGTTCCACAAAAATGGCAAGCATGCCACCGCGTGATCCCGAAAGAAAGATTGTGCCCACCATGATAGCTGCAGCAGTGCCTGCTGCGATGCGGGTCTTCTCATGAGCCAACTGGGAAAGAGAGATGATCAAAGGAATCGGGACGAGCATCTCCATGAGCCCGGCATAATGATTGTGGTTCACATACGGCCCATAGATCCAACCCCCAAGTCGAGGCTGACGCACCCAATAGAGCTTCCCATTCGGGGCGATACCCTGCAAGAGAGCGAAACACGCGACTGCTACTCCAAATAATGAAACGATGACAGCAATCTTGCGAGCGTGTGAGGCGCGAAGCAGATTTTGATTCGCGAGAAAACAAAGCATGCCGTAGGCGCAATACAACATTGCTTGAGCGATGCTGTCGTGCTGATAAACGCTCAGTCGTAGCACAAACTGCAGGGCGATGACGCCACCAAAGGCCGCCATCGGCAGAAACAGGGGATTCCAGAGGATATTGATCTCTCCGTCCAGCCACTGTTTTGCAAGCCATAGAGCTGACAAAATGACTGCACCCGCCTCCAGGATGAAGATCGACCAAGGTTCTACCGCTCCGAACGCGAGCGGTCCGAACATCAGCAAGCAGAAGGTCCCGTAAAGCAAGACGGACCCTAACTGCGCCGAGCGCTCCTGCGGGTTCACCTCGGCTGCTTCTTTGGTTCTATGACGCCTCATGAATGTGAAATTCTTCTCGTTACGCAGTAACTAGGAGGGTTTCCTGACCAGATGGAAGTCTCCGACCCAGAGCTTACCACGCATAGGACTGCCCGCCGGTAGCCGGCGAATATGCAACACGACTAGCTTGCAGTCTGGCCCAGTCGTAAATTCTCCATCTGCGGACTTCCAGAATCCAGTGTCCTTCAATTCCTCGCTTTCGTAGTAGACAGCCTGCGTGTACATGTCCTGAATCGTGAAATGGGGACCGCCTGCGCCCTCAATTTCTCCGGTTTTGTAGTATCCCGTGAAGTCGTAGGTAGTATTGGGCTGAACGGCAATGAGTTGGTAAATGCCGGCTTCCATGATTCCAGGTCCATCGAAGGAAACGAGCAAAGATCTTCGGCCTGCGTGAAAATCGCTCGGGTCCAGTGTCAGAGTCACGCTGGATTGCTTCTGGTACTGCCAGTCAAATCCGGCGTTCAACACTTTCGAGTTGAAATTGCTGTTTACGATCAGATTGCTCGATGAAGGAAGATAAGACGTGAGCCCAAAGCGGTTGGCAATCTGCTGCCACGCGACCGCCGCCCGATCGGCTTCTTTGTGCTTTATCAAGTAGCGAACGTAGTTGTAAGCGTATCCCAACTCGAAAGGCTGGTGGGTTTGCATCAGCGCATCCCACACCTTCGCCGCACCGGCGGTCTCCTCTTTTGCTTCGAGCAGTTCAAGAAAGCTAGTGTAGGCATCGGCCCTGATAGGCACTATATCCTGCAACATCGCGTCGACGTCGGGCTTGATCCGCCAACAAAACTGTAAGGCGACGGTTTGAAGCGAAGGATCATTGGCGATCACAACCTGAAACTCGCGCAATGCTTTTTCATGTTCTCCTTGCACCAGATACAGGTTTGCGGCCTCCCATGCGACGTCGGGGGTTGTTGCGTCAGCCCTTATTGCGTGTTCGAGAGCGGCAGTCTGATTTGCCGTATCCCCCAGAACCTGATATGAGCTGGCCAGGTCAAACCAATAGCGGGCCGAGTGCGGGTTGAGTTGAGCTGCAGCCCTATACTCCTGCACCGCGGTACCAGGATCGCGGGCCACGAGATCGTAATAGCGCCCAAGGTGATCACGATATTCAGCGTTACCCGGATCGAGCCTTGCGGCTCTCTTGAGACTTTGCAATTCGACGCGCCCAGACAACCATGAGGCAATAAATTGGCTCGCGGCCAGTCCGACATAAGCGATCGCGATTATCGCGAATGCAGCTACAATCGGTCCCCGGCGCCAGGACGTGTTGAACGGAACCTTCATGTTCGGATCAGCGGATATTTCCTATGCACTGCTCGAAGACGCAGTTTCTTCGAGATCGTCTTCTTCTTCGTGAGATGAATCCTCGTCGCGATAGTAGCGGGCATATTTGCCCTGATATTCGTAATAGTAGTAATAGTCCGGAGAACTCAGATCCACCGCGTTGAGCAGAACTCCAACGAGCTTAGCATTCACCTGCATCAGGATGTCGCGCGAACGGAGCAGAGCCTGTTTCGTAGTTTGGCCGGAGCGAATTACCAACACAACAGCGTCGGCGCGAGGGGAAAGAACAACCGCATCAGTCACCGAGAGCGAAGGAGGAGTGTCTATGACAACGTGATCGTATTGCTCCCGCAGTTCATTCAACACGTCGCGCATTTTGGTGGATGCCAGTAATTCTGCGGGATTTGGTGGCGGCGTTCCCGCAGGGAGCACGAAAAGATTCGGCAGGATCGCGCTGCGCGTAATCGCCTGCTCCATGGTGGTGCTGCCGGTCAACACGTTGCTGAGCCCGCTGTGCGGTCCCATACCAAGAGTCTTATGGATGCTGGGCCGGCGCAGATCGGCATCGATCAGCAATACCCGCACGCCCTTCTGAGCGAGAACGACAGCGGTATTAATACTGGTGGTCGTTTTTCCCTCTTGTGGCAGCGCACTGGTGACCATAATGACTTTGGGCGGCGCTCCGATATTCGAGAGCAGCAAGGACGTACGGAGAGCCCGGTAAGACTCCGCCATCTGCGACTGCGGACGTACCTGAGTGACAAGTTCCACGGCTTCTTTGGAGGCTGCTATCACGAGGCGCTTCGGATTTGGTCCCTCGCGAGCTCCCTTTGATCCAAGTGGAATCATGCCCAGAGAGGCTACTCCGGAAATCATCTGAGCTTGTTCCGTCGTCCGCACGGTGTTGTCAAGACCCTCGAGAAGGAAAGCCAATCCAATGCCAGATGCCAGACCGAGCACACCCGCAAACAACAGATTCCGCGGGATATTCGGCTCAATGGGTGCTGTCGGAGGACGCGCTCCGTCGATAATTCGGAAGTTGTTTGACTTTAAACCCGCGGAAACGCCGGCCTCTTTGAGCTTCTGCAGAAGGCCTTCATAGAGTTGCCGATTGGTGTCGACATCACGCTTGAGAAGAGTGTACTCGATGGCGCTCTCGTTGAGTTTATTGGCCTCTTGTTTTTGCTTTTCGAGGGCTTCGTGAAGCATGTTCTCGCGCTGCAGAGCCGCAGAGTACTGACCGCGAACCTTGCTAACGATCTTCTTCATCTCGGCCTGAATCTGCGAATCGACTTCCTTAAGTTGGTTGTTCAGTACCGAGAGCTTGGGGTACGCGGTGCCGAACTGTGTGTTCAATTCGGCCGCCTGTATCTTGAGGTCGGCTTCTTTGGCGCGGAGCACGCCCAGCAGGGCAGTGCTCGATTGGCCCCCCCCGCTGTCTTCTGCAGCGTTCAGGCTCGATGCGATTGCCTCCGGGTCCCCGGCCTCAACCAGGTGATATGCAGCCTCCTTGTCCATTCGTTCACTTTCGGCCGCCGTTAACTCCTTATTGAGTTCGTCCAACTTTTCCATGGTGATGTTCTGTTTCTCGTCGGCTCCCAGGATTTCGTGCTCTTTCTGATACCGCACCAGCTTCTCCTGAGAGGTCTCGACCTTCATCTGCAAATCGACGAGTTGCTTCGAGAGCCAGTCCGATGCTTGCATCGTCGACTCAAAGCGGGCCTTGAAGTTGTTCTCGACATAAGTCTGCATCAACGTATTCACGACACTGGCAGCCATTTGCGGGTCGGCGTTGCGGTAATGGACCTCAATGATGCGGGTATTCGGGCTTAAATTGACCCTGAGGTTGCCTTTGAATCCGCCAATCATGGCGGACGCCCGGGCTGGGTCACTTTGCAGTGGATCTGGTGATAAGTCGCTCGCACCGGAGGGCGAAGGCGGAGCCTCGTTGGCATACTCGGGCCGACGGTCCAGATTCAACTCACGGATTACCTGCATCGCCAATAGATCGCTCTGGAGGATTTTGACTTCAGTGTCGAGTTCCGTGGGATCGAAATAGTCGAGGCTTAAGGTCGTCGAATTCTGAAAGTTCAGGCTGGTATCAGGCTTGTTGACGGCAATTGTGCCGGATGCCTCGTAGACTGGGGTAGTTTTTAAGCTGGCGATTGCAACCACAGAAAAAATAGTGGCGAAACATCCCACAACGATCCACTTGCGCTTGACCAGAATCCGAATGTATTCGCCCGCTGTGGATTCGTGCGTCCGAAGCATTGGGTAGAACGAGGCACCTGCTGGCTTGCCCAAATCGAGATTTGGAGAGGGCTGTAGTTCACGAACGGCGGGATTATTCACCGGTGCCAAGGGCCCTATATCCATGCCTGCTCCTCAAGAGTTGTGTCATTCACAAAAAGGCCAAGCGATGCCTTACTTTCAGTCACACCTATCAAACGCATCCCGAGTCGAAGAGGCTGGTCTGTCGCGCGGGGAATAATTCGCACAATGAACTGGGAGTTCGCCCGCCATTCTAGCATCGCCAGAAGGAAATTTGGTTATCAAAAATTTGGCGCGAAATGAATGCTTACTGAGTCGGACCGCTGAATTCTCAGGAAAGTCCGCTATACTAGCGTGCAACTACGGATCGTACCCGATTTCTGCGTCAGGATGCTGAGGTGAATGACGACCGATTTACAGATTCGGGGGCGTCGTGCAGCGTCTGGCTTCTGAATTTTGCAGCGAGGCACATGGGATGAATTGGTCGGAAGAGTCAGTGTTAGTGACAGGCGGTACGGGGTCCTTCGGCAAGAAATTCGTCGAGATCATGCTGAAGGAATATCACCCCAAACGCTTGGTGATCTTCAGCCGCGACGAGCTCAAGCAGCATGACATGCGCGCCTCAGGACTCGACGATCCGAGTTTGCGATATTTCCTGGGGGACGTGCGCGACCTTTCCCGCGTGGAACGTGCTTTCGCCGGAGTCACGGTAGTCGTACACGCCGCAGCTCTGAAGCAAGTGCCGGCTTGTGAGTACAACCCCTTTGAGGCGATTCAGACCAACATCATTGGTGGTCGCAATGTGATTGACGCCGCGATTAATAAGGGCGTTCAGCGCACACTGGCGCTGAGCACCGATAAGGCTGTCAATCCTATCAACATCTACGGCGCCACCAAACTCTGTGCGGAAAAGATGTTCGTGCAGGCGAACGCTTACGCTGGGGGCCAAGACACACGTTTCAGTTGTGCGAGATACGGGAATGTCGTTGGCAGCCGCGGCAGCGTGATCCCCGTTTTTCAGGAGCAGAAGCGGCAGGGGCGGATCACGATCACTGATTCCAGAATGACGCGTTTCTGGCTCACGCTCGAGCAGGGAGCGCGTTTCGTGATCAGCAGTATCGAGCAGATGCATGGAGGAGAGATTTTCGTTCCCAAGATTCCCAGCATGAGACTTGTGGATCTGGCGGAAACTATCGCACCGGGCTGTGAGATTGAGACGATCGGGATTCGTCCAGGCGAGAAACTGCATGAGGTCCTCGTTTCGGAAGATGAAGCCCGGAATGCTCTAGAGGTCGAAGACCGTTACATCATCCAACCATCCCATCCCTGGTGGCGACGCGAGAACTGGATTCATGGGAAACCGTTGCCCGAGGGGTTCCGATACGCCAGTGACACGAATGAACAGTGGCTCAGCGGGCGGGAGTTGCAGGAGCTGATATCACCAGGACCGATTGAGCAGATGGTGCCCGCTCGAATTCCCGCCTAGGCGAATAGGATGACAACGACCCCGGCCAGTCTGCAGACCCTCGCCATTGACGGTGGGCCCCCTGTGCGTGCGACATTTCTCCCTTATGGCCGGCAGTCGGTAGACGAAGCAGACATCCAGTCCGTCGTTGAAGTTTTGCGCTCGGACTGGTTGACGACGGGGCCCAAGATCGCCGAGTTCGAAGAGGCGTTTGCAGCTTACGTTGGCGCGTCTCACGCCGTTAGCTTTACCTCTGGGACGGCCGCATTGCATGCCGCGTCATTCACCGCCGAGCTCAAACCCGGCGACGAAGCGATCACCACTCCATTGACTTTTGCCGCCACCGGCAATTGCATCTTGTATCAGGGTGCGACCCCAGTTTTTGCAGACATCGCTCCAGATACCCTCAATCTGAATCCCGCGACGTTTGCGGAAAGAATTACCCCAAAGACAAGAGCCGTTTTTCCAGTGGATTATGCCGGTCACCCGGCAGAGCTTACCGCCATCCTCCAGATAGCGCGGCAACGCGGCCTCATTGTTATCGAGGACGCTTGCCATGCCCTCGGTGCTGAGTACAAGGGAGCACGCGTGGGGAGCATCGCGGATATGACCGTGTTCAGCTTTCATCCGGTGAAGCACATCACAACCGGTGAGGGTGGCATGGTGACGACGAACAATCCACACTTCGCCGAGACCCTACGCCGATTCCGCAATCACGGGATCTCGAGCGATGCACGACAACGGCAGAGTACCGGCCAATGGTATTACGAGATGGTGTTGCTCGGATTCAACTACCGCCTACCCGATATCGTCTGCGCACTCGGAATCCAGCAGTTGAAGAAATTGGAATCCAATCTGGCGCGGCGGCGAGCAATTGCTGACCGCTACACGGCTATTTTTCACGATGTGCCCGGAATTGTTCCGCCTACCGTCCGGTCTGAGGTCAGTCCTGCGTGGCACCTGTATCCGATTCGCTTAGACCTAGAGGGACTTGTCGTTGACCGAGCCCAAATCTTCCGTGCGTTGCGAGCGGAAAATATCGGTGTCAACGTGCACTACATCCCCGTGCACTTGCACCCGTACTATCGTGATCGCTTCGGATATCGCGGAGGCGAGTTTCCGATCGCCGAGGACGCCTACTCACGCTTGATTAGCCTACCCATGTTTCATGGCATGACCGATAAAGATGTCGAGGACGTAATCCAGGCTGCCACAAAAGTGATCGAACACTATGCCACGACCGGAAAAACTAAGGAGATCTGATTGGCACTCGATGCTTCTCAAGAGACGGAGCAGATCCGAACGTGGACCGGTGATTTTGGACGTGAGTACACCGATCGCAATACCTATTCTCCAGCCGAACTGGACGAGTTTTATTGCCGCCAGTATGGCATCACGCGGACGAACCTGAATCAAAGACTGCTCGATGGTGTACCTCGCGATGCTCGAATCCTTGAAGTCGGCTGCAACACGGGCATGCAGTTGCTAGTTCTCGAGAAAATGGGGTTCACGAACCTTTACGGCATTGAAGTTCAGAGTTATGCACTTGATCGCGCGAGACATTGGATTCCCGGAGCAACATTAACAGAAGCATCTGCATTCGCAATCCCTTATACGGATCGTTTTTTCGATCTCATTTTCACCTCTGGGGTGCTGATCCATATCGCTCCGGTAGATTTGCCGGCAGCGCTGGCAGAGATTCATCGTTGTTCGCATCAATGGATTTGGGGATTTGAGTATTACGCGCAAGAAACAACGGAACTGGCGTATCGCGGTCGCACATCACTTCTGTGGAAGACAGATTATGCCCGCGCCTACATGCAGAATTTCCCAAATCTGGAGTTGGTTCGGGAAGAACGATTTCGTTATCTTGAAAACGAAAATGTAGATAGTGCGTTTCTGCTTCGTCGCACAGCATAGAGGTATTTTCAGAATCAGAGTGACTTCAGGGGAACTGTGAAAGTTGTCGCCATTGTTCAGGCTCGAATGGGCAGCACCCGTTTGCCAGGGAAAGTCCTACGGGAACTTGCGGGGGAAACCATGTTGGCCCGGGTTGTGAAGCGTCTTCGCTGCTCGAAGTTGATTGATGAGGTGCTCATTGCAACGACAGATCGTCCAAACGATGACGCCATTATCGCGGATTGTCGAAGATCTTCAGTCGCGGTCTTTCGAGGTGATCAGGACGATGTGCTTGATCGCTATTTCAAAGCAGCGAAATCCACAGGTGCGGAGGTCGTAGTCCGTATCACCTCGGATTGTCCGCTGATCGACCCCGCGATTACCGACAAAACCATCCGTGCTTTTTTGGACAAGTCGCCAGACTACGCCTCCAATACCATCGTCCGAACGTATCCACGTGGCTTGGACGCAGAGGTTCTCTCCATTAGCGCTTTGACGCGAGCCTGGCAGGAAGCACGAAGACCTTACGAACGGGAACATGTTACGCCTTATATCCTCGAACATCCCGAAGAATTCGTAATGTTGCCGGTCGTTGGGGATCGAGACTACAGCGCGCATCGCTGGACAGTCGATATGCCTGAGGATCTTGAGTTTGTGCAGGCAATTTACAACCGCATGATGGATAGAGAAGAGTTTTCCTGGCGCGAAGTGCTCGATGTGCTTGACCGCGAACCGGAATTGTTAGAGTTGAACCGAGGTGTCGAGCAGAAGTCGGTACGTTAACGGCGTGATCATTCGTTTTGCGTCCCAGGCTTCAACTTGCACGTGATTCGTTTTCCCTTTCTCCACCATGAAAACCCTGCTCATATATTCGGAGGACGAGTTACAAGATGAGCCCTGGGCGTCGCAGCGCTGGGACCGTGTTATCGACTTGGGAACGACAGGTGCAGAGTGCTATGCCGAGGCGGAAGCGACATTGGGTTCTCCCATTTTACGACTCAGCGACTTCGGCAAGAACTTCCAAGGACTTCTAAGGCTGCGCGAGTTGATGGCCGTTGGGGTCGGGCGATTGACGGATAGCCTCGGTCTCGATTGGTGGGAATTGACCGCGATACTGTTTCACCAGCACCTCGAGACGGCCTTCCTGCTTCGCAAATTGGTTGAAAGCCTCAGTCCATGCGATGAGGTTCATGTGACTCGTCCGGGGTTTCATGCAGACGCGCTGAGGCTCGTGCTCGGTTCCCGTGTGCAGACGTTTTCGACGGCGGTGAAGAGCCGAGAAGGCCCAGTGGAGCATTATGCCAGACTGCTGAGGAAGTTCCCGGTCTCGCAATTAATAGAGATCTTCTGGGATAAGGCTGACCCTGGATACCAGTTTCGCGGATCACTGCGCAGGAGAGGACGCCAATCATCGAATCCGGTCGTGTTGCTGCCGAGTTCTTACGTTAGCATTTCCCGCACCGCTCTCTCGTATGCTCAGACTATGCCGGAAACCCGCTTCTTGCTGGTGGTTACCCGCCGTAGCGGATGGATCGAGACATCGTCGTCGAACGTATCAGCAGCGTGGCTTTCTGGTTACGCTTCTCTGCGGGATACTGCAAGAAAGCTGGAACGGCGGGACTTGGTCAGACGATGGGAGTTGCTGCGAACCGAACTCAATACGGTTCCGGAGATACGGAGCCTGGATAAATTAGGGTACCTGAGACATTTTCCAAGGCGGATTTCACAAGGCCTCGAAATCCGCGACGCTTGGCGCAATGTTCTCAATCAGGAGGCTGTGCAAAGTGTGATTTGCGCAGATGACAGCAATCCTTATACTCACATCCCTTTGCTCCTCGCGGCGCAAAGAGGATTGCCGACCATTGCGTGCCATCACGGTGCGCTTGATGGACGCTACTTCTTCAAACGCAACCACGCTGACGTTGTGCTGGCCAAAGGCGAAATGGAGAAAGATTATCTCGTACGATTATGCGGAGTCTCTCCCGACAGAGTCGAGATTGGAGCACCACTGGCCTCATCGTACTCGGAACAGCAGATGCACCAGACGTCTGCAAACCAGAAATCGGCAATCATCTTCTTCTCCGAACCGCATGAGATGGCGGGAGCCCGCGTCAAAGGTTTCTACCGCGATATTCTTCCGCGACTCGCCGACTTGACCCTGGCAGAAGGGCGAGAACTGATCATTAAGCTACACCCCTCCGAGAGCCTCGCCGAGCGGAGTCGCTTTGTGCAACAAATACTGAATCCCAAGCAGCGACGCATTGCTCAAGTGATCGATGGACCACTCAAGCCGGAATTGCTCAAGAATGCGTGGTTTGGTGTCGCGATCATGTCAACGGTGGTAGTAGAGTGCGCGCTGCAGCAGATTCCTTGTTTCTTGTGTGCCTGGCTGGATCCGTGGCCTTATGGATACGGAGACCAGTTCACACGCTTCGATGTGGGTATTCCGCTGAGAGAACCGGCAGAAATTTTAAAGATTCCTACGATCTTGCGGGGCTATCACGTGAGCAACACGATTCGAAAGAACTGTTGGGCTCCCATTCAAATGCAACGCCTTCAGGCTCTGCTGGGACTGAGCCGCGACCAGCCTACGACTGTTGGAGAACGAAATTGAGAGCGGCAGGAATTCCCTTGTGAGCATAGAAACGCTACTGTTCCGGGCAGATGCTAGTGCGGCGATGGGCACCGGGCACGTGATGCGTTGCATCGCTCTCGCGCAAGCCTGGAAAGATGCCGGTGGCAACGCAGTGTTCGCAATGGCACAGAGCACCGAATCGATCCGGAGGCGAGTGGCAAATGAATCATGCGACATACTGGTGGTGCCCTTTGCCATGGGATCAGAGGAAGATTTGAGGCACACGATCGCGCTCGCCCAGAAACACAATTGTGAGTGGGTCGTAGTTGATGGCTATCAGTTCGACGCGGACTATCAAAGCGGTCTGAAAGCTGTCGCTCTGAAAGTTGTTTTCCTGGATGACTACGGGCATTCGCAGCACTATTCCGCCGACGTAGTACTCAATCAGAATCTCTCGGCGAGTCCGGCGCTCTATCCGAACCGGGAATCTCAGACCCGGCTTATTCTGGGGCCTCGGTATGCACTGCTCCGACGGGAGTTCAATGCGTGGGGGAATTGGGAACGCACGATTTTCCCAAACTGCCGTCGCGTGCTAGTGACGATGGGCGGGAGCGACGAGCGAAATGTCACGGCAACGATTATCAAGGGCTTGTGTCTATCCGCTATTGAGGACCTTGAAGCTACGGTGCTGGTAGGCGGCAGTAATCCATACGTGAAAGAGTTGCAGTACATCGCTGCTCAAAGCAGCATCAAGATAAGACTGCTGAGAGATATCTCTAACGTGGGAGAGTTGATGGCCTCGGCCGACGTCGCGATCTCGGCTGCTGGCACTACATGTTGGGAACTTTGCCTGCTCGGCTTGCCGTCAGTGCTGATTGACGTCGCTGACAATCAGACTGCCGTGGCCAAAGAGCTTCACAGCCGAGGGTGCGCCATCCACATCGGCCGCGATATCGCGCCGGAAGCAGTCGCAGAAAACATCAAGCGGCTATTCAACGACTATGAACTCCGCCAGTCTCTTTCACGGTGTTCGCGCGAGTTAGTAGACGGTAAAGGTGCAAGCCGCGTAGTCTCCGTTCTGCGCGGCGTGTCATGCTTGCACTTGCGGATCGCGGAAGAGAACGATCGGCGTTTGCTGTGGGAGTGGGCCAATGATCCTGAAGTACGGGCGTGCTCCTTTTCTCCTGATCCCATTCCATGGGAAACGCATGTGGCCTGGTTCAATGGGAAACTGAGTTTGCAGAGGACCCCGCGGCCGAGAAGTGTGATGTTTATCGCCGAGGATGAGAGTGGAACACCGCTGGGCCAGATAAGATTCGATCTTCGATTCGACGGCGAATGGGAAGTAGGTGTCAGTCTTGATAAGAAGGTGAGAGGCCAAGGATTGGCAGCTCAGCTGATCGAAAGTGGTGTGCAGCAGATGCTTACAAGCAACCGGCGTGCACGCATTCATGCGTTCATCAAGCCGGAGAACATAACATCGCTGAAGGCGTTTCAGCGTGCCGCCTTCAGAAAAGCTGACCGAGATCAAGTTCAGGGACGCGCGGCGATTCATCTGACTTACGAGCTCAAGTGAACCACCCTTCGCTGGGTTGCAAACGGAAGAGACATGGCAGCGCAGATCGAGATCGAAAAAAGGGTCATCGGACCAGGACAGCCCACTTACGTGATTGCCGAAGTATCAGCCAATCATGGGCAACGCTTCGAACAGGCGGTATCGATCATTCGCGCGGCGAAGCGAGCCGGGGCAGATGCCGTGAAGCTGCAGACTTATACGGCTGATACGATGACCATCGCATGCGATCGGCCAGAGTTTCTGATTAAGGGCACGCTGTGGCAGGGCCGCAAGCTGCACGACCTCTATCGGGAAGCATTCACACCTTGGGAATGGCAGCCCCGATTGCAAAAGGTCGCGGACGAACTTGAGATTGACTTCTTTTCCACGCCATTCGATGCGACATCAGTCGATTTTCTAGAATCCATGAACGTGCCGGCTTACAAAGTGGCCTCGTTCGAACTGGTCGATCTGCCGCTGATCCAGCGAATTGCAAGAACGGGGAAGCCACTGATCATGTCGACCGGTATGGCGACGTTCGACGAGATTGGGGAGGCCGTTCGGACAGCTCGCGAGGCGGGGGCTACCAAGATTGGCCTGCTGAAGTGCACAAGCGCCTATCCGGCGCCAACCGAGGAGATGAACCTGCGAACGATTCCGGAGTTATCCCATCGATTTGGCGTTCCAGTCGGGCTTTCCGATCACACGCTGGGAACGGCCGCCCCAATCGCTGCCGTAGCGTTGGGGGCCTGCATCATTGAGAAGCACATCACTCTATCGCGCTCTGAACCAGGCCCAGACAGCGCTTTCTCGCTGGAACCGGATGAATTCAAAGCTACAGTTGATTCCATCCGCATCACTGAAAAAGCTCTGGGCCAAGTTCATTTCGGCTTTAGCCCAAACGAAGCGAACAGTCGCGTCTTTCGCAGGTCTCTGTTTGTAGTCGAGAATGTGAAGCGTGGTGAGTTGTTCACGGTCCGAAATGTTCGTTCAATCCGCCCGGGGCACGGACTTCATACGCGGCATGTGCAAGAAATTCTTGGACGGCGTGCGTCGCGTGATATAGAGCGGGGAACTCCGCTGAGCTGGGAGTTGGTTGACCGGCAATGAGGATTGTCAGCTCTCTCCTGAAAAGAATTGTCTATCCTAGCTTGGCCAGTGCGGGCGTTTTTCACCGCACTAACGCACAGGGCCTCGCCATTATTACGTATCACGGTGTGCTGCCGCCAGGATACGCGCACATCGATGCGGTTCTCGATGGAAACCTCATCCGAGCTGACGATCTGCGCCGACAATTGCGTCTCCTGAAGACTCGCTACAATGTAATCTCGCCGGAGGAGTTTTTTGACTGGCGCGAAGAAAGACGCGCGCTGCCTCCTAAGTCGGTGCTTTTGACCTGTGATGACGGGTTGCTGAATTGTCTGACCGATATGCTGCCCGTTCTTCAGGACGAAAGCGTCAAATGTTTGTTCTTCGTGACTGGTGCCTCGGCTACAGACGTACGAAGCATGCTTTGGTATGAAGAACTCTTTCTGCTATTTCTGAAAGGCCCTGCGGGCGGTTTTGCTGTCTCATCCGAGGGAATTGTGATTCAGGGCGCCCTCGATAGCCGCAATCAGCGGCGAACCGTCTGGTGGGACTCGGTCAAGCGGTTATCGCAAGTGAATGCCACACAGCGTGCGTGCTTCATTCATTCACTGCGCGAGCGTTTCGGGGCGAACGCTGATCGGATTTTTGGCGATGCGAGTTCACCATCTTGCCGGCGTTACGGATTACTTACCGCAAGCGAGGTTCGCCAACTAATTTCCGCAGGAATGAGCATAGGTGCACACACGCTATCGCATCCGATGTTGTCTCAACTCCCCCCAGCAATCGCATATGAAGAAATCGTGGAGAGCCGCAAAAGGCTGGAGTCAGCTCTCAAAAGAAGAGTCTGGGCCTTCGCCTATCCCTTTGGCGATCCGCAATCAGTGACCCCGCAAGTGCTAGCGATGCCGCATGAGGCCGGATATCAGGTTGCATTGTTAAATTTCGGCGGAGGGCTGGGCTCTGCCTTATCGCCCTATTCACTGCCCAGGATTCATGTTACCGCTGCAATGAGGCTGTCAGAGCTCGAGGCGCATGTCTCTGGCTTCTACACAAGATTGCAGCTTCATGCGCGGCGGGGCTCCTCCCTGGAGTGATTTGAACTTCAGCGATTGGTACTATTACGTATTCATCAAATCCCAGAAGTGATCGAACCCTTGCGACTCGCCGTCCTCAAAGAAATCGTGGAAGATGCAAATCTGCGGAACCAATGGAACGAACTGGTCCGAAGGGTCGATCACCCGCAGGTTTTCTACACCTATGAATGGGCCTTCGCAGTACAGAGGGCGTACAGCGCGACCCTGCACCCATTGGTCTTCCTGGCTTACGACGACAACGCATCTCTTTGCGGTCTCGCCGCCTTAGCCCTTGATGCGGATGACGTTCGCGCGTCTTTTCTCTGTGCGACTACCGGTGACTATTGTGATTTCCTCGCTCTGACAGAGCACAAATTTGTTTTCGTCGCGTTAGTTCTAGCATACCTGCGCAGCAGGGGCATCAACGAAGTCACGCTTACAAACCTTCCTGCCGATTCCACAACTTTAGCAGCGATTCGGCAGAGTTCTGCCGAGTTCGGTTATCGATCATTTGCGCGTACAGCTTACATCTGTGCGCAAGTGTCCCTCCGCGAGATAGAGCGTTCCATCGGTGAGAACAAACCTGTTTTGCCGGGAAGAAAGATGGTGCGGCGAGCGCTGAAAGCCATCGGGCAGAATTTGCCGGTACGTCTCGATCACGCGTGCTCATGGGAAGAGATAGAGCCGATCCTTTCGGAGTTCGCACGGACTCACGTTTCACGGTTTCTGGCGACCGGACGGATAAGTAATCTTGCGACTCCGGAACGAAGATCTTTTTTGGAGGAATTGGCAAAGCTGCTTTCCGGTCCCAGGTGGGTGGTGCTGACTCGCATGATGACGGGTGACAAAACCATCGCGTGGAATTACGGATTTCAGTTTGAGGGCACATGGTTCTGGTATCAGCCCACATTCGACACCAGTCTCGAACGCTATTCACCCGGTTTCTGCCTGCTCACGAAATTGATAGAAGAGGCTGTTGAGAATCCTGCTTTGCGCATAGTCGACCTTGGCCTGGGAGCGGAAGAATACAAAGAACGTTTCGCGAATCAAACGCGCAAAACACTGTACATAACTCTGAGAAGCTCAGTAACGAAACATGTGCGCGAGATTGTGCGCTATCGTGCTGCTGAACTTATCAAGAAATCTCCGCGCCTGGAGGCAGGCATCCGTAATACAGTCGCAAGGTTGCAGCAACTGGGGAAAACCAAAGCTCGATAAATGAGGCCTGGCGCGAGAGCCTGATACACCGGGCAAGAAAAAGCATTTAGACTGATCCATCGCAAGTCGCAGCTTCGAAAAATGCTGAATTGAGGAGCTTGACCGTCTGGAGCGGAAGCCACGGTTGTGAGGGATCTTCTTGGTGTCTGAGTCACTGACAAGTTTGGGAAATCCAACTTCATCGAAGTTCTCCACTGACCCGCACATCGAACCCGCGACGTCTGCGCGGGAAAGAGCCAGTTTCAAGGCTGAGATGGGGCGCATCTCGCGTCAGTCGGGCGTCGTGTTCTTGGGGACCATCTTCACCGCTGTGATGGGTTACGCCTTCAAGATCTATCTTGCTCGTTTTCTGGGGGCCAATGCTCTCGGGTTGTACGCGCTGGGCATGACGATCGTGAGCTTCCTCGGGATGATCAACGTAGTAGGGCTCCCCGAATCTGCGGTACGGTTCGTGGCCATGTACTCGGCCTCCAAACGATATGAGGAGTTGCGATCCCTGTTATGGAACGGATCATGGATCTTGCTGGCGACAAACCTAGCATTCTGCGCAATTTTGCTGAGGTTTGGTCCCTGGGCCGTTAAACGCTTTTACCACTCTCCCCAACTGGCGCGATACTTGCCGCTGTTCGCGGCAATCATGGTCACGGCGGCGTTCAACGTGTTTTACGGCAACGTGTTGACCGGCTACCGAGAAGTTGGGCGTAAAACAGTCATCGCAAAGTTCGTAGCCAGCCCGGTTACGATCGCTGGTAGCGTTCTGCTCATCTGGCTCGGTTACGGACTGTGGGGCTACTTGATTGCTCAAATTGTGAGTGCGATCTGCGTGATGGTTCTGTTGATCTCGTTCGCGTGGCTCCTGACTCCGAGTGAAGCTCGATCCCCGAATGTCAGCAAGCTCTGGATCGACAGGGAAGTATGGTCATTTTCCGCCGCGATGTTCGGTGTCGGGATGATGCAGTTCCTCATGGTCCAAACGGACCGTGTCGCGCTTGGTATGTACCGGGGAATCCACGACGTTGGCGTTTATGCGGTTGTCGCATCGCTGATCGCTTACGAGACGATCTTTCTTCAGTCGGTGAATCAGATTTTTGCCCCGGTCATCGCAGACATCCACGCTCGTGGAGAGCATGCTTTATTGGGGCGCTTGTTCCAAACTTTGACCAAGTGGATATTAGGACTGACTCTTCCTCTGGCGATTGTTTTGATAGCTTTCGCGCGGCCGATCATGGCTATTTTCGGGCATGATTTCGAGGCGGGATGGCTTCTGCTGGTGATTGGCACCTGCGGTCAGATTGTGAACTGTGGGGTTGGATCGGTGGGCTTCCTGCTCCTGATGTCGGGACACGAGCGCCGTTTAGTTAGGGTACAAATCGTCATGGCCGCGGTGATGGTCTTGCTCTGCTTCAAACTTGTTCCTGTCTGGGGAACGCTCGGAGCTGTTGTAGCCGCAGCTATCACAAACATTGGTATGAACCTGTGGAACCTGGCAGAGGTTCGCAAGTTGCTGAAAATTTCCCCGTACAACAAGAGCTATCTGAAGTTGTTGCCGTCGGTTGCGGGTGCGGCAATCCTGACGCTATTTTTGAAAAGGGCTCCGTTTTTCGCGGGGGCTGAAGTGGCCAGCATCGCCCTTACCCTGCTGCTTTCGTATGGGGTGTTTATTGCTTTGGCATTCGCCATGGGGCTGGACGATGATGATCTATTGATCACAAATGCGGTCTTTGCTCGCATACGGCTGATATTCGCAAGGGAACAGGACGTAAAGTAGAAAACAAACTCCGGCCTATCTAGAACGTTTCTTCTTATTGAGATATAAGGGGATGTCTGCTTTCGGTAATCGACTCTGTACCTACTATTGAAATTCGGCGAACCAATCAGGCGTGATGGATACTTTAACTTTTGCGGATAACCCATGTCGGAAATGAGGATCGTCCAGCTCCCGGCTGAGCTGTGCGCTGCAGCTGAGAAGAAGTTTAGCAATACATTCAGCAGCGTCGATCAGTTACTCACTTTTATCCTGCAAGATCTGTCGCGTGATGAGGCGACCAAAGCCGACCAGGCTGAGGAGCGCTTGGTTGAGGAGCGGCTGAAAGAACTCGGGTATCTCTGAAATCTCTGATTCAGGGGTTGAGTTGAGATCGCCTCTTTAAATTCAAGGAGTGCATGGAGACTCTGAATGACGTTACTCGCGAAGGAAAGGAACGTCTCAATCCTTCGCTGACCAATCCGAACTGGCTCATTCTCAGGCGTCGTCGGCAAATCTTCCAGAAGTGGCTCGCCAAGATCGAGGATCCAGGTTCGCGAGTGCTTGATGTAGGAGGACGCATTCAGCCCTATCGCTCTCTGTTTAGGACGCCTCTCGAGCAATATGTGGCCATTGATAGGCGCCCAAGTCCACTAGTGAGTGTTGTAGCCCGCGGGGAAGAGATTCCTCTGGCCGGGAACCTTTTCGATGTGGTGATCTGCACGCAGGTGTTGGAGTATGTTCCAGATCCGGGGATTTTCATCGGGGAGATCCGGCGTGTGTTGAAGCCTGGAGGCTTTCTGCTTTTGAGCGCGCCCGCCGTGTTCCCGCGGGACTCAGAATATGACCTCTGGCGTTTCTCACCCGGGAATTTGACATCGTTATTGAGGTCCTTTCGTGAGGTGGAAATAGCTGCTGAGGGTTCGAGCATCGCAGGCTTGATAAGATCCGTCGGTGTCTGCCTTGTGATGCTTGCCCGTCCGACCTTCATCGGCGAACTTCTTTGTTTTACGCTGGTGCCATTAATGAACGTTGTGGGCGCCGCAGTGGAGTCGATCTTTAAGCCGTCGAATGATCAATTCACATCGAACTTCAGCGTCCTCGCTAGAAAGTGACAATGAGCTCGATGCTACGACTTCGTGCTTTTTCACATTCTGGAGCCTCGTGAATTGATGGCGAGAATGATATGACGATGGTGCGCAAGCTTTGGAACCGCGCGAAAGATCTCTTGCCAGTGGCCGGATTTCACTTCGGCCAACCGCTGGTGCTGATTCAGAGCGACGACTGGGGTCGCATTGGATTGCGCGACCATGATGGACTGGAACAGTTGCGATCGGCTCGACTCGCGCTCGGGGAACGTCCATACGACTTCTATACCTTGGAGACAGCCGACGATGTCTTAGCGTTGATGGCCATGCTGAAAGGTCATCAGGACTCGGCTGGCCATCCACCTTGTCTCCAAATGAACTTCGTTGTAGGCAATATCGACTTCGCGAGAATGGAAGCGGAGGATTGTCGCGTAATCCAGGTGCTCCCACTCGCGGAGGGTCTGCCGAGAGGTTGGAAGCGCCCCGGACTGACCGAAGCCTATCGCGCGGGGATCGCCGATGGGGTTCTCTATCCAGCATTGCACGGATCGACGCACTTCTGCCGCAAGGCGGTAGAACGCAACCTGACTGCAGGAGGTGAACGTGCTGCTCTTCTGCGAACGCTCTGGCAGAGCGGAACGCCATACATCCACTGGCGAATGCCGTGGATCGGCTACGAATACTGGGATGCCGAGGAGACAGAGGAGGATAGATTCTTGTCTCGCGCGCCACAATCCGAATTGGTCGGTTACTCCGTCGGGTCATTTGCGAAACTTTTCTCGACTTTGCCGTTTTCAGCTTGTGCGCCAGGATACCGCGCGAATGAAGATACCATCCGCGCTTGGGCTCGACACGGAATCCGCGTGACGCAGAATGGACCTGGAACGCTCGTTCCCCCACACCTTGACGGCAATGGAGTTCTGCAAGTTTATCGAACCATCGAGTTTGAGCCGGCGACTCACAGAGATTTTGTGCTCGAGTCATGCCTGCGGCAGGCGGAGGCTTGCTTTAAGCTGGGCATACCTGCCGTGGTCTCGATCCATTCCATCAATTTTCATTCAACCGTTAAGGATTTTCGAAGCAGAACGCTAAAGCTCCTAGACGAATTCCTGACTTCGATCGAGTCGCGGCATAGCAATCTTCTGTACCTTCACGATGCGCAACTCTGGGAACTGGTGCAGAAGGGATTCTGCCGAACGCCGCGAGGAGATGTGCGGGTCTCCGTGACCAGTAGGAAATACATAAGAGCGAAAGTCGCAAGGCACACGGCAGGTTGAATCTGATGCGAAAATCGGTCCTTCTCGTAACCGTAGATTGCTTGCGATCCGACCACGTCGGCTTCATGGGCTACGACCTCCCGACCACTCCTTTTCTGGATGGTATAGCTCATGAGGGTTTCGTTATTCCGAATGCAATTGCAACCGGAGTTCCGACGTATTACTCAGTTCCAGCGATTCTGGGATCGCGGTATCCGCTCGCCCTCGGGCGTGACATACTAGGCATTGCAAGCTCCGAGCCGACTATCGCGTCTGCTCTGCATGATGTGGGATACGCCACAGCTGCTTTTTCAGCGGGAAACCCTTACCTGTCGAGACGATTCGGCTACGATCTGGGATTCGATACATTTCATGATTTCTTGAAGGCGGATGGAAATACACCCGCCGATAACAAATTCGACGGTGCCAATCGGGGGTGGGCTAGTCGCCTGAACCATGCACTTCAGAAGATTCGACCGTCAATGGGCGTTCTGGGACGGATCTACGATGAAGTCTACTTTGAATACTGCCAGCGGATAACGCCGGTGTCCGAATCGCTCGATTTTTTGCGCCGGTTTCCTGCCGCGGATGTCATCGTGGACCATGCCTGCGACTGGTTGTCCTCGCATTGCGACGTACCGTTTTTCCTCTGGCTTCATTTGATGGATCCGCATTCGCCTTACTATCCGAAAGAAGCTGCTATTTACAGGTTGTCGCAAAAACCAGTGAGCGCCCAGCGAGCGTGTTATCTCAATTCTTACTGGAATCGCAGCGACATTCGACCGCGAAGACTTGAGCGCCATCGGCAAGAGATGGTCGCCCTCTACGATGCCGGCGTGCGTTGGGTGGACGAGCAAATCAAACGATTGGTGGAGTATCTCCGCCAATCGAGCCGATGGGACAATTGCATCTTCGCTCTTAGCGCTGACCACGGAGAAGAATTCCTTGAACATGGACGGCGATACCATGCTCCACAACTGTCGGAGGAACTCATCCATGTTCCTTTGCTTCTGCGCTTCCCGGGGAACGCAAAACGAAAACAAGACAAATCCCCGTTCAGCCTGATACATTTGGCTCCAACCCTGTTGGATGCTGCAAGTGTGCCAGCACCCAAAGGATTTCATGGCCATAGCCACCTCGATCGGATGCATCGAGGCCAGCGGTTTGATGACGTGGCGATCTCCGAGTGCGTTGCAGGATGTACGAATCCCTTTCGACCAGAAAATCGAATGGGATCTCGCATTCTGGCGGTCAGGGAATCACGATATAAGCTGGTCCTGAGCTTTGATCCGGTCGCCGAGAGTCTCTATGACCTTGACGCAGATCCAAGCGAGCAATCTCCACTTCCTGTAACCGCTGAGAAAATCGTGAGGCGGCGGTTGCTGGAAGTCGCGCGTCAACACTTGCACCAGTCGAGCCATCAGCGGGACGAGCGAATGCGCCTACAAGCACTTTTGCGTGACATTCAGCTAGAATGGGCACGATCTCCTGCATAGCTCTTGAAAACTCCGTTCCTTTCACCACTGACCGGGAGAATCCGGCTCTTTTCGAAGCTGAGGAGCGCTCCCACTCCGCCCGGCCGGAAAAAGACCGCCGAAAACAGCTATCGCATTCAGGCCTCACGAGGGGGCATGAAACCCGTGCGGCTGTTGGTTGACAGCTTCGCCGATGCCAACGATTTCAATGCGCAAATGGCCAACGCGCGCGAGATCGTTTCCCGACTGGACCCAGCGATTTTCCACGTAACCATGTTCCGTTGCGGCGAGCTCGATGAAAGAATCGCTAAGCGGCCGAACACGAAGCTCATCTGGTTACCACAACACAGACAGACACTCAGGATTCTTCACCAATTCCTTTGGGGTTCTCACCAAATTCTTTTCTACATCAAGACATCGCCGGCTGCGAAGTTGTACATGGCCATGCGCCCCAAATGGTTCGATAGGAGGATCGTGATTGGAACAATTGAGTCACAATCTGATCTCTACAATGAGCAGACGGTCAAGGAGGAACAAATTCGGATATGGGAACGCACAGTTCTGCGAAGCGACCTTCTATTCAGCAATTCCTCCGCAGTCCAAGCCAGCTTGGAAAAAGAGTACGGCCTTCAAAGCGACGTGATTCCTACCGGAGTGGACTCGAAATTCTTCACACCGGACTGGAACCGGCCTACGAACCCGCGTGTGCGAGTTCTTTTCGTCGGGTCGTTGCGGCCGTTTAAGGGGCCGCAATTGCTGGTTCGCGCCGCAGCGCGATTTCCCCAGGCGGATTTTGTGATCGCCGGAGAGGGTCCGATGAGTTCTGATCTTAAAACTCAAATTCTTGAAGCGAATCTGACAAACTGCCAACTTCTCGGCGGCGTCTACGGTGTTGATCTGCGTGCCCAGTACCGTGGGGCGGATATATTTCTTTTTCCGTCGCGTTGGGAGGGATCACCCAAAGTCATTCTCGAAGCCGCCGCTTCTGGACTGCCGATCATTGCTCGAAAGGATTACAAACCGGAAACGGTGATCGACGGTCAAACCGGCTGCTTGGGAGGAAATGACGATGAAGTTATCGACCGGTTGGGACGGTTGCTGGCAAAAGCCGACCTGCGCCGGGATATGGGTCGCGCGTCACGTGCTCTCAGTGAACGCTTCGATTGGGATCCGATAACTCGAGAGTGGGAGCAAGTGTTCTTGCGGGAAGCGTCGCGCCAAGGTGTTCGCTCGTGAGCAAACCTGCGGTGAGCCAAGTCAAGAACCGCCCGTTCGAAGTCCTCACCCTGACGCCCTTTTACCCCAGCGAACATGACGACTCTCAAGGCTCCTTCGTGGCCGAACCCCTAAATCCGCTGGCTCAGTCGGGGATTTCCAGCACCGTACTAGCGTTGCAGCCGATCTATCGCACCAGACTTCGCCCTCCGAAATCGAGTGTGCCGGCAGAATGGATTCGCTACTTCTCGTTGCCGGGAAACGTCGGATTATCGACGTCCGGAGCTTTCGTTTTCGCCCGCGTCGTGGGTCGTATTCGTGAACTGGTACGCGAGCACCGCATCACCATGATTCATGCTCACGCCGCCCTGCCCGCGGGACACGCGGCGATGCTGCTGAGTTCTGAGCTGGGATTGCCGTACGTCGTGTCGGTGCATGGCCTCGATACTTTTTCTACCGTGCAAGTCGGTGGACGACTGGGTGAATGGTGCCGTCGTATCTCGCGGCGCGTCTATCAGGGTTCGCGGCGAGTGATCTGCGTGAGTGAACTCGTCCGCGAACAAGTCCTTGCTGGCATGAGCACAGGCTGCCGGACGTCGGTAGTCTATAACGGGGTGGACACAGAGTTGTTTTCCCCTGGCAGCGTTGCAGTTTCTGGGGAACTCACCGTGCTCGCCGTGGGAAACTTGATACCCATCAAAGGACACGAAGTGCTCATCCGGGCGATCGCCTCTATCACTCCAGAATTTCCCTCATTAACGTTAACGGTCATAGGAGATGGCCCAGAACAGCCTGGTCTGCAGGCGTTAACCCGGGAGCTTGGGATTGGCGGAAGTGTGCAGTTTCTCGGCCGGCAATCGCGACGTAACGTTGCAAATGCTATGCGTCAATGCACCATTTTTGCGCTGCCCAGCAGCTACGAGGGCTTGGGTTGTGTCTACCTTGAAGCGATGTCGGCAGGGCGGCCCGTAATAGCTTGCCGCGGACAGGGAATTGCCGAGATCATTCGCCACGGCTCCAATGGTCTTCTGGTCGGGGCGGGAAACGATAAGGAACTCGCGCTTGCACTTGCGATGTTGTTGCGTGACGACCGCCACAGACATGCGATGGGCGTAGCAGCGCGAGATACGATCCTTGATCGCCTAACTTTGACGCAGCAGGCCGAGACCCTGGCCCGCATCTACCGGGAGTGTGCGGGATGAAGCGGCGACTGGTTATTGTGACCGAGATCATTTCCCCGTATCGGATTCCTTTGTTCAATGCGCTGGCAGAGCATCCGGATGTGGATCTTCACGTGATCTTCCTCGCTGAGACTGACCCGAAGCTGCGGCAGTGGGAAGTTTATAAGAAGGAAATCAGATTCCCATTTCAGGTGGTTCGTTCGTGGCGGAAACACATCGCGAAGTACAACTTGTTGGTAAATGTTGGTGTCAGTAGAGCGCTGAATCAATCCAAGCCTGATGCGATTCTGTGCGGGGGCTACAACTACATCGCATCCTGGCAAGCTCTCTTATGGGCACGGAGGAAGAAGGTCCCGTTCCTGCTTTGGTCCGAAAGTAATTCGCAGGATCTCCGCGGCGCTCACCTTTTTGTTGAGTTCCTAAAGAGGCAATTTCTGCGGCGTTGTGACGGATTCGTTGTGCCTGGGAGCTCCGCACTCGAATACTTGAGAGCGCATGGTGTGAATGACGAGGATGTCTTTACCGCACCCAACGCTGTCGATAACGAACTCTTTGCTACTGCGGCAGGTAAAGCCCGCCGGAACGAAACATCCTTGCGGAGGGAGCTTGCCCTGCCAGACCGCTATTTTCTTTTTGTGGGGCGTTTGGTTCGGGAGAAAGGCGTTTTCGAATTGCTATCGGCATATGCGAACCTTGAGGAGAAATTGCGTGCGGAGATCGGCTTGGTGTTTGTTGGAGGTGGCGAGTGCCGACAACAGCTCGAGGAGTTGGCGATTTCGATCTCTCGGGAGACGATCAAGTTTGCGGGTTTTGCACAGCGGGAACAACTGGGCTCCTACTATGGACTCGCTGAGATGTTGATTCTCCCCACCTATACAGATACCTGGGGAATGGTGGTCAATGAGGCCATGGCCTGCGGCCTGCCGGTTCTAGTCAGTCGAGTCGCCGGGTGCGCGACAGAGCTGGTCCGCGAGAACTGGAATGGCATTCTGGTGGCGCCGAGAGACATTCGGAGCCTCGAACAGGCGATGAGGTGTCTCGTGGCGGAATCTGATATTTGCAAAACGATGGGTGCTCACAGCGCCGAGCATATCCGCGGCTATTCACCCAAGAGGTGGTCCGATTCAGTTGCGCGGGCGATCCAGGTTATAGCTGAACATTCCTGACCGCGTGGATTGGTAAGCTTCAGCGGTGGCGCGATTGTGAGTGACAACTATTCTCGAAAAAAACGCAGAATTGAGCTCTCTAGCTCCCAGATTTAATCACTCGCGGAATCCGTCCTTGCTGATAAAATTTTGTAACTCGTTAAAAGAAGAGCCTATTGAGAATCTGTCGCGAGGCAGCACGGTTCGGCGGCGAATGAAGAGACCCCGCTGATTTTGTGGATGATCGCTAATGGCTGAGGGTATGACAAAGTTTCTTTTGGTTGCTGGTGCGGGTTGTGCAGCGCTCGTGCTGGCATTTTTTGCGTTTTCGCGGCCCTGGTATTTCACCAGTCAGACCTATCTGGGCGGGCTCATTCTTCTCGAGTTTTTGATCGCAGCCGTATGGTTTTACCGGCGCGTATTTTTCCCGGTAGTCATCGTGGCTTTCCTACTGGCCGGGGTGGATCTTCCCGTCGGCGCAGTGTGGACCGCGGCTCGCTGGCTGTTTCTGGCGGTAGGAGCGTTGGCAGGCACCTTCATCGTACTGAAGAATCGCCAACACCACTTCGGAGCCTTTCATGCGGTTGCCTGCTTCGCGGTTTTAACGGCGCTGATGTCAGCGACCGTTTCCCGATATCCCAACGTCGCTTTGTTGAAAGTTCTAAGCCTATTCCTCTTGCTGCTCTATTGCGGTACGGGGGCGAGAATTGCCGTCGCTGGACGAGAAGACCGCTTCTTCAGTGGATTGCTCTTGGGCTGTGAAGTCTTTGTAGGGGCGACCGCGGCGCTGTATCTCCTTGGAATTGAGGCCATGGGCAACCCGAACTCACTAGGGGCGGTGATGGGTGTGGTGGGAGCTCCGATTCTCTTATGGGGTTTCCTGATGGGAGGCGAGCCAACTGTTCGCCACCGGCGCGGTGTGCTCTTCGCGCTTTCCATGTACCTCGGATTTGTAAGTCATTCGCGCGCCGGTCTAGCCGCAGCCTTCGTTTCGTGCGGTCTTCTCTGTCTGGCTCTCCGCAGATACAAGATGTTTATTCAGGGGTTAATGATCCTCGTGATCGTATTAGCAGCAACCGCGATCGTCCGGCCGGAGGTGATCACCTCGATGACATCTTCCGTGCTGTACAAAGGCGCGGATCAGGAACAAGGAATTCTGGCCTCGCGGCAGTCTCCCTGGCACATTGCGATGGACAACATCAAGGAACATCCCTGGTTTGGAACTGGGTTGGGTACTACGGCGGACGGAGGCGACGCGGACCAGCCACAAGGAAGATTTTCGTCCAGTTCGAATGTGACTTCAGAGAATGGAAGCAGCTATCTCTCGATCATTTCCGGAGTGGGCATCTTGGGAGCGATACCTTCTCTCTTTCTTTTGGTCATGTTGGTTGCTAAGGTGTTTCGCACGGTAGGTTTCATGCGTCGTGGAGCAAACGCGGCACATGCCGCTATTCCCCTTGCTATGGTGATGGTGGCCGGAATCGTCCACGCGGCCTTTGAAGATTGGATGTTTGCTCCCGGCAACTACCTTTGTGTGTTCTTTTGGAGCCTTGCCTTCATTCTGATCGACGTTACTCGTTTTTCGCCATCGCCAGCCCTTCCCAGGAACTGGCCCGCTCTAACGATGCCGCAGGCCGTAAATGGAGCTGCATCGGCCCAGTGAGTAGCTGGATTGGCCTCACAAACAGCCAGTTGTAGAGTGTTCAGTTCGACTTCATTCGCAGGATACGCATAAGCTCCTTGGTATCAGGAATTTGCAGTTTTAGTATCCCGCAGTCATTGAGTTAAGACAGAATGACCTCCGGTTTGCAAAACGATGATTCATCTTTTCATCAACGCGCTTGCCGCCAGTGCAGGCGGAGGACTGACGTATGTGCGGAACGTCATCCCGAGCTTAGCGGAGCACACTGACGTTAAGGTGTCGATCGCGGTGAGCCCAGGATTGCGCGAAGAATTTCGTCAGCTTACCAATGTTGAGTTCGTTTGCCTGGATCTCTCGCCGGTTCGGCGGTTCTGGTTTGAACAAACGAAGTTGCCGGAATTGATCAGGCGCTCGGGGGCGAATGTGCTCCTTTCTACAGGAAACTTCGCGTTAAGAAAATCGCCGGTGCCGCAGATACTGCTCTCCCGCAACTCGATTTACACCTCAGCGGACTATTCTCGCGATCTCAGACAGCGCCATGAGTATTGGACGTGGGGAGATACACATTTAAGAGCCCTCCTTGCGAAGAGATCGATTCATTGGGCAGATGTTACGGTTGCGCCCAGCGAGGCGTTTGCGGCCGAAATAAGGAAATGGACAGGAGTGAGTGTGCTCTCGATTCACCATGGCTTCGATCGCGGGGCGTTTGTACACAATCCGAAACCTTTACCGGAAGAGACTGAAGCAAAGATTTGCGCGGCCGATGGCGCTCTCAAGCTCCTGTTCGTCAGCCACTACAACTACTATCGTAATTTCGAGACGCTGATTCGAGCTCTCCCGCTCGTGCGCCGTGAAATGGGGAACCGCAAAGTAAGGCTTTTGCTGACGTGCGAATTGGTGGCGGGCAAGAATCCAGGAGAGTATCGGCCTGATATGGCCGCATCGCTGATAAAGGAGCTCGGCATCTCTGAGATGGTTGTGGGGCTTGGAGCTATTCCCTACCAACAACTGCATCAGCTTTATACTCGTGCCGACTTCTACGTGACTCCTGCATATACCGAGACGTTTGCTCACCCGCTGGTGGAAGCCATGTCAAGCGGCTTGCCGGTGATCGCATCTGACATTCCGGTCCATCGGGAAATTTGCGAAGAGGCTGCTGTTTACGTCGAGAAGTTCTCTCCGACAGCATTTGCGGAAGCGACAGTGCGGCTGGCCACGTCACCGGAGAGCGCGAAAAGCATGGCTACGGCGGGGAGGCAGAGGGCAAAAGCGTTTTCATGGAAAAAGCATGCGGAGCAGATTCTGGAATTGGCCCGAACTCTAGTGAGCCCGAGTTTCCTTCAGCCCCGCGAAATCGCGCGGGTCTAAGCACGGTGGTGAGCAGGCAGTGTCGATCGATAAACGTAAGAATGAGCCGGACCGTGTAGTATGACAAGAGCGGTCGTTCGACCTTCTGCTGGCCAAGAAGAGGACCTGTAACCTGGCGTCGAGGCTAATTGGGTTCCGCACGACGTGATTTTCACCGATATGGCGACCAGCGCAAAATATGTGAGGTGAAAATGAGCCGCCGGCTGCGACTGCGCTCGCTATTGATGACTATCTGGGATCGACCGGATGGGGAATAAGCAGTGTCTGGAGACCGGCTGGCCGAGCAAGCTCTTGCATGCGGCGAGCCTAATCGGCTGCAACAACTTGCGGCCTGGACGATTTCATGTGGCAAACAGACTGGGCTTCGGCACCCCAAGGCAGAACAGAGGTGGGCGATCGGCAGTCGCCCAGACTGGTCCCTCGAGAGATCGCATCGCTGTACAGCCTGTTCTGGATGGAACACTGCGTCGAGTGCGCCGTCCCGGATTGCTACAAGATGTGCCCGCTGTACGTTGAGCGCCAGGACCAGAAATGTGCGCGTTTCAGGACGGGTATTTCTCCGAACTGGCAATACCCCGGTTTGTTTGACTATGGAGCCGAGGTGGAGTTTCGGCGTTGGGGCAAGCTGGAAGCGAACTTCGGTGTTGGGGCATTAAGCGCTCGACAGGCGCGATTGTTTGACAAGGTGGATCGCTTCATTCTGCGAACTATCCGTCCGTTCTCTTCACTGTTTAGTGGGCCCAGTTCGAAGCATCGCCTAAATCGCGCATATGCGGAGTTGCGGGATTCTTCTCTGCAGGCACTCAGGCTGAGAAAGCAGACTTACGACGAATTTGTCATCGAGGTTTGGAATCTCGAATCGAAAGTGGTTCGTCTGGCGATTGAGTGCTGGCAGCAAGGACCGAAGTTCCGCACATCGATTGTTCTCGAACCCGGTCGCTCGGCGTTTCAGATTCCTGTGGCATCGATGAACGTTGATCTGTATGGCTCTTTCGGAATGATTCGTGCGTATCCGGAGAATGATGCCGAAGCTCACCTGGTTTTTTCCTGGCTTGATTTTGTGAAGTACCGCACCTCCGCGAAGCGTGCTGCTTTGGAAATTCCCTCTGTTCCGGCTTCGCAGCTTGTCACTAGCAAAGTGAAATGCGTGATATGGGATCTGGACCGCACCGCGTGGAACGGCATACTCGGGGATCAGGACGTCGAAAAGGTCGTACTCCGGCCCGATGTGCTTCGCACAATGCGGGCACTCGACGAAAGAGGAATTCTGCAAAGCATTGCCAGCAAGAATGATTACGCCGTAACCTGGCGAGTTCTGGAGCGGCTCGGTGTGGCTGAATTGTTCTTGTACCCACAAATAAACTGGTCACCGAAGAGCATCAACATCCGGCGCATCACGAGTGCGCTCAATATTGGAGTGGATAGCTGCATTTTCATCGATGACTCCCCATTCGAACGGGCAGAAGTGACGCATGAACTGCCGGAGATCAGAGCCTACACGGATTCCGACGTGGCGAATTTGCTCGACCGGCCTGAGTTCAATGTTCCAGTGACAGCTGAAAGCAGGCAACGAAGGTCTTATTACGCTTCGGAATCGCAGCGGAAGGAACAGGCTTTCGAATATGGCGGCAGCTACGAGGCCTTTCTGAAAGCTTGTAGGATGGAGGCCACGCTGTTCGTACCGACTGAACGTGAGCACGTGAAGCGTTGTCTGGAGTTGCTGCAGCGGTCGAATCAGCTGAATCTCTCAACCCACCGCTACACCGCCGAGGAATTCGCCGGTCTACTGAAGCTGCCTGAAGCATTGTGCATTTGCACATCGTGCCGGGACCGGTTCGGAGAGCACGGCATCGTTGGATTTGCGTCACTCATGATGACAAAGGAGAAGCTAATACTGAAGGATTTTGTGCTCTCGTGTCGCATAGCGCAAAAGAAGGTGGAAAATGGATGGTTCGGTTGGCTCGTCAGCACGGCCGCCAATGCTGGCTACCAATCGATCTACGCGCCTTATGTGAAGACAATGCGTAACTCGGTGCTGCTGGGTGCGTTTATTGAGGTTGGCTTCGTGCAAACAGAAGTGCACGATGCTGGCTCGCTCTTGCGCTTAGATTGCGATGCCACTCCGCCCGCTTCCGACGTCGTGGCGATTGTGTCCCATTCGTTCGAACTGCGGCCGCCTATCAATTCGGCTACGTCCTGATAGCTGGGGCAGAGTGATCGGGTGTCCATTTGTGGACTATGGTGATTCGGTGTGATACTGGCCGAGACTCGCTCTGGATCCGTACAGTAAAACGACGCTCAAAGCGAGAAGCGACCAGGTTTCGTGGGGCATAATAAGGCAGTTCCACAGCCAGGAGTTGGTCAGCGCGCTCGAAATGCGCCCTTGGGCGGCCAATTGCTGGAGGAAAGCGGCGCCTGGCAACAGGAAAGGCGTCATCAGCAGTAGGGCGATCCTCGCAGTTCTTCTTCCCTGCCCATCTACGTTCGCGATACTCCAACACAGCGGCACAGCAAGGAGTGCCGCGTCATAGAATCGGTGATAGACGGGCAGCAGTGCGATCGCGGAGATCGTTCCGAGGGCGAGCAGCGGCGGCAGACGATTTTCCTGCTTTACGACCCAATAGAGCCATACGCAGACCAAGAACCCACCGACTGCAACGGCCCAAAGATTCGACGAAGTGGAGTTCCCAGTGATTGAAAAAAAGGGAACCTGCAAGTTAATTAGAGTGAAGCGTGCCGGATTGTCCGATGCAAAGCTATCGATGTTGTTGTCGGTGACAAATCCTCTCGCATTATTCAGGTAGTCCTGCAGCCAGGGAGTGCCGTGCAGGTAGAGGTAGAGCAGCGCGATCAGGTTCAGAGCCCCAGTGCAGCACACTGCAACTGTGAACAGCCGCCAGCGTCGCCGCACGAGATAGTAGAGGACCAGAAAGGCCCCGAGGTGCGGCTTCATGGCACAAGCCACTCCAAAAAGAATGCCGGATGCGATTTCATGCTGAGTGTTTACCGCCCAGATCGCCACCGCGCACAATCCGATCACAAGGATGGTGGGATTTCCGCTGGCGAGCCCTGTATGAAATGGAGCTAGTGCCAGAGAGGCCGCCACGAATGCTAGGGTGCGGGGTTCGAGCCTGAGACCCAAGCCCGCTGCCAGGCTCCAGACAGTCGCCGCGAAAGAGGTAAGCAAGATGACCATCCAGAGGATCTTGGCCAGCTTCCATGGCAGAGCAGCAACGGGGGCCATGACAACTAAACCTCCGGGAGGCGGAGCGAGATGGGTGCGAATGTCAGTAGCATCTAACCGGCTCAGGCCCTGTTGCCACCAGAGGGCTTGAAAATTTCTCGGATCAGCGGGACTCTTTCCTTGCAGCCAAAGCCTCGATGCGGTGTAGTTTTGGGATAAGTCGTTCCAGGTGCCGCGCTCTTGCAAATAGCGCCAGGGCCCGCGCACGGTGAATTCGGCAGCCGCAAGGAAAACTAAGATCCACAAAAAGACTTTCAATTTTCGAGAAGGAAGCTTTTGCGTGGTCAGGGGTTGGGGCGCGACTTCCATTGTGGGTTAGTGTGCGCAGGCCTGGCGAAGGGCTTGCGCGACTTTTTCCTGGTCTTCCTGCGTCATTTGAGCAAACAGAGGCAGGATAACGCCTTCCCGCTGAGCACGTTCGCTCTCGATTAAGTTTGGGCAACTCGCCGCGGGTTTGCAGGTCGGCTGCGCACAGCGCCAAGTATCCGCGGCCTGATAAGCAGGCTCCAGGTGGGAGCACATGATGCCGCGGCGCGTAGCCACGCCTTCATCCAGCATTTGCTGCATCACCCGGACTTGATCGACGCCTCTGGGCAGACGCACGCAGTAGCTCTGCCAGTTCGTCTGCGCCCATTGTGGCTCGTGCGGAAGTGTAAGTCCTGCTATATCTGAGAGCAACCCCTGATAACGCTCGGCCAGCTTTCGGCGATGTGCGACAGCTTCGGGGAGACGCTTTAGCTGTTCTCTGCCGACGGCGGCTTGAATGTCGGTTAAACGGTAGTTGAAGCCGAGTTCTGGATAAGATTCGAATACTACTTTCGGCGATGAGTGCCGGACGGTGTCAGGCGTGCTCATCCCATGTTGACGCAACAATCTGAATCTGCGGTTCATGTCGGGATCAGCATAGGTCAGCATTCCACCGTCTCCAGTGGTGAGCAGTTTTCGCGGATGGAACGAGAAACACGCAACGTCGGCATGCGGTTTGCCAATTTTTTCCCAACGATCTTCCCATAAGATCTCGCTCCCAACCGCACAGGCAGCATCCTCTATCACGCGGATGTGGCACTTACGCGCGATTTCAAGAATCCGGCTGAGATCGCAAGGCATCCCGATCTGGTGGACGCACAGGATGGCACGCGTGCGATCGCTGATTGCGGCTTCGATCTTGCTGGGATCAATGTTGAAGGTGTTGGGCTCGATGTCCACAAACACCGGCAAAGCGCCGCAGTAGCGAATGCTGTTCGCGGTGGCAATGTAGGAGTGGCTTACCGTGATGACTTCGTCGCCGGAACGAACTCCAACCGCAAGCAACGCGAGGTGGAGCGCTGTTGTGCCGCTGGACACGGCGCAGGCGTGAGGTGAGCCTACGAAGTTCGCAAATTCTTTTTCGAAGGCCGCGACTTCGGGACCCTGCGTCACCCAGCCAGAAAGGATCGCCCGTTCCGCAGCGGATACTTCTTCGCTGCCAAGCTGCGGACGGGCAACTGGAATGAATTGTTTAGGCATTTGGGAAGGTTTGCCTCAGATTCGTCTCACAAAAAGCTAGAGTTGGGAGGGAGGGCCGTCGCATATCAGGCAACTGCTGCGTCTGCCTGACGTTCATCCTGCCACCACCCGACGAGGCGACGCAGACCTTCCTCGATCGATACAACCGTTTGAAATCCGAGCAATTGTTTTGCTTTCGAGACATCGGCAAGGCGCCGAGGAACTGGATTCACCCTCCGTTCCGGACCATATTCCGGCAACGCATTCGAGCCCATTACGCGTAAGAGAAGGTAGGCGAGATCATTGAGGCTGGTTTCCGTTCCGCTGGCGACATTGAAGACTTCGTCGCTCACATCTGATTCGGCCGCGGTGATGTTGGCCCGCGCAATGTCTTCGGCGAATATGAAGTCCATCGTCTGCTTGCCATCACCGAAAATTAAAGGTCCTTTCCCGGCGGAGATGCGCTCTATCCATCGGATGAGTACCTCGGTATAAACTCCATACACATCCATGCGTGGTCCATAGACGTTGAAATAGCGGAGTGCAACGTAAGAGAGGCCGTACATCTCACAGAAGCTGCGCAGAAGCGCTTCATTGAAAGTCTTAGCCGCTCCGTAGAACGTGCGGTTGTGATACGGGTGATGGTTTTCTGTGGTAGGGAACTCATCGGCCATGCCATATATAGAGGCCGATGACGCTGCCACCATCCGGGACACCTTAGCTCTTACCGCAGCTTCGGCAACATTGAAAGTGCCATCGACCAAGACCTCGAGTGCCAGGCGAGGGTCTTCGGCGCATTGCGTGATACGAATGCCGGCCTGATGAAAGACGACATCAATACCGTCCATGACTTCGGCAAGTAGCTTGCGATCGCGGATGTCACCCTCGATGATAGTCAATCGGCCGCTAGCCAGTGCGCCTGCCAGGTTCTCGCGACGGCCACGGGCGAAATTGTCGAGCACGACGACCTCGCGAACATCGCGCTTTACCAACTGATCGGCAATGTGCGAGCCGATCAGTCCCGCGCCGCCCGTAATCAGAACGCGCCGGTTCCTCATGTAGAGCACCCCCGCAAGCCTGGAAAATGGAAACACGATTCTATCAAGTTTGACCACTAACTCGAGTGCTGAACGGTAGATCCGGTGCTGACCTCTAGACGGTTCTTGAGCTGTGCCAGGCTCAGGCCCTTGACGGCAAGCAGCAAAATGCCGACCGCAATATTTGCGACATATACCCAGGCATGGATAACGACGGTCAAGGCTAAAGCGCGACTGGCTGCGATCCCCGCTAACTGGAAGGCTTCTGTACCAAACAGTTCATAAGTTCCGAGACCACCCGGAGCTGCAGGAATCATCAAGCCCAAACCCAAGACGGCCGAAGCGACAACGGCAGATTTCATAGACACCGATAATCCCAAGGCACCGGCCAATCCCCAGATCAGGCCGGCCTCCGTCGTCCAGATAACACTGGTTAGTACGAGCAGCGTGAACATCTGCGGCGCGGAGCTTACGGCATTGAGTCCATCAGCAAATGAGGTCAGGATTCCATCGAATTTCTGTTCCAGAAAAGACAGGTGCACGACTTGAAAGCCGCTGCGGACATAGCGAATCAGTAGTCGCGTCTTGTAGCGGACAATTAACAACAGAATGAGAGCTCCACCGAAAATCAAAATCGCCACCCGCAATATTTCCAGCACCCAATGCGGCGGTCGCAAGGCCCACAGTGAGAACAGAACCATTCCCACCAAGGCCAAGCCATCCAGGACTTTTTCCACAGCGAGAGTCGCTAAGGTGCGGCTGCTTTCCGCAAGCGAATTTTCGTTTCCGAGCAGAACGCAACGAGATATATCGCCGGCACGCCCGGGCAATAGGAAGTTCGCCATGTTCGCGATGCCGAGCACGGTGAGGCATTGTCCGATTCGAGGACGAGATGAGGAAGGGAAGATCATCTGCCAGCGCCAAGCACGCAGCGGAAGGTTAATAAAGAAAACTGCCAAGGGCACAAGCAGGAAGGGTCCACTGAGCCGCCCGACGGTACTCCAGGATTGTCTGAGGTCTACTTGGCGCAAAAGAAGCGCAATGCAACCAAGCCCAATGAGGAGGCCTACGACGGCCGACTGAACACGGACGCTACGTCCCAAAGCGCCGCTCCACTTTCTCTGGTTGTGCGCTGGTCAGAGAATCCGACTCTGAGGTTTCTTCCAGGAAGTAAATCGGGCGATGACGCGCGGCTTCCAGCGTTCTCCAGAGATACTCGCCCAACACACCAAGCATCATCATCTGCACTCCACCGAGCACAAGGACGACTACAATGAGCGAAGCCCACCCTTGAACGGGCGCGCGAGTCATCAGACGGACGACGATCACGAGCAGCGCGTAGGCGAAGCCGAGCAAGCTGCAAGCCATTCCGAGAAAAGACATGGCGCGCAGCGGGGCATACGAAAACGAGACGAATGCGTCGGCGAGTGCTTTGAACTTTCGTTTCACAGTCCACTTCGAAGTGCCGGCAACACGTCGCTCCTTGGTATAGGTGATTTGGTCCGCAGAAAAGCCGAGTCGGGCGATCTCGCCGCTAAGACTCAGGTCACTTCCCGCGGATTGCAATAATGCGTCTAGCGCTCTACGGTCGAGGAGAGCGAAGTCTGATCCGCGCGGGGGAAGGTTGACTTCTCCCAAAAGATTCAGCAGACGGTAAAAAGTGTTTGATAGAAAAACATCGACACTGGAAACGCCCTGCCTCTCTTGACGGACCGCCCATACTATGTGATGTCCGCAACGCCATAGAGCTAGCATCTCCAGGATCAACTCCGGGGGATCCTGCAAATCAGCCGAGAGAAATACTGCGCATCCTCCGCGAGCTTGTCCCAGACCCGCGAGGATCGCCACATGACTCCCAGAATTTCTGGCAAGCCGAACATAGCGAAACATGGAATTCTCCCGACAGAATCGCTTCAATATCTCGGGCGAACGATCGGAAGAGTGGTCATCCACCAGAATGATTTCGGCAACCAGTGGCGTGAGGCGTTCCACGAACGAGCAGAGGCGATCGCGAAGAGCCGGCAAGGCGGCCTCTTCGTTGAAAACTGGTATCACAATACTCAGTTCCGGATCATTCATGCGGTTTAGAAGTTAGCCTCAGTGTAAAGGAATTAAGAAGCGGTCGGAGGAGCATTCTTCAGCAAACTTTTTGCACAATTTGCTACCCATTCAGGATCAACAGTTGAATCAACCCATAGGTTGACGATCCGGCGCGCGAACCGGTCGGCTTCCGGGCAACGATCAGTTGGCCGGAAAAAATCATTGACTGGCCAATACAAATTCGATACATGGAAGCCATCGCGCCGCACGGCTTCGCTAAATGTCACGAGCTGGTCGGGAAAATTGACTAACAACGAATAGCGCCAACAAATGCCACTCTCTCGCCACTTACCCAAGATTTGCCAGTTTCCCGTACTTAGCGCGGAATCGTACAGGTCGGCATTGCGGGCTCGACGTTGGAGAACTTTCGGTAGATTCCTCCATGCCTTCAGAAGCGCAGCTGGATTTTTCATTTGCCGCATGTATAAGGAACGGAAGGCAGGCTGCACCTTGAGGAACACAGTCGAAATCTCGTCGACGGCACGGGTTCTCAACAGCGCAACCAGGGAATGATGAAGATTGCGATAGCTCAGCGCGAGGATCTTGTTGTGCACTTCGTCGATTTCCGACGGTAATGGGTCAGCCTCGGCCAACTCTTTCAGCAGTTCAGCTATTTTCAGAGACCGGACTGCCAACGCCCCTCCCCCACATTCCAGGATCTTGGTGGGATTGAAACTGTACACCGACATGTCGCCGACAGATCCTGCTGGCGAGCCATCGGGCAGGCTTGCTCCGAGCGCTTGCGCCAAATCTTCGATCAGAAGAATGTTCTTTGAACGACACCATTCGGACAGAGGACGCAGGTCCGCCGTTTGCCCGAAGAGGTGAATAAATACGACAGCACAGGTCCGTGGAGTCCACCGCTGCTGGATGGTCTCTAATGTCGGCATTCCGGTCGCGGGATCGACATCCGCAAACCGGGGCCTGACTCCGGCCAACAGTGCAGTATTCGCGGGAGTCGCACAAGAGATCGAAGGAAGAATCACTTCGGCGTGTTGATCGTCGCCAGCTAGCTTCCGCGCAATCTGATAGGACCGACAGAGCGCAGTTGCGGCCCTTCCGTACCATTGGACGACAACGCCTTCGGTCTGACGCAGAAGATCGGCCTCGACTGGCCTCAGTCTCTGGTCTGTCTCGGTCTCCTGAAGAAGTGCATTCAACCCGGTTGCCCCTGGTGTCTGCGCCATCGTTCTGCCGCTTGCGAAAGGGTAACCCATTCAGCATCGATTCCCACGCGCTGCAGGCTTTCGTTGAAGGACACAAGATTTGAGCACAGGGCAGCCGCTGAGCGCGAATAAAGCTGGTCTTCTCCTTGCGTCGCCAACACCTCATCGGGATGAAAGATCATGACCGAGATATGCAATTCATAGGGCAGAAATTTACGGGTATTCTCCCAGTTTTGCAGCGCCTTTGCAAAGATTTTGGGGTGCACGGCAGGATTGATATAACGAATAAGCGGCGCGGCATCGTATGGAGCTTTCACCACCCAGGTGTTCATTGGAAGCTCCAGCAATGCGCGCAGGGGGCCTGCTTTCCGCAAATCGGCCGGAGAAGGAAAGTAAGGTCGATTAGGAGCGCCCTCCCAATTCATGGGGTGCCCGGCACCGCCGATGCGACCGGGGATTGCCGTAGAATCGCAAAGAAATCCTAACCGCTCGACTGTGGCATAGGTCTCTTGGGTGTGCCAGCCTTCTCCGTTGCGAAAAGAAGTTGCGCGAAGACTTGTTCGCACGTTCGTCCAAAGGCGTTCCAGTTCGTCCTTGGCTTCCGCCGGGTCGTTGATGATGACAACTTCGTCCTCAGACCGGGATTGGCGATAAAGATGGGGATGCCATGCTATCTCGTGGCCAGCATTGCGAACGTTTGACCACCAGGAATCGTATTTGTGAAGCAAATATGAGGCATCCCCGAGAATGCTTTCCAATTGGCCGTCTGCTCGCACAAACCAGGTAATCGGAATTTCCGGAAGCAGTGGGCAAGGTTTGGTCTCCTCGAGTAAGCGCTGAAGATTCTCGAGGCCGTCCCATTTCAGCGCTTGCCGGTTAGTGACTTTCCCGCTGAGTCCGTCAGGATCGGTGTCTACGGTTAAGCAGAGCAGATGCGTGTTCACCGAACGTAGCCCTCGACCCCTTCATGGAACAGCTGAATGCAAAACTCGAATGCCCTGTAATCATGACGGAGGAGGACGCGGGGGGAGATTGTCCGGGCGATGCGGAAGATTTCTTCGGGCGAGTAGTAAAAGAGATCTGGATTGCGGAAGTCCACGTAGGTCGAGAGCATATCGACCGAGATCGAAACCCGGGTGTGTTCAAACGCCAGTTCCAGCGCGCGTTGCATGACGTGCATGTTGTCAGACTTCTGGTAACGGTTATTCAAGACCTGTGACATCACGATCGTATCGTAGGTTCCTTCGATGCCCTCGACGAATACGTTGCGAAGCTCGAACTTCGCCTGCGGATAAACTCTACGGCACTCGTTGATATATTCGGGAACGATGTCGTAACCGTGGTAGGAACATTCCCACTGTTGGTGGAGCAGACATTTGTAGAAATCTGCGAGCCCGCAGCCAATCTCCAATATAGAAGCTTTGGTGCCGCGCAAGGCCGATGCGTGGACGCTATGACGCATAGACTGTTTGGCCTCACTGCCGGAGTTGAGCGAAGCAAATGTGGTACCGTGCGCGGCGATCCGCTGCTGATATCGGCGAACGACCAGGCTGACGTCATCCGGATCAAGCACAGGTGTCGTCATGAATGTGCCAGCTCCTGAAAGGTGACCAATTCTGCCGCGTGGCGCATGGTTCCATCTATGTATCGGATCGAGATCTGTCGACAAGCGCGGTCCGCGCATGCAGCGGCATCATCGAGATTCTCGCCAGTGGCTACCAAGAATCCGGCACGATCCGATGTGCTGTGAAGTGGACCGATGCTTGACCCGGGCTGCAACGTAATTCCGACATCGAGAACGGACTTGTCGCTCGCGAGCAATTCCGGAATCTCTATGTTTTCGACAATGCCAGGGGGAAAAATCAGGAATCGATAGTCAGCTCCACGGTTTGCAATCGGAGTGAACTGGCTGGGAGTGACCCCTGACGCCATACGGCACGACTCGACGAATTCATTCACACCACTCACATGATGGGCAATCTGAGGCGTATGCCCTCCGCCGCACCGCGCCCCCAGTTCAAAGAGTACCGGGCCCTTGTCGGTGTAGGCGAATTCGACGTGCGCGGCACCCTGGGTTAGCCCCAAGGCGTTCACCGCACGGTGGCACATGTCGGAGACCGTTCTTCGCTGCGCTGCGCTCAGCTGAGCTGGATATTCCACACTGACGTCGACCCGATACGGCAATAAGGACTTGACCTTCTGGCCGATGCACAGAACTGACGTTTCCCCCTGCCAGATCAGCACTTCGGCGCTGTGTTCTGTGCCCTCCACACAGCGTTCGATCACGACCGGAGAATCGCTCAGTCCTCCGGATCTAGCAGCGTCGAAAGCGGCTGTCACTTCAGGGCATGAATTGACGCGGCTGACTCCTCGGGAACCGCCGAAACTGCGATCTGGTTTTAATATGAGGGGGAAGCCAATCTTTGCTGCGGCACGCTCGGCTTCTTCCAAGCTACTGACCACCTCGAACTCGGTGGAATACTCGGGCAGGCTGGACCAGCATCGACGCATGGCAGCTTTGCTGGTGGCGTTAGCCGCCGCTTGCTCAGAGATCGAAGGCAAGCCGAGGCGAGCCGAGATTTTCGCCGCCGCACGGACACCAACTTCCGCCATCGCCACCACGCCGTCTACTACGCCGTATTTTTCTATCGCTTTGATTAATGCGTCGCAGTCGTTCAGGTCGATGGAGAGAGCTTGATCGGCGACTTTCAGTCCCGGAGCGTCGGTATTGCGGTCTGCAACGAGGGTGAAGAATCCGGATTCGCGAGCAGCTCGGATCGAGAGTACGTTATAACGTCCGCCGCCGAGGATAAGAATTCGCTTGGAGCTCATAGAAGAGCCGGTCTGTTACCGATCTAACTGGCCGTTCCAGCCAATTGAGGGGCTACGAGCCTCCGGTTAATTTCAGCCTGGAGACGTCGTACACATTCCGCCTCGGTCTCGTTATAGCGGAATCGAACACCACCGTGACCGTCGCAAACACCGATGATACGGGTTGGGTGATGCACACTATCAACAACGATGTCTCCAGAACTTCCCATCGCGCCCCCGGCAACCACGGGAATACCGTCGAGCGTCTCCCACCCGAGGGCGTCCTTGGTTTTGATCAAAGACTCGTGAGCGGCCGAGAGAGCACCGGTAAGAGCCGGCCAGATATTTACGCGAAGGAGGAGGCATCCCCGGCTTTGGGCTTCGGCGATTGCATCTGGCAGGATGCCGCCGATGCCCGCATCCAGGACATACGCATCGGGCGCTACGGATTGGGCGAAGCTTCGATCGAACCATGCCGTGCCAGCCGGCCAAACGATTACCATCCTCGCTCTTGTCAGCGCATCCGACGCGTGCTCGGTGTTCGACGGGATCGATCCGAGTTTCAGTTTCGCGCCATCGAGAGAGAGGCTTCTCAAAGCATCTAATATGTCCATTGTGGGAGCTACATCTGGATCGCGTATCAGGGTAACGCTCGCGCCACGCTCGGCAAATCGCAATGCGAGAAAGCGGCTGCGGGGATGATCTCCGGCGATTGCAATTTCGGAATCATGGAGCGCTTCGTGCAGCAGTCGAACGACCTGATCTTCTACGGCCTCGACCCATATCCTACTGTCGAGATAGGTAAGCAACGCAGTCTTGTGGAGCACCTTTCGGGCAGTATCGGCTGCATTAGCGGGACCGAATGGTTGGCGGTCCACGTCAAGCAGGACGACATCAACGCGGCCATCAGCTGCTGTCAGGACTGCTTCCAATTGTTTATTGTCCGTCAACTCGGCGGATCCGACGACGTGCGATTGGGTGGAGTGTATGTTTCCCGAAACTACGAAGTCTTCGTGGGGTTTGCCGGCCATAACAAGATTCAGCGTGGAGAATTTTCCGGCTTTCACACCGCGAGCCCTGAGCTCCTTGAGCAACAGTTTCAACGTTTCAATGGGCGTCTTGTCTCTGCCCCATTCCACGCGGAAGGCGGGAATTGAAAGCACGCGCGGCATCCTAAGGCTGGCTAATTCGTGGCTGAGGCGCTCGAGTAGCTCGTCTGGCGCAGAAACCTGGTCTTCCTGGCACAGACGAACGATCAAGTCGCGTACGTCGATCTGGTGCTTGCGGGCATAGCGCTGAACTTTGTCAGTAAATGATGAATGGAATTTGGCCAACCCGCTGGTGACTGCCATCGGATCGATGCCGCGCTTGCCCAGTAGCGGTTGAATCAGTCCCTGTCCCACGTCCATGGCGGCTTTCAGGTCGATGTGAGACAAAAATCCCCGGCGCTGCAGGATGGCGACCAACACCTCCGTCACAGTATTTCCGGCGGAGCGTCCCATTCCCTGCAACGACGAGTCGACCAGCACCGCCCCCTCTTCGATGGCACGCAAGGTATTTGCCATCGCGAGCGACAGATTGTCGTGGCCGTGATATCCGAGGGCAGAAGGGCTTTCGGTCTTCGCCGCACGAAGGTAAGCTGCCACGGAGTCAGGATCCATGCTCCCAGCCGAATCAACCAGACAGGCGATATCGGCGCCCCAGGAATGAACCTGCGCGACAACCTTACCGAATTCAGCCGGAGTCACCGCGTAGGACTTCATCGCGTTGTAAGAAACGATGAATCCCAATTCCTTAGCGAGTGCGATATAGGGTTCAGCCTGCGCAGTTTCGGTCACGTCCGTGCCGATGCGGACGAACGACATGCCATAGCGCGCCGCAAGGCGAAGATCTTCTTCCCGCCCGATGCCGGGAATAAAGAACATTCCCCATTTGGCTAGTTTCAGCGCTTGCGCAGCGGCTTCCAGGTATTCCTCATCGCTGGCAGCTGCAGCGCCTTTTCCAGCCTGTGAAGCGTAAAGGCCAAGGCCATGACCAACTTCAATCCAACGGAAACCGACTCCCTCCAGGGCTGTAGCGATGTTGGCAGTATCTTCCGCGGTGAACTGGAAATCGATGAGGTAAGAACCGTCGCGCAGGGTGACTTCGAGGATGTCGGGAACAACTGGAAACGTGGCCATGACTAAATCCTGATGCACTGTTCAGTGCGCGACCGCGACTTGCGCTCTACTGCCGACGACTGATTTCACACCTTCAGCAACCTGAGCAACCGCCTGGGACGAAAGTTCAGGATAGAGCGGGAGAGACAGAACCTGCTTTGCCGCCGCTTCCGCCTGCGGAAATGCTCCTGCTTCGTACCCGAGATCAGCATACGCCGGCTGCAGGTGTACCGGAACCGGATAGTGGATGCCAGTGTGAATTCCGTTGTCGTTGAGCGCCTTTTGCAAGCGATCACGCTCTTTCGATCGAACAGTGTAGACGTGATAGACGTGCCGGACCCAGGACATTTCGGCTGGGGTCTGCACATCACAGTCGGTGAGCAGTTCATTGTACTGACGCACCAGAGCGCGGCGCGCCTCCGTCCACTGTTCCAAGTGGCGGAGCTTCACTCGCAAAACCGCACCTTGCAACCCCTCCATGCGGTGGTTATATCCGCGCAGCAGGTGATGGTACTTACGGTCTTGACCCCAGTCGCGCAGCATGCGGACGGTGTGTGCGTAATCCGGATTGCTGGTTGTGACCGCACCACCTTCGCCGTACGCTCCGAGATTTTTTCCGGGATAGAAGCTGAAGCAAGCCAGATCGCCGATGCTGCCGACCGAGTGACCCTTGTACTTCGCGCCGTGTGCCTGAGCAGCGTCTTCGATGACGATCAATCCATGGCGGCGCGCGATCTGCATGATGGGATCCATGTCTGCAGACTGTCCGTAGAGGTGGACAGGTAGCAGAGCCTTGGTTTTGGAGGTGATTGCGGCCTCGATTTTCGCGGGATCGAGAGTGAAAGAACGAGGATCGATGTCGACGAGGATCGGGCGTGCACCCGCATAAAGGATGGCGGCCACGCTGGCGACAAAGGTAAAGGGAGTAGTAATGACCTCGTCACCGGGACCTATCCCGGACGCGAGCAGCGCTAAGTGCAGAGCGCTAGTGCCCGAATTCAGCGCGACGCATTCTGCCGCGCCGCAATATGCCGCGAAGTCCTGCTCGAAGGCGGAAACTTCGGAGCCGAGGACAAACTGGCAGCTTTCCAGAACTCCGCTGATTGCAGCATCAATCTCAGGCTTGATGCTCCGATACTGCGCCTTTAAATCGAGATAAGGAACCTTGACGTTTGCCATTTGCTGCAGTAATTCCAATTCTTCCGAGTGCCTCTAACTATGCCGTCGCCGCTAGAGGTGTGAGACGCAGTTCAATAGGCCGTCCACGTTGAGCCATCGACTGCGACGCCGCCTGCAGGATCTCGACGACCCGCAGTCCGGCGATACCACCCGTGATCGGCTCCTCGTTTTGCCGAATGCAGTGGAAGAAGTGATCAATTTCACGCCGTAGAGCCTCAGTGCCATCGATTTGCGGAGCCAGCATGTCTCCTGTGCGGTAGCCGACAAGCATCTGGTAAAGCTTTTCCGGATTCTGATGATTGCTGAGCGTTATGCCCTTGTCATACACCTTGATCTTTTCGCCTTGATCGAGATCGTCGTATACGATCATCTTGCGGCTAGCGCCAATCAACGTTTGCCGTAATTTCACCGGAGCCAGCCAGTTGGCATGAATGTGGGCGATCTGGCTTCCTTCAAAGAACAGTGTGAGATATGCAATATTTTCGGTTCCCCCGGGCACGTGGCTGAGTCCAGTTGCCGAGACAGCACAGGGGCGAAACGGCAGGACATAATCCATGATTGCGAGGTCGTGCACAGCGAGGTCCCAAAGTACGTTCACGTCGTGCTGGAAAAGGCCAAGATTCACGCGTACGGAATCATAATAGTAGATCTCACCTAGGCCGCCGCTTTCAACTAATTCCCGGATCTTACGAACGGAGCCGGTGTAGACGAACGTGTGATCGACCATGAGCACGCGATTGCGTTTTTGCGCTACTTCCATCAGTCGCTGCACCTGAGTCGTATCCGATGCGAGAGGCTTCTCGACAAGCACATGCTTGTTTTCCTGAAGCGCGCGTAAAGCGAGTTCGTAGTGGGTGGAAACAGGAGTGGCGATGGCGACAGCATCGATCGAGGGATCTTCGATCAGTTCACGAAAGTCCCGAGTCGTCTTCACGGTTGGATAGCGACCTGCCAGTAGTGCAAGACGATCTTCGCGGAGATCGCTGACACATGCGACTTGCGCTTCCTTCGTTTCAAAGCAATTGCGTACCAGATTCGGTCCCCAGTAGCCGTATCCAATAACCCCAATTCGAATCAAGACTCCTCCTCAGCCTGCGGTTCTTTCCGACTCTTATCTTCGCGAAACCCGGTACTCAGGGGCGTAGGCGCACAAATCCCACACATTAAAAATAAGGAGCAAGAGGGACGATACAACAGAATCACGAGTGCATCAACTGCAGCCGAAAAGGTGCTCTTCGTTTGTCGAAGGGACGTTGGAGTTTGGCGAAAACCGGTTTCACAGCTTACAGTAGCGTTACTTCCGCAAAACCATCGACCAAACCGCAGATGAGGAGGTCCCCGTGTTTCATGCAAACGATCAAGTCGGTACGCTGCTCCGGTCCATTCTGTCGCATTTAAGAGCTGTGGCGGGGGTTTTAGTACTGGCTTTGGCAATATTTGTTTCGCTTCACCAATCGCCATGTGCGACTGCATCCCAGACAGGTCCCCTGGCGAGCAATATGGTGCGCACGCCGAGTGAGTTGAACTGGCGCCAGAGCCCCACGTCCGAGCTTGATTCTCCGGGCAAAAACGCGGTTACCCTCGTTCCGTGTCCTCCGGGCGTGATTGCGAGCGAGCCGTGGTATTACGTGTACATTTCTGGCACCGGAAACTCTGAGGCGGTTCGGGTTACAGGCGGAACATGCAAAGGCGACTACCGGCCGGGAACGCTGGAGTTTACGACGACAGGTGCGCATCCCTCGGGATACGTAATTGGCAGCGCCTCAAGTGGAATTCAGGAAGCGTCCATTGCGGCGCGTTTTGTCCCCACAAACCCGGGCGGTTCGCCACAGTCTGGTCGGGTGGTGATTACGCCGGGCGAATATAACGTATTCGCGCCGATCTCGATTCGAGCATCTAGCCAGACCGTCGATTTCGGTGGTTCCATTCTGAACTGTTACACGCCAGATGATGCCTGCGTGTTTGTCGGTGAGCACGGTCCAGCGAGTGTGTACGAGAACATCACGCTGCTAAATCCACGTGGACGGCCCATGATGGTGGCAGGTACAAAACCATTTATCGAAGTCAACGCGGAGCAGACTCGAATTTTCAATGTGGCAACGCGTCTAGCGCTCCCGAACAACAGCTTTGGCTCTTATGTACAGGTCGACGACGATCAGGCATTTCTGCTCGACGGATTGGATACAACCTTGGGAGGCGCCAAAGGCGTGACATGCAATCCATCATTCTGTGGCGCATTCGTCACGGCGCCCGGTCCATTCAACCACTGGTCGGCGGTTGGATGGCTGAAGCACCTGTCACTCTCCTTGCAATGTTCGGGAAAGGGGGTGGAATGGCTCTCCGGCAATGGTTTACGGATCTCAGACAGCGTGATTCAGGGGTGGTCCGTTTTCGGCGTGCGCGTCAGCAACCAACGCGGAGGGTTCGGCGGATTCGTCTCAGAGAATGTGTATTACGAGTCGTCACCGTCGTGCAGGGACTACAGCCCCATCGGAAACGTAGGAAATGCCGCTATCCTAGCCGAAGGAGTGGAGCTTAAGCTCAGCGGAGTGGCAGCGAACGGCGCTTCGGGCGTATATCCGAACTGGGGAGCAGCGTCAGGCTCGCACGCATGGCTATACTGGATTGTCCCGGTTCACACGAAGTTCGGGGAAGGAATTCCTCTGCCGGCGGGCTACGCACTAATCAACGGTTCAGCAAGGATCCGGGGAACGTTCCCAAGAATTGCGGGAGCATCGAGCTACAAAGTCCTTCGAATCTCCTGGGACACGCGGTCGTCCCGCCCATATCCGGAGGGCACCGGAAAATATCTGGTCGAGACGGTTCCACAAAGTTCGTGCTCGACTTCGGCTTGCTCGTTCACTGATACCGGAGGAGAACTCTCTTCCTATACGAATCTGGCTGAGGATCTGAACAGGAACCTCTATATGCCACGCCTCGATTTCTGGCCGGGAGCAATTGTAATCAGCACGGCGGAGGATAAATCGACTGCAAATCTGTCGACTTTTGCGCCGCCGTTGAAAGCTGATGTGCTGGGGGAGGGAGCCATCGTCAGTACATATCCTCCCGGGGTTATCACTGGAGAAGCTGGCGTTCTGATTGCGACAGGAGCAGCTCCTCCTGCGGCTGCAAACCTGGTGGCTCTTCAAACGAACGATACTTTGGAAATCCCTGGAGCGACCATCATGAAAGCCGCTAATGGGCTGGGCACTCCCGAGAGCGGCCACAAAGGCAGATTGAATTTCGGGCACCACGGTCAGGTGTCCGGATTCACTCCGATAATTACCCTGGCCGACAGCAATTGGGGAAGAACGTGGACCGCCACGAATCATCGACCTGTGGCGGACGCGAACGATCTCGACATGGGCTACGAAGGCGGGGGCGATGTCTTTTATACCCGTGCAGAAAAAGAGATACGGGAATATATCGGGAAATTGCCTGATGGGTCACCTCCAGAAAGATTGACGGCATCGGCCAAAACGTTCAACGTTCCAGTCATGATCAACGGCGATCTTTCGGTGACGGGGAAATGCGCGGGATGCGGAGGCGGTACTGGTGGCGGGCCGTCATCGCGAGGTGCGATATCTCTGAGCGGTCAGGATTCGTCGATCGGGGCGAAGAATCTGTGCGCGAATGCGAATTGCGGGGCGGGACAATACCGCGTCACGTATTATTTGAATTCGACTGCAAACTGCGCGTCTCCGGGGAATGCGGCCATTGTTCTCGCCATCGGCTGGAAGGACGAAACCGCCTCTCGGTCGCTAAGGGTCCCGCTGACTGGATTAGGAATTACAAACACGGATACGCTGAAACTGGGCGCGGCTTCGAACTTTGGCGGTGGAGAACTTTCTGTCTGGTCGAAGGGCGATGCTGCCATCACCTATTCGACCTCGTACACTGGTTGCAGCTCAGGTTCCGGAACGTACGCCTTGCGGATCGTGGCAGAGAAACTTCAATAGTTTTGCTGCGGGTGCTGAATAAGCTCGGGGTTGTGAGAGGGAAGGCCTTGGCCGTTACCGTCGAAGATTCCAGCCAGAAGATTCTGGATCGATGTATATCGAATTCGCAGTCCAGAACGGACTTGTGGACCGAGTTTATTCGCGCTATCAATGTCCGACGGATGGTGGAAATCGGTGTGTATCAGGGGGATTTCGCTGCAGATGTTTTGCGGCGTTGCGATTCCATAACCAAGTACTACATGGTTGATCCCTGGCGGCACTTGGACGATTGGAATAAGCCCTCGAACCAGGATGATGCCAAGTTCGAGGAGTTCTTCCGGACCACAAAAGAAAGAACGGAATTTGCGACAAATCGCCGGGTGATCCTTCGTGGAAAGACCACCGATGTGATCGACCATATCCCCGACCAGGAACTCGATTTCGCATACATCGACGGCGATCACACTCTGAAAGGAATCGCCATCGATCTGGTGCGCGTGTATCCGAAGGTAAGGATTGGCGGCTACATAGGCGGCGACGATTTCACGCACACAATGTGGCAGCACAAAACCGAGTACGAGCCGACGCTGGTTTTTCCCTTTGCGGTATATTTCGCCGAAGCAGTTGGGGCGACGATTTATGCTTTGCCTCATTCGCAGTTTTGCTTGCACAACTCCGGCGAGTCGAATTTCAGTTTCGTGGATTTGACAGGAGAATACAAAGATCTTGGCCTCCGCAGGCAACTGGCTCCAGAGCGGCTTCTGAAGCTCTCATTGAGCGAGCGCTTCCCGCGATTCATGCATATTCTGCGAAGAGCGAAACGGCTGATCTCGTAATGGAAGTGCGTTCTTCGAATCAACAAATCTAAAATGTGCGGAATCTTCGGCATAGTTGCGCGAGATGCAGTGATCCCCGCGGGAGCATTGGAGCGCGGAACGCAGTCGTTGGCTCACCGCGGCCCGGACGATTCAGGAACCATCCTTCTCAGAGATAGCTCTGAAGGTTCGACCGAAATCGGCCTGGGCAACCGCCGTCTCTCCATTCTTGATCTCTCTCCTCTTGCACATCAGCCCATGCACGATGCCAACACTGGTAATTGGATCGTCTACAACGGTGAAATCTATAACTTTCGGGACATCCGAGACGAACTCGAACGAACCGGGACGACATTCGTAAGTCACTCCGATACCGAAGTTGTTCTGAAAGCCTATGCCCAGTGGGGCAGCGAGTGCCTCACAAAATTCCGCGGGATGTTCGCGTTCGCTCTGTGGGATGCGAGTCAGCGTCGTCTATTCATTGCCCGCGATCCGATGGGCATCAAGCCGCTCTACTATGCCCAGGTGGGCTCTTTTTTTCTGTTCGCTTCTGAAGTCCGCAGCCTGCTCGGAACAGGCCTGGTTTCTCCGCGAATCGACCAAGCCGGTCTTTTGAATTTTCTCACGTTCGGTTCAGCGTATGATCCGCACACCTTGATCGAAGGCGTACGGGCGCTTCCGGCCGGACATACTTTGGTATGGAAAGACGGCAGCGCGTCCGAATCTCCGTACTGGGACCTGATTGATCCGCCATCAGTTGAATCAGGTGTTGTCGAATTCTCAAGCAACAAAGCTATTGCCAGCGCTGGTTTGCAGAAGCTTCTCGAAGAGTCTGTGCGAATGCAGTTGGTCAGCGACGTTCCGGTCGGGATATTTCTTTCGGGAGGAATCGATTCAAGTGCTCTGGTCAGCATCGTGAGTCGAAGCGGTATTACACCGAGCACCTTCTCCATCGTGTTTCGTGAAGCCGATTACTCGGAGGCTGAATATTCGCGAGCGATCGCAGAGAGATTTCACACCGATCATCATGAGATTACTGTGTCGCAGACGGACGTCTTGACGTCTATTCCCGATGCATTGCGTGCCATGGACTTGCCGACGATGGACGGTATCAACACCTTCTTCGTATCGCGCGAGACGCGCAAATCTGGGGTGAAAGTGGCCTTGTCGGGTTTAGGCGGCGACGAGGTTTTTGCAGGTTATTCTTCGTTCCGCAGCATACCGAGGTGGGAGCAAATCGAGCGATATTCGGGTTACCTAACTTCTTTTGGACGTCAGAGTATTGCGGTAGCGTTTGCGGCGATGGCTCCCATGAGCGACCAGAATCGCAAGTTGGCTCTGCTGATCCGAGAAGACGCCGAGGTCCGGCATCCGTACTTTGTTTCGCGGATGTTGTTTACTCCGGAGCAGACTGAGCGGCTGCTACAAAATGTGAACGGTGCAGTCCGTTCTGCGAGTGAAGCCGCGCAGCGGGATCGACTCGAGCGTGCTCTTGCTCTTGATCCTGTCAATCGTGTCTCTTATCTCGAGTCGCGGTGCTATATGCTCAACACGCTCTTACGCGACACCGATGTCATGAGCATGTCGCAGGGGCTAGAAGTGCGTGTTCCGCTGATCGATCATGAACTGGCCAAGAAGGTAATGAGAATCCCGGGGCCATTGAAGATGGGTGCGACTCCGAAGAAGCTTCTCGTTGAAGCGCTTGAGGGATCGCTACCCGACGAGATTGTTTATCGGACCAAGCGCGGATTTACTTTGCCATTTGAACATTGGATGCGGCAGGAGCTTCGCCCCGAAATGGAGCTAATGCTGAGCGCCAAAAGGATCAGTGCAGGGCCGCTTGCCGCGCTTCTGGATGGCCAAGAAACAGAATGCGTCTGGACCAATTTTCTCACCGGGCGGACCTCATGGACGCGTCCGTGGGCTTTGTACGTCTTGCAGCGCTGGTGCGAGCTGCAGAATGTCCATGCTTGAGGAGGCGGTCCAGAGTTCTTGGGCCGGTAACTGAGTGCATGAGAGGTCATTCGGCTTGCCAGCAGGTCAACTCATGCCGATGCCGCTTTCAGGAGCCGGCTTAGCAGAGTAAAATGCAGGGAGCCTCGCACTCCTAAATGCCTAAATTGGAAGATTCCAAACAGCTGCTGACTTCGCGAGCGGCAGAGACGCTCCCGATTACGGTCATCGTGGCCGCGCGGAATGAGGCACATAACTTACCCCGCTGCTTGCAGTCGCTGCGGTCTGCAGGCGAAGTCTATGTAATCGATTCGCAAAGCACAGATGCAACCGTGCAGATTGCAGAGTCCTATGGGGCACATGTGGTGCAGTTTCATTATCAGGGAGGCTGGCCGAAGAAGCGGCAGTGGGCAATGGATTCGTTGCCTCTCACCCATGACTGGATTTTTCTTATCGACGCGGACGAAGCACTGACTCCCGAGCTTAGTGCCGAGATTTGCAGTGCGATTCAGAATTCAGATTGCGATGGGTATTACATCGCGTTGCGCATGTTTTTTCTTGGGCGGGAGCTTCGGCACAGCGGAGCCAGTTTCTATAAACTCTCATTGTTCAGGCGAGGGAAGGGTCGCTTTGAATGCCGGCTTAAGGATCAGGATCAGTCGATGGCCGACATGGAGGTTCACGAACACGTTGTAGTCGAAGGGAAAACGGCGCAACTCAAGAACTCGCTCGAGCACCACAACGTGGAATCGCTTTCCCGCTATATACAAAAACACGACGAATACTCGAACTGGGAAGCAAAGGTTTGGATCGAAGGGCAAGCGAATGCCCAACTTAAGGCGTCTTTGTTCGGCACACAATCCCAGCGCCGGCGCTGGCTAAAGTCCAAGTTTCTTCGTATGCCCGGGTCTCCTCTGTGGTTCTTTTGTTTCAAGTACCTCTTTGGCCTTGGATTCTTAGATGGTATGCCAGGACTGATCTATTGCGGTTTCCAGGCGGTTCAAGTTTTTCATGTGAAAGCGAAGATTTACGAATATCGCCAAGCAAGAAAAACACAGGGATCAAATCTCGAATGACTAGTCTCACTGACAGCACCGTCATAGCCTGGCGAGGAGATGGACTGGTTCACTATTCGGAGCATCCGCCTTTTTTCCCTTCTCACCCGTATCCGGAGTACGAATTCGGAGAACTGGATGAGATCTCAAACGCGGCCTATGAAGCGGTTCGGGGTTGTTTTCATACCGCTGGCCTTGATGCCGCCCACTTCGGGAGTTCTGCCTGGAACCCTCTGCGTGAGTTGATTCATCGTGGTGAGACAGTCTTGCTCAAGCCGAACATGGTTCATCAGCATCACCCTCGTGATCCAGAAGGCTGGCGCTACGTAATCACACATGGAAGCATGATCCGGGCAGTCGCAGACTATGTTTGGAAAGCGATTGGCTCGGACGGCAAAATCATTTTGGCAGATGCTCCCCAAACAGATGCGTCGTTCTCTGAAATGGCAGGACTTCTTGGCCTCCATGTCATTCGCGACTTCTACCACTCTCGTGGACTAACTTTCGAAATCATCGATCTGCGTCAGGAGGAGTGGACGACGCGCGGGGATGTCGTGGTGGAACGGCGCAGACTCCCGTCGAATTCTTACGGGTCAGTTGCGTTCGATTTAGGCCAGGCAAGTGAGTTTGTCGACCATCGAGGCTCAGGTCGTTACTATGGAGCGGACTACGACGCCGGCGTTGTCAATGGACATCACAGCGGCGGAAAGCACGAATATCTGATCGCCGGATGTGCCATCAAGTGCGACGTGGTCTTCAGCTTGCCGAAATGGAAGACCCACAAAAAAGCCGGCATCACGGCGAGTCTCAAGAATCTGGTTGGTGTGAACGCCGACAAGAACTGGCTGCCACATCACACTGACGGTGCGCTTGCGCAGGGTGGTGATGAGCATCCCCATCCGGACTTAAAGCACCGCACTGAAAGGAAAGTCGCCGCCACGGTCCGTAGTCTTTCATTGCAAGCGCCCGTTATCGGGTCCTGGGTGCACCGACTAGCGCGTGGCGTCGGAAAACCGGTCTTCGGCGACAGCGAGACGACGGTCCGTAGCGGGAACTGGTTCGGCAACGATACAGTTTGGCGGATGTGCTTGGACCTCAACAAGATTGTTTCTTACGGCAATGCCGATGGTTCACTGCGCAGCTCGGTGCCACAGAATCGCAAGCGGCATTACGTGTTCGTCGATGGAATTTTAGCCGGCCAGGGAAGGGGGCCACTGAATCCAGATCCGCTACCTGCCGGAGTTGTACTATTCGGCGTGCATCCCCCCAGCGTGGATGCAGTCTGTGGGTATTTGATGGGATTCGACCCGGAGAAGATCCCAATCGTGTCCCGAGCCTTTCAGTGCCGCAGTTTTCCGCTATCGGACCACGGCTGGCGCGAGATCGTAATGCGCAGCAACTATTCCGCATGGAATCGGCGCTTGGCGGAAATAACGGCGGCTGACACATTTCACTTCGAGCCTCACTTCGGTTGGAAGGGACATATCGAGCAAGATTCAGCGGTAGAGATACTTGTGCACCAAGCTGTCGAGGTGGGCCGGAAGCAATGAGCGAATCAGTTCTTGTCGAGCAAGTCTATCCGCGGCTTCCGGTCTTCCTGCAAAACGCGGCCTGCTGGTATTACGGGACAAAAGAAGCACGGGTCCGTTCCGGGCGAGCGTTCGAGCAGCGCCTGCATGGGTTGTTGGGCTCGGAAAAATGGAGCGCTGCGGAGATCGAAGCCTATCAAAACGAAAAACTCCGCCGGTTGGTTCGTCTCGCGTTTGAGAATGTCCCCTACTATCGGGAACGCTGGAAGAGTTTGAAGCTATCGCCGGCGGACATCCGGTGTCGCGAGGATCTCGCCAAGCTCCCAATACTTACCAAGGAAGATGTTAGGCAGAATCTTGACCGCCTAGTCTCCGAGAAGGCCTCAAAGCATGAGCTCGTTTTTCGCCACACCAGCGGCACGACCGGGAAAGCGGTCCATTTTTATACCACGAAGCCCGCGATTGCCTTCCAGTGGGCGGTTTGGTGGCGTCACCGAATGCGGTTTGGCGTCGAGCCCGGCGCATGGCACGCGAACTTCACCGGCAAGAGAGTAGTTCCCCTTGATCAGCGCACGCCGCCGTTTTGGCGCTGGAATAAGCCACTTCATCAGGCTCTGCTCGGGATGCATCACTTGACTGCCGAAAAGATTTCGAGCGTGATCGAGTTTCTAAACTCGCATCGATTCGATTTTTATTCGGGATATCCTTCCATCATTCATATGCTTGCGCTGCACGCAAGCGCTGCGGGTCTGACCCTACATCGGCCTCCGCGTGCAGTGTTCACCGGAGCCGAGAACCTCCTCGACTTCCAGAGACGTGAGATCCAGAAATTCACGGGTGCTATTCTGACCGACCAGTATGGATGTTCCGAAGGTTGCGGAAACGCCTCGCAGTGCCCCGAGTTCGTTTACCATGAGGATTTCGAGTTTGGGATCATCGAAGCGATGCAGATGCAGCCCGACAATGCTGCAAAGTCGATTCTGTGCACTGGATTTGCCAACGATATCTTTCCGTTCATTCGATATGAGGTGGGCGATACGGGAGTCTGGCAACACCAGGCCTGCATCTGTGGGCGCCAATCCCGGGTCTTGCTCCGTATCGACGGACGGAAGGACGATTACGTGGTCACCCCTGAGGGCGCATACATCATGCGCTTTGACTACGTTTTCAAAGACATAATGAACGTTAAGGAAGTGCAGATCGTTCAAGAAGAGATTGGGACAATTACCGTGCGCACTGTGCGCCGTGATGGATACGATGCAAATGACGAAGGCGAAATCAGAAGAGAGATCCGGCGATGGATTAGCCCCACCCTCAAAGTCCAGTTTGAGTATCTACAGGACATTGAGCGAGAGCCCAATGGAAAGTTCCGTGCTGTCGTGTCGCGGTTGAAAACCGTGAGCTCTAGCTAGCGATATTTATGAAACAAGTTCTTCAGCAAGCCCGGTCGGGCAAAATCACCGTCGAAGAAGTTCCGGCGCCGCAGCTCTTGCCCGGTTGCGCGGTGGTGCGAATCGCGGCATCTGTAGTCTCAGCGGGAACCGAACGTGCTTCAGTTGAATTCGCGCGTAAGAGCTTGCTGCAGAAAGCAAAGTCGCGGCCGGATCTGGTCCGGGATGTGATCAGTAAAGTTCAGCGTGACGGGGTTTTGTCCGCCATACAAGCAGTGCGCACCCGGCTCGGTCAGCCACAGACTCCGGGATACAGCAGCGCGGGCATCGTTATTTCGGTGGGCGAAGGGGTCACCGATATTCAGCCCGGAGATCGCGTGGCTTGCGCGGGCGCCGGAATTGCTGTTCATGCTGAAGTCGCATGCGTGCCGCGCTTGATGTTGGCGCGCATTCCGGAGCGTGAGGCGATCGAGATTCCGGTCAACATTGACGAGGCTGCCTTTGCGACATTAGGGGCTGTCGCGCTCCATGGGATCCGGACGAGTGAAGCGAAGCTGGGAGATCTCGTCGCAGTTGTCGGTCTGGGTCTGCTGGGGCAACTCACAGTGCAGTTGCTGAAAGCCGCCGGCTGCCGAGTCCTGGGAATGGATATCAACGCCGAGAGAACGGCCTTGGCGCAGCGTTTGGGCGCCGATGCCGGCGCCAGCTCGGTGTCCACGTTTCGTGATCTCTGCCTTGAGGCATCGCGGGGTGCTGGTGTGGATTCAGTTCTTATTACCGCCGAGACAGCGAGCAGTGATCCTGTAAATCTGGCTGGTGCGATTGCCCGCGACCGCGCCGTGGTCGTCGCTGTCGGCACGATTGGATTGGACATCGAGCGTAAGGTCTACTACGACAAAGAACTGGATTTCCGTATCTCTCGATCCTACGGTCCAGGCCGTTACGACACGGCATACGAACAGAAGGGCCGTGATTATCCGATCGGCTATGTGCGATGGACTGAAACTCGCAACATGGAGGCCTTCTTACAGCTTCTTGCCGAGAAGAAGATCGATGTTGGCTCGCTGATCACCCATCGATTTCCGGTGGAGCGCGCTCAGACCGCCTACGGTCTGATCACTGGAGCGGCGCAGGAGCCTTTTCTGGGCGTGGTGATTCAGTACTCCGACAGTTCCGAGGCGGTTCGTACTCTTACCCTGGTTTCTGGCATTCCCGCGAACGCATCCAATCAGAAATTAAGCTCTTCCGAAAGTAGTGTGAACGTGGGCTTGTTAGGCGCGGGTGTATTTGCTTCTTCCACACTAATTCCTGCAATGAAGGCCTCCTCGGGTACATGTCTCATCTCGGTCTGCGCAGCGACAGGATCTCATGCTCAGCACGTTGGAAGAAAATTCGGGTTCCGTGATTGCAGCACCGACGAAGGTGCGCTGATTCACAATCCGGAGATCAACACTGTAGTCGTCGCCACGCGGCATCATCTGCATGCCCGGCAAGTCCTGGCGGCCCTAGGAGCGGGGAAGAATGTCTTCTGCGAAAAACCGTTGTGCCTGACGGAAGACGAACTCCGAGAAATTGCGCGTGCTTATGCAGGGATCAGTTTAATCAATCGTCCGGCACTCATGGTTGGATTCAATCGACGGTTTGCTCGGATGGTGGTTCAGATGAAAGCGTTCCTGAACTCCATCTCAGAGCCGCTTGCCCTGAACTACCGCATCAATGCCGGATATCTGCCGCCCGATCACTGGGTAAACGATCGCGAACAGGGTGGTGGCCGGATCCTCGGAGAAGTCTGTCATTTCGTGGATCTACTGACGTTCTTGGCCGCTTCTCCGATTGTCGAAGTCGCTGGGCATGCGGTCGGAAGCTTGTCGCGTTACAGCGGCGACAACGTGTTTGTGACATTACGCTTTGCGAATGGCTCGGAGGGCGTGATCAGCTATCTCGCGAATGGCGACCGGTCATTTTCGAAGGAGCGTCTGGAAGTGTTTGGTGGCGGTGCCACCGCAGTTCTGGACGACTACCGCCGTCTGGAACTGATTCGAAATGGGCGCAGGCAGACTATTCGTTCGCACTGGCGTCAGGATAAGGGGCATGCGGCCGAGTGGACTGCATTTGTCGCTTCGTTGCAGCCAGCAGCAACTCCCGCGATCCAGTTCGATGAGTTGGTCGGCGCTAGTCTGGCAACCCTGCGAATCGAGCAGTCCCTTATGACTGGAAGACCGTCCGCTGTCGACACCGCATCATTTCTTGCAGGACCTTAGCCTACCGCTCGTTCAGAGTCCTGACTACGATCAAATGATCACACCGAGACGAATTTCAGGAGTTATCTCCAGCGCATGCTGATCTTGGGCCTAAATATGTTTCACGCCGACGCTTCGGCGGCAATCGTTGTGGATGGGGAGGTCAAGTTTGCAATTGCCGAGGAGCGACTCAACCGTCACAAGCATTTCGGTGGATTCCCGGCGCTAGCCGTTAAGGCTTGCCTCGATGCGGTGGGAGCGAAAATCTCTGATATCGAGCACGTTGCTGTTGGCCAGGACAGTGACGCTCACCTGGCTAAGAAGGTTCGATACGCGCTTGCGAATCCAGCCAAGATCTTGAATTTCATTCGCCTGCGCCAGCGAAAAGTGGCGATGCGCGATGTTCGCTCGCTGCTAGCCAAGGCACTTAACACGGATAATTCGCAACTTCGTTTTCGGGAGCATCACCTCGAACACCACATTGCACACATCGCAAGTGCTTACTACTGCTCCCCGTGGGACAAGGCGGCCGGCTTCAGTTATGACGGCTCCGGAGATTTTGTTTCAACGATGATGGCACAGTGTGAAGGCAACGACATCGAAGTCTTGGAGCGTGTCTTTCTGCCGCACTCGCTGGGCAGCCTATACACAATGATTTGTGAGTTCATCGGCTACACAAAATATGGCGACGAAGGCAAAGTCATGGGCCTGGCGCCGTATGGCAAAGACACGTTCTGCAAAGAGATCAGCAAGCTCGTCTCTGCCAAAAACGGTGGATTTCAGCTGGATCTGAACTATTTCAAGCCGCTGGGCAGCAATCAGGGAATGCACGTGTTGCCGGATGGGACTGTCCGACTCTCGCGTCATTTCTCCGACCGTATGGAGAAGCAATTCGGCCAGCCGCGCCAGCCTTACACCGAGATTGCGCAGCGTGATATGGATTTGGCTTACGCGCTGCAACATCGCTTCGAGGAGATATTTTTTCACCTGCTGAATCGGTTGCACGAGCGTGTCCCACTGTACGATTTGGCCATGGCCGGCGGGTGCGCGCTGAACAGCGTCGCCAACGGGAAACTATTTGACCTGACACCATTTCGCAGGACTTACATTCAGCCGGCAGCCGGGGACGAGGGCTTGGCAATCGGCGCGGCCCTGCACACGTATCACTCTGTGCTGAAGCAGCCACGGAGAACAGCGCTTAAGAACGCATACCTTGGCCCCGAATTTGCCGATTCTCGCATTGAATCGGCGCTGCGCAATGCCGGACTTGAATCTCGAAAGCTCGATCGAGAGGCGCTGCTCGATACTGTGGCCGACCGGATCGCAGCGGGAGAAGTCGTTGGCTGGTTCCAAGGGCGAATGGAATGGGGGCCGCGAGCCTTAGGGAATCGTTCGATTGTGGCGCATCCGGGCTTGGCGAACATGAAGGATATTTTGAACGCTCGCATCAAGCACCGTGAATGGTTTCGCCCGTTTGCTCCGTCGATTATGGCCGACCATCAGCATGAATATTTCGAACACGACCATCCGTCGCCCTTCATGCTGCACGTGTACAAGATTCGCACTGACAAGCGGAGTAGCCTTTGCGCCGTGAATCATGTGGATGACACCGGGCGCTTGCAGAGCGTGACTCGCGAGGAGAACCCACTCTATTACGATCTGATCTCCGCGTTCCATCGAAAGACAGGAATTCCGGTGATCCTGAATACAAGTTTTAACGAGAACGAGCCGATCGTGTGCACTCCGGAAGAAGCCGTCGATTGTTTCAAGCGAACACGCATGGATGTACTGGCTATCGGTTCATTTATTGTCGCGAAAGCGCCAGAGAACGCACCGAGCTTAGCGGCGACCGCTGTCCCGAGGGCGAGCAGTATCTAGAGGCTGCATCTGGGTCGACTCTGGGTGTTCAGTGCACGAAGAACCCGGTCAATGCGAGTCCGGTTCCGACCACTCCGAGTACGAGTCCGAGAATCCAGAAGAGACGACGTCCGGAGAGCAGAGTGATCGACGTGATCACCAGTCCGACTTCGAGAAAGACTTCGGCCAAATCGAATCGATCTGCCCTGTCTCGTTCCAGGCTGACCTCCGCATCGAATTCTCTTGCTTTTGCCTCGAGTTCTTTCATCTCGTCCTGATAGCGATCTGCTTCTTTTGAGTATTTATCTCGTAACTTGCTCAAGAGAGCGCCATCCGAAATGGGTTCTATGGAGGTAAGATCGTCAAACAGCTCATCCTGGTGTCGTCTGATGTTTTTGGCCTGATAGTGGGCCCATGTGTCCGACGAAGTCGCCTGCAGCACGACCTCCTCGGTATGCGCGCGGTGCCCGAGTAGCGAGACAACCGCAACCAAGACGGCCAGGATCGCCATGGTTAGTGACACCGGCGCTAATTGCGGATCTGTTTTCGCGCGCTCTGCATGTTCCTGCAGTTCGGTCAGCTCTTCCGACATCTGGTCATTCCCCCATGACTTTCACGATGACGCGTTTGTCGCGCTGTCCATCAAACTCAGCGTAAAAGATCCGTTGCCACGTGCCTAGATCGAGCTTACCCGCGGTAATCGGCACGATCACTTCATGGTGGATGAGCAGGGCTTTTAAGTGTGAATCACCGTTGTCCTCGCCAGTTTCATGATGCTTATAATTTTTGCGAAACGGGGCAAGACGCTCGAGCCACTCATCGATGTCCTCGATCAGGCCGCTCTCATTGTCGTTCACGTAAACGCCGGCGGTGATATGCATGGCTGACACGAGCACCATGCCTTCCTTCACGCCACTCTTGCTGACGATTTCCTCGACCTGAGGCGTTATGTGAACGTAGGCGCGATGGGTTTTCGTATTGAATCGAAGGTATTCGGTAAAGGTTTTCATTGTCGATGGTCAACGCAGGCTTTCGGCGATTTTTCCGCTCGCGATCAGATCCGCAATTCGCACAAAATCTGAATACATCACCCGGTCTTTCTCCATGGTTGGACACACCGAGCGAATCGACGCGTGAACTGCCTGTCCGCGCTTGGAGGTCTTGAGCGGAGCCAGGAAGTCGATGGCCTGTGCCACCGCCATCGCCTCGATCGCCAAGACGTTCCTGGTGTTCTCGACAATTTGCTTCAGCTTTAGAGCGGCCGTCATTCCCATCGAGACGTAATCTTCCTTGTTGCCTGAAGTGGTAATCGAGTCGACTGAGGCGGGATGCGCCAGGACCTTGTTTTCGCTGACCAGTGCGGCCGCCGTCACTTGCGGCATCATGAATCCCGAGTTCAATCCCGCACCAGGCGCGAGGAATGGAGGCAAGCCCTCATTGAGGGCGGGATTTACCAATCGCTCAATACGGCGCTCGCTAATGCCGGCTAATGCGCTTAAGGCGATGCCGAGGAAGTCCAGGGCAAACGCGAGAGGTTCGCCATGGAAATTCCCGCCGGAGATGACGTCGCCCTGGTTATTCGTGTCGGTGATGAAGACCAACGGATTGTCGACTGCAGAATTCGCTTCAATCTCGAAGACGCCTCGGCAATGTGACAGCGTATCGCGGACTGCCCCGTGGACTTGCGGAATACATCGCAGCGAGTAGGCATCTTGCACCCGGCCGCAGTCGCGGTGTGATTCGCGGATCTGACTGCCTTCGAGCATCCGACGCAGATTGGCCGCCGTCTGCATCTGTCCACTATGTGGGCGCGCCCGATGAATGCGCTCGTCAAATGCGGCGTCAGTTCCCTTGAGCGCGTCGCAGCACAGGCCACCCAGTACGTCGGCCGAGCTTACAAGAGTCTCTGCATCCAGTAGTGACAAAGATCCGATCGCCAGCATGGCTTGCGTGCCATTGATGAGCGAAATCGTTTCTTTCGCCTCCAGCACTAACGGCTTGATCTGCGCGCGTTTTAAGGCGTCGGAACTCGCAATGCGTGCACCCTTTTCGTCGAAGCACTCTCCTTCGCCGATCAGAGCCAACGCGAGGTGTGCGAGTGGCGCCAGGTCTCCGCTGGCTCCCACGCTGCCCTGCGACGGAACCATTGGAGTGATGCCGCGGTTTAGCAGTTCGCAGAGAGTGTCGATAACAATGCCGCGCACGCCGGAATTTCCCTTAGCGAGCGAGTTCGCGCGCAGCAGCATCATGGCGCGAGTTTCTGCGATCGCAAGCGGCGAGCCCACGCCGACGGCATGCGATCGGACCAGGTTCACCTGCAGTTCGCGGATCTGCTCCCCCGCGATACGAACGTCGCTTAGCTTGCCGACGCCAGTGGTAATGGCGTATGCAACTTTGTTGCTCGCTACGATCTCGTCCACGATCGCGCGTGCACGATTTACCACCTCGCGGGCGTCGGGAGCAAGCAGGACGGCCCGCCGCTCCACGGCGACTTCGCGCACGGCCTCCAGCGTCAGATCATTTCCGTTAATGTGCAGTGCGTTCAATGGGATCTCCGCGTTAATGATGGTACTTCCCGGCGGCAGCGCGGAACGCAGTCAAATATTTTTCCGGCAATGCTGACACCTTCATATTTGCGTCTGTGACAATGTGTGTTGTCTCGCCCTCGGCCAACAAAGTGCCGTTATCCGCTCGGGAAAGTTCATATCTGAAAATGATCACCGACTCGCGTACGTGTTTCAGCTGTGTTCGGATCAGGACCTCCTCGTCGTAATAAACGGGCGCTCGATAGCGGCAGGTGACCTCGGCGACAGCAATAAAACGTCCGTCGTCACGTTCCATATCGCGGTATGAAAATCCCATTTGCCTTAGCAGCTCGACCCGGCCGACCTCAAACCAGATCAGGTGATTCGAATGATAGACAACGCCCATCTGATCGGTTTCCGCATAACGGACGCGTACACGTGTCTCATTTACCACTGGAGGATGATTCGAGTTCATTTCCCCGTCCACACCGGCTTACGCTTTTCCAGGAACGAAGAAATGCCTTCGCGGAAATCGGCGGTGCTTCGAATGGCAGCGTTCTCGCGGATGGCCGCACCGATTTGACTATCAAGCTCGACGCGAGCTTGTTCGGTCAGCAATTGCTTGGTTGCACGAAGCGAAGCTGCACTGTTTTCCATCAGCCTGTCAGCCAACTCTCGCGCTCTCTCCATCAGATTGTCGGCAGGGATGATTTCGGTGATTAATCCCAGGCGCAACGCCTCTTCGGCGCTAAAGATCCTTCCCGTGAGCAGAAGGTCACGCGCCTGCTTTTCTGGAAGCTGCCGAAATAGAAACGTCGAGACTATGGCTGGAACAAACCCAATTTTTACCTCGGTGTATCCAAACTTCGCCTCCGGGACGGCAATCGTGAAATCGCATAGTAGCGCAAGCCCAGTGCCACCCGCGATAGCGGGCCCATTCACCGCCGCAATCGTCACCTTCGGGAACTCATAAATCGAGCGGAAGAGCCGCACCATCGTTTCCGAGTCCTGCACGTTCTGTTCGGGCGTCCGACCAAGGAGCGCCTTGAGATTCTCAAGATCCATCCCGGAACAGAACGCCTTGCCCGTGCCGGTCACGATCAGCACGATGGCGTCGGATTTGGCGATTTCGTCGAGCCCCCGAAGTAAGTCGTCGATCAATTCGAAACTGATCGCATTCCGCTTGTCCGGGCGGTTCAACGTGACAGTCGCGACTTTACGGTCGTATGCAATTTGTATTGTTCTATAGCCCATACAAACACCTGGTACAGCGTTCACTGGATCATACGATGAACGAATCGAAACGTTATGAATCCGTGATGACCCGGCTATATGCGGGAGTAACTACTCTGCCGCGTGCGACTCGTAGTAGTTTGCAGCGATCCCGCCGGTCGCCTTCAGAAGAGTATCGAGTGGCTTAAGAGTTGGCAACTGCGCGCCACGAGCACGGAGTGCCTCAATCACTCTTTCGGTCGGGGCGTTGCCAACCAACGCATCCTGTGCAAAGGGACAGCCTCCGAGTCCGCCGATGGCAGAATCGAAGCGGCGGCAACCGGCATCGTAGGCGGCGAGTACCTTTTCTGCGGCTTTGTCGGGACGGCTATGCAGATGCACGCCAACATCGAGATAGCCGTATTTGTCCAGTACGGCTCCAACCAGATCGCTGACCTGCTGGGGATTTGCCATACCAACCGTGTCAGCAAGCGAAATCATATGCAGATCTTCGGCCTCCAGCAGGTCCAGTCCATCCAAGACTTCATTGACGTTCCATGGGTCGCCGTAAGGATTGCCAAACGCCATCGAGATGTACACAACAACACCGAGTCCGGCACTGTCGGCTTTCTTCTGAATCTTTTCGAGTTCTTCAAGCGCGTCCTCCGGCGACTGGTTCTGATTTTTTCGAAGGAATGTTTCTGAGACCGAGTACGGAAACCCGACGGTCGAAACCGCCTGGCTATCGATTGCCCGTTGCGCACCTTTTTCATTCACGACGATACCAATGATTTCAACGTCATCGGGCGGATCGAGTTCCTTCAAGACTTCCTCGGAATCGGCCATCTGCGGCACGGCCTTAGGCGAAACGAAAGAGACCGCATCAATGTGCTTGAACCCGGCACTTATCAGAGCTTTCAGGTAGTTGACCTTCAGGTCGGCAGGAATAATCCCCGGCAAACCTTGCCATGCATCGCGAGGACACTCGATTAGTTTGACGGTCTCAACCAATCATTTCACCAGCCGGCGAGCTCTTCTGCGTGAATCACGTCTGCAGCACTCCCACCTTGAACTCGGCCACGTCGGGGTTCAGCGCGGCTGCCTCCAATGCCTGCGTGATGGCATCTCTGGTTTCGATGGGATCGATGATTTTGTCGATCCACAGGCGGGCCGCGCCGTATCGGGGATCAGTCTGCTCGTCGTAAGTACGCTTCACTGACTCGTACAGTTCCTTCTTCTCTTCGTCGCTTAGTTTCTTGCCGCCGCGCTCCAGTTGCTTGACCTTGATTTCCACCAGGGTTCCAGCCGCGGAATCGCCGCTCATGACCGCGTACCGCGCTGTTGGCCAGGCAAAAACAAATCTTGGATCATAGGCCTTCCCGCACATGGCGTAATGACCAGCGCCGAACGATCCGCCGACGATGACCGTGATTTTTGGCACAACGGAATTCGAAACCGCATTGACCATCTTCGCACCGGCTTTGATGATGCCGCTCCACTCCGCGTCGCGACCGACCATGAACCCGTTGACGTCATGGAAGAAGACGAGGGGAATCAGATTCTGATTGCAATCCATGATGAAGCGCGCGGCTTTCTCTGCCGACTCGGTATAGATTACGCCGCCGAATTCTACACGCTTGTGTCCTTCATGATCCGTCTGCTGCGCGTGGAGCTTCTGGTTGGCTACTACGCCGACGGCAAAACCGCCGATCCGGCCGTATCCGCAGATCAGTGTTTTTCCGTATTCGGGCTTGTATTCGTCAAAGCGGCTGTCATCGAGCACGCGCGCCAGAATCTCTTTCATGTCGTAAGGACGCCCCGGCGACGGATCGTAGATTCCATAAATCTCTTCTACTGCATGTATGGGTTCTACCGGTTTCTTACGGTCCCACGGCGAAAGTCGGCGGTATCCCCACTTCTCGACTATCGAGCGAATTCTTTCAATGCATGCTTCGTCATTCGGTTCGCGAAAATCAACCGTACCACTGATTGCCGAATGCATGGCTGCCCCGCCGAGTTCGTCGGCCGAGACTTTCTGCCCGATTGCAGCCTGTACGAGCGCAGGCCCGGCAAGGAAAAGTCCGCTGCCATCGGTCATCAGCACGTGATCACACATGACCGGCAGGTAGCCGCCGCCAGCCACGCACATTCCCATGATTGCGGCGATCTGTGGAATACCCTTTGCCGACATCACGGCGTTATTGCGAAAGACGCGGCCGAAATCGTCTGTGTCGGGGAAGACGTCTTCCTGTAGCGGGAGAAAGACTCCCGCTGAATCGACGAGGTAAATCGTAGGAATGCGGTTCTCGATGGCGATGTTCTGAGCCCGGATGACTTTCTTCGAAGTCATTGGAAAGAATGCTCCCGCTTTGACCGTGGCGTCGTTAGCAATGATCATCACCATGCGCGTGTGAATGCGCGCCATCCCGGTAATGACTCCGGCTGACGGAGCTCCGCCCCATTCGCCATACATGCCATGCGCCGCATAAAGACCTAGTTCGAAAAAAGTTCCGGAATCGGCGAGCAGCCCGATACGCTCGCGTGCAGTCAGGCGCCTTTTGGCATGCTGGTTCTCGATAGCCTTCGTGCCGCCTCCTTCGCAAATCTTCTCACCCTCATTGCGCACTTGAGACATAAGATCAGCCAGAAAGCGCATGTTGGCTTCAAAGCGCGCCGAGGTGGGATCGACTTTGGTGGCCAGCACATTGCCGGCAGAGCCGTTCGTTGCCACGGATTCGTTTCGGTCAGGCATGGTTCTCAAATATGGTTCAAGAAGGCGAACTTTTTACGGTATACCAGCGGGGCAGACGCGCGCAATGCGGCACCAGTTCTGACAGTAGAATGCCACTCTTACGAAGTGATGAGATGTATGGCTTCGGCGACTGGATTGCTTGCGAGGGCGTCAACCAAGCCGATATGGAGCGCATGTGCCGCATGGACCTTTTCGGCTGCGACAAACAATTCTAAGGCGCGCGCTTTGCCAATCAGGCGCGGCAGACGCTGAGTACCTCCCCAACCGGTGATCAGTCCTAGCGCTGCTCCCCGATGACCGAATACTGCGTGCGGCGAAGCGATCCGCTGCCTACAAGCGAGAGCCAGATCCAATCCGCCGCCCATGCAATAGCCCGCGACAGCGGCATAAACCGGGGCAGGGAAGTTCTCGACCGCCGTCATGAGCCTTTGGCCAATTCTTGAGAATTCGTAGGCCGTTGAGCCATCGAGCGCAGCGATTTCTTCCAACTCCGCTCCAGCCGAAAAAAATCGGTCATTCCCGGTGATAATCAGGGGCCGACGGTCGCCGCAGAATCGATCAATCGCCTCGGTTAGAGAAAGTACACATCGAAGTGTCAGCCGGTTTGTTCCGTCCGCAGACCGCAGGCGCAGAATCCGTATCCCCAGCCGCTCTTCCATCTGAAAGAACTCTTCGATATGGATGGACTCGCCTGACACTGAGTTTGGAGTATAAGAGCCAGACCTGCCCGGACTATGAGCTTCGTTCCACCCACTCCGCCAGACGGCACCCGTCCTGTTCCAGCAAGAACGTACCCACTCCGAAGCACTCGCCAATGATAAGGTGCGATTCCGGGTCGCGGGCAGCGCGGGTGATCCATTGCTGGCCGACGCGGTATTGCGCAGCCGTGAACCACTTCTGTGGCAGCACTTCCACGAGGCCCGCCTGTAGATAGACGACAAACAGAGCGAACGCGGGATCCTCGTTCGACATTGCTTTGTAGCTGGTCGGTACGATCAGTTCATCGACCGTCTGCAATTCTGCTGGAATTTCGATCTTGTGAGTGCCAGGAGCGAGAGTGAGCGGAATTTCAAAATCCGCAACGGGAGAGGTGGACGAATAGATCCGCTCTGATGATTGCTTGAACCAGCCAGCGACCTCGGCGACGTCAAATGCTTTCAGTTGATCAAGATCAAAGCACGCCAGCCGGATATTTCGTCCCTCAGGACACCAGATGCCAATATGGTTTGGCGGCACAAAGAATGGACGGCAGTAGGTATTGAGCGCCATCTGAATCTTGTCGGATTCCTCTTCAAGATGAAGTGTGACGAGGTGAGCGACGGACCCCTGAGCGCCATGATGGGTCCAGCGGAAGCGCCGACCGCCCAAGGATCGAAAAGATGGAAAGGTTTCCCAGTACCAGGGAACGGGACCCACTGTTCCCGAAAGAATTTTCCTGACGCGAGACGGGTCTACGCCGGACATCACCTGGCCGTCGGCACGCCCGAGTTCTTCACGTGCGCGCGGATAAACTGCACAATCTCGTCCATCGCGGTGCCGGGCTGGAAGATTGCCGCCACGCCGATCTTCTTAAGACCCTCGATATCCTGATCAGGGATGATCCCCCCGACCAGCACAATGACATCATCCATCTTGTTTTTCTTCAGCAGTTCCATGACGCGCGGGACGATCGCGTTGTGCGCACCGGATAAGATCGAGAGCCCGATCACCTGTACGTCTTCTTGAAGTGCCGCAGTCACGATCATCTCCGGCGTCTGCCGCAGGCCGGTATAGATAACCTCCATGCCTGCATCACGCAGAGCACGGGCAATCACCTTGGCACCTCGATCGTGACCATCGAGCCCGGGCTTCGCCACTAGAACGCGAATTTTGATGTCAACCATCGATCACCATTTAATCACATAGGACACGACGATCACAGGGCTGCGCCAGAGTTGGCGGTTAAAGGGTCTTGATGTCGAGACTGCGCCACATATACCAGCACGCGATGCTGCGATATGGTTCCCAGGCGCGTGCGATCTTTTCCATCTCTTTCGGTTTTGGCAGCTTACGTTTCTTGTAATGCTTCTTCACTGCAACCTGTACACCGTAATCGCCTGTCGGCAGAATGTTCGGACGTCGCAACGAGAACATCAGAAACATGTGCGCCGTCCACACTCCCACCCCCTTCACTTGCGTCAGGTGCCGGATCACTTCATCGTCTGACAAGTCAGAAAGGCGGCTGAAGTCGAGCAAGCCAGCCGCCGTCTTGGCAGCAAGATCCTTCAGATATGCCGATTTCTGCTTCGAGAGACCGACATTCCTCAACTGCTCATCGCTGAGTTGGAGGATCCCTTGCGGTGTGATGGGGTCCCCGGCTAGTTTAGCGAAGCGGTTGAAGATGGTCACGGCGGCTTTACCATTCAGTTGCTGGTAAACGATGGCTTCGGCCAGGCTGGAAAATTCCGGAACACCGAACTCCATGCGGCACGGGCCCACGCGCTCAATGATGGCACGTAGGACCGGGTCGCATTTTTTCAGGTGATGTACCGCTCTTCGCATGAACTATAGATTTAGCACAAATTCAAACTCGAAGGCGAACAAAATACGAATAACAGGCGGGTGGTGTCAGCGTTTTACCGCAATCCCCAGGACTTCGTAGTGTCCGTTGCGCAGGAGCTTATCGCTTCCCACAAAGGCACGCGCGGGAAAGTCGCCGTGAAAGTATGTCTTGTAGACCGCGTTAAATGTGTCGTAGAGCTTCAAATCGGTGCAGAAGATCTGCATTGAGACAACATCATCCATCGAGAACCCAGCTTCTTCGACAGTCTTCTTGATGCCGTCCATCACCAGATGGGCTTCCAGTTCCGCATCTGATGGGGCTTGGCCGGTCTTTGGATCAAGTCCGATGTGACCTGCAATATAGAGAGTGTTGCCAACCAGCACGGCATCGCTAAATGGCAGCGCTTTAGTGTCACCCGGCCGGGGATCGACGATGTATTTGCGGTCGGCGGCATTCGCGAAAAGGCAAACGAGCAGAATCGGTAGTACTGCAAGAGTCTTGCGCATCAGAGTCTCCTTAATTGAATTCGCCGCAGAGTATCACTCTCAACGGAGTGCGGCCAACAGAAAACCTGCGACTCCTCCGCCGAATACAACCTAAGCCGGACTAATCTTCCAGCGCAACCGCACTGCAACGGACACCACTGCAATTACCCAGGATGCCATCCACGTATGGCATCTACTCCCAACCGGAACGTAACTCCCGCCATGAGCGCTACCGCGCAGAGGTTGACGGAATCCAGGAACGCGGCCATCCAAGCTGATTTGCGTAGCCGGAATAACATCGGTGCCAGTAAAGCTACATAGAAGAACGATGGCAGAAAAATCCCTACGGTCGCGACTGCCGCTCCCGGTGCCCCACCCAGGATGTATCCGATGAACGTGGCCGTGGAGAGCACCGGGCCCGGTGTGAACTGGCCGATGGCAGCAATCCGCAAACAGCTTCAAATGTGCCGACAAAATGCGCGGTAAATGCGGGATGGGGAAAACCAATTTTAGTAAACCGTTCGATTCCCAGGTGCGTATCGATGAACTTGAGAATGCCCTGGCTGAAGAAGATAAGTCCGACGGCAAGCCGGATCAAAACCATCCCACGGATTCCATTCGAGCTGTCGTTCGCGGCCATCGGAATTCGCCACCAAGCCATTCATGTGGCCTGATGCGCACCGCGGCGAAAACTGTCGATCAAATGCTCCGAAGTACGCAATGTGAAGGCGAGAATGCTAATCGTCGTGGTCTTGTCGGTGCAGTTCAAAAAGACGCTGGCGTCGCACACGTACAGGTTCGGCACATCGTGTGTCTGCCCAAAGCGATTGGTGACGAAGTTCTTCGGATCGTTTCCCATACGGCACGTACCGGTCTCATGCAGGCTCCATCCTGGAATCTCCGGCGCATCTCCCGATTCTTCTAGTTCCCCGCCCGCAGCGCGCAGCACGTCAGCGCAGGCCTGCTTCGAATGTTCCCACATTTTCAGCACATTCTCATCCCAGGCGAAATGCATGCGGGCGACGGGAATTCCGTATGGATCCTTCACCTCGGGATCCAGGTCCATGTAATTCGTGTCAGAACGCAGTGTGGGGGCTTGAATGCCGAAGCTTACGGGAGCGGGATAGCGCCGCTTGATCTCGCGCTTGAACGACGAGCCGAAACCATCGAGTTCACTCGCGAACCAAGGAAACTCCGAACATCCGCCGTCGGGATAGACAGAATACCCGCGGATGAATTTCTCTTCGTGCGGATGGTTCAGATTTTGCCAACGGGGCATCCATGCGATTGTGCTGTCTGCGACATGGTCTGGAAAGCTCGGTTGACCAATCAGCTGTGGCAAATATCCGCGAGCGGACTCGCCATAAAGATGGTCACAGAGATTACGCCCCAGCTGTCCGCTGGAGTTGGCGATTCCGTTGGGCCAAAGGCGCGATTTTGAATTGAGCATAATGCGTGGGGATTCGACGCATCCCGCAGCTACCACGACAGCGCGCCCATACACCTCGACTTCTTGCTTGGTCTTCCGATCGATGTATGCGACGCCGGCCGCCTGGCCATTTTCGTCCACAAGCACATTCTTCGCCAGTGCGTCTGTGCGCAGCTCAAGATTCTTTGTTGCTTCCGCCTTCGGCAAAAGGAAATAAGGGGAAGAGAAGAAGGCACCGACATCGCAACCGGTTGTACACTCGCCGCAATAGTGGCAAGCTGGATGTCCCTCGTGGGCCTGAGTGAGTTGCGCACAGCGGTCCGGCAAATACGGAATGCCAACCTTGTTGCAGCCCGCCTCGAGAATGTAATCGAGGCACCGAAACTTGAACGGCGGCAAGTACGATCCATCGGGGTTGCTCGGCCGATTCTGCACCGTGCTGGCCACGCCGATCATTTTCTCCACTCGCGTATAGAACGGATCAATTTCGGCATAAGTGAGCGGCCAATCGACATCGTAGCCGTCGAGTGACGCCGCCTTAAAATCAATGTCGCCGAATCGTGCGGAACTGCGTCCCCAAAAATTTGTTTTGCCGCCGACGGCGCTGCAACGTGGCCAAAACCATCGAGTTCCCGGAGCCACCGTAAACGGAATCTCATGATCCCACGCAGCCTTCGTGTACTCGTTATCCATGTAGCCGAACGATTTGGGGTTACGTTTCGGATCGTCGAGTCCCCGGAACTTCATGTCCCAGGGCATGCGGTGATAGCGGAAATCTTTCTCCGGATCGAGCCGCTTGCCGGCATTCAGCGCACATACTTTTAATCCCGCCTCGCATAGCGTCTTGATCGCCATGCCGCCACCGGCGCCGGTTCCAATCACGATCACGTCGTAGACCTTCTTGGCCATAAATAATCGTCGAGTTAGCGAGTCTCAGGAATTTGCTTGCGAAAGATGCAGGTGCGCGCGATCGTTCTTATGCGGACATTCGGGCGATTCGGAATAAAACTTCAGCGCCGGATTGTCCAGTTCCTTGAAGCCGATTTCACTCGTGTAAAAACCGGTTACGGTAAATTCGCGGATCAGCGAGAAAAATTTGCGCCCATCCTCCTCGCCGGGACGAATCTTATCCTTGAAACCCAGTGGTTCAAGGACGGACTGTTCTTGCTCTGGAGTGAGTTCCAGGAATCTTTTATCGAGCTTTCTTTCGCAGTGACTATTCAGCCAACTTAGTCCCATCCGAAACGGGTACTGCTGTTCGGGATCGCTGGCTACCATGAAGTCAACAAACTCCGCGACTCCAGCTTCTTTGGCTCCCGGCGTGGCGTCGCTCGGAATGATGATCTCGGTGAGGCGCTCTACCATCGCGTATTCAGCTGATGAGAAGAATTGTGGATGGTACTCGGCCGGCTTGATCTGCAAAGCCGCGTTGCCGATATGACCACACGCGTATCCCCACTTGCTGAAACCCGAAAAGCTTGCCGCGGCCGCAGCAGTCGCCAGAATTTGCAGAATTTTTCGACGATGAATTCCTTGTCCCGCCATAAGCCCTTATTTGGAATACGAGGTTGACCACGCTTGTGGTTTCGAAGCGGGTGACAAACATTTCTATTCTAAGCGCCGCAAGGAACCTGCGGCCCTAAGAAAGATACTTGATCGTCGCCGCTATCAACTCCGCTGTAGGTTTGTACGGATCCCCCGGCGCGTCGTACTCGATCGAGCAGTATCCCTTATAGCCATGCTTTTTCAGAATAGCGAAGGTCTTCTCCAAGTCTACGTGTGATGCCTTGCCTTGTTCGTCGACCTCACCGTCTTTTACATGGCAGATTCCATAGGCGTGCGCAAACATCGCTTCCAGCGCGCGATCTTGAAATTCTTCATCGTGGGCTGCCAATGAATTGCCGAAGTCTGGCAAGGCTCGTAGCCATGGACTGTTCACCTTCTCGATGACCTGTACGATGAAGAAAGGATCTTCACTGACAGGGTTGTCATTTTCAAGAGTCACAACGACATTTCTCTTAGCACCATACTCTGCGTTCTGCGCGAGAGTAGCCGCGGCGAGCCCAACGTCGGGCTTGGAATCCTTTCCGCCATCAATATGCGTGCGGATGCCGGGTGAACCAAGCGCGACTGCCACGTCGATCCAATGATTGGTCGCGGTCACAGATGCTTTGCGCTCAGCGGCGTCGGGCGCATATTGACTGTGCCTGCCGTCAACCGCGATGTCCACGACAGACGATCCGGCTTTCTCGACAGCGGCGCGGAATTCCTCCAGATATTTTGGATCGGTAGAAGGAAAGATCGGACTCCAAGGTTCGATATGGTGCACATTAAATTTCTCCGCGACATGCGCGGCGAAGTCTTTTAATTCCATCTGCTTCGCGGCCGGAACATTGCTGGGCGTGTTGCCGTCCCAGCCCTTCCATCCAACAATGAATTCGCGAAAAGGATACGCCGCGACGGCGACTCGTTCCCGGGGATTGGTAGGAAATTTGACCGAAGGTCCAGAGCTCGCGGCACGCGCCAGGACAGGTAGGAGCCACGCCCCAGCAGCCGCTCCTGCACATTGCTCAACGAACTGTCTCCGTGTGGTTGGGCTCATGCGCGAAAGTGTAACAGAGAACGCAGGAGGCGGCGGCAGAAGCCTATGCTCATTTCACAGAGCAGAATTCAGCTAGATGCTGGGGCTGCGTAGTTCGCGTGCGAGTGGCGGATTCGACTATTCCTCCATGACTCCGTAGTGAAATCGAGGAGACAACCTTGCCCCGTATTTCTCCGCCAGTCCCAATGTGAGGGCTTGCGGAACGATGACCGAAGTGATGCCTTCCCACGGCTCGGGTACCGGGCTGAGCTTCAACAGCATCAGATTTTCAGAGGAACGTACTTCGTCGGTCGTAACCAAGATCACCTTGCCCCCGCGTGCATTGCAGTCATGTGCGAGTTTGAGGCCGAGTTCGGTTGTTCGTCCAAGGGCCAGGATGATGGCAACATGCGATTCGTTGACGTCGAGGATCGGGCCGTGGCGGAAGCCTGCGCCCGAGTGGGCGGCAGCGCGCTGGCCGGTCATCTCGCGAACGCATAAGGCGCCCATGATGGCGCCACCATAGGCCGCTCCACGGCCAATGACTTCGATGTTGGCCGCTCCTCGACGGAACTGCTCAAGCTCGCTGCGCTGGCCAAATATTCGATGTAGGTCGGAAGAATAAACGTCAAGCACGCGCTCGGCATCTTCCTTCCATGCACGCCCCAGCATATGAGAAGCAAGTGCAATACAAGCGGCAGTCGCGTTGGTGTAGGTCTTCGTTGCGTTGCCGTACTCAGGTCCGGCGAGAATTGGCAGCCCGATTTTGGTTAATGACCAGCAAGTGCTTCTTTCGTTGTTGCACACCAGCGCCAGTGGCTTTGCTCTCTCTTTCTTGCACAACTCGACAAGCTCAGCACTCTCGCCAGACGTGGTGAGGAGAATGGAAGCCGCGACCTCATCCTCTACCGGAAGCGAGTAATGCAGCCATTCCCCTGCGTCAACGAAAAATGAAGATCGTCCGCATGACCGCAGCAAAGTGGAACCGGTCACGCAACAGCAATAGGAGGCGCCCATCCCAACAAACAGTATGGGCCCGGCCGACGGCATGATCTGCCGCAATTTGTCCAACTGTTCAAGAATCGATGCGTCTTCGCTGTACGCTCGAACCAGATCAGCTAGCCGCTCTGGTTGTTCCATACATTCTTTTTCGTAAACCGCTAACATGCTCTGCGTTCGCACGTCAACCGATGGCTCGATTCCAGCGATCCAGCGCGGTTCTTGGTTTCCTTTGCTCTCCATGACTGCTCCTCAATGGTCTTCTTGCTGGTCGCTCTACGAGCGTGCCAATCCGGCATTAGGGCATTGGTAAAAAAGCACAGTTTGTAAATAACCATTATAAAGACTACGATAGCACTTTCGCCGAGGGTACATCCGTGGCCGATCTCGTCTCACTTCCACAGCCGAACGTAAGGCGCGGTTTTATTCTTCGGATCTCCTCCATCGCTGCTCTGGGCGGCGTGCTCTATGGATATGACATGGGCATCATAGCGGCCGCCGCCATCTTCGTGAAACGCAGTTTTGGAATTACGACGTTCGTCGAGGAATTGGTGGTGAGTGTCGTACTCATTGGAGCGATGGCCGGGGCCATGGCGGGGGGAGCCATCGCCGACCGGATCGGTCGCCGCGCAACCCTGGTGTGGGCGGGAATCGTCTTTATTGTTGGCTCAGTGCTGGCGCCGCTTTCGCCGAACGTTGCCACACTCATCGTGGCCCGGACGATCATTGGAATTGGAATCGGCTTCACTTCAGTCACGGCGCCCGTCTACGTTTCCGAACTTGCCCCGCCACAATCGCGAGGTATGCTCATCGGACTTTACCAATTCGCCCTGACCGTCGGAATTGCGCTCGCTGATCTCGTCGGATACTGGCTCGCAACCCAGCAGGCCTGGCGAATGATGTTTGGCATCGCGGCCGTCCCCACGGTCTTTTTTCTGGCCGTCATCCTGACAGTTCCTGAGAGTCCACGCTGGCTCTTTGCACACGGGCGGTCGCAAGACGCAGAATCCGTGCTCCGCAGCTATACCGACGGTCCCGGCGCGCAACGATTTCTCGAAGATATTCGGGAAGGAATAAAGGTGCCAATGGAGCAGCGCTGGAGCGCGCTCTGGACCCCGGCTGTGCGTGGAGCGGTTTTCATCGCCGTCGGTCTCACCGTGTTACAGCAAGCGACGGGAATCAACACGATCATCTACTACGGACCACAGATCTTTGAACTGGCCGGAATCGCTACCCATGCCAACGCCATCCTGGCGACGCTTCTAGTTGCTGTCGTGAATGTTGTGGCGACGGTTGTCGGGATTTTGCTCGTGGACCGCGTCGGTCGAAAGCCTCTGCTGTATGTTGGCGTGACGGGGATGACGATTGCACTCTTTGCGCTTTCGTTCGCTTTCGGTCATGGGACGACCCTCGGCCCGTCTCTAGGTATTGTCGCGATTGTCTGCCTCATCGGTTACATCGCCTGTTTCGCATTTAGTTTGGGGGCAATCGCGTGGATTCTCGTTTCGGAGGTGTTTCCCCTCCGAGTCCGTGGACGTGGCGTCGCCGTAGCGACGCTTTTCTCTGGAATTTCAAATTTCATTATTTCCCTTACGTTTTTGTCTTTGATCAATGCCGTCGGTAACGCTGCCACATTTGCGATCTATGGAGTACTGTGTGTCGTCACTCTCGTCTTTGTTCGATTCGCGGTACCGGAGACTTGCGGCCGAGACCTGGAGAGCATCAGTGTCCGAAAAGTGGATGCGCCTGTAGTCGCGCCGTAGCGGTGTGTGTCAAAGGGGAAGCGCGAGCTACAGTCGAACTACTTATGCAGACCGCGTAATTCTGCGGTATCCAGAGCCAGTCGAATCGTGCCGATCAATTGCGCATCCTGACCCAAGGAGCTGATGGTCAGTTTCGGGCGGACCGGTTCGTTGTATGAACGCAGAACGCGCCGCGTAGCCTGAAGCAAAGAAGAGCTTGCACCGACTCCTCCGCCCAGCACGAAGAGTGAACAATTCAGGACTAGAGAAATGTTATAGATCGCATAGGCCAAGATCCGTGCCGATCGACCCATAACCGTTTTTGCCAGCCGATTGCCTGCGACAGCATGGCCGAATATTTCAGTGGCATTGAGGTTCTGGGGCAGGGAATTGCCGTTGCCATCGAGAGCACTCGTCCACTGCAACTTGATTCCTTCGCCACCAATCACACTCTCCAGCGATCCGGGCATACCCCTTTTCGGGGCGGCTTCTGGTGTACCCGGAACCAGCATGTAACCAACTTCTCCTGCCGCCCAGTGTTTGCCGTGGACTATCTGACCGTTGACGAAAATTCCGGCTGCTATCCCCGTTCCAATCGCCAGAAAGGCAAAATCACGAACGCCGCGAGCGGCGCCCCGCCAGTGCTCGCCAATCGCCGCCAATCGGACGTCATTTTCGACCGTCGCTGGAACGTCCAGAGCAGATTCCAGCAAATTGCGGAAGGGCACATCGCACCATCCCCCTAGATATGAGGTTGCGAGTACCAACCCGGTATCCGCATTGGTCACTCCTGGAACCCCGGCTGCCACCGCACGAAGAGAATCATGATGCAGAGAAGTGCGCTGGAGAAGACAGGTCACGCCTTCGCAAATCTGTTTGATCACCGCGGCGGGGGACGAACTTCGCTCGGTGGATGTCGACCACTTGCCCAGCACGTTTCCTCGCATATCGGCGAGTGCAACTCGCAAATTACTTCCACCGATGTCTACCCCGACGACGTGGCCGTCACGGTTCCCTTTGCGGCCGAGCTGTTTGCGACGGCCGGACGTACTGTCTATATGAGGGTGTCGGGTCATGGAGCGTAGAGCTGATGACAGCACTAAGTTAGGCTTCCTTAGTAAGTTCGTCAATGCATCGAGTTCAAACTACGGGGGCGGAAAGTTTCAGCCGGCCAGTTTCGATGTCTGAATCAGGCTCAGAATCACAGGCTCCAGGCAGCTATAGATAGCACCCCAAAGCACCGCCGATGCTCCGAGAGCGCTCAATTTGATGCGCACTACCGGCACCTCGCTGCCCTCCAGCAACTTTGTTACCTCCTGCAGCAGGCGCGGATGGCTGCCAACTTCTCCTCCTAGCAAGATCACGCTTGGGTTCAGGATGAGCGCCATATCCAGAACGACATCTGCCAGAATTATGGCTCGCTGCTTCAGTATTTGCTTCGCATGCGCGTTGCCGGCGGCGGCGAGGTCGAGAACTTCGGCGGCACGATTCACTTGAGGGCGCGCGCGACTTCCGTTGTTACCGCTGCGCCAACTCTTCAAAATGCCAGAGGCGCCCAACACCTTCTCGAGCCTTCCATAGGCATCAATCGCAGGTTTCTCGCGCGATATGTTAGGGACTCTTAGGTAGCCGATCTCTCCAGCCGACCACTGCGAACCCCGATAGATCTGCCCGTTCAGAAAAATGCCGGCGCCTACACCTTCACCGATGGTGATGAAAACGAAATTGTCCTGTTTCTTTGCGGCACCGCGGTAATATTCGCCCTGCGCCGCCAGGTTGGTATCGTTTTCGACAATGACGGGGCACTTCAACTTGTCCTGCAGCATACGGCCCACCGGGACGGCACGCCAATTCTCTAGAGGAGTAAATGAGAGCACGGAGCCCTCGTTCACATTCACGATGGCGGGAATTCCCACAACTAACCCCAATAACTGCCCCCCCGCTTGCCCATGTTTGCGGACAAGTCTGCGGGCCTCTGCAGCAATCAGGCTACAAACGTTGGGCGGTTTTGATGGAACCGACGAAAGGTCAATCCTCGCTCTTCCGAGTTCTTGCCCATTCAAGTCGGCGAGAAGAAAATCGACCGAATCCGAGGTGATTTCCGCTCCGACCATGCAGCCTCGCTCCGCTCTGAAGCGAAGTATGTCGGGAGGCCTCCCACCGGTCGAATCTCCTTCGCCAATCGGTTCTACAAGGCCCGCTGAAGCCAGATGAGCGACTACATTAGTCACCGTGGGCGCGCTTAGGCCAGAAGCGCGAACCAGATCGGCTTTGGAGCACGGACCGCTCTGGCGCAGCAACTTCAATACCACTTGCGCATTCGTGAGGCGAAGCAGCGGGGGCCTGCCGATTAAAACGGGTTCGTTTTTCACTGTCAGATCGTTCGCAAAAAGCTTTCTAATGATTCATAACAATCCGAGTATAATGCTGTTCGGTTAGGAGTGCGAATGTCTTTTTCTTGGCTGTCTCACTCATGGTTACGCCGCGTGTGTTGCGTCTTGATCGCGTTTTCATTCGTGCTGACGATCACTGGTGCAAGCTCGGCGCAAACTTCGAATCAAAAATTCAGGGTACTGGCACTGGCCGAGGCTGGAGGCATTCACCGTCCCTTCGTCGACGCAGCCAAAGTGTGGCTGCAAAAACTGGCCGCAGACCAAAATTTTACCGTTGATTACATCGAAAATACCGACAAGATCGACGACGACTTCCTGTCCCACTACCAGTTGTTCATCCAGTTGAACTATCCCCCTTACGGTTGGACACCGAAGGCCGTGAGCGCGTTCGAGAAATACATCGAGCAAGGACGAGGTGGATGGATCGGTTTCCATCATGCAACCCTCCTCGGTGAATTTGACGGAACCAAGATGTGGCCGTGGTTCTCCCAATTCATGGGAGGAATTCGCTTCACAGACTACATTCCGAAGTTCGCAACTGCGACTGTGATGGTCGAAGACCCGTCGCACCCAGCGATGAAAGGCTTGGCCGGATCCTTCGTCGTGGATCAGGAGGAGTGGTACACGTGGGACAAGTCGCCGCGCCCGAATGTACATGTTCTGGCAAGAGTTGATGAGTCCACCTACTCGCCCGACACTCGCACCAAGATGGGCGGTGATCACCCTGTCATTTGGACCAACGAGCACTATAAGGCGCGAAACATCTACATCTTTATGGGGCACCATCCCGAACTCTTTCAGAATCCTTCATTCACTACGATCTTCAGCAACTCAATTTTCTGGGCGGCGGGTCAATGAAAAGATGTTTTGCCTGCCTCGCTCCGTTATTAGCGGTCTTACTGCTCGCTGTGGCCGGCGTGGCTCAGCAGCCGCGCTTTCGGGTCCTTGCTTTTCATTCGCCGACGGCGGAACTGGATCACGTCCAATTTGCAGAGAGCGCTCTGAAGTTCTTTGGCGTGCTCGCTGAAAAGGACAGTTTTATCTTCGACTCGACCACTGACTGGGCAGACCTGAACCCCTCGAACCTGAAGAAGTATCAGATTGTCGTCTGGCTCACGGATTCGCCTGCCAATGCCGAGCAGAGGCTCGCCTTTCAGCAATACATGGAGGGTGGAGGTGCCTGGCTTGGTTTTCATGCCGCCGGTTACAACGACAAAGACACAAACTGGCCGTGTCGGGTTCCTGGGCGGCGCCGTATTTCATATCAACAGTTGGCCACCCCTGCCCGCGAACCTGGTCGTCGGCGATCGGACTTCTCCTGTGGTCGCTGACGTGCCGGCCGCTTTTGTGGCGCCTGCAAACGAATGGTACGTGTGGAAACCGAGTCCACGCCTCGATAAGGATGTTCGAGTACTGGTGACGTTTGATCCCGCCAATTATCCGCTCGGATTGAAGGACGTTCTCATGAGTGGAGATTTACCGGTGGTGTGGACCAATACAAAGTACAAGATGATCTACATGAACATGGGGCACGGAGACAAAATATTTACTTCTGCGACGCAGAACAAGCTCATCGAAGATGCTCTTCTCTCGCTCCGCCGGTCTTCAATTGCAGTCAATCTCGCACCGGCATCAGGCGTGCTCAGCCCGCACGCGATTCGATCGCGAGCATCAGGCATGCGAATCAGCCCCCGCGCGGTCGTTGTGAATCCCAAAACCCACAGAGCTTACGGCGTGAATTCGGAAACTGGCACGTTGACGATAATCGATGACGAGGTGCATTCGAACACAACAGTGAAAGTTGGCGATGAGCCTGCCGCCATTGCGATCAACGTGGATACGAACAAAGTCTATGTGGGCAATGGAGGAAGCGGCACCGTAAGCGTGATCGACGGTGCAACCAATGCGGTCACCGCAACCGTACCAGTCGGCGAGTTGCCTTATGTCGTGGCTGTGAATCCGGCGACAGATAAGGTTTACGTTTCGAAGACTTTCAGCAACACCCTCACGGTGATTGACGGCGAAACGAACCGCACGGATGTCCTGAAAGTCGGAGTGCAAGCCGACGCCATCGCCGTGGATGCTGTGGCAAACAAGGTCTACCTAACCAGCTACGAGAGCAGCACCATCACGGTAATCGACGGCACGAACGACCATTTCGCGACTGTCCCTGCGGATTTTCACCTCTGGGGAATCGCGGTGAATCCAGCAACCAGCAAGGTCTACCTGACCAGCATCGGCAGTTCGAAGCTGACTGTCATTGACGGTAAGACAAATACCAGCACAAAAGTCGAGACCGGAGCGATTCCGTGCGCCGTGGCCGTAGATCAGACTGCGAACAGAATCTACACGGCCAACTATGGAAGCGATAGCGTGACGGTCATCGACGGAGCAACGGACTCAGTCGCCGGAACTATCCTAGTGGGCGAGCATCCGCAAGCACTTGCCGTCAATCCGGAAACTCATGGGGTCTACGTGGCGAACACGCACAGCGGCACCGTTACGGTGATCGACGGAAAGCGCAATTCCGTAGTCGCAACGGTGAAGACTGAGGATGGACCTTATGCGATCGCCATTGACCCTGCGACGAATAAGGCGTACGTCGCGAACCTGACGGGCGAGAATCCCACGGTGATTGATGGCAACGCACTCGGAGCGTCTGCAACTGGGCGCTGATTTGAAAGCTGAAGGGAAGAAGATGATGTGGAGATTTCTCATTCTGTTCGCGCTTTCTCTAGGTGCGTGCGCTCAGGAATCGCACCCGATTCTCGCGCTCGGTTCGAGCGCTCCAAATTTTGAGCTTCCTGGCGTTGACGGGAAAATTCACAAGCTGGCCGACTATGCTTCCAGCCCGATTCTTGTGATTGTCTTTGCTTGTAATCACTGTCCAATTTCACAAATGTATGAGAGCCGCATCACGCAACTCGCTGCGGACTATAAAGACCGCGGCGTAGCCGTGGTCGCAATCCAACCCAATGATCCGAAGGCAATCACCATCGACGAACTGGATTCCTCGGACGTCAGCGACAGTCTTGAGGAGATGAAAATCCGGGCGGAGTACAAACATCTGACCTATCCCTACCTCTACGACGGCGAAACTCAGTCCGTCGCCCGTGCGTATGGACCACAGGCGACCCCGCATGTGTTTGTCTTTGATCAGGAGCGGCATCTTCGCTACGAAGGCCGCATGGACAATAGCTATCGGGCGGAATTCGTAAAGACCCATGAGGCACGCGACGCCATCGATGCGCTCCTCGCACATCAGGAAGTTCTGGTGAAACACACGGGTGTCTTTGGATGCTCGACCAAGTGGAAAGAGAAACAATCTGCTCAGATAGCGGCTTTGCGCAAGATCGAGTCTCAACCAGTGTCTCTTGAGATGGTCACGGCCGCAGACCTGAAGAAGTTGCGTACCAATCCGACGGGGAAGACGCTGCTCATCAGTTTTTGGGCGACCTGGTGTGGCTCCTGCATTCACGAATTCGCTGATTTTCAAGACACATTTCGGATGTACAGCGTTCGCGACCTTCAACTGGTGACAGTGTCAGCCAACATGCCCGACGAGAAGAATACGGTGCAGCACTTTCTCGAAAAGATGCATGCCACCAGCCGCAATCTGCTATTCGCATCAGATGATACCGCGGCATTGCAATCTGCTTTTGATCCAGAATGGCAATCCGCTGTCCCCTATACCGTTCTGCTCGCTCCCGATGGAAAAGTGCTCTATAAGAGGCAGGGCTCGGTCGACATCCTGGATCTGCGCAGAACCATCCTGGCCCAGATAGTGACTGAGTACGAAGGATTCACCAAGTACTGGTCGAACAAATAGTGAGCAGCGAAACACCCGACCTGGGAGACTCATGTCCATAAAGGTTTGCGATCGCCTCGCCGTTCTTCTCATAACTAGTGTTTTAGCGTCGGCCGCTTGGGCCGGTGACGTGATACCGAAAGCAGCTTGGCGGCGTCCTCTCGGGCTTCCACTTTCGAATCCCGGAGTAACGCGAGTCCATGGCGACATCGACGACAGCTATTGGCAAGGTGCCCCCGTCGGCGGGTTTGGCTCCGGAACGTTCTCGCGAACCTACCGTGGAGATTTTGCGCCCTGGCATATCAAGGCAGGAGTTCACAAATATGCGCCGATCGATGCCGATCAGTTTGCGATGTTTCAACAGGCCGACGGCGACGCCCAAGGCGTCGCTCGTGTCTTGATGACGGACCATCCGAAGAACGGAGCCCTTTCCAGTTGGCAATGGGACTATCCAGTGGGAGCGGGTGAGTACGCCGCGCTGTATCCGAAGTCGTGGTACGACTACAGGTGGGACAAGTTTCCCGCTCATGTCGTGCTCGAGCAATTTTCACCGGTGTTACCCAACAACTATCAGGAGTCCAGCTATCCCGTTGCGGTTTACAGGTGGCACGCGGAAAATGCCACGAACCGTAAAGTCACGGTCTCCGTTCTTCTTTCATGGACCAACATGGTCGGATGGTTTCGCACCTTCACGCGAGATTTTCAGGGTGCTCCGAATCAGGGCAACCACAATCAATTCATGAGTGAAGCCATGGACACGGGCACCATGAAAGGAGTCGTCTTCGATCGTAACCGCGCCAACGCGGCTCCCAATGAAATGGATGGCCAATTCGCAATTGCTGCACTCGACTCGCCCGGTGTTGAGGTCACCTATCAGTCCAGCTTTCCGGCGGAAGGCGACGGAAAAGTGATTTGGCAGCACTTTGCCAAAGATGGCCGCCTGGCAAACAATGACATCTCATGGGTCAGTGATGGCGAGAAGTTGGCAGGTGCAATCGCGGTGCGCTTCACGCTCCTGCCAGGAGAGAAGAAAACCATCCCCATGGTCATCGCATGGGATTTCCCTGTCGTCGAATTTGGACAAGGGCGCAAGTGGAACCGTCGCTATACCGACTTCTACGGCACCAACGGCGACAACGCATGGGCGATCGCTCGCGACGGTTTGCGTAACGCCTCAACATGGAGCGACGAGATCGACGCCTGGCAAGCTCCGTATGTAAGTGATGAGAGCAAGCCGCTGTGGTATCGAGGCATGCTGTTCAACGAGCTGTACACACTGACCGATGGAGGATCGTTCTGGGGGCGTCCGGTCGGCTCCGACAGTAAAGCTCCCCCCAGCTTCGCGCTGCTCGAGTGCTTCGATTACGCTTACTACGGAACTTTGGACGTGCGCTTCTACGCATCCTTGCCCCTACTGAAATTCTGGCCGGAAATCGATAAGCAGGTGCTACGCGAGTTCGCCGACACCGTACCGCGGGAGTGGCCGGAAAAAGGTCAATGGGTGTGGAAGTCGCAGCAGGCCGGACAGCCGATCCTGCACAAGCGTAAGAAGAAGGGCGCCGTTCCGCATGATCTCGGCGTCCCTGAAGGAGATCCTTTCATTTCCGTGAACGAGCCCGGCTGGCAGGACACGAATGACTGGAAAGACCTAAATTCCAAGTTCATTTTAATGGTTTACCGCGATTATGTCTTGACGGGCCGCACCGATACTGTCTTCTTGCGCGATACTTGGCCTGCCGTACGCGAGGCCATCACTTATCTCCGGCAATTCGATCACGGCAGTGGAATTCCGGAGAATAGCGGCTATCCCGATCAAACTTACGATTCCTGGGTTGTACGCGGTGTCAGCGCCTATTGCGGTGGTTTGTGGCTAGCCGCACTCCGTGCTTCGGAAGAAATGGGACGTGTGCTCGGTGAGAATCAGGCCGCAACTGACTACCACGAAATGTTCTTGAAGGGCCAAGAAACATACGTCAGTAAACTCTGGAATGGCGATTATTTCCGCTATGACACCGAAAGCGAGTCGCGCGGCAGCATTCAGGCCGACCAACTCGCCGGACAGTGGTACGCAAACATGACGGGCCTCGGCAATCTCGTGCCGCACGAAATGCAGCTAGCGGCTGCGAGAAAAATATTTGCCTTCAATGTCATGAAGTTTGGTGCCGGCGAAATGGGCGCCGCGAACGGCATGAACGCCGACGGTTCGATCATGCGAGACAATGAACAAGGACAAGAAGTCTGGGTCGGAACCAGTTGTGGCTTCGCCGCGCTCTTGTGGAGCGAGGGCATGCACGAGGAGGCTTATCGGACCACTTGGGGTCTGTACCACGTGATCTACGAAAGCAAGGGATATTGGTTCCGAACGCCCGAAGCGTGGGACGTAGAAGGGAATTTCCGTGCCTCGATGTACATGCGTCCCGCCGCGATCTGGGCGATCGAAATGATGCCGGCACAGCCGTTATCAAGGGCTGACAACGTCCTCACCAAGAATGGTCACTAATTCGCTCTTATAGCGCCAACCGATCTCACTCCGGGTCGATCACGGCGGACAGAGTTTTGCCTTCCGTCGAAAATCGAGATGGCCGAGGGCGATATCCATTGCGGGTGCGTACCTTGTATTTCTTCAGTTGATCTCCCACCAAACTGACGGTAATCGCCCGCCAACCCGTGTTGGCGTTGGCTTTCGGGTAATAGCTCAGCGAGTAGAGATGCGCCAGATCATCGCGGATGGAAGCAAAGGCCACTTTTTCATCTCTCCAATTTTTGGCGAAGTACGCTTTGCCCCCGGTGGCCGCAGTCATGCGCTCAAAAACCGCAGTGGACATCGGCTCCAGCTGAGCTGTCCGAGTACTGATCATGTAAATAGAAACCCCAGCGGACTGGGCAAATTCGGCGACATCTTCGGGTGGTACTACGCTCGAGTTGTCGGGACCATTCGAGAAAACCACAACGACTTTTCTGCCCGTATTTTGTGCCGCGTCTTTCAGCGTCAGCAAGAGCGCGTTATAAAGCGCAGCCTGGTCTCCCGCTACAGTTGAGCGAACCGCTCGCACGACTTGCGATCGGTCGGCCGTAAGCGTGGCGACACGAGAAAGATCCCGGCTGTAGGAATAAAACGCGATCTTATCTGCGCGTTCCAGTGAGCGAATGAACTCGGTAATTGCATCCTGTGCAAAGACGAAACCCCGGTACATGTAGTCGCTGGTATCGAACAGGACGAAGACATTGGCTCCGCTCACCAGCGAGTCGAGAGTCGTCCCGTCAGAACTACCTTTGGCAGAGTCACCGGTGGGAGCTGCGGTTGAGTCCTGGTCGCCAGACTCGTTCAGTCGGATGGCGGCCTCGTTGCCCTCGGCAAAGGTGGCAGTCGTCTCGCGAATTCCATCCTCAGTGATCACGAAATCCTTGGGGCGAAGTCCCGTAATATAGTTTCCATTCTTGTCCGTGACGGCCACGTTGAGCTGGACCAAATTGACCTCGACTCGCAGGTTCGGACTGTCTTGAGCCGCGGTGCCACGGTTTCCGGGAAGCAACACCAGAAGAACGAGAACAAATAAGAAACATTTCCTGACCATAAGCTCCTGCCCGCGATCGATGTGCCTGAAGCACGCTGATCGGCTACGATTCTTGATTAGTTGTGCGACGAAATCATGGTCGAACCCGAGCTGACTCTTTGTGGAAGATCGAGCTTACCTTGACGAAAATCGTCCCCCGCCTCGTGCATGGCGCGAAGGAGTGCCGGCCAATCCTCCAGGTCGGTGGCAAAAATTTTCTTAACCATCAGGCGTGTAAGCTCGGGCACAAGATGGTTCAGCATCACAGGGGAATAGCCAGCCTCATCCGCAAGGCGAGCCCAATACAGGTTCGGAGAATCCCACGATTCCGCCATATAACGGCTGGAATCTCCCGAGAACGCCGGCATGGGCGGCACGTCCAGTAGTTCGAGCCCATAGCTGCGGGCCAAGTTGGGATGCGGCGTGCCAAAATCGTGCGACAACCGGTTCCAGTTAACTTGCTCCGGATGCTGTTCCGAGAGCTTTTGCAGTTCTTGCATCGCGGTTCCTACCGGAGCAGATTGTCCGGGATATTTGCGCAAGAACTCGGTCGCCAGATAAAAGGTATCTGCAGGCATCACTTGAGGAAGTAGTTCGCGTATGCGATCGGCGCCCAGCTCTCTCTCCACTTTTTCTAACTGTCGCGGAGGCAGCCGGTCCGACAGAATGCTCATCACCTTACTCCGCAACGCATCGTCCTTCGTAGAACGGGTGAGAAGTTCTTCTCCCGTACGCTGATAAAGCGCAATTGCGTGAAGCTCAATCGGACTGACATTCCACCATCGAGGCAAAACCGCGCTGGTCAGAAGTTCCGGGGCAAGTTCCTGCCATACCAGTGCCTGAACATTGTCTGGCGCAATAAAGTCCTGCTCGATCTCTGCTAACGAATAAGGAAGGTCCGCGATTGATCCAACGAAATGGGCACCCCCGCCTGCCGGGGAACCTTGCCCAAGAAGAGTCGGTGCCTGCCAGAGTGTTTTGATTCCCGAGACGGTCTCTCCCGCAAAATCGTGGGATCGAACCAGCAGAGGATTATTATGCAGAGCTTGTGCCCCGGGTGGTTCGTAGTAGGCATAGTTCAACCCGACAAGCGTGTCACGAAGGAATGACGACAGCTGACCCCGTGCTTCCTCAAGTTGGCCCGGGGACGCTGTTCTTGCCTTAAGAACCTTGGTCAGGTCGGTTCGCATCTGGGTTTCAGCATGATGATCGTTATAGACTCCAGCCGCCCATTCGATTCGTTCGCCATTGGTGAAAATCGGCCGGGGCATCTGGAATTCCCGCGTCTCGCCAGCTAGCAGGACTACGTACTCCTCTGGTTCTTTCCCTCGCTCTTTTTGACGCAAGGCATTTCCCACAACGAAGAGCGTATCCAGCGACACTAATCGCTGGTCATCCAACACTGCGCGGATGCGGCCCGCAATCTCCCGGTGCATTCTCATTCCTTCCGGACTGCTTTGCCGAGGTCCTGCCAGTAACTCGATGATTTCGTCTTGCGAACCGGTTGACTTGCCGGTTGCAGACCGCATGAGATGTCCGAAGGAAGTTTGTCCCGCATCATATAACTGCGCCCCCGAGCGAATTGTGGCGAAGGGCTTAATGATTTCCTGCCACGACTCATTCAAATGTGTATTTGAGATTTGTCCTTGACGCGCCAGAATCTGCCAGAGTCCAACTTCCGCTTGGAACGTACCAAATGCATTCCCACGCACCGGACCGGGCACTTTATCCAGCGCTTGCACTGTGTCTAAGAACAGAACGATCGATTCGTCGCTCAACTCCGGGAACTCGGAAAAAATTCGATACTGATCGCTGAACGCTTCGAATTTGTTGGCCAACAGACGAACTGTATCGGGCGCCAGGTGATGTCCGGGAGATCGTCTGGAATCGAGCTGACTGATTGCCATATAGCTCTGCAGCGGGCCGCTATCTGTATTCGCGCGGGATAGAGCGAACATCACTTGCACCAGTTGATCGGGATTACTCAGCTTGGCATTTTGCTTTCCTGCCTTGCGCACCAACCGATTGTTTTGTCCCGAGGAAAGTATCTCGTTCCATACCGCAAAATTCCCTGGGACCAGCGGTTCGCCGTTACTATCGAACTGGAGCCGAGTAGTCAGAAGTAGCATCGCTGGCGCGGGTCTGAACACTCCTTTCGTTGCCTCAACCGACAGCGAGGGAGAGCGCACGCCGGTGTAAAAGAATCGCAACCGGCGGGCATCGGTAAAATACGCTTCACGCGGTCCACTGGTTCGCGAGAGCACGTCAAAATAAGCAGCCAGCCAGCCCTTATCCTTGGCGAGCAACTTGGTCACAAAAGCTGCTGGTGATGCAGGACTTGCCCCTACCAATTCTTTCCATGCAGATTCCGCGGCGGCTCCTCCCGGCACGACAACGCGTCCGTCCCGGATGCAGATCCTTCTGCCGTAAAAATCAAGGACAGCGCCGTAGGGAAGTAGCTTTGCGATGCCAATTGAGCGCTGAAAAAAAATACTGGTTTCCGGATCGAGCTTGGAAAACGCCCAGTACAAGCGTGCCACGCCTGGGTCATTGACGATTGTGTCAATGAGATCATTGCTGCTTTCTTTGTTATTTCTTCTGCTCACTTGCGTCCATTCGCCTTCGGCGAACAACACCGGGACGGTCGATGACGCAAACGGGTACTCAAAAGGTTGACCGCCCTCTAATGTCTGCTCGAGTTCAGGGAGGGGAAATCCGGAATCGATAGTGAGGAACGCCCTTTCAGGATCTTCCGTCTGCAAAGAAGATCCGGGCTGTCCACAATTTGGACGGGGTCGATAGCCAAGAATGCGGAGAAGAGGTCTGGCATCATCGCAATTCGACACGCGAATAACCATGCCACTCGCTGCGGCCAATGTTGTCAATTCTCTTGCTTGGACGATGTAACGCCTCAGCAAGACGAGGAACTCCGTGGGCCGCGATTCTTCATATCCCTGCGCAAATACGTTCCGGCTCAGCAGTGGCAACACCTCGTCCGGTGTTACCTTCTGACTGATCCCGGCCATGCGCATAAAAGATCGCAATGGACCTGGAATCGTAAACTGCGAGACCGGCAGGCCGCCGTCTTCCGCAGAAGGTTTCGCCGCTGACGAAGGCTGGGTTGCGTTAGGGGAGGGATGGAGTCCTGCGGTGCCGGCGAACAGGTCACCGCTGAATAGTGAAAGCGTAGCCAGTACGCACAGGTATACGGGAGATTTCATGGGCTGGACCCCTCTAGGAGTCGGCAGGACTTCACTCAACCTGGAATGTTTCGCGGAAGGCAGGGGTGTCTTCAACTCGCGAAACGAGAATGCGATCTAGGCCTTGTGAAAACCGAGC